>Ga0209373_10000024_pt1 | contig 373365 bp, 302 predicted proteins | sample Higcelweek5metaG_FD_187173 | JGI IMG/M metagenome (GOLD analysis project Ga0209373, IMG submission 187173) | Freshwater pond sediment microbial communities from the University of Edinburgh, under environmental carbon perturbations - High... | ecosystem: Environmental > Aquatic > Freshwater >...
GAAGGTCACACCTGTTCCCATCCCGAACACAGCAGTTAAGCTTCTCAGCGCCAATGGTACTAGGACTATAAGACTCCTGGAAGAGTAGGTCGCTGCCACAATCCCCTTCGAAACCCCGCCGGATCAACCCCGGCGGGGTTTCATGTTTCTTGGATCTGCAATGGGATGATTGAGCGTCGGCAACAGTTCGCGTTCGTGATGCGAGCGGTTACCTTCTAGAGTGGCCAGAGGTTCAAGTGAACCCGCCATACCTCTTTCCCGACCAAGGCGACGTGCTCAGACGACTTCTACTTCCAGTGTTCTGCCTTGCAGCCCTCTCGAAGGCTGATCTTGCGTGGAGCTTCCTATCGCCCGACTTGCGTCCAGGTGCGATCGGAGGGGTTTACGGCTACGTCTATCCGTCGGCAAAATCTCCTGGCCAGACGGCCTTGCACACGGCAAGTCTGGCTTTATGGGGAACAAATACGGACGAAGCTGCTCGGATGAGCTTTCATCTCGATGGGAAGAGCTTCCCTGCTGCTGGATTCGGTCTCATGTTCGACAATGCTGATCCCATCGATATGCGGTCCATGACGTCTATCCGCATGTGGATCCGGGCGGACCGGCCGCGGAAGGTGCGTTTTTCCCTAGCTCCAGCCGATTCGATTCTCAAGATCGCTGCCGATACGGGCGTCACGTTTGGGCGCGATACCACGATTGGCACGGAATGGAGCGAATGGGTGATTCGTGCCGAGGATCTTGCATGGCCTCGCTGGGCCAAGGATCTGCCGGCCTCGCGTCGCGAAGAGATCCTTTCTCGGGTCTTCGCACTCCAGTTTGATGTTGGTTGTGAAGCCAAGGATGGCGTTTGCCAGAATGATTCTGGCCACATCGATGTCGACGACGTTCTTCTTGCCGGGGCCGGTGGACGCTGGAACGCCCCTGCTGAAGGCGATTGTTCTGGTGATACGCTATGGATCGACCGCTTCGATACCGATCCAGCTCGTCAGAACAATATGGGTGGCTGGTGGTATGCCTACACGGATCGGACCTCGTCCGACACTTCCGCGCGAGGGATGAGCCAGATCGTCAATGCATCCAATCCAGACAGCGCCGAGACTTGGCTCGGCCCCAGCGTTGATTCGGGCGTATCGTCTCTCGCCTTCAATCTCCGACGCTGGCACGTCTACTCAGGTTATGCGGCCATGGAAACGCAGTTGGCTGCTCCGGACATGAATTCAAAACCTTTAGCGCGCTCGTACAAAGGCGCGGCGGCCATTTCTTTCCGCATCGACTTCGCCAAGGACTTCCCCGATGCGATGGGGGGCGCAGTGGTCCATTTGCGCAAAAAGGGGCAGTTCTTCGAAAATGGTCGCGACCATCAGCTCCAGATTCCGATCGACAGCGTCGCAAGAGATTGGTGCTTGGATCTTTCTTCTTTCAAACAGCCCAGCTGGAGCGAGTGGATCGAGCCGTTCACACCCGACAGTCTTCTTGCATTAAGCTTCGAAGTTCGTTTGCCATCGTCTCTGGATCAGGTTGCATCGAGCTTTCGTGTGAGTCGGATCGCTTTCCATGGCGAAATGCTGACGGGCGTCGGAGCCCGGCTTACAAGAGGGAATGGTCGCCTTTTGCGGATGGGTCAAGGTTGGGTCTATGTTCGTTCCACAGCAAGCCCTGTGGCCATCCCCTGGACGATCCGAAACGCAGAAGGTCGCCAAGTCGCTGTAGGGGTCCTGCCTGAGCGTGAAACATCCCTTTCGATACCTGCAACATCTCGTGGGATTTCGATCCTGACCCTCGGCGCTCCCGAGGGACGGACGTCCTTCAAGATTCTCCAACCCTGAATTCGCGTTTCGAACGCAGGCGGAGTATCCAAGCGAGAGCGGTGGCCATCACGAATAGGGTGGCGAGCCCCCACTCGATCGAGACTGTGGGCGCGAAGCGATCGCATGCTGTCAGCGCGAGCAGGAATGTTGTCGTGGCGACAAGGAAAATACCGAGGGTCCAGCGCGTGTCGCCCAGCGAGGCGAGGACGAACCCGAGGACCGCATTGGCCGCGTCGAAGATGCAATAGACCGCGACGAAGCGAAGGATGACGACTCCATGGGCGATCGTGGTCGGGTTCGAGACGTGGAAGAGCCGGAGGAGTGGAATCGGCAGGAGCAGGAATACGATGGCGAAGAGAATCATCCATGCTTCGCAAATCAGGAGAGCTTGCCGGGCGATGGGAGCGATGTCGCGTTCGCGGTTCGCGCCGATGGCGTGCGCGACGAGGATTCCTGCGGCTTGGCCGACGCCCATTGCGGGAAAGAACGCCATGCCGTTGATTCGGAATGCGATGGAGCTCGCGGCGAGAGGTTCCACGCCGATGCGGCCGATGAAGACGAGGAACGCGCTCCAGGCGAGGAGTTCCACGGATATGCGCAATCCCTGCGGGATGGCGAGGTGCAGGAAGTCGCGCATTTCGCTCCGGGGGATCGTTCGATCGGAAGCGTGACGAAATCCGTCTTCACGTTGGAACAGGAGGAATAGCGTCGCGGTCGATGCGGCCTGGCCAGCGAGGGTCGCGAACGCCGCTCCGGCGAGGCCCAGCCGGGGAAGGCCGAAGAGGCCCAGAACGAGGGGCGGCGCGAGGATGGCGTTCACCACGAGAGAAAGAATGGAGATCAGGGACGCGTCCAAGGTGCGCTTGCGGGCGGAAAGCCATCCGGAAAGGCACGCCGATGCGGTGGGGAGAAATGAGCCTGCGGCGAGAATGCGGAAGTACAGAGCCTCGCCGCTGGCGAGTTCCGCGCCGTGGCCGATGTGGAAGAAGAATGCTCCGATGGGCCAGGCCAGCAGAAGCATCGCGATGCCGGCCCAGAAGGAAACGCGCAGACCCATCCAGGCCGCGTGGCGTTCTCCGGGGGGATCGTTGGCGCCGTGGGCGCGGGCGACGAACATCGACGAGTACCCCGATGTTCCGAAGAGAAGGCCCTGCACGAGAACGACGGCCATGCTGGAAGGGCCCATTGCGGCGATGGCGTTTTCGGAATGGTACCCCAGGACGATCGCGTCGATCAGCTGCTGGACGACAATGGTGGATGCGGAAAGCACCAGCGGCGTCGCCAACCGTATGATTGGACGGATGTGTGACAGATTCATGCGAGGGAGAATAGCGCGGCTTGGGCCCGGATCGCCTTGAGGAGGTCGCCCAAGTGGACGGACTCGTTTTCGGAGTGCGCATTGCACCACGGATCCTCGACGCCCACCAGGAGCGCGGGCGCGCCACCCAGGCGACTCGTGATGGCTTCGACGAAGGGGATCGACGCGCCGCACCCCGCCGCCACGGGCGGAACGCCGTAGCCGATGCGGAGAGCCTCGCGGCACGCCTCGAAAAGAGGGTGCTCCGTGGACGTGCTCCAGGCCGGAGCAAGGCTCTCGGTGGTGACGGAAAGTGTCATCCCTTTCGGCGTCGCTGCGCGCAGGTGCGCTTCCAGACGTTCGGCGACGCGTCGCGGATCCATTCCGGGAACGATGCGTACACCGAGACGAGCCCATGCCGCATCCATCAGGACGTTGCCGACCTGTCCGCGCGTGCCGGCCTGGATGCCGTTGATGGAGAGCGCGGGCTGTCGCCAGAGCTGTTCGCAAAGCGCTTCCGCGTCGCGGGGGGCGAGTTGCTCGTCGATGCCGGCTTGGCGCGCCCATGCGGCGCGATCGTAGGGGATCGAACGCCAACCCGCGCGTTCGCTGTCGGTCGCGGATTCGATGCCGTCGACAAGGCCCGGCACGACGATGCGTCCTTCGGCATCAGCGAGGTTTCCGAGCATGCGGCAGAGCGACTGCACGACGTCGGGGACGGGTCCACCCCAGAGACCGGAGTGGACGGGGCGGTCGAGGGCGGAGAGTTCGACTTCGAGGGCGACCAGGCCGCGCAAGGAGACGGTGAGGCTGGGCAATCCCGTGTCGTGGTTGGATAGATCCGCGATGACCACGCCGTCGGCTTTCAGCCCGGTGAGCTTCGTGTCGAGGAGCTCCGCGAGGTGGTCCGATCCGGTCTCCTCCTCGCCCTCGACAAGAACCGTCACATTGACGGGAAGGCGGCCCGCGGCCGCGTACCAGGCTGCGATCGATGCCGCGTGCAGGGCCACGCCAGCCTTGTCGTCGGCCGCGCCTCGACCGTACAGGCGGCCGTCGCGCACGACGGGTTCGAAGGCGGGCGAATTCCATAGCGATTCGCGCATGGGCGGCTGGACGTCGTGGTGCGCGTAGAGGAGCAGGGTGGGGCGCGTCGGGCCGGCGCGATGGTCGCGCGCCACCACCGCGGGTGCGCAACCATGGATGCGCAGGATCTCGACTTCGGGCATTCCGATCTCGGAAAACCAGGCGGCGACGGCGGCGGCGGATCGGTCCAGCGAGGAATGATCGTATCCTGGAAAGGCGCAGGACGGGATGCGAACGAGGTCGCAAAGGCGAGAGAGTGTTTCGGGGAATGCGCTCTCGCAGGCATTCAACACGGAGTCGAGTTGGTTCATGGGACTCTGCAATCTTGAAATCAAATCGCTTTGCGGCCAATCGATGAGGCTGGATCGCTTCGCTTGGCTGGATTCCTAACTTCGCGCCATGGTTCGACACATCCTCCTCATGGCTCCGCGACCTGAAACCACTTCCGCCGAGATCGAGGCGATCCGCGTCGATCTTGAATCGTTGTCGGGCCGGATTCCAGGCCTTTTGGATGTCCGTTGGGGGGAGAACTTCGCCGCTGCCGAGCGCAGCGAAGACCTCACCCACGGATTCTCGATGGATTTCGATTCGCGGGAGAGTCTGGCCGCCTATGCGCCGCACCCGCTCCACAAGCCCGTGGCTGCACGCGTACGCGCCGCTTTCGGGCGCATTCTCGCGTTCGACTTCGACATCGCCTGAACGCGGAGGATCGATCGATGCCCATCTACGAGTTCTACTGCCAGGATTGCAATACTGTCTTCCAGTTCTTCTCCAAGACCGTGAGTCCTGATAAGATTCCACCCTGTCCGAAGGTCGCGACGCACCATCCTCTCGAACGACAGATGAGCCGTTTCGCGATGGGGCGTTCGGGAGCAAAGAAGGAAACCGCGTCGCCGGAAGCTGGCAGCATGGAAAACGGAGCATCTCCGATGGATGATCCGCGGGTCGAAGCCAAGATGATGGACCTCATGTCCCGCATGGAAGGGATGGACGAAAACGATGGGCGCGCGATGGGGCGGATGATGCGCGAGCTTTCTCAGTTGACTGGCGAAGGAACGGACGATCCGGCGATGCAGGAAGCGATCCGTCGTCTCGAAGGCGGAGAGGATCCGGAGCGAGTGGAGGAAATCGTCGGCGATGCCTGGGGAGATGGGAGTGCGGGTGGAGCGGAGTTCTCGGAGCCCAGTTACGACGGCGGCATGTACGACATGTGAGGTGTGCGCGTTTCGGCGATCTACCTTTTCGCGAGGTCAGGCTTCCACTCCACAAAGGGTACCCGGTGATGCGCGCTGTCTTCTACTCACTCGTCTCCTGTCTTGCCCTCCAGTCCGTGGCGTCCGATCTCCCCGCCGGAAGCGCTTGGGGTGCGGATGCCCGAGCCGGTGCGATGGCGCGCCCGTTCTGGACAGATTCTGCCAACTGGAACCTGTTCAACACCGCGGGGCATTCCGCCGTGTTGCCGGGCGCGAAGGGGCGGCCCGTGCAGGTTCGCGTCGGAACGCGAAGCCTTTCGGCCGACAATTCCGATATCAAGTCTTCCGAAAGCGAGATCGCCGCTTTGCAATTGCGCGGCGTGATCGAAGGAAAGGCTGGCTATCAGATCGATTTGGGCTGGATCAGCCAGGAAGCCGGAGCTGAAGGCGCGCCGACCTACGAGGCCGGTCGTTTCGGCTGGGGCTTCGATGTCGGAACCGCTTTCGGCCCCGATCGCCTTTTCGCTCTGGGATTGGGGATGCGCGTGCGCATGCCGTCCAACCAGACGCAGGATACGTCGGGCACTGGCGTGGCAGGCGACTTCGAACGCTGGCAACCCGACATCCAATCGCTTCGCGTGGGCATCGCGTCGCACTTCGCCGAGGCGGTCACTCTTGCCGGCAAGTTCGAAGCCTCCGGAACGTTCGATTCTCTCGAACACTCCGGAGCCACCCAGGGCCTTCAGTCGCTGCACCGCTTCGCCATCGTCCGTTGCCCGATCGTCAGCTTGAGCGCGCAGTTCGATCGCGCCGACCTTCCCGTCCAGGGACTCGCCGACGTGACCTTCGGCACGACGCATCGCATGGGTGTCATGAAGACCGTGGGCGACGCGAGGGTGGGGCAGGACGGAGCCAATATCGACTTCCCCGCTCTCGTGGGCGACTCGCTACGCATCCTGGCGGGTCTCATGGGACGCTGGACGCGCGATGGACACACGATTCGCCCGGTTCTCGTGTTTGAACGTGGAGCCTTGGAAACGCAGGTCTACTCGCCTATCGCGGGAAGCAAAGATCCCTTCGCGAAGGGCGAGAAGCTTTCCGACACGGGCTGGACGATGACGAGCGAGGGCGGAACGATGGGTGCCTTCTATTCTTGGGATCGCGGCGTTGCCGCTTCTCTCGAGCTTTCGACGGCCAAGCGCAACCTGGAATTCAAGAGTGGGCTCGATCGCGAGAATGAAAGCCACACCGATCTCGGGATGGCCATCGGCATCGAGGCTTCGCATCGGCTCGTCCCCGTGTGGAACGAGAAGGTTCCGAAGTCCATGGAGTTCTTGATTCGCCTGGGCTGGGAACGTCGCAGCCTCGCAGGATACGAAATCGAAAACGGATACCTGAGCGGTCTCACGACGGGGTATGAAGAGCCTGTCACGGGCTATTCGAATACGAATGCGATCTATCGCGGGTGGGCTGGTCAGGAGGATGTCGTCGGTCTCGCTCCCGAGCTCGGCGCAGGGTGCGATCTGAACCTCGTGACCTTCGGCTTCGGAGCGACCTTCCTCGATCGTGCACTCGAAGTCAACACGGCATTCCAGGTGGGATCGCTGACTCCCGACGCGGAAAGCGCTGACGAACTCGATGTCTTCGGTTGGAAGGCGGAGCTTCGCTGGTCGCATTGATTTCGTCGACACGGGAATTGAGATCCTCCCGGGCGCGTTCCAGGAGGGCTTCGTGCTGAATCGACCTCGTCCCGAGATCCTCGCTCCGGCGGGCGACTGGGAGTGCGCGAAGGCCGCCGTGGAGAACGGCGCCGACGCCATCTATTTCGGCGTCGACGCGTTCAACGCGCGCATGCGCGCCCACAACTTCACGCGTGCCGACCTCCCCGATCTGATGGCCTGGCTCCACAGGCGCGGCGTGCGGGGGTATGTCGCCTTCAATACGCTCGTGTTCCAGGACGAACTTCCTTCCGCGGAGGACGCGCTGCGGACGATCATCGCCGCGGGCGTGGACGCCGCGATCGTGCAGGATGTCGGAATCTGTCAGATGATCCGCCGCATCTCACCGGACTTCCCGATCCATGGAAGCACGCAGATGACCGTCGCTTCTCCCTCGGGCATCCGGTTCGCGCGGGAGCTTGGCTGCTCCCTCGTGGTGCTCGCACGGGAGAATACGCTCGCCGAGATCGCCAAGATCCGCGACGCTTTCGCCGACGACCCCGATCCAGTCGCGCTCGAGACGTTCGTCCACGGCGCCTTGTGCGTCGCGTATTCCGGACAATGCCTGACGTCGGAGGCGCTCGGGGGACGATCCGCCAACCGGGGGGAATGCGCCCAGGCCTGCCGGATGCCCTACGACCTTCTCTGCGACGGAAAGGATGTCGATCTGGGAGGGCGACGCTACCTGCTGTCTCCGCGCGATCTCGCTGGACTCGAGCTCGTTCCAAAACTCGTCGAACTCGGGATCCGTTCGTTCAAGATCGAGGGGCGGCTCAAGCAGCCGGAATATGTCGCCTCGATCACGCGTCTCTATCGCCACGCGCTCGATCGCGCCCTGGATGCAGCCGAGCGCGGTGTCGAGCCCCCCGCGGCTTCGCACGAGGAACGCTACGAGATGGAAATGGCTTTCTCGCGCGGCCTCGCCACGGGCTGGCTGCGCGGGATCGACAACCGGAACCTGGTCCATGCCGAGTACCCCAAGAAGCGCGGTGTGCATGTCGGAACCGTCGTGGCGATCGGCACGCGGGACGTGCGCATCGAATTGCGCGAGGACCTCAAGGCCGGCGACGGCGTGGTGTTCGATGCGGGCGATCCCGAAGCGCGGGAAGAAGGCGGGCGCGTCTGGGAAGTGCGGCAGGACGGCGCGTTCGTCCACGCGAGTTTCGGCGAGGGCGTTGTCGACTTCCGTCGTCTGCGCGTCGGGCAGCGCGTCTTCAAGACCTCCGACCCGCAGCTCGAGAAGAGGATCCGCCGCACTTGGGAACACGAGTCCTTCGAACGCCCGGTCCATGCGGTCGTCGAGGGGCGCGCGGGCGCTCCCCTTCGCTTGGAACTGTCGGACGGCGAGGGCCATGCCGTATCGGGCGAGTCGAACGTCCTCCTGGAGCCTGCGCGCAACCGTCCCCTCGAGGGCGAATACCTGCGAAGCCAGATCGGGCGCTTTGGCGGGACCACGCTTCGACTCGGATCCATCGAGGAGCGGCTCGAGCCGGGATTGTCGATTCCGGCGAGCGAACTGAACCGCTTGCGTCGCGAGCTTGTCGACGCGCTCCTGGAACGCCGCGCCCTCCCGCGTCGCTGGACCGTCCTTCCCAAGACGGAATCCGTCACAAAGGCTCCGGTTTCGTCATCCGTCTCGGCGGATCTCGTGGTCCTGGTGCGCTCGTCCGCCCAGATGGAAGCCGCCGTGCGCGCGGGTGTCTCGACGATCGAGCTCGATTTCGAACATCTCAAGCAGCTTCCTCCCGTGGTGGCGCGATTCCGCGAGATCAGCCCGAAGGGCGAGGTCTGGCTCGCGCCGCCGCGCGTCGGCAAGGTCGGCGAGGATTGGATCCTGCGGCAAGTGGAGGCTGCAGGGGCCGACGGCATCCTGGCTCGCTGCTGGAGCCATCTCGAATGGTTTCAGGGCCGGACCCGCCTGCGGGGCGACTTCTCGCTCAACGTCGCCAATGCGCTCTCGGCTCGCTGGTTCCATGAACGTTTCGAGCTGGAGCGCGTCACGATTTCGTCCGACCTCACGGCCGAGCAGGCGATCGATCTCGCGCGCGCCTTCGATCCCGATCGTCTCGAACTCGTGTTGCACCAGCACATGGCGATGTTCCACATGGAGCACTGCGTCTTCTGCTCCTTCCTGTCCAAGGGCAGGGACTTTCGCGACTGCGGACGGCCTTGCGAGGCCCACGAGGTCCGACTGCGCGATCACACCGGGGCCGCCCATCCCGTGAAGGCCGACGCGGGTTGCCGCAACACGGTCTTCAACGCGCGCGCGCAGACCGGCGCCGAATTCCTGCCGCGCTTTCTCGCCGTGGGCCTGCGCCATTTCCGCATCGAGTTCCTGGACGAGAACGAGGCCGAGGTCGTGCGCGCGATCAACCGCTACCGAGGCCTTTTGGAGGGGCGTGTGGATGGATCCATGCTCTGGAAGGACCTCAAGGCCCTGAATCAGTTGGGTGTCACGCGCGGGACCCACGAAATCCGTCGTTCGGAAGTCCATTCCTGATGCGGCGATGGCCGCACGATGGTGGTATATTTCGAACAGAAGATCGGTGTGTCCCCAATGTCTGAACAGGTGGTAGATCGATGTCGCTGATGCGCTGGAATGACGAGTATCTCACATTCAACCAGGTCATCGACGAACAGCATCAGCGCCTCTTCGAGATCATCAACGGGATCTACGACATGATGCGCGTGGGGCGTGGCAATGAATCCATCGCCTACGCACTCACGGAGCTCACCGAGTTCACGCGATTCCACTTCGCGACCGAAGAAAAGTTCATGCTCGATGCGGAGTTCCCCGGTACCGACAACCACTCCTCGGAGCACGCCCGCCTTCTCGACGAGATTCGCGAATTGCGCCACCGCGTCATCGACGGGAGCGCCGTCGTGACGATGAACGAGATGTCCTTCCTGAAGGATTGGCTTCTCACGCACTTCACGGGGCCCGACAAGGGGCTCGCGACGCATCTGAGGCGACAAGCCGAAGCGGCGATCGAGAACGCCGCCAAGCCCTAAGTCGGGCGCTGAAGCCCTGTTGGTCTTCGACGGCGCTTGGTCGGAAAGACCATCTACCGCGGGAGATCCTCGCAGCAACGGAATCCGACCGCCTCGTACCGGTTTTCGCGGAAGAAGCTGCGGCTTGTGCGTCCGCAACGCGTGGCCGGGCCGCCTTCGTAGGTGCCACCTGCGGTGAGGTAGGTGCTGCCATTGGGAGAGGGGGTGGATGTCCATTCCCATGCGTTGCCGATCAGCTCGTACGCGCCCCACCAGGAGCGGCAGGCGGGACGTCCCACGCCGCGTCCAAGCTTCCCTTCGAGCACTTGGCAGTAGTTGAGGGCGTAGGCATTGCCGTAGGGATAGCTCCACTCCTCGGGCCCTCGGCAGGCCTGGACGATTTCCTCGTTCGAACACAGGCGCCGCCCGATGTTTCTGCACAAGGATGAGGCATCCTCCCAATTCACAGACGTGCGCGGGATCGCACCCGGGTCGTTGGGGTATTCGTAGGCGTCCATGCAGATCTCGCGGCCATCGTCCATGGGGACGAGCGCCCGTCGTTGTCCGCAACGCGACGCGTCGGGATCGATCTGCCAGCGCATTTCGCGCGGTTCGGCCCGGTTGCCGATGGAGTCTTCCCCCGAGACCCACAAGCGCAACGAGGAGGTCACGCGGATCAGATCGCGGCAAAGACGCAGGGAGTCGGGGCGGGGGCCGCACAGCGGGGTCCCCTTGGCTTCCATGACGATCAGGGCGATGTCGACGGGGGCGGGGTGAACACCCGGAGCCGGGTCGGCGAAGACGACGGGGGGGAGCGAGTCGCCCGTGAGACGGCGCAGCGAGTCGAGTCGAGACAATCCAGAGGGAATGCCCTTGCCGGCTCCGATGAGGCTGGTGTCGCGGCCCAGGTTGCCACGCGAGCGGTGCCTGGCGCGCTCCAGAGACGCCAGCGAGTCGGCGCGGCGCAGCGAATCGAGAAGGCGGAGAGAATCGGCGGAGGACAGGCCGCGCATGCGCAGGAGGGAATCGGCGAGTCTCGCGGAACGGAGGGAATCAAGAAGACGTTGCAGATCGGAGAGAGACAGATTCCGTCCCCTAAGAAGCGCGTCGGAATATCCTCCGGCGCGCAGCGAGGCCAGAAGATCGAGTCGATCGAGCGAATCGAGGCGGCGAAGCGAATCGGCGCGCGCGGCCGAGTCCGCGTCGAAACCGCTCGTGGATCCTCCGCGTCCGCCTTTTCCGAACCAGTCGTCGCCGCAGGAATGCAGGAGCAGAAGCAGGAGGAGGACGAGCAGCAGGGTGGTGCCGATGGTCTTCCAGGGGAAGCGGGAGGATTGGCGCTGTTCGGGGGCGGCAGGAGATGGACTCATGGCGATTCCGGTTGAAGACTCCGGAAGAGCGTCAGGGCCTCCAGAGTGGCGGCCACGTCATGCACGCGGAGGATGTCGGTGCCGAGGTCCGCGACGGCCAGCGCGGCCCCCAAGGAGCCCGCCAGACGATCGCTTCCTTCGCGGACACCCGGTGTGCGTGCGATGAAGGACTTCCGTGAAAGGCCAAGATACCATGGACGCGGAGCGAAGCGCAGGCGCAGGACTTCGGTGGCGCGCAGCAGAGCTTGGTTGTGTTCGAGCGTCTTGCCGAATCCGATGCCCGGATCGAGCGCGAGGGCCTGGGCCGGAAGGCCCGCGTCTTCCCAGCGCAGTGCCGCCTGCTCGAGGAAGGCGGCGACCTCTTCGAGCACATCGAAATACTCCGGTGCGGCCTGCATGGTCGACGGCGCGCCGCGCATGTGCATCGCACAGGCTCCGGCCCCGTAGGTCTTGCAGAGTTCGATCATGCGCGAATCCTGGAGACCGGCGATGTCGTTGATCGCGTGCGCCCCAGCCTCGAGGGCCGCCTGCGCCGTTTCAGGATTGCGCGTGTCGATCGAGACGACGATGCCCGAACGGCAGAGGCGTTCGACGACGGGAACAACGCGCCGGATTTCTTCGGAAGTTGGAACCGGGGCGGAGCCGGGGCGGGTGGATTCTCCGCCGATGTCGACCATGTCGGCGCCCTGCTCCCACAGGAGACGCCCGTGGGAGCTCGCGCGTTCGATGGTGTCGTGCTCGCCGCCGTCGAAGAAGGAATCCGGCGTCGCGTTCAGAATCCCTGCGACCAGAGGTCGGGAGGATCCGTCGCGCGGAGTCAGAATTTGTCCGCGAACCTTCCAGGAAGGACGAGGCATCTCAGACGGGCGGTTGTTCCGCGGGAGACGCATCGGAGGGCGAGGCGGAATCCATCGCGACCACGGGAGGAACGCCTTCGGATTCGTCCAGGGGAGGAGGCACCTCGGCCGGCAGGGACGCGCGGATGGGTTTCGGGCGGGACAATGCCCCCTTCTCGAACAGCTCCCGCACGTCGGCTGTATCGACGGACTCGTATTCCAGCAGGGTCTTGGCGAGAAGTTCCACTTCCCGACTTCTTTCGAGAAGGAGCGTCTTGGCCCTGTTGTAGTTCGTCTCCACGAGATTGCGGATCTCGCAATCGATGGTGCGCGCCGTTTCTTCGGAGGTCATGCGCTGCGTCGCGAGATCGCGACCGAGGAAGACCTGCTGCTGGTTGTCGCCGAAGTGGATGGGACCCAGTTCGCTCATGCCGTAGTCGCAGACCATCCGGCGTGCCGTGTCGGAAGCGCGTTGGATGTCGTTGGAGGCGCCGGTGCTCATCTGCTTCAGGAAGATTTCCTCGGCGAGCCGGCCGCCCATGAGGATGGCGATTTCGCCCTCGAGATAGGCGCGCGTGACGTTGTAGCGATCCTGCTCGGGAAGCTGCCAGGTGAGTCCCAGTGCGCGCCCGCGGGGGATGATCGTGATCTTGTGGACGGGATCAGCTCCCTCCGTGAACCAGGCGACGATCGCGTGTCCCGATTCGTGCCAAGCGGTCACCGCCTTGTCCTCTTCGGTCATGACCATGGAGCGCCGCTCGGATCCCAGGAAGACCTTGTCCTTGGACGACTCGAAGTCGGCCATGGAAACGCTGTCCTTGCCTTGGCGGGCGGCCAGCAACGCGGCTTCGTTGCACAGATTCGCGAGGTCTGCGCCGGAGAAGCCGGGCGTGCTGCGGGCGATCACGGCGAGGTCGACATCGGGCGCGAGGGGAATCTTGGTGCCGGTATGGACCTTCAGGATCTCGACGCGTCCGCGGACATCGGGGCGGTCGACCACGACGCGACGATCGAAGCGCCCGGGGCGCAACAGGGCGGGGTCGAGAATGTCGGGACGGTTTGTCGCGGCGACGATGATCACGCCGTCGTTGCCGGAGAAGCCATCCATTTCGATGAGCAGCTGGTTGAGCGTCTGCTCGCGTTCGTCGTGGCCACCGCCGACGCCTGCGCCGCGTTGGCGTCCGACGGCGTCGATCTCGTCGATGAAGATGAGGCAGGGCGCGGTCTTCTTGGCCTGCTCGAAAAGATCACGCACGCGGCTTGCGCCCACGCCCACGAACATTTCGACGAACGATGCGCCCGACATCGAGAAGAAGGGCACACGCGCTTCTCCGGCGACGGCCTTGGCCAGGAGCGTCTTGCCTGTGCCCGGAGGGCCCATCAGGAGCACGCCGCGGGGAATCTTGCCACCCAGGCGATCGAAGCGGCCTGGATCCTTGAGGAATTCGATGATTTCGACAAGTTCGTTCTTGGCCTCGTCGCAACCGGCGACGTCGTCGAAGGTCACGCGCGGGACATCCTTGCCCTGCACGCGGGCCCGCGACTTGCCGAAGCTGAACAGGCCCTTCGGGCCGCCCTGGCCCTGACGCATCATCACGATCCAGAGGACGACGAAGATGAGGATGGGCGCGAGCGTGAGGAGAATGCCGAGCCAGTCGCTTCCGCGTTCGGCGACGCGGACTTCGATGCGCTTCGAGGAGGCCCACGAGCGGAGAGTCGAATCGTCGACACCCAGCAGTCGCACGGTGAAGAACTTCGCCTCGGGGACGCGCAACCAGGATGGACGAGACGTGTAGCCCTTGAGTTCGGCGGCGGTGAGATCGCGTTGTCCGGAAACCTCGATTCCGTCGGGGCCTTGCACGAGCGAGAGCTTGCGTACGTGCAGAGACGTGTCGGACATCAGCGCGAGGAACTGGTTGTAGGTGAACTGCGACGTATCGTCGCCACGGTTGGAGAAGATCTCGAAGGAGATCACCAGGAGAAGAGCGAGGAAAAGGATGAAGCCGCCGTTGCGGGGAAAACGGAAACGGCTCTTCTCTGGATCGTTGTCGGGGAGCTTGCGCTCGTCGCGTTCGTCGGACATCCAAGGCAAATTAGCCATCCGCAGGCGATCCGACCTCGATCAAGAAATCAAGATGTCCTTCCGAATCCGAACTTGCAGGATTCCGTCACCCCAAAGGGCGATTTCGTTCTGCCCGCCTTTGCGACGTCCTCGATGCCCCGAGAGCACGTCGTCCACGAGTCGACGCCGTTGCGCGGTGGCCCAGGGACGCCTTCCCATGCGGTTCCAGATCCGCTCGAGCAGGAGGTCGAGCTCGGGATGGTCGCTCTCGCCACGCCACGACTGGAGGTCCAGACGGAATCCCGAAGGATCGAACGAGAGGGAGCACCGCGCCTCGAGCGAGGCGAGACGAGCTTCGAGCGCGGGTGCGAGCGCTTCCGCGCTGGTTGCGAGCGTCGCCAGCGCCTCTTCGACCTCCGTGCCGTTCTCGGGAAGCCACGAGTGGCGGATCCAATTGCGCAGGAATCGCTGGTCGCGGTTGGACGCGTCTTCGCGCCAGGTCCATGCCGCTTCGCGGCATGCTTCCTTGAACAGACTTCCCGGAACCGCGAGAAATGGACGCCAGATTCCGTCTTTCCGTAGCGCGTGGATGCCGCGCAACCCTGTCGGGCCGGCGCCGCGCAGGAGTCGCAGAACCACGGTCTCCGCTTGATCGCCTTGGTGGTGGGCGGTGACGAGAAGCCCTGGGAAAGCCTCGCGCAGGGCTTGGTAGCGTGCCTGGCGCGCTCGCGCCTCGAGGTTCGCTCCGGGGGAGATCACCGCATCGACCTCGATCAGGGGCAAGCCGAGGCGAGCGCAGAGTTCGCGCACGGCCAGACGATCGCCTTCCGACTCGGTGCCGCGCAATCCGTGACGGGCGTGCAAGGCGACGATATCCCGTTCCAGCTCGGCCTGCGCGTGCGACGCGGCCAAGGCCAGCGCGCAGGAGTCGGCGCCTCCGGAAAGGCAGAGCCCCAGGGGGAGGCGCGCCGCCTTCGGGGGGAGTGCTCGATGGTTGACGACGAGATGGGCTGCAAGCCTCGCGCATCCGGCCGCAACCCGCTGGTCTCGACCGAGCTCGACCGGCGGGCTGGAGCGCATGGCGTTCTCAGGCTTCGGGGTGGGGGGCGTGCGTCACGACCCAGCGACCGCCTTGGAGGCTTCTGTAGAAGCAGCTTGCGCGGTCGGTGTGGCAGGCCGCGTGGCCCACCTGGCGCACGCGAAAACGCAGGGCGTCTCCGTCGCAATCGAGTTCGACGCCCAGGACGTCCTGGACGTGTCCCGACGTGAGCCCCTTCACCCAGACTTCCTGCCGCGAGCGCGACCAGTAGGTCATGCGTCCCGTGACGAGAGTCTGGACGAGGGTTTGGCGGTTCATCCACGCCGCCATGAGCGTGTCGCCGGACGCGTGGTCGCAGACGATGGCGAGTACGAGGCCCTTGTCGTCGAACTTGACGGATTCCGTTGCGATTTCGGCGGTGGCTTGGTCGACGACGAGGGGGTGGATCATGTCGCTCATGCGCGCACATGCCCTTGGCCGCGGACGATCCACTTGTAGGTGCACAGGTCGGCCGCGCCCATCGGGCCGCGGGCGTGGATCTTGTCGGTGCTGATGCCGATCTCGGCCCCAAGACCGTATTCGCCGCCGTCGGCGAAGCGGGTGGATGCGTTGACCATGACGCTCGAACTGTCGCAGGAAGCGAGGAACCGCTCGATGTCGTGCTCGTCGCGCGAGAGGATGACCTCGGTGTGCCCCGAACCGTGCTCCGCGATGTGGTCGAGCGCCGCGTCGAGTCCGTCGACGACGCGCACGGCGAGAATCAAGGCCAGGTATTCCGCATCCCAGTCTTCCTCGGTGGCGGACACCGTCACGAGATCGGGCCAGGCGGCGCGGGACGCGTCGTCGCCGCGCAGCTCCACGCCGGCTTCGCGCAGGTGTGACAGAATTTGTCGGCCCGCCTCCGCCGGAACGGCGCGGTCGAGCAGGAGGGTTTCGAGCGCGTTGCACACGCCCGGGCGCTGGACCTTCGCGTTGAGGACCACCGCGGAGGCTTCTTCGACGTCGGCCGATTTCTGGACGTACGCATGGCAGACGCCCTTGTAGTGCTTGATCACCGGCACGCGGCTTTCGGCGGTCACGGCGCGGATGAGGCCTTCGCCACCGCGCGGAATCGCGAGGTCGATTTCGCCGTCCCGGTGCAGGAGCGCCGTGACCAGCGATCGATCGGTTTCCTCGACGAGCTGGACCGCGTCGCGCGGGAGTCCGGAAGATTCGACCGCCTTCGAGATCAGCTCTCCCAGGAGACGATTGGAGTTGATCGCTTCCTTGCCGCCACGCAGGATGATGGCGTTCCCCGAGCGCAGGCAGAGGCCTGCCGCGTCGGTGGTGACATTGGGCCGGGATTCGTAGATGAAGAAGACGACGCCCAGGGGGACGCTGATGCGTCCCAGAGCGAGTCCGTCGGGACGGGTGCGCTTCTCCAGGATGCGCCCCAGGGGATCGGGCTGCATGGCGATCTCGCGCAGGCTCCTGGCCATCGCGCCGATCCGCTTCGCATCGAGCCGGAGGCGGTCGAGCATCGCGTCCGACAATCCCGCCTGGGTGCCTGCGGCCAAGTCGGCGGCGTTCTTCGCCTCGATGGCGGGTACATGGGCTTCCAAGCTGTCGGCGATGGCGCGAATGGCCTTCTCGCGTACCGATGCAGGTGCGATGCGCAACGCCCGTGCGGCTACCTTGGCGCGCTTCGCGTATCCCTCCGCCAGCGTTTCGAATTCGTCGTGCATGAAAATCACCTCGAGCCGAGAGGCGCACATCGCCCCGCGGTCCTTCTGTGAAGATATTACCCGTTTGCGACCTGTCGCGGCTTCGCCAAACTCGTCAGAGCGGTTTGAAGCAGCAGCGGTAGCCGAAACTCGTGGCTTTGCCTTCCGGATTGGGCGTGCGCACGATCGTCTTGTTCTGGAGCGTGTCGTAGCTGGAAAACGCCGCGTATGTGCGGCTTCTGCATCCGGCCAAGCTCTTGCGGAGGTCGAGATCCGGAAGGTCGAGCCAGCTACCGCCGCGCAGGACTCCATGGTTCGCCTTCCCCGTGTAGTCGGACGTGTCCAGATAGGCACCGCTCCATGCTTCGAGCTGCGCGCTCTTCAGGGAGTCGCGCATGGAGAACCATACGTCGCGCGTCCATTCGGCCATCTGGCCCGGCATGTCCCGCACACCCCAGGCCGAGACGCAACGAGGATCGCGCGACGTCGTGTCGTTGGCGGTGCTTGAATCGGACTTGCTCGTGCCAACGCCGCAGACTTCGCGGAGCCAGGTGTCGATGTCGGAACTCGCATCCGCCTCGATGGCGCCATAGGTGTGGATGGTCGACGAGCCGGGCTCCGTCTCGCAGGCGCGCTGCCATTGCGCTTCGGAACAGAGCTGTCCGCCCGCGTCTTCGCACCCCTGGATCGCCTCGGCCCAGGTCACGTCATGCGCGACCTGGCTGCCGACGACGTGCTCGAACCGCTCGATGCAGAAATCTCCGACTGGCGCGACCCCTTCGATGGGCATCAGAGCCTTGCCGGACGGGCAGGCGACGCCTTCGACCGGGCTTGTGGCGCCGGAGACGAAGAGCGTGTCCGCGGCGGGATTCCCGGAGCGATCGTTCACGAGGACGGCAAGACGGAAACTGTCGCCTGGGGCGAGGTTCGGCCAGGCCCAACTCCAGGAGGCGCCGTTCCACTTGAAGCGCGACAAGCCCGAGTCGGCGGTCGCGGGCCAGCTTTTGCCGGCACGGAAGGAGGCGCTGTCGGAAGACAGCTCGATGCTGTCCACCGGGCGGAACGTGGATGTCGCGGGCGAAGCGATGAGGATCCGGTAGCTTCCGATGCGGTGGTTGGGCGATGTTCCGGTCTGGTAGGCGTTGCCGGCGAAGCTGTCCGTCGCCGCGTTCCACGTCAGGACGACGCGGTTGTGCGACGAGGCCGCGACCCTCCCATTCGTGGGCGCGGAGGGAAAGCGATCGTCGTGGGTCTTCACGGGGAACGGCCCGAGCGAAGAACGGTTCCCTGCCGAATCGAAGAACTGGAGAAGGACCATGTACGGCGTCTCGTACTGCAATCCGGGAATCGTCATGTGGAAACGATGGATGCTCGTGTCGCGCAGGCTGGAAAGCGGGACTTTGATCGTGTCGCTGTGGCCGGCGGAATCCCGGATGCGCACCCCCTGCCACCAGATCGCGCGGATGGAGTCGACTCTACCGGCGAAATCTTCGTCGAAGCGCCCGATCATGTCGCGTGGCCGGTCGAAATGCATCTCGAAGGTGGTCTGGCCCACGATCGTGTCGATCACGGGAACTTCGGGTGGAAACTCGTCTCCCAGATAGAACCGATAGCGCACGGGAGTTCCGACGGCTCCGTCCGCGTAGCGGATCCACACGGAGAACCAGAAGACCTTGTCCGTGCGCGCGGCACGTCCGTGGCCAAGGAGGCTGGATGGAATCTTCCAGACGGAATCCGTCACTCTCAGGCGTGCCAAGGGGGAGGAAAGACCCGCTCCCGAGAAGTCGAAGTCGCCTGCTCCGTTCGTCAGCTTCGAGGCGTCGATGGAGGAGTCGCTGAGGATGTAGAGCGTCTGGGCGCCATCGGTGCTCAATGGCTTCGACCAGCGCAATTCCCAGCCCGACAGGGAATCCGGATAGAGTCCCTTCGCGATGGAATCGGCGACGAGGGAGTCGATTTCGGGCAGATCGAGCGCAGCGATGTTGCGATCCTGCGCGTAAGGATCGGTGACGCTGTCGGAGGAGCAAGAACAGAAAACCCCGAGAGCCATCGCTCCCAGGGTTCCTATGAGAATTCCGGTCTTCATGGCGGGGAGCAAACTAGCTCTCCCGACGTGGTCCGACCTCCGGAGACCGGAGATCAGGCCTCGGCTGCGTAGACGGAGACCTTCTGGCGCTGACGGTCGAGGCGTTCGAACTTCACGAAGCCGTCGGTGAGAGCGAACAGCGTGTAGTCCTTGCCCTGGCCGACATTGTTGCCGACGTGGAACTTGTTTCCAACCTGGCGAACGAGGATGTTGCCAGCGACAACCTTCTCGCCACCGAACTTCTTGATGCCGCGGTACTGTGGGTTGGAATCGCGTCCGTTGCGGGTGGATCCGAGACCCTTTTTGTGAGCCATTTCCTGGTCCTTCCTTTAGATTCGGTTGCTCAGGCCTTGGGACCCTGGGCGACCTTTTCCTTGCGGGTCAAGGGCCGGGAGGCCGGGGTGTGACGAACCGCGAAAGCGTTTGCGCGCTTGCGGGCGAATTCAAGACGAGCAGCTTCGATCGTGTCCTTCTTGGAACCGAACTCGACGCTGGTGATCACGACTTCGGTGAACTGCGTGCGGTGGCCGCGGAGACGACGGAAGCCCTTGCGGCGCTTGCGACGGAAGACCATGATCTTCTTTTCCTGGCCGTGCACGAGGATCTCGGCAGAGACCTTGGCACCGGCGACGACGGGCTGGCCAACCTTGATCTCGGCGCCATCAGCAGCGAGGAGAATCTGGTCGATCGTGAAAGTGGAGCCGATTTCAGCCTGCTGCAAAGGCAGTCGGAGAATCTGGCCGGCGGCGACCTTGTACTGGAAGCCGGAAGTCTTGATGACGGAGTACATGGAACCTGTCCTGGTTGTCCCGATTTGAAAGGCGGACGAATGTAAGTGCTTGTGACAACGACGTCAAGCAGCTCTGGAAAGATCGCTCTCCCCAGTGCATTTGGTTCGCCCACCCGGAGGTGGATCCGGTACCCGTTTCGGAGCACCGAGCCAAGAAAGATGCATTCTCATGTGGCGAACGGGCAAGGGAGGGGCTACAAAACGCCTGGAGACAAGGGGTTGCGCGATCCCTTCCCGGTCCCTACCGCCCCGATTGGACCCAGCGGAAGGCGAAAAGAAGGGTTGCAAGCATTGGGGGAACGTCTTCCTGGGACAATGGGCGTGTCTCGAAGAAGGCAAAACCTTTCCGATCCGGCAAGCCTGAGGGAGAGAGAGGGGCGGATCTACCTTGCATGAACTGCGATTCCGAAGCCCCGGGATCGGTCGAGGGAGCGTCTCCTTGAGTTTTGTCCACCTGCATGTCCGGTCCGAGTACTCGATGCTCGAGGGCGCTTGCCGCCTGACCGACAAGCGCAAGGTCGACAAGGAGAGCCACAAGAGGGTCGGTCCCGCCAAGACGCTTCCCGCCAAGGCCGCGGAGCTTGGCATGTCCGCGGTGGCGCTCACCGACATGGCCAACATGTTCGGCGCGATCGAATTCCAGTACGCGTGCAAGGACGCGAAGATCCGCTCCATCCTGGGCTGCGAACTGTGGGTGGCGCCGTCCGGACGCAAGGATCGCACCCCCGGCGCGAAGGCGTACCCGCTCGTGGCTTTGTGCGAAACCCTCGAAGAGGGCTATCGCAACATCTGTTCGCTCATCACCACCTCCCACACGGAGGGCTACTACGGACGCCCCCGCGTCGATCGCGAACTTCTCGAGCAGCATCATCAAGGGCTGATCTTCCTTTCGGGCGGTCCCGGTAGCGAGATCGACCAGTTCCTGCGCGCGGGCCAGGACGAGAAGGCCGTGGAGCTGATCCGCTGGTACCGCGATCTCGTCGGGCCCGACCGATTCTTCCTCGAACTGCAGGACCACGGTCTTTCCGAGGAGAAGGCGGTCAATTCCCGTCTGCGCGCCGTCGCCGCCGAGGAAGGCCTGCGCTGCGTGGCCACCAACGGCGTGCTCTGCCTCGAGAAGAGCCAACACGAAGTGATCGAGGTGCTCGACTGCATCCGTACGGCCACCAAGCTCGCCGACGAGAGCCGCCCGCGCCTGCCCGCCCACGAGTCGCATTTCAAGTCGGACGAGGAGATGCGCGCGATCTTCGCCGACTGCCCCGATGTTTGCGATCTCACGCTGGAGATCGCCGAACGCTGCCAAGTCGCCGTTCCCGTCGGCAACTACTTCTACCCGAATTTCCCGCTTCCCGAGGGATTCGAGAACGACGACGACTACCTCGCGCATCTGAGTCGCGAAGGCCTTCGCAAGCGCTGGCCCGATCCGCCGCAGGCCGCGATCGATCGTCTCGAGTACGAACTCGAGATGATGAAGAACATGAAGGTCGCGGGCTACATGCTCATCGTCCTCGATTTCATGCAGCAGGCGCGGCGCATGGGCATTCCCGTGGGGCCGGGGCGCGGTTCCGCGGTGGGGTCGCTCGTCGCCTACTGCACCGACATCACCGACGTCGATCCTCTGCAGTACAGCCTGCTGTTCGAGCGATTCCTGAATCCCGAACGCATCTCGATGCCCGATATCGATTCCGACTTCTCGGACCTCGATCGCGAGCGCATCATCCAGTACGTCAAGGACAAGTACGGCAAGGAGTGCGTCGCCCAGATCATCACGTACGGGCGATTGAAGTCGAAGGCGGCCCTGAAGGACACGGCGCGCACGCTGGGGCTGGATCACCAGGAGATCAACCGGCTCACGAAGCTCTTTCCGCCGCCGGTGGCGGGCAAGGAGCCGTCTCTCGACGAGGCTCTGGAGCAGTCGCCTCCGCTCAAGGATGCGGTGGACGCGAACCCGTCCTACCAGCGCGCCTTCGAGATCGCCAAGCAGGTCGAAGGCTATGTGCGCGGCGCCGGCATGCACGCGGCGGCGGTCATCATCGCTCCGCGCAATGTCGACCACTTCGGTCCCCTGTATTGCCCGGAAGGCCAGCCCGATCAGGTCATGCTGCAGTTCTCCAAGGACTACGCGGAGAACATCGGCCTCCTGAAGATGGACTTCCTGGGGTTGCGGAATCTGTCCTTGATCCAGGATGCCTGCCTGATGATCGAGCGCAACTACGGCGTTCCGATCGATCCGGAAAAGCTCGAGGACGGGGATCTCAAGACCTACGAACTTCTGGGACGAGGCGACACGATCGGCGTCTTCCAGTTCGAATCGGGTGGCATGCAGAACTATCTGCGCCAGCTCCAGCCCGAACGCCTCGAAGACCTGATCGCGATGAACGCGCTCTACCGCCCCGGTCCGATGGAGCAGATTCCGGTCTACATCAAGCGCAAGCAGGGCAAGGAGGAGGTGGACTGCTACCACCCCGACCTCGTCCCCATCCTGGGCACGACCTACGGCGTGATGGTGTACCAGGAACAGGTGATGGCCATCGCCCAGCAGTTGGGCGGCTATTCCCTGGGCGGTGCGGACCTGCTGCGACGCATCATGGCCAAGAAGGACCTCGAGAAGCTCCAGAAGGAGGAGGGGACCTTCGTCGGCGGCGCCGAAAAGCGCGGCTACGCCAAGGATCTCGCCAAGACCGTCTGGGATCTGCTGATCCCCTTCGCCGCCTACGCGTTCAACAAATCGCATGCGGCGGCCTATGCCGTGGTGGCCTACCGGACCGCTTGGCTCAAGGCCCACTATCCGGCCGAATACCTGTCGGCCAACTGCAACTCGGAACTCGACAATACCGAGCGCCTGGTCGTACTGGTCAACGAGTGCAAGAGATTGCGCCTCGCCGTCAAGGCTCCGTCGGTCCAGTGTTCGCAGGCGAAGTTCGACGTGAGCGAGGGCGTGATCCACTGGGGACTCGCGGGCGTCAAGAATGTGGGGCGCTCCGTCGCAGAAGCCATCGTCGCCGAGCGCGACGAGAACGGCCCCTACGTGGATCTGTTCGATTTCTGCAAGCGCCTGGGGCCGCAGAACATCAATCGCCGCAGTCTCGAATCGCTCATCATGGCTGGCGCTCTCGACGAGCTCCCCGGTACGCGCGCCCAGCATTTCCTGGCCGTGGCCGAAGCCATCCAGTACGCGGGACGGCAGAACGGTCCCAAGGAACAAGTCAGCCTCTTCGACATGGGTGGCGACGACGGTGGACTCGAAGTGGCCGCGCCGTCTCTTCCCGACGTCGATCCATGGCCCTTCGAGGAAGTGCTCTCCAAGGAGCGGGACGTCCTGGGCATGTATTTCTCGGGGCATCCGCTCGACGCGCTGCGCGACGATCTCGAAGGCTTGTGCATGCCGCTTTCCCAAGTGGCGGAGTGCGATCTCGAGACCCAGGTGGTCGTGGGCGGATTCGTTCGTTCGCGCCGCGTGCGCCTGAACAAGGACAATCTCGAATTCGCCTTCGTGGAGCTGGAGGACTTCTCCGGTTCGTGCGAAGTCGCCTTCTGGACGGAGTCGTGGAAGAACTGCCGCGCCGAGGTCGACGAAGGCCGCATGATCATGCTGCGCGCGAAGGTGCGCGCCAATCGCGATCGCAACGAGGAAGCCGCCGAAGATGCTCCCGTGCGCAAGTCCCTCGAGGGAATCCGCGCCGTGCCGCTTTCCGAGGCGCGCAAGCTGATGGCGGATTCCGTCCAGGTTGCCTTGGATACGCGCGCCGTTCCCGAGTCGGCAATCGACCAGATCAGGCAACTATGCGCGTCCTCCCCGGGTTCGTGCCGCCTGATCTTGCATGTGCGTACGGCTGCGGGCAACTGGAATCTCGAATCCAGGGCGCTCAAGGTGAATCCATGCAACGAGCTGCTTGAGGCGCTGCGCGGAATCGTCGGACCGACGGCCGTACGGGTGGCGGGGCGGGGGAAGTAGCGGCAGGACGCGCGACATGCGGATTCGTACATCAGGGGATCACTCCACTCCAGCGAGGACGAACATGTTCCAGAATCAATGGATCGCCGACAGCATGGCCAAGGATTGTCGCGTGACGATCCACCTCTTCCACAAGATCCCCGAGTCCTTGTACGATTGGCGCCCGAGTCCCGGCCAGCGTTCCGTGGAAGAGTTGCTACGGTATCTGTCCGTGTGCGCGATCTCGGCGTTGCGGGGATTTCGCGAGCCGGGCGCCGGTTGGCGCGACATCTACCTCGCGCGCTCGAAGGACTACGATCTCGCCCGCTTTCCCGAGGTGATGGAGTCGCAGGCGCAGGAGATCCTCGAGTACTTCCGCGACCTTTCCGACGACGTTCTCGCCACGCAGGAGATCCGCATGCCCTGGGGCGAGACGCTGTTGCTGGGCGAGGCGATCCTCGGTGCGGCGGCCAAGTGGATTCCCGCGTACAAGATGCAGCTCTTCCTCTACGCCAAGGCCAACGGTGTCGCGCTCTCCACGCCGAACCTCTGGCGTGGCGTCGATCCGGTTCCGCCTCCGGCCTGAGCTTGGGCGTGAGAGGGTAGATTGAAGGGGTGAAGCCCTCCGATACCACCGAGGATGCCTGGAAGGTCCAGATCGAGATCCTGCGCCGCAAGGGGCCGCTCGAGCGACTTCTCATGGCGTGCCGGATGAGCGACGAAGTCCATGCCTGGGAGCGAGGGCCGCTCGTTGTTGCCGAGCCCTCTCCGGGGGACCGTCCGTGACGTTCGAGGCTCTGCTTGAAAGTGTCGCAGGGCTGCTGGGGCGCGCAGGGATTCCGTACATGGTGACGGGGTCCTTCGCGAGCTCCATGCTGGGGATGCCGCGCACCACGCGCGATCTTGACGTCGTGGTGGATCCCACCGAGGAGCAGATCCCCGACCTGATCGCAGCCTTCGATCCCGCCGTCTGGTACATCGATCCGAACGTCGTCCGCGAAGCCTGTTCCCGCCGTTCCATGTTCAACCTGATCCACCTCGATTCCGGTTGGAAGGTCGATGTCATGATCCGCAAGGATCGCCCCTGGAGCCGCGAGGAATTCGCGCGCCGTGCTCCGATCGTGGTGGGCGGCATTCCCGTGATGTTCCTGCGCGCCGAGGACTCCATCCTCTCCAAGCTCGAATGGGTGCGCCAGGGTGGCTCGTTGCGCCAGATCGAGGACGCTGGGGGAGTTCTGGACGTACAGGGCGATGCCATCGATTTCGATTATCTCGAACGATGGGCGCGTGAACTGGGTGTGCTCGATCTTCTGGAGCAGATCCGGAAGGGATGATCGGGCGCCTCCCGCCGGAGACTCCGGCGGGCCGGGCTGCTCCAGGCTCGCCTCGCGGCGTCGGTCCCGCGCGATGCGCGGGACGCCTCCGGCCCCTGCGCACCTGTCCTGAGCCTGTCGAAGGGTCCCTGGCGCGTGCGGCCGGTTGGCGTGAAATGGTGTACGGATCATGCACGGTCCAGCTATGGTGAAAGTCGCGAACGTGCGGTAAATTCGAATCCATGGACGCCAATTCGATCTATGGATATTCAGACTTCCGTGCTTATCTGCGCGACTGGTACGAGGCCGAGAAGGCACGGCGCGGCAAATACACCAAGGCCGACGTCTCTCGTGCGCTGGGCCTTCCCAACACGCGCAACTACTTCTCGGCCGTGCTGGGCGGGAAGGAGCTTTCCGACACCTTCCTCGAGCGCCTGATCGCCCTTCTCGCCCTGCCGAAGGACGAGGCGCGCTACTTCCGCACCCTGGTGGGATTCCAGCAGGCCCCCACGCCCGAGGCGCGCGAAGAGACTCTGGAACGGTTGGTGGCGCTCAACCGCTCGCCCCGCAAGGTGCTCGCGGCGAGCCAGATGGAATACTTCCGCCACTGGTGGCACGGCGCCATCCGCGCGCTCCTGGACACGGGCGACTACGGGGACGAGCCGGAGCGCATCGCGAAGGCTCTGGTGCCGTCCATCACCCCGGGGCAGGTGCGCGAGTCGCTCAAGCTCCTGCGCGAACTCAAGCTGATCCATCGGGTCGGGCGAGGGTCGTGGAAGCCCACCGAGCAGGCCGTCGCCACTCCCGAGAACCTGCGCGACGAACTGGTGCTGGGCTTGCAGATCGAACAGCTCGACCTGGTGCGGCAGTCGCTCCTGCGCCGGAAGGCGCCGCGACGCATGGTGGCGACCAACGTCGTCTCCGTCAGCCAGGACGGATTCCGTCACTTACTGGAGCGCATGGAGAAGACCCGCTCCGAGGTGCGCTCCATCGTCCACAAGGACTCCCTGCCCGCCGAACGCGTCTGCCAGGTCGTGCTCGCGCTCGTCCCTCTCACCGAAGAGAAGGTCTCCCCATGAAACGGCTCCTCGCCATCGCCCTGACGCTTTCCGTCGCTTCGTGCGACACTTCCATGAAGGCCGCAGACGGCACCTCCAGCGAGACGCAGACGGCGTTGCAGGCGTTGGCCGACAACGTGCGGAAGATTCCAGCGTCTCCGTCGTTTTCCTGGAGCGGGGACGGGGCGACTGCCGCGGGCCGAGTCATGTGGGTTGATGCCTGCCCCGATTACCCGCCGATAGAGCGGTACTGGCATGATGATACGATGGGGGCGTCCTATGGAAACGTCTGGCTAGGCGAATGGAGCCGACTCGTCGCCTGCACGCCGGATAGTACCGTACGCTCCGTATTTACGATGTTCCGCCGTGCGGACGATTCCACGACCTGGACGGTCGTATCGGAGGTCATCATCCCGGCGACGACGGGAATATTCACCATTCGCAGTACGTACGAATCGGCGCTCGGAGCCGGGTTCCGGAGGCGATATCGGGTGGTGCGATACCCGGGTGGCTCCTTGGGCGTGGAGCGCCCTGGGCCGATCCGGGAGGACCTGGAGGATGTGCTGACGAATGGGTTCATTGAGGTCGACTTCCTCGAGTTGAAGATTCTCAATAATCCGATAGATTTGCAGACGATACCCGATCTCGATACGATCGACTACCGGTTCCCGATCTACGATCTGACCCGGGGACGAGTGAAAATAGGGGACTTCTACAGGTGGCGCGGGAAGCGCATCGAAGTCCGCGATCTTGAGGGCCGCGTGATCGCGCCGAGGATTCCGCCGCCGCTCCCACAGCCCGATTCGATGGGCCTGCGCCTGCTCGCGAACACGAGCGATGCCGATAGCATCCGCCTTTCCTTGCGTCTGCAGACCGTCGAGCCTGCGGGATTCGCGCCGGCGGCAACGGCGCTGATCCTCGCCGATTCTGCCGCGAGGCGGTGGTATGATGCGGATTCCCTCCCGCGGGATGAGCGCGTGCTGACGCTCGGATCAGTCGGCTTCGCGGACGGAAAACGGATCGACTGGCGTGTGCCGCGGTCCGGGGCCTACGACCGGGTGTTCCTGCTGCGGAGCTATCCGGGGGAGAGCATGACGGATTGGCAACTGGTCGCCATCATGATGCTCGACGGACGGTTGGTCTCGCCGTGAAACGCGCCATCGGCATGCCCGCGTCGTTCACTTTCGAAGAGAAGGTCTCCCCATGAAGCGGCTTCTCGCCCTCGCTTTGACGCTTTCCGTCGCCTCGTGCGACACTTCCATGAAGGCCGCAGACGGCACCTCCAGCGAGACGCAGACGGCGTTGCAGGCGTTGGCCGACAACGTGCGGAGCATGCAGGAGGCATCCTCCTTCGGCGTGACGGCGCGAGGGGGTGGCTCGTCCGCGCGGAGATTCGATTCCGGCGATTCCTGTGCCGACGGACTGGCTGAGTTGGAGCTCTACGGGATCGGAGAGGCTGGAGGATGGACCTCTTCTCGCACCCGCTGGGCTATCTGCAACGCCGACAGCTCCATGGTGGATGTGTACGGAGAAGAGAGGGAGGACGATGTTTCGCCGAAATGGACGACCGTCGCCACGTGGACGAGATATGTAGACATGCACGTTCTCGTCCGCGTACAGCAAGAGGCTCCGCTCGGCGGGGGATTCCGGTGGTACCGGACGAAGAGGGGCGAAGGGCTCTGGCCCATAGACGTCTGGGCGATTCCGGTGGATGTCGTGACGGATGGACACATCGACGTCGACATGACGGCAGGTGTCATCGCGAATGACACGGAGGATGAGTCGAAAGGGCAACTGGATGCCGATACGTTGGACTTCCGGTATCCGATCTACGATCGGATGCGTGGGCGAGAGAAGATCGGAAACTTCTATTGGTTCCGTGGCGGTCGCGTGGAGGTTCGTGATCTGGATGGGCGACTAATTCTGCCGTTGGTGCCGGCTCCCGCTCCGGTACTTGATTCCATGGGCATGCGCTTTCTGGTGGACGGGAGCGACACTGACAGCCTGCGTTTGCAGGTGCGCATCCAGATGCTCGATCCCCCGGGTTTCCGGGTTCCTGCGAGCGTGCTGATCCTGGCCGATTCCTCCGAAGTTGCTTCGCGCGAAATGGAGTACGTCGATCCGGACGATTCTTCGCATGCGGGCCGGATCCTGATGAGGACCGATGACGGCTTCACGAACGGCAGGGTCGTTGAGGTGCGGGCTCCTCGACAGGCGCCCGAATTGAATCGACTGTGCCTCGCTCGGCGCTACGTCAGGGGCAATGGGGATGCCTATTGGCGGCTGGCAGCGGTCATCACGCTCGATGGACGGCGTGTCACGCCACGTTGGTATTGACGGTGCGGCCTTCGGTGATGCCGTGGTGTTTGATGAGGGGGAGCGTACCGTGGCGAGATGCGTTTTCGCAAGGCGGGTGACTGAGGTTGTTCTCGCAAGAATTTTCATGAATGATAAAATTCTTGGACCTAAGTGTTCGTTTTGAAGAGGATTTAAAGGGCGAAAGGCCCCTCATCGAGTAGCAATGTTCTACCGGAAATGCACTCGCTGGCCTCCCGCATGGCGGTACATTCCCCTCCATGCGATCCCCTCCCGATCTTTTCGCGTACAACGACTTCCGCAAGTTTCTGGCGGATTGGCTTGACTGGAAGCAGTCCGAGGACACCTCCTTCACCAAGGCGGAATGCAGTCGGCGCCTCGGTCTTCCCAACTCGCGTTCCTACCTCCCCGACCTGCTGCGAGGCAAGCGCCTCTCAGATGTGTTCCGCGAGCGCTTCGTGCGATTGCTGGAACTCCCCGACGACGATGCGCGCTTTTTCCGCGTGCTGGTGCGGTTCAACCAGGCCGAGCGGCCCGAGGAGCGCGAGGCGGCCTACGACGAACTCGCCGCCCTGAATCGCACACCGCGCCATGCGTTGGGACGCGAGCAGATGGACTACTACCGCACTTGGCGCAACGGCGTGGTGCGCGCCTTGGCTGGGATCGATGCGCTTGATTCTGCGGAGGCCATCGCCTGCGCGAGCGCGGTGCCCCTCACGCTTCCCCAGGTGAAGCAGGCGCTTCGACTCCTCCAGAAGCTCGAGCTTGCCGCTCCCGACAAGGGCGGCGTCCTGCGTCCCACCGAGAAAGTCTTGCAGGCCGATCCTTCCCTTGGGCGCGAGCTCCTGCGGCAATTGCAGGCCCAGCATCTGGAACTGTCGCGCGAGGCCTTCCTCCAGGAAGGTTCTCCCGACCGCGTATTCTGGAGCAACACGCTTTCGTGCAGCGGCGAAGCCCAGGAGGCGGTCCTTCGCGCGTTGCGGCGTTTCCAGAGCGAAGTGCGATCCATCATCCACAAGGATCCGCATCCGGCCGATCGCGCCTGGCAGATCAACCTCCAGTTCTTTCCTCTCGGGACGGCGGCGATCAAGCCCCTCCAGACCAAGAAGGTGACACGATGAACATCACCCGACATCTCCGCGTCCTGATGCCCGTCATGGGCTTTTTTGCCATGGGAGGTTGCGACCGCCAGGCTGGAACCTCCGACGAACACGAGACCACCGTGGCCGCGCGGTTGTTCATGCCCGACGGCTCCCCAGCGGCCGGGGCCCGGGTGCGCATCTACGCCGTGGACGACACCGCGAGGAAGGAGCGCGAACAGGTGTATGCCTCATCCGACGGCTCCGTGATACTTCCGATCCTTCCTGCCGGCGAGTACAACCTCGTGGTGACCGACGACGCGGGGAAAGGGGTCGTGATCGATTCGCTCCTTTCGACGGGTGCGGGAACGCCTTCGATGCGCGACGACACGCTTCGCGCCATGGGGGTCCTGACGGGACGTCTGCAGGTTGAGCCGCAGCACAGTCCGCGCATCGCCTGGGTGCAGATCATGGGGCTGGGGCTCGCGACCAACGTCGACACGTTGGGCAATTTCCGTCTGGAGGTTCCCGCGGGTCGCGTCACCCTCGCGGCCCTGACGCGCGAACCCGACTACACGCCCACGTTCCGCGCCGTGAGGACAATTCCCGACAGCACGGTGGATGTGGGCGTGGTGCGGCTCGAGTACACGGGGATTCCCGTCGTCCAGGGGCTTTCCGCGATCTACGATCAGGCTACGGGTGTCGTGCGCGTCTCCTGGAGTCGCACCGAGGCTTTCGGTATCTGGGGGTACCGGTTGGATCGAGGGAATGGAGAACGAACGATCTACCAGGAGGGTGCGCGGGACACCGTCTTCCTCGATACGATCTTCCGGATCGAGGACGGGCCATTGGCAGACACCAGGTTCCGCGAATACTCGGTGGTCGCCCTGGATACCTCGATGCTGGACGGCCCCTCCTGGAATCTCGCGAGGGTCCAAGCCGCGTCTCCCTGGGTCGTGGAGCCGGGACGGTTCTCGACCGATACGCTGGGACGCGTGCCGGATGGCTGCTACGACGTGGACACCCTTGGCAATGGCCTGGTATGCATCAAGACCGGAGGTGCGAAACCGTACCAGGACTCCATCGGAGAGACGTACATCCATCTCGGCAACACGCAGGGATATGCCGCATGGGTGAGTTCGGATGGCCTGACCTGGAAGACGCATCCAGTCCGCTTCGATTCGCTTTCCGGGATGGTCGCTTGGAAGGGCTTGCTGTGGCTTGTTCGGGTGATGGAATCGGGGGATTCCATCACGTTGCCGGGAGAGGCCCGGACGATCAGGCTTCCGCTTGCCGGGAGCGCAGTGATCGAGGCCTGGAGTCCGCAAGGCGAACTCGTTCGCATCGATACGGTCGCTGTGGAGCCCCGCTCCCTCGGAAACCGGCTCCTGGTCCGTGGCGACAGCTTGATGCTCTCCTCGGATTCGGCGCGATGGATGTTCGCCGGTAACGTGGGACCCTCGGGTCTGGTGCCCGTCGCGACATCCGCGAAGGCGATCACCACCGCGCAATCGGCCTGGGGGAAGTCCTTTCAAGCCGTGCTTCCGGATTGGTGGTCGACCATGACCCGACGAGGGATGGAGGCGTTGTACACGCCCTTTTCTCCGAGCCTTCTCGACGAGCCGCGCTCCGGCACCCGCTGGCAGGGCATGGATCTCTTCTGGGTGGGGTACAACCTCTATGGGCGTACGAGCCCCTCCGCGTTTCCGAAGTGGATCTCGGACAGGACTGCATCGGGCGTGGTACGGTATCGCGGCGATGGAGAAAACGTCCCCGCCTTGATCACATGGAATGGGTGCGGGCTCCTGCAGCATCAAAGCGGCCGACTCCTGCGGCTTTGTCCCGAGGGCTGACCATCCGTCTCCGCTTCAGATTGGAATGGGGGCGCGTGGTGGAAAGCAGGAATCGTCCCCGGCGCGTTTTCGCCGACCTAGTTCCGCAGGCATGAGCGCGATCCCGCCTTTGAAACAGATGGCCCATTTTGTATTGAAAATCCAGCTTCACATGGCGGATATTCGATGATAAATTAACCGCATGCAGGTCCGGAAACACGAATTTGAAGCCATCACCGCTTATCGAGAGGTGTTTCCGGTCGTGGCACTGGTTGGACCTCGCCAGTGCGGAAAGACGACCCTGGCCCGGCAGTTGGGTGCGGCGCACCACTTCGACCTGGAAGACCCCCGGGACCTCGAGGCGTTGCGAAACCCCATGCTGGCCTTGGAATCGCTTGAGGGCCTGATCGTGTTGGACGAGATCCAGCGCATGCCGGAGCTCTTCCCGGCGTTGCGGGTTTTGGTCGACCAGGACCCGAACTTCCAGCGGCGCCAGTTCGTGATCCTGGGAAGCGCGTCTCCGGATCTGCTCCTGCGCGGCAGCGAGAGTCTGGCGGGACGGATCGGATTTCTCGAGATGGGTGGGTTCCGTCTCTCGGACGTGCCGCCCGATCGGATGCACGACCTCTGGTTCCGAGGGGGACTGCCGCGCGCGTTCCTGGCGCGTTCGCACCAGGCCGCGAGCCTGTGGCTCGAGAACTACATCCGCACCTTCGTGGAGCGTGATCTCCCGCAGTTGGGGCTAGCGCTTGCGCCGGGCCAGATCCGCCAGTTTTGGGGGATGCTCGCGCACAACCATGGCGGCATCCTGAATCTCGCCGAACTAGGACGGTCGTTCGGATGCAGCGAGACCACCGTCAAGAGGTACGTGGGTCGGTTGCAGGATGCGATGGCGATCCGGCTTCTGCAGCCGTGGCACGAGAATGCCGCCAAGAGGCTGGTCCAGAGGCCCAAGGTCTATCTGCGCGATGCGGGCGTGCTGCATCGGCTTCTGGGTATCGAGAGTCCCGATCAGCTTGCGCGGCATCTGAAGTTAGGAGCGTCATGGGAAGGCTTCGCCCTGGAGCAGGTCGTACGTTCGCTTCCCGCTACCGTCCGCGATGTCCACTTCTGGGCGACCCACTCGGGCGCCGAGCTGGATCTGTTCTGGGAGACGGGGGGAGCGAGATTCGGGGTGGAATTCAAGTACGGCGACGCGCCCAAGCTCACCCGCTCGATGCGCAGCGCCCTCGATGACCTCGGTCTGGAGCGTCTTTGGGTGGTGGTGCCGTCCGGTCGGGGCTACCGTCTGACGGAATCCGTCGAGGTGGTTCCGCTCTCCACATGGACGCCGCCCGCGTAGGATGCGTTTTCGAGGAGCGATCGGCCCGATGGGGCCTGTTGGTTCTCAAGGATTGATAGGTCCTTCAGGGGCCCAAGGGAGAGAAGGGCGATGCGGGCGGATTGGATCCGGCTGCATTGTCCCGAATTGAGGCGCTGGAAGCCTTTGGTCGCAAGACTGTCCCCACCGGACGATCGTCGATGCGAAGTCGCTCATGGACAGCCAAAAAATCTTCTGAAAAAAGTCTCATCCTCCCTTGTTCTTGATTTCCTAGTTTTCATATCATATTACTGTGAGTTGTCGCAAAGCGCCTGCCACGACTCTTGAAGAGAGGAGAGCCATGTCGCAAACACACTCCTTGGACCACTTGGATGCCCTGGAAGCCGAGGCGATCCACATCCTCCGCGAAGCGGCGGCGCAATTCGAGCGCCCAGGCCTGCTGTTTTCGGGTGGCAAGGACTCCATCGTCCTCGCCTACCTCTCGGCCAAGGCGTTCCGTCCGGCCCGGATCCCCTATCCGTTCGTCCACATCGACACCGGCCACAACTTCCCCGAAACCATCGTGTACCGCGACTGGCTGGTGAACCACCTCGGCGTGCGCCTGGAGGCGCGCCTTGTGCAGGACTCCATCGACGCGGGACTGGTGGAAGAAGAAACGGGCAAGCACGCCAGCCGCAACGCGCTGCAGACGCGCACGTTGCTCGACGCCATCGAAGAGCTCCGCCTGGATTGCGCCATCGGCGGCGCGCGGCGCGACGAGGAGAAGGCCCGCGCCAAGGAACGCATCTTCTCGGCCCGCGACGCCTTCGGGCAATGGGAACCGCGCCTGCAGAGGCCCGAGCTGTGGGATCTCTACAACGGACGCGTCCGCAAGGGTGAGAACATGCGGGTGTTTCCCATCAGCAATTGGACGGAAATCGACGTCTGGGAATACATCCAGCGCGAGGACATCCCGTTGCCCAGCATCTACTTCGCGCACGAACGCGACCTGGTGCGCCGCGACGGACTGCTCTACTCCGACTCCCAGTACCTCGTGAAGGACGCCGACGATGTGCACGTGAGGGGGTGGGTCAGATTCCGTACCGTCGGCGACATGACCTGCACCGCGGCCGTGGAATCGAAGGCGACGGAACTGGACGAAGTGGTCGAGGAGATCCGGTCGGCGCGAGTGACGGAGCGCGGAGCGCGCATCGACGACAAGCGCAGCGAAGCGGCCATGGAAGACCGCAAACGTGGAGGATACTTCTGATGAGCAACACCAAGCAGATCCTGCGATTCCTCACGGCCGGTTCGGTGGACGATGGCAAAAGCACCCTGATCGGACGGATTTTGTACGATGCGCGCGCCCTTCCCGGCGACACGCTGGAATACCTGGACCGTCCGGAGAACCTGCTCCCCGACGGCACCGTGAACCTGGCTTTGCTCACCGATGGTCTGCGGGCCGAACGCGAACAAGGCATCACCATCGACGTGGCGCACAAGTATTTCGCGACGCCGCGCCGCAAGTTCATCGTCGCCGACACTCCGGGGCACGTGCAGTACACGCGCAACATGGTGACCGGCGCGAGCAACTCCGACCTCGCGATCCTGCTGGTCGACGCGCGGCAGGGCGTGGTGGAACAGACCCGCCGCCACGCCTTCGTGGCCGCGTTGCTGGGAATCCGCCATCTGGTGGTGGCCATCAACAAGATCGACCTCGTGGGCTGGAGCCAGGAGACGTTCGACGCCATCCGCACCGACTTCCTGACCTTCGTTCCCACGCTCGCATCGGTGCATCCAGGAGCCCCGGCGCCATCGATCGACTTCATCCCCCTGTCGGCGCTGCGGGGCGACAACGTGGTCCTGCGCTCCGACAACACGCCCTGGTACGATGGTCCCGCTCTGCTCGATCTGCTTGAGACGGTTTCTGTCGCCGATGACGCCGCGCTCGAGGAGCCTCGCTTCCCGGTGCAGCTCGTGATCCGGCCCCAGAGCGAAGAGCACCACGACTACCGCGGCTACGCGGGGCGCGTGAGTTCGGGAATCTTCCGCGTGGGGGATCGCGTGGTTTCCCATCCCGCAGGCCACGAAAGCCGCATCTCGGCGATCGACGGTCCCGCCGGCTCCTTGACCGAGGCGTTCGCAGGACAGTCGGTGACCATCCTGCTGGAAAACGACATCGACATCTCGCGCGGCGACCTGCTCGCCGTGGCCGACAAGGGGCAGCCCGACAATCTCGATACCGCGCATGCGTGGGTGGCCTGGATGGACGCGAAACCGGGCAAGGAAGGTGGACGTTTCCTGGCGCGCCTCGGAACACGCACGGTTCGCGCACGCATCGAGGCGATCGAAAGCATCCTGGACATCGAGACACTGCAGGAAGGACCGGCCGATCGCGACCTGAAGCTCAACGACATCGCCCGGGTGCGGTTGCAGCTCGCATCCCCCTTGCCCTCCGATCCCTACGCGAAGAGCCCGCGCACTGGCGCTTTCGTGCTGATCGACGAGGGATCCAACCTCACCGTGGCCGGAGGGGCGGTACTGGCGGAACCAGCCGATCGAGCCGATTCTTCCCAGCCGGTCGCTGCAAATGGAGACGAATAATGTCTGATATCGAAGAGATCAAGCTCGAGTCCGACCATCTGCGCGGCGGGATCGTCGCCACGTTGGGCGATCCTTCGCAGGAAGGCTTTTCGGAAGACGACAGGAATCTCATCAAGTTCCACGGCTTCTACCAGCAGAAGAACCGCGACAAGGATATTCCGGAAACACAGAAGCGAGCGACCTTCCTGATCCGCGGACGCATCGCTGGTGGACGATTGTCCCCCGAACAGTACCTGGCCTGGGACGATGTCGCCACGCGCTTCGGCGGCGGGTCGCTTCGGCTCACCACCCGCCAGACCTTCCAACTCCACGGCGTGGTGAAGGACGATCTGCGCCCCGTGCTGCAGGCCGTCCACGCCATCAACCAGACCACGCAGTTCACTTGCGGCGATGTGGTCCGCAACGTCACGCAGGAGATCAATCCTCTTGGCCGCGCCGACCTCGCCTTGCTCGACGGACCGGCGCAGTTCCTCAGCGATCACTTTCTCGCCAAGTCCTCGGCCTGGGCCGAGATCTGGCTTGGCGAAGAACGCGTGGCCGCACCGGGAGACGAGAAGGAGCCGTTCTACGGAGAGACCTACCTGCCCCGCAAGTTCAAGATCGGCATCACGATCGCGGGCGAGAACGGTGTCGACCTGCTTACCAACGACATGGGCTTGGCCGCCACCGTGGTGGATGGTCGCATCGAGGGCTGGTTCGTGTTCGCCGGCGGCGGCATGGGCATGACCCACAACAAGCCCGCCACGTACCCGCGCCTGTCCGATCTTCTGGGATGGATCCCGGCCGACAAGTTGATCACCACCACCGAATCGCTGATCGCCGCCTACCGCGATCTGGGCGACCGCACCAACCGCAAGCACGCGCGCCTGAAGTACCTGGTGCAGGAACAGGGCGTCGAGTCGTTCCGTACCGAGGTCGAAACCCGCCAAGGCTTCGCTTTCCAGAAAGGCGAGCTTCCCCGCTGGACCGTCCCCAACCTGCTTGGATGGCACCACCGCGCCGATGGCACCTGGGCACTGGGCCTTCACGTGCTGTGCGGTCGACTGCGCGACGACTCCAAGGGCGATATCCGCAAGGCCGTCCGCGACATCGTGTCGCGCTTTCGCCCCGGCATCCAGCTCACCGCCGACCAGGACATGATCCTCGTCGGTTTGACGGAATCCGTCAAGATCGAGGTGGAGAAGATCCTGGATGCGAGCGGCTACGAATGGAAACCACGCAATCGTCTGTACGTGCGCGCGATGGCCTGCGTATCGCTTCCCACCTGCGGTCTCGCGCTCGCCGAAGCCGAACGGGCGCTTCCCGCGATCCTGTCCGACCTCGAGTCGCGCCTGGGGACTCTCGGCCTCTTGGACCGCGCGCCGATCGTGCGCGTCACGGGTTGCCCAAACGGATGCGCCCGTCCCTTCGCCGCCGAGATCGGCTTCGTAGGGATGGCTGCCGACCGCTACGCCATCTTCCTCGGCGGATCTCCGGTGGGAACACGCATCGCGCGCCTCTGGGCCCAGAAGATCCCTTCGGCGAAACTCGGCGAAACGCTCGAACCCGCATTCGTCCTCTGGAAGGAAAAAGGCGATGCCAACGAATCGTTCGGCGATTTCGTGCACCGCGTGGGAATCGAAGCGTTCACGCTCCCCGGCGATTGAGACAAGCGAACTTTTCCAAAGGACCACTCTCCATGAACGCACAGGAAATCGCCGCCAGTCTCCGGGCATTGGCACTGCCGGAGCGTCTGAGCTGGATCGGCCAGCACTTCAATTCCGCCGTTTTTTCCACGTCCTTCGGCAAGGAAGACCAGGCGATCACGCACGCGATCGCCGAAGCGAAATCTTCCATTCGGGTCTTCACGCTCGACACGGGCCGTTTGTTCGAGGAGACGCTCGCAGTCTTCGCCACCACCCGTGATCGCTACGGCCTTGCCATCGACACGTACGTTCCGGATTCCGTCGCGCTGCAGAGCTTCGTGACCTCTCGCGGACCCAACGCCTTCTACGATTCCGTCGAGTCGCGCCTGGAATGCTGCCGCATCCGCAAGGTCGAGCCCCTGGGACGCGCGCTTCTCGGCGCCGACGTATGGGTGACAGGATTGCGGCGCGGCCAGTCGGGGAACCGTGCCGATCTTCCATTGGTGGAGTGGGACAACGACCACAACCTGTTCAAGATCCACCCGGTGCTGGATTGGGAAGACGAACAGCTCGAAGTGTACATCGGCAAAAACGGCATTCCCGTGAACCGCCTGCACGCCAAGGGCTTCCCCAGCATCGGCTGCGCGCCCTGCACGCGCGCCGTGGCACCTGGACAGGACCCCCGCGCCGGACGCTGGTGGTGGGAAGACGCGACCAAGCGAGAATGCGGACTGCATCTGCATCGCGGCGAGAGTGCTTGAGTCGCGTTCCGCCGAGGATGATCGCTTGATCGGGAGATGGGACGTCAATATCTGACGGTGGCAATCGCGTCCGGGCCACGGGAGCATGCATGACGTGGCGGGGACGAATCAATCCATCACGCAATCGGCCTCGTCGTCCTTGCAGCTGCCGACGTAGCCGGCGATGGTCGGAGCCTCGCCTTCGATGAGCAGTCCGTAGGCGCCGGTGGTGGGCGACGCCGTTTGCGCGACCGCCACGGAATCGATCGTTCCGATGCCGGGTAGCGTGCTTTCGAACACGATGCCGTTGGATTGGGCGCCTCTCAGCACGAGGTGCGACAAGTTGGCGACGTTGGTTCCCGCGATGAACTTCATGCAGTAGCCCGTCGCGGTGGAGGGATTGTATCCCCACCCTGCTGCGGAGCGCGGCAGGAAGCGAACCGGTGAACCAGCGGTTCCCGCGACGACGAGGGAGCCGCCGTTGCCGCCGACGTAGAAGTAGCTGTATTGCCCGAGCACGAACGTGCTGCCCGAGTCGATCGAAAGGCTTGCGCCGTCGTCGACGCTGATGCCGAATCCATCGACGGCGATCGGGGCCGATTGCGTATGCCAAGTCTCGTTCTCCACGATGTCCGCTCCATCGGAGAGGAGGATGGAATCGGCGAGGCCGGGGCAGGTGGAGACATATCCAAGGGCCATCGGAGTGGCCGCGAGCGACCATCTGTTCCCTGTGGCCGAAACGCGGGCGAAGGACGTGTCGCTCGATGGACGGCCCGTTCCGGAGAAGAGCGCTCCCGCGTAGGTGTTCGAATCGAGGCGGCAATCGAAGAGTCCGACCAGCCCTTCGGAGACGAGTCCGCTGCCCTTGGATCCGACAATTTCCGTCCATTTGAATTCGCCCACGCCGCCCGAGGTGAACTTGACGCCGTAGCCGGTCGACCCTGTGTTGTAGCCCCACCCGAGCAATGCGCTGGCCGATTCGATGCGGATGGGGAACGCCTTCGTGCCCTCGGCGCGCAGCGTGCCGTCGCTCACGTAGAGGTAGGTGCCCGTGCCCATGCGCATGCGCAGTCCCGCCTGGAGCGCCAGGTTCGATTGGCTGGCCACGGTGATGGACGCCTCCACCCGGAGGGGGAGCTTCTGCGGCTTCCAAGCGTTGTTGCCTTCGATCTCGGCGCCGTCGCTCACGCGCAGCGTGTCGGAAAAGCCTCTGTTCGTGGCGATGCGTCCCAGGGCGAATGGGGTTGCGTCGACGCTCCAGCGGCAGCCGGAGATCGAATCGTCGCGTATGCCGCTGTCGGACGCGGGGCGCGCATTCCCGGTGAAGTAGATGCCCGCTCCCTTGCAGTTGCGGATGCGCGAATCAACGATGTCGACCTCGGCGTCGCTGATCTCGATGCCGGCACCGCTCGATCCGTCGAGATCCAGTCCCTTGATGTTCGATCCTCCGGAATTGGAAAGGAGGCGGACGAGGTAGTTGCTGGAATAGCCGGCGGGATTGGCGGGATCCGTCGAACGGATCGATGCCCTGCGTCCTTCGCGTCCTTTCACGACGAATTTTCCGGTCGAGGATCCGCCCACGTAGATGTAGGCGCCTCTGTTCATCAGCAGGGTCGAACCCGCGCGCATTTCGAAGACTGCTCCGTCGTCGACCGTCAAGTCGCAACCATTGGGGAGGCTGAGCGTCGCGCCCGAATCCAGGACGAACGTCACGTTCGTGGCGAGTTCGGGACAGGTGGTGGCCTGGTAGATCGATCCTTGGGGAAGTTTGAAGTCGGTTGCGATCTGCGCCTGCAGGATCGCGGGCTGCGCCTGCGGGCGCACGTTGAACGTCTTCTTCGCCATGCGGGATCCGATGTGGCCGGGCTGGCGCGAGAACGCCCAGAGGGTGGTGGTGTCGTAGAGGACGATCGAGTCGACGTCGCTCCACAGCGTCCAACGCGACGAATCGCTGGACCATACGACGGATGCGCCCTCCGATGCAGGTGCAAGCCCGATCGTAAAAGGCGCGATCCATGCCGTGTCGGAGCCGTGCGAGAAACGGGGCGCGAGGAGAGTGTCCAGCGGAGCCGCCTTCTTGCGCACCAGCACGCGGATGGTCGCGGCCTGCGACCAGAGCGTATCGAAACCGCCGCTGGAGAGCGGGGATGCGATGCAGACCCATGCGTCGATGGAGCGGTTCCGTCCGTCGACCCTGACGCCGGAGAGGCGCGGCCCCCAGGTGCGCAGGGCCTTCGACGTGGATCCGGATCCCGTGGTGTCCCAGGCGAAGCCGATCACGGTGCGGGTGCTGTCGAGCAGCTTCCAGAGGAGGGGAATGGCGACGATGTCGCCGGAGTCCGCCACCACGAGGCCGTTGCCCACCGTCACGCCGCCGCTGGTGACGGATCCTGTCAGAGGAAGCTGCCCGAGGTCCCAAGCGGAATCCTCCGGTGGGGTCGCGATCAGGATGCGATCGATGGAGCCCGTGGTGCGGAGCACGTTCACGACCACGCGTCCCTTGGCGGGAAGCGCGTCGAAGGAGAAGTTGCCCTGGATGTCGGTGGTGTCGCGGGCGAGTCCGCCCAGCGCAGAGACGATCGCGCCGGCCTGGGGCGTGCCGTCCTGGTTCACGAGTGTTCCGGTCACCGTTGAAAGCGGCTTCCACGTGGCGATCTGCTGGCGCCCCGTGATCGTATCCGTGGATTCGGAACGGATGGAATCGGTCGTGCGCCAAAATCCCTTGCCGCGCACGACGCCGATGATTTCCACAGGTCCTGGGGCCACGTGCTCGAGACGGAAGTCGCCGCTGGCGTCGGCGGTCGTGGAGACATCCTGCCCCTCCACCGCCACGGATGTGCCGGGGAAGGTGCGGCCAGCGACGGATCCGTAGCGGTAGGTCAGGCGCTCGACGGGAAGATCCTTGGTCTCGCGCAGGCCGAGGTCGAAGGTCGCCCCTTGGTCGGGAGTCTGGTAGTCCGGCGATTGCCACGTGACCCTCCAGCGCAACCCAGGCCGAAGTCCGAGGGAGTAGCGGCCATCCTTGCCGGACAGGGATGTCTGCGCGGGAATGTCGGCCAGCGCGGCCCCCTTGCCGTCGACGGCCATGGCGGTCACGACGACGCCGACCAGGCCGGAGTCGCCCAAGCCGGTCACGCGTCCGGCGACGGTGGATCGCTCGGTCGAAAGGTCGGCGTCGGAGAAGACCTTCGAATCCTTGTCGCAGGACGACAGGGCGCAGAGGGCGGAAAGCGGAAGTGTCGACAGGATGTGTCGGAGATTCATCGGGAGGTTCCTCCGAGGGAGAGCGACATGCGGAGACCGACCGCGTCGGGACCGACGACGGGGGCGAATGCGAAGTAGCGCGCGCGGGCGGAATGGGCCGATTTCCAGCCGCACCAGGCCGCATCGGCGATGTTCAGGGCCCAGACGCCCGCGAGGGCCGATCCGAGGATCAGGTTGCGCGTCGCGGCGTCGTTGCGATCGGAGACGGCCGCGTTGGCGCGTTCGATCCACGCGTCGTACTCGCCGGCTTGGAAGGTGGATGCGTCCTTGTTCTTGAAGTCCTCCGCGGCGTTGTCCTTGTCGGCCCAGTCGGCGATGGACCAGGCGAGCGTCCCGGCGAGGCCTGCGGAGGCGACGAGCCAGAAGGTGCCGCGCACGGGGCGGTCGGTCCAGAATTGCCCCCATCCCGGCGCGACGGCGGAGCGGAACACCGCACCGGAGACGCCGAACTGTTCGCCGAGGGCGTCTTTCAGCGCCTCGTCCATGGCGGGGCCGTCGACCCGCGTGGCACCGACGGCGACGACGCGTCCGCTCTGCGCGTCGACCAGCCGCATCGCGACCAGACGACGTAATCCGTCAACGGTGACCGTGCCCATGAGCAGGTAGCGCGCTTCGAGCGATCGACCGATTTCCAGATCGGAATTCGCCGCACCCGCGCCCCACAGCGATTGTTCCTGGAGCACGCTCTGGAATCGCTCGCGTTCCACGAGCTTCCAGCGGCGATCGCCGGAGATGTGGAGGATGGCGGTTTCGGAAGCCGACGAGGCCGCCTCCGCGGGCGCTCCTCCAGCAGCCTGGAAGGGCAGAACCGCAAGCGTGGGAGGGTTGGCCGAATCGCGAACGATCGAAGGGTGGGACGAGATCTTCTCGAGAACGGAGGGGATGTCGTTCGCGATCTGGGAAAGGGTCTTGCGGGCGTAGTCGCGCCGCGCCTTCGCCAACGAGTCGATCCGGGCGGATTTCGCGGAGACGGAATCCGTCTCCGTCGGACGCGACATCGAATCCTGCGCGACGACGTTCGTGTCGCGCGTCGTCGCGGTGCTGTCCGTGGCGTCCGTTCCCGCGGCGTTCGCGCACAGGGCGAGGATGGGTATGGCTGGAACGAGGAAAAGGATCTTCATCGTGGAGGTCCTCGACGCACTTGTCGTGCATGGCGGAAGAGTTGCTACGCGTTTCCGCTGAATCTAGATCGCGACGACGGATCGACGTTCAGATCACCCAGTTCGGCGCGCCTCCCGATTCCCCCAAGGGACTGCGCAGCGCTTGGTCCAGGTCGCGGATCAGATCGTCGACGTCCTCGAGGCCCACGGAAAGGCGGACGAGCGATTCGTTGATCCGAAGGCGGCGGAGGGTCGCTTCGGGGAGATCCTTGTGCGATCCCGTGTACGGATGCGAGACGGTCGATTCCCCGCAGTCCCGCGCATCGGAACGCACCCAGATCCGGAGCGACCGTACGAGCGCCGTCGCGAGCCAAGGGACGGACGTTTCGAAGCCGATGATCCAGCCGCCGCCGCTGGACTGTTTGAGATGCGTGCTTCCGCCACGGTGCTTGGGGGAATGCGGATAGTGGACCCGAAGCACCCTGGGATGGTCTTCCAGCCACTGCGCGATGCGCTGGGCGGAGTTCTGTGCGCGCTCCGCTCTCAGGTGGAGCGTGCGCAACCCTTGCAGGAGCAGCCAGGCGTCGCCGGGCGAGAGCGCAGATCCTTCGCGGGCGCGGATCGCGCCCAAGTTCAGTGCGATCTTCTCGTCGCGCACCGCGATCGCTCCGGCCTTCGTCGGAATGTGGCCTGCGATCGCTTGCAGGGAGGTGTACAGCACCACGTCGGCTCCGTGCGCCAGAGGCTTCTGGAAGTATCCGGTGAGACTGGAATTGTCCACGATCACCAGCCTCCTGAATTCGTGGGCGAGCTTCGAGATCGCTTCGAAGTCGGAGATTTCGAGCAACGGATCGGAGGGGGACTCCAGGAGGATGGCGGATGCTCCCCGTTCGAACAGAAAGCGGATCTCGCTCAAGGACGTGGGATCGAAGCCGATCGGGGCGAGCGTTCTTCCCCAAGGATGGCGGCTCCAGGATCCGGCGTGCCAGGATTCGGGAACGAGGATCCTGGACTCCTTGGGCAGAATCTGCAAGACGGCTTCCAGGGCGGAATTCCCCGAATCGAAAGCGAAGGCGCGCCATGCACCCTCGAGATCGGCGATTCCTGTTTCGAAGTTCGCCGGTGCGGGGGTGTCGCTTTGGTGCGAACCGCCCGTGTGCACAATGCGCGTGTCTTGCCGGATGTCCTGGGCAAGAGTGTTCTTGTCGTCGTTCATGGTCGGGCTCCGTGGTCGGAAAAGGGTGGGGTTTTCGCTTGGCTGAAAAGCCCCCCTTCTTCCTGGACCCGCCGCCGCTACAAGGGCGGGAAAATGGATCGCAAGGGGGGCTCAAGCATGGTCATGCGAGTTCTTGCGAATCTACAAAGCCTATTTAGCATATGTGAACTATATAGTTTTTGAAGTGGCGTGTCAACCATCATGTCGCGAAAAGTGCGATATGACGAGCTGGAGGGTGTCTGGTTGATGCAGGGGATGATCCATCCATCAAGCTGGTGACCTGGCCGACGGTCACGAGCAGGAAGTCCGCTCCAAGGCATTGAGTCCTGTAAGGCGCGAACTGGATGTTTTTTAGGTCAACCTTTGCGTGATGATCGGGCTTTCGTCCGGTTCACGGATTGGTATGCCAGCGGTTCTGCTTCGGATCGAACGTGAATCGAGGCGGGTTGGATTCGTTCACCCCGAGTCTCGCCTCGGTCTGTCAGATCTCCCAGTTCAGGTCGCTCTTGGGGGTCGCCTTCGCTTTGCGGACGCGCTCCCGGACATCGGCGAGGCTGGCATGGTCGAGCACGTTCGAGATCGCGTCGCGGGCATCCTTCATGACCATGCGGATTCCGCAGACGCCCTCGTCCTTGCAGTCGCCACAAGGTTGGTATGAGGCCTGGCTCACGCAAGGCACGGGAGCAAGAGTGCCGTCGAGAAGCCTTACGATTTGGCCGACCGTGATGCTTTCTGGAGAGCGAGCGAGGAAGTACCCTCCTCCTTTGCCTTTGCGCGATGCGAGGATGCCTGCATTGCGCAAGTCGAGGAGGATGATTTCGAGGAACTTCTTCGGAATCCCATCCCGCTCGGCGAGATCGGCGATCAGAATGGGTTGACCGAAAGGTTCGTCAGCCAGAGACAGACAAGCCTGAAGGGCATACTTGGCTTTTTTAGAGAGCATGGGGCAATAAAGGAAGAAACTCGACCACTATCCTACAAGATGGATCGAGTTCCCGGAGCAGAATATTTCTGCCTCGCTATTCGCCAGATCAGCCAATCCCTTCCCAGAGGGCGGTCGAGAGATAGCGCTCGCCAGAGTCGGGAAGGATGACCACGATGGTCTTGCCTGCGTGTTGGGGGTCCTGCGCGAGACGCCTTGCGGCAACGACGGCAGCGCCAGAGGAGATGCCGGCCAGGATTCCTTCCTGGGCGGCGAGGTCACGGGCGGCGGCGATCGCTTCGGCTCCCGTCACACGTTCGACCTGATCGACGATGGATAGATCCAGGTTGGCGGGGACGAATCCCGGCCCGAGGCCTTGGATCCGGTGCGGAGCGGGTTTCAGCTCCTGATTGGCCCTGGTCTGCGAGATCACGGGGCTCTCATCGGGTTCGACCGCGACGGAGAGGATCTTCTTGCCCTTGGTGTTCTTGATGAACCGGGAAATGCCCGTGATGGTGCCTCCCGTGCCGACGCCGGAGACGAGGATGTCGATCGCGCCGTCCGTGTCTTCCCAGATCTCCGGCCCAGTGGTCGCCTCGTGGATGGCCGGATTGGCCGGATTGTTGAACTGCTGGGGCAGGAAGGAGTGGTCGGGGTCGGCTGCGACGATCTCGTTGGCGCGACGGATGGCACCAGCCATTCCTTCCGAGCCGGGGGTCAGGACCAGTTCGGCACCGAATGCGGCCATCAGACGGCGGCGTTCGAGAGAGAACGTTTCGGGCATCACGAGCGTGACCTTGTAGCCACGGGTCGCACCTACGAATGCGAGGGCGATGCCGGTGTTTCCCGAGGTGGGTTCGACAATGCGGGTGCCGGGGCGCAGAAGGCCCCTCTTCTCGGCGTCCCAGATGAGTGCGGCACCGAGTCGGCACTTCACGGAATAGGCTGGATTGCGGCCTTCGATCTTGGCGAGAACCGTCGCTCCGGCTCCGGCGATTACGCGGCGCAGGCGGATGAGCGGGGTGTGTCCGATCGAAAGGGAGTTGTCGTCAAAAATCTTGGCGGCCATGTGCTTGTCTCCTTGATTGCGGTGGGGTGGTGGACGGAAAGCTCAGATGACCCAGTCGACCGTGCTGTGGTGCTGGGTCATCGTCCAGCGGTCAAGCATGTCCTGGAGGGATGTCTTTTCGAGAACATTCAAGAGGGCGTGGCGGACGTTGCCCAGAAGCCATGCGACATTCTGTTCGTTCAAACAACGCAGCGCCTCGAGCTTCGTGCTCGAGTTGGGCTCCACGGGATCGTCCAGTCGGAGTGATTCCGTCAGTCGGACGATTTCCCAGAGCGAGATATCGTGGGGTGCTCGAGCCAGAGAATAGCCGCCATTGCGGCCCTTCTTGGAATGGAGAAGGCCTCCTCGGCTCAGATCATGGAGGATTGACTCGAGGAATTTCTGTGGCAGACTGCCTTCCTGGGCGATCTCGGAGATGATCATGCTGGAGTGATCGGCTCGTTTCGCGAGACAGAGGCAGGCGCACAGGGCGTATTTGGTCTTCATGGAGAACACGTCAATAATGTAATACCTATCGAGTAAATGGAGTATGTATTTTTCTCAGGTTGTCAGGCGCTTCGTTGGGCTGTCCGGAGGGAGGTCGATGTACCCGGGGGACTCCGGGGTCTCTTGAACGCTTCCATCGGCAATGAGGCGTTGCACGAACTTGGAAACATCCCCGGGTCGTGCGCGCAAAGCTTCGGCGATCTGATGGATGGAAGACGTTCCCGCTTTGGCGAGGAAGTCCGCAATCAGTCTGGTCGTCGTCTCGTCCGTCTTGCGTGGCGTCGTGCTGGGCGGAATGTCGACGCGATGCGGAGTGAAGCGAGTTGCGATTTCCTGCAGGAGGTCGTCCGTGGCGCGTGGGGTGCGGGATTGCGTGCCCGGGCGATCCATGCGGTTGAGCTGGATCGCATCGGGTTGGATCAAATCTGCCGCCTGGCGCAAGGCCTCGATCTCCTCGAAGGAGTCGTTGATTCCGGGGACGATGAAGATTTCAAGCAGCAGAGTGCCGCGATAGGCCTGACGGAAACCGACGATACCATCGATCACATCCTCCACTCGGATGGAGGAGTGCGGGCGGCAGATCTTTTCGAATCCGGCTTGTGTCGCGGAGTCGAGGGAAGGGATCACGGTGTCGGCGATCAGGATCTCCGTGCCTGATCTTCGGGGCGACAAATGCGTCGCGTTCGTGAGGACGGTGGTGCGTTGGGTGGGGTGGCGCTTCTTGAGGTGGGCCAGGATGGTTCCGATTCCGGAATGGAGCAGTGGTTCTCCCGAGCCGGAAAACGTGACCGAGTCGAGGTGGCCGGCTTCGGAAAGGGCTTCGTCGATTTCCTTGATCACATCCGTTGGGGGAGAGAATTCCTTGCGTTCGACGCTCAGGTCGCTGGTGCGCCCACATTCGCAGTAGATGCAATCCAAGCTGCAGGTCTTGTAGGGCAGGAGGTCGATTCCGAGGGAACGACCAAGGCGTCTGGAGTTGACGGGGCCAAAGACGTGACGGGCACATGTGGCGACCTGCGGTCCGAGGGGATTTGGGTGCGATCCAGCTGGTTCCATGAGGGATATTTTAGAATACACTACTTGTCGTGTAGTGTACACGGTGATTTCTGTTGCAATCCGTGCAGTTCTTATCAACTATTGGCTGACTACTTGATAATTCAGATAGAGTAGCTTAGCTTAGTAGAGAAGACGAGGCGGCAGTCTCGAAACGCATTGCACAAATCTGGTCTCCACTTCAGACCCAACGAGGAACCCATGCATCCATCCGGATCTTCCAGGAAGGCCAATCTTGTGTTGGCTTCCATCCTGATTTCACTCCCCTTCGGGGCCGCTTCGGCGCAAGACGACAGCGACAGTGGCATCGTCATCGACACCGCCGCCCAGGCGGCGGCGAACGCGCCAGCGACTGTCGGCGACGTGGACGATGCCCGCAAGAGCACGCTTATCCTCGACGAGTGGATCAATCGCACTCTTGAGCGTACGATCCCGAAGACCTCTCGTCCGCTCAACCTGAGCGGCAACATCTCGACCCGCTACACCTACATCCAGGGCAAGCAGGCGACCCCTTACTACAACAGCTTCAACATCCCGAACGTGTCGTTGGGCTTCAAGGGAATCCTGTTCAAGGACTACGAGAATTCCAAGAACTTGACGTACTCCTTGGGATTTTCCAGCGCCAATGGCGGCGCGCCCACGGTCGCTGATGCGAACATCGGCTACTCGTTGCTTTCCACGGTGGATCTGCGAAACCCGAGTCTGAACATCTCGATCGGTCAGCAGAAGAAGCCCTGGGGACAGGAGGCGCAAGCCGACGCCGAAGCCCAGCCTTCCGTATCGGGCTCCACCTATCTTTCGAGTGTCGGCGTATCGGACGTTTCGGCGCGCGATATCGGTGTGGTGATCAAGGGCGACATTCTGCCCACGGTCGATTACGGTTACAACTACCGGGCACCGCTTCTCGCCGTTTCGGCGGGATTCTTCAATGGTGCGGGCGCCAATGTCTCGGCCGACAACAACCGGGACAAGGAGTGGGTGGTGCGGGCGGTCCTGGCACCGCCGGTGGGCTACTACAACTTCCTGCGGGGATTGACGATCGGCGCATCGTTCGCCAAGAGCGAGAAGAACATCATCGCCGCAGGTGGTGTGCTGACGCCCGCGAAGACGATCTGGCTCTACAAGACGAATTCGGCGGGGACCAAGACGGATTCCGGCAAGGTGACCGTCGCCGACGCCGTCAAGGCGCCCAGCGACACGATCTCCGGCGACCGCACTCGTCTCGGGATCGACATCTCCTACATCCGTACGCCGGTGAACCTCACTGTGGAAGGCGTGTACGCCACGCAGGACTCCGTGTACTGGGACAAGGTGACCAAGTCCTTCTCGCCCTACCATCGCCGCAGTTGGGGTGGGTCAGTCACCCTCTTCCTGAACATCGGCGAGCAGTTCCTCAAGGGATACCGCGAGCAGGCTCGTCCCGACGACTGGTGGCCGATCACCTGGCAGCCGTTCTTCCGGATCGACGGATTCGATCCCGACGACGACATCCGCGGACGCTGGGATACCACATACGTCTCCCGAGGAGCCGCGGCGGCGGCAGGAGCTTGGCAACTGGTGGGCACAGTGGGCGGCAACGTCTTCTTCGCACGCACCACGAAGCTGCAGGTCAACTACCGCTGGAAGAAGACGGAGGACTTCCCCGCCAAGTTCCACGAGACCCTCGTCCAGCTCTCTTACGGATTCTGACGCGTAGACAAACGCGTCCAACTCATACGGAAGGAAAGGAAACAACATGAAGACAAGAACGATCCTCGGTCTGATCGGCATCCTCTCGCTCGCGGCAGGGGCCGCGGATGTTCCCAAGGTGATTCGCCTCGGTTGGGTGGGCAACAAGTACGACAAGCCCTTCACGGGTGGCGTCGTCGGCTACATCCAGGAGAACCAGCTCTGGGAGAAGGAATTCGCGAAGGAAGGCATCAAGATCGAGTGGAACTTCTTCAAGGGCACCGGACCGGCCATCAACGAGGCGGTGGCGAATGGCAAGATCGATTTCGCCTCCTCCGGCGACCTGCCTTCGACGGCGGGCCGTGCCGGTGGGCTTCCCACCCGCGTCATCGTGGGTGGGGGTGCGGGAGGCGGCAAACGCTTCATCCTGGTCGCCGCGGGTTCTTCGATCCGACGTCCGGCGGACTTGCGTGGAAAACGTATCAGTTTCCAGAAGGGCACCTACGCCCATCTGGCTTGGGACCGCTACGCTCGCGATGTCTTGAAGGCGGATGGCGAGAAGAGTTTCAAGCTCTACTCGTTGACGAGTGGCGACGCCGAGGTGGCTCTGGCTTCTGGTTCGGTGGATGCCATCTACGGTGGAAGCCTTGATCTGGTCTACAAAGGCCAGGCGAAGGTGCTCGACACGATCACCGCCGATCGCTATCCCACGGTGGGCAACAATGCAGGATCGACCTACACCACTCAGCAGTTCATCAACAAGTACCCGGACATCGTCTACCGCTGGGTCAAGGTGTACCTCAAGGCCGCCGATGATCTCTACCGCAAGGAGAACCAGAGCCTGATCTGGCAGCTGGGCACCAAATCCGGATCGTCCCTCAAGAGCGTGAAGGAGTCCGACGATGGCGGCGATGTTCGTCAGCAGAATCTGCCCATCTTCGACGATCATTACAAGATCCGGGTGGACAAGGCGATCGCCGACGAGATCTCCTTCCGCTTGATCCGCAGGCCCTTCACTGCCGAATCCTGGTGGGATCGCCGCTTCTACGACCGCGCCTTGAGCGAGCTCAAGCTCGACAAGAAGTGGGCGGACATCTACGCCTGGCGCGCCCAGGAGGCGAAGAAGCTGCGCTGATCAATCGAATCGCAATCCGCCTTTGATGCCCATTCGTGCAAAGGCGGTGCCACGGGGCGCGGCGTTTTCCAAGGGCGCCGCGCCCCCTACGGCTCCCATCGAATGTCAAAGCAGGTTCGATCATGAAAATATTCCCGATCATTTTGGCGGCCATCTTCATCTTGCTCGCGGGCACCGCGTCCGCTGGAGCCCAGGATGTTCTCAGGCTTGGTCTCCTCGGCAACAAGTTCGACAAGCCATTCGCGACGGGCGTGGTCGGATGGGCTCAGGAAAGACGCCTTTTTGAAAACGCGCTGGAGCCTGTTGGAGTGAAAGTGGAGTGGGTTTTCTTCAAGGGCGGCGCGCCCGCGTTGAACGAAGGCATCGCCAACGGAAAGATCGACATCGCCGTCTATGGAGACGTCGGCTCCATCGCCGGCAAAGGTGGCGGTCTGCCAACCAAGGTCATCGCCCCCAATGGCGTGGGTGGCGGGAAGAGCTACATCCTCGTAGGAGCCGGTTCGTCGATTCGAACCGCGGCAGACCTCCGCGGAAAGCGAGTCGCGTTGCAGCGGGGGACCGCTCCGCAGTTGCTCTTCTATCGTTGGGCCCATCTCGCCACTGGACTCAATGGCCGCGATTTCAAGTTGCTGAACTTGAGCGGCACCGATCAGGAAACCGCGCTCGCATCGGGAGCGGCGGACGTCCTCGTGGGCGGAAACCTCGACCTCGTCGACCGTGGCTCGGCTCGCGTGCTCGCCACCATCGACACCGACAAGGAGCGCACTCTCGCGGGGTGCGGAAACGTCGTCGCGACAGAGAGTTACATCAAGGAACATCCGGACCGTGTGGCCAAGTGGGTCGATGCGTTCGTCCAGGCGGCCACGGAGCTGCTCGACGAGCGTCGCCAATCCGAATACGTGCGATTGGGTACGAAGAACGGTACCTCCGCCAAGAACGTGCGGCTCAATCGTCCCAAGGATCTGCTGGCCACTTCCGCGCCCGTCTTCGACGACTACTATCGAACGCGCCTGAGGGCGGCGATATCCGACAGCAAGACGTTCGGAATCATCGACCGCGACATCGACGTGAAGGAATGGGTCGAGCCCCGCTTCCTCGACGAATCGTTGCGGCGTCGCGGACTTGCCGAGGCGTGGGGAAGGCTCCACGAATCCTACGCGAGCGAGGCCGCGCCATGACCGATGCGCGATTCCAGCGACTCCGGAGCGGTCGTTCCCGCCGATCTTCCGTATGCAGGTCCCTGCCATGCGGAAGTGGAGCTCGTACCATGACATCGGGACTCTGCAAGACAAAGGCGAATCGATGAAGAAATGGGCTCTTCTCCTCCTGCCACCGTTCGCGGTCCAGATCGCGGTGCTCGCGTTGTGGTACTGGTTGGCGGCACGCGAAGTATTTCCACCCACCATCCTGGTTTCTCCCGGCGCGGTGCTCCAGCTCGTCGCCGACATCTGGGGCACCGGCGAATTGCAGGAACACTTGGGCTGGAGCCTCCGGCGCGTGGCCGAGGGCTTTTCCCTGGGCGCAAGCGCCGGCTTCCTCCTCGGTCTGCTCGTTGGCGTTTCCCCCCGCCTCGAGCGCTGGATCGGGCCCAGCCTGGACGTGTTCAAGCAAGTGCCCGTCTTCGCCTGGGCACCTGCTCTGATCGTGATCCTCGGCATCGATGAGGCATCCAAGATCGCCTTCATCGCCATCGCCTGCTTCTATCCGCTGTTGCAGAACACCCGCCAGGGTGTTCGAGGAGTGCAGCGCAAGCATCTCGAAGTGGCGCAGGTGTACGGGCTCAGCCGCTGGAAAACGGTCCAGCGCGTCGTGTTGCCTTCCTCCCTGCCTCCGATCCTTGCCGGAATCCGTCAGTCCTTGGCGCTTGCCTGGATGGCCGTGGTGGGAGCCGAGCTGCTCGGCGCGGAATCCGGGGTGGGATTCTTCATGGTCTTCTCCCGCATGCTCTTCCAGATGGACGGCGTGCTCGCGGGCATCCTGTTGGTGGGCGTGGTCGGCATCGTCATCAACGGATTCCTTTCCCTGGCCGAATGGATCCTCGTTCCCTGGGCCAAGGAGATCGCGTCATGAGCAGCCCCGACTTCATCCGCAAGTTCGAATGGAAAGGCTGGGTGTTGCCGCTTGTCCTTCTGCTCGCGTGGACGGTCTGGACGAACGTCCATCCATCGTTGCTTTTCCCGACGCCACAGAAGACGGTGGCGGCGTTCCAGGAGTATTCCTCCACCGGAGCGATCTGGCATTTCATCGGCACGAGTCTCCGCCGTTTTTCGTACGGCTTCCTTCTCGGTTGCGTCGCGGGATTCCTGGCCGGGGCCGCTCTCGGATCGTCGATCTGGCTGGAACGATTCTTCCTGCCGAACATCCAGGCTTTCCGCCAGGTTCCCCTGGTCGGCTGGGTGCCTCTGCTGGTCCTCTGGTTCGGACTCGGCGATTCCCCTCGCGTGGTCCTGATCGCCATGGGCGCATTCTTTCCCGTGCTTCTCAATACATGGGCGGGATTCCGCAACGTGCCGCGCAATTATCGCGAGGTGGGGGCCGCATTCGGTCTGACCAGGTTGCAGACGCTTCGGCGCATCGTGCTGCCGGCATCCCTTCCCTGGGTGCGTTCCGGCACGATCCTGAGTCTCACGTTCAGTTGGACGATTCTTGTCGCGTCGGAGATCCTCACGGAGACGAACGGAGGCTTGAGCGATCTGCTGGACCTGGGCCGCGAACGGTTCCGGCTGGAGCTGGTCAACGTGGCGATCATCCTCCTGGGAGGCATCGGCTTCCTGATGAATTTCGGATTGGAACGGGTCTGGTCGATCGGCCGGCTTCGTTGGCTTTCCCAGAACATCCACAACCAGAGCAAGCGAGGACAAACGACATGACCGCAACGGCCATCCAGTTGACTGCAGCGGCGGGATTCGACCGGACCGCATCGCGGACGGGGTCCGACATCCCTGCCGAATCCTCGGCAAAGGAGTTGCGCACGGGTTCCGGACTGCCTGAAGCCGTGCGCGAGCCCGAATGGCGCGTCTCGATCAAGGGGCTCACGAAGATCTTCCAGGGCGAGGCGGGCGAAGTGGTCGCCCTCAATGATATCGATCTCGACATCAAGGTCGGCGAGTTCGTTTCCCTGTTGGGCGCTTCGGGATGCGGCAAGACCACGCTTCTGCGCATCATCGGCGGGCTCGAACGCTCGTTCCGCGGCGAGGCGCTTCTCGACGGAGCGCGCATCGCCGGTCCCGGTCGCGACCGCGGTTTCGTCTTCCAGGACCACCGTCTCCTGCCGTGGCTCACCGTGGAGGAGAACGTGGGCTTCGGGCTTTCGCATCTGAAGCGGAAGGAACGGTCGGAAATCGTCGGCGATCATCTCGATCTCGTGGGCTTGCGCTCCTTTGCGCGGAGCTATCCGTCGCAACTCTCGGGGGGTATGGCGCAGAGAGCTTCGATCGCCAGGGCGCTCGCGACCGATCCCGAGATCCTCCTGCTCGACGAGCCGCTCGGTGCGCTCGACGCCCTCACCCGCATGCACATGCAGGACGAGCTCGAACGGATCTGGAAGGCCAAGGCCGGTCTCACCGTGGTCATGGTCACGCACGACGTCGACGAGGCGTTGTACCTCTCCGACCGCATCGTCGTCCTCTCTCCGCGTCCGGGAACCATCCGGAGGATCGTCGACGTCCCGTTGGCGCGACCTCGTCCGCGCGAGAGCTACGACTTCAACCGGCTGAAGAAGATCCTGCTCGAGGACTTCGAGCTTTCCCACAAGGAAATCCAACCGGAATTCGCCATCTGAACGGAAAGATGTCGCGCCACTCCGCTCTTCCAAGGTGCGACATCGGGTGTGGGGCTCGTCGAGCGCTTCCGATCGAGCTCCACTCCTTCCGTTCCGCGAAAGTCCGCGAATTCGAGGAAGCCAGCATTCTGAACAGGAAATTCCAAACGAGGAGTTGAACATGCCAGAAGAAAATTCGATTGGGAACGGCGTCTTCGCCGGTGTCGACGTGGGATCCTTGGGGACGAAATCCGTCGTCCTGCGAGGCTCCGAGATCGTGGGCAAGGTCATCATACCGTCCCGCTTGAACTCCGAAGAGGGTGGACAGGAAGCTCTCGATCTAGCCCTCGAGGATGCGGGGTTGACGCGTGCCGACGTCGACTTCATCGTCTCGACCGGATATGGGCGCATCTCCGCGACCTATGCGAACAAGACGGTCACCGAGATCACCTGCCACGCCAAGGGTGCCAACTTCCTCCATCCGAACGTCCGTACGATCATCGACATCGGCGGGCAGGATTGCAAGGCGATCAGGGTCGACAGGAACGGGGCTGTCGTGGACTTCGCGATGAACGACAAGTGCGCCGCTGGCACGGGGCGGTTCCTCGAGGTGATGTCCAATGTCTTCAAGGTCCCTCTGTCCGAGCTTGGCGAACTTTCGCTGAAGGCCACGCAGGCGATCCCGATGAGTTCCACCTGCACCGTGTTCGTGGAGTCGGAGGTGATCTCCCTTCTCGCACGCGGCGAGAATCCCGCCAACATCATCGCGGGCATCCATCATGCCATCGCCAATCGAGTCGGAGGGCTCTTCGCGCGCGTGGGGATCGAGTCGGAGGTCTACTTCTCGGGCGGAGTCGCCAAGAACGTCGGCATGAAGAAGGCCGTGGAGAAGGCTCTCAAGGTCGTGGTGGCGGAACCGAAGATCGATCCGCAACTGACGGGAGCTTTGGGCGCGGCGGCGCTCGCTCGTGCGTTCGCGGCGAAGGAAGCCGCCAACCGCATCCTAGCCGCCTGATATTCCCGCGTCCGCACGAGCACGATCGAAACCAAGGAGCAGTCATGTCCGGTTCGCTGAACACGATCAGGAAGATACGGGAGGCGCTGGAAGCCAGGCCCGGGGAGATCGAACGTCTGAAGTCCGAAGGCCGGAAGGTGGTCGGGTGGATCAACTACAACATCCCGGAGGAGCTGATCCTCGCGCTGGATCTGATTCCGCTCCGCCTGGGCAAGGGCGGGGACGATCGATTGGTCGAACTCGGGTCCAGGTGGATCTCGACCAAGAACTGCGTCTTCGTGCGCGAGCTGGTCGGATTGTTCGCCGAGAACGAAGATCCGTACATCGCGGCATCCGATCTCGTCGCCGTCGACGCCACCTGCATGCAGATCTTCCGGGCGGGGGAGATCGTCCAGTACTACTTCAAGAAACCCGTCGTCATCCTGGGCGTGCCCCGTTCCTTCGCGACTCCCGAAGGAGCGGAGTATTTCCGGCACGAGGTGGGGCATTTCGCGGAGCGGCTCGAGGATTTCGCGGGGCGGAAGATCACGCGCGAGGCGTTGACGGAATCCGTCGCACTCCTGGGCGCGATCCGGTCGGCGCTGGACGAGATCTACACGTGGCAGGCCGCCGATGGCGCGCTGATCTCGTGGAGGGAGACGCTCGAAGTGGTGCAGGCGGGAAACGTCCTGGATCGCAGACGCTATCTGTCACTGCTGCACGAGCTCGTTTCCGAACTCCAGGAGAAGCAGGCGACGGACGAGATCGTCGACGATCGCGAAGAGGCGCGAATCTTCCTTTCGGGCAGCATCGTTCCGCCGGGCGACCGGAAGATCGTCGGTATTCTCGAGGAGCTCGGAGCCCGCATCGTCGGAGACGATCTCTGGTCCGGGCTGGCGCCCCAGCTGGGTGTCGAGGTCGCGGAGCCCACCATCGCCGGAATCGCGGACGCGTATCTCGGGCGTGTTCCCCATGGAGCGCTTCCATACCTCGATCTGGCATCCGACCGGCGCATCGCGAACCTGAAGGATCTGGTCGATCGCTTCAAGGCGCATGCCGTGGTGTACCATACTCTTCGGTACTGCGATCCCTACACATTCAAGGGCAACGAGACGAAGATCGTGCTTTCGGAGGAAGGGATCCCGTTCCTCGAGTTGCATACGGAATACTCCGGTTCCGATTACGAGGCGATCCGTACGCGCGCGGAGGCTTTCGTGGAACTGGTGCGCAACCGCAACCTCCTCGAGGTCTGAACGGGGAGTGCTTGAAAAGCCTCGATGCGGGAACTCGTTCCTTGTTCCACGATCATCGAGGCGTTCATGGCGGCTCCCTCCCTTCCGCGAGGAACGGGAGGGACCGCTTTATCTCTCGGCCGGAAAGGGCGATCGAGGATGGGCGCGAATGATGCTGGACACTTCTGTCCCGTGGGGGATCGCAGGCGTCCTGTCGCCGTGCTGTTCGATCTGGACGACACGCTGCTCGACCATGCCCATGCCGTCGAGTGCGCGCTCCAGGAGTTCCACGCGGCGCATGCGGGCGAGATCGCGCATGGCTCGGACGAATTCCGTCGCAGATGGAAGTCCGCCTCCACGAAGCATTGGGACAGGTTCGCAAGCGGAGAGATCGGCTGGGCCCAGCAGGGGCGCATGCGCGTGCGCGGCTCCTTCGGACGGCCGGATCTCGAAGAGGCTGCCGCCGACTCGCTGTTTGCCCAATACGTGGAGGCTTACGAGTCGCATTGGACCCTTTTTCCCGATGTCCTCCCCTGCCTGGAATCGCTGAGAGGAAGACCTCTCGGAATCGTGACGAACGGGGATCCCAAGCAGCAGCGCCGCAAGCTGCGACGCTTGGGTTTGCGCGAACATTTCAAGGAGATACTGATTTCGGGGGAGCTGGGTACGTCCAAGCCTTCTCCGGAGATCTTCCTCGAAGCCTCCCGTCGCTTGTGGTGCATTCCAGGAGAATGCGTGATGGTGGGAGATTCGTGGGATCGCGATGTCGAGGGTGGCTTGCGGGCTGGAATGCAACCCGTGTGGCTCGCCCGTTCCGGGGGCGCGCATCGACCTGGCGTCCCCGTCGTGACCGGTCTCGACGAGATCCCTCGTCTCGTGGAAGGTTGGCAGACGGCCAAACCAGAGGAAGTTCCCGCCCTTGATTTCGTGATCTGAAGCCGTTCCGGGCTTCCTTGTTGACCTGGGCCGACCTCGCACAAGCCGAAGAGGTTGCGTTGGGATCTGACGGAACGTGTGCCGGGTTCCGTGGTCGAATGATGCTTGAAACGAACCAAAATTGCGTCCGTGTGAAATTTGCGCTTGCAAAATCTCGATAAAACCATATGTTAGATAGTGTAACAAGGGTAATCAGGATGAAGGGGGGTGAGACATGCGTGCATTCGTGCGATTTCGTCATCGCCCACAGCTTGCTTTGCTTCTTCTCGCTCTTTTGATCGGTGTGGCCGTCGCTGGATGCCACCGGAAGGGCAACGCCAACACTCTCAAGCCGATTCGGTTCTGCGTGAATGCCGGGGCTTCCACCACTTTGCTGGAGTTTGCCATCGAGAAGGGAGTGTTCCGGGATTCCGGAATCGATTTGCGCCTCCGATACGGCGGTGGCTCCCAGGGCAACGTTGCCATCGCGGCGGGTGATGTGGACGCGGGCGCGTATGGATCTCCGTTGCTTACAGCCGTGATCCGGGGGCTTCGGATCAAACTCGTGGCCGCCACCGCGCCTCCAAGGAACCGAGGGTCCGTTCTGGCGGGGCGACCAGAAATCCGGCGCGTCGAGGATCTGCGGGGAAAAGTGATCGCGGGATCGGGCAAAGGCAATGGACCCTATCAACAGATGATGGTGATTCTCCGTGCGCATGGTCTCCGTGAAGGAGACTTCAAGCTCTTCCCGTCGGCCGGCTCGGCGGGCGCTTCGGCGACCCTCCAGCTCATGAAGACCGGGCAGGTCGATGCGGCGACCTTCGGTGAGCTCGATCTCGCCCTGGCGGAGTCACAGGGGATCGCGCATCCATTGGACACGTCGGGGAAGTACCAGCAGATCTACCAGTCGGCCTTCGTGTTCGTGCACCAGGATCTCATCGATCGGGATTCGCAGACGGTGCGCAAGCTGGTGGGCGCATTCTTCGACGCTCGACGTTTCGCGAGCGCCCGTTTCGAGGAGTATTGCGAATACTCCCGGAAGAAGTACGGCAAGGCCTATCCTCCCGACGCGTTCCGAAGGTCCTTGAAGAACGCCGAGGTGGAATGGGGCGATGGTTCCATCGACACCGCCGCGGTCCACAACGCGTTGCGAAGCGCCGTCGAATGGGGCGACTACAAGCCCGAAGAGATCCGGATTCCCGACGACCGTTTCTTCGATCTGCGATTCCTCCCTCCGGGAGCGGGGAAGGTGGCGCTCGCGCCTTCTCCCGCCCGGTTCAACTAGCCACGATCCAAACACAGGAGTGCCATCAAAATGTCTCGTTACGTCATTGCTTCAGAATCTGTCGGAGAAGGCCATCCGGACAAGGTCGCCGACGCCATCTCCGACGCGGTCCTCGACGCGGTCCTGCGCATCGATCCCAACAGCCGCGTGGCCGCGGAGACCTTCGTCAAGGGGAACCAGGTGGTGGTGGGCGGAGAGATCACCATTCCGTCCCTGCGCGACCGGCGGACCGGCGCGGCGCTTCCGCTGGATGAAGCGGTGAATCTCGGCCAGATCGTGCGCGAGACCATCCGGAACATCGGCTACGTGAACGACGACGATGTCTTCCACGCCGATCGCGTGTTCATCACGAATCTCCTCACGTCCCAGTCCCCCGACATCGCGCAGGGCGTCGACGCGCGCAAGGCGAAGGGCAAGAAGACCGCGGAGCAGGGAGCCGGAGACCAGGGCATCGTTTTCGGATACGCCACCGACGAGACGCCCGAGCTCCTTCCCGCGCCCATCGTCTACGCCCACCGTCTTGGACGGAAATTGACAGAGATTCGCAAGAGCGGCAAGGTGAAGTGGCTTCGTCCAGACGCCAAGAGCCAGGTATCGGTGGAGTACATCGACGGCAAGCCGCGCCGGATCGTGAACGTGGTGGTGTCCACCCAGCACACCGACGACGTCGCGCACGAGGAGATCGAGAAGTTCGTGATCGAAAAGGTCATCCGGAAGGTCATTCCCGCGAAGCTGCTCGACAAGGACACGGAGTTCCTGGTCAATCCCACCGGGCGCTTCGTCGTGGGCGGACCGCAGGGTGACACGGGCCTCACCGGCCGAAAGATCATCGTCGACACCTACGGCGGCGTGGGACGCCATGGCGGCGGCGCGTTCTCCGGCAAGGATCCGTCCAAGGTGGATCGTTCCGCAGCCTATCTCGGGCGTTGGGTGGCGAAGAACATCGTCGCCGCAGGGCTTGCGAAGAGGGCGGAAGTCCAGTTCGCCTACGCGATCGGACATCCCGATCCGGTGAGCGTCTACATCGACACTTTCGGCACGGGAACGCATTCCGACGAGGCGATCCTGGAGGCCGCCTTGGCGGTGTTCTCGTTCAAGCCGGCCGACATCATCAGCCAGCTCGACCTCAAGCGCCCCATCTACTCCAAGACCACCAACTACGGACACTTCGGGAAGGACGATCCCGATCTTTCCTGGGAGCGGATCGACCGGGTGGACGCGCTGCGCAAGGCCATCAAGAAGTTCGCCGCTCTCTGATATCGCCGGGACCGGGCCGCGGCCCGGTCCGATCGAGCCGGAGATTCCGGCGCGAACATGGACGGAATCCGTCAAAGCGCCCCCGTTGTCGGGGGCGCTTCGTGTTTCAGGGCTGCGCGGCCTGGAGGGCCTGGCGGAAATCCTCGATCAGGTCCTCGATGTTTTCGAGTCCCACCGAAACGCGGACCAGTCCCTCGTCGACGCCCATGGCTTCGTTGTCGGCGGCGGAATAGCCGTTGTTGATCGTGCCCCACGGGTGCACGATCAACGTCCGCGCGTCGCCCAGGTTGGTCATGCGGCTGCCCAGCTTCGAAGCGTCGAGGAATCGCTGGGCGGCGGACTTGTCCGCGAGCCGGATCGAGAGCAGGGGGCCGAAGCTCCTGCCTCCGAAAAGCGCCTTGGCCCGCTCGTGGTGGGCGTTGTCGGGAAGACCCGGGTAGAGGATCTCCCGCACGGCGGGTTCGGACGCGAGGGCCTTCGCGAGGGCCAAGGCGTTCTCGCAGTGGCGATCGAGCCGGATCTGGTAGTGGTCCAGTCCCGTGGCGTGGATCCACGCGTTGAGCGGAGCCTGGCAGAAGCCGAGGTCCCGCACGATGCGACTCTTGAAGTAGGACAGGAAGGCCATCGGGCCGGAACTTTCCACCCACGGCTTCAAGTGCGCGTGGGGGCCGTTGCGCCACTTGTATCCGCCCGCGTCCACGACGGCGCCGCCGATGGCGCGCCCTTGTCCGTCGATCCATTTCGTGGTGGAGTACGCGAAGAGGGCGATCCCATGACGTTTTCCGTCAATCTGGCCGGCCATCACGGTATTGTCGACGACCAAGGGGAGGTTCGCCTCCTTGGCGATCGCGCTCCATCCCGGGATGTCGGCGACCGCGATGGCGGGGTTGGAGATCGATTCGAGATAGAGAAGCCTGGTCTTCGAGTCGATGGCCGACCGGATCGACTGCGCGTCCAGTGGATCGACGAGGCGAACCTCGATTCCCAGGCGTGGCAGCAGTTCGTGGAAGAGGGACCAGGTTCCGCCGAAGAGGTTCCGGGAGGAGACGATGTTTTCGCCGCTTCCCGCCAGGGCGAGAATGGCTCCCGAGACTGCGGCCATGCCGCTGGAGACCGCTGCCGCACCCACGCCGCGGTCGAGGGCGGCCAGGCGCAGCTCGAAGGCGGTCACCGTGGGATTGCTGATGCGCGAGTAGAGATAGCCGAAACCGGCCCCGGAGAAGACGTCCTCGAGCGCTTGCGCCGATTCGTAGGCGAAACCCGCGGACATGTGGATGGGAGTCTGGGTCGCGCCGGTTTGCGGATCCGGCTGATGGGCCGCGTGGATGTTTCGTGTTTCAGGGTGCATCGGGTGCGTCTCCATTGCTGGGATGGGAGGATGTGTCGGGCAGGACGACGAGCGGCACCAGCCGTGCCCGCCCCTCCGCGACCTTCCAGATGTTGAGCCGGGGGGAATCCGGATCCATCAGGGAGACGACGCCGTAGAGCGCCGTCTCGTCCTGGCTGAATGCGAGGTCCTCGTCGGAAAGGCGTGCGGGAGAATACGGATGGCTGTGCCAGGATCCGACAATTTCCGCCCCGCTTCCGCGCAGGCTTTTCGTCGCGCGGAATTGTTCGCGGGGATCGATGGTGAAATGGTCCTCGGACTGGTCGAGGTTGGTCATGCCGATCTGCCCCGTGATCGCGAGTTCCTCGATGCGTCCGACGAGGAGCCCGCACTGCTCCACCGGGCTTCCCTGGAACGCGGCTGCGAGAATCTCCGTTTCGAGGCCGACGGGGATCGTCCATGTCTCTTCCGTGGCTTCGGGGCGCAGTACCCATCTCCACGCGGTCAGTCGGCCCTCTCCCCGGTCGAGGCTTCCAAGCGATTCCACCGATCCGTCGGGAAGCTGGTGGAAGGTTTCGTTCCAGAAGGAGGACCGGTCGCGTGCCTGCATGAATTGCCGTGTTCCGTGGACCTCGAGGCGGCCGCCCAGCGAGCCGTTTTCTGTCACGGCGGTGACGGCGAAGCTTCCGCTCTGGGGGCGTTGTTCGGGGAGCTGGATGAGCGAATGCGGGCCGGCTTCGCCCTCCCATTGGAAAAGGGCGGAACCCGATCCGATCTCGACCCTGGCGCGCAGGGGCGACCACTTCGTGTCGGCCCTGAGAATCTCGCCTTCCAGCGTCCATACCCCATCGCGCACAAGCCATGTGTGATCCATGTTCCAGCCAAGGTGGGATGTCTTCGGGTTGGTCTGTGGAAGTGGATGTGTTGTCATGGGATCGTCCTTGTAGCAGGAGAAATCATGTATTGCATATATGAAATATATGGTATAAGTTCTGATATGAGAACGGTCTGATCGCTGGTCTCGCGCAATAAAACACTACTATATCTATAGGCAAGAGGCTTTCTGTGGGCATTGGACCAACGGAGGAAGGGGTATGGCATGGAAAATCGGAACCAAACCGCTGTTGGGACAATCCTCTCCCAAGCAATAATCTAGAGGAAAGCTGGGCGGGCGATGACAAGCGTGCCTGGAATGCTCTCGATGACGCGATTCTGAGTCTTCTCGTCGGGGCGCGCCCTGATGTGTTCCGGCGCGTGGAAGGTCGACTTCTCCATTTGGCATTCCTGGGCCACCGGCAGAATCAGGTTCGCACGGCGGCGGCTCTCGGCTTGTCCAGGAATGTCTTGAGGGCCCTTCTTCGTCGGCACGGGATTCTGAAGTGAGTTGCTTTCGCGTGCAGATCGCCTACATAGAAGACTGTTTTTGTCAAGTGGTCGGAACCAAACATTTTCAAAAACTGTCATGTTGGCCAATCAGAAAAAGGAGGTCCCTGTGCATGTTTTTCGTCCTCGTGTGATCATGGAAACCAACGATGTCGAATGAAGCGCTTCCACAGAAGGCATACCGCCAACAGTTGCAGGACATCGTCCAGCGTCTGCGGCAGTCGCGCGAAGAAACCCACAGCATCGGTCGGCGGGATCAGGCGCGGGAGTATCCGTCGCCCCATGCGCTGGCCGGGGTGGTGGATGGCCTGGTCGCCGCGCTGTTCCCGAGCCATTTCGGACGGCGGCATGTCACCGACGAAAACGTCGATTTCTTCGTCGGGGAGACCTTGAGCAACGTGATTTCCACGTTGACCGAGCAGGTCCGGAAGGGCTTGCTCGCGACGCAAGGCCACACGGAATCCATCGAGAACGAGGCCGAGCGCGTCGTCCACGATTTCGCCGGCGCGCTTCCGGAAATCCGGGGTATGCTCGTCGAGGATGTGCAGGCCGCCTACAGCGGCGATCCCGCGGCCAACAGCGTTTCGGAAATCCTGCTCTCGTACCAGGGCATGAAGGCCATCATCTACTACCGCTTCGCCCATGCTCTCCACGAGCTGGGGGCTCGCCTGGTCGCACGCGTGATCTCCGAGATCGCGCACTCGCGCACCGCCGTCGACATCCATCCCGGAGCGTCGATCGGCCGCTGCTTCTTCATCGACCATGGCACCGGCGTGGTGGTGGGCGAGACCGCGGTGATTGGCGACAACGTCCGCCTCTACCAAGCGGTGACCTTGGGCGCGAAGAGCTTTCCCAAGGACGAGACCGGCGCTTTGGTCAAAGGGCTTGCACGTCATCCCATCGTAGAGGATGATGTCGTCATCTACGCGGGCGCGACCGTTCTCGGGCGCGTCACCATCGGCAAAGGCTCCGTGGTCGGCGGCAACGTCTGGCTCACTTCGAGCGTTCCTCCCGGCAGTTCCGTCACTCAGGCTGGTGTTCGCCAGGAATTGATGGAGCAGGGGTCGGGCATCTAGTTCGGGAACCGTCCCGTTATCCAAAAACACAAAACACAGGAGTCCATCGATGGCCGCAGAGTTCGAACAGCCCACAGCGCTTGGCGACGCCGCCGCAAGGCAGCTTGCCAATGTCACCAAGACCGTCCCGCAGCTTGCGACCATCACCCCGCGTTGGCTCCCTCAGTTGCTGCAGTGGATACCTGTCGAAGCCGGCATCTATCGGCTCAACCGCGTCAAGGATTCCTCCGCCGTCAAGGTCGACTGCTCCGGAGCCGACGAGCGCGATCTTCCCAAGACTTTCGTCGACTACGAGCTGAATCCCCGCGAATACCACCTGAACGCGGTGAACACCGTGCTCGACGTGCACACGCGCGTCTCCGATCTCTACAGCAATCCCTACAGCCAGATCGGCGAGCAGCTGCGCCTGACCATCGAGACGGTCAAGGAGAAGCAGGAGAGCGAGCTGCTCAACAATCCGAGCTACGGCCTGCTCAACAGCGTGGTTCCGAGCCAGGTCGTCAAGTCGCGTTCCGGTCGCCCCACGCCGGACGACCTGGATGATCTGATCGCCAAGGTCTGGAAGGAGCCCGGATTCTTCCTGGCCCATCCGCTCGCCATCGCGGCTTTCGGGCGCGAATGCACCCGCCGCGGCGTTCCTCCCCCGACCGTATCGCTGTTCGGGTCGCAGTTCCTGACCTGGCGCGGCATTCCGCTCATCCCCACCGACAAGATCGCGATCGAAAACGGCAAGAGCAAGATCATCCTCCTGCGTACGGGCGAGAGCCGCCAGGGCGTGGTCGGCCTGTACCAGCCCAACCTTCCCGGTGAACAGGCGCTCGGATTGTCGGTGCGCTTCATGGGCATCAACGACAAGGCCATCGCGTCGTATCTCGTTTCCCTGTACTGCTCGCTTGCGGTCCTGACCGAAGACGCACTCGCCGTTCTCGACGGCGTGGAAACTGGATTCTACCATGACTACAAGTGATCCCGGCCCGGGGCTGGACGTGAGCGTGCTCGCACGGATGGCCGGCGAGCTGTTCGCGCAGCTGGCGCGACCGGGTGCGGGGTACAACGGCGCGGCGATTCCCGGCGAGGCTTCCGCCCCGGTTCCGCCTGCGACCGTTCCCGCCTTTCCCACCAGCGTGCCGGCCTCTCAAGGCATGCCGTCCGCACCTTCCCACTCGACAATTCCTGTCTCGGCGGTTCCCTTTGGCCATGCGCCATCAGGAATCATCCCGCCTCTCGGAACTCCCGAGTCGCTGGGGCTTCCCGGCGATGCGCAACTCCGAGCCGTGCTGGAAGTCGTTCCAGCTTCGCCCCAGTTGCCCGGAGCCTCGTCGTCCTTCTACTTCCTCGATCCAGCCCGTCCGGCTGGTGGTGGCGTGAAAGTCCCGGGGAAGCTCGTCTCCGAGGCTCCCCCGAACGTCGTCGGCAATCGGCCCGCGTTCGACGCGAACCTGTATCGGCGCGACTTTCCGATCCTGCAGGAACGCGTGAACGGACGTCCTCTCGTGTGGCTCGACAACGCGGCCACGACACAGAAGCCGAGGGCGGTCATCGAGCGCCTGCGGTACTTCTACGAGCACGAGAATTCGAACATCCATCGCGCCGCGCACGAGCTGGCCGCACGTTCCACCGACGCCTATGAAGGCGCTCGCGAACGGGTGCGCGCCTTCCTGAACGCTCGTTCGACCAACGAATGCGTGTTCGTGCGCGGAGCCACCGAGGGCATCAACCTCGTGGCCCAGAGCTGGGGACGCGCCAACGTGGGGCCCGGAGACGAGATCGTGGTGAGCCATCTGGAGCACCACGCCAACATCGTTCCTTGGCAGCAGCTCGCCGCCGAGAAGGGAGCGAAGCTGCTCGTGGCGCCGGTGGACGATTCGGGACAGATTCTGCTCGACGAATACGCCAAGCTGCTCGGGCCGCGCACGAAGATCGTCTCCTTCACGCTGGTGTCCAACGCTCTCGGGACCGTGCCGCCCGCTCGCGAGATGGTGGCCCTTGCCAAGGCTGCCGGAGCTCGTGTGCTGCTGGACGGCGCCCAGGCGGTGTCGCACATGCGCGTGGACGTGCAATCCCTCGGACCCGACTGGCTCGTGTTCTCGGGGCACAAGGTGTTCGGTCCCACCGGCATCGGAGTGCTCTACGGGCGCGAGGAGCTGTTGAACGACACGCCTCCCTGGCAGGGCGGCGGCAACATGATCAAGGATGTCACCTTCGAGAAGACCGTCTATCATCCCGCACCGGGGCGGTTCGAGGCGGGGACGGGCAACATCGCCGATGCGGTGGGCCTTGGCGCCGCTCTCGAATATGTGATGCGCATCGGCATGGATGCCATCGGGGCCTACGAGCACCAGCTTCTCCTCTACGGGACGCGGCTGCTCGAAACCATCCCGGGGCTCCATCTGGTCGGTACCGCTGCCGAGAAGGCAGGTGTCCTCTCGTTCGTCCTCGACGGTTTCAAGACCGAAGAGGTGGGGGCTGCCTTGAACAAGGAAGGCATCGCCGTGCGTTCCGGTCACCATTGCGCCCAACCCATCCTGAGGCGCTTCGGGCTGGAAGCAACGGTTCGGCCATCGCTTGCGTTCTACAACACCTGTTCCGATCTGGATGCGCTTGCTTCGGCTCTTCTCCGGATCCGTTCGGCGGCATCTCCAACCATCAGCGTTCCGGGCCTTCACTAAGGTTCGGCGCGTTGCGATCGAGCCGCCTTCTGGAAATCCAGGAGGCGGTTTTGATCGTGGTTTTTGTTGCAGAAACCTGAATCTCCTATTGCATATATGAAAACTAGGATATATCTTCTTTAAAAGGCTATCAAGTTTATCGACTTAGTCGCGACTGGTGGCCGGGTCTTCCGTGTACCCACCATCTCCTGATCAGTGAAAGGAACTCCGAATGGCCACCGTACTCGTCCCAACTGCTCTCCGTAAACTCACCTCGAATCTTGCTGAAGTCGAGGTTCCCGGATCCACTGTCGGGGAGGTTCTTCGGAATCTCGCCGCCGCCCATCCCGCCGTGGGCCAGCAGGTCTTCGAGAATGGCAAGATCCGTGGCTTCGTGAATGTCTTCGTGGGCGATGAAGACATCCGCTTCCTCGAAGGCGAGGCGACTCCCGTCAAGGAAGACGAGGAAATCACCCTCATCCCCGCTATCGCCGGAGGATTCTGATCATGGCTTTCACGGAACTATCCGCCGCCGAAAAGAGGCGTTACGAGCGACACATCATCCTTCCCGAATTCGGGGAGGCCGGGCAGCTCAAACTGAAGAACGGGAGTGTTCTGATCGTTGGAACCGGGGGTCTCGGATCGCCTTTGGCGCTGTATCTGGCCGCCGCCGGCGTGGGACGCATCGGCTTGGTCGATTTCGATATCGTCGACGAATCGAACCTCCAGCGCCAGATCATCCATTTCACCTCGGACATCGGCCGCACCAAGCTCGAATCGGCCAAGCGCAAGATCCTCGAAATCAATCCGTCCGCGATCGTGGAAACCTACGAGACGGCATTGCGCGCCGAGAACGCGTTGGACATCCTGCGCAACTACGACGTGATCGTCGACGGTACCGACAACTTCCCCACGCGTTATCTGGTCGCCGACGCCTGCACGATCCTCGGCAAGCCCAACGTCTACGGCTCGATCTTCCGTTTCGAGGGACAGGTCACCGTCTTCAACTACCAGGATGGCCCCTCGTATCGCTGCTTGTACCCCGAGCCTCCTCCTCCGGGACTGGTTCCCTCCTGCGCCGAAGGGGGCGTTCTGGGAGTGCTTCCCGGCGTGGTGGGCGTGCTCCAGGCGACCGAGGCCATCAAGATCCTCACCGGAGTCGGGACGCCGCTCAAGGGTCGCCTGTTGCTGTACAACGCGCTCGATCTCACGTTCCGCACGGTCAAGGTGCGCCGCAACCCGAAATGGGCCGTCGGTGCCGAGCATCCGGACGTGAAGGGTCTGGTGGACTACGAGCAGTTCTGCGGTCTCAAGCGCCATGGCGCCGTGGCCGACGAAATCTCGGTGCAGGAGCTCAAGTCGTGGCAGGACCAAGGGCGGAGCTTCACCCTCGTCGATGTGCGCGAGCCGCACGAGTACGACCATGTGAACCTCGGGGGAAAGCTCATTCCCCTGAACACGGTGCTCGCTCGGCAAAGCGAGATTCCCCGCGAAGGCGTGGTCGTGGTCCAATGCAAGGTCGGCGGTCGGAGCAGGCAGGCCATCGAATCGCTCAAGGCTGCCGGTTACAACAACCTGCTCAACCTCGCCGGCGGCATCGTCGCCTGGCAGAAGGAGATCGATACCACTCTTCCCCGCCCTTGAGACACGGGATGGATGGATGGAACGAAAACCCCGGGGATCCCCCCCGGGGTTTCTTCGTGCTGACGGATTCCGTCGCAAGGGGATTCCCTCGCGAACCCTAGATCGAGCCTCCCACGTCGGGACCGAAGATCCGCAGGTGCTTCGGGGTGATCCAGACCGCATCGCCCGCGACCAGGGAAAGTTCGCGGTGGCGGTCGCGCGTGATCTCGGCCTCCACGAGGCCGCCTCCATCGGTGCGTCGCAACTCCAGACGCACCTTCGGGCCGAGCGCGTAGGAATGGAGAAGCACGGCCGGTACGGACTGGTCGGAAATCAGGTAGCGGTCCACCTCCAGCTCGTGGGGACGGGCGAAGGCGGTCGCCTGGGTCGACTCGTCCGGTGCGTGGGGTTGGTGCAGGAAGCTCCCTTCGGCCACGCGTCCGTGGAACAGGTTCACGTCCCCCAGGAACTGGTACACGGAAGCGGACACGGGATTGTCGTACACGTCTTCCGGGGTTCCGACCTGTTCGACGCGTCCGTCCATCATCACGACCACCTTGTCGGCGAGTTCGAGGGCCTCCTCCTGGTCGTGGGTCACGAACAACGACGTCATGCCGAGTTCGTCGTGCAACTGACGGAGCCAGCGACGCAACTCCTTGCGGACCTTGGTGTCGAGCGCACCGAAAGGCTCGTCGAGCAGGAGGAATCCCGGCTTGGGCGCCAAGGCGCGGGCGAGCGCCACGCGCTGTCGTTGGCCGCCGGAGAGCTGGTCGGGATGGCGGTCGGCGATCCACTCGAGCTGCACGAGCTTGAGAAGCTCCGTCACGGTGGCGCGGATCTCCTCTTCGGGAGGACGCGTTTTCTTCGGGCGCACTCGCAGTCCGAAGGCGATGTTCTCGAAGACGGTCATGTGCCGGAAGAGCGCGTAGTGCTGGAACACGAATCCCACGGCGCGATCCTGCGGTCTGGATTCCGTGGCGTCGGCGCCTCGAAACAGGATCTGTCCGGAGTCGGGGGCTTCCAGGCCGGCGATGGAACGGAGCAACGTGGTCTTGCCGCTTCCGGAGGGGCCGAGCAGGGCCACGAGTTCGCCGTCGGCGATCTCGAGGGATGCGTTCTTGAGGGCGTGGAAGGATCCGAAATGCTTGTCGAGATCGCGGATTGAGATGCTCATCGTGACAATTTCCGTTCAAGCTGCAGCTTGGCCACCACCGTGGCCGCGGCGAGCAGGGTGAGAAGCGAGGCGACAGCGAAGGCGCCGGTGAAGTCGTATTCGTTGTAGAGGATCTCGGCGTGGAGGGGGAGTGTGTTGGTCTCCCCGCGGATGTGTCCCGAAACCACGGAGACCGCACCGAACTCGCCCATCGCGCGGGCGTTGCAGAGGATCACGCCGTACAGCAGGCCCCAGCGGATGCCGGGAAGCGTGACGCGACGGAACGTGTCCCAACCGCCCGCGCCCAGCATGACGGCGGCCTCCTCGTCGCGCGTCCCCATCTCCTCCATGAGGGGGATGAGCTCGCGGGCGACGAAGGGGAATGTCACGAACGCCGTGGCGAGGATCATGCCCGGCCAGGCGAAGACGATCTTCAAGTCGTGTTCCTGCAGCCAGGGACCGAACCAGCCCTGGGCGCCGAAGAGCAGGATGAACACGAGGCCGGAAATCACGGGCGAGACGGAAAACGGCAGATCGATCAGGCTCAGCAGAAGGCGCCGGCCAGGGAACCTGTGCTTGGTGACGAGCCATGCCGCGCTGATTCCGAACGCGGTGTTCAGGGGGACCGATCCGAGGGCGGCGATCAAAGTCATGCGGACGGCGGCCAAGGTGTCGGGGTGGCTCACCGCCGCCCACCAGGGGCCGACGCCTTTCGAGAACGCCTGGGCGAACACGGACACCAGCGGCACGATGACCACGAGTCCCAGGAAGCCCAAGGCGATGGCGATGGCGACCGCCCTCAGAAGGGGTGGATCTTGCGGGTGGCGGTTCATCGGGAGACCTTTCCGGCAAGGCGCGCCTGGAAACGATTGCCCAGCAGCAGAAGAGCGAAGGAAACGAGCAGCATGACCGCCGCGATGGCCGTGGCTTCCGTGTACTGATACTGCTCCAGGCGGGTGATGATGAGAAGTGGAAGAATCTCCGTTTCGTTGGGCATGTTTCCAGCGATGAACACCACGCTGCCGTATTCGCCGACGCAGCGGGCGAAGGAGAGCAGGGCCCCCGTGGTGATGGCGGGGAGCAGGGCGGGGAGGACCACGCGGAACAACGTCTGCCAGCGGGAGGCGCCGAGCAGCGCGGCGGCTTCCTCCGTCTCGGCGGGGAAGTCTTCGAGGACGGGTTGGACGGTGCGGACCACGAAGGGGAGTCCGACGAAGACGAGCGCCACGACGATGCCGAGTTGCGTGTAGCTTACCCGCACTCCCAGGGGAGCCAGCAGGGAACCGATCCATCCGGTTTCGGCATACAACGTGGTGAGCGTGATTCCGGCGACCGCGGTCGGAAGCGCGAAGGGGATGTCGATCAACGCGTCGAGGATCCTATGTCCCGGAATACGGTAGCGGACGAGGGTCCAGGCGACCACGGGGCCGAAGATCGCGTTGATCGCGGCGGCCATCGCGGCGGTGCCGAAACTGACGCGGAAAGCGGACAATGTGCGCTCGTCGAGGAGTATGCCGACCAGCTCCCGCAACGGGAGGGAGGCTGCGCGAAGGAACAGTCCCGCCAATGGGATCCCGACAAGAAGAACCAGCCATCCGACCGTGATGAAAAGCGTGAAGCGGAATCCTGGAAGCGTTCTTTTCATGGCTCTTTCTCGTTGCGTTCCTCAACTGCCGCCTTGCTGTCGGCTCGCTGGTTGAGCTCCGCTGGTTGGGCGCGGTCGAAACCTGCGGAGCTACCGAGTCGGCGATTCACGCCGCTGGTTTCGACAGGCTCGACCAGCGGCTTTTCTCAGCGCTTCTGGATCTGGTCGAAGATGCCGCCGTCGTCGAAGTGGTTCTTCTGCACCTTCTTCCAACCACCGAAGACCTTGTCGATGGTGAACAGCTGGATCTTCGGAAGCTGCGCCGAGTATTTCGCGGCGGCGGCGGGATCGATCGGGCGGTAGTAGTTCTTGCCGATGATGTCCTGCGCCTGGGGCGTGTAGAGGAAATCGAGGTACGCCTTGGCGACGGCCGCATTCCCCTTGCGCGAAGCGATCTTGTCGACCACGGCCACGGGTGGCTCCGCGAGGATGGAGACGGACGGATAGACGATCTCGACGTCGTCGGGACCCAGCTCCTTCTTGGCGAGATAGGCTTCGTTCTCCCACGAGAGGAGCACGTCGCCGATGCGACGGGTCACGAACGTGGTGGTCGCGCCACGAGCTCCGGCGTCCAGCACGGGTACGTTGCGGAAGAGCTTCTGGACGAAAGCCTTGGCGGTGGCGTCGCTACCGCCGGGCTGCTGCAACGCCCAGCCCCAGGCTGCGAGGTAGTTCCAGCGGGCCCCGCCCGAAGTCTTCGGATTCGGAGTGATGATCGAGATTCCGGGGCGGATCAGATCTCCCCAGTCCTTGATCTTCTTGGGATTTCCCTTGCGCACGAGAAACACGATGGTGCTGGAATAGGGGGTGCTGTTGTGCGGGAGCTTCGTTTGCCAGTTCGCGGGCAATAGATGAGCCTTGTCGGCGATGGCGTCGATGTCGTAGGCCAAGGCGAGAGTGACCACGTCGGCGTCGAGGCCGTCGATCACGGAGCGGGCCTGCTTGCCCGAACCGCCGTGGCTCTGACGAACCGTGACGTCGTCGCCGGTCTTCCCCTTCCAGTAGGTGGTGAAGGCTGCGTTGATGTCCTGGTACAGCTCGCGTGTGGGGTCGTAGCTCACGTTGAGAAGCTGGACGCTCTTCGCGCTGGCGAAGCTTGTCGCGCCCAGCAGAATGGCGGAAGCGATGATGGATTTCATGGTGTGAACCTTTCGGAAGTCTTTGTTGATGATCGGGTGTGGCGATCAGAATGCCGTCGCGGCGGTCACGGAGAGGATGTTCTCGGGCTTGCGGTCGCGGACCACGTAGACGTCCGTCTTCTTGCCCTTGGCATCGATGTCGACATGGTCGAATTGCGTGTTGCCTCCGTCGAAGATCGTCCTTTCGTAGGCGATCTGGATGCGCGTGCCCTTCACGAGATGCCAGTTCGCCGAGACGGCCCACGAGAGCGCGGCCGAAGAGCTTTTCGCGGTGTCGGCATAGATCGGGAACGCTTCGTCGCCGATGGAAAGTCCGGAGATGCGGGCGGCGAGTTCGAGGGCTCCCAGGCCGCCGTTCTCCGATCCGTCGAACGGATGGCGAGGCTTCACACCCTTCTCCGACGCGTCTTCGCCCGTGACCACCCAGGAGAACCCGGCCTGCCAGGACGTCGTGGCGATGTCCTTCGGATCGACAGGATCTGTCGCCTTGCCGGCCTTGCCCTTCCAGTACACCGTACCCTTGTTGGCGGCACCCGTCCCGATCGAATCGACCGTGGCCGAAGCGGCGGAGTAGGTCGCGCCCTTGCGGACGGCTTCCTGGCTGCGGATCCACTCGCCCCAGATCCAGAAGGGGCCAGCCGTCCACGAAGCCTGCGGAGCGATGCGCCAGCCTTCGCCCGATGCGGAGTCGGCCGCGAGCCAGGAGAAGTACGTGGTGCCGAACGCGCTCTTGTAGGAGGGGAGGCTGATGTCGTGGTATCCGTAGCTACCGGCCACACCCAGGCCGAGGCCGGAGATCCAGGCGTTTTCGCTGCCCTTCGCCGGCACGACCCAAAGGCGGGCGTAGCCGTCCTTGTCGTCGTTGACGTCGCCATTGATGTTCGATGCGTCGGCTCCGCCGTTCACACCGGCGAGCGCGTACTGCAATTTGCCCTTGAGGAGGTCGCCCGAGACCTGGACTCCCACGTCGCGGTTGGGTGCGATGGAGCTGGGCAGGGCTCGATCGAGGAACAGGAGGTCGCCGGGTGCCTGGTAACGCTCCCAGCCCAGGGGCACCTGGAACTTTCCGACCCGGACCACGGCCCACTTGGCGAAGCGGATATCCGTGTAGGCGTCTTGAAGACCGACCGCACCCTTCGAGAAGTCCGCCTGGATGCGGTATTCGATCCGCTTGGCGAGAGCCCCTTCGAAGCCGAGGCGGACGGTGTTGTTCTGGAACTGGTCGAGGGTCTTTTTCGATTCGTCGTTCAGATCCCAGATCGCGGAGGAGCGAAGGACGCCGCGAAGGCGTATCGACCAAGCCGAATCCGAAGAGCGGAACAGGAGGCCCGATGCGTTGGCCTGCACGGTCGGGGTCGACTTGGCGCGTGCCGCAGCGTCTTCGGCATCGAGTTCGCGCAGGCGCTCGAGCACTTTGACACGTTCGTTGGCGGCGTCCGCCGAGTCGCGGGCTGCTTTGGCGCTTTCGTTCGCGGCATTGGCCGCATCCCGTGCCGCTTTGGCCTCGGCAGTTGCGGATCTCGCGAGTTCTGTAGCCTCGCGGGCGGCCTTCAAGAGGGAGGAGTCGACCGGAGTGGGAGCCGGAACTGGTGTGGCCTTGGCAACCGACGTTGTTGGTTTGGCTGGCTTCGAGGTGGCGGTTCCCGTGGGCTGGGCGATGACGCCAGCCGCCAGAAGGAGGGGGAGGGATCGGAGGATGTGGCGATTCATAGAGACCGTCTCCTTGGAAAGTGTGTTTCGGGTTTGATCAGTTAAAGTCGATCTAGCATATAGGGATTCTAACGAGATTTGGCGCTGTTGTCAACCTATAATGTTGATGAAAAATGTAGGAATTGAGGGGCGGCGGCTTTTGTGATGGGGATTGGTCTGCTTATTCAGCAGTCGCTGAGGAGAAAGGAAAGCGCAAAAAAAAGCCCGATCGAAGGATCGAGCTTTTTGATACTCTACTGATTCGATAGATTGATGACTCATCAAGCTATCGCCTCATTCAAGACTTCGCGGCGGCAAGCTCCGGGAAGCGCAAGGAGTCGTCCATTCCCTGATAAAGGGCCTCCACCAAGTCGGCAAGTTCAAGAATCTCCGAGGTTCTACCCGATACACCTGCCGGTCCCAGTTCCTTGGCGCGCAACAGCAGCGAGCTGAAGTGCGAAGGTACGAGCTCCGTCTTGAGGAACTGTTCGATGAATCCGTTGAAGGTGGCGCGATCGCCTACGGGCTCGAGGCTTCTGGTGATCAGAAGCACGCGACTTGTGGCCAGGAGCAGCTGGTAGAGAACCGATGGCTCGTCCGGGTCCAGCTCCAGATCCGCCCGCAATTTCGCAATGGCTCGACGATCCACATCGATGAGGTCGAACAGGCCTGCCGAGCACTCCGCACCGCCCTTGGCGGGGGAGAAAGGCTCCGTTGCGCTCCAGTCGATGTAAGGGGCGTGGCTCTCCTCCCATAGCGGGATTTCCGAAAGGTTTCCGGCGATGGCAACCAGTCTGGCCTCGCCTTCGGCATCAAGCCATTCCACGAAAGCTCGTCCCGCGGACTCCTTCTGGAACGCTTCGAGCGCCTCCGTCGTGAACTGTGGCATCTTCCAGGCGCTCACCTGGGTGATTTCGCGGGCGAGTCTCGCCTTGCCTTCGCCCACGATGCCTCCCGCCACCACGCGGTAGGCGGGATAGGAGTGCTCGCCCTGCCTGCGCGCGATGCCGTAGAAGCCGAGATCGGCCAGCATGTGCTGGGCGCAGGTGTTGGGGCAGCCCGACACGTGGATGCGCAGACCTTCCAGGGATGGGAGATCCAATCCGGAAGCGGGGAGGCGGGAGGCGAGTTCGCGCGTCGCGCCCTTGGGGAGGCACATGCCCAGTTTGCAGGTGTCCGCACCGGTGCAGGCGACGATGCTCTCCACGAGACCCGGGTCTTCCGCGAGGCCCGCTCCGAGGAGAATCCCGTGCAGTTCGGGCAGGCGATCTCCGACGACTCCAGCGAGCGACAAATTTTGTCTGATACCGAGGCGCAACACGTCTGTCCCGAAGCTCTCGAGCGCCTTGCCGAGCTCGATTCCCTTGGTGGCCGGAATGTCGCCGAGAAGGACGGGAACGCGCACATTGAAGATGCCGGCGCGCTTGGCCGGGCTGACATGGCGTTCACGCCAAGCGTCGAAGCCCGGGAGGGGTGCGGTGGTCCCGGACGAGGAGGGTGTGGACACCGGACGGGCGATCGGTTCCAACGGAGCCCAGCCGGTGGATCGTTCCTGCTCCACGGCTTCGAGAAGCTTCTCCACGAGGCCTTCGTCGCCGAACTTGTCGCGCAGGAAGCGCAGCCTCGCCGCGCGCTTGTTCTTGCGGTTGCCGTTGCGGTCGAAGAACTTCTTGATGCCGCTCACCACAAGATGCACCTCGGGCGCGGGGAGGAATTCGCGTAGCAGGATGGCCGTGCGCGGCTTGCCGCCCAAGCCGCCCGCCGCGTACACCTTGAATCCCGGTTCGCCGGAGGGGCCCCGGCGAGGGAAGAAGCCGAGGTCGTTGAACGACGCGTAGGACGAGTCGTCGTCGTTGGCGGCGAAGCTGATCTTGAACTTGCGAGGCAGGTTCCAGGAGTCGCCTTCCCGGATCACGCGCTCGGTCAACGCATCCACCCAGGGGCCGACATCGAAGAGCTCAGACGGATTCTGTCCGGCATCCTCGGAGGCGAGGATGTTGCGCACCGTGTTGCCGCCGCCGCCGCGCGAGGACAGACCGATCGCGGCCAAGTCGCGCATCAGGGACGGGACGAGTTCGAGGGGGACGTCGTGGATCTGGATGTCCTGGCGGGTGGTCAGGTGCACGAAAGGCGATCCGTAATCCTTCGCCAGCCGCGATACTTCCGCGAACTGCGATGGGGTGATGGTTCCGCCGGTGCAACGGATGCGTGTCATGTACGTCTCGGGGGTCCGCTGTTCGTACACGCCGAACGGGACTCGCTTGGCTTTCATCGCGACCGGGTCCAGATCCCCCCTTCGGAAGCTCGCGATGTTCGCTTCGAGTTCATCGATTTCTGTCAGCAGGTTCGTTGGAATCGTGTAGGGCATGGTTGCCTCGATGCGGAAGTTGTTGCTGTAGGCGGCTCAATATAATCATACAATGCATATCAACAAAGTATGTATTCAGTGCGAGCGTCCTACCAAGTGGCGACTTCCTGCTTCCAGCTTGTCAAGCGTCGCTCGAGTGTCACGAGGATGTGGTTGGTGGCAAGGCCGATCAGGGCGAGGGTCACGATTGCCGAGTACATCCGCAGGATGTCGAAGTTGTACTGGGAATTGGTGAGGACATAGCCGAGTCCCGAGCTCGCTCCCATCATTTCCGCGGAGACGATGATCAGGATCGACATCGTCGCGGCCAGGCGCAGTCCGGTGAAGATCGTGGGGAGCGCGGCGGGAAGAACGACCTTCCGGAAGAGCGCGAATCTCCCGAGTCCCATGGAGCGCGCCGACTTCACGAGCAACGGATCGACGTTCTTCACTCCGCTGATGGTGTTGAGAAGGATGGGCCATTGGGCACCGTAGAAGATGATCGCGACCTTCGAGACTTCGCCGATCCCGAGGATCAGGATGAACAACGGGAACAAGGCGAAAGCGGACGTTTGACGGAACAACTGGATCAGGGGGTCGACGTACCGTTCAAAGGTCTTGAACCAACCGAGGATGAAGCCGAGCGGGAGTGCGAACGACAGCGCGAGGAGCAACCCCGTCGCGGATCGCGCCAGACTGATCAGGATGTGGCGTTCAAGTTCTCCGGAGATCAGGGTGCGGACCAAAAAGATGGCGACTCCGGAAAAGGGGGGCAGAAACGTGGCGTTCACGATTCCCAGGCGTGGCAGCGTCTCCCATGTGGCGAGGAAGAGGACGATGGCTATCCAGCGACGCGCGAAAGGTCCATTGAGGAGGGAGGCTCCAGGGATGCTCATATGCAATACTCCAGTTCGGCGGCTTTGTCGACTTCGCTCTTCAGCGATCTCCAGACTTCTTCGCGTGTCTCGATGAAGGTTCCTGAAGAGCGGACCAGATCGTCGGCGAGCTTGCGATCGGCTGGAAGCCTGACTTCGACGATGGATTTGATCGTTCCAGGACGCGAGGTCATGATGGCGACCTTGTCGGCCAGGAGGACCGCTTCGTCGATGCTGTGCGTGACGAAGAGAATCGTTTTCCCCGTCTCCTGGCGGATGCGCAGTAGTTCCAGCTGCAGGCGCTCCCGCGTCTGCGCGTCGAGTGCTCCGAACGGTTCATCCATGAGAAGGATGCGAGGCGAGAAGGCGAGAGCGCGGGCGATGGCCACGCGCTGTTTCATGCCTCCGGACAGCTCGTGCGGGTAGCGGTCCTCGAAGCGTGTCAAGCCGACAAGTTCGACGAGACGGTGGGCGGTCTCAAGGCGCTCGCGTCGCTTCACTCCCTGCGCTTCCAAGCCGAAGGCGACGTTGTCGATGACATTGAGCCAGGGGAACAGGGCGTAGCCTTGGAAGACCACGCCTCGATCCAGGCCTGGGCCTTGGATCTTGCGACCCTCCAGGAGGATTTCGCCGCCGTCGTACTCGGCCAGGCCCGCGACGATGTCCAGGAATGTGGACTTGCCACATCCACTGGGGCCAACAAGAGCAAGAACTTCGCCCTCCTCGATCTCTAGATTCACGCTTTCCAGCGCGACCGTTTCGCGGATCACAGGATCTCCGTGTCGCTTGCTTCTGTAGACTTTTCGAACGCCTTCGGCACGAATCAGGGGCATGGTGGACTGCTTGAGAAGAGTTTTGGGCAACGCGATCGATCGTCGCGATGCAGAACGAAAATACACTCAATCTATCGGATAGGTCGTTTGTTTCCTTGCGGCCAGCTGATTTTGTTGAGAAGCAGTCAGAATTATTTAGACTATTTACTCTATCTGCGCAGTGAAGTAATATCTCGTTATGCCTGAATCATCCGTCCAATCGTTGCTGCGTGTGCTGCGTTGCCTTGGGCAGGGTCAGCGACGTTGGGAGAGGGGCGGCCTTGGGCTGCGAGGGAGGGGAAAATGGTCCCCTTCCCTGCAAGAGTCGTGTCGCTACCGGTAGACGAGTGCTCCTGATCAATGCCGGAATTGCCGAAACACCGCTAAACGAAAAGGAACAGAGCCATGCCCTATTTCGAATCTGAAGGTCCGGACAACACGGAAAAGGTCGTCGCTATCGCGTTGGAGGAGGCTGCGAGGAGAGGTGTCACCCATATCGTCGTGGCTACGACTTCTGGTGCCACGGCCAAGCTTTTCAAGGGGCGTCCGGAAGTCAAGGTCGTTGCCGTATCCCATGCTTACGGTTCCAAGGAAAAAGGGAAGAACGGCGTATCCGAGGAGGTGCGTCGCGAACTGCTCGACGCGGGTATTCCCGTGCATTCGGCGACCCATGCTTTGAGCGGGATCGAGAGGGGGTTGTCGTCGAAGGCGGGAGGCCTCTTCCCTGCGGAGATCGTGGCCCATACGTTGAGGTTCTTCGGCTCGGGGACGAAAGTGGCGGTGGAAGTGGCGACTTCCGCGCTGGATGCTGGGCTGATTCCCGTGGATGTTCCCGTGATCGCGATCGGTGGAACCAAGTCGGGCGCCGACACCGCTCTCCTGATCGTTCCGGCAAACTCGAACCGGATCCTGGAAACGCGAATCCAGGAGATCCTGGCCAAGCCTCGTTGAGCCTGAAAGCAGCGATAGCCCGGGCGCGCCATCCCTGTCCTTGTCGACGGGGTGGTTCCTCCCTGTCGCTGGATTCGTGGTGACAGAATCCGACAAAGGAGTCCTGGTATGGACGTCGTGAAACACGAAGGGAATCCCAAGGCACGAGGTGGCTTCGTCGCCAGGCTGTCCGGATCGATCGCGCTGGCCATCCTGGCGTCGTTGCTCCATGGGTGCGAGAAGAAGGCTGACGCCAAGCTGTACCCGGTGCGGTTCATCACCTTCGCTGGCGCATCCGCCACGCCGCTGGAGTACGCTCGCGACCACGGGATCTTCCGCGATTCCGGCATCGATCTGCAGCTGGTCTACGGTGGGGGGAGCGAGGGGAATGTCATGATCGCTTCCGGCCAGGTCGACGCGGGGGCCTACGGATCGCCCTTGTTGACCGCAGTCATCCGTGGACTGAAGATCAAGTTGATCGCGGCCAGTTCGCCTCCGCAGAACAACGGGTCCATCCTGGTCGCGAGGCCGGAGTTCAAGCGCGTGGAAGACTTGAGGGGACAGGTCGTTGCCGGCTCCGCCAAGGGAAACGGTCCCTATCAGCAGTTGATGGTGATCCTGCGCGCCCACGGCATCCAGGAGGGCGATTTCAAGCTGTTCCGTTCCGGCGGCACGGCCGGGAATACGGCGACCATCCAGCTTCTCAAGATCGGCCAGATCGACGCCGCTCTCCTCGGGGGGCTCGACCTCGAGCTCGCGCGGAGCAAGGGAATCGCCTATCCCTTGGACACCTCGGGCAAGTACCAGAAGCGTTATCAGTCCAGCTTCGTGTTCGCTCACCAGAATCTCATCGACAAGAATCCTGATGTGGTGCGCCGGCTGCTAGGCGCTTGGCTGGAAGCGCGGTCCTACGCGGTCGAACATTTTGAGGACTACAGCGCATACGCCTACAAGCGTTACGGGAAGGCGTATCCTCTCGATGCTTTCCGCAAGTCGCTCCGGGATGCACAGGCCGAGCAGGGCGACGGTGCGATCGACACGATCGCGGTTCACAACGCCCTGCGTTCCGCCGTGGAGTGGGGCGATTACAAGCCTCACGAGATCCTCATCCCCGACGAGCGGTTCTTCGACCTGCGCTTTCTGCCGCCCTTGGAGCAGCGGAGATCGGCGAGCGTTACGGTGCGATGAAGCTGGTGTGACTAGCTCGTTCTTCTCCCGACAACCGGGCGTATCGGCTATCGGGGCTGGGCGGTTACGCTTGATCGAAGACGTCTACGATCGCGTCTTGGCCGCTGTGAACAGGTGGGGCTGGACGTATGTTGCCGTTGTCTCGCGCTGTTTTTTGTTCCCGAATGGATGAGTTCTCATTTCAGGTCGCGCAGGACTGATGAATTATGTCGTACCAGAAGCGAATAGGCTATTAAATAAGTTGACTTATATCAAATGTGTAAGCTCGGGTATTGACAATTGCAATTATCTCTATATGTTATATGTAGCAGTCGGTAATATTGCTTGCCTTGATAAAACAGACGGCGAAGCAATGTTTGAAAGGTGCATCCATGACGCTTTCGTTCCGACAGATCCTCGCGATCCTGCTGGGGCGCGAACCACATACGGCTCGAAACGACGCCGATACCAAGGAGAACCCGGTGAGCAAGTCCTATCGCTTCGATACCATCGCCATCCACGGTGGCCAGACACCCGATCCCACGACGACGGCGCGTGCGGTTCCCATCTACCGCACCAGCTCGTTCGTGTTCAAGAACACGCAGCACGGAGCGGATCTGTTCGCCTTGCGCGAATTGGGCAACATCTACACCCGTCTGGGCAATCCCACGACGGACGTTCTGGAACAGCGCGTGACGCAGTTGGAGGGCGGTGCCGCCTCCGTTGCCGTGGCTTCTGGAACCTCGGCGATCTTCTACGCGATCATCACTCTGGCGCAGGCTGGCGATGAGATCGTGTCGGCGAACAATCTCTACGGCGGGACCTACACCCAGTTCGATTCCATCCTTCCCGGTCTCGGGATCAAGGTGAACTTCGTCGATCCGAAGGATCCGGAGAACTTCCGCAAGGCGATCACCCCGAAGACCAAGGCTCTCTACGTTGAGACGATCGGCAATCCTGTGCTGGATGTCGTCGACATCCGCGCGATCGCCGACATCGCCCATGCGAACGGGATTCCGCTGATCGTGGACGCGACGTTCACGACTCCCTACCTGTTGCGCTCCATCGAGCATGGCGCCGACATCGTCGTCAACTCCCTCACGAAGTGGTTGGGCGGGCACGGCACGGGTATCGGCGGCATCATCACCGACTCGGGTCGTTTCGACTGGACCGGTGGCAAGCATCCCCTTCTGACGGAGCCGGACTCCAACTACCACGGCCTGCGCTGGGCGATCGACCTGCCCGAGCCTCTCAAGCCCATCGCCTTCGCTCTGCGCGTCCGGACGGTCCCGTTGCGCAACCTGGGCGCGGCCATCTCCCCGGACAATTCCTGGCAGTTCCTCCAGGGCATCGAGACGCTGCCTTTGCGTCTGGAACGCCATGTCGCGAATTCCCTGAAGGTGGCGAAATTCCTGAAGGGGCACTCGAAGGTGGCGTGGGTCCGCTATCCCGGCCTCGAAAGCGATCCGGCCCATGCGGTGGCGTCGAAGTACCTCAAGAAGGGGTTCGGCGGCGTTGTTGTGTTCGGCCCCAAGGGCGGCTACGACGGTGCTGTGCGCTTCGTCGACAATCTGCCTCTGTTCTCCAACCTGGCGAACGTGGGCGATGCCAAGAGCCTGGTGCTGCATCCCAGCAGCACGTCGCATTCGCAGCTTTCCGAGGAGCAGCAGAGGGAGAGCGGTCTCACGCTCGACCTGGTGCGCCTCTCGGTCGGCATCGAGGACGTGGACGATATCCTCGAGGCGCTCGAGGAAGGGTTGGCGAAGGTCTGATTCGTCGTCTCCGGTCCGCGATCGTCGCGGGATCGGAGACGGCCAGCCGCGCCGTCAGTTCACCCCGCACTGACGGCGCGGCACAAACCACGTCGTGGTTCCCGCGGTCGCGTTCAGTCAGATTCCGTCAAGAGACCGTTCGAGGTCGGCGATCAGATCCTCTGGATCCTCGAGGCCGACCGATACGCGCAACGTCCCGGGAAGGATGCCGGACAGCGCGAGTTCCTCTTCGGTCAGCTCGCCGTGGACGGTGCGCGGCGAGTCGAGGATCAGGCTGCGCGCGTCGCCGAGGTTCGCCTGCAGCGAGAACAGCTCGAGGGTGTCCAGAAAGCGTTCGTTGGCGTCGGAATCCGTCAGACCGAACGAGAAGACGGAGCCCGCGCCGCGGGGAAAGTCGCGCCGCGCGATGGCGGCATCGGGGCTTCCTGGAAGGGATGGATGCTTCGCCCAGGCGACCTTGGGGTGGTTCGACAGATGGAGGACGAGTCGTTCTGCGGTGGCCACCTGCTTGGAGACCCGCTCCGACAGCGTCGCGAGGCCGTTGGCCAGAAGAAATGCCTCGAAGGGGCCGAGGACGGCGCCAAGATAGGCGAGGTGTTCCAGCCTCAGGCGTAGCGTGAAGCTCGTGTCGGGGGCGGATTCCAGGAAGCTGCGAGGCCTCCCGGATGCGCGTTCCCGCAGAATCCGCTGCGGTTCGTGCAGTCCGGGTGCCCGTTCGGGCTGCCAGGCGAAGCCTCCCTTCTCGAGGACGATTCCTCCCAGGGCGAGGCCTTGGCCGCCGATTCCCTTGGTCGCGGAGTGAATCACGATGTCTGCGCCCAATTCGAGCGGGCGCAGGAGATATGGGGTCGCGAGCGTGTTGTCGACCACCAGAGGAAGCCCGGCGCGGTGCGCGACTGCGGCGAGTGCGGGGATATCGGCCAGATGGGCGTCCGGATTGGAAACCGATTCGACGAACAGAGCACGCGTCTCCGGGCGGATCGCGCGATCGAAGCTGCCGGGATCGTCCGGGTCGCGGACGAAGTCGACGGTGACGCCGTAGCGCGGGAGGAAGCTGCGCAACGCGTCGAAGGTTCCGCCGTACAGTCGTGGGGTCGCGAGGATCCTGCCTCCGTTTTCACCGAGCGCGAGCAGTGTCGCGGTGAGGGCCGCCATCCCGGATCCAAACGCGACCGCGCCTGTGGCGCCCTCGAGAGAAGCGAGTCGCGTTTCGAACGCCGAGACGGTCGGATTGCCGACGCGCGAGTAAAGCCACCCGAGCTCCTCGCCACCGTAGAGCCGTTCGATGCGTGCGGTGTCTCCCAGCTCGAATGACGCCGTCTGGTAGATCGGGATCGCCGAGGCGTGGTTGTGACGGAGCGGATCGTGGCCGTCGTGCACTTTCCGGGTGTCGAAGCGGAGGGAGTCGGGCATGGCACTCTCCTTGGATCGTGAAATGGCTATTTCATGAAGATAAGGATAAAACGATCTTGTAGATCGATTATATTGGAAATGGGCAAATGTGATGTATTTCGTTTGCTGAGGCCTATACGCCTCGTGCGCGCCGCGAACATTCCAAAGGGAAGGGTGGGAGACGATGAAGAACGGACGAAGGGGGGGCAATCCAGCTCTCGGGGCTTTCGTGGGGATCCTCGGAATATTCGGCTCCGCGACGTCGCATGCGGGTGGCACGGGGGTGCTTCCCATCGTGGAACGGGACACGGTCTCCCGCATCGCCATCGTTTCCGCATTCGATGCCGAGCTCGCGAAATTGCGCGATAGTGCGACTCTCACGGGCCGCACCATCGTCAATGGGCGCACCCAGTGGCTGGGGAAGCTCAAAGGGCACGACGTGGTGCTGCTCCTGAGTGGCTACAGCATGATCAATGCGACCTTGACGTCGCAGGCGCTCTTCGACCATTTCAACGTGCGTGCGGTGGTGTTTTCGGGAATCGCGGGCGGCGTGAATCCTGGCTTGAAGGTGGGGGACGTGACGGTGCCCGCCCAATGGGGGAGCTACCAGGAGCATGTCTTCGGTCGCAAGACGGCGACCGGGTTCGATCCTGGACGGATGACCGGTCCCTTCGGCAACTACGGGATGATGTTCCCGCGTCCTGCGTCCGTCCCCGTGAGAGGCGTCGTCGACAGCCTCGAATCCCGCTTCTGGTTCCCCGCCGACACCGCGCTCCTGCGCGTGGCGAGGACCCTGGTCGATTCCGTTCTCCTGAAGAAGTGCGCTCCGGGAGGCGAATGTCTGGGCCATCAGCCGAAGATCGTCGTCGGTGGCAATGGCGTGAGCGGGTCGACCTTCGTGGACAACGCCGAGTACCGCGAGTGGGTGTGGAAGACGTTCCAGGCTGATGCCCTCGACATGGAGACGTCGGCGGTGGCCCACGTGGCCTGGGTCCACGCGGTCCCCTTCGTCGCCTTTCGCTCGCTCTCCGATCTGGCTGGAGGCGGTCCGGGAAAGAACGAAGGGAAGGCGTTCGGCAGGCTTGCCGCCGACAACTCGGCGACCGTGGTCCTGGCCTACCTTGCGAAGTTGCCGCGCATCGGCGCGGAGAAAAGGAAGTAGCCGCCATGCACAGATACTTCAAGTTCGCGGAGCACGGAACGAACTATAAGACGGAAATTGTCGCTGGGATCACGACCTTCCTCACGATGGCCTACATCGTGGTCGTCAATCCTGCCATTCTCGAGGCGGCGGGAATCCCCAAGGGGCCGTCGATGGTCGCGACCATCCTCTCGGCGGCCTTCGGTACCCTGGTCATGGGGTTCCTCGCCAAGCGCCCCTTCGCGATCGCGCCCTACATGGGGGAGAACGCCTTCATCGCGTACACGGTGGTGAAGGGATTGGGATATTCCTGGCAGGCCGCGCTGGGTGCGATCTTCCTCGCCGGGGTGGTGTTCACCATCCTCACGGTCCTGCGCATCCGGGGCTGGCTCGCGGTCGCGATCCCTCTCAACCTCAAGTACGCCTTCGCGGCGGGGATCGGTCTGTTCCTCGCTTTCATCGGCTTGAACGAGATCGGTGTCGTGACGCTCGGCGTTCCCGGGGCTCCAGTGGGCTTGGGGAATCTCAGGGCGACGCCCACCCTCCTCGCCATCGCCGGGTTCCTGCTCATCGCGGTCCTTTCGGTTCGACGCGTTCCAGGGGCGTTCGTCCTGGGTATTCTCGGGATCACGGCAGCATCCGTGGCATTGGGATTCACTCCCGTTCCGGAAAGCTTCATCAGCTTGCCCGAATCGCTGGCGCCCATCTTCGGACAGCTCGACATCGGCGCCGCCCTTTCGTTGAAAGCGCTTCCCGTGGTCTTGATCGTCTTCATCATGGCGTTCGTCGATACCATCGGCACCTTGATCGGGTTGTCGGCGCGGGCGGGCTTCCTCGACGAGAAGGGGAATCTTCCCGACATCGAAAAACCGTTGCTCGCCGATGCCATCGCCAACATCGCGGCCCCGATCTTCGGAACCACGACCGCCGGCGCCTACATCGAGTCGGCTTCGGGCATCGAGGAGGGCGGGCGGACAGGATTCGTCTCCGTGGTGGTCGCGCTCCTGTTCCTGCTTTCGCTGTTCTTCACGCCCATCCTCACCATCGCGCCGGCTTACGCCTACGGGCCTGTTCTCGTGCTGATCGGCGCCCTCATGCTCCGCCCGATCGCCAAGCTCGATTTCGACGATCCCACCGAGCTCGTGCCGGCCTTTCTGGTGGTGGCTTTGATCAGCTTCACCTACAACATCGGCGTCGGGATCACCGCGGGCCTCTTGACATATCCGGTCCTCAAGCTGGCGTCGGGGCGCGTGCGGGAAGTGCCTGTCGCGCTCTGGTTCCTCGCCGCGGTGTCTGCCTTGTTCTACGTGGTGTATCCGTACCATTGAGCGGCGGAAAAGGGCCGGAGAGGGTTCGTGCGGCGAACGCCCACATCGAAGAAGGTGCGCCGTTGCTGTGGAGCGTGGCGCTTGAGATGATCAACTCGGGTGTCGATCAGGGATTCTTCAAGCCTGTGGAAGCGGCTGCACGGAATTGAACAAGATTTTTTGACGCCTGGATATCTTACATCTTAGTCTATCATATAGATTATCTTTATAGTGTACTAAGGGTTCCGAAGATCCGGAATCAAGTGACCGGATGGCGTGGGCGAACCGGGGGCTAACCCGTCGTTGCGACGGACACACAGGTAGGAGAAGAATCATGTCGGTATCCCAGGAAGCGGAATCCAAGGAGAATGCCCAGGCGAAGAAGGTTCTGCTCGACGAGATCCGTCTGGCGTTGGAGCTGAACGAGCACGGCATCAACTTCGACAAGAGCGAGATCGACAAGTTGCATTCGAGCGATTTCGTCGAAGATCGTTACCGAAGGGGCCGAGGGGCGTTCGAATTCGCTCTTCCCCACGGAGTCACGGCCAACGCCAAATACGAGCGGTGGACACCTTGGTCGATCGCCGTCGAGGGCCGAAAGCCGGCATTGTTCAACGACGGAGCCTTCGTCGCCGAGATTTCCCTCGTCGAGCCCGAACGTCATCCCGAACTTGAGCAGGTCCTCAGCACGGGCGAGAAGGTCCGATCCATCCTGAGCATCGATCCGCATGGCCAGGTGAATGTCGGATACAGCGCAGAGTGTTCTCTGAAGGATGCCGGAGAGGACTGTCTTTTCTGCTCGATCAACGTGCGCGAACAGGATCCGTCAAGGCCCAAGATCAAGAACGCACGCCAGATCGCCGAGGCCTACGACATCGTTCGCAAGGCGGGCAAGGCCAACCATTTCAAGATCAGCGGGGGCTTCATCCCCGAGCGGCGCGAGTTGGAATCCTACATCGACGTCGCGGAGGCGATCCGCGAGAAGCATCCGAAGTTCAAGGGTGTCGCGGTCATCGGAGCTCCTGCCGATCTCTCCATCCTCTCCAAATACAAGGAAGCCGGCTACACCGACCTATCCCACAACCTCGAGGTCTGGGACAAGGATCTCTTCGGCTTCGTCTGTCCGGGCAAGAGCCGTCGCAACGGTGGCTGGCAGCACTGGATCGACTCCCTGGTGGCTTCCGTCGAGATTTTCGGAAAGGGGCACGTCCACTCCAACTTCGTGGGTGGACTGGACAGCAAGGAGGCGTTCCTGGAAGGGATCGATTTCCTCTCTTCGAAGGGCGTCGTCGCCCATTTCGGCACCTTCCGCCCCGAGAAGGACACTCCCTTCGATGGACATCGGAGCCCCAGTGCAGCCTATCACTGGGAAGTGCTCGACCGAGCCACGGATATCCAGATCCGCCATGGTTTCACCATCGAGCAGATGTACCGCGGCCCCGGCTCCGGCGACCACACCGGTCGTGTCTTCCGGATCAAGAAGGGCGACTTCGAGGGGGATCGCCTGGAGTTCTACAAGTTCCCGTCGATCGACTGAACCTGCGGACGAGATGCCAAAAATTGTCAACACTCCCATCCAACGGCCGCGCGGTCCAGCCGCGAGCCGCATAGAGGACCACCCATGCCCACCACGGTAGCCGAGAGCCCCTCCAAGGAAGCCATCAAGCAGAAGTTGTTGAAGGAAGCCCGCCTGGCCATCGAACTGAATGATCTAGGGATCCAGTTCGATCCGGCGGAGATCCGCCCTTTCCGGGCCACCGAGACGATTCCCTATCCCTTTTCGGGTCGTCTGCCCGGAGCTGCCTTCCTCCTGCCCCACGGCATCCGCGCCACCGGGAAGCTGAGCCGGTGGACGCCCTTCGCGATCCGCGTCGAAGATGGTCGACCCATCCTGTTCCGCGAGAAGGAAGTGCTCGGCGAGATCGAGTTCCACGAGGATCCGGTCCACCCCGTCCTCGACCGGAGGATCAGCTCGGGCCAGAAGGTCGGGGGCATCCTGCGGATCGACCCGCATGGCCAGATCGATGTCTCGTACAGTGCCGAGTGTTCCTTGAAGGACGCCGGTGAAGACTGCCTCTTCTGCTCCATCAACGTGCGCGAACGGGATCCGGATCGGCCTCTGCTCCAGTTCCCCGGCCACATCGCCGAGGCGTACGATATCGTTCGCCAGGCGGGCTATGGCAACCATTTCAAGATCAGCGGCGGCTTCGTCCCGGAGCGGCGCGAGGTCGAGTACTACATCGACGTGGTCGAGGCGATCCGCGAGAAGCATCCGAAGTTCAGCGGTGTCGCGGTGATCGGGGCTCCTGCCGATCTCTCCGTCCTCCCCAAATACAAGGAAGCGGGCTATACCGATCTGTCCCACAACCTCGAGGTCTGGGACAAGGATCTCTTCGGATTCATCTGCCCCGGCAAGAGTCGTCGCAACGGTGGCTGGGAGCATTGGGTGGCGTCGCTCGAAGCGTCCGTCGAGGTTTTCGGTCGCGGCAATGTCCATTCGAACTTCGTCGGTGGACTCGATACGAAGGAAGTTTTCCTCGACGGTGTCGAATACCTCGCATCCAAGGGTGTCGTCGCCCACTTCGGCATGTTCAGCCCGCAGAAGGGTACCGGTCTGGAAGGGCGTCGGTCTCCGGAGCCCGATTACCATTGGGAGCTCGCCGACCGTGCCACCGACATCCAGATCCGCCACGGATTCACGACCGCGCAGATGTACCGTGGACCAGGAGCAGGCGACCACACCGGCCGGATCTTCCGGATCAAGAAGGGCGACTTCGAAGGAAACCGGATCGACATCTACCAGCATCCGCCGATCGACTGAGTGCTCGGGGGGAGCGGTGGTGGCTGAACTTTCCGATCCGTCCCCCCTATGTCGCGAGAAGCTGGGAGAGAAGGAGACTGCATGCGCATGGGGGCCATTCTTCGGATGATCCGGAGTGTTCGGTGAGCATGTGGCAGTCCGATCTTGTTCAGCTTTCGCTGGTCTTTTTCCTCACCGGCATCGTGGGGGTGGTGACAGGTTGCACATCGCTTGTGACCGTTCCGGTTCTCGTGTCGTTTGGGCTGGAGCCTCGTCGCGCGGTGGCGACGAACATGGCGGCGCTGACGTTCCTGAGTCTGGGCGGATGCCTGTCCTTCCGGGGTGATCGTCTCGTCGAACGGAGGCATCTCCTCTCGATCGCGGCTCTGACCGCGGCAGGTTCGCTGGTCGGTGCGCTCTTGTTGGTCGAGGTGCCTTCCCGATGGATATCCAGCATGATCCTGTGTGCCATCGCATGCGCTTCACCGCTGGTCCTCTTTCGCAAGACGGGCGAAGGCGGTCGCGCTCCGACGCCGAGATCCAGTCGAGTCCTCCTTGGTCTCGTCGTCACCTTCGTCCTGGGGATCTATGGAGGTCTCTTCAGTGGTGGATACGTGGCGTTGCTCTCGTTCGCCTTTCTCGCGTTCTTCGCCATGGAGCCTCTCCGCGTGGTCGCGACGACCAAGGTTGCCAATGCGATCTCCTCGGCGGTGGCCTCGGCGATCTTCTTCGAGCAGGGATTGATCGACACGACAATCGCCTTTCCACTTGGGGCGGCCATGTTCGCTGGCGGATTTGTCGGTGGCGGAATCTCCAAAAGATTTCGCGAATCCTGGCTACGGGGTCTGTTTTTCCTGGGGATTCTTGCCTTGGTGCTGAAGTCCGTGCTGTCGGGAACGTTCTGAATGCGATTCCCGCGAGCGAGGAGGATGCTTCGAGATGCGTTGGTAGGTCGCCCAGAGGATCGTGATCGCCAGCGCGTAGACGACGCTCCATCGCACGAACAGCAGGATGATCACCGTGGTCGCCAGCGCGACGATGCTCATGGCGAATCCAGACGTTTTCCGTCGAAACAATCGGACTCCCGATGCGGCGCCAGCGATGTAGGTGAGGATGAATGCCGAACTCGGCAGTTCGATCATCGACGCGATGTCGAACGATCCGGAGCTCCACGAGGCGAGCAATGCGGTGAAGCAGATGGCGAGGAACAGCAACGCTCCTGCTGGAGACGTGCACTTCCTCGCCGAATACCCCAGCGCTCGGGGGGCGAAGCCGTCGTTGGCCAATGATTGGATCATGCGAGCGGCCGCTCCGATGTAGGAGATCGCTGGTGCCGTGCATACGAACAGCGCGCAGGCGCTGGCGACGATCGCTCCGGTCGCTCCGAAGTTCCGTTGGAAGCCGGCGATCAATGGCGTACTGCTCGTCCGATCGCCGTAGCTGTGGGTTCCGACGACGATCAAAGCCGTGAGGAAGTAGATGGTGCCGACCACCATGGAGGAGATCACCGATCCCCGGACCGCATCCCTGCGAGGATTCGCGAATTCCGCGGACATGTTCGAGACCGCTTCCCACCCGATGAAACACCAGAACACGAGCGTCGTGCCATGCCCTACGCTGGACCAGCCGTTTGGCATGAAGGGGTGGAAGTTGGCCGGATCGATCGCGAACAGGTTGCCGGCGATCGTGAAGATCAGGATCGCGACCGTGATGGACACGATGAAGATCTGGGTCCAGCCCGCGACGGAGAGTCCAAGGAAATTGACGACAAGTCCTGTCAGCAATATGGCTGTGGCGATCCAAAGCTGCTGCGTGTCGCCAAGCCCGAACGCGGAGACGACGTAACCTGCTCCGGTGATCGCCAGAGTGGGTGCGCCGACGATGACGGCCATCGAGAAGTACCAACCGACCAGCGATCCGATTCTTGGCGAGAATGCCTTCGTTGCGAAATGCGCGACACCACCGGAATTCGGGTATTCCGCCGACAGCAGTCCCAAGGTCAGGGACAACGGGATGGTGAGCAGCGCCATGATGGCCCAGGCTAGGAGCGATGCGGGTCCGGTGGATTCCGCCAGGATTCCGGGAATGACGAGAATGCCGGATCCCAGCACGGCTCCGGTGTACATGGCCGTGATCTGGGGTAGCTTCATTCCTGTCCGGGCTGCATTCTCCTTGCTCAAGAGCATGCGGCCTTGGAGCGCTTGCTCCCGCATCCGCAGGAGGGCGACGACTTGTTCATCATCCCGTTGACGATGGCGGCCACGCATCCGACGCCTGATGTCACGGCGATGGCTCCCGATGGGCAGTTCATGCGGCATGCGCCGCATTCCATGCAACGGGCGGGTGCGGATGCGACGGCGCGATGTTCCACGAGGTCCAGTACGGCGTGGGGGCATACGTCGATGCAGAGTCCGCAACCGGTGCATTTGTCTGGATCGATCGAGAGGCTGCTGCCGTTGCGGAGGTAGGTCAGTTTCGTCGTGTCGAACACCATGGGGAATTCCTCCGATGGATTTCAGCCAGCCGCCATGCGCCACAAGGCGGTGGCGATCCCTGCGAGCGTAGCTGCCAGCAACGGCTTGACGGCGACCTTCACTTCGAGCGCCGCGCCTGTCTGGCTGGTGAATGTGGTGCAGCCTGTGAAGTTCATGGCGAGCCAGACCACCAGTGCCGTCGCGGGCAGTCCTGCTGCGACCAATGCGTGCCAAGGAGTTCCGATCCAAAGGTGGGCCAGGATTCCGAGGATGGCATTGCCCGCGAGTCCCAGAGCCAGTCCCTTCAGGCCAAACGCTTCGAAGGGAAGCCACGGCAGGAGGAGCGGGAACACCACGGAACCCAGGAGCAGCGAGCCGAGAAGAAGCATGCCGTTGCCGAGGAATCGACCGGCGAATTCCTCGCCTGGTGGAAAGGCGAGCATCGCGGCGAAGGCGACGAACAGCGGGAGCCACTTGACGACATGGACGAGTTCCATGGGCGCCAGGACCATGCGGTCGCGAAGATCGAAGGCGATCGTTCGCATCGCCGGAGTCTTCTTCGATCCGCTTCGCAGGAATTCCGGCAGGTCGCGGGCCAGGACCGGGCCCCAGACCACGCGCCAGCCGGTGCTGGCGACATCGCGGGCACGAACACCTGTCGCTCCCAGTTGAGGCAGGATCAACGTGCGGTGGTTGACGAATTCCGTCAAACGCGACGATTCGATCCTCTCGAGCAGCTCCTTCGTGCTGAACGTCCCCTTGCCTGCCGCGCACCACACGTTCACGCCGCCGGTGTCGAGGACGAGGAGCCAGGCCCCGATTCCTTCCAGTTCCTGTCGCACCGCGTCGAAGGTGAGCTGGTAGTTGGAGGTCACGAGTACCGGGGAATCGGATCGCGCGTCGTTCAAGGAGTACAGGCCCGGCTCCACTTGGCGATCCATCCTCCTGAAACCCCAGCGGGCGCCCCATCCCTTCAGCATGTCGGCTACGCCGACATGCGATGAGGCTCGCCGCGGGGCGAGATCCGGTGGAGTCGATCCGTCGCGCCGCCCGATTTTCGGGGAGCAACCGCAGGATGCGGACGATGCTGTCATGTTTCAGCCTTCCTGCTGGTGCGGATGGCGCCGGCGAGGATTTCCACGGCCTCGAGCACCATCGCGTGCTTCGTCCTCGGGATCGCCTTGAAAAGGCTGCGATATTCGGTGTCGCAACGCAGATGGATGCCTTCGATCCGGTCGCGGCCCGTCGCGGTCAAGCGGATCACCTGCTGGCGGCGGCTGGCGGGATCCACGGTGCGATCGACGAGCCCTGCGTTGACGAGTCCGTCGATCGTTCGGCTGAGAGTGCTCTTGTCGAGATCGAGCGACTTGGCCAACAGCGTGGCGTTTGCGCCGTCCTGCGTGTCGAGCTCAAGGAGGACATGGCATTGCGCCACCGTCACGCCGCAGCATTCTGCCTGCGAATCCAGGCTGCTTCCCATGGCGCGTTCCAGGATCCGCAGCGCGGCCCGGAAGAGGCGGATCCGTTTGGTCGAAACCGCCGAGGTTCCGGGAGGATGGGGATCGGACGCGCACCCGCACGTGGATGATTTGATTGTGTGTTCAAACAGTTGCGTCATGCAACTAATGTAACAAGCATTTATCGGGCGCGCTGGAGAATTCTGCTTGGTCGGTGCTGGCGTCTCGTTCGGAGTTGGTGCACGCGGATCCCGCCTGCACCCCGGTTTTCACTTCGTGGCGAATGTGTCGTTGTAGAGGTTCGTGTAGACGTCTTCCGGTCGGACCGATCCCTTCTTGATCTGTCCGAATTCCTCGAGGATCGCCACCCACTTGCGCACGCTCGTGGAGTCGACGAGCGCATCCGGGGAGACCGGGCGCCACCGGGCGAGGAACTTCGCGTATTCCGGCGGCAGTTCGTTGCGGCGGTTCAGGATGGCTTGTGCGGAATCCGGATGCGCGTTGCTCCATTGGTAGCCCTCGCGGAGCGCGCGAATGAATCGGCGGACGACATCCGGGTTCTTCTCGATGAAGTCCTCGCGCATGGCCCATCCCCCGATCTGCGGGATTCCAAGGACTCCGAAGTCCGAGAGACCGGGAAGGAAGTGCACGCCTCCTTCGACGATCAGCTTGGTTCCGGGAGGAGTGTTCTCGGAGCTTCCGATGACGTCGACCTCGCCGTTGCGCAACGACTGCTCGGTCGTGAGCGGGGAGGGCATGGTGATGAATTCGACCTTTTCGGGATCCACGCCGTGGCGCTTGAGCCATACGACGAGCGGGTACCAGGTGATGGTCGTGGGAGAAGCGACCACGCGCCTTCCCACGAAGCTCGACGGGTTCGTGTCGACGGGGCTTCCATCCTTCACGAGATAACGGAAGAGAGGAAGCTCCTTGGTCGAGAGCGTCGAGGAGGCGACGATCTTCAGGTTGCTTCCGTGCGTCCGCGCGATGATCATCGCCGTGCTCACGGAGCCTGCCGCATCGAGTTCGCCACCCGCGAGGGCGACGATGGCCGCCGGGCCATGGGCCATCTTGCCCTTCCAGTCGATGCGGATGCCGTGCTTGGCGAACAATCCGAGCTCGTCGGCGATGACCGCTCCTTCGCCGATGGTGGGCGTCAGGCGCAGGACATCGAGACGAGGTCCCGTCTCGGCGACATGCGCATGCCTCTGCCACCAGACGGCCGCGCCTCCGGTTGCGATGGTCGCGACAACGATGGCTGCGGTCCAGATGGTCTTCTTCGATGCCATGTCGGCCTCCTTGCTGCGGGAACGATTCGGGTGTGGGGATGGGAGTTCAAACGGTCTGGAACTGGGAGAGTTGTCCGCTGAGATGGAAGCGCCAGTAGTGCTTGCCCAAGGCGAGCAGTTCCTCGTGCGTTCCCGACTCGACGACGAGTCCGTCGTCCACGACCACGATGCGGTCGAGCATCTGCACGGTCGAGAGGCGGTGGGCGACCACCAGGAGGGTGCGCCCCTTCGAAGCTTCGGCGATGGCCGTCTGCAAGACGGATTCCGTCTCCGAATCCAGGCTCGCCGTGGCTTCGTCGAGGATGAGGACCTTGGGGTCGAACACCAGGGCGCGGGCGAAGGACAGAAGCTGCCTCTGCCCGAACGAAAGGGTGGCGCCGCGTTCGGCGAGGTGGGCGTCGTAGCCTTGTGGAAGGCGGCTGATGAACGCGTCGGCGCCGATGCGTTCGCAGATGTCGACGACCCGTTCCCGGGGGATGTCCTCCCTGAAGAAACGGATGTTGTCCAGGACGCTCCCGCCGTAGATGGTGATGTCCTGCTGGACCATTCCCACGGTCTTGCGCAGTTCGGCGAGGGGCCATTCGCCCACGGGAACTCCGTCGAGGACGATCGAACCTCCGGTGGGTTCGTAGAAGCGCACGAGCAGGTTCATGAGCGACGTCTTCCCCGAGCCGGAGGAGCCGACGATGCCGATGCGTTCTCCCGGCTTCACGGAAAGCGAAACGCCCTTGAGCACGTCCTTCCCCGGGTTGTAGGCCAGACGCACGCCTTCGAGTTCGATGGCGCCCTCGATGCGTTCCGGCAGGCGCGGCGTTGCGGATTCGACGATGTCCGGTTGTTCGGCGAGAGTCTGGCCGATGCGCTCGGACGCCACGATCATCGACTGGAGCACGTTCATCTGCATGGTGATGGTGTTGATCGGCTGGAAGAAGCGTCGGATGAATCCCACGTAGGCGTAGAGCACGCCGAACGACGTCGTGCCGCGGATCACGGGCCCGCTTCCGAACCACAGCAGGAGGGCCACGCCGTAGTCGGAAAGCGCTTCCGTGAAGAGGAAGAAGAGGAGGAGCGTCCGGTTCTCCAGAAGCATCGACTTCAGCAATACGCGGTTGCGCCCGTCGAATTCGCGCAGTTGCTTCTTCTCCTGGTGGAAGATCTGCACGATGGACATCCCGGCGAGGTTCTCGGCGAGGAAGGCGATCAGCGTGGAGAGCCTTCCGCGCATCTCCTGGTTGATCTTCCGCAGCCGACCCTGGAACCAGCGCGACACCAGGATGATCGCGGGCACGACCAGAAGGCACCAGAAAGCGAATCCGAGGTCGAGATGGAACATGTAGAAGACGATGACGACCAGCGTGAGCACGCCGCGCAACGTGTTGGACAGGAAGTCGGTGAAGAAGTTGTTCAGCGCTTCGGTATCGCTCACCACGTTGGTGATGATGCGTCCGGAGGGGTTGCGATCGAAATACTTCACCGACAGACCCATGATGTGCCGGAAGAGGGACGAGCGGATGTCCCGGACGATCCTTTGGCCGGTGGACTGCAGGAAGATGTCCTGGATGTAGCCGAGCACGAATGCCGCGAGCACGACGGCCAGGTAGAACGACGCCATCACCGAGAGCGAAGCGACATCGGGATGGGAGACGAGGATGTAGCGGTCGATCGCGTTCTGGACGAGCACCGGTTGGACCAGGTCGATCCCGACGACGACGACGATCAGCGACAGGATCCCCGCGAGTCTCCAGCGGTGGCGGACGAGGTGCGGAAACAGGATGGAAAGCGCCGCGAGCGCGGGTTTGCGGGTGGTCATGGTTCCTCCGGGCCTTCGCCCTTGGTCGCTTCCTCGTCCTCGACGCGCAGCACTTCGAGGATCTCCGCTCCCGGGGCGGACTCGGGAGATCCGGTGTCGGACTGTCCGATCTCGCCGGATTGAAGGGACCAGAGGCGGGCGTAGAGACCCGCCTGCGCGACGAGCGCGGCGTGGGTTCCCCGTTCGGCGACGCGTCCGCCGTCCAGAAGGAGGATCTCGTCGGCGTCCTTGACCGCGCTCAGGCGGTGCGATACGACAATCGTGACGGAATCCGTCTTCGCGTTCCCCTTGTTGGACGCGAGATTCGAAAGGACCTGGCGCTCCGTCCTCGTGTCGACGGCGCTCAGGCTGTCGTCCAGGATCCGCAAGCTGGCGTCCTTGTAGATCATGCGCGCGATCGCGACGCGCTGCTTCTGTCCGCCGGACAGGCGCACTCCGCGTTCGCCGATCTCGGTCGAGTATCCCGCGGGAAGCTTCGCGACGTCTCCGTCCACCGCCGCGATCCTCGACGCGTACTCCACGCGATCCTGGTCGGGATCGTCGTCGACGGAGAACGCGATGTTGGCCGATACGCTCGTGGAGAACAGGAATCCGTTCTGGGGGACGTAGGAGATCGCCTGCCGCAGCTTGCGCAGCGGCCAGGAGCGGATGTCGCGCCCGTCGAGGAGGAGCGCGCCTTCGGGAGGTTCGTAGAGTCGCAGGAGAAGATGCGCGAGGGTGGTCTTGCCCGAGCCGATGGAGCCGACGATCCCGAGTGTTCCTCCGGGATGGACGGAAAACGACACATCCTGGAGCGCGTCCGTCCGTGCTCCAGGGTAGCGGAACGTCAGGTTCCTGGCTTCGACGGATCCGGTTGCGGGTTCGTCCTCGGTGGGGGACGCATCGCTGACGGAATCCGGCACGACGTCCAGCAGTTTCGCGAGCCTTCCCAGGGACGCGGACGCCCGCTGCACGGTGTTGAGCATGTTGCCCAGCTGTTCCAACGGCTGCTTCAGGAGCGTCAGGTAGAGGAGGAACTCCACGAGCACGCCGAGGGTGATCTCGCCGCGGATCGCGAGCCACCCGCCGTACCAGATCACCGAGACGAAGCCCAGAGCCGACGCGAGCGGGACGAGGGCGCCGAAGATCGCCGACAGTCGCACGAACTTCATCTTCTCGTCGACGAGCTCGCTGATCTGGGTTTCGAAGCGACCGAGCGCGACTCCTTCGTTGCCGAAGGCCTTCACGGTGCGGATGCCCCCGACGATCTCCTCGACGGCCTGGGACATCCGGCCCAGGGAAGCCTGGAACACGCCGGATTGATGCTTGATCCGGGGGCCGAAGTGGCGGATGAGGACGGGAATCGCGAGAAGGGGGACGAGACCGGCGAGCGCGAGCTTCCAGTGCATCTTGGCGAACATGAAGTACATGGATGCGCCCAGCATGAACACGCCGTTGATGGCCGTGTTGATGCCCATCGCGGCCACTTGGCGCACCACGTCCACGTCGCTGAGCGCGTGGGACAGGAGTTCGCCGGTGCTGTGGCCGTGGTAGTAGGCGGGAGTGAGGGTTTCCCACTTGCGGAAGAGCGCTTCGCGGATGCGGAACGTGATGATGCGGCCGTGCTGCGCGGTGAGGTAGCGTCCGAGCCACCCGAGGGAGAAGCGCGCCGTGCCCACCAGAGCGACCATGATCGCGATGTGCTGGGCCAGCTGGATGTCGAGATGCTTCCCCGTGAAGGCGTCGGCGAGACGGCCCACCAGGCGGGGGATGATCGCGGCGAGAACGCTGGAGCCGGCGATGCTTCCCACGGCCGTGATGTAGGCCCACTTGTGGTCGGCGATGTATTCGCCAAGGATGTGCCACCCCGAACGACGGCCTTCGGCGTCTTGCTTCTTGTTCCCGCGTTCGTGCACGCGTGGCTCCTTGCTGGATGGTGTGCCGCGGCGGGGAGACTCCCCGCCGCGTTCGACAATGATGACGTTTTCCGTCATCGAGGGCGTTTCAGCCCAGCGACGGATAGGTCCATTCTTCGAGGGAATCCCCTTCGAACAGGCCTTCCTTGATGCGGAACACCTCGCCCGCGTGCGGACCCGAGGCTGGCCCGCTGTACATCTGGAGGGTGTTGAATCCGTAGCGGCGGAAGATGTTCGTCGCCTTGTCCACCAGCTTGTAGTGCCACTCCGCCTCGGGGCTGCGATAGCCTTCCAGCGGGGTTCCCACTTCGGGGCGGAACACGCTGAAGTGGACCACCACGCCCTTGGATGCGAGATACTCGATGCCTTCGAGGGCCGAGTCCAGAGGCTCGAGGCCGCCCACCAGATTGGAATGCACGTTGCCCCAGCCGAAGACCTCGACCGAGTGTTCCAGCGCGTCGACCCAGTGCTGCCAGCCGCCGTTGCGCTTCTCCTTGCCTGGACAGATCGCCGCGAACAGATGGCGGTTCCACACCTCGATGTTGTGCGAGATGTTCTTGAAGCCCGCCTCCTTGTACTTCTCGACGATCTTGATGTCGTCGGGTGCGCCGATGATGGCGACGCCGTAGAAGTCGTCGTACTTCTCGTGGATCGCCTCTGCGACGTCCAGGTAGTATTCCAGTTCGCGCCGTTCGGGGATGTATCCACCCGTGATGCGGAAGTGGTTCCCAAGTCCGGCTTTGCGCGCGAGATCGTATGCCTCCGCGATCTGGCGGGGAGACTTGATGAGCACCTTCGTGCAAGCTGGATCTTTCGCGCGCTCGTTGACGGCGCAGAACCAGCAGTCCTCGCCCTTGTCTTTCAGCGAGCATTCCGAGCTGTAGCCCACGCTGAAGCCGCCCTGGGGATTCAGGTTGCCGATGCTGCGGAACGTCTCTCCCGTGGAAAGCTTGCGCTCCGAAAGAGGATTCGCCACGATGAATTCGATGGGGCCGACGCGACGGGATTCGTCGTAGAGGATGGGTGCGCCATCCTCCACGACCAGGGAGTAGGGCGTGTACTGGTTGAAGTGGGAACGCGCGGTGATGCCGTGCGGAAGACGGAATCCGGTGAGCCCCTTGCGCCTGGTGGCGATGTAGGTGAGCTCCACAGGATCCTGGAACGGGTTGATCTTCTCGGAATCGAAGCGGATGCCTTCCTCGGCGAGCTTCAACCCCAGGAGGACCTCGTCGAGAAGGATCTTCTGCGCGGCTTCCTTGGTGGCGCTGTTCGATGTCGCGGGTGCGGTGGCGTCGAGCATCATGCGTCTCCTTTGTCGTCGATGTCGGGGTAGCGCCACTGGGGCAGGTATCCGTTGCTGTCGAACTCGCCGGCCTTGATCCGGAAGACTTCACCCGCGTGCGGGCCTGAAGCGGGTCCGCTGTACATCTGCAGGTTGGTGAACCCGTGGCGATGGAAGATGTTCGTGGCCCTGTCCACCAGATTGAAATGCCAGCGGGCCTCGGGGCTGCGCCAGCCTTCGAGCTGGGTTCCGATTTCGGGGCGGAACACGCTGAAGTGCGCGACGACTCCCTTGGACGCCAACAGTTCGATGCCTTCGAGGACCGAGTCCAGGGGTTCGAGGCCACCCACGAAGTTGGTGTGGACGTTTCCTCTTCCGAAGATTTCGACCGAGCGTTCCAGCGAGTCGATCCAGTGCTGCCAGCCTCCGGTCTCGCGTTCCTTGCCTGGGCAGAGCGCCGCGAAGATGTCCTTGTTCCAGATCTCCAGATTGTGGGAGACGTTCTCGAAGCCAGCTTCCTTGTACTTGTGCAGCACGTCGAGATCGGCCGGGGCTCCGATGACGGCGACGCCGTAGAAGTAGTCGAACTCCTCGTGGATCGCTTCGGCGACGTCGATGTAGTACTCGACCTCGCGGCGCTCCGGAATGAAGCCGCCGGTGATGCGGAAGTGGTTCGCCTGGCCTGCCTTGCGTGCGATGGAATACGCCTCGGCGACCTGGCGGGCCGACTTGATGGGCACCTTGTTGGCGTTGCCGTCCTTGGCGCGCTCGTTGAATCCGCAGAAGAAGCAGTCGAGTCCCTTGTCCTTCAGCGAACACTCCGCGCTGTACATCACGTGCATGCCGCCCTCGGGATTGAGGCCGCCGACGTCGCGCAACTTCACTCCGGAAGAGAGTACCGTCTCCGCCACGGGATTGGGCACGGTGAACGAGATGGGACCGACCTGGCTTCCCTCGTTGTAGAGAACCACCGCTCCGTTCTCGACTTCCAGCGAGTAGGGCGTGTATTTGGAGTGGCGGGAGCGCGCGGAGATGCCGTGGGGCAGGTCGAAACCCGTGAGTCCGGTACGCTTGACCGCGAGATGGGTCAAGCTGGTCTGGTCCTGGAAGCGGGCGATGGCTTCGCGGTCGAAGCGAACGCCTTTCTCGGCGAGGTCCAAACCGAGGAAGACCTCGTCGAGCAGAACCTGCTTCTGCGCGTCGCGGTCGATCGCGGGCGGGGTCGAGTTCGTTCCGCCGTTGGCGGGGAGGGTCGCGGTAGTCATTTTCTGTCATTCCTTTCGGGCGTGATGATGTCGGAAGAGGTTTTCAGAGCGCCGCGTGGTCGATGGGCGCGTGGCGGTCGAGGGATCGCGAAACGTGGGGAAGGGGGTACTTGAGACCGCTCGCGCAGTTGTAGAGGACGGCTCTTTCGGTCGGTGCCACGAGTCCCTGTTCGAGCGAAGCCTCGTAGGCCGCGATGGTGGCGGCGCCTTCCGGGCACAGCAGGAGCCCGTCCTCGCGAGCGGTGCGGTGCAGCGCGGCGGTGATGGCGTCGTCGTCCACCGTGATGCCGAAGCCGCCGCTTTCGCGCACCGCGCGCACGATCAGGAAGTCGCCCACCGCCTGGGGCACGCGGATGCCCGCGGCGACGGTGTGGGCATTCTCCCAGCGGGGTGCGTGCTCCAGCCCGTCCTTCCACGCCTTGATGATCGGTGCGCAACCGCTCGCCTGCACGGCGACCATGCGAGGAAGTTTCCCGGTGATCCAGCCGATGGCCTGGAGCTCGGCGAAGGCCTTCCACATTCCGATCAGTCCCGTACCACCCCCGGTGGGATAGAAGATCACGTCGGGGACTTCCCAGCCGAGCTGTTCGGCGAGTTCCAGTCCCATGGTCTTCTTGCCTTCGATGCGGTAGGGTTCCTTGAGGGTCGAGACGTCGAACCATCCCGCCTTGGCCTTGCCTTCCCCGACGATTTTGCCGCAGTCGTCGATGAGGCCGTTGACGCGATACACGGTGGCGCCCTGGAGCTCGATTTCGGAGACGTTCACTTCGGGCGTGTCGGCTGGACAGAAAATGGTGGAACGTATCCCCGCGCGGCTCGCGTAGGCGGCCAAGGCCGCGCCCGCGTTGCCGTTGGTGGGCATGGCGACCCGGGTGATGCCGAGTTCCCTGGCCTTCGAAACGGCGAGCGCCAGCCCGCGCGCCTTGAACGATCCCGTCGGAAGGCGTCCTTCGTCCTTGACCAGGATCTCCGCCGCTCCGAGGCGGCGCTCCAACGAAGGCAGGCGGACGAGAGGCGTCTCGACTTCCCCGAGGCTGACGACATTTTCCGTCTTGCGGACGGGAAGGAACTCGCGGTATTTCCAGAGTCCTCCCGGGCGGCGCGCGAGGTCGTCCTTCGACACGGCCTCGCGGATCCCGTCGAGGTCGTAGCGGACGAGCAGCGGACGTCCCGCTTCGGAGAGGTTGTGGATCTGGTCGGCCTCGTAGCGCTTGCCGGTCAGGCCGCACTCGAGGTGGGTGACGAAGGTGGGGTGCTCGACAATCGTGGTCATGGGCGCTGTGCTCTCCGGGAGACTGGCCGTTCAGGCGGCTGTGGATGCGGATTCGATGAAGGACGTCTCGCGCCTGCGGGACGGGGTCGAGGCGAGCGTCGCGAGACCGACGAAAGCGGGGACGAAGAGGAGGAACGTCGTGGACGTTCCGAACCTTTCCGCGAACACGCCTCCGACCATCGGGCCGAGCGAAGCGCCGGCGCCGATCGCCGCCGAAAAGAGCGAGACCGTCTTGCCGCGGCTGCCGCGGACCAGGCCTTGGCGCGTCGCCGTGACGAGATTGAAGAGTCCGAGACCGACGCCCATGGAGGCGGCGAAGGCGGCGAGGGCCGCGTAGCTTCCGGAGAGTCCGACTCCGACCAGCGAGAGCGAGGTCGCGCCCGCTGCCAGGATGTAGAGTCGCGACGGCGAAAGCCGCGTGACGAGACGGCCGGCGAGGAAGACCGTGGCGATGAAGACTCCGCCCTCCAGGCTGATCAGGGACGATGCATGGCTGGCGGGGCGGTGCATGCTCCCCACGACGATGGGGACCACGAAGGCCGCGAAGCAGGAGAAGCAGCCTGTGGCGAGGGCTTCGGTGGCCAGAGGCAGTCCGAGAGGATTGTCGCGCCACACTTCGCGGAAGTCGCGCCACTGAGCGGAGATTCCATCGAACAGTCCGACTTTCGCGGCTCGGGGGGCGTCGCGATGGAAGAGGAAGACGAGGCCCGTCGGAATCAATGTGAGGGCGGACAGGATCCGGAACACGACGGGGAGGTCGAGGACGGCGACCGCCCAGCCTGCGAGCAACGGGCCGATGAAGGTCATGCCGATGGACATCGAGCCCTTGAACCAGCCGACCTTGTCCAGGCCCAGGTCCTTGATGCGCTCGAAGAACGATGCGTTCAGGGATGTGCCCTTGATCGATCCGAAAAGGCCGGCGACTCCCTGCAGGACCACGAGGTGGAACGGGATGCTCGAGAAGGGGAGGGAAAACACGATGACCGTCGATGCGATGCTTCCCAGCAGGAACAGTCGTCGCGCACCGAAATGGTCGACGAGGAATCCCGCCGGCACCACGAGGAGGAGCATTCCGATCCCGGATATGCCGCGGATGAGTCCGATCTCGGCCGTCGAAGCCGCGAGGCGCAGCGCGAAAAGCGGTACGGCCAGCTGCAGGCCGCCGGCGACGGCGCCGCTCACCACGTTCAGGGCGAGGTAGCTCCACAGCACCGCGACGGACGACAACTTCCTGTCTGACATTTTCTGTCTTACTCCTTTCCGGCATCCATGCCGGATCTGGAATCCTCCGCGAGGGCGCGGCGAGCGCCCGCGGTGGGATGTTCGATCAGGGGATGACGGGATAGGTCCAGCGGGGGAGGATGCCGTCGATGTCTTCACCTCCCTGGATGCGGAACATGTCGTGGGCGGGACGTCCAGGCACCGCCGTGTTGTAGATCTGATCGGTGGTGTAGCCGTACTTGTGCTGGATGGCGGCGATCTTGTAGAGCAGATCGTAATGCCACGATGGTTCGGGAGAGCGGTGGCCTTCCAGCGCGGTTCCCTTCGACGGGCGGAACGGTCCGGCCATGCAGTTGATTCCCTTGGAGGCGAGGTATTCGACGCCTTCGAGGATGGAATCCTTTGGTTCGAGGCCTGCGACGATATTCGATTTCACGTAGCCGCGCCCGAAGACTTCGACGGCCGCTTCGAGAGCCGCGATCCAGTGCGCCTGTCCGCCGTTGCGCTTTTCCTTGCCCGGGCAGATGGCCTTGAAGATGTCCTTGTCCCAGATCTCGAGATTGATCGAGACGGAGTTGAATCCCGAGTCCTTGTACTTCTCGAGGACCTTCAGATCGGCAGGGGCGCCGATCACGGCGGTACCGCGGAATCTCGAGAGACCGGTGAGTTCGCGGATCTCCTCGGCGGCGTCCAGATAGTACTCGAGTTCGCGGCGTTCCGGAATGAATCCGCCGGTGAGGTTGAGATGGTTGGCCGTCCCTTCCTCGCGGGCGAGAGCATAGGTCTCGGCCACCTGGCGCGGGCTCTTGAGGTAGACGCTTTGGCCATTGGTGATGCGGGCGCGATAGTTGAATCCGCAGAACTTGCAGTCCTCGTTGGTGTCCTTGAGCGAGCACTCGTTCGAGAACGCGATGCGAAGCCCTCCCTCGGGATTCACGGATCCGATCTGGTCGAACCTCTCGCCGGTGCTGATCGTCCGGACCAGCACGCGGTGGCGCTTGAGGAGTTCGACCTCGGAGATCGGGCCGTCCTCTCCATGCAGCACCAGGACGCCGTCCTCGTGGTCCAGCCGGTAGTGGGAGCGAGGGTTGTGTCGAAGCCCGACGTGGATGCCTCGAGGAAGCCAGAAGGACGACTGCTGTTCCGCGTCGGCAGGAAGAAGGGGAGTGGACTCCGCGCCTTCCAAGGCCGCTTCTTCGGGACTCAATGACAGGTTCCGGATGGCCTCGCGGTCGTAGCGGACTCCCTCCAATTCGACATCGACGCGCAGGAAGACGTCGTCCAGAAGCTTCTGGCGGGCAGCCTGGACCTTCGTCGTGGCGGGAGTCGGTTCGATGATGGTGGTGCTCATGATGGGTTTCCTCGGGATTTCGGATGACGAGAGGCTGGAAGAATGTGTTCGCGGTCGAAGCGGATTCGCGCAGGCTCGCAATCGGAATGAATGACGGAATCCGTCGTCATTCGCCTTTCGATGGGGATCGTTGGATCATTTCCCGCTCGAAAGGCGGGGGAACTTCCAGAACGGGAGCTTCCCGTCGACGGCTTCGCCTCCCAGGATCCGGAAGGCGTCGATGGTCGTGTTGTTGTTGCCCGCGCAGGAGAATAGCTGGCGGGTCGTGAATCCTCGCGAGGCGAGGATGGAGGCGGACTTGAGCGTCAGGTCGTAGTGCCACGACGTTTCGGGCGTGCGATGGCCTTCCAGTTCCGATCCCGGATTGGGGCACCATGCGCCCGCGTAGCAGATCACGCCGACGGAGGCCAGGTGTTCGAGACCCTCCAGGATGGAGCTCTTCGGTTCGATGCCGGCGACGATGTTGGAGCGTACGTTCCCCTTTCCGAAGACCGCCGCCGCGTATTCAAGCGCCTTGACCCAGTGCTCCCATCCGCCGGATCGACGGGATTTTCCAGGGCAGATGGCGTTGAAGATGTCCTTGTTCCAGATCTCGATGTTGATGGACAGGTTGGTCCATCCCGCTTCCTTGTATTTCTCGATCGTCGAGAGGTCCTGGGGCGCGCCGATCACCGCGAGCCCGTGCACTTCGTCCTGGCCCGTCCGCTCCTTGATCTCCTCGGCCACGTCGAGGTAGTACTCGACCTCGCGGCGTTCGGGGATGAATCCGCCCGTGAGGCGGATGTGGTTTCCGTATCCGCCATGGAAGGCGGCCGCGTAGACTTCGCCGATCTGCCTTGGCGTCTTGAGGGAGATGTTCTTCTCGCGGTAGGCGTCGGCCGTCGAATTGATGTTGCAGAACTTGCAGTCCTCGCCGGTCTGCTTCAGGTCGCATTCGTTGGAGAAGATGACGCTCAAGGAGCCTTCGGGATCGAAGGTCGCGATGCGGTCGAATCGCGCGCCGTCGGAGGTCGATCCGTCGTAGAGTCGATCGCGCCTGTAGAATTCGATCGGGGCGAGAAGATCGTCGCCCTTGACGATGGCGGGTGCTCCGTCCACCACGCGCAGACTGTAGCGCGATTCAGGATCGAGACGGAAATTGACGTACAGGCCGTGCGGGAGGATGAACTTCGACGGAAGGGGAAGATCGCCCACATGGCTCTTGTTCATGTCGAAGCACAGGTGCTTCTGCTCGACGATCTCGGTTCCGATGGCGAGCTTTCGGAGCTCTTCGCGATCGACCGCGATTCCCTGGTTCTTGAGATCGAGGGAGAGGAACAGCTCCTTGAGAAGTGCGTCCGTCTGTTCTGTCGTGGTGCTCATCGTGAACCTTCGGAGAGGGTGGGAAATGTCCATCCGGGGAGCTTGCCGTCCACGGCATCTCCGGGCTGGCTGGTTGTCGTGGTCATTTGCGGTACCGGTGGTGGGAGTGGGCGGGCGTCAGGCCGTCGTCGCGGCGTTCGCGGTCGATGCTTGTTCGCGGGTCGGTCTGATTCCGGATGGCTTCAGGTCCGGGGCGTCTCGGAGGGCGGCCCAGATGCGCGACACGATGGCGAGCGCGCCGCGTGTCCCGGCGATCCTGCCATCGAGGACGAGTTCCTCGCGGAGGGGCAGCGCGATCTCCACCGAGGCTGCGCCCGCTTCACGGGCCCAGGCGGTCTCCAATGCGCTTCCCAGAACGAGTTCGGCGGACGCTTCGCCCAGGATCCGGCGGATCGCGTCGGCGTCGTCGGCGAACCAGACATCCACTTCGACGCTCTCCGATGCTTCCCTGGCGCGCCGGACGAGGTCCGCGCGGAGTTCCTCGGGAGGTGCGTCGGTGAAGACCACTGTTGTCAGAATCTGCCCCAGTGTTCCCGACAGGAATCGGGCGAGTCCGATCGCGGAGGCGGATCCGGCCACCACGGCGGTCCGCCGCTGGAAGGAGCTGGAGACGATGGCGGATGCGGACTTGCGAAGGTGGTGGCGCTGGCGGGCGTCTTCCGCCCGGGCCAGAGCGTCTGCGGATTCCTCCGCGAGGCCCAGCTCGCGTGCGACGCGACGCACGAGGTCTCCCAGATCGCGGCTTCCCACGGGCAAGTGTCCGAAGTCGAGGAAGGGAATGCCGTCCCGTTCCAGCAGGAACTGCGCGGCCTCCAGCCCCCAGGGGGACAGTACGATGTTCAGCGCGGCGTTTCGCGCCTCCTTCCAATCCCGCACCCCGGAGCCGAGCCCGAACAGGCGCTGGACGCGGATCTCGATCCGCTCGAGGGATTCTGCGATCTCCTCGAGATCGCCTTCCCAGAAAGGATCGAGGCCGGGAGCGATTCCCAGAAGGTTCACGAGCCCTGCACGCGGTTCGCGGGGAGGATTCTCGAGCGATGCCAACTGCTCCAGAACCTGCTTGACCGTGGTGGCGTGGCCGGACCAGCCGTTGCCTTTGAATCCCGGAGCGGAGATGCCGATCGAGGGAAGCTTTTGCTCGCGGGATTCCTTCACCATCGCCTGGATGTCGTCGCCGACGACTTCGGGAACGCAGCCCGTCACCACGACGTAGAGATCTCCCCGCAGGACTTTCACGGTGTTCTTGAGCTGCTCGCGGAGCCGCGACGTACCACCGAACACGACGTGCTTTTCCTGGAGATTGGTCGAACTCGTCTCCAGCCATCCGGCGGCCCCGCCAAGGGAGCCTGTCCGCGTGTTTTCACCGTAGCGGGCGCCCAGGCTGCAGCCCGGGTTGGCGTGGAGGACGGGGACGAGGCCCTGGACCGCGGACAGGGACTTGATCGCGCCGTGGAGAGCGCATCCGTTTCGGTCTTGATGGAGGAACTCTGACACTATTTGACCTCGTGCTTGATGTACCAGTGGATGCTCTTCTTCAGCCAGGACGGGTCGTACGGTCCGTCCGCATCTTCAGCCAGGAAGCGCGAGAGGGAAGTGTTGGCGAGCGCTCGTTCCACGCCCAGGGCGATCCGCTCCACACCGGACCAGCCCAGGATGGGCTGGTCCTCGAGGTCGAGCACGGGAATGCCGAGGCGCAGCGCGTGGACGGGAGGGGCGCCGGTTGCGATGTACAGGTCCGGGCGGAGTCGTTCCAGCAGATTCGCCTCCTCGAAGAACTGGCCTTCGCCGACGAGTACCGGCGTCTCGGGATCGACGCCTTCGATTTCCGCGCCGTGGCGCGAGGCGATCCATGGCGTCTTGATCCCTACCACGAGCAACCCGAGCTCGCGAGCCAGTCCCAGGAATGCGAACGCCTGGGAAGGCGGGAGGGAGACGTACACCCGGGTCCCTTCGATGGCGGCCGTCCGGACGATTTCCGTCAGGCGTGCCGTTTCCGTTTCCGCGACCGTTTCCGCTTCCGCTTCCAGGCCGAGCAGGGCCGCCACCGTGCGCAGCCAGCGTCCGGTTCCTTCGATGCCCACGGGCGCTCCCGCGCGCACGAAGGGGATCCCGAGGGAATCCTCCAGCGCGAGGCCGGAGTATTCCGCCGTGTCCGGATCCAGGGCGACGGAGGCGCGAGCTTCGGCCACCTTCGACGCTTCCGCGATCGACCCGTATCGCGGAAAGACGACCGACTCGACTCCGATGCGCTGGAGAAGCGCCCGGAACGAGTCGATGTCGGCGCGGGACTCGGCGATGGACAGGATGTCGACGTGCGCACCCTCCGCGCGTCGGCGCAGAGGAAGGACGTTTTTCGCCAGGGCGTGCACGGCCACATCCTGGCCCGTGGATCCCACCTTCGACCGGAATCCGTCGGTCCAGACCGCGAAAACGGGAAGGGCGAGCTCTTCGCGGAGGTTCTCGACGACGGTGTCGATGTCGTCGTTGTTGATCGCCACCACGGGTGTGGCCACGACCGCGATGGCTTTGGGAGCGTAGAGGCGGTGCGCGTCCAGGATCGCCTTGCGCAACTTCACGTCGGCTCCCATGATGGAGTCGCGTTCATTGAGATTGGTTGTCGTCCAATACGCGGAACCGCCCTTGTGGAGCGCCGAAGCGCATCCCGCCGGACCGTGCACCACGATGGCGAGCCCTTCGATCGTTTGCAGGAGTTCCAGCGCGTGCTCGACGTCGCTTGCCATGTCCTGAGCGTAGGTCCTCACCCGCTGGTCGAGATCCCCCGATGCGGATTCCGTCGCGAGTGTCGCGAGGGTGCCGCTCCAGGCGGAGAGGGCGCCGATGCGTTTTTCGCGCACCGGCGCGGTCTTCTGTCGGAGGATGGACATGGTCAGATCCCCGAAGCCGCTGCGACCACGCCGCCCGCTTCCTGAAGGATCAGGTCGCCCCAGTTGCGGGCCCATACGCGCAGGTCGTTGACCGCCAGAGGATTGGGCACCACCGGATCCTGGTCTTCGTACACGCGCTTGGCGAGTTCGCGGTAGAGATCGGCATGCGGGGATTCGGGCGAGGCTTCGATGACTGTCTGACCGTAGAGTTCCGCTTGCGAAACGGCGAGAGAGCGCGGGATGTACTGGATGGCGCGGGTTCCGGTCTTTTCCGCGAAATCGTCGATGAGCGCGCGGGAATAGGCGGCGGAGAGGCCGTTGGCGATGATGCCGCCCAACTTGGCGCCACCCGAAGGGGCGTATTTGTTGACCGCCTTGAACAGGTTGTTCGCCGCGTAGATGGCCATGAAGTCGGAAGACGAAACGACGTAGACGCGATCCGTCAGGCCTTCGCGGATGGGAACGGCGAAGCCGCCGCAGACCACGTCGCCCAGAACGTCGTAGAGGACCACGTCGGGCTTGAATTCCTCGAACAGGTGAAGGTCGTGCAGCAGACTGACCGCGGCGTTGATTCCACGTCCCGCGCATCCGACGCCCGGGACCGGTCCGCCCGCCTCGACGCAGATGATGCCTTTGAAGCCCACCGCCGAGATGTCCTCGAGGCGGACCTTTCCGCCGTCGCGGGTGCTGTCCAGGACCGTGGGCATGTAGGCGCCGCCGCGCAACGTGTTGGTGGAATCGGCCTTGGGGTCGCATCCGATCTGGACCACCTTGAGGCCGGATTCGGCCAGAGCCGCGGCAAGGTTGGAAGTGGTCGTGGATTTGCCGATGCCGCCTTTGCCGTAGATCGCGATGTGCTGGGCTTTTCTGGTCATAAGTTCCGCTCTTTCCTTGTGGCCGCGTCTCGATCGGCGCGGTGCCGGTGGATTGTCTTCCTGGTGGCTTTCCCGAGGCGCACCCGGTTGGAGCTCGATGCTGCTTCGAGGTTCCCTACGGCGCGCGAATGTTGGTCGCGACGCCGAACAATGATCTAAACCTAAGCTACTCTATCAATCGAGTCAAGTGATAGTATTTATTGAGAAAGGTGCGTTGCGCTTGTTTTTTTACCTGAAAGCCTATATGTTATATGAGATAGGCGCTTTTTCTGGTGCGTTGCAGTGGGGTCAGTGCCTTGTTCTTGTTGAAGCCTGTTTGGGGCCCAGCGAGCTCAACAATCTGAAACGGAGGCCCTCATGGCGTTTTCGATCAAGCAAATCCTCGCGATCCTGCTGGGGCGCGAACCACATACGGCTCGAAACGACGCCGATACCAAGGAGAACCCGGTGAGCAAGTCCTATCGCTTCGATACCATCGCCATCCACGGTGGCCAGACACCCGATCCCACGACGACGGCGCGTGCGGTTCCCATCTACCGCACCAGCTCGTTCGTGTTCAAGAACACGCAGCACGGAGCGGATCTGTTCGCCTTGCGCGAATTGGGCAACATCTACACCCGTCTGGGCAATCCCACGACGGACGTTCTGGAACAGCGCGTGACGCAGTTGGAGGGCGGTGCCGCCTCCGTTGCCGTGGCTTCTGGAACCTCGGCGATCTTCTACGCGATCATCACTCTGGCGCAGGCTGGCGATGAGATCGTGTCGGCGAACAATCTCTACGGCGGGACCTACACCCAGTTCGATTCCATCCTTCCCGGTCTCGGGATCAAGGTGAACTTCGTCGATCCGAAGGATCCGGAGAACTTCCGCAAGGCGATCACCCCGAAGACCAAGGCTCTCTACGTTGAGACGATCGGCAATCCTGTGCTGGATGTCGTCGACATCCGCGCGATCGCCGACATCGCCCATGCGAACGGGATTCCGCTGATCGTGGACGCGACGTTCACGACTCCCTACCTGTTGCGCTCCATCGAGCATGGCGCCGACATCGTCGTCAACTCCCTCACGAAGTGGTTGGGCGGGCACGGCACGGGTATCGGCGGCATCATCACCGACTCGGGTCGTTTCGACTGGACCGGTGGCAAGCATCCCCTTCTGACGGAGCCGGACTCCAACTACCACGGCCTGCGCTGGGCGATCGACCTGCCCGAGCCTCTCAAGCCCATCGCCTTCGCTCTGCGCGTCCGGACGGTCCCGTTGCGCAACCTGGGCGCGGCCATCTCCCCGGACAATTCCTGGCAGTTCCTCCAGGGCATCGAGACGCTGCCTTTGCGTCTGGAACGCCATGTCGCGAATTCCCTGAAGGTGGCGAAATTCCTGAAGGGGCACTCGAAGGTGGCGTGGGTCCGCTATCCCGGCCTCGAAAGCGATCCGGCCCATGCGGTGGCGTCGAAGTACCTCAAGAAGGGGTTCGGCGGCGTTGTTGTGTTCGGCCCCAAGGGCGGCTACGACGGTGCTGTGCGCTTCGTCGACAATCTGCCTCTGTTCTCCAACCTGGCGAACGTGGGCGATGCCAAGAGCCTGGTGCTGCATCCCAGCAGCACGTCGCATTCGCAGCTTTCCGAGGAGCAGCAGAGGGAGAGCGGTCTCACGCTCGACCTGGTGCGCCTCTCGGTCGGCATCGAGGACGTGGACGATATCCTCGAGGCGCTCGAGGAAGGGTTGGCGAAGGTCTGAGGAGCGTCCGCGCTTCGGGCGGTCGCCCCGGAGCGCGGGTCAGCTTGTCGTGAAAGGAGCTCTGGGATGAGATCGTCCGGAGAGTTGCCTGCGTTTCGCGTGCATCCCGAAGTGCTCGGGCTTGGGGTGCGCGTCATCGCGGGGTTGTTCGTGAGCGTGAGAAACACGGAACGGGACCCCGGGTTCGATGCCGATCGTGCCGAGCGCCTCGGCGAAGCGGTGCGGATCCATGGAAACGATCGATGGAAGGCGGATCCTGTCCTCCTGGGGTTTCGCGAACTGCATTCCCGGATTGGCGTGTCGAACCGCGACCATCCTTCCGCCTCGGAGTCGCTGGTGCGTCGCGTCGTACGCAAGGGCGATCTCCCGAATGTGAATCCTCTCGTGGATCTCTACAATCTGGTCTCCATCGAGACCGGCTTGGCTTTGGGCGCGCACGACGCGGACTGGGTCGCCTGGCCGGTCGAGCTGCGCCTGGCTGGCGAGAGCGAATTGTTCCACCCTCTGGGCGTCGATGCGCCGGAATCCGTCTCGGCGGGGGAGTATGTGTACGCCGATCGCGAAGAGGTGATCTGTCGTCTGGAATGCAGGCAGTCCCGGAAATCGCTGGTGAGCGAGTCGACTCGCAACGTCTTCTTCATTGTCCAGGGCAATGCCGCCACATCGGAGGATTTCCTCGAGGCCGCCTGGGAGCGGCTTGTCGATCGGGTGCAACGCTGGTGCGGAGGCGAGGTCGCCGCCGTCTGGCGGGTGCAGGAGGCTGGATGACGGGGAGTGGCTCCACGTGCGATTCCTGTTCCCGCGATTGCGTCTCCGCCTGCTGCTGCGGGGCGATCGCATCCCTTGCGAGCGGGGTCTGGATCCAAGCTCAGGTCTGCGTGGGCTGCGGGTGCTGTCGATCCGCGTGTTCACGGGGCCGAATCGAGTTCGGCTTCGATGGAGTTGCTCGTCTGGTGGATTGATGCCCTGTGTTTTGGGCTTCGATGTGGCTTGTTTCGTGCAATTTCCGGTTTATGGCTTGAAAACCTATACTCTATCACATAGATGGATAAGATAGTCTTATATTCAGTCAAGCAAGTCAGTTTTTGCTCATCCTCTCGTTTCCAGGAGCTGAACCATGACCACAGCGACGCTTGAGCGCCCTGCTCCGCAGGCGAAGATTGTTTCGGATCGCGATCTATCGTATACGGACATCGAGACGTTCCGGTATCCGGACGAGGTGCGCGACGCTTTCCTTGCCCAGGGGACGGGGTTGTCCTTTCGAGATGGTTCCCATGTGAGTGCCGAGGAGATCTGGCATTGGGTATCGGAGGAAGGGCCTCGCCGCTATCCCAATCAGTTCGCTCGGGGGCGTGTGTTCGGTCCTTCCGAAGACATCTGGCTGCTTTCCGGGATCAAGCTGCTGTATCTGACCACGACGTTGGCGTTGCGATTGAACAAGGCCACGGAGCGAGGTGTTCCTGTCGTGTTCGTGCAAGGTGGGCAGGGGCACGAACCCTACTATGCGGCGGGTGGCATCCCGTCGCGTCCAGCCCATGTGGGCAACTGGGCGGTGAACATACAGGAAAACCAGTCCAAGAACGAGGCGGATCAGCTCCGAGCGGAACAGCGTGCCATCTGCCACAATCATCTCACGGTGGATGCATGCCAGACCGCGGGATTCGGGGTGATCCAGACCGGGCGAGTTCCTGTTCCCATCGTGGCTCCCTATCTCACCAATCGCTGTTCCGACATCGCCTTCGGTACCGAGGCGCATCGTCACGGCCCCGTCAAAGTGCAGCTCGGGCTTGTCGACGTTCCCGTCAACGAGCAACAGAGCAAAGAGTGGGCGGTGGACTATACCGCTCGCAATCTGCGAACCTTGGTGGGGCAGATCGCCGACATCTCCGGCAAGAAGGTGACGGATGCCGACCTGTGGAAGGAGTATCGAATCCACAACGAGAAGCGGCAGCTGGCTCGCGAATTGGCGAAGATCTGGTGGGATGCTCCCCAGCCGCCAACGAACAGTCAGGATCGTGGCGCGTTCACGGGGTTGGGCAACGAAAGCCACGGCGATCCGGTTGCCGCCAAGCAGATCCTGGAGGAGGTGCTGCTTGAGGTCAAGGCCAGGGTTGCTCGGGGGGAGGGAGGATTCGGGATCTCCGAGAATCCGGTGCGCCTCTTCATTCTTGGATCATGTGTCGGGCCCAACGTCAAGAACACCGACTACAACGGTGCGATCGTGGCGGGGAAAGACGATGGTTGGAGCGAGATCTATTACGACGTTCCCGAGAGCGGAGACGATCCGTACAAGGCGCTGGCTCGCACGATCTTGAATTATCCCTACGAGCTGCCCACGGAAAAGCGTGCGCGCTGGACGGCCGAGCAGATTCGTGCCGCCAGGGCCGATGGAGTGATCTTCATGCACCAATGGGGGTGCAACTACCAGTCCAGCATTTCCCGCTTGGTGGTCGATGTCGTGACGGAAGAGTTGGGGATTCCGGGTGCTGTCCTGGAGCGGTCCTTCAACGAGAATCCCACGGGGCAGGAACAGTTCAACACGCGCATGGAAACGTTCATCGAGATCGTGCGCAATTCGCGTTCGGGACGGGTGTCGGAATCTGTCTGAGATCGTCGAGGCGAGTGATGGGTCTCTGGCCGCGTCTGGCGTCGCTGTGCTTGCGTTTCGTCTATAAAACAACATAAACCATCTTGCAGATAGACAAAACGGGAAATACATTTTGAATATGGTCAAACTGAATGGGCGCCTGAGGGTCGCAACGATTGTCTCGGTCCTTCGATATCCGGCGAGCGTTCTCGTTTGTGTCGTCTTCTTGACGCTTGCCGCCTGCCGCGATGATGGTGCGAAACTGGAGCCTGTGCGCTTCGCGGTACTCACTCCAGGATCGAGTACGGCGATCCTGGAGTTCGCCAAGGACAAGGGGCTTTTCGCGAAAGCGGGAATCGATCTCCAGATTCGCTACTTCTACGGAGGCGGGAACGAGGGGAGCGTCGCCATCGCTGGTGGGCAGATCGATGCGGGCTCCTATGGGCCTCCAGTCTTCACCGCGATCGTCAGAGGGCTCAAGATCAAGATCCTTGCCGCCACGAGCAAGCCCGGACACAAGGGCTCCATTCTGGTTGCGAGACCGGAAATCCGGACGGTCGAGGATCTCAGGGGCAAGATCGTCGCCACGACCACGAAGTCCATGAGTCCCTATCAGCAGGTCCAGACCATTCTCGCCGCTCATGGGTTGACCGAGAAGGATTGGATCGTTCAGCCGTCCAACGGAGGTACCGGCTTTCCGTTGCTCAAGTCGGGGCAGGTGCAGGCGACCTTGCTGGGCGAGCTTGATCTGTCCTTGGCCGAGAAGGGTGGATTCGGGCATGCGCTCGACACATCCGGAAAATACCTGGAAGACTACCAGTCGTCCTTCGTGTTCGGTTACAAGCCGTTTCTCCAGTCCAAGCCCGAGCTGGCCAAGGCGTTCGTGAAGTCGTTCTTCGATGCACGCGAATTCGCCCGCGCCAATTTCGAGGAGTATTTCGCCTATGCGAGGAAGAAATACGGCACGAAGTACGATTCCACCGACTTCCGCCGGAGCCTGCTGGAAGCGCAGGAGGATTGGGGGGATGGTTCGGTCGACACCGTGGCGGTGAACCGGTATCTGCGCTACATGGTCGGGTGGGGCGATTTCAAGAAGATCGAGATCGACACTCTGAAGGACGCGACTCTGTACGACCTCCGATTCCTTTCCGAGAAAAACTGAAGGTTCCCGCATGCTTACCCTACAGGAGCCCTTGGCCGCGACGGCGTCCAATCCGAACGAGCGCCTTTCTGCGGTGCTCTCCGCCCGTAATTTCGGCGTCACCTACGAGGATCAGCGCACCGGCGCGTTGACGGAAGCTGTCCGTGGTGTCGACCTCGACATCGAGCCGGGTGAATTCGTTTCCATCGTCGGTCTCAGCGGTTGCGGCAAGTCCACGTTCCTGAGCGCGGTCGCGGGGCTGGTTCCCTACCAGGTCGGTTCGTTGCGGATCTCCGGGAAGCGCGTTTCCGGTCCTGGTCCGGATCGCGCCGTCGTCTTCCAGAAGGCGTCGCTTCTGCCCTGGCGCACCGTCCTGGAAAACACGTACTACGGTTTGGAACTTCGTGGCGTTCCCAAGAAGGACGCGGCCGCCAAGGCTTGGGATGCGCTGGATCTCGTAGGATTGCGGGAGTTCGCCCACTTTCATCCGCGCGCTCTCTCCGGAGGCATGCAGCAGAGGACGAATCTGGCGCGGGCGCTTGCATCCGACCCGGACATCCTCCTGATGGATGAGCCTTTCGCCGCGCTCGACGCCATCACCCGCGAGACGTTGCAGAACGAGCTTCTCGCCATCTGGCAGCGCCATCGAAAGACCGTGCTGCTGGTCACGCACCAGATCGACGAGGCGGTGCTCCTGTCCGATCGCGTGATCGTGTTCACGGAGCGTCCTGCCAGAATCCGTCGCCAGTTCCGCGTGGACCTGCGCCGGCCCCGCACCGAAGCCGCCAAATCCGATCCGGCATTCGCCCACATCGTCGAAAAGATCTGGGCCGAAGTCAACAGGATTGGCGAGCCCAACGGGGAAGAATATGCCATCTGAAGCCGCCGCCGTACGTCCCGACTTCCTGCGCCGAAAGCGCAACGAGAAGATCCTCTCCTTTCTGCTGGGGGGTGGTGTCATCGCATTGCTGCTGGCGGTATGGGAGGTCGCCGCGAAGCTGGGTGCGATCGACCTCATGTTCACAAGTTGCCCGTCGCGGATCGTCTTCGCGTTCTGGGATCTCGGACGCGAGGGGGAGATCTTCCACCATGCGATCATCACGGGGCGGGTCTTCCTCCTGGGTTTCCTGGTCTCCGTGGTCGTGGGGGTTCCCGCTGGAATCGCCGTGGGTTGGTCCAAATGGACCGATCGGGCTTTTTCCCCGCTCATCTCCGCGTTCAACACGACGCCGCGCATCGCCTTGATGCCGCTTCTGATCGTCTGGTTCGGGCTTGGTTTCGGCTCCAAGCTCGTGCTCGTCTTCCTTTCCGCGGTGTTCCCGATTCTTGTGAACATGCAGACGGCCATGCTGAATCTCGACGAGGAGTTCAGGACCGTCGCCAAGGCCTACGGCGCGACGCCTTGGAAGCTTTTCACCACGGTGGCTCTTCCCGCGTCCATTCCATTCCTGCTCACGGGTCTGCGCGTGGCGCTGGGACGCGCTCTTCTCGGGGTGATCGGCGCGGAGGTGTTTGGCGGAGGCGAGGGAATCGGTTTCCTGATCCAATACTCGGGACAGACCTTCCAGGTGGAGACTGTCTTCGTGTGCGTGGTCCTGATCGCGACCTTCGGCATCACGCTGGATCGCTCCTTCCAGGGCTTTCATCGCCGTGTCGATCATTGGCGCGGCGGGCACCGCTGATCCGTCCTGCCTTTCGCGGCCTCGTGCGCCGCGAACATCGTTCTGACGGAATCTGTCGCAACGGCCTGTCGCGGGTTCCGCCGACGAGGCGACTTCCATCGATTGCTTCTGACGGAGCCGTGCGTGCGAGGTGGTCCGAAGGCCGCGACGGAAATGCCGCGGCCATGGATCTCACGCGAACGCGAACGTGCCTTCCGATGCGATGCTGCTCACGGGGAGTCGCGAGTTCGGAACGTCGATCTTCGCGAAGTCTTCGGGGAGCACCGATGATTCCGCTGGTCTGCCGACGGCAACCACGACCTGCAACTCGTATTCGGCAGGAATCGCGAATTCGGCTCGGGCCGCGTCGCGATCGAAGCCTCCGATGGCGCGAGTCGCCCATCCGTCGCGCACCAGCTGGTGCGCCAGATTCGACCAGGCTGCGCCGGTATCGAATGCGTGGGAGCGCAAGGGCTCGGGCTGGCCGTCTGGACGCAAGCGGAGAGTGCGGGAAAGGAATAGGACTAGGGCGCCGGCACGGGACGCCCAGATCTGGTTCTTTTCGTTGATGGTCTTGAACAGGCGATTCCAATCGGGGGTGTCGCGCTTGACGTACAGCAGGCGCCAAGGCTGGGCGTTGCCACCCGATGGGGCCCAACGGACGGCCTCGAAAGCGCTGAGGAGGATGTTGTCCGGGGTCGCCTCTCCGGTGAATGCGCGGGTGGACCAGCGGTCGACATAGATGGGATCGACAGCGTGGTCGGGTGTCCGTGGATTGGTGTGTGACATGTCTTTGCTCCATAGGGTGAGTGATTATAGCGGGGACACTCACGAATATATTCAACCTATGGAGTATATAGTGTAAATTGTCGAATCAAGTTTTGTGCTCTGCTCTGGAGTTATGATAGAGGCTCGACACTGACAGAGCGGAGCAGATTTCCACGTATGAATCCAGCATTCGAATTCGATGACGTGCCCGAACGGCGGGGGACGGGTTGCGCCAAATGGGACGATGCTCCGGCGTTGTTCCATGCCCCTGACGTGCTTCCGTTATGGGTTGCCGACATGGATTTCTCCGCGCCTCCGGCCGTGCTCGATGCGTTGAAACGGCGCGTCGAACATGGCGTGTTCGGCTACCCGGCATCTCGCCAGGATCCCACCAGGGATGCGCTCGCCGGATGGCTTCACCGCCGTCATGGATGGAGCGTTCCCGACCAGGACATCGTCTTCGCGCCGGGAGTCGTGCCATCGCTGCAGGCGGCGCTGGAGGCGTTCTCCGAGCCGGGAGACGAAATTCTCGTGCAGCCTCCCGTCTACCATCCGTTCTTCGATCTCGCGCGAACTGGGGGACGGATTTTGACAGAGAGTCCGCTTGTCGAGCTCGACGGGCGTTGGACGATGGATCTGGACGATCTGGAGCGGAAGGCCGAGACGGCCGAGGTCCTGCTGCTGTGCCATCCGCACAATCCCGTGGGGAGGTGCTGGACGCGCGACGAGCTCGAAGCCGTGTGCCGCATCTGCGCTCGCACCGGCACCATGGTCCTTTCCGACGAGATCCACTCCGATCTCGTCTTTTCGCCCTCGCGGCACATCCCGCTGGCTTCGCTGGGAATCCTCGCGCCCGATCGGATCGCGACCTTCGTCGCTCCCAGCAAGACGTTCAACTTGGCGGGACTGAATCTCTCGGCGGCGATCCTTCCGGATGCATCCCGTCGTGCCGCGTTTCAAAGGGTGTTCCGGGATCGGGGCATCCCTTGCACGAGCGCCATGGGGCTTGTCGCCGCCGAAGCTGCTTGGAGTCGGGGCGACGCCTGGCTGGATGCGTTGCTTGTCTACCTCGACGAAAACATGGGGTTCATCGAGTCCGTTGTTCGCGACAGGTGTCCTGGGTTGCGGATGACCAGGCCGGAGGCCACGTACTTGGCTTGGCTCGATGGTCGCGAGCTCGGAATGGGCGGTGCGGAGCTTGCTCGCTGGTTCGCGCGAGAAGCGAAGGTGGGGCTCAATGGCGGAAGCATGTTCGGGGTGGGTGGCGAGGGTTGGGTGCGCTTGAACTTCGGGACTTCGCGTGCTCTTCTCGAATTGGCGATGGGGCGTATTGCTGAGGCGCTTGAGCGTCGGTGCGCAGGGTGTTGATCTCTCGTGCAACGGTGCGGAGGGGCGCGTCTGATTTGCGCTAAATGCGTAAAACTCCCAAAAGACTATTACAAAGATCGACTAGATGGATATATTGGGCTTTTAGCTGGAGGGGCCCATGTCCGATTCTCTGGAAACGATCTCGATTCCTGCACCAGGTGGAGGCATCCGCGTGGCATGGGGGCTTCCTTCCAAAGTGGGTCCTCATCCAGTGATCGTTCTGCTCCAGGATGTGTTCGGATTGACCGAGCATCTACGGGGTATCGGTCGACGACTCGTGCAGGAGGGCTTCGCCGTGGCGATTCCCGACCTCTATTCGAGGGATCCGCTTCGGCGCGAGCTGAGCGATGACGACGTGGCCTTCGGCTTTCCCATCTTTCGGCAGACCGATCGGGAAGCTGTCTATGCCGCTTTGCCGGAGCGTCGAAGGGAGGTCGCAAGGCAAGCCGTGGCCTGGTTGGATGGGCGCGATACCTCGAGATTCCTCAAGGATGCCTTGGCGACGATCGCCTGGGTTCGGGGGCGACCCGAAGTCGATTCCGACCACATCGGTGTTCTCGGTTTCGGTGTCGGTGGTGGGCTGGTTGGACGCCTCGCCGTAGGTCGGGCCCCCATCGCCGCGGGGGTGGTCTTCTACGGACAGGTTCCGTCTGAATCGGAGACGAAATCGATCCGTATTCCGTTGCTGGGGCATTACGCGCAGAACGATCCCACCATCACGCCCAAGGTCCACGGCTTCTCGCGCGAACTCGCCTTGAGGAGCGTGCCGTTCGCCTGGACAGTCCACCTCGGAACTTCCCACGGCTTCTTCAACGATACGAGGTTGGCCTTCCATGCTCCTGCCGCCAAGGTGGCGTGGATCGATACCCTCGCCTTTCTGCACAGATACCTGCCTCGTCGCGGTGTGGGCGAGTGATGGACTGGTCGGGCATCTCGGAAACGCGCAAGAAGGCGATGCGTGGCGCCGTCGCTGCGCAGTGCTTCGGAATGCTCACGCAACAGATGCTCACGGGCGGAATCCTGCTCCTGTACCTCAACGCGCTGGGTGCGAGGCCTGCGCTCATCCTCATCGTGTTGAATCTCACGCCGTTCCTGTCGTCGTTCCTGTCCGTGCCTCTTGGCTGGGGCGCGGATCGGGTGGGCATCAAGCGCTTCGGCACATGGGGGAACGCCGCGATGATCGCGGGAGCCTGCATGATCGCGGGGGCCGCCTCCTTGCGCGACATCCTGCCCGACCTCGTGGTCCCCACGATACTCGGTGGACTCGCGATCCACGCGGTGGGTGCCGCTTTCTTCAACACCGGCTGGTTCTCGTTGCTCTCCCACATCGTTCCCGCGCAGGTGACGGGGCGGTATTTCGGGATGCTGCGCTTCTCCTGGCAGGCGGTCTCCCTCGCGTTCTTCGCCGTTTCCGCGATCCTCTTCACCACGCGCACGCCCGTGTGGGTCTACCAGGCCGTGCTCTGCCTCGGCGCCTTCGCGGTTGGCTGCCGATACATCTTCTACAGGAACATTCCGGAAGCTCCCCGATCGGAGCATGTCGGGGCATCGTTGACAAGATCCGTCGCATCGGCGGCTGCTCTTCCCGGATTCGCTCCCTATCTCGCCTACCTGCTGCTGCTGGTCTGCGTGACGGGGAACGGCCAGGACATGCTTCGCCTTTCCGCCGTGCGGGGATGCGGTCTTGGCGACGACCAGATCCTCTTCCTCACGGTCGCTTCCATGCTGGGCTCGCTCGGAGGCTTCGCCTTTTCGGGGTTGCTGGTCGACAGGCTGGGGTCGGGGCGGGTCTTCCTGTGCTGCCACTTCGGATTCGCCGTGGCGTTGGCGCTTTTCCCCGCGCGGGAGATCCTGCATGCCTCGCCGCTGGTCGCGGGCCTCGCGACGTCGCTGGTGCTGGGTGCGACCACGTCCACGCTGGGGTTGGCCACCACGGCGCAGTCCTTCCGCATCTGCCGCGGCTCGCAGAGGACGATCGCCTATTCGCTCGTCTCCGCGACGCAGTCGATGGGGTCGGGATTGTCCGGGTTCGCGCTGGCCGCGCTGTTGGCGCGACTGGGACTCGGCTACGAGGAGAATCCCTTCGATCTCGTCCTGCTGGGGTTGTCGGGATTCGTCCTCGTGCAGATCGTCGGATTCCGTCCATTGTCCAAACGCTTCCGTCCCGCGTAGGGAAAGGAGACAAGCCATGCCATGTCCCATCGTCGGATACTCGATCAACGAGAGGAGCGCGCGACTCGTCGCGGGCCTGGTCGCCGTCTCGGTCGCCGGAACGCTGTTCCTGCCGGCGTACGGATCGAGGCTGGTCCTTCTCTTCCTCGCCCACGACTTCGCCTTTCGCGCGTTCTCGAAGCCGCGTTGGAGCCCCTTGGGGCGGCTTTCGGAAGCCGTGCTCAGCGGGCTGGGCGTTCCCGCGTCGCGCGTCGACGCGGGTCCCAAGAGATTCGCGGCGCGGATCGGCTTCGGGTTCGTCGTCTTCCTGCTCTTCGCGGCTGGCAATGTCCCGCCCCAGGTTGTCGCGACGGCCTCCGGCGTCCTGATCCTCTTCGCGCTCCTGGAATCTCTTCTCGGCTTCTGCGTGGGATGCCACGCATGGACTCTCTGGTACCGACTCGGCGACGCCTTGCGAGGCGATGCCGACGAACGGGGAGTCCCGTGATGGCGGTGGCCGAATCCGAATTCCGGCGTGCTCCGGGAAGCCCCGATCTTGCCTCGACGGCCGCGGGTTTCCTGTGGAGCTACATTCGGCGCGCGCCATTGCTGTACGGCGGGGCGCTCCTTCTGACCACGCTGGGAACAGGAAGCGGCATCATGCTTCCTTGGGCGTTGGGAAAGATCGTCAAGGCGGTCGTGGGTACCCATGGCGACCGTCTGGCCATCTACGCGAGCCTGGGTGGGGCTCTCAAGATCTTCTTCGCCCTGTGCCTCGCGGAAGTCCTGTTCGGCCGCCTGGCCGACGCGATCCAGGTGAGGACCCGTCCGCGACTTCGCCAAACGGTCACGCGCGATCTGTTCCACTACCTGCAATACCACAGTCACGGCTATCTCTCGGAGAATTTCGCCGGAGCCCTGGCGCATCGGGTGGGGGAAGCCTCCCAAGGCGTCGCGCAGACGATCTTCTCCGTCATCATGGAGTTCTGGCCGACCGTCGTGGTTCTCGCCGTCTCGCTGGTCCTGTTGTTCGGCGCGCATCAAGGACTCGGGATCGGATTCCTCGTCTGGGCGGTCGTCTTCGTGTCGGTCTCCGCGTGGCTTTCGACCATCTCCCAGAAACACTCGTCCAGGGCTTCCTCGGAGCGGAGCGCAACGACGGGATTTGTCGTCGATTCCGTCTCCAATCTCGGCAGCGTCCGCTTGTTCTCGCGTTCCCTCCACGAGCGTCAACTCCTGGAAAATTGCTTCCAGCGCGAGATGGTCCACATCCGCAGGGCCAACGGCTTCAACGAAAGGGTCCGTTGGTTCCAGTTCACGGCTTCCGCGTTCCTGAAGGGCGGGACGCTCGCTTTCTCGCTCCACTTGTGGAGTCGAGGGCGCATCGATGTCGCGGCCTTCGTGATGTCCACGAGTCTCACGTTCCTCATCATCAACGAAGCACGGAACCTGAGCCGTCGTTTCCTCGAGTTCGCGGAGCATGTGGGCGCGGTGGAGAACGGGGTGCACACGATCGTGCGTCCCCACGAACTGGTCGATCGTCACGACGCGCGCGTGCTGGAGAATCCGCGCGGGAGGCTCGAGTTCCGGGCGGTCGATTTCTCCTACAGTCCGGAAACCAGGATCTTCCAAGGGTTGGACGTGCGGATCCCCGCTGGGCAGAAGGTCGGACTCGTGGGACGTTCCGGATCGGGCAAGTCGACGTTCGTCAACTTGATCCTCCGGCTGTTCCAACCGCAGGGAGGCGCCGTCCTGCTGGATGGCGAGGACATCCGTGGGTTCACGCAGGATTCCTTGCGCAGGAACATCGGCCTCATTCCCCAGGATCCCGTGCTCTTCCATCGCACCCTGCGCGAGAACATCCGCTATGGTCGGAGCGATGCGTCCGACGAGGATGTCGAGGCGGCGGCCCGCAAGGCCCATGCCCACGAATTCATCGCGGGGATGAACGGGAGCTACGATGCGTTCGTCGGCGAGCGGGGAGTGAAGCTGAGCGGGGGACAGCGTCAGCGCGTCGCCATCGCGCGGGTGCTTCTGAAGGATGCTCCGCTCCTCGTGCTGGACGAGGCCACTTCGGCGCTGGACTCCGTGACGGAGCAGGCGATCCAGGAAACGCTCCGGAACGAGATGGACGGCAAGACGGTTCTTGTCGTCGCCCACCGCCTTTCGACGATCGCCCATCTCGATCGGATCCTGGTCTTCGAGAACGGTCGCATCGTCGAAGACGGATCCCACGCGGAACTGCTCTCCAGGCGCGGCGCCTACTCGCAACTGTGGCGGCGCCAGTCGGAAGGCTTCTTCCTCGAAGACGACGACGTTCCCGTGGATCCTCCCATGGACGTGCCTCCCCTTGAGGACGATCCCGTCGATTCCTCCCCGGATGCCGCGGAGGAATCCGGGGAGCCGCGCCCCGAGAAGGCTCTGGCGTAGGGATGGAGAGCGTGCCGGCCGCGAAGGTGGACAGGGTGGTTCCTCTCGTGATCGCCTGCACGTTCTTCATGCAGATGCTCGATACTTCGATCCTGAACACGTCGTTGCCGCAGATGGCGCGCGCGTTCGGGGTCAAGCCGCTCGACATGAGCCTGGGTGTCACCGTCTACATGCTGGTGTTCGCCGCGATGCTTCCGCTTTCCGGATGGTTGTCCGACCGTTTCGGGGCAAGAACCATCTACGTGCTGGCGGTGGGCGTATTCACGGCCTCCTCCCTTGCCTGCGGTCTTTCTTCGAGCCTCCCGACCTTCGTCGCCGCGCGGGCCGTGCAAGGGCTCGGCGCATCCATGATGACACCGGTCGGACGGGTGATCGTCGTGCGCACCACGTCGAGGTCGGGCTTGCTCCAAGCCATGGCGACCATCTCCTGGCCGGCTCTGGCGGCGCCATTGATCGGTCCGCTGCTGGGAGGTTTCCTGACGACGTGGGCGTCGTGGAGGTGGAACTTCTTCGTGAACATTCCCATCGGCATCGTCGGGGCATCCCTGATCAGGGCGTTCGTTCCCGCGATTCCGGCTCGGCCCGGCCGCAAGTTCGATATGACAGGATTTGTCTTGTCTTCCTCCTCCATGGCCAGTTTGCTGTTCGGGATCGAGAGCGCCGCGCATGGCGACGGGAGTTGGAACTCCCTGGCCAGCCTGGCGTGGGGTGTCCTGGGCGGCGCTTGGGCGGTGATCCATCTCCGCCGCGTCGAAGCCCCTTTGCTGGATCTCGCTCCGCTCGGGATTCCGAGCTTCAGGCTCGCGACCCTCTCCGCCGGGATGTGGGTCCGGGTGGCCATATCGTCCACGCCGTTCCTGCTTCCGCTGCTCTTCCAGATCGGTCTCGGATGCTCGCCGATCGTTTCTGGCGCGTTCCTGACCTCCTATTTCGCCGGCAATCTCGCGATGAAAGGGCTTGCGCCCGCCGCGCTTCGTGCCTATGGGTTCAGGCCTGTCGTGGTTCTCAATGCATCCTTCGTCGGAATCTCGCTGCTGTCCATGCTGTTCATCGGGGGGCGGCTTCCGACCTTCGTGATCGTCGCTTTCCTGTTCCTTTGCGGACTGGTCCGATCTCTCCAATTCACGAGCATGGCGACTCTCGTGTTCGCCGATGTCCCCGTCGATCTCAGTGCTCCCGCCTCGACGATCTCCAGCATGGCGCAACAGATCTCGATGGCGTTCGGCGTGGCGTTCACCACGGGATGCCTCACGCTTTCGCGCGCCGTCTCCGAGAGAAGCGAACTGGTCCTCCGCGATTTCCGCGTGGCCATCGTCGGTGCGGCGCTCCTCGCGTTCCTGGCCTCATGGATCTTCCGTGGTCTGTCGCCGAGCGTGGGCGCGGAAATCACGGGGCGTTCTTCTGCGGTCCCGTAGCCTTCGCTGCATCCCCGGCACCAAGGCGCATGCTCGGTCAGGGACATTCCGACGACGGAATCGCGTTTGGGGTTTTCTTCCCGGCGTATTTGTGGCAAGATCACGGATATCGCCATCGAACGAACGGACGCATGGTTCGATTGCACGCGGATCCACGGGAGACTTCAATGGGGAATGATGTCAAAATCCGTCTGGCACTGGTGGGCGACCTGCCGGAGATCCGCGCGATCTACAATCGCTCCGTCGCCGTCGAGACCGCGAGCTTCGACCTGGAGCCGGTGGATCTCGCCGAGCGGCAGGCGTGGTTCGCCGCCCATGGAGGCGATTTCCCCGTGCTCGTGGCCGAGCGCGATGGACGCGTGGTCGGCTATGCGAGCTTGTCCCGTTGCAATTCCAAACCCGCTTACGACATCACGGCGGAATTGTCCGTGTACATCGCCGAGTCGCATCGCCGCCGAGGTCTGGCCTTGGCGCTCTCCGAGGAGATCCTGGGGCTCGCACGGAGCGGAGGTCTGCACACTGTGGTTTCGCTGATCACTTCCGAGAACGAGGCGAGCCTGCGTCTGCACGAGCGATTGGGGTTCCGGATCGTCGGCACGTTGCATCGTTGCGGGCGCAAGTTCGGACGCCTGCTGGACGTGGTCATCCTGGAAAAGGATGTAATCGCTCCTTCCGGGCAATGATGTTTGGAAACCGATTGACGGATTCGGTTATTTGTCTAGTGTTGTTGCTGAATAGAACAATTCCTGCGCGGCCGTATCGGTGACGATGAGGCCTAACTCCTTGGCGCACTCTCTCTGTGCGTTCGGCTTCGGAACAAGGTCGATAAAACTGAACCATCACGCGCGTTTCTGTGTTTTTTCGGATTTCTAAACCCGCCTGTAATGAAGTGTAATGGGATGTGATGGATGTCCTTGATATACTCTCGTCCTGATGGCATCACAATCAGTCATGGATCGTTGCGCATGACACTCCTTCGTCTTCTTTCGTGTTGGTCGATTGTGCGTGGGCTCCGCCGATTTTTGTCCATATTTCCATCGGGCGTCGAGCTTCCAGCCCTTCCTGTGGCTTTTCCGGTGCCGGAAAGCCAGAACGAACGGCAGACCCTTGGTTGCCGCGCATCAAGTCTGCCGCGAATAGAAAAATCCCTTGTCTGCACGCGCGCGATCGGTTTGCAGGCAAGGATGCCCTGCGCTCGCCGAACGTGGTTGCAATACGGCTTGCAAATGTCATCGTCAAATTCAACGAGAGGAGAATAGCATGGCCGATCCGTTCCTTTCCGAAATCCGGATCTTTGCGTTCAACTTCGCGCCCCAGGGATGGGCAACCTGCGATGGGCAGGTGATGCAGATAAACCAGAATTCCGCGCTTTATTCGCTGCTCGGAGTCAAGTACGGCGGTAACGGTACAAGTACCTTCGGACTCCCGAACCTGAACGGTCGCGTTCCGGTGGCCATGAACGGCGCAGCCGGGACCATCACGGGAGCGCAAGGTGCAATAGGCGGCGAAGCTTCCCACGTTCTCCAGGCTGCCGAAGTACCCGTGCACACCCACACCGTCAACGTGTCGTCGACAGTGGCGAACCAGCCGCTGCCAGCGGCACACGTTCTGGCGGCGCCATTGACGGCGATCTACGCTCCCGACAATCCGGCCAAGGCGGCGACGCTCGACTCGTCCTCCGTGGCAACCGTCGGAGGCGCGGGGCACGAGAACAGGCAGCCCAGCTTGGGATTGAATTTCTGCATCGCCCTGACGGGCATCTACCCCCCCAGGAATTGACCAGGAGAATCTGACATGGACGCATACCTTGGTGAAATCCGCATGTTTTCAGGGGACTTCGCCCCGATGGATTGGATGTTCTGCGATGGACAAATCTTGCCCATTTCGGACTATGACGCGCTGTTCGCGGTTCTGGGGGCGGTGTATGGAGGCGATGGCATTCAAAACTTCGCCCTGCCCGATCTCCGAGGTCGGGCTCCTCTCCATGGCGCTTCGACCTTCGGACAGAATGTGGGCGTCGAAGCTGTCGCGCTGAGCGCAGCCGAGATTCCGGCGCACACGCACACCATTCGCGTGGTGGCCGATACCGCGATCGCCACCGATCCGACGGGCAATCTGTTGGCGAATGCGGTCGCTCCGCCGTTGATGTACTCGCTGGCGTCCGCGGGCGCGGCGACACCGTTGAGCGGCGCGGCATTGAGCACCACCACCGGGGGGCAGGCGCATGCCAACATGATGCCCTCCTTGTGCGTCAACTTCATCATCTGCACAAACGGCGTGTTCCCCAACAGGAACTAGGAGGACGAAATGTCTGATCCTTTCATCGGCGAAATCCGCATCATGGCTTGTGATTACGCGCCCTACGGTTGGGCGCTCTGCAATGGACAATTGCTTGTCGTCCAGCAGAACTCGGCCCTCTTCAGCATCATCAAGAATATCTACGGTGGAAACGGCACGACAAATTTCGCCTTGCCGAACTTGGCGGGCCGGGTGCCGTTGCACCGGGGGCAAGGCTTTGGTTTGACCATGAATCACGCGATGGGCGAGGCGATCGGCGCCACGACCGTGACCCTTGCGACGAACCAATTGCCTGCCCACTCCCACGGATTCAATGCCGTTTCGGGAATGGCCAAGCAGACGGATGTTTCGGGGGCGATGGTGTCGACGATGAATACCACGTCTGGGGGAAAGCCAAGCGGCAAGCCCGCCTACACCGATGCTACGCCGAACGCGCAGCTAGGTCCCAACGCGGTCTCCGCGGTGGGAAGTGCGAGCCCGAACGCCCATCAGAATTGCCAGCCTTATCAGATCCTGAACTTCTGCATTGCTTTGACGGGTGTTTATCCGTCGAGGTCCTGACGACCCCCATGGATCGAACACTCGTCGCGTCCCGCGGGATCCTGCGGCCGGAAATGGCCGCCGACAAGGACTTGTTGTTCTTGGTTTTCGCGTCGACGCGCGAACTGGAGATGGGTTTGGTCGATTGGAGCGCGTCCCAGAAGGACGCGTTCCTGCGCCAGCAATTCCTGGCGCAGTACCAGCATTATCACAAGCACTATGCCGATGCCGATTTCCGAATCGTCGAGTGCGGAGGACGCCCTGCGGGGCGATTGTGCGTTCATCGCCAAGGTCGCGAGATCCGCATCGTCGACATCGCGCTCTTGCCCGAGTTTCGCGGGCAGGGCCTTGGCACACAACTGCTGGAAGGCGTGCTCGAGGAAGGCTCGGTTGCAGAGCTTGCGGTGACCATCCATGTCGAGAAACACAACCCGGCCCAGCGGCTCTACCAACGGTTGGGATTCGTGCCCATCGAAGACAATGGCGTCTACTGGCTCATGGAACGGAAACCGTCCGAAGGTGGAATTCATGCTTGAAGCAATTTCTGTCGAGGCCTTCCTTCCACTGATCGGGTGCGCCTTTGCCTTCCGATTTGGTGATCAGGAATTGTTCGTCACTTTGCAGGCGGCGGGCGAAATCGGGGGGTACCGCGGATCCGAGTTGCGGGCACCGTTCCGGCTGGAATTCATCGGCCCCATGACTCCTGTCTGGAGCCAAGGAATCCATCGCGTCGTTGGCGAAGGCATCCCTGATCTCGATATTTTTTTTGTTCCCATCGGCCCCAACGCTGACGGGATGCGTTACGAAGCGATTTTCAATTAGATCGTTGTCGATTTGATGGCTCAAGACAAATTTTGAATGATACCCGCGCAAGGAGATATTTCCATGAAGCTGTTCTCGACTTTGATCCACCGTCTTTGGATGCTTTGCGCCGTGGTCTTTGGGTTGTGCGGAAACTCGCTGGCCTGGAACACAGAGGATTTCGAGGGCTACAGCTACGGGGATGGCGCGGTCATTCCCAATGGAGCCACATTGGGGGCGTTCAAGTACTATGCAAGCAATGGGAAGGGAGCGTATTTCGATGCTTCCGGCCTATATTCGTCCAAAGGACTGTTTCGCAACTACGATGCCGCTAATGGTGGATTCAATTCCACCGATTTTTCCTTCAGGAGGGACGATTTTTCGGCTTTCAACCTCAACGCGATTCTTCTTTGGGATGCGTTTGGGGGGAGCCCGAATGTCATCCTCAAGGCCTTTCGCAGTGGTGTCCGGGTCCACAGGACGGTGGTCAATCCCCAGAGCTATACCGCTGGCACGACATTCACGTTGAACTGGAGCGATATCGATTCTGTCGTCATCAGCGATAGTACGGATGCGACGGGAAGCGGGGCCGACCTTTGCACGTTCCTCGACAGCATCGTATGGGAGGCGTTCGTGCTTCCCACGGTCACCACGGGAACCTCGTCCGGTGTGGGTGCCACCAGCGCGACCGTTTCCGGCACGGTGAACGCGAACAACACAATTGCGACGGATTCCGTCCAATATGGGACTACGACTTCCTATACAACGACTGTGGTAGCAAACCCCGGCACCGCCACGGGTTCTAGCGCAACCTCCATCAGCGCCACCTTGAGTGGGCTGACTCCGAATACGACTTACCACTATCGCATCAAGGCAGCGAACACCTCTGGAACCAGCAACGGTCCGGATGCAACCTTCACAACCCTTGCGAGTCCACCCTCGGTAGCAACGAACGCAGCGACGGGTGTGGGTTCGACTGCGGTCACTTTGAATGGGTCGGTCAACGCCAATGGCGTCAGCACCGCGGTGACGTTCCAGTATGGAGCCACGACCAGCTACGGCACGACCGTCACCGCAGCCCAGAGCCCCGTGACAGGCTCGTCGGCTACGGCGGTGAGCATCGCCCTGAGCGGGCTGACCCCGAGCACGACCTACCACTATCGCGTGGTGGGCGTGAGCGGTGGAGGCACCACCAATGGCGGCGATCTGACGTTCACGACGAGCGGTGCGGCTCCGATCGCAACAACTGGAACCAAGTCGGGCGTGAGTTCCACCAGCGCAACCGTTTCCGGCACGGTGAACGCGAACAACGCGAATACGACGGATTCCGTGCAGTACGGCCTGACGACGGGTTACGGCACGACGGTCGTGGCCACTCCGGCCACAGCCACAGGCACCAGCGCGACTTCGATCAGCGCGATCTTGAGCGGCTTGACTCCGAACACGACGTACCACTACCAAGTGAAGGCCGTGAATGCGACCGGCACCAGCTACGGTGACGACTCGACCTTCACCACTTCCGCGATTGTTCCCACGGCGACAACGGGAGCGGCTTCCAGCATCACGGGCACGGGTGCGTCGATCGCGGGAACAGTGAACGCGAACAACGCGAACACGACGGATTCGGTGCTGTACGGCTTGACGACCAGCTACGGCACGGGGGTCGTGGCCACTCCGGCCACAGCCACAGGCACCAGCGCGACCTCGATCAGTGCGACCTTGAGTGGCTTGACTCCGAACACGACGTACCACTACCAAGTGAAGGCCGTGAATGTGGCGGGTGCAAGCTACGGAGCGGACCAGGCCTTCACCACCTCGGCGATCGCTCCCACGGTGACGACGGGGACGACGTCGAGCGTGGGTTCCGCTTCCGCGACGGTGTCGGGTACGGTGAACGCGAACAACGCGAACACGACGGATTCCGTGCAGTACGGTCTGACGACGGATTACGGCACGACGGTCGTGGCCGCTCCTGCCACTGCCACGGGCATCAGTGAGACCTCGATCAGTGCGACCTTGAACGGATTGACCGCCAACACCACCTACCACTACCGGGTGAAGGCCGTGAATGCGGCGGGTACCAGCTACGGACTCGACTCGACCTTCACGACCACATTGTTGCCGCAGACCATCGCTTTTGGCACCTTGGCCCCCCAGACCTATGGGACAGATTTCGTCAAATTGACAGCCTCGGCGAGTTCCAGTCTGCCGGTGAGCTACGTAAGCGCCAATAGCGCAGTGCTCCGCATCTCCAACGACACTGCCTATCTCCTGGCGGCCGATACCGTGACGATCACGGCAAGCCAGTCGGGCAGTGCAAGCTACCTGGCGGCCACCTCGGTTTCCCAAAAAATGACGGTAACGAAGAAGCCACTGACGATCGCGACTGCAGTAGCTTCGGACAAGGTGTACGACGGCGCGACTGCCGCCACGGTGACGGGTTCCACTCTCACGGGACTTGTGAACTCCGATGCCGTGACGCTGATCCTCGGTTCGGCCACTTTCGCGTCGAAGGACACGGGTACGGCGAAGGTCGTGACCGTGACGGGTTCGACTCTTTCCGGTGCCAAGTCCGGCAACTACAGCCTGACGGAAGTGTCGGGCCTCTTCGCGGATATCACGCCGAAGTCGATTTCTGTCACTGCCGCGGCGAAGTCGAAGGTGTACGGATCATCCGATCCCGCCTTGACCTACACGGCATCCACCCTGTACTCGGGCGACTCCTACACGGGCGTCCTTGCGCGCGCCGCAGGCGACACGGTGGGCAGCTACGCGATCAACCAGGGTGGCTTGACCGCAGGTAGCAACTACTCGATCACCTTCACGGGTGCGAATCTGACGGTAACGAAGAAGCCACTGACGATCGCGACTGCAGTAGCTTCGGACAAGGTGTACGACGGCACGACTGCCGCCACGGTGACGGGTTCCACTCTCACGGGGCTTGTGAACTCCGATGCCGTGACGCTGATCCTCGGTTCGGCCACTTTCGCGTCGAAGGACACGGGTACGGCGAAGGTCGTGACCGTGACGGGTTCGACTCTTTCCGGTGCCAAGTCCGGCAACTACAGCCTGACGGAAGTGTCGGGCCTCTTCGCGGATATCACGCCGAAGTCGATTTCTGTCACTGCCGCGGCGAAGTCGAAGGTGTACGGATCATCCGATCCCGCCTTGACCTACACGGCATCCACCCTGTACTCGGGCGACTCCTACACGGGCGTCCTTGCGCGCGCCGCAGGCGACACGGTGGGCAGCTACGCGATCAACCAGGGTGACTTGACCGCAGGTAGCAACTACTCGATCGCCTTCACGGGTGCGAATCTGACGGTGACGCCGGCTGCGCTCACGATCACGGCAAATGATGCCACCAAGTTCTATGGGCAAGCGGATCCGGTCTTCACAGCTTCCATGACGGGGTTCGTGAATGGTGAAACGGATGCGGTGGTCAATGGGCTGAGTTTGTCTCGTACTCCAGGGTCGGGTGTCGGCGATTATCCGATCATCCCTGGTGGTGCGACTGCGGCGAATTACAACATCACCTATGTGAACGGCACATTGACGATCAAAGCCTCCACGGGGATCTCCGCATCCCGCCGTGTGAACGTTTCGACGGCGCTTGAATTCCACGTATCGCGTGCATTCGCTCGTCCCGCGCTCGGAAGAGGCCGTGGCGATCTCGGCATTGCCAAGCATGATTGCGACGATGGCTCCTGCCAGTCGGTGGAGCTGGCGCTTCCGCAGGCCGCCGAAGTCGTGGTGGGTATCTTCGACAACATGGGTACTCCCGTGATCCGTTGGAGTCAGACGATGACCGACGCCGATCATGTGATGCTGCCTCGGATGGATGACGGCCGTCGCATGGCGCGTTTGGTGTGGAATCTGCGTTCGGAGTCGGGAAGCCCTGTTCCCGAGGGCGTGTACGTCTGGCAGATCAAGGCTCGCTTGAAGGATGGCACCGAACTCAAGGAAATCCACAAGATGGGCGTTCATACGCCTCGTTGATCACGGGCGGGACAGGGGTGTGGACACCCTGTCCCCGCAATCGCACGTCGGTTCGGAGAGGTCGAAGGCGGATTGTCGAACCCCCGCCTAGATTCGGGCCATGGCCTCCAGTCACCTGGGTGGAGGCATTTCCTCTGGATCGAGGGTGGTTCGACGATGAAACGTGCAATACTGCTTCTAGGGGTCTTGGCAAGCGCATCCCTGGCGGCCCTGTCTGGAACGGTCAAGACATCGTCCGGTAGCGGTTTGTCGGGGGTGTCGGTCTCCTTGAGCAAGGCCTCGGCCAGCGCCGTCACGACGGATGCGTCGGGCCAGTGGGCCATCGCGTCCGTTTCCGTGGGTCCACGGTTGCAGAGCCAGCGGGTTCTGCCCAACAACCTCGTCCTCGAAAATGGTCGTCTTGCGATCAGCATGCAAGGCGTCGCGATCAATGGGCGTCGCCTCGATGTCCGTTCCGGGGAGGTGGAGAACATCTCCGTCGCTGGAAGAACCATGGCCGTGGTCGACACGCTGCTGTTCAAGATCGCCGGCACGGTCAAGGCGCGCTTGGTCATCGGGAAATACGACAGTACCGGCATCGTCACGGTGATCGATACATCTTCGACGGTCTTGGACGAAGGAAGCAGCGTCACGACTTGGGCGTCGGGTTGCACGGCCGCCAAGGTGGCGTGCACCGCAGGCACATGGACCGCCGGCGGCCCCGACCCGGACCACAGCGGATTCAATCTCATCAAGGAGTCCGACCACTTCACGATCTATTCGGACGAGACCATATCCGACGCCACGGCGACATCGGCGTTGAACACCCTCGAAACCGTGGTGTGGCAGAATCTGTTCAATTCGAACCTGTACATGCCCGAGCCCTGGTGCAAGTCGTCCACCAAGATCAAGCCTGCCATCCATGTCCACTCCGATTGGGGACTCACCGGCGGTGGATGGGCCACCGATCGGATCGGCATGTGGATCGGCACCGGCGGACTGACCGACCACTGGGGGCTCACCCACGAATTCACGCACTCCTGGCAGACGGCGAACAACCAAGCGGGTGGACTCGCTTGCAACAGCGCCAACACCTGCGGTTGGATCCACGAAAGCCATGCGAACTACACTCCCCACCAGCTTCCGGAGTACGCGTCGAACGTGCACTGCTCCGAAATGCTTGGAAACGCCCCGCACCTCTATCTGGGCTCCACGCGCGACCGCTACTGCAACTGGCAGTTCATGGAATATCTCAAAGACAAGTATTGTCCATCAGCGGTCAACGAGATGTGGACCGCCAGCGGCGACGATCCGTTCACGAGCCTTCAGAAATCCCGCGGCTGGACCGTCTCCCAGCTCAACGACTTCTTCGGCGACTGGGCGATGCACAACGTGGTGTGGGACTACAAGGCCACGCCGGGCGCGTTCCGCACCACCTACGGGAACATCACGGCCACGGACAAGGCCGAGCGTCTGCGTCGCCTGATGCCGCTGGAAGCCCTCGACGCCAACTGGGCCGCCAATCGCCGTTTCGTCTCGCCGTTCTATGGCGCACCGCAGCGGTTCGGCTACAACGTCGTTCGCCTCCATCCCGAGAATGGCGCGACCTCCATCACAGTGAAGTTCCGCGGCATCGACCAGTCGGGCTCCAACGCCGATTTCCGCTGGGGGCTCGTGGCGACCAACAGCGCCTTCACCTCGGCTCGCTACAGCGCGATCAAGAGCGGTCTGGACGCCGCCGTCACCTTCAAGGTGAACTCGGGCGAGCCGCTGTTCCTGGTGGTGACCGCCACGCCCAAGACCTTCCAGACCGTCACCTGGGATCAGGAGTACAACACCATCTGGCGCTATCCGTACATGATCGAACTGGCCAACGCATGGCCCGCCGGCTTCCAGAACGGAGCGCTCGACGCCTGTCCGTCGGGGACGGTGCGCCACGACAACGGTGGCGGTTGCGCTCCATCAAGCACGCCGGCGACAGTTTATGTCGGCCCCTACGCCAAGGTGCTCTCCACGGCCACGGTCAGCGGCAGCGCCCGCATCGAAGACGAGGCCATCATCGTCAAGGGCACCGTCTCGGGCGGAACGGTCGGAGGCCTCAGCGTCGTCGGCATGTCCGGTAGCGACTGGGGCGACAACACGTTCAACGTCGCCGGCTCCGCGACGGTCCGCACCACCTTCTATCCGCTGGGCTTCTTCGAGGCCAACCAGGGCGCATCGGGCACGGCGAACATCTACGGCGACGTGGAATTGCGCGGCGACGGCACCAACCGCAGCTCGGGGAACTTCTCCGGCTACGTCGACGCATCCTCCACGGTCGGGTCGGCGACGGACAAGAACTCCAAGGGGCCGTGGACCTGGCGACCTTGATTCCCTGAACAGGCGCCGCCCCCTCGCGACCCCGACCGGGTTGAGGGGGCCGCCCTCCTCCAGGCTTCCCTCCGGTCGGTGCTCCGCACCCATGCCGAAGGCATGGCCTTCCGTCCGGCTGGCGCGTCCTGCATCGCCGGTTCGGCATCCACTCGCATCGGAGACACATCATGACGTTCCGCCTCGTTCCGCGCCTGGGAGTCCTGTTGCTCTCCGCGATGCTTCCCGCCTTCGGCGCGCAGACGATTTCCGACGCAAGTTTCGCGGTCGAGGTCGGAAGCTACGGCGAGATCTCCTCGTTGAAGATCGTGGGGGACGCCTTCCCAACCTGCTACGTGATGAACGCGACCAACAGCCCCGACCAGAACACCACCGAACACCAATGGCTGGGCGAGCTGTTCTTCACGTATCGGCTGGGTTCGGGCGCGTGGACGAATGCGCTCACCTCGGTGTCCAAGAGCGGTCGCACGGTGACCAAGCCGACCTCCACGAGCGTCCTCGTGCATTACGCGAACGCGACCGAGGCCGATGGAATCAAGGACTTCGCGATCGACGAGACGTACGAACTGAAGGATGGCGGCTTGGTCTGGTCCATCAAGCTCGTGAACGCGTCGAGCCAGTCCATCGAATTCGGCGACATGGGCCTTCCCATGCCCTTCAACGAGCGTTGGGCGGAGAACGAGACGATCTACGAGACGCGCACGACCAAGCATTCGTTCGTGGGACTCAACGGCTCGTACATCACGGTGAAGCGTCCCAGCGGCATCGGGAACTTCCTGATGCTCACGCCCGACGCCTCCACGGGCGCGAAGCTCGAGTACATGGACCATTGGCGCAAGGAGGAGCACGCGGGCAGCACCTGGAGCCAGGATACGGGCAACTGGGCGGCGGGCTTGAACGTGTACTACGTCCATTCCAACGTCATCAAGTCGACAGGACGAGGCTACCTCCCCAACACCAGCCTGACTCTCGCGGCGGGTGCTTCGAAGACCTATTCCTTCAAGTTCCACAAGCCTTCGAGCGAGGCCGATCTGCGCGACATCCTCTACAAGGAGGGGATGGTCGACGTGGGCGTGGCTCCGGGAATGATCGTGTCGCAGGGCGACGTGGTGCACGTGGATCTCCACACGTCCAAGGCCATCGGCGCGATCGAATTCCAGAATCCGTCCACCTCCACCTCGAAGTTCGTCTCCACCGTCCCCACCGACCACAAGCTCTACGAGTTCGCTTTCACGAAGCTGGGCGAGAACATCGCCACGGTGAACTACGGAGACGGGGAGAAGATCGCCCTCCAGTTCTACGTCATCGAAGCTCCCGGAGCGGCCGTGCAGAGGCACGCCACGTTCATGGTGGAAAAGACGCAGATATCCAATCCGGGAGTGTTCAACGACAAGATCTTCGACGACTGGATGATGGACTCGAAGAGCCGCCGCAACGCCTTCACCGGATACCAGGGCTTCACCTACTGGATGGGCTGGGGAGACGACTGGGGATTGACGCATGGACAATTTCTGGCCGAGAAGAACGTCGTGATGCCCGTGGCTTCCGAGATCGCCGCTCTGGACGACTACCTGGAAACGGCCGTCTGGAACACCATCCTGAAGGGGCATCAGACCGACTTCCTGCTCCACAACTGGCTTTCCACGCCAGGCTTCACCGACGACTACTATCGCGGCTACGCCTATCCGCACGTCTACAACACGTTCTTCAGCATGTACAAGGCGGCGAAGCTCCACTCCGACGTCGCCACGTTCAAGAACTCCGCCACCACCTACTTGACGCGATGCTTCGGGATCATCAAGTCGTTGTACACGAACAACGTCGGCTACAACTTCGACACCGGTCTCATGGGCGAACTCACCACGCCCGAGATCCTCGCGGCGCTCGAGGCCGAGGGCATGACGACGGAGGCGTCGCAGCTGCGTGGTTGGATGGCCACCAAGTGGAACAACTTCAAGAGCAACACCTACCCCTACGGTTCGGAGTACAACTACGACAACACGGGCGAGGAAGCCGTGTACATGCTCGCGAGAATGAATGCGAACACGACCATCCAGGGCAAGATCGAGCAGAAGACGCGCGCTTGCCGGGGTTGGCAGCCCGTGTGGTACTACTACGGCGTTCCCGTCACGATCTGCGGCGAGAACTGGTGGCAGTTCCAGTACACCGTCGCGCTCGCCGGTGCCGGAATGGACGACTGGATGCGCTACCATTCCGCCACGCCCGATCTCGACGCGCGGGGCGTCTACGCGGCGAAGCTCGGCAACTTCACCGCGGTGAACTCCGGACAGATCGACTCCGACCCGGCCAACATCGGCACGGTCTCCTGGACCTACCAGGCCGAGAAGGGGAATCTCGGTGCCCAGGGTTCCGCGGAGACGCAGGGAACCAAGAATGTGCGCACGGAGCTCCACAACGGGTGGCGCTCGATGTCCGGAGAGGCCGATCTCGGGCTCTTCGGCGCGCTCAAGATCATCAGCGCCGATGTGGCCAACGACCCCATCTTCGGGCTCGTCGGCTATGGATGCGATGTCTCGCTCGTCGGAGGGAGCTACGATCTGACGATCAAGGACGGGATCGGGCAGAAGGCCAACATCATCCCCCTGAAGATTTGGCTCTCGGTCGACCAGAATCGGATCGCCAAGCTTTCCGTCTCCGATGCGAAGAACAAGATCGTGGCGAACATGGTGGTCGGCAAGAAGGTCGCCCATGTGGCGAAGTTCACGATCGAGGGGCTCGCCGTGGGCGACTACACCATCTACGTGGACGGTGTCTCCAAGGGAACATTCAAAGTCAGTGGTGGCCTGTCGTCGGTGTCCGTGCCGCTTGCCGGGACGGCCACTGCCGAGGTGGTCTTGCAGAGCTCGTCGCTTCCCTCGTCGGTCCTGCGCAAGGTGAACGTCCGGCCCATCCTGCGCCGCGAAGGTGCTTCCTGGTGGGTGTCCTGCGCCGACGTCGCGGCCTGTCCTCGGATCAGGGTGCTGGGCGTCGATGGCGCGGTGGACGCCGAAGTGCAGCCCGAGGCGATGGCCACCGGCACGGGCGTATCGCTTCCGATCAGCGGAAACGGGATGCGCCTGGTCCAGGCCGTATGGCTGGATGGGGCGACGAGCGTGCTCGGGCGGGTTCCCTCCATTCGCTAGGGAATCCGCGGTCTTCACGGCTCCCGGGAATGGGGCCGTGTCGTGCAAGTCGGAATACAGGACTATCCCGCTCTGTGCACTTGGCACCCCTGAACTCCGAAGCCATGCGCTCCCCGGCGAGCGGCTTCCACTGTGGACAATCAGTCCCCGCGAACACCCGCTACGGTGCGTATTCGCGAGCGGACGGAAGCGGGTCGGCCTAACTTCATCCAAGCTCGGTTTCGTCCGGTCGATCCGTCACGAGCTTGGCTTCCCGTGAACCATCCCTCCCAGGAGACGCCATGACGCACCCCAATGCCTCCCATCCTGCGCCCAGCGTCGGACCGGCGCGCTCTCGACGTTGGCTGGCCGGGATGGCCGTCCTGTTCGCGACGGCCTCGCCCTCCTTCGCGGCGAAAACCATCTACGTTCCCGCCTTTCTGGCTCAGGATGGCGTCAACCTGAGCGATTGCAGCACTCAGTTCTGCTACGATCGGAGCTTCCAGACCGACAATTGGATCGTCTTCTGGGAGAAGGGCTTCGGGACCGATCCATCCAAGGCGTCGGGCACCTACAAGGTGGACACGGCCGCTCTGAAGGCGGTCGCCGAGAAGAGCTTCGCGACCTACGTCGACACCCTGAAGATGGTGGTCAAGGGATCGTCGCTCACCGACAAGTACAAGCAGATGATCTTCCTGCTCTACCAGACGGATTGGGCGGCCTACGGGTCGGGACAGGACGAGAAGGTGGGCACGCTGCACGTCGACCCCGCCGCGGCGAACATCGCGACGGTCCTGGCCCACGAGATCGGCCACTGCTTCGAATACATGACCGGAGCCGACGTATCGGGAGCCGGTTGGCGCTGGGGCTTCGGGGCCAACGGAGCCGGAGGCAACGGCTTCTGGGAGCAGATCGCCCAATGGGAAGCGTTCAAGGCTTACCCGGAGGCGCAGTTCGCCGACTACGACTTCGACAACTACGTGAAGTCCAACCACAAGCACCTCGTCCACGAGACGCCGCGCTACGCCAACTACTTCATCGGCGACTACTGGGCATGGAAGCGCGGCATCGACTTCATGGGCAAGCTCTGGCGCGGGACCAAGACCTACGAGGATCCCATCGACACCTACAAGCGGCTCACGGGTGTCACGCAGGAGCAGTTCGACGACGAGATGTACGAGCACGCTTCGCGCCTGACCACCTGGGATCTGCCGGCCATCAAGTCGTACGGTGCCAACTACATCGACAGCCGCGCGCAGGTCAAGATGAGCAAGACCTCCGACGGTTATTGGCTCGTCGACACGTCCGCGACCCCCGAGAACTACGGGTACAACAGCATCAAGCTCAACGCGCCCGCGACGGCTACGACAGTTTCCGTCAGCTTCAAGGGCAAGGCGGGGCAGTCCGGCTATCGGTCCCTCAACGTCGCCAAGGGCGGCTGGCGCTACGGGTTCGTCGCCCTCCTGAAGGACGGCACGAGGGTCTACAGCGACATGGCCACGGCCAAGTACACCAACGGAGCCAACCCAGAAGGCTCCATCAGCTTCGCGGTCCCGGCCAACAGCAGCAAGCTCTGGCTCGTGGTCTCCGGTGCGCCCCAGGAACACTGGCACCACGCCTGGGACGACGACGACACCAACGACGAGCAGTGGCCCTACCAGGTCCAGTTCGTCAACACGAACCTCCTTGGTCAGACGAATCCGCCTTCGGTGTCGGTGCAGGAATTCGAGCGCACGGCGCGTGGGGCTTTCGTGGTCCGGGACGGCATGTTGGAGATCGCAACCGGTGTCGAACGTGCCGAGATCCTCGATGTCCAGGGCAACCTGATCCGCTCGCTCGATGCCTCCTCTGCCCGCATGGCGTCGCTGAACGCGCTTCCCAAGGGCGTCCTGCTGGTGCGCACCTGGGGCCGTGATGCGGCGCGTCCGACGACGGGACGCTTCACGAACTTCTAAGGACCTCGCTTCGTGCAGGGCGCCTCCCCGCCTTGCGGCGGGGCCGCCCTCCTGCGGGCTGCCCTCATGGTCGGTGCTCCGCACCCGCGCCTGCGGCGCGGCCCTCCGTCCGGCTGGCGCGAACCGGAAAACAGTTTTTGCCGGCGTCGCAAGTGCGAACCACGCAGCGGGAGTATCCTATCCATCATGCGTCCTTCCTTTCGATCCATCGCTTCCGCGGCGCTTCTGGCCGCACTCTCGCTTCCGCTGCGCGCCGCCGACATCCAGGTCGCCTGTGTTGGCAACTCCATCACCGCGGGCTACGGCCTTGCCTGGCACGAAGACTATCCCACCAAGCTCGACTCGATCCTCGGAACGGGATACGCGGTCACCAACTACGGCAATAGCGGCAAGACGATGGTGCGAGGCTCTTCGGATACCTACTGGAGTCAAACCCAGTTCGCGAATGCGTTGGCCGCCAAGCCCGACATCGTGGTGATCGAACTCGGAACCAACGATTCGAAGACCTACATCTGGCCCACCTACGGAAAGGATTTCAAGGCCGACTATCGCGCCATGGTCGATACCTTCCGGACTTCGAGTCCGAAGCCCGAGGTGTGGATCACGCTTCAGCCGCGGGCGAACAAGCCGAGCTGGAACATGTACGACTCCACCATCGCCAAGGAGATCAATCCGCTGATCCGTGCCGTCGCGCTCGAGGCTGCGGCCCCGTTGATCGATCTGCGCGCGGGATTCGCGGGGCACCCCGAGTGGTACCTCGACGACAGCGTGCATCCCAACGCCGTCGGCGCCATCGAGCTGGCCAAGCTGGTGGCGGGAATGCTGACGCGTTCGCCGGTCGCGATCAAGCGGGAGACCAGTGGAACGCTGACGGTGTCGCAGGGCTGTGGATTCCAATGGTACCGCAACGGCGTGCTGCTGCCTGGCGACACGGCCCAGACCCTCAAGTCGACGCTCTCCGGCTCGTACAAGGTTTCCGTGAAGGTCGATGCCGCGACGGAATCCCGTCTCGTGTCGTCGGAAGCGACGATGTCCGTGGGCGTGTCGGAGCGATCGCCGTCGACGATCGCGCTTCGCGTCGGGTCGTCGGGTCGTCTCGAGATCCAGGCGCCAGCCGATGCGGGTCCGGTTTCCGTCCTGCTGCGCGATTCGCACGGCAAGACGGTTTCTGTCGGATCCGTCCGTTCCGGCGTCTACCTCTACGAACTCTCCGCTCGCGACGTCCAGCAGAAGGGGCGACTGGTCGTCCCCTGAGACGGAACTCGGTGGGTGCTATTCGCCCCGGTAGATGCAGCCGGCGGTGCAGGTCTCCTTGACCTGCACTTCGAAGAGCAAAGGCATGATCGGCTTCAGGCGATCCCAGATCCACACGGCGAGCTGTTCGCTCGTGGGGTTTTCGAGCCCTTCGATCTCGTTGAGATAGCGATGGTCGAGGGTGTGTTCGAGGGGCTTCCAGGCAGCCTTGATGTCGGCGAAATCCATGACCCAGCCAGTGTCTTCGCCAGGAACGCCGCGCACGGCGACGCGTACATGGAACGTGTGCCCGTGCAGTCGTCCGCATTTGTGGCCAGCCGGCACGCGTGGCAGGTGGTGGGCGGAATCGAAGGAGAAATCCTTCCAGATTTCGACGGGTCTCATGGAATGCCGATCAGCTTGTGGGTCTGGAGCGAGAGCCGCCAGCGAGGGTGGGTCATGACTTGCTCGATGGTCTCGCGAAGGTTCTGTTCGCGTCGTTCGGGAACGGCGTCATCCTGTGGTTGCAGGAAGAAATGGTCGAAGGAGAGTTCTTCGATGCTCGAAAGAACGAAGGGCTGGGGCCAGACGACCTTGAGCTCGTGTCCACCCTTCTGCACCCATTTCGCACCTGCCTTGGGACTCACGCAGATCCAGTCGAGTCCAGAAGGGGCGTGCAGCGTGCCGTTGGTCTCGAGAGCGATCAGGAATCCGCGATCCCTCAGGGCTTCGATCAGCGGGTCGTCGAGCTGAAGCAGCGGTTCGCCGCCGGTGCACACGACCCAGCGGGGGCCGCCCGATGCGTTGCGGTGGTTGGCCACCGCGTCGGCGAGGCTGTCCGCGTCGGGGTAGTCGCCTCCGTCGCGGCCATCGCAGGTGGTGAACTGCGTATCGCAAAAACCGCATGTGGACGAAGCGCGATCGGCTTCGCGGCCGCTCCAGAGGTTGCATCCGGAAAAACGCAAGAACACGGCGGGGGTTCCTGCCTGTGCGCCCTCGCCTTGCAAGGTGGTGAAGATCTCCTGGACGCGGTAGCTCATGCGAACGGATCCGATAGGCCGAAGCGCAGAAGGCGCGGATCGCTCATGCCTGCGCCGCGGAATCCGGCCAGGCGCAACTGGCAGGAATCGCATTCCATGCAGGGGGCGCCATCCGGATGCGGATCGTAGCAGGAGTGGGTGAGGCCGTAGTCGACGTTCAGCGAGAGGCCCAGCTGGATGATCTGCGTCTTGGACAATTTCTGGAGCGGGGCGACGATGGAGAGGGGGCGGCCTTCGACGCCGCGGCGCGTGCCGAGGCGGGCGGTCTGCTCGAAGGATGCGATGAATTCGGGGCGGCAGTCGGGATAGCCCGAATAGTCGACCGCGTTCACGCCGATGTAGATGGCCGCCGCGTCGAGGGCGTCGGCCCAAGCCAAGCCGAAGGACAGGAAAACCGTGTTGCGGGCGGGCACGTAGGTGCTGGGGATTCCGGAACCGATTTCCGTCTCGTCTCGGCCTTTGGGCACTTCGCCATCTCCCGTGAGGGAGCTCCCGCCGAAGACGGCAAGGTCGATCGTGGCTGTGCGATGCTCCACGGCACCCAGCGCGCGGGAAATTTCCGCGGCGCATTCGAGCTCGATGTCGTGGCGCTGTCCGTAACGGAAGGCAAGGGTGTAGCAGTCGAAACCGTCCCGGCGCGCACAGGCGAGGACGGTGGCGGAATCGAGTCCTCCGGAAAGGAGGACGACGGCCTTCGGAGTCTCTGGCATAGTCTTCAAATGTAGGCTCCTTTGTGATCCCGCTCACGCAAGACGTGGGCTCTGTGGGTTCAGGAAAACCGATTCGTATCTTCGTTTCCATGAAACGTATCCCCATGCTCGTTCTGATCATGCTCGCTGCGGGGTTTGCCGATGCGCGTTCCCTCGTCCAGCCCGGTTTTCGCATCGGCCTGCGGGCCGGCCCGAGCGAGTGTACGCCGGAACTCGGTCTGGCCGCATTCTACGGGCCGCTTTCCGCTTCCCTCGATGGATGGATACAGCCCTGGCGTTTCCGCACCACGGAAGACGATCTCACCTACTACGCCCAGGATCTCTACCCCATCACGGCGGACATCCAGTTCCGCGAGCGCCGCTGGGGCTTCACTCCCGGCATCCATTTCGACTACGGCAACAGCGTGGTCGGCATCGTGCCGGGTGCGGGTTGGGAATTCTCGTGGGGCGACTGGGAAGGTGATGTTGCCGACCCTCCCTTCGAGTCGGTCGGATGGGTGGGCGCCGAGCTGCGCATCCTGAAGGTCAGCCACATCGGCGCCAAGTTCTATCCCAGCGACGCGAGATCCGGAAGTTGGAAAGTCGAGTACGTCGCCCAGTTCGGAGGCCCGAAGCGCAAATGAACATCAAGCCATTCCTCTGCGCGGCGTTCGCCGCACTTCTTCTGGGATCCTGCGACAACGGCGTCATCGCCGGACCCAACACCGCCACCATCACGGCCACCATCACGCCTTGGCGCAACGCCTATGACAGCGTCCTCATCGATGTCCGCGTGGGCGGATTCCGCGGCCCTTTGCGGGAGGTCAACGCCGATCCTCTCTACGATCCGGACCAGAGCCAGATCTTCATCGACGACCTTCCTCTCGGGGATTGGGTCTTCGCCGCCGTCTACTACAAGACGAATCGCGATACGCAGGGGAACATCACGGGCACGTCGCATCGCGTCGCCGTCGCGCAGGGTTCCGTCGAGGCGGTCTACGATTCGGATTGCGATTGCCGCTACCTCGAAGGCGACAACGTCGACCTTCGTCTCGCTGATTGATTCGTTTCCACATTCCGGTCCAGATGGAAGCATATCGCTTCCCGAGCCCAACGATGGAGGATTCATGCGCATTCATGTTCTCGAGCATCATCCCATGGAAGGCGTCGGCACGATCGCCGACTGGATCGTCGTTCGCGGGCACGAAATCACTCGAACCCGCTGGTACGAGGATCCTTCGCTCCCTGAACCCGATTCGTTCGATCTTCTGATCGTGATGGGCGGCCCCATGGGCGTCTACGATGACGATCAGCATCCGTGGTTGGTGGCGGAGAAGGCGTTTCTCGATCGTTGCATCGCCGCCGATCGGTGGATCCTCGGCATTTGTCTCGGTGCGCAGCTGCTTGCCGATCGTCTCGGTGGACTTGTCGCCCGCAATGCTTGGACCGAGATCGGTTGGTGGCCGGTCCAGCGCACTCTCGAAGCCGCTTCCGATCCGGTCTTCTCCGCCCTTTCGGAGCACATCGACGCGTTCCACTGGCATGGGGACACCTTCGCGATCCCTCGCCATGCGATCCATGCGGCCTATTCCGCGGGTTGCGCGGCGCAGGCGTTTCGCAAGGGGCGCGTCATGGGTCTGCAGTTCCATCTGGAACTTTCCGAAGAATCCCTCCGCGGCCTGATCGGCGCGACCGACCGCTTCGAAGGGCCTTATGTCCAGAATCCCGAAGCCTTCCTAGCGCCAGCCGATCGTTTCCGGATGTTGCGCAAGACGAACTTCGCCTTCCTTGATCGCATCGCATCGGAGATCGAACGAGGGTGAATTCCGCTTCTCCGGGGAATGGCGTTTCCGACTCCGTGGGCGACGTCCTCGACGGCATCTGGCATCGAGCATCCGATCGTCTGATCGCCACAGCCGCTGAAATCGGTGCGGATTCCTTGACGGCGCGCGAGCGGTTGGCTCGGATCTGCCGTCATCTCGTCGGGGGCTCGTCGGGGGCGCGCGCGCTTGCCGCGTCGCGTCTCCAGGCGGGGCTGGCCGAACGCTGGGGGTTGCGAGGCGTATTGTCGCCTCCTGACGATTTCCCCGACGATCCTGTCCACGCTTGGCTTCCTTGCGATCTAGGACAGGATCTGTCGCCAAGGGACCTGGCTGTGATGGGATGGCATGCCGCCGCGCAGGAACCGTTCCGTACGGTGCTCGAGGATGCGTTTGGCGCCACCTCGCGCTTGGCGCTCGCGGCGCTTCGCGCGAAAGATCCCGACCCGCGCTGGATGGCGGCCATCGCTCCGCACCCGCTCCGTCTCGGCTCCAGGTCGGACGATCGGAAATGCATGGATTGCGCCTGGCGTCGCCGGGGGCTCTGCCTTCAGGTGGCCCCGCCGTGGGATGGTCCGGCGCGCGTTTTCCGGTGCGATCCCGCGTGCGTCCGCTGGGAACCATTGTTGACAGATTCCGACTGCGCATCCTGCGGGGCCTGCTGTCGCGAGGGCTACAGCATCGCGCCGGTTCGCCGGGGAGAAGCGATGCTCGAGGCCCATCCCGAATGGATCCAGGGGAAAGGCGCTGGCGCGTGCATTCCGCGCCCTGGTGGACGTTGCGTCGCCCTTGCCGGCGACGGATCCCTCGAGGCGCCCTGGAGATGCCGCGACTACGCGGTCCGGCCTCGCGCCTGTTCCGGCCTGGCCGTCAGGAGCGCGGGCTGCCTGGACGCTCGTCGTCGCACGGGACTCAGCGCGGGTTGATCCTTCCGCCGAGCCTCAAGCTGGACGCTTGATCGACAGCTCCGCAACCGCTTTGCGCAGAAGTTCCGGTTGATGGATCTTCGCGATCCAGCGTTCCGGCAGCGATTCGACTCCGTGGCGCGCACCGAGCGAAGCCCCCGCGATCGCCGCATTCGTGTCCGTGTCGCCACCTTCGAGGATCACCTGTTCAAGAATCTCTTCGGTCGATCCTTCGGCATGCAGCGCCCACAGGCCGACTTGAAGGGCCTTGAGGGCGAAGCCCTTCTGCTTCCCATCGAGCTGGAAGGCCGACAGGGGCAGTCGTGCGCCGGAAACAGCCTGCGCGACCGCTTCGGGAAAGCCCATCGGGCCAAGGGCCTCGGCGAGGGTGGGGAAGTCGCAGGTCTTCCCTTCCAGGACATCCGAAAGGGCCAATGCGTAGGCGACGGTGGAGCCGACGCACAACGGATTCCAGTGGGTCGTGCGCGTCGCGTCGGTCGCCAGATGCACGAGATGGGCGCGGTCGGCGTTGCCGGCGTGGATGAAGATCGCGATCGGGACGGCTCGCACGAGGGCGCCGTTTCCTGCCGACCAATTTCTTCCCAGACGTTCGCTGGCTTCCTCGCTCGCTTCCAGGGGGTCGACCTCGCCTTCGATTTCGTCGAGGACTTTCTCCGTGAGGACTCCCATGCCGCGTCCATTGGCGTCGCGCCATTGGAGGAGGCGTTCGGCGAACAGCCTCGGATTGGTTCCGCCCGTCTTGGCGAGGAGGTCCGCGAGGATCATGGCGTGTGCGGTTTCGTCGTCCCAGGGCTTGCTTGACTCGTCGTCCGGAATATCCCGGATCGAGCCGCCGGAGAGGGTCCGGATCTTCGCTGCGGGCCAAATGGTTTCGTAGGGAAGACCCAATGCGTTGCCGCAGGCCAGACCGAGAAATGCGCCCTCGGCGCGCGATGTCGTATGAGCCATGAGTGGGTGCAAGGTACTATCCTCGCTCCCGGTGCAGGGGTTCTGGCGCGAAGCGTTGCCAGAGGTGTGCGAGATCGGCTTGTCTCGGATTCTTTCGAGTCCGGATCCCGTATTCGGAGGGCGGAGCGCTGTATTTAGGCCTTCTGGCGCATCTATGTTGAATGAGTGGATTTGAACGAGAAAATCTGGGACTACTCCGACTATCGTCAGGCTTTGGGGGACTTCCTCGTGGCCGAGCGTGCGTTGCGCCCCCAGTTTTCGTTGCGTTGGTTTGCCCAACGCGCCGGATTTTCCAGCCACAGCTTTCCCGGACTTCTGGTCGCCGGCAAGCGTAATCTCGGCGAAGAGGGCTTGGAACGTCTCGCGAAGGCCTTGCGACTCAAGGGACGTGCATCCAGCTATTTTCGCGCACTGGTGCGTCACAACCAAAGCAAGACGCCTGCCGAGCGCGAGGCGACTCTCGAGCTGCTCAAGAAGCTTCGCGCGGGACGCGATGCGCACCGTCTCCGCAAGGATCAGTGGGAGTACTACGATCGCTGGTGGCATTCCGTCGTGCGGGAATTGGTCGTCTACTCCGATTGGCGAGGGGAGCCGGGGCGTCTGGCCATGATGCTTTCGCCCCCTATCACGACGGAACAGGCGCGCCAGTCCATCGAGCTTCTCGAGCGGCTTGGTCTCGTCGTCAAGGGCGCTGAAGGGCGCTGGCACCAGACCGATGCCGTGGTCAGTGCAGTCGATGTTCCTGGGGCTGTTTTGCGCGAGGCGCGGACACAGTACCTTTTGCGAGCAGTGGAAGCCTCCGAACGATTGCCGCCAACAGAACGTCATGCCTCATGGGCCGTCCTTGCCATGGGGAAAAAGACCTTCCAGGAAATTTCGCGTCTCCTCGACGAGGCGCGTCAGCGCGCGCTTGCCGAGGCGGTCCTCGACCAGAGCGTCGAAGGCGTATACGTCGTGAGTCTGCAGGCCTTCCCGGTAGCGCGCTGGAGCGTGAAGGGGGAAGGCTGATGTGGCGTTTCCTTGCCCTTGTGGGATTTATCCTCCTTGGATCCTGTGGAAACCAAACCACGGCGGGAGGCGGAAGCGATCAGCCGAACACCCTTGATGTGCTGGTGTTGCAGGAGAATGGTCAGCCTGCCGTGGGGGCTGCGGCGCGTTGGGTGTCGGGGCGTTGGAACACGGAGGACACTTCCGCATCGTCAGCGTCCGTGTTCGGACGGGAAGCAAAGGTCGATTCTTCGGGGCGTGTCCAGCTTGAACGTCCCGACACGGGCGTCTGGCACCTCGAGGTGATCGACTCGCTCCGTCGGCAGGTCGCCATCCTCGATACCATACGGAACAACGCCATCCATCTTCTGCCTGCGGGCGAGTGGTCTGGATATGTCGCATCACGAGGTGCTCTGCCTGCGGAAATCTTCTTGGCGGGTACGTCGCGCTCGGTGAGCATTGGTCCCAATCGCCTGTTCCACCTGGGATGGTTGCCTGCTGGCCAGTATCGCGTTCAGGGCAAGTGGGCCAATGTGCGCCGCGAGCTCGCTTCCCGCTATCTCGATGTCGGTGAGATCGTCACCGGAGATACCCTCGACGGCGACAGCGCAGAAGTCGAGCTGGTGGACTTCGATCGTTTCCCCCTGCGTTCTGCGCTACGTGGAATATTCTGGTTGGATACGGATGTGAACCCCGGACAGTGGTTTCAGGCATCCGACGCATCAAGCCGGATCACGCCTTCCGACTTCAGTTCGAATCCTGCTTCCGCGCTTCTCGAAGAGGATGGCCGCGACTACGTCAGGGTGACCTTCCGACTGGGAAGCACAACCCAGTACAACGGCGTCACGACCAGCCCCTGGGCAGGGATTGGCATCGGTACGGCCCCCAACGCATATGGTCTCGATTGGTCCGGCGTTTCTGCGATCCGAATTCTTGTGCGTGGACGTGGAGTCATGCGAATGCAGGTCAACAGTTTCGCGGTCGACAGCATCGGCTCCGTCAACCACTTCGGCTCGGTGATCTCTCTCGAGGCGACTTGGCGTTGGTACGAGATTCCCGTTCGCGACCTTTGGTCGCAAGGGACTGGAATTCTTTGGAGCGATGCGGCCAAGGGGGTGCACGCGGTCGCCTTCTACGCCATGCAGAAAGATGTCCAGGTCGATCTGGCCGATATCCGGGTGCGCGGTGTCATTGCCGCGCGAAGCTCTTTCGTCTTGCCTGTTTCCATCCCTTAACGGACTCGTACCTTCATCGGGGCTACCCCGATTGGAGGCTTGGCAGGATGGATCCAAGAAAAGGAGCGGGGCGGGATCAGATCCCGCCCCGTTGTTCATCGGAGAGCCCCGTTCCATTTTCTCCGCTGAACTTCCGCAAAGATGAATTGCGAGAGATGTGCCAATGTGATTCGGTCTGGTCGTACTCTCCCAAAAATGTTGGGGGGACGAAAAAGACGGAACCGATGGTTTCGTCTTCCCTTGCCCATCCCGAAAAACCTTCGGTCCGCTTTTGGAGACTTCACTTTGGAGGAGCTAGCTTCCGGACCCATGCCCTTGCCTCGCCCCAAGATTTTCCTGGCCATTGGAACGATCCTTCTTCTGGCTGCCTTCACGGCCGAGTTCTGGGTCCAATCCCTGGCTGGTGCCGTGATCGATCAGGCGGTGATCCCTCTCGCTCGTCTCATCGTCGATATCCTCACCTGAGGAGAACGACGCCGCCCCATTCCCTGCAGGCGCGTCGGCGTGTAGCGTCTATCTTTCCGGCACTATGTCTGTACGCGTCGCCATCATGGGCGCCACCGGAGCGGTGGGTGCCGAACTCCTTTCCATCCTTGCCGAGCGGAAGTTTCCGATCTCGGAATTGCGCCTCCTGGCAAGCAAGCGCTCGGCCGGAACCACGCTCCAGTTCGCGGGTGCGAACCTCAAGGTCGAGGAGCTCACGCACGGAAGCTTCGACGGGATCGATCTCGTTCTCGCTTCGGCGGGTGGTTCCATCTCGGCGGAATTCGCGCCCAGCGCCGTGAAGGCGGGTGCCGTCGTCGTCGACAACACGTCCAAGTTCCGCATGACCGAGGGCGTACCTCTCGTCGTGCCCGAAATCAATGCCCATCGCATCCGCGACCACAAGGGCATCATCGCCAACCCCAACTGCAGCACCATCATCATGGCCCTGCCCGTGTACCCGCTGCACAAGGCGTTCGGCGTCCGTCGCGTCCATGCGGCCACCTACCAGGCGGCTTCGGGAGCTGGTGCTCGCGCCATGGAAGAGCTGAAGCAGGAAACTCTTGCCGTTCTCGAGGGGCGTCCCTTCGAGCGCACCGTCATCCCTCATCCGTACGCCTTCAACGTCTTCCCCCACAACGCTCCCTGGGTGCCGGAATTCGGCTACAACGAGGAAGAGCTGAAAATGGTGAAGGAAACGTCCAAGATCTTCGAGACCAATGCCGTCAGGGTCCACGCCACCTGTGTGCGCGTCCCCGTGTTGCGCGCGCATTCCGAAGCGTTGAATGTCGAGTTCGATCGCGATGTCTCCGTCGAAGAGGCCATGGAGGTGTTGCGCTCCGCTCCGGGTGTCGAAATCTTCGAGAATCCATCCGAGAACCGCTGGCCGATGCCGCTGGATGTTTCCGGAAAGGATCCGGTTCTCGTGGGCCGGATGCGCAAGGATCGCAGCCAGGCCAATACGCTCGACTTCTGGGCCGTGGGAGACCAGATCCGCAAGGGCGCGGCTCTGAACGCGGTGCAGATCGCCGAACACCTGTTCGCTTGAGTCGCGGCCCCCGGCGATGATCTGGATCCTTCTCGGAACGCTGATTCTCGCCGGCACATTCTTCGTGCTGGCCCTTGTGCAGATTCTGTCCATCGAGGCGCGGTTGCGGCATCTGGTCGTCGAAACCGAGGAGCGGCTCTCCAAGGTCTACAAGGTTCAACTGATTCCTCCCAGCCGGGAATCGCCCGAGAGCGCCGCCGAGTCGCCAGAGGAACGTGCGGAGGACGAGGAATGAGCGCGCCTGGATCATGGATCGAAGTCGATCGATCGGCTCTTTCCGCCAATATCGGGTTTCTTCGGGAACTTGTCGGATCGGATGTGCGGATCCTGGTGCCGGTCAAGGCCGATGGCTATGGCCACGGTGCCTACGAGACCGCTCGCACGGTTCTCGAGGCGGGAGCCGATCGCGTGGGCGTGGCCCGCATGCACGAAGGCGTCGAGTTGAGAGAGGCGGGCCTCGAAGGTCCCATCCATGTTCTGGAACCGTTCCATCCCAGCGACATCGGCCAGTACGCCGCCCACGGCTTGATCGCCACCGTCTGCGACGCGGCGGCGGCGGCGTGCCTCCGTCGCGAGGCTCCGGGCGAGGTGCGTTGCCATCTCAAGGTCAACACAGGGATGTCCCGTCTGGGATTGCACCCGGAACGAGATCTGGAAGTCATTCGCGGCATCTTGTCGGATCGGGCGACCGACTGGGAGGGAATCTTCACCCATTTCGCGCGTGCCGACGAGCCCCGACCGAACACGTCGCAGCAGATCGAACGCTTCGACAGGCTTCTGAGCGTTCTCGAACGCGATGGAATCCGCCCGCAGATCGCCCATGCCTCCAATTCGGCGGCGACGCTTCTCTATCCGCAGGCGCGCTACCAGATGGTCCGTCCCGGGCTTGCCGTCTACGGCTACGATCCCACCGAGGGCATTTCTTCGTTGGCCACATCGCTTCGCCCGGCATTGGGACTGTGGTCTACCATCCGCCAGCTTTCCTGGATCGAGCCCGGCGAGGAGGTCTCCTACGGCGGAATGTGGACCGCCCAGCGCCGTACGCGTCTGGCCGTGATTCCGCTGGGCTATGGGGACGGTTTCTGGCGTAGCCACAGCGGACGTTTCGAGGTCGAGATCCGAGGCCGACGCTGCCCGCAGGTCGGCCGCATCTGCATGGACCTCATGATGGTCGATGTCACGGAGGTTCCGGATGTCGCGTTGGACGATCGGGTCGTCGTCATCGGTCCAGGGCTTCCGGCCGAGCGGCTTTCGCAAGCGGCCGGCACCATCGTCTACGAGATCACCTGCGATCTTGGGCGTCGACTTCAGCGACGTTTCGTGTGATCATGTCGAGTGTGATCGAGGAACGTAGATTGAATGGTCCCATGATCCGCCGTACTGCCCTGCTTCTGATCGCCTTCGGGGCGTTTGTGGTTTCCGCGCAAACCGCCGACGATGTCGTGCGCGAAGCGCAACGTCTCCGGGCTCAGGCCGATCAGGAGCGACGTCTTGCTGCGGCTGATTCCGTGCGGCATGCCGAGTGGCGTAGCCAAGGCAAGGAACGCCTCGCCGCGATGCGTGCCGAGGCGGCTCGCCTGGGACGCGAGCGCGATTCCCTGCGCGGGTTCGTCGATCGCCGTCTCCACGCACCTCCCCCCCCGCCGCCCACGGCCGGTGCCGCCGCTCGGCGCAAGGCTTTCGCAGCGGCTGTCGCCGCCAGGATCGATGCGGCCTTGCCTCTGATCTCCCGATCCGGCGAAGCCTCCGCGTCGCGCTCCGATCTCGAAACGCTCTCCCGATCGCTCAAGGCGGGAACGGCGGATGCATCGGAGGGACTTGCTCGCCTGTTCGACGCTTGGGCAGAATCCATCGATGGCGCGAGCCATCTGTCGGCAAGGGCGGGAACGCACACGACCAAATCCGGGCGCGCCGTGCGAGGAACATTCATCATTTTGGGCGGCCTTCTCGAAGCTTTCGTCGACCGCCAGGGCGAATTCGCCTGCCTGCGGACACAGGGAAGCGATGTATGGAACGAGTCCGTCGATCCGAAAGTGATCGTTGCCTTGCGTGATGCCGCGGAGACGATCTCGGGCACGGGATCTCCCGGTTGGGCATGGATTCCCGCCGCTCCAGCGGGGGCCAAGCCATGATCCTGAGCGTCCTGGCGGCTCTTCTCCTTTCCGCGCCGAACACGCCTGCGCCCGCCACGAGCGGGCCGCCCACCAAGATCCAACGCACCGAGCTCGCCGCGGCCCAGCGCACCCGCGACAGCCTGTCGGCCGCCCGCTGGGAGGCGCGCCGTGCAGCCCAGAGCGAACGCGACGCTTGGCAGGACGAATTCGAGCGCGTACGCGACAGTCTCGAGGCGATCCGTGCCGATCGCGCCGCGATGGATGCGGAAGCCCTTCGCGTGGCGCGGGACAATGCCGCCACGAGCGTCGTCTCGACCAGCGACGCCGCATCGAGCGATCCGCTTGAAACGTATCGCCGTCCTCTCCTCGATCGGGCGCGCGTACTCCGGGAGCGCATCGCCCAGTCCCTTCCCTGGGATCGCGAACGCCGCTTGGCGAAGCTCGACAGCCTTGTCGAATTCCTCGGCACGGCCGGCCCGGAAGTGGGGCTCTTGCGCCTCTCCGACGCATGGCGCACCGAGTGGGATTTCGCCAATGGTTCCGAAACGATGGACACCCTCCTGCCTCGTCCCGAAGGCGATGCTCTTGAAGGGCGCGTTTATCGAGTGGGTGGTATCGGCGCCTGGTACCTGTCGCCGACCGCGGGCGTCGCGGGCATCCTCGTGCGCACGCCCGACGAAGGTTGGCAGTGGCGCGAAGATCTGACGGATTCCGCTCGGATGCGCCTGACCGTCGGCCTTTCCGCGCCGGGCGGGCTCGTGCCGTTCGATCCGGGTGGTCCTGCTCCCGATGGTGACGGCTTCTTCGCCGGGTCGGGCAAGTCCTCCGGCTGGGGCGCGCGCATCGAGAAGATCTTCTCCTTCCGCGACGGGCCTCTCCACCTGGTGGCTCGCTGGATGGCTCGCCTCGTGATGGTCTTCCTGCTGGGGCTTGGCGGGGCGGTCGTCTGGATCTCCTTCCGTCGTCATCGCATTCTTTCGCGCCACGAAGTCGACGAAGGTCGCTACGAGGCGCGCCTCATGGCCGCCATGGCCGATTCCAAGGTGGGTGCGGAACTCTCGGCCCAATGCGCCAACACGCTCACGGGTCACATCGTGAAGGCGGGGCTCGCCGCGCGCGATCTGTCCCCCGAAGCGTTGGAACAGGTGCTTTCTGCCCAGGAGTCCGCCGAAGGACGCCACCTCGAATCTGGACTCGGTCTGCTCGGTACCATCGGATCCAACGCTCCCTTCATCGGCCTGTTCGGTACGGTGTGCGGCATTCTCGACGCGTTCGCGGCGCTGGGACAGACCGGCGGAGGTCCGCAGGCCGTGATGACCGCCATCGCCGAGGCTCTCGTCGCGACGGCCATCGGCCTTCTCGTGGCCATCCCCGCGATCTGGCTCTACAACTCGCTCCAGCTGCGGCTCCAGGAAATCCTGGCGCGCAGTCGCGAGCTGCGGACCCTCATGGTGGGCGCATCCCTCGAAGCGGCTGCGCGCGGTCGAAAGGACTGACCTTGGCTGGCGACCTGGGAGTCGGCAAGAAACCGATCGCGGCGATCAACGTGACGCCGCTGGTCGACATCATGCTCGTCTTGCTCATCGTCTTCATGGTCGCGACCCAGGCGGTCGACTCCGCGTCGGTTCCCGTCAAGCTTCCCAAGGCATCCTCCGCCGCTTCGTCGGCACCGTCGGCGCTTCTGGTGCACATCGAGTCCACGGGAGGCATCCGGCTCGATGGGCGTCCCGTCGATCGGCCCGGCCTTCGACGTTTCCTGACGCGCCGCGTCGCCTCCGACACCTCGCTGCAGGTCGTCCTTGCCGCCGACGAGAACCTTCCCTACGCGCGCGTGATGGCCGTCCTCGACGACGTCCGCAGCGCAGGGGTTTCGCGCTACGCCCTGAAGGTCCGCGTCGGCGACACCCCATGATCCGGGTCTCGCAGGACGGATTGCGTCGCCGTGTGCGGGCCATCCGCGGTCTGCCCGCCTGGGATCGCGCCTCCGATCTTCCCGAGCCCGCGCCGCGTCCGCCGCGTCGTCGTCGGCTGCGCGGGCGGCACAAGCTCGCGATCGCGCTCCTCCTGGGCGGTGTCGTGGGATTGCCGCTCTGGATCGCGTTCCGGGATGCCGACATGGTGGGATCCCTGCCGCAGGCACCCAAGCCTTCGGGGACCGTGGTCGATGTCGAAATCGCTCCGCCCTCCGTCGATGCCGCACCCGAAGTCGAGCCGACGGAACCTGTCGTCACGCCCCCTCCCGATGCGCGCGTCGCCGCGGTGCCGTCCACCCCGTCGGTGGGACTCGTCTCCACGGGGCCCGCAGGCGGCTCGGGCAACGGCGCCCCCGGCCTGGACCTCGGACTCGAGGGCGGCGCCGGATCCGGCATGGCCGTCGCTTCCGGTGGCGGTGGATCGGGTGGTGGCGTCGGTACCGGCACGGGATCGGGAATCGGCACGTCACGCTTCGTGTATCAGGTGGGACAGGTCGATCAGGATGCGAAGCCTTCGGGGACCCTTGCCGAGCCGGCCTATCCGCGTCGTGCCGACGAGGACGGGATCGAGGCCTTGGTGGAAGTCCGCGCCTTGATCGATGAGCGCGGGCGCGTCGAACAGGTCGAAGTCCTCGGCGCTCCTGCCGGGTATGGATTCGAAGCTTCCGTGCGCAAGGCCTCGGCGCGGTGGCGCTTCGAACCGGCTCGATTGGGTGGTGTTCCTGTTCCGCAGTGGGTTCGGATTCCCTGGCACTTCAAGAGGCCCGGCTGATGCGCGCCCTGCTTGCCTTGGTCGGACTGCTCGCAACGCTGGCGTTCGCGGCCGACGATCCGCTGGCCAAGGCCGGAGAACTCTACGAGAAGGAAGACTTCGCAGGAGCCGCGAAGATCTATCGGCAGGTGGCGCGTTCCGGGAAGCAGTCGGCTGTCGCCTGGTTCAACTACGGCAATTGCCAGGCGCGTCTCGGAAAGCGCGGCGAAGCGGCTCTCGCCTGGAAGAAGGCGATCGAATGGGCGCCCGGATTCCGACGGGCGCGATTGAACCTCGCGATCCTCGCCGAGGAGGATCGCGACTGGGCGGTCGCGACGGTGCAATATCGCAGGCTTTGGGAGCTCGATTCCACGGATGCGTCGGTCGCTCTGCGCATGGGGGAGATCCAGATGGAGCAGGACGATCCCGTGGCGGCGATTCCCTGGTTCGAGCAGGCGCTCGAGCTGGACAGCGCCTCGGGCTCGGCTTGGAGCGGCCTCGTTCGAGCCACGCTGGCGACGTCGGATACTGTCGCCGCGCGCGATCTACTCGATCGTTGGGAGGCGTCGGCCCAGGATACGACCACGGGTGCGTGGTTCGTGCTCTCCGCTCTGCAGGAGCGCGCAGGCAATCTCGAGGCGGCTCGCCGTGCCGTCGAACGAGGACTCGTGCTCGATCCCGCTCGCGTCGAAGGCTGGTTGCGCCTCGCTCGGCTTGCCCAGATCGGCGGCAACGACGCCACCGCGATCGCCGTGTTGCGTCAGGCGACGGATCGTCTGCCTGGCGAGGGGCGCTTGTGGAAGGCGCTGGGACAGGCTGGCTTGCGTGCGGGCGATGCCGATGCGGCCTGGGACGGCTTCTCGCGGGCGATGCAACTCAAGGAGCCCGATTGCGAAACGCTCATCCGCATCCTCGCCAACTGGCACGAGCGGCGCGGCGAATACGGGCTTGCCCAGCGGGCGAGGGGCCTGCTGGACTAGCTGGAATCCTCGCTGGAATCACTCCAGCTCGAACCGCTCCTTCAAACTCTCCCGCGCCTGCAGAAGCAACGCATGGTGACGGACGATCTTCTCCACGAGAGGAACGATGCGGCTGTCGTCGTAGGCGCGTTCCACCCAGAAACGGGCTTGGAGCAACGAAAGCCAGCGATCCTCGTCCTGGATCCAGCCTTGCTGGTAGGCGAGGACGAGCGCGTCCTTGAGCCCCTGGTCGGACAATCCCTTCGACCACAGGAGACGACGCAGAAGCTTGTGGAAGAGGTCGACGCAACGGGCGAAGCGGTGCAGGATGCCGTCGCGATCCAGCTCGTCGGATGGTTCGGACTCGAGCCCGCGTCCGAGACGGTCGAGGGCTTCGCAGAACTGAGACCAGCGGCGCCCCCAGGGTTCGAAGAACAGGATGCCTTCGGATTGGATGTTCAGGCGCGTTTCAAGGTCGGTCCGTTCCAAGCGGACGAGATCGACGCGCAGGAGCGTGGGAAGACCGTTCACGAACCGTTCGATCTGCGCCCACTGCTCGTCGGTGGCCTGGGGGCAGGAAACGGCGATGTCGATGTCGTCCCGTTCCTCGTGGTCTTCGCGCGAGCGCGAGCCGAACAGGAACGCCTTGCGCACATGCGGGAGCGAGCCGAAAGCGCGGGCGAGCTGGGACAGGATATGTCCGACACCGGATCCGGATCCGGGAGGTGCGGAAGACGCGGAGCTTAGTGGGTCGGATGTATCGATGTCGGTCGATTGCGGGCGAGACATGCTGGAAAACCTAGTTCCTACGACCGCAACAGCCTGATCCGGTCCCGCAACTTCGCCGCGCGCTCGAAGTCGAGCTCCGAGGCGGCATCGGCCATGCGGCGCTCGAGCTGCGCGTCGTCGTCCCAGGCATCCGCGTCGGGGCCTCCGGGCACGGGGCCGCGAGGAGCGGGCGATGACGATTTCCGTCCGCCCCGCGACTGCTTCCCGCCTTTTCCGCGGTGCCTGGGCGCTTCGGGATCGTCTCCCTCGTGCGCTTCGAGGAACTCTTCGACGGGATCCGGCGAGAGCGCCAGCCGCTCGTGGATCTTGCGACTGATCTGCGTCGGGGTGATTCCGTTGGCCTCGTTGAACGCCTGCTGCTGCTTGCGGCGGCGCGCGGTCTCGTCCATGCACGTCTTCATGGAGTCGGTGATCCGGTCGGCGTAGAAGATGACCCTGCCGTTGATGTTGCGGCTTGCGCGCCCCGATGTCTGGATGAGGGAGGTGGCGCTGCGCAGAAAACCCTCCTTGTCGGCGTCGAGGATCGCCACGAGGGAGACCTCGGGAAGATCGAGTCCCTCGCGCAGGAGATTGATGCCCACCAGAACGTCGAATTCGCCGGTGCGCAGGCCCCGGATCAGTTCGGAACGTTCGAGCGTGACGACTTCGCTGTGCATGTAGCGCACGGGGACGCCCGCTTTCTGCAGGTAGTCGGTGAGATCCTCGGCCATGCGCTTGGTGAGCGTGGTGACGAGCACCCGCTCCTTGCGCTCGCGACGAATGCGGATCTCCTCGAGCAGGTCGTCGATCTGCCCTGTCACGGGGCGCACTTCGATTTCGGGATCCAGGAGGCCGGTGGGGCGCACCACGAGTTCGACGATTTCGCCTCCCGTGCGACGCATCTCCCAGGCCGCGGGCGTGGCCGACACGTACATCGAGGCGGGCATGCGGTCTTCGAATTCATGCCAGCGGAGAGGGCGGTTGTCGATCGCGCTGGGCAGGCGGAACCCGTGCTCGACAAGCGTGGTCTTGCGCGAGCGATCGCCTTCGCTCATGCCGCCGATCTGCGGGATCGTGACGTGGCTCTCGTCGAGGATGAGCAGGAACGGCTTGGGGAAGAAGTCGAGGAGCGTGCTTGGAGGGGAGCCCGCGGGCCGGTCCTCGAGCTGGCGCGAGTAGTTCTCGATTCCCGAGCAGTAGCCCGTTTCCACGAGCATCTCGAGGTCGTAGCCGACCCGGCTCTTGAGGCGTTCGTACTCCAGGAGTTTGCCTTCCCGCGACAACTCCTTCAACCGATCGTCGAGTTCGGCGCGGATGCGCGCGATCGCGCCCTCCAGCCCCGCATCGCCGGTCTGGTAGTGACGCGCGGGGAAGATCGCCACCGCGGGAGGTTCGTCGATGACATTTCCTGTCAAAGAGTCGACGACGCGGATGCGTTCGATCTCGTCGCCCAGGAATTCGACGCGCACGACGCGGTCGTCGTAGGCGGGCCAGACCTCCACGACGTCGCCGCGCACGCGGAAGGTCGAACGCTTGAGGTCGATGTCGTTGCGGCTGTACTGCATGTCGACCAGGGCGCGCAGGAAATCGTCCCGTTCGAGGTTCTGTCCCGGCTTGAGTTCGACGGCCTTCTCGAGGTAGGCCTGCGGGGATCCGAGGCCGTAGATGCAGCTCACCGTGCTCACGACCACGATATCGCGCCGCGTCAGGAGCGATGTCGTGGCGCGCAGGCGCAGCTTCTCGATCTCCTGGTTGATCGACGCGTCCTTCTCGATGTAGGTGTCGGTCGTGGGCAGGTACGCTTCGGGCTGGTAGTAGTCGTAGTAGCTCACGAAGTACTCGACCGCGTTCTTCGGGAAGAACTCCCGGAATTCCTGGTAGAGCTGCGCGGCGAGGGTCTTGTTGTGCGAGAGGACGAGCGTCGGCCAGCCCAGTTCCTTGATGATGTTGGCCATCGCGAAGGTCTTGCCGGATCCTGTCACACCCAGGAGAACCACGTCCTTGCCGCCGGCCTGGTAGGTGCGGACGGCCTTGGCGATGGCTTGGGGCTGGTCGCCGGCGGGCGCGTAGTCCGATACGAGTTCGAAAGGCCGCTCGATGGGGGCGATCTTGAGTTCCATGATCCAGGAATCTACCCAGAAAAAAGGCCACTGAACAGATGTTCAGTGGCCTTTCGTCGCGGAATCGCGGGAAAGCGATCCGCCGCAAGCGAACGGGAATCTCAGACGGGTGCTGGAAGTCCCAGCAGAGCGAGCCAGCGAAGGGCTTCGTTGGCTTCGTCGGAATACGGATACGTGCGGATGAGGCGTTCGGCGGTCTTGCGCGCCTCGTCCTTCTTGCCGAGTTTCTCCTGCACGAGGACGAGCTGCCACAGCGGTTGGCTCAGCGTGGGAAGATCGTCGACCTTGCCGTCTTCCTTGGCGCGCTCGGTGGGGTCGATGCTGGTGTGCGAGTAGCTCGCGACCACCTTCTGGAGCTCCTTGGCGGCTTCTTCGAAGCGAGCCTGCTCGATGAGGCTCGACGCAAGGCCGCGACGGGCGCCACCCTCGAGAAGGGGCAATCCCTTCGACTCTTCGATGGCGCGGCGGAAGCGGGTCTCGGCACCTTTCCAATCGCCTTTCTGGAACAAAAGCCCACCCGCCATGAGCGACGCCTTTGAAACGGCGAGTCCCGCATGGTCGCTGGCAAGGCGGTCGAATGTCGAAAGGGCGGAGTCTGGACGGTTGTTTTGAAGATGGACGAAGCCGACTCCGAGCAGGCGATTGGCGTCGGCTTCCGCCGTGCGCGTTTTCCAGGCCCAGAAGCCCCACGCTCCCGCGATGCAAACGACGATAGCGGCGACGACCGACCACAATGTCTGGTTCTTCTGCCAGGAATCGCGGGCGCGGAACGCCGCTCCGAGGAGCTTTTCCTCGAAGGTGGGGGCTACCGGTGACGTTTCGTTCAAAGGACGCTTGTCGGCCATGGTCCGGAAATCCTTAGATATGAGGGTCGAAGATATGCGAATATAGAACCAGGGAGAGAAAGCCAAGTGGATGATCTTGAGAACAGACAGATCCGACAATTGCGAAATCGATTGGAAGCCATCGGAACGGCAGGTGAAATCCTGCGCGTCTCGCTGGGCACGTCGGCACTCAAGGATGCTGTTCGCACCATTCTGCTCGGACTTGCCAATCTCGTGCCGTGTCGCGCCGCGGGCATATTCGAGGTCGAAGGGGGCTGCCTTCGCGACTTGGGGTGCGTACTCATGGGGGAGTTCGCGGATGTTCCCGCCACGGTCAGAACGCTCGGGGAGGGACATCCCGTTGCCGAAGCGATCCAGACCAATCGGCATCAGATTCTTGCCTCCGTGGAATCGCTCCTTCCTGGCGAGCCTCCTGGTCCTGCTGTCGTCGTCCCCTTCGAGGGACGCCTTGGCGCGGGGGCGATCCAGAGCGGGCCTCGGGCTTCCCATCTTCTGTGGGTCGACTCTCCGGAAGACGAGATCGGCGAGGATGGACTCGACATCATGCTGGCCCTTGGAAGCCAGGCGGGTGTCGTCCTGACCGGTTTTCGCTACCGCGACGACCTCGAGCGGACCTACAAGGCTCTCCAGCTGGCCAACAACCGTCTCCAGAAAGACATCGATCGCGCACGACGCATCCAGGAAGGCCTGCTTCCTCCAAGCCTCCCCGATCTTCCCGGTCTGTCCGCGGCTTCGCGCTACCAACCGGCCGAGAAGGTTTCCGGCGACTACTTCGATTGCTTCCCCCTCGATCCCACCTGTCCAGAAGGGACTCATTGCCTGGTCATGGCCGACGTATCGGGCCATGGCATTTCCGCGGCGATGGTGATGGCGATGTTCAAGGTCATCCTGCATCGCGAGGTCCGCGTGGGAAGCCCGCCGTCGGACGTTCTCGACCGCATGAACCGGATGATGCTGGAGCAGATTCGCGGACTCCATTTCGTCACGGTCTTCCTCGCCTATCTCGATCCCGCTTCGGGCGAGCTGGAATGGTGTTCCGCCGGGCACTGCCCGCAGCTTCTCGTCCGGGCCGGAGGCGCGATCGAGACGCTCGCGGCCGACGGACTGTTCGTCGGCACCTTCGACAGCCTCGGCGCGTGCGATCGGAAATTGTCCATGGGGCCTGGCGACACGCTCGTGCTCTACACGGACGGCATCACCGAGGCCGAAGGCGAGGACGGGGAGCTCTTCGAGCTCGAGCGCCTTGCCGAGGTCGTGCGCGAGGCGCGCCAGGAGAGCGTCGCGGGAATGCTCGACGCCGCGCTTGCGGGACTCGGACGATTCGCTCCGGGGAAGGTCCGGCAGGACGATCTCACCCTTTTCGCCGCTCGCACCTGATGCTGGTTCCCACGCCGTCGAGACCCGCGCCGAAGATCCTCCTCGAGGTCGGAAGCGTGCTTGTCGCCTTGGGCGAGGCTGTGCATGCCGGTCATCCTTTCGATGCGCGCGACGAGGGTCTTCTTTCCGAGCTCGCCGCCGACTGCGGATGGACAGGATCTGTCCGTAGCGCCGAGCAGGTCCACGGGACTCGGATCCTGCGAAGGGGCGATGACGGAGCTGGAGACGCGTTCTTCCTGGAACGCGGCGAAGCCGCCGCCGTGCGCGTCGCCGACTGCTGGCCCGTCGTGGTGGCCGATCCGTCGACCTCGCGCGCCGTGGTGGCCCATTGCGGCTGGAGGGGCGCCGCTGGCGGATTGGCGGGTGATTCCGTTCGGGCCCTTCTGGCGGGCGGATCGGATCCGCGCGACCTTTGGGCTGTTTGCGGCCCCGGCATTTCCGCGGAAAGCTTCGAAGTGGGGGCGGAGGTCGCCGCCGTTTTCCCTTCGCAATTCCATGCTCGGACCCGCAAGGGAAGTCTTTCCGTGGATCTTGGCGCCTTCCTTCGAGCCGATCTGGAAGCCGCTGGCGTCGCCGGGGAGCGAATTCGATTCGATTCGCGCGACACCATGACCGATTCCGCCCTCCATAGTTTCCGGCGTGACGGCGCTCACGCGGGACGCATGGCGTGTCTTTGCATCGTGCGCGATGTTGTATGATTGGTTGGTCTGTCCACTTTCCCTCGAAAGGAATCCCATGAAGAAGTTCCTCCTGGTCGCGGTTTTCGCTGTTGTGGCGGCGCAGCCCTCGCATGCTCTCTTTGGCTTGGGCGTTTCCTATGGCCGGAATTTCACGTCGGTTTCGTCGGCGAACGACGTGGTCGGTACCGCGGAGCTGCCGACCTACCTCAAGGAATACGCTGCCGACAAGAACATCAACGAGGGCAAGCTCTACGTCAATCGCGATGGTGTCTCCGGGCTCCAGCAGGCGGGCCTCAAGGTCTGGCTCGACTTGCCCCTCATTCCCATCGAGTTCGAAGCGGCCAGCAACTTGGCGTGGGGCTCGTACAAGTCCAGCGTATTGTTCACGGGTGCCAACAACGGCGGCGGCAACGATCTTGTGATCAACACAGGGATGGACGCTCCGTTTCCCGTGCCCGGCCTCAAGAGCGGCGAGACTCCGTACTTTTCGAGCATCCTCGACGCCTCGGTTCGCTATGCGTTCCTGAAGCTTCCGCCCTTGAGCCCGCTCAAGCCCTTCAAGATCTACGCCGGCGGCGGTGTTTCCTGGTTCTACGCATCCAAAGTGGTCTCCAAGGACGACGTGAAGGACATCTTCGATGTTTCCGGTGGTGCGGTCGATCAGGCTGCGGCCGAAGCGGCCTTGGCCAAGAAGCTCGAAGACAATTTCTACGAGAGCACCATCGGCGGACATCTGTTGCTGGGCGCGCAGTTGAAGGTCCCCGTGATCCCTCTGGCGATTTTCGCCGACGGCAAGTGGTACTTCAATGCGGCGACCTCCAGCGTCGCGTCCAACTACCCGTTCGCCGTGACGGCGGGCGTTGCTCTCGCCCTCTGATCCTTCGATGTCCACGTTGGCCGAATCCAAGCCCCGCGTCATGTGGGGTGGATTCTGGTTGACTTGCTTGCTCGATGCGGCATACATTGAACCTGTCTTGCCCCGCACGAGGGTATGAACCGAACTCCTGAAACTCCAGAGGTTGTCATGCGTCGCATCGCTCTTGCCTTGTCCTTGGTTTCGTTGGTTTCCCTCGTTGGTTGCGGTGGCTCCGCTGCAGCGGGTGGTGGTGCCGGTGCCAAGAATTCGAAGGCTGAAGCCACGGCCGAGGTCAACGCGGCTCGTGCCGAGGCCGAAGCCCAGGAACAGAAACTGTCCCAGCTTCGCCAGGAGAAAGCCGACCTCGAGGCGCAGATCGAAGGCAAGAGCGCACCTGCTGCGCCTGCTCCCGTACCCGCGGCACCTGCTCCTGCAGCTCCGGCTCCCGTCAAAGCCGCTCCCAGCAAGTGACCTCCCGTCCCCTGCGGACGAGATTGCTCGAAACCACTTCGGACAGGGCCAAGGCCGCCTTGGTCCGTGATGGGGAGTCTGCGCTGCTGCGCATCGAGATGGCTTTCGGTGTCATGGTTTCTGCCCGAGATGCCGGCTTTCTTCTCGAGGGAGGGAACGTCGAGTCTCATCGTCGTTGCTCCGAAGTCCTATCCGAGCTTGTGCGTATCGCCGAAGATGCCGGGGAACTCGACCCCTATGTCGTCGACCTCTTGATCGCCCAGAAACAGCCTTCAGGCACGCTTCAGGAAGAACTGTCACGCCCCATCCTCTACGATGCGCGTGGAATTGCCGTGCGCCCCCATTCCGAAGGACAGTACCGTCTGGTTCGGGCGGTGGCGCGCCATGAACTCGTTTTCGCCATCGGACCTGCGGGAACGGGCAAGACCTACCTCGCGATCGCGCTTGCGGTCGCGGCGCTTCAGCGGCGCGAGGTCGATCGACTTGTTCTGGTGCGTCCTGCGGTCGAGGCGGGTGAAGAGCTCGGTTTCCTGCCGGGTGACCTCAAGGAAAAGATCGCGCCGTACCTCCAGCCCATGATGGATGCGCTCCAAGAGTTGCTTCCACGGCCGCGCTTCCGGGAGGCGATGGAGAACGGGGTGATCGAAATGGCGCCGCTAGCCTACATGCGGGGCCGTACGCTGAAGCGTTGCTTCGCGATCCTCGACGAGGCACAGAACGCCACGATTCCCCAGATGAAGATGTTTCTCACGCGCCTGGGAACCCATTCCAAAGCCATCGTCACGGGCGATCCCTCGCAGGTCGATCTTCCCTCCAAGACGTTTTCCGGCCTCGGGCACGCTTGTTCCATCCTCGAAAACGTCGCGGAAATCGCGCAGGTTCGCTTGGAAAGCCGAGACCAAATGCGTCACCCGCTTGTCCAGTCGATCATAGATGCCTATGATTCCCAATCCGCGCATCAGAGCGCATGAACCCCAACTTCGGGACGGAACCAATGAACGCTTTCGGCAAGCCCCACTATCTCCTGATCGCACTCGCGGCGGTTGTCGCATTCTTCGGCATGTATCTGCTTTCCACGGGACTCGAGTCGACGGCCGCCTTGTACGGCGCGCCTTTGGCTCTGTTCCTCGCCTACGTCGTTCTGATGCCTCTGGCAATTCTTTGGCCGAAGGCGGAAAAAAATGATCCTAGGGCTGGACAAGCAACGAAGCCCTGATTATTCTTTTCCACCTCGACGGGGCGCTTAGCTCAGCGGTTTAGAGCGTCCGCCTTACACGCGGAGGGTCACAGGTTCAAATCCTGTAGCGCCCACTGAGATGTGGTGTCCCGGAGAGTCTGAAAGGGGTGGTAGCTCAGTTGGTTAGAGCGCCGGCCTGTCACGTCGGAGGTCGCGAGTTCAAGTCTCGTCCATCCCGCTTTCAACGAACCCTCGTCCCTCCGGGACGGGGGTTTCGTGTATCTGGGCTCTCTGTGGATCCGTGTCCGGGGGCTTCGGTCAGGAATCGCTGTTGGATGGATCGATGTAAAGATCCAGACCAGGGATTTCCAAGGAAGAGTCGTCGAGTCCGGAGGGCAGGTCGAAGAGCGGCAGCTTGGAGGAACTGAGTTCCTGCAATTCTCGCGACTGGAAGCTCGACAAGGCGGCATCCATCTCTTCCGCGCTGAAGCGAGGCAGGTACCAACTGGAGGAAGAGGGAGAGGCAAGCGGCATTCGTGAACCTCGGACGTTCGATGTGCCGGAGTATTGTCCCATGAAGGATCTGCGCATGCAAGCAGGTATGCCCGAGTGCGAACTCTGGAAGATGGGCGTCTGCTCAAGCGTCATGTCCTGCCGCGGCGTCTATCTTTGGGGCAATGGATAAGCTGATCAAGCCAATCCGCTCCCTTCTGGGGATCGATGACGCGGTGGCACCGCCCCTTCCAGTCGAAGTGGCTCCTCCGGTACCCGCTCCTCGCGACGAGCCGTCGTCCATCCATGTCTCGAACTTCCGCTGCCCGGAGCGCGGCGAGGAGTTCGAAGTCTACGTCCGCACTCTCGAGAAGGACTTCCGGGCCTACGACCCCAACTTCGTCATCGAGAAGTGGCTCGGATCGGGCGGTTTCTGCGATGTGTTCCTCGTTCCCGACGTGAACATTCCCGGCAAGGGGCGTCGTCGCGCGGTCCTGCGGGTTCTGCGGCCCACCATCTACCGCACCACGCATCCCGAGATCAACAACTCCAACATCCGGCTTTTCCTCACGGAGATGGGGTACAACCTCTATCTCTCGAGCCAGAACGCGCCGCATGTCGTCAAGATGTTCGATTTCGGCTTCTTCGGCCGCAAAGCGGGCGAGCCTCGCCATCTGTACATGATCATGCAGTATGTGGAAGGCGAAGACATCGCCGTCCGCTGGCGCCGCCGTCCTTCGGACGAGAAGGAAATCGTCAAGCGCGTGGTCCAGGTGAACCAGATCGCGGGCATCGTGGGCGATCTCCACTTCCGCGGCATCATCCATTGCGATCTCAAGCCCACGAACATCCTGATGCAGGGCGACCAGCCCATCCTGACGGATTTCGGCTCGGCTCGTTGGATGCACGTCTCCGATGCGGTCGGCGACATGGCCATGCAGGTGCCGGGCACGCAGTCCTACATGAGCTACGAGCAGTTGCGCGGCGAATATTACCGCCTCGACCAGCGCACCGACATCTTCTCGCTCGCCGTTCTCGCTTGTTACGCGTTCACGGGCGTCAACCCGTTCGAAGGGCGCTCGGCGGTCGACATCGACAACGACGAACGCGGCCTGGGTGCTCTGGCCGACATCGAGCCGCAGGTGCCTCGGATTCCCTACCGCAACGGCGATTCCTTGAGGGGCTTCCTCCTCGAGTGCCTTTCCCGCGATCTTGAAGATCGTCCTGCGACGATGGTCGAGTTCCAGCAGCGATTGAACGCGTGGATCCTCGAGTCCTGACCCTCTTCGCCTCGCTGGTCCTGGCCGCGCACGCCGCAACTCCCTTCCCGGTTCCCGGACGGGATGGATCGGCTTCGGGCGCATTGCGGCAAGCCATGCAGGAGGGGCGCTTCGGTGTTCCCTGGGTGGTTTCGGCCGAGCTCGACGGGCAGGCCGAGGAATGGGTTCCTTGGGCCGGCCTTCCTCTGCGCGAGAATGCCGTCGGCCCCGATGGTGGTGGCGAAGACGATCTCAGCGGTTCCGCGGGGAGCGCAGGGCCGTTGGGTACGCATGCGGTCGCCGCGAGCGTCGAGCAGGGCTTCGGCGGACTCGATCAACGGAGTCTGCTGCCGCATCCTCTTGCCCAGGACACGCCGGTCACGGCCGTCCAGTTCTGGCGCGGCGCGGTCAATTCCTACCGCTTCGGCTTCGGGCTTTCGCGGAACCTGACCGGTCCGTGGAGCTTCGACATGCGGATGAATACGCGTTCCGCGCCTGGCCGCTTCTGGGAGTACCGCCAGCAGGTCAACGACATGTATGGACCTCGAGGCAAGCCCCAGGGGCTGCCCTATCAGGGGCAGGGGCCGGGTCAGGACGATGTGCGCTGGGAGGCGACGGGCAGCAGGAGCCTTCCCGGGGGACGGTTGGATTTCGGCTGGAACTGGGTCGACGACCAGCGCGGAGTCCCCGACCCGTTGTCCAACTGGGATTCCCTGCGATCCAAGCACGAAGCCTACACCGCTCGATCGGCCATGTTCGCTCGAATGGAGCTCGAACGAGGGAACTGGTCCGTGCTCGCTTCGGGACGACGGGAGTCGCGCGACTGGAGTCTGCCCGCCTGGTCGGACACGGGGGATTGGTCCACCGCGACCGGCTCCGAGACCGTCCAGGCTGGTTCGGCGCGCCTCGGAATCGGACCGCGCGACCTGAGAGTGTTTCTCGAGGGACTCTACGATGGACGCGACGGGTCGGCCCAGGTCCCGCGCTTCGACACGGCCTTCTCGGAAAGCGTGCGCGAGGATAGGATGCGCCTGGGCGCCTCCATCCAGGCGAGCCGAGGGCTCTTCGTTCTCGAGGCCGGCGGCGGCTGGAATCGCTTGACTCCCTTTTCTGGTCAGGAATTGTCTGAAGCGGACATGCGCGGCGAAATCCGCTTTGGGACGGATTCCGTCCATGCGCTCGCGCGCTGGAGCCGGTCCGCGCTTCTTCCGGGTTTTTCCGAACAGATGCGCCCCGGCGTCTTCCGTCCCCGGCTCGAAACATCCGGTCTCGGCGCCGAGACGCGCGACCGGACGGAGGCGAGGGCCTTCTGGGGCGCGCGCGGCTTCTCCGCCGAAATCGGAGGCGCCCTCCTTGCCATCGAGAACGGAATCCGTCCGGAAGTCCTTCCTTCGGCGACGTCGCCCGACAAGGTCGTGCGCTCTCTCGCCCTGAGGCCCGTCAACCAGGACGAGACCATCCATGGCTTCTCGACCGATGCCGCCTTGCACGCGTCCTGGCGGTGGCTCCAGGCTTCTTCGCGTGTCGGATTCGGCCAGACGGGCCTTCCTGGCGAGCCTCTCGGCGGCGAGGCCGATCTTTCCGAGCCCCAGTGGCGGACGCGTTCCGGCATCGGATGGACCGCGGAGTTGCTGCCCGGCAGATTCCGCGCTTCGTCCACGATGTCCCTTTCCACCTGGAGCGAATCGTGGATCTACGTGCCGTCCGGGACGAATGCCGCCCAGCTTCTCGAACTGCCCGCGTCGTGGGGGCTCGATTTCGAGGCTCGCTGCGAGATCCGCGCTTTCGAGATCTTCTGGCGCATGGAAAACATGGGCGACAAGAAGCAGTATGTCCTGCCTGGTTGGACTCCGTTGGGGTTGCGGGCGGGTTGGGGTGTCGTCTGGAGCTTCGGAGGCTGACATGTTCACAGGGCTCGTCGAAACTCTCGGAACTCTCGAGTCGGTGAAGTCCGAGAAGGGCAATCGCCGTTTCCGCGTTCGCGCTCCCGCGTTCGCGGGCACGCTCGCCGTGGGCGATTCCGTGGCGCACGACGGCGTGTGCCTCACCGTCGAGGCCGTCGTCGGCGAGACCTACGAGGTCGTGGCCGTGGCCGAAACCCTCGATGTGAGCGCGCTGGCCGACCGGAAGGCGGGCGATTCGCTGAATCTCGAGCGGGCGCTCCTTCCGCACACGCGCATGGGCGGTCACTGGGTCCAGGGGCATGTCGACGGCATCGCCACGATCGTTTCGTCGCGAGCGCGCGAAGGATCCACGGAATGGACGCTGCGCCTGCCACGCGGGCTCTCCACCTATTGCATCGATCGCGGCTCGATCGCGCTCGACGGCATTTCGCTCACGCTGGGCTCGGTTTCGGCCACCCGGATCACCATCAACATCATACCGCACACGGCCGCGGCGACCACGATCTCTAAGTGGCGTCCGGGGCGTCGCGTGAACGTCGAGGTCGACGTGCTGGCGAAGTACGTCGAGAAGCTCCTGAAGGGCAAGAAATGACATCATCGAACTTCGATCCGGTCGAGCGTTCCCTGGAGGCCTTGCGCGAAGGCCGCATGTGCATCGTCTGCGACGACGAGGATCGCGAGAACGAGGGCGACCTCGTCGGGACTGCGCAGAGTTGCGACGCGGCGATGATCAATTTCATGGCCACCCACGGGCGCGGGCTGATCTGCTGTCCCATCACGGAGGATCGGGCGCGCGAACTCCAGATTCCCATGATGACCCGCCACAACACGGCGCCTCTCCAGACGGCCTTCACGGTTTCCATCGAGGCTCGTCGTGGCACGACCACGGGGATCTCCGCCGCCGATCGCGCATGCACGGTGCAGGCGCTGGTGGATCCGACGACCACGCGCGACGATCTCGTTTCGCCGGGCCACATGTTTCCCTTGGTCGCCCGCGATGGCGGCGTTCTCGTGCGTTGCGGCCAGACCGAGGCGAGCGTCGACATGGCGCGTCTGGCCGGGCATGCTCCCGCGGGCGTGATCTGCGAGATCATGGCCGACGACGGAACCATGATGCGGGTGCCAGAGCTGCGCAAATACGCCGATCGCTGGAATCTTCCCATGTGTTCGATCGCCGATCTGATCGAATACCGGCGGCGCAACGAGGTGCTCGTCTCCGTCGAGTCGGAGTCCATCATGGATTGGGAGGGGCGGTCGCTTCGGGTCGTGCGTTGGCGCGACCAGGTACGGGGGCTTCTCCATACAGCGGTCATTTCCGGGGACATCGTCGCGACCGAGCCTGTGGCAGTGCGCGTCCAGGCCGAGAATCCCGTGGTGGGCTGGGATCTTCCCCGAGCCGCCGAAGAGTTGCGTTCCATCCACGCCGCGCTCGATCGCGTCGCCCAAGGTGGGGGAGTCTTCCTCTTCCTGCAGGCTCTTCCTGCACTTGGAGAGGGACGTCCCGAACTTCCTCCCATCGGTTACTCCGGTTCCGATGATGCGCCTCCCGCACCTGACCACCAGACTCTCGGCATCGGAGCCCAGATCCTCTGGCAGATCGGTGTCCGGCGTCTGCGTTTGCTCACGAACAAGCCTCGCAAGATCGTCGGGTTGCAGGGCTACGGCCTCGTCCTGGAAGGAAACGAGGGGTTCGGAAACGCGGATTGTGGCGGCAGCGATTTCCTCGACCGTTTTTTGGCCCTCTTTGGATAGGTCGAGCATGTTTCTAGCTTCGCGCGCCAGCCCCACTCAGGAGGAGTGATGAAAACCCTCGAAGGTGCGTTTGTACCACCAGTCCGACCGGTGGCCCTTGTGGCCTCCCGCTTCAATTCCTTGGTCGTCGATCGACTCGTGGATGGCGCGCGTGATGGATTGCTTCGCCATGGCGTTCAGGACGAGAGCATCGTTCTCGTGAAAGTGCCCGGTGCCTGGGAGATCGGCGGTGTCGCGCGTCGACTCGTCGATTCGAACAAGTATTCGGCCGTGATCGCGCTGGGATGCGTGATCCGCGGCGAGACCCCCCATTTCGAGCAGGTGGTCAATGGAACCACTCGCGCTTTGGGACAGCTGGGCTACGAGGCCAACATCCCCGTCGTCTTCGCCGTTCTCACCACGGAGGATCTCGAACAAGCCGAGCAGCGTGCTGGCGGCAAGGTCGGGAACAAGGGCTTCGATGCGGCGGTTTCGGCCATCGAGATGATCGACCTCTATCGCAAAATCGACAATCCATGAGCCGCGCCGGAAGAGAGCTGTCTCTCCATCTGCTCTACCAGATGGAAGTCCGAGGCGAAACCCTCGATCAGGTCCTGCCCGAGGCGTTGGAATTCCTGCAGCCCGATGCCGCCGCGCGTGCCTTCGCCGTGAGGCTCGTCGAGTACTCGATCGAACTGCGCGATACCGCCGACAACCTTCTCAAGGAAACCGCGCACAACTGGGACCCCTCCCGGTTCGCCTTGATCGATCGCTGCGTCCTGCGCCTTGCCGTCGCGGAACTTTCGCGTTTCCCCGAAAGTCCCACGAACCAGATTCTCGACCAGTTCATCGATCTGGCCAAATCCTACTCCACCGACAGTTCCGGACGCTTCGTCAACGGCGTCCTTGACCCCATCGCCCGTAAAGTGAGGGCTTCGGCCCATCCCAAAGGAGAGAAAGAGTGAACGAGCGCAAGCTGAAATGGTTCGGTGCCGGCATCGCCACGCTTTTCGCGCTGGTGGTCTATACCTTGACCATGGCTCCTACCGTGAGCTTCTGGGACTGTGGCGAGTTCATTTCGTCGGGCAAGGGACTCATGGTCCCGCATCCTCCCGGAGCGCCCCTGCACCACATCTTGGCCCGCCTCTCCGTGATCTTCTTCGTCTGGTTCGGCGATATCGGCGCTCGCGTGAACTGGCTTTCCAGCATCATGGCGTGTTTCACCGTCGGAACGTCCTATCTCATCGGCTTCAAGGGCATGCGGATGTTCCAGTCGCGCCAAGAGCGCGGGGAGCATCTCTGGGCCGCTGTTGTGGGTGGCGCCTTTGCCGCGCTTCTCACGACCTTCGGCGACACGTTCTGGTTCTCCGCGGTCGAAGCCGAAGTCTATTGCGGCGCCATGTTCGTCACGCTGTTCAGCGTCTACCTCATGCTGGAATGGCATGATCTGCGCGATACCCCATGGGGAGATCGTCTCCTCGTCCTCAGCGTCTACATCTCCTTCCTCGGCACCTACTTCACGCTCTTCACCGTGATGTTCCTGCCTCTCATGACCATCTGGATGGTCATCGTCGATCGTCGCATCCGCTTGATGTGGCCTCTGTACATCGCCGGTCCTCTCGTCATGAGCGTTCTCTACATGCCCGGCATGACGCCCTTCATCCTGATCGGCACCACCCTCGTCTGCCTGCTGTTCTGGTTGCTTCCCGTTCTCGGGCAGAAGGAAGGCTTCAAGCTTTCCATGATGGTTTCCCTCGCGGCCCTGCTCGGCTGGTCCCTCTACTTCTACATCCCCATCCGTTCCACTCTCGATCCCATCATCGACGAAGGCGATCCGGAAATCCGCGCTCCTCTCGTGCTCGAAGACCAGTCCACCTGGAAGAATCTCGAGCGCACGCCAGATTGGAAGGACGCGCTGAGCCTCGCCAACTGGGGCGAGTTCCAGGAATACATCGAGCGCAAGCAGTACGGTTCCGAGAATCCGGTCGCACGCGCCATGATCCGTCGTTCGAATCCTCTCAACCAGCTTCTCGTCCACGAGAACATGGGCTATGGCGGCTACCTCGCCGGACAGTTCATCCCCTTCAAGCCAGGTCGCGAAGAGAGCATTTTCGGGATCAAGATCCCCTCCCAGGTCGGAGCGATCGGCGTCAATGCCGTGCGTACCGATGACGGTCGCTACGTCTCCGAGCCGGGCGGTTCTTCCAAGCGCCTGGCCCAGTGGGCGCTCTTCCTGCTCGCGCACATTCCCCTCTGGTACTTCGTGTCCTGGGGCTGGAAGCGCGACCGGATTCTCGCCGGCCTCTTCGCCGCTCTCTACATCTTCTCAAGCTTCGGCATCATGTGGTACGTGAACTTCGCCGACGGCACCCGTCCCGAGACATCGGACGTGCGCTGGTACAAGGAGCAGATCGCTCGCGGCGAACAGGTCCAGTATCCCGAGCCCGTCCACATGGAAGTCCGCGAGCGCGACTACTTCTACACGCCCGCCTACGTGCTCGTCTCCATCCTCTATGGCATGGCCATCGCCGTCATGCTCATGCGTCTGCGCCAGGAGGCTCCTGGCGTTTCCTGGAAGGCGCAGCCCAAGTTCCTTGGCGCTGCGGTCGCATGCGCTCTGGTGCCCGTCGTCGCGGGGGCATCGAACTGGACGGAGCACAATCGCAGCCGGAACCATGTTCCCTACGATTACGCCTACAACCTTCTCATGAGTTGCCCCCAGAACGCGATCCTGTTCACCAACGGCGACAACGACACGTTCCCCTTGTGGGCTCTCCAGATCACCTACGGCGTCCGCACCGACGTGCGTCTGGTCAACCTGTCCCTGATCAACACCGACTGGTACATCCGGCAGATGCGCGACATCGAGCCGAAGGTGCCGCTCCTGCTCACGGACGCTGAAATCAAGTCCTTGCAGCCCGAGCGCAATCCGTATCCGGAAGCCGTGCCCTTGAAGGTCGGATCCCGCATGATCCAGTTCCCGGGCGGCAAGGAGCTGCCGTATCTCAAGATCCAGGACAAGCTGATCATGCACATCGTGATGGCGAACGAAGTGGCCGCCAAGCGCAAGCCCGTCGTCTTCGCAGCCACGGTCGGCGAAGACAACATGCTCGGTTTCGCCCCCTACTGCCGCATGGAAGGCATGGTGTACCGTTTGACGGATTCCGTCCAGACCCAGCCGGTCGACGTTCCTCGCACGGCCCATCTTTTCGAGAACGTCTACAAGTTCCGCGGCATGGACGCTTCCGGTCCCAAGCTCACGTACCTCGACGACGACTCCCGCCGTCTGCTCACGAACTACGCGTCGATCGCGATCCAGGTCGCGATGGCCGAAGGCGAGATCGTGCGCGCGGAGCAGGATTCGCTTTCCATGCCCGGGCTCGATTCCGCCGCGCCTGCGCGCCTGAAGAAGTCCATCGATCATCGTCTGGCCGACGTGACCAAGCTGCTGAGGAAAAGCGAGACCATCCTTCCCGACGAATGGCGCACGCCCTACTTCGCGGCGCAGATGTACGCGCAGATCGGCAAGAACGCCAAGGCCGACAGCGTTCTCGATGCCGCCCAGAAGCGCATGCCGAAGGAACCCATGATTCTCCGCGCTCGCGTCGAGGTCATGCAGCGCACCGGACGCAAGGACCAGGCGATCAAGCTTCTCGAGTCCGCCGTCAAGGCCACGCCCAACGACGCGTCGCTCCAGCTCGATCTCGCGATGGTGCTTGCCGATATGGGGCGCGATGCCGAGGCTCTGAAGGCCGCGGAGATCGCCGCGAAGCTCAAGCCCAACGATCAGCGCACCCAGTCGATCGTGGGAATGTTGCAGTCTCGGGTCCAGGCCATGCAGGCCGCTCCATCTCCCATGGCCGTCGGAATCCCCGGGATGCCGGCCGTTCCAGTCGCCCCAGCTCCTGCTGCTCCCGCGCCAGCGGAAACAGCCGCCAAGAAGTGAGCCCGGCCCGGATTCTCTGGGTCAATTGGCGGGACCTCCGCAATCCCCTTGCGGGTGGAGCGGAGGTCCATGCCCACGAAGTGCTCACCCGCCTGGCCGCGCATGGTTGGGATTGCACGCTTGTGAGCCACGCCGTTCCAGGTCTCCCCGAGCGGGAAGACGAATCCGGTTATCGCATCATCCGGGAGGGTGGTGCTTCCACGTTCAATTTCACGGTCTGGAACCAGCTTCCCACCTGGATCGACCAGACGCGCGCCCAAATCGTGGTCGACGATTCCAACAAGATCGCCTTCTTCGCTCCGTGGCGCACGCGCGTGCCCGTCGTCGCGCTCATCCACCACCTCTTCGGGTCGGCCATTTTTCGCGAGGCGAGCCTTCCTGCCGCGTTGTACGTGAACCTTGCCGAACGGCTCGTGCCGCGATGCTATCGAGATGTCCCGACCATGACCGGCTCGTCTTCGGCGCGCTCCGAGTTCCTGGAACTGGGGCTGCGCGATGTGACAGATGTCGGCGAGGGCGTCGATCTCGCCGGCTACGGTCCGCCCGCGGAGGGAGAGCGCGATCCAGGGTTGCTGTTGTATCTCGGGCGCATCAAGAAGTACAAGGGGCTCGACGTCCTCCTGAAGACCGTCGCCGTCCTCGCGTCGTCGCATCCAGCGGTCCGCCTCGAGGTCGCCGGCTCCGGCGACGATGTTCCGCGTCTTCGGCGCGTCGCGCGCGATCTCGGAATCGAGGAGCGCGTCGTCTTCCTGGGGCGCGTCTCCGAAGAAGACAAGATCCGCCTCTATCGTCGGGCAAGCGTCGCGCTCAATTCCTCCCTGAAGGAGGGCTGGGGACTCACGAGCATCGAGGCGAACGGCTGCGGAACGCCCGTCGTCGCTTCCGACGTTCCCGGTCTTTGCGATTCCGTGCGCGACGGCGATACGGGCTTCCTCGTGCCGTTCGGCGACCATGCCGCGATGGCCGATCGCGTTGGGCGGATCTTGTCAGACGGCGCCCTTGCCGCGAGAATGCACGAACGATGTCTCGCCTGGGCCTCCGAACACACGTGGGATCGCGTGGCCGAGAGGACCGAGGAGATTCTCGAGCGCGCGCTGGGGGGGACGTGAAGGCGTTTCTCAAACGGGCCATCCCGGCCATCCTGCAGATCGTCGCCACGATGCTTCTCGTGGGCTGGATCCTTGCGCGCAACGACGGCAGGACGGTTCTCTCGACCCTGGGCGGAATCCACCTGGGCTGGCTCTTCGCGGCGGTCGCGATGATGGGACTCTCGCTCGTCCTCGGGGCGTGGCAGTGGGAGCGGCTTCTTGCCGTCCAGAAGATCGCGGCGCCGATGCCGCGTCTCTTCCACGCTTATTCCCTCGGGATGTTCCTGAATTTCGTCCTCCCCTCCGGAGTGGGCGGCGACTTCGTGCGGGCGGTGGCTCTCCAGCGCGAGACGAAGGCCGGCGCGCGCGGTGTCGCGGCCACTTTGCTGGATCGTTTCGTCGGACTCTTCACGCTCGCTCTGCTCGCCTTCGCCGCTTCGCTCCTTCTCGCCGCGGGGGAACACGATCCGCTGTTCGAGAAGATGGCCATTCTCACGGGCCTTGCCGCGTTCGGATTCTGCATCGTCGCTGTGGTGCTCTTTTCCCGGCGCATCCTGGGTTGGTTCGCGCCGTTGGCCGGTTTCTTCGGCGAGTGGCGCTTGATCACCATGGCCAGGGGGTTGCGCGAGGCGTTCCTCGAATATCGCATGACACCCCGTCCCCTGTTCGCGGTCGTCGTCCTCTCTCTCGTCGTCCAGTTCCAACGCATCGTCGTGCACGCTCTCTGCGCTCGCGCCCTGGGCCTCGATATCGAATTCGCCTGGTTCCTCCTGTTCGTCCCCATCGTCTCCCTGGTGAGCATCATCCCGATTTCCGTGGGGGGATGGGGGTTGCGCGAAGGAACGCAGAAGACATTCTTTTCCCTGCCGGGCGTGATGCTCGGCGTCGCGCCTGCGCAAGCTCCTGCGCTTGCGCTCGCGCATGCGTTGCTCGCGAGCCTTGTGGGCATGGTCGTGCCCGCGGTAGTCAGCGTGTTCGTGGGAATCTTCATTTCCGTACGGTCGCATAGGGCGCAACTCGCCGCCGACCAGGGGAGACAATCGTGAAACTCAGCCTTGTCGTGCCAGCATTCAACGAAGCGGAGAGTCTTCCCGCCCTCTTCGCCGAAATCCGAACGACGCTCGAAGGGTTCGATGGCGATTGGGAGGTGATCGTCGTCGACGATGGCTCCCGCGACGAGACCTTCGCGAAGGTGCGCGAGGAGAATGGCCGCGATGGCCGCTTCAAGGGGATTCGGTTCCGCCGCAATGCAGGCAAGGCCGCGGGACTTTCCGCTGGTTTCGAGCGGGCGCAGGGACGCTTCGTCATCACGATGGACGCCGATCTCCAGGACGACCCCGCCGAGATCCACCCCATGCTCGAGATGCTCGAATCGGGATGGGATCTCGTCTCCGGCTGGAAGCAGGTCCGCAACGATCCCGTCGACAAGACGCTTCCCAGCCGTTTCTACAACGCTCTCGTCCAGCGGGTTTCGGGCCTCAAGCTTCACGATTTCAACTGCGGTCTCAAGGCCTATCGCCGGGAGGTCCTGCCTTCGCTGCGTCTCTACGGCCAGATGCATCGTCTCCTCCCCGTCATGGCCCACTGGGATGGATTTCGCGTGACCGAGAAGGTCGTGAACCACCGCGCCCGCCAGTTCGGCGTGAGCAAGTACGGCTGGGTGCGCGGCTTCCACGGCTTGTTCGATCTTCTCACTCTCTGGTTCCTCCACCGCTACATGCGCCGTCCGTTGCACCTCTTCGGCTCCATCGGTCTGACGGCGCTTGTGCTCGGCGCGCTTCCCATTCCCTACTTCGCCATCCAGTGGCTTCTCACCGGGGCGTTGCACATCCGCCCTCTGCTCCTGCTCTCCGTGGGCGGGATCATCCTGGGTGTACAGTTCCTGTCGCTTGGATTGCTGGCCGAGCTCATGCAGAGCCGCGATTCCTCCGGTGAGCATCCTGTGGCGGAATCCGTCTGAGCGCGGAACTTCTCGAAACCTGGGGATCGCTTCCAACGGTGCTCCTGCTCCTTGTCGCGACCACTCTTTCCGCCGTGTTCGGTTCATTCTTCAACGTGGTGGTTTGGCGCCTTCCGAGGGGCGAGAGCATCGTCCATCCCCCGTCCCATTGTCCTGGATGCGGGACGCCCATTCCGTGGTACCGCAACATTCCGGTCGTCACATGGCTCGTGCAGCGAGGGCGTTGCGCCCATTGCGGCTGTGCGATCTCCGCGCGCTACGTCCTGGTCGAGGCCTTCTGCGGCATCCTGGGGTTGGGGTGGGCCATCCTCGCGCTTTCCGGGCTCTGGACCGATCCGGGGCTCGCCGTCGCCTGGATCGTCTTCGCGCTTGCGGGAGTCCCCATCGCGTTGATCGACTGGGACACCTTCGAAATCCCCGATGGCCTGGTCGTGTGCGCCGGGGTGGGAGGCGGACTTTTCCGCATCGGACTTTCGGCGGATCCATGGGCGTCCTGCATTCCCGTCCTGCACGACGGCTTGCTCGCCGCTGGATTCCTGTACGCCATTTCCTTCTCGTCGCGCGTCGGTCTCGCCTGGCTTGGTTCGTGCGTTCGTGCGATCCTGCATGGCACGAAACCTCGACGTCGTCGCGGAATGGTCCGTCCCGTGCTCCGCTTGCTCTTGCGGTGGAGCCGCTTCGACGTCGACGTCGAAGCGCTGGGATTGGGCGATGTTTCGCTCGGACTTGCCGCCGGCGTCGCGCTGGGATTCCAGCCGGTCCTCATCGGTCTGCCGCTGGCCGCCTTGCTGGGCATCCTCGGCCACATCGCCGTTTCGGGAATCACGGGGCGTGCCAAGGATGCTGGACTCGATCCTCAGTCGATCCCCTTCGGCCCCTTCCTGGTTGCAGGCTTCCTCGTCGCTGCCGTGCTGCTGGCGGGTGCCGTCTAGATACCAGAGGAGTTTTCTCCCCCTTTCCCTCGCTTCCGCGGAATGCGAACATAGGGCCATGAGTACCGAGCCGAATCAGGGCTTTTCCTTCCTGCGTCAATACCTCGAGTGGCGTAACAGTCCCGAAGGTGCTGCCGTGCGCGTCTTGCCGGAACAGCCGCCCACTTCCGAAGAAGATCTCCGCAACGCGTTCGTCGCGGCGGGAATCGTCAATGCGAACATCCCCGCCATCATCGCGTCCATGGCCAAGCGCTCCGGCGAATGGACAGCGGTCGGCAAGCCGTTCGAATTCGCCGGAGAATCGGCGTTCGTGGTGGCGGAAGTCGAGAAGGAGGGAATGGTCGCGAGCATGCGCATCCAGGTGGGGCTTCTGCGAGCCCAGGGGCGGGCCACCTCCGCGGAGGAACTTGGGCAGATTTTGACACGCAGTGGCGTGAGCAACGGCATCGACTACGCGAAGCTCGCGGAGATGGCGGCGGATCCCGTCGACAACTGGATCGTGGTGGCGCGCGGGACGGAACCTGTCCATGGAACCGATGCCGAGGTGGAGTGCCTGGTGAAGCTCGACGACCTCGTGCTTCCGAGCCCGGGCGACGACGGAAGCGTCGATTTCCGCGATCGTGGTCGCTTGCCTGAAGTGGCGGAGGGAACCGCTCTCTACGTGCGGCATCCCGGTGTCGACTCCGTCGACGGGAAGGATCTCTCGGGGCGCGTGGTTCCAGCTCGCAAAGGCAAGGATGCGAAGCTTTCCCCGCCGACGGGATGTCGCTTCCGCGCCGACGATCCCGAAACGGTCGAAGCGGGTTGCGATGGATACCTTTTCCGAGGGCGCGATGGCCGGATCCATGTGGGAGGCGTGTTCGAGGTCAAAGGCGATCTGGATCTCACGGTGGGCAACATCAAGTACCATGGCGCCGTGGATATCAGCGGCAATGTTCCGGCCGGGTTCCAGATCCAGGCCGGAGGGAACGTCACGATCCAGGGAACGGCGGAATCCGCCTCGATTTCTTCGGCCAACGGATTCATCCAGGTGCGTGGCGGGGTGTTCGGTGGCGAACTCAAGGCCGCGACCGATATCCATCTGGCTTTCGCGCACGACGCCACCATCGAGTGCGGGGGAATTCTCGAGCCAGGCAAATACCTGCAGCACTGCAAGGTCCGTTGCTCCATCCTTCGCTTCGCGCGGGGAGGCATGCTGGTCGGGGGCGATGTGCTGGCATCGCAGGAAGTCGATGTCGATACTCTGGGGACGCAGGCGGGATCGCCCACGCGTGTGCGGCTGGCTGTTCCAGAGGAGGAAGATGCGAAGCTGGAACTTGAGAAATTGATCACAGAGGACAAGAAACTCGCCACTCTGCGCGATATTCTCGAGCCCAAGGTCATGTCGATCCGACAGCGCCTGGCGGCGGGAGGCCAGCTTCTGGGACGGGCAAGGGACGATGCCGAAGAAAGCATCAAGCAGTACTCGGGACTCATGGAACGCAAGCGCCAGATCGAGAAGCGGCGGCAGGAATGCATGGAGATCCTTGCGTCCGATCATGTACGAGAAGGTTCGATTGTGATCCGTCGGGACGTCTTTGCGGGAGCAGAGTTGCATATTTTCGGGAAGCACGTTCCGATCGAGCAAGTGAGCCCACCGGTTCGCCTTTCGATCAAGGACGACGAGATCGAGACCCGTCGGGTTTGAAAGGGTGCGTGGAGTTGTTCCACAACACTCCTTCGGACATCGGCAGTGGCCTCCTGGGTTGTTCCGGAATTCCGTCTTCGAGAGGAAATCCGGGCGCTCCCGGGTCTCGCCGGGCGGAGCGCGAAGCCGGTAGCCCAGGATTCGAGCCAGGAGAGCATCCATCGTCGACGAGAACGAAATCAGCCCACGGGAACGCACCGCCAAGGTAATGGATCATCTGCTCCATGCGTTGGAGTCGAAGAGTCCCTGGGGATTGCGACGTGCCGTGGAAAAGGATCGGAAGGCCGACGAGAACGATCGCCCTCCCTACGCGAAAGCCGACCGCGAGAATTTCGTGTTCTTCGAGCTTCCGCACGAGCAGCCGATGCGTCTCGAGGAGATCATTCCAGGACGCGAGATCGCGACGCCGCACGGCCCCTGCTGGCTTTCCGAGCGTCCGCTCCGCGAATTCTGGTCTCCGATGCCATCCATGCCGCCTCCCGATCCTGCACGCTTGTGGTTCGACATCGAAACCCAGGGCGGACGTGGACAGCCCGGCTTCCTCTTCGGCGCCGTCTTCCACGACGGGCACGAATGGATTCTCTGGCAGGCCCTGGCGCGAGATCCTTCCGAAGAGAAGGCATGGCTCCATGTGGTGACGGAAATCGTCCACGAGAGGCCGCGGCTGATCTCCTATTCTGGATCGAAGAACGACTGGCCCTTCTTGCAGAGCCGCTGGTCTCTCCACAAGATGAAGACTCCCGCCTTCCACGATCATCTCGACCTCTTCGACAACGCCCAGGCGCTCTATAGGGGCGTTCTGCCTTCCTGTCGGCTGGTCACGCTCGAACGGCACCTGTGCGCTCGTTGGCGCGAGAGCGATCTTCCTTCCGGCTACATTCCGATCGCCTATGTCGATTGGCAGGAGCATCGCGACGGTCGCATGATCGCGCAGGTCATGTTGCACAACGCGTTGGATGTCGTCAGCCTCCTCGAGCTCGAGCCGTTGTTGTGTGTCGAGGCGGTTCCGCTACCCACGCGGGCCCTGGCAGCTCCGCCTCCGCTTCCACAACAGGCTTGAGTCGGACTGCTCATCTGTTCATATCTTTGATGGCGTGCTGCTCGAGATTTCCATCCGCGACCTTGCCATCTTCTCCTTCGCCCAAGCCGAGTTCGCGTTGGGGCTCAACGTCCTGACCGGTGAGACCGGTGCGGGAAAGACGGTATTCCTGTCGGCGTTGCGACTTCTCCAGGGAGCCCGCGCCGAAACCGATCTGGTGAGGCGCGGAGCGGAGAAAGCCCTCGTCCAGGCTCGTTTCCGAGTCGGAGACGACTCCCGTCTGCGGGAGCGTCTCGAAGAGATCGGCGCGGAGCTCGAGGATGGCGAGATCCTCCTGTCCCGCGAGATTTCCCTGCAGGGGCGATCCCGGGTGCGCATTGGAGGCGTGCAGGCGTCGCTCAAGGATCTGCAGGCGGTTTCGCGGCGTCTGTTCGACCTCCACGGGCAGCATGCCGAGCAGCGTCTTTTCGACGACGACAACCATGCGCGCGTCCTCGTGTCCCTGGCCGATGCCGGAGCGTTGCTTTCCAGCTATCGGGATTCCTGGCGCGATTGGCGCAGTCTCCTCGCCCAGGCGCAGGCGTGCCGTGAACGGGCCGACGAGATCGCCCGCGATCGCGAGCACATCGAATTCCAACTCAAGGATCTCGACGATCTCAAGCCGAAGGCCGGCGAGGACGTCGACCTCGAAGCGCGTCTGTCCGTCCTTTCCCAGGCGGGGCGGATCGCCGAGGACATGGAACAGATTAGACGGATTCTGTCTACAGATTCGTTCGAGAAGTCGTTGTCGCAGGCGTCTCGTCTGGCGACCAAGCTCGCCGTGCTCCATCCGGTGCTCCAGGGGGTCGCCGACTCCGCCGAACAGGCCCGCACGGCTTTTCTCGCCGCGCTCCAGGCCGTCGACGGCGTCGACGTGCCTTCCGAGGTCGATCCCGCGGAAATCGATCGTCTGAACGCGAGGCTTGCCCGCATCCAGCGATTGTGCGCGCGGCACCGCACCGATCTCGCCGGGCTCGTCGCCCTGCGGGACGATTTGAAGCGGAGGCTTCTGGATGCCGACGACGGTCCGGCCGAAGCGGCGAGGCTCGAATCGCGGGCGAAGGATGCTCTTGCCGAAACGCGTCGCAAGGCGCTGGAGCTCCTGCGCGTCCAGCGCGAAGCCGCCGTGGCGCTCGACACCGACGTGACCGCTCGACTGCAGGCTCTGGGGATGGACGGAGCAGCGTTTCGTACGCGCTTCCAGGATCTGGACGAATGCGGGCGAGACGGGCTTGCGAAGGCCGTCTTCGAGCTGTGCCCCAATCCCGGAGAGGGATGGCGCGATCTGGCGGAAATCGCTTCGGGTGGCGAGGCTAGCCGCATCATGCTTGCCATCGAATCCTGCTTGGCCAACGCCGATCCTGTTGGCCTCCTCGTGTTCGACGAGGTCGACGCCGGACTTTCCGGCACGGTGGCCCACGCCGTGGGTGGCTCGTTGCGCGATCTCTCCGAAGGGCGGCAGATCGTCGCCATCACGCATCTCCATCAAGTGGCGGCCGTGGCGGGAGCGCATCTCGTGATCGGCAAGAAGACGGAACAAGGTCGTACATTCTCCGAGGTGCGTCGATTGGATCGCGAGGAACGGGTCGACGAACTGAGCCGCATGCTGGGGCGTCCCGAAGATCCCACCGTGCGGGCGCATGCGATTTCATTGTTGGAGGAGACGAATTGATCAAGACGATCCGACGCGAGTCCTGGTTTCAGGCCGGACTGTCCCTCCTATGGATTCCCGTTCTCGCCCTCATCCCCTTCCACGGGGATCGCGAGGCGGCCGTCGTGGTCGCGTTCATGATGGCCGCGCGCATGATCATGGGGAAGCTTTTTCCAGACAGGGGCGAGGATCTCCGCCACCTGTGGGTGGGCGGATCCGAACGGCTGGGCATTCTCCTCGCGGTCTGGATCCTTGCCCAAAGACTTTGGGTCGACGAGTGGGAGCCGTTTCCCGTTCTGCTCACCGCTCTCGCCGTGGGGCTGGGGGTGCGCTACCTCTTTGGCTTCGTCTTCGTCCTCTCGCGGCATCGCACGCGCCTGCCGCCCATTCGTCGCGACCTTTGGCAAAGGCTGGCGCAGTTCTCCGTCTACGTCACGCTCATCGTCCAGATTCTCGATCTGCGGCCCTGGGACGATGTCGCGACCGGAGCGAGCCTTCTCCTGTGCACCGTTTCGTCGGCCACGTACAGCATCCAGCATCTTCGCGATCCCGGGACGCATTCCCATCTCACGCTCGCGACGCAGATCACGCTCTCCCGCATCGTCCTGGCGCCCGTGTTCATCGCGGTGTTCTTCTACGATGGAGACACCTCCTTCGGGAACAACCATCTCGTCTTCCAGATCCTCGCGCTGCTCATGGCGATCTCGAGCGCCGTCACCGATTGGCTCGATGGACATGTGGCGCGCAAGTACGGCCAGGTCACCACCCTCGGCAAGTACCTCGATCCCTGGTCGGACAAGGTCGCGACGATGACGATGTTCCTTTGTTTCCTCGGAACAGGCTGGGCGAGCGTCTTGATCGTGGCTCTCATCTACTACCGCGAATCCGCCGTCGAGACGTTGCGGACGCTCGCCGCGTCGGAGGGCGAGGTCATCGCCGCGCGTCGTTCCGGCAAATGGAAGACCGGCATCCAGATCGGCGTCACGATCGCCATCCTCGTCTTCGGTTGCGTCGACGGAATCCTACGCGACCTGCATGTGGAGTGGATCCCTTGGGAGATATTCTGGCGCGTCGTGCCCCGCTGTCTCATGTGGATCGTCGCCCTCGTGACCGTACTGTCCGGCGTCGAATACTTCCTCGCGTCCAGGAAGATGCTCGCGCGCTATTTCTGAACCTGCGCGAGCGGCTAGATTTTGTCCTTCGTTCATCAACGGAGACTCTCTACGAGCAAGTTCGTTCACTCGGTGGATTATCTGGTCATCGGTTCCGGCATCGCCGGACTCACCTTCGCGCTCCGCGTCGCCGACCACGGCACGGTCGCGATCCTCACCAAGGGAATGGCGGCCGAGACCTCCACGCGATCGGCCCAGGGTGGCATCGCCTCCGTGACCGCCGACGACGACGATTTCGCGAGCCATGTCGACGACACCCTCCGCGCTGGTGACGGATTGTGTCATCGCGACGCCGTCGAGCTGCTCGTCAGCGAAGGGCCTGAGGCCATCCGCGAACTCGTCGCCTGGGGCGTCCAGTTCACCCGCAAAGGCGGGAAGAAGGGAGCCTTCGACCTGCATCGCGAGGGCGGGCACAATCGGGCGCGCATCCTGCATGCCGGCGACATCACGGGTGCGGAAGTCGAACGCGGTCTGCTCGAGGCGGTCAAGGCCCATCCGAACATCCAGCTGTGCGAGCAGCGCTTCGCCCTGGAGTTCATCACGCAGCACTATCTCACCAAGCATCACGACGACCGCCTCACCTGCCATGGCGCGTACGCTCTCGACCTGACCTCCGGGCGCATCGAAACCTGGCTCGCTCCCGTGACGGTCGCGTGCACCGGAGGTGTCGGCCAGGTCTACCAGCACACCACCAATCCTTCGGTGGCCACCGGCGACGGCATCGCCATGGCTTGGCGCGCGGGTGCGCGCGTCGCCAATCTCGAGTTCGTCCAGTTCCATCCCACGATGCTCTATGATCCGGTACGGGTGCCGTTCCTCATATCCGAGGCCGTGCGCGGCGCCGGAGCGGTCCTTGTCGACAGCCGCGGCGACCGGTTCATGGAGCACGAGCATCCGCTCAAGGATCTCGCGCCCCGCGACATCGTCACGCGCGCCATCGACCGTCGGATGAAGGCGTTGGGCGATCCTTGCGTCTACCTTGACGTTTCCTGTCTAGGGGCCCACGCGAAGGCGAAGTTTCCGAACATCCACGCACGCTGCCTCGAAGCGGGATTCCGAATGGGCAAGGATCCCATTCCCGTCACGCCTTCGGCCCACTACATGTGCGGCGGCATCGACACGGATCTCCATGCCCGCACGAACATTCCGGGGCTCTACGCCTGCGGCGAATGCGCTCACACGGGCATCCACGGCGCGAATCGTCTCGCCTCCAACAGCCTGCTAGAGGCCGTCGTCTTCAGTCGCCGCGCGGCCGATCACGCCCTGTCCAAGACGCGTCCGCAGGTGAAGGCGTCCATCGTCGCCAAGTGGGACAAGCGCGGGACGAGCGAGCACCGGGAAGAGGTCGTCATCCGCCATCTCCACGATTCGGTCCGCCGTCTCATGTGGGATTTCGTGGGCATCGTCCGCACCACCGACCGACTCGAACGCGCGAGCAACCACCTGCGCCTCATCCGGGACGAGGTCGAAGCATTCTACAAGGCCACGGCGATCACTCCGTCGCTCCTCGAACTGCGCAATGCGGCCCGGACGGCGCGTCTGATCGTGGACTGCGCCTTGCGGCGCACGGAGAGTCGCGGTCTGCACTACTCGCTCGACTATCCGCAGCACGCGAAGGTGCCCGTCGACACCGTGCTGCGCCACCGGGTTTGACGCGCATGGACGCGCGGCGCTGAAGCATGGCCACTCTTCCCTCGAACGTCCGCTCCCTCGTTCTCGACATCGAGACCGTGGTGGACGGGCGCATGATCCAGCGCGTCAAGTGGCCGCACGAGACGGAATTGTCTCCGCTCGCCGCGCGCGAGCGCCTTCGCGCGGAGCTTCTCGACGCTTCCGAGGGAAAGTCGGATTTCGTTCCACACGTCTTCCATGTGCCGGTTTCCGTCGCGCTCGCCGGAGTTGATGACAATTTCCGACTTATCGGACTCGCGACGCTCGATCGTCCCCGCTTCCGACCGCATGTGATCGCCCGATCCTTCTGGGATGGCTGGGAGCGGCGCCGAAGGCCGCAGCTCGTCACGTTCAACGGGCGCGGTTTCGATCTTCCCGTGCTCGAACTTTCGGCCTACCGCTACGGCATTCCCGTCCCGGGCTGGTTCGGTGTCGACGGGGCGGGCTCGCCGCGGGCCAGATACAACCAGCGCGGGCACCTCGACCTCATGGAGTTCGTGACGTCCCATGGCGCCGTGCGCCTGAACGGCGGGCTCCACATGCTCGCCACCCTTCTGCAGAAGCCCGGCAAGATGGATACGAAGGGGAGCATGGTCCAGGAGCTGTGGGATGCGGGAGAGCATCCGCGGATCGACGACTACTGCCTGTGCGACGTCCTCGATACCTATTTCGTGCATTTGCGCCTGGCCGTCCTGCGGGGGCTCGTGAAGCCCGAAGACGAGCACGGTGTCGTCGAAGCGGCTCGAGCGCTCGCCGCCGCCCATGTCGAGGAGTACGCGGGTCTGGAGGAGTACCTCGAGAAATTCCGCTACTGGACGCCTCCCGATCCGGAAGGCGACGGCTTCCTGCTCTGATGGTACTTTTCGCGAGATGAGCGAAATCTGTCCTTGCGGCTCCGCGCGGGCGTACGACGCCTGTTGCGGGCCCTTTCATCGCGGGGCGGCCATTGCGCCCACGCCTGAAGTCCTGATGCGCTCCCGCTATTGCGCCTTCTGCAAGGGCGAGGTCGACTATCTGCTTGCCACGTCCCATCCCGACCTGCACGCGTTGGACGAACGGGCCGCGTTGGTGCAGGCCTGTCGCGGTCCGCGGTGGCTCGCTTTGCGGATCCTGGACGCTCCGGCGCCCTCCGACGATTCCGGCGAGGTGGAGTTCGTCGCTTTCCACGAAGGCGTCCCGGTGGGGCAGCTCCACGAGCGGTCTCGCTTCGTGCGCGAGAATGGGCGTTGGCTCTACCGTTCTGGACGAATTCTGTCGAACATGGCGCTGGGGAGGAACGACCCCTGCTGGTGCGGAAGCGGCCGCAAGCGCAAATCCTGCCACGGGTAAATCCCTTGGAAGAGAACGCGGAAAAACGGGGATTGGTTTCGGACGTCCACGGTATTCCTCGGGATTCCTGAAGAGGTGGGTAGGAATGGGGATATCCGACCTTGGGCCGGTGCTTTTTCGTGTGATATTCTGAAAATAAACGATTAAGCACAATATAAAGCGTTTGTATTGATGATATGGCACTTGATACAGTATCTGCAATCCAGTTCGCCAACTCGGAAAACATTCTGAAACCGCATTCATTTGTTTGAGCGACTTGCGGAAGAGGGGGAAGAATGGGTTAGATTATGGGTAGTCATGGGTAACTATGGCGGATTGTGGAGGATTTTCCGAGTGTACACAGGTTACAGCACCGTCGCGATCGACCCGAAGGGCAGAACCAATCTGCCCCGCGAGTTGCGGCGTGAGCTTCCTGTGGAGGCCGACGGGAAGGTCGTGGTGATTCCGGGGCCTGGACCCACGCTCTATTGCTTCGACGCTCCGGCTTTCGACAGGACCGTCCGCGCGCTCCAGGCCCTGCCGCGCACTCCGGAATTGGCCAAGAATCTTCGGCGCATGACGACCCTGGCTGCGACATCCGTCCTGGACGAACAGAATCGTCTCACGCTGCCGCCACGCCTGATGGAGATCGCCGGTCTTTCCGGCAAGGTGACGTTCGCAGGCGACGGCGACAAGATCATCCTCATGACGCCCGAACGCTTCGAGACGGAAATTGGCGGCCTGTCCTCGACGTCCAGCTACGACGAATTCTCCGAGTGCCTCCAGGTACCTCTTCCCGGCCAGGTCCCGGGTCGGACGGAGGGCGCGTGACCGGATCCCCTGCGTCCCTCGACATTCGCCACGTCCCCGTTCTCGCCGAGCGCATCGCCGATCTCCTGGTCCAGGACGGGTCGGGGACGTTCTTCGACTGCACGCTCGGCGATGGCGGACACTCCGTGGTCCTGCTTTCGCGCATGGGGCCCGACGCCCGCCTCTACGGACTCGATCGCGATCCGCAGGCGCTTGCGATCGCGGCCGCGCGCATCGGCGGCGATCCCCGCTTCCACGCCGTGCACACGCGGTTCTCCGCGCTGTCCTCGTTGCCGGAATCTGTCGGGGCGAACGGCTTTCTCTTCGATTTCGGCGTCTCGAGCAGGCAGCTCGACGAGACGTCCCGCGGCTTCACCATCCGCCCGGGAGCCATCCTCGACCTTCGGATGGATCCGACGGCGCCAGGTGCTCTCGCCGAGATCCTCGACGAACGCGACGAAGAAACCCTCGCCCGCGAACTTTCCGCGTTGGCCGACGTTCCCCGCTCCCGCACGATCGCCCGCCATCTCCTGGAGCGCCGCGCCAGCGGCGAGATCCTGAGGTCGGACGACCTCGAGGGCGCCCTGCGCGTGGCCTTCCCGAACGGGATGCGCGATCGTCCGCGCGAGCTCGCGAGACTTTCCATGGCTTTGCGGATGCTCGTCAACGACGAACTGGGCGAGATCCGCACAGCGCTTCCTTCCGCTTGGGAGGCGCTCGCTCCCGGGGGACGCCTCGCCGTCCTCACCTACCACTCTGTCGAGGATCGGTTGGCCAAGCACATGCTCCGCCACCTGATCGGAGACGATCCCGATGCGCCGCGGGACATCTATGGAAATCGACCGGCATTGGTCGGCGCCTGGATCGAACGCGGACAGACTCCCTCGGAAGACGAGATTTCCCGAAATGCGCGCGCGCGTTCTGCGCGTTTGCGCGTGGTGGAGAAGCGGCGCGGGGCGTCCTTTCTCGGCGTCCTCGTCGCCGTCGTCGCCGTCGGCCTCTTCGCCTCCGTGATGGTCGGTTGCGTCTGGCGCCAGACCCGGCATGTCGAACTCGAAAAGCTGTTGAGCCGATCGCAGCGCGAGGAGCAGCGCCTGCGCGATTCGTCCGAGCAGCTCTCCGCCCAGCTTTCGGCGCTTCGTCGGCCGGATGCGGTGGAACAGCGCGCCGCGACCTGGGGATGGGAACGGCCTTCTCGGCAGTACCGTCTCGTCGAGCCGGATACGTCGGCGGTCCTGCAATGACTCGGAAATTCGACAGAATCCGTCTGATTCGCGCGGGCTTCCTGCTTCTGTTCTCGATGGTCGCGATCCGCCTCGTCTGGATCCAGGTCTTCCAGGCGCCGAGACTTCGCGAGACGGCGCGGGCGCAGACCCGCTTGCGTCTGGTTCTCGAAGCGCCTCGCGGCGAGATCCTCGCGGCGGACGGTTCCGTGCTGGCTGGCGAACGGCCCGAGGGAGGACGTGGATGGCCTTGGGGGGCCATGGCGCTGCCTGTCCTCGGCATGGTCGGCAAGGATGGCGGCGGCTTGATGGGGCTGGAGTACAGGTTCGACGACGTGCTGCGCGGCGTATCCGGCTGGAAGACCGCGCTGCGCACGGGGCGAGGGGAAGCCTGGCCCGATTTCGAGAACCAGGGCACTCGGGCTCGTCCAGGGGTCGCCGTGCTCACCACGTTGCGTCCGACTTTGCAGGGCGAGGTCGAGGCGGCGCTTGCCGAGGCGGTCGAGCGCCATCAGGCCGTGGGCGGGGTCGCCTTGGTGATCGAGGCCCGCACGGGCGACATCGCCGCTCTCGCATCGCTTCCGGCGCCCGTCGATCGGAAGGGCATGGCGGCGGGGCGCGTCGATGTCGGTGCCGTCCAGCGCACCTTCGAGCCCGGCTCCACGTTCAAGGCGATCACGCTTTCCGCGGCGATCGAATCGAGGAAGGTCCGCCTCGACGACCAATTCTCCCTCGCGCCATCCTGGGATCCAGGCGACGGCGGGAGACCGATCCGCGATGCGCATCCCATGCAGGGGATGTATTCCGCCCGAGCCTGCATCGAGCACTCGAGCAACGTGTGCTTCGCGCAGATCGCCCAGCGCGCGGGAGCCGACAATCTCTTCCGCACGGCGCGCGACTTCGGGTTCGGCACGCCCTCAGGCATCGATCTTCCCGGCGAAGAGGGAGGGAAGCTCAAGACCGTCGACCAGTGGTCCAGACGTACCCTGCCCACCATGGCGATTGGACAGGAAGTGACCGTCACTCCGCTGCAGATGGCGATGGCCTACGCGGCGCTCGCCAATGGCGGCGTGCTCATGCGCCCGCGCCTGGTGCGCGCGCTGATTTCCCCGGATGGCGACACCCTCGCGCGGTTCGCTCCTCGCGCGGTTCGCCGCTCCGTTTCGGCGGGCACGGCTGAAGCCGTCGTCGCCGCGCTCCACGCCGTGGTCGACAGCGGTACTGGAGGTCTCGCCCGTGTCGCGGGAGTCCGTATCGCGGGAAAAACGGGAACTTCGCAGAAGGTCGATCCTTCGACCGGCGGCTATTTCCAGAATCGCTTCGTGGCTTCGTTCATCGGCATCCTGCCCTTGGAGCATTCGCCGCTGGTCTGCGTCGTCGTTCTCGACGATCCTTCCGCGATGGGGCACACCGGAGGCGTCGCCGCGGCACCCGCTTTCGCGCGCATCGCCCGCTTCGCGTTGCGCGACCCATCTCTTCCCTGGGGAAATTTCGCGCCGGACGAACCCGACGCGTTGGCGACGGCTCTCCGTTCCTACGGGGTGTCGCACAGCGACAGCATGACGCGTTTCGCGGCGGCCGAGGAGAGTCCCGGATGAGCATTCTTTCGAACCTTCTTTTTCGGTCGAATATTCCCGCTTTCGGCGATGTCCCGCACACGGCGGTGTCCAGGATCGTCCTCGATTCACGCCAGGCCGTCCCTGGTGCTCTTTTCTGCGCGTTGAGGGGTGGCAGCCTCGATGGGAACGAATTCGCCGAGCAGGCGCTCGCCAAAGGTTGCGTCGCCGTGCTCACCGATCGTCCCGATTGCGCGGGACTTCCACTGCGCGTGCACGTCCCGTCGGTCGCCGAGGCGGTCGGTCCCCTCTGCCGCGTGCTGCATGGAGAGCCCGACCAGGGAATGAAGATCTTCGCCGTGACCGGCACGAACGGCAAGACGACATCCGTCTTCCTCGCCGAAGCCGTGTTCGCGGAAGCGGGATTGGCTCCGGCTCTTTCCTCGACCGTGGTGGTGCGGCATCCGGGCTTCGAAGAGGCTTCCGGCATGACGACTCCCGACGCCGTGCGCTTGTGGGAATGGATCACGCGTTCGCGCGCGGCCGGAGCCCGTTCGCTTGCCGTCGAGGTCTCGTCGCACGCTCTCGATCAGGAACGCATCGGTGGTCTCATGGTCGATGTCGCGGTGTTCACGAATCTCACCCACGACCATCTCGACTACCACGGCGGAATGGCCGAATACTTCGCGGCCAAGAGCCGTCTCTTCACGCGGCATCTGAAGTCGACGGGAATCGCGGTGGTGAACGCGGACGATCCTCATGGACGGATTCTGTCTCACCAGCTGGGCGATCGCTCCCGCACCTTCGGATTTTCCGGCGACGATCTCGATTGGACGATCGCCGACTTCCGCAACGGACTCGATGGCATGTCGTTCCGCTTGCGCTCGCGAGCCGGCTCGGAGCTGACCTTGCACAGCCCCCTGATGGGCCGTGTCTTCGCGCAGAATCTCGCGGGCGTCGCCGTGGCGATGCTCGAAATCGGCATTCCCGCGCAGGCCGTGGAGGCCGCTGCCGCGCGCGTCACCGTCCCTGGAAGATGCCAGCCCGTCCGCCGGGGATCCTTCCGCGGCATCGTCGACTACGCGCACACTCCCGATGCGCTCGAACGCCTTCTCGAAGGACTGCGGTCGCTGGTTCCAGGACGCATCCTGACCGTGTTCGGCTGTGGTGGCGACCGCGATCGCACCAAGCGCCCCCTGATGGGCGGGATCGCCGAGCGTCTCTCGGATCTCGCCATCCTGACGTCCGACAACCCGCGTACGGAGGATCCCGAAGCGATTCTCGACCAGGTCGCCGCGGGCATGTCCGGGACGCATCACCGACGCATCGCCGATCGCGCCGAAGCCATCCGCGCCGCCGTCGCGGAGATGGGGCCGGACGACCTTGTCGTCGTGGCCGGCAAGGGGCACGAGGACTACCAGATCCTCGGGACGGAAAAGCACCACTTCGACGATCGCGAGGTTCTCGGAGAGGCGCTCGCGGCCAGGGGGAACCGCCCATGAACGACCTGCGCTGGGGCGATCTGCTGGACTATCTCGAGACGGAATCCGTCGGAGGGAAGATCCGGAAGGACCGCAAGGTCGCGTTGTGCACGGATAGCCGTGCCATCGGTCCTGGAGATGTCTTCTGGGTGCTCAAGGGTGATCGCTTCGACGGGCATTCGTTCGTCGATGCCGCGTTCGAAAAGGGAGGGCTTGCCGCCGTGGTGGATCGCAAATGGCTTGAAAAAGGATTTGTCCCGTCTCGCGTCTACGTTCCCGTCGACGACACGGGAACGGCATTCCTGAAGCTCGCGAGCCGCCACGCCCGCCGCTTCCGCATTCCTCGCGTGGCCATCGCCGGCTCGAACGGCAAGACCACGACCAAGGAAATGGTCGCTCGCGTCATGGCGCTCAAAGGCGCGTGCCATCGCACCCAGGCGAATCTGAACAACCATGTGGGCGTCCCCATGACCTTGCTGGGCATCGGGCCCGCGCACCGCAGCGCCGTCGTCGAGATGGGAACGTCCTCTCCCGGCGAACTCGAGCCGTTGTCCAAGGCCGTGGCGCCTTCCTGCGCCGTTCTCACGAACATCGGCCACGAACACATGGAGTTCTTCAAGACGCTCGAGGGCGTTCGCGACGAGGAACTGCGCGTCGTGGCGGGCTTGCGCGCGGGCGGCACGTTCGTCCTCAATGCCGACGATCCCTATCTCCAGCGCGTACGCACGAACGCGCGCTTCAAGGTCCAGACGTATGGGATCCGCAAGGGACAGGTCCGCCCATCCGATCTGTCCTACGACGAGAATGGATGCGCGTCCTTCCGGGTGGGACGCACGGTCTTCCGCTTGGGCGTCCCCGGCGTGCACAACGTCTACAATGCGCTCGCGGCCATCGCGGTCGGAATCACGCACCGCATTCCCAAGGCGCGCATCGCCGAGGCGCTCGAGTCGTTCCAGGCCGTCGAAGGTCGCATGAACGTCGTCGATGCGCAGGGCTTCCGGATCATCGACGACTGCTACAACGCCAATCCCTCGAGCGTCCGCTCGGCTCTCTCCATCCTCGCCGGCATGGCGTGCACAGGCCGCCGCATCGCGATCCTGGGCGACATGCTCGAGCTGGGCGAGGCGAGCTCCGATCTGCATCGCGGCATCGGCGCGTGGGCGAGCGAGATGGATGTCGACCTCCTCTGGTGTGTCGGACCGCTTGCGCGCGACATCGCGGCAGGTGCCCGCGCCAAGGGGATTTCCGCACGCCGCGTGCGGCATTTCCACGACAAGGCCGCGCTCGAAGCCGCGCTCGTCGCGGAAATAGCCGAGGGCGACATCGTCCTCGTGAAGGCTTCCCACGGTTTGCGGCTCGACACCCTCGTCGGTCGCCTCAAGACGATCGAATCCGCATCCTCCCATGGAGATCATCGATGATCGAGACGCGCGTCGCTTCGGTTTCACGCCTTCCACGCCTCGTGGCCGTGTCCGGTGGAGAATTCCGTTTTCTCACAGTGCATCTTCTGCGCCGCTTGGCCACCGACGCGTCCGAACTCGGACGTGTTCCGGAAATCGTCGAAGTCTCCGATGGAAGGGCGCTTCCTTCCTCGTGCGATTGCCTCATCGAGGCTGGCGAAGTCCGTCCTGGCGATCTCGACATCGCCGGAGTCAGACAGGATCGTTCCGAAGGGGACGTCGGGCTCGACTGGTCCTGGTCGATGGAGCGTTCCGTCTGGCGCGGAGCCTACATCCGGCATGGTCTTCTCGTGGCCGCCGACTGCGGTCGCGCGCACGTCCTGGGACCGGTGCGCTCCCTGCGGATTCCTGGCATGCGTCATGTCGAAGCCGTCCTGCCTGCCGTGGCGGCGGCGCTTTCCTGGGGTGTCGCCCCCAACGCCGTGCGCGAGTCCCTCTTTTCCTGGACCGGCCCCGAGCACATGCTCCAATGGAAGGGCGAGCGGAATGGCGTGACGTTGTTCGACGACGCCGCGACGTGCACCGCTGACGGTCTCGATCGGGCGTTGAACGCGTTCGACCAGCGCGTCGTGCTCGTCACGGGAGGCTTGGGATTCCACGCCGGATTCGAACTGCTCGACAAGATCCGTACGAAGACGGCTCGCGTCATCCTGCTTCCGGGAACGCCCGCATGGGTCGCGACCACGTGGGGACGCATGGCCGGCGCGGTCTGTTGCGGTGATCTCGCGGATGCGGCCCGGATGGCGCAGGAACATGCTCTCGCGGGCGCGCAGCTCCTCTTCTGCCCGGGATGCCTTCCTCGCGACGGCGAGCCCGGCCTCGTCCAACGCGGCACGCTCTTCTCCCAGGAGTTTCTCGGCGCATGAATCGACGGTCCCAACCCGACTGGATCCTTCTGGGAGCCTGCCTGGCGCTGGCGGTGATTGGCACCGCCATGATCTACAGCGCCTCGTCCGGTTACGGAATGATCCGTTGGAGCTGGGGCACCGGAAGAGTTCTGGGCGATCACATCGTTCGCATCGGAGTCGGTTCCGTCTTCATGCTGGGCGCTTTCCTTGTTCCTCCTCGATTGCTCGGCGTGCTGTCCCGTTGGTTCTTCTGGATCGCGGTGGGGTTGCTCGCCTTCACCGTGGCGTCGCATTCCGTCGATTCGGTCAATGGAGCCAAACGTTGGATTTCCCTGGCCACGTTCTCCCTGCAACCATCGGAATTCGCGAAGTTCGCGCTCATTCTCGCCCTCGCCTGGCAGGTGAGCCGTCCCGATGCGCGCTTGTCGGAGCTTTCCGGTCTGGTGCCGGCCTTGTGGAAGGCCGGACTCGTGTGCGGGCTCATCATCCTGCAGCCGAACTTCTCCACGGCCACGGCTCTGCTGATAACCGTCTCCGTGATCCTCTTCGCGGGCGGCCTCTCCTGGAAGCATGTCGCGCAGCTTGGCGGCATCGGTGTCGCGACCATGGGACTGGTCATGGTTCTGCAACCCTACAGACTCGCGCGCGTCGAAGCGTTCCTGCATCCGGAGAACCATGCGCGCGGTTCCGCGCTCCAGTCGCTCCAGGCGCTCGTCGCCTTGGGGAACGGCGGTGTTCTGGGGGTCGGACTCGGACGAGGAACCGCGAAGCTGCTCCATCTGCCGGAGCCGTACACCGACACGATTTTCGCCGTCCTTGGCGAGGAACTCGGACTTTTCGGTACCCTCGCGGTGCTCGGACTCTTCCTTGTCGTCGCCTGGCGTGGATTCGGGATCGCCAGCAGGAGTCGCGATCCTTTCGCTCGCATTCTCGCCGTCGGCCTCACGACGGCGCTGTGCTTGTGGGCCATTCTGCACGCGATGGTCTGCGTGCGTCTGATGCCCACGACCGGCCTTCCGATGCCATTCGTGAGCTACGGCGGCTCGTCCCTTTCGTTTTCGATGATCGCCCTCGGACTTCTCCTGAATCTGTCGCGGCGCACCGAGGACACTTTCGATCCGCCCGCATCCCAGGTTCCGCGATCGCAGGAACGTCTTTCGCGTCCGTCTTCCGGGACGATCCGTGCGGTCTCTTCCACCGCAGGGAGGCCTGCATGGCGATGAAGATCGTCTTGGCATGCGGTGGCACGGGTGGCCATGTCTTTCCGGCTCTTGCGGCGGGTGTCGTCCTGCGCGACGAACACGGCGCGGAACTCGTCATGTTCGGGCGTTCCGGACAGCTTGAAGAGCGTCTTGCGAAGAACGCCGGCGTGGAATTCCGCGCGATTCCCGCCGTGCCTCTGCATCGGGGGCGCCCTTGGCGCAATCTGGCGCTTCCTTGGAACGCATTGCGTTGCGTACTGCAGGCCCGCCGCGTTCTCCGCGAGGTTTCGCCCGGTGCGGTCCTCGCGACGGGAGGCTACGTGAGTCTTCCCACCGGTGTTGCCGCGCGTCTTCTCGGGATTCCCGTGGTCGTCCACGAAGCGAACGCCCATCCGGGCGTCGCCAACCGTCTGATGGGCCGTATCGCGAGTCGCCTTCTCGTGGGCTCGCCTGCCGGCGCGCGCGCCTTCGCGCCTCTTCCCGCCGATGTCGTGGGGAATCCCGCCCGCGCCAAGGATGGGCGCTCCCGCGAAACCGCGCGCGCCGAACGCGGCCTGACGGATTCCGACAGATATCTCGTGGTCATCGGGGGATCCCAGGGTGGGCGAGGGTTGAACCGGATTCTCGCCGCCGAGATACGCTCGATCCTGGACGCCGGCTGGAAAGTGCTCTGGCAGGCGGGACCTTCGGGGCTGGATGGAGCGCGCGAGGCCGTCGAGGGGCTCGAAGGCGTTCGCGTCGAGGCCTTCGTCTCCGATGTGTACGGAGACTTCGCCGCCGCCGATCTCGCTCTCACTCGGGCCGGTGCGAGCACGCTTGCCGAACTAGCCCTCTTCGCTCTCCCGTCCGTTCTCGTTCCCTTCCCTTTCGCCACCGGGAACCATCAGGAAATCAACGCCCAGGAGATGGCGGATGCCGGTGCGGCCGAGTTGCTCGTCGAACGCGATTGGGTCCCGGGCGCGGGACTCCGTGCGATCGACCATCTGTGGTCGCGGCGAGACGCGGCTTCGCAGGCGATGTCGGCTTTCTCGCGGCCCGAAGCGGCTCGCGAGACCGCGCGGGCCGTCCTTTGTGCGATGGAGAACAAGAAATGATCCCCCGTCACAGATTCCGCAGGCTGCATTTCGTGGGTGTCGGAGGTGCCGGGATGGCGCCCTTGGCAGCATGGTTCGCCGTGCGTGGATTCGCCGTGTCCGGGAGCGATCGTTCGGAATCGGCGAACCTTGCCTGGTTGCGCGAGTATGGCTTGGAAGTCCGTGTCGGACACGAAGCGTCCAATGTCGAGGATGCGGATCTTGTCATTCGCACGAGCGCCGTGGGCGCGGAGAACGTCGAAGTCGCGCGGGCCCTGGAGCTTGGGATTCCGGTGGTCCGCCGTGCCGAGGCCTTGGGCGAAGTCACGCGCGAAGGCCATTCCCTCTGCGTCGCTGGAACCCACGGGAAGACCACCACCACTCTGATGATCGCACGGATCCTGCGTTGCGCGGGATTGCGGCCATCGGTCCTTCCTGGTGGAGTGCCTTCCAATCCCGAGGACGAGCCCGATCCCGCTGCCGACGGGCCGCTCGTGGTCGAGTCCGACGAGTTCGATCGCACGTTCCTCGCGTTGCACCCGGACGCGGCGATCGTCACGAATCTCGAGGAAGACCATCTCGACTGCTACAGCGGCATCGACGATCTCCATGCGACGTTTTCGGCTTTTCTCGCGCGTCTTCCTTTCCACGGATACGCCATCCTTTGTGGAGAGGACGCCGGGGCCAGGAGTCTCGCGGCCGCGCTTCCTTCCCGGGCCTTCACCTACGCGCTCGATGGCGATGCGGACTACCGCGGGGCGGAAAATTCCGATGGCAGTATCTCGGTCTCCTTCCGTGGCGTCGCCTTGTGCTCCTTCCGCTTGGGTGTTCCGGGCCGCCACAATCGTCTGAACGCCCTTGCTGCGATCGCCTTGTGCCATCAGGAAAAAGTCGATCCTGCGCTGGCGGCTCTCGCGCTCGAAGGCTTCCAGGGCGCTCGCCGGCGTCTCGATCTGGTGGGGGAAGCCAATGGTTGCCCCGTGTACGACGACTACGGACATCATCCGACCGAGATCGCGGCGACCCTTCAGGCGACCCGCGAACTTGGCGGTGGCCGCAAGCTGGCCGTGGTCTTCCAGCCCCATCTCTACTCCCGCACCAAGCATTTCGCGTCCGGCTTCGCGCATGCCCTCGCCCAGGCCGACGTCGCCTTCATCGCGCCCGTCTACGCGGCTCGAGAAGTTCCGAGCCAGGGTGCCGGTGCGGATGCGATTTTCGAAAACGCTCCCGAAGGATCGCGTCTGCGCCTCGTCGCCGATCGGCGGGAGGCTGTGGAAAACATGCGTTCCCTCGCGTCCGAAGGCGGATGGATCCTCCTGTTCGTGGGCGCGGGCGATGTCGGTTCGTGGGCGCGAGACCTTCTCGAGGGGGGCGCATGAACACCGCTCTGCGCGTTCTTCCTCCTCCTGCCGCTGCCGCGGATGCCTCCACGCATTCGCGTCGGGGTGCGAACGCTCGCAAGCGCGAGGCGACGCGTTCGGCGCGGCGCGCCGAAGTCCGGCGCGATGCGGCGGGACGATTCGCGACGATCCTGCCTCGGGGCGCGTTCGTCCTGGGCGCCATTCTGGCGATTGCCGGAGCCGGCTTCGGTTTGCGCCATCTCGCTCTCCAACGCGGCTGGATCGGATTGCGAGACATCCAGGTCACGGGCTTCTCGAGCGTGTCCCTCGGCGAGGTCGTCTCCCTTGCCGGGATCCGGCGCGACACCCCTCTGACAGAAATCGACCTCAATGAGGTCCGCGCGCGGATCGCCGCCCATCCGTGGGTCGGTGGCGTTTCGGTCCGCCGCTCCTTTCCGCATCGGCTCGAGGTGATCCTCGTCGAACGGATCCCCGTGTTCGCCCTCCCCGATGGGCGTTGGGTCGCCGGCGACGGGCGCGTGATGGACGTGCGTGGAGACAGGATGCTTCCCATGGTGTCGGGCGTCGGAGACGATGGACGCCATGTCGAGGCATCCGCGCGGCCTTTGGCTCGGGTCCTCGGGGATGTCGCGGTGGAAGCTCCTGCGTTGCGTCGTCGCCTGCGCGATGCGCGGATGGATCGGGATGGAACGCTTTCCGCGAGGCTCGACGGGTTCGCGCCGCTTCTGCGCGTGCGCCCGGAAGATTGGAAGAGGGAGTTCGCCAGGGCGAATCTCCTCGAGAAGGAATTGAAGGTGGAGGCCGGAAAAATCGTCGAGATCGATTTGCGGCATGGCTCGTGCGCGGCGCTTCGCCGCAGGGAAGGAGGCGCCTGATGGCGGCTCAAGGACGCGTTGTCTGCGGACTCGACATCGGAACGACCAAGGTTTGCGCGATCATCGCCGAGCTCGGCCCATCCGGTACGCTCGACGTCATCGGCGTCGGTACGGACGCTTGCACGGGGTTGCGCAAGGGTGTCGTGATGAACATCCAGAAGACGATCGAGAGCATCCGCAAGGCCGTCGAAGAGGCCGAGCTGATGAGCGGCGTCGACGTCCGGGAAGCGTTCGTCGGAATCGCTGGCGCTCACATCCAGGCCAAGAACAGCCGCGGCGTGATCGCGGTCAGTCGCAAGGGCGGCATCATCGCCCAAGTCGACGTCGATCGAGTCATCGAAGCGGCGCAGGCCGTTCCCCTCCAGCCGGGGCGGCGCATGCTCCATGTCGTCCCCCAGACGTTCGTGGTCGACGACCAGCCCGGCATTCTCGATCCGGTCGGAATGAACGGCGTGCGACTGGAAGGCGAGGTCCACATCGTCACGGGCGACGTGTCGAAGGTGCAAAGTCTTCTCCAGGCCGTCGAAGGCGCGGAGTTGCGAGTGGCCGACATCGTTCTCGAGCCGTTGGCCAGTTCGATGGCCGTTCTGGACGAGGACGAAAAGGAGTTGGGGGTCGCGATGGTCGACATCGGCGGAGGCACCACCGACGTGGCGATCTTCTCCGGCTCCTGCATCCGCCACACGTCGAGCATCCCCATCGGCGGCGATCTCGTCACCACCGACATCTCCTACGGACTGAAGGTCCCCAAAGGCCGCGCGGAAGAAATCAAGAAGAAACACGGGTGCGCCATGCAGGCCCTCGTGTCGCGCGACGACTGCTTCGTCGTTCCAGGAGTCGGCGCTTACGACCAACGCGAGCTCACGCGCATGGAGCTGGTGTCGATCATCGAGCCTCGCATGGTCGAGATCTATCGCTCGGTCGCGGCCGAACTCCGCCAGCTCGGGCTCTACACGAGCCTGGGTGCGGGACTCGTCCTCACAGGCGGCGGCTCCCTGCTTCCCGGCGCCGCCGAGCTTGCTCAATCGGTCATCGGACTGCCCGTCCGTCTTGGCACGCCGCGTGGCTTCGGCGGGCTCGTCGATTCCGCTTCCACGCCCAAGCACGCGACGGGCATCGGCCTGGTCCTCTACGGACAGGCCAATACGCAATCCCTTCCGGTCGGCGGTGGCGCCGGACCGGGTGCCGATCGCATCAAGGACCTCCTCGGACGCATGACCGAATGGGTCTCCCGATACTTCTGAACCACGCAGCCCCAGGAGATCCACCATGACCTTCTCACTCGATTCCCAGACAGACAACGATCCCCTCGCAAGGAGCCCCAGCATGAACTTCAGCATCGAGACCCCGGAAGACGTCGGTCCAGCCCGCATCAAGGTCGTCGGCGTCGGTGGCGCGGGCGGCAATGCCGTCAATCGCATGGTCGAGGCGGGCCTGTCCGGTGTCGAGTTCATCTCCGTCAACACGGATCTGCAGGTGCTCGAGTCGAACCTGGCCCAGGTGAAGGTCCAGATCGGATCGCGAGCGACGCGCGGACTTGGCGCGGGTGCGAACCCCGAGGTCGGTCGCGCCTCGGTGGAGGAGAGCCACGAAGAGGTCGCCGAGCGTCTCAAGGGTGCCGACATGGTGTTCATCACCGCCGGCATGGGCGGTGGAACGGGAACGGGTGCGGCTCCCGTCGTGGCGGAAATTGCCCGCGATCTGGGAATCCTCACCGTCGCCATCGTGACCCGTCCTTTCGATTGGGAAGGCGCAGTCCGCAAGCGCAACGCGCGCATGGGCCTGGATGCCTTGCGCAATTGCGTCGACAGCATGATCGTGATCCCCAACCAGAAGCTCCTGTCGGTCGCCACGAAGACGACCACGATGCAGGACGCATTCCGCATGGCCGACGACGTCCTCTACAACGCGATCCGGGGCATTTCCGCGATGATCCTCCGCCACGGCGCGATCAACATGGATTTCGCCGACGTTTCCGCTGTGATGCGCGATTCCGGACAGGCTCTGATGGGTGCGGGCGCCGCGGCGGGAGAGAATCGCGCGCGGATCGCCGCCGAGCAGGCGTTGCACGCGCCGCTGCTCGACAACGTCGACATCCACGGATCGACCGGCATGCTGGTGCATTTCTCCGGCGCGAACGTCCTCTTGTCGGAAATCGACGAGGTCATGGGCTACTTCCGGGAAGCTCTCGGCGAAGAGAACCAGGAAAACATCATCTTCGGCCTCGCCGAGGATCCCGATGCGGACGACGAGTTCCGGGTGACCCTGATCGCGACCGGATTCGATCCCGAGATGGCCCACCTGCCCGCGACCGGCGGAATGCCTTCCCTCCAGGCGACCGAACCGCGGCCGGCGTCCCGTCGTCCACAGGCGCAGCCCGCCTGGGCTCCTGCCGCAGCGCCCCAGCAGGCATGGGCTCAAACACCCTACGAGGCTCCCGCCGCCGCTCCCGCGCGGCAGGTGGTTTCGGCACCGGCGCAGCGCACCTGGGAAGATACCGGCGCGGTTTCGACGCGTCCCGGCACGGGTAGCATCCACGCCGCGGCGACGCGTGCCGGCCGCGTCCTTCCCTCCGGCGCGACCCGCGAGCCGTCCGGACAGGTCGCGGTCGCTCCTCATTCGCACAGGGCGCGTGCCGAGTTCGTTCCCGACTACCAGGATCTCGACGACACAGACATGCCGGCCTTCCTGCGCTTGAATCGCTGAGGTCGAGCTGAGCCTCTCCCTTTACCTGCACGTTCCCTTCTGCGAGCGAAAGTGCGCCTATTGCGACTTCGCTTCGCGCGAGGGGACTCCAGGGGAGGAGGACGCCTGGATCCGGCGCATCGAGGCCGAGCTCCAGCGGAGGGGTGGCGAGGTCGAATCCCCTCTCGACACGGTCTTCTTCGGGGGCGGCACGCCTTCGGTTCTTTCCGGTTCCGTGCTCGAACGGCTGTGCGTCGCGGTTCATGACAATTTCCGTCTCGCGGAAGGCGCGGAGTGGAGCGTGGAGGCCAACCCCGCGAGTCTCGACGAGACGAAGCTCGCGATCCTCCGGGATCACGGCGTCGGGCGCGTCTCGATCGGAGTCCAGTCCTTCGAGCCGGCTTTGCTGTCGCTCATGGGGCGCACGCACGACGCGGCCCAGGCCGGACGGACGCTCGATCTCCTGGCCTCGTCCGGATTGCGCTGGAGCGCCGATCTGATCTTCGCGCTCCCGAGGCAGACGGTGGGGCAATTCCTGTCGAGTCTCGAGCGGCTTCTGGAGTGGTCGCCGTCGCACGTCTCCTTCTACGGACTGACCTGGGAGCCCGGGACGCCCTTCCGCAAGGCGCTCGACGAAGGACGGCTCGCGGAGGCTTCGGAGGACGATTGGGCCGCGATGTACCAGGGCGGCGTCGATCGCCTGGCCGCGGAGGGGATCGCGCGCTACGAGGTCTCCAACTTCGCGCGTCCCGGCGAGGAGTGCCGCCACAACCAGGCGTACTGGAAGACGGATTCCGTCTGGCTTGCGGCCGGGAACGCGGCCCACGGCTACCGTCCCCATGTGCGCTGGCGCAATCCGCGCGGGTTGTCCGCCTGGAGTTCGTGGGCGGACCGGGGCTTCCCCTTCGCCGAGCTTGAAACGGAAACGCTGACACTCGAGGAGCGCTGGACGGAGGAGTGGTTTCTCGGGCTGCGTACCGCGGAAGGCGTGTCGTTGCGCCGACTCGCCAAACTCTATCCCTTCTCAGTGAACCCCGATCGGCTCAGGCGTCGCCTCGAGGCGGGGCATGTCGTCGAAGAGGATGGGTGGATCCGTCTTGCGGGGGATGGCTGGATGCTTCTGGACTCGATCGCCGCGGAGCTTTCGATTCCCGCGTAGAAACGCGGGGTGCCTGCTTGGCGAGTCGGTTCAGTCAAGCCTCTTCCCGGTCGATCCCCGCACCACGAGGGTGCCGTCGATGCGGACTGTTCCGGTTCCGATGGTCGGTTGCACGAGATGGCGTACCATGGCTTCGGCCAAATCGAATTCGGAGAAGCTCCAGGACGTCAGCCCCAGATCCTGCCCGTGGTTCGAATCGTCGAAGCCGACGATCGAGATTCTTTCGGGAACGCCGATTCCCCGTTCGCGCAGCCATTGCATCGCGAGCAAGGCCTGCGCGTCGTTGGAGCACACCCACGCCGTGGCGGATGTTTCCGCGAGGGCTCTCGCGAGCAACGGCTCCATCGTCTGCAGGAGCGCCTCTTCCCGCAGCAATCGTGCGTATGCCGCCGAGATCTCGTCGAGGGCGTGGGCGAACAGCGAGGAATGATCGCCCAATCGCTGGATGACGGGCAGAAGGCCAGGGGGGCGTGGCGGGGAGATCAGGGGATGGAGGATGCCATCGACCACGAAGGGCGTGATCGTGCCGTTCGGCTCGATCGCCGAACGCAGTCCCTCCAAGCGTCTGCGGGACCAGTTCGCTCCATGGAACACGGAGAGGTAAGCCATGTGTTCGTGGCCGAGTTCGCGCAGATGGATCCCCGCGTCTCGACCGGGTGCGCTCATGTGTCCGTTGTCGAAGATCCGCGCGCGGCTTGCCGAAAGAACGGAATCCTGGAGGCCGCCTTCGGCCCACAACGCCGCGGGTAGATGCGATCGGGCGAGTCGTTCGGCGAGGGACGTGCCTTCCGGTCCCATGCGCCAGGAGCAGACGACCACGCCGAACACGTCTTTGAGGATCGAGGAGAGGTCGGGGGAGGGGATGCCTTCCAGGAAGAATCTCGAGTCCCGATCGATTCCCGCGACTCGCAGGCGGAGACCGTCCCGGCGGCAGGCGAGATCGAGATGCCGCCGAAGCCGCATCTCGCGCTCGGATTCTCCCGCGATGGTGCCGTCGGGTCCGCAAGCCGCGATCCAGAGGACATGCGTGGACTCGCCGTGCATGCTCGGCGCGGGAACCCGGAAGCCGCGTGGGGCCCGCTCCAGTTCGCCGGTAGATTCCAGTTCGCGCAACGCGGCGCGGAATGTCGGGTGGCTCGTGCCCCATGCCGCGGCATCGACGATGCCCGTGCGCAGGGGCGCTCCGGGTCGCAGCTTCCCGCTTTGCAGGGCTTCGCGCAGGCGGTCGACCACCTGGTTGCGTCGATCGGGCGGACGTGCCATGGTCGAATTCTAGCTCCGGGAAGAGCGTTCGGGCATCGTGGTCGAAGTCAGCGCGAGCGTCCCTTGAACGGTCGCTCGCGCGGATCGCGAGCGATGCTTCGCCCGGAGGTCGGGCGCGCGTCGCGTCGGAAGTCCGCCACGGCGTCCTTCTGCGCTCGGCGGCGCAGGGTGTCGCGCTCGACGAGAACGGGGTTTCCCGAGAAGGGGTCCATGCCGGTGGCGTACATGACCGTGCTCCATGTTCCCGGCGTGGGGGTGAAGATCTGTACCTGTTCGGGGGAAATGCCGAAACGGTCGCGCGCATAGTTTCCCATGGCGCGCATGTCGTCCAGGGAACAGCCGGGGTGCGCGGCGATCACGTAGTAGGTCAGAAATTGTCGCTTTCCCGCCTTCGCCGACGCTCGTTCGAAACGCTCCTTGAAGTCGAGGATCGTGTCCAGCCCGGGCTTGCCCATCAGGGCGAGGATCCGTTCGTCGAAATGCTCCGGAGCGACCTTGAGCTGCCCCGACACGTGGTGCGCGGCGACTTCCTCGACGTATTCCTGTCCGTGCGCGCGGTCGGCCATGACGAGATCCGTCCTAATGCCGCTGGCGACGAAGACTTTCCTGATGCCGGGAAGCGAGCGCAGCCTTCGGAGGAGCTTCAAGTGGGGTTCGTGGGTCACGGGCATCGAAGGACAAAGCGCCGGCCAGAGGCAACGCTTGTTCTCGCAGGCGCCCTTCCGCAGCTTTTTCGCGCACTCGTAGCCGTACATGTTGGCGGTGGGGCCGCCGGCATCCGCGATGATCCCCTTGAATCCGGGGTGGGTCCTCATGCGCTCCACTTCCGCGACGACGCTTCCTTCGCTGCGGCTCTGGATCGTTCTGCCCTGGTGCACGGCGATCGCGCAGAAGTTGCACTCGCCGTGGCAGCCGCGATGGGTCATCACGGAGAATCGTACCGTCTCCCAGGCCTTGACCGTTCCGTGGGCGGCTTCGCGTGGATGCGTCTCGAGTTCCCATGGAATGTCGTTGAAACGATCGAGCTCCTCCGTGGAAAGGAGGGGCGCGGGCGGATTCTGCACGAGCCAACGGTCTCCGTGGCGCTGGGCAAGCCTTCTGCCCGTCGTCGGGTCCGAGTTCGTGTAGAACTGCCGGAACATCTCGACGTACTTCGAACGATCGGCGACGATCTCGTCGAAGGACGCGATTTCCAGCGCATCGTCCGGCTTCTCCCTGGCGATCCGGCAGGTGCCGCGCAGGTCGTCGATGCTTCCGCTGGACGAAAGCCCGCGGGCGAGGTCCACGATCGTTCGCTCGCCCATGCCGTAGACGAGGATGTCCGCCTTCGCGTCGAAGAGAACGCTGCGACGGATCTTGTCGTCCCACCAGTCGTAGTGCGCCACGCGCCGCAGCGATGCTTCGATTCCTCCGAGGACGATCGGGACGGTGCGCTTGAATGCGCGTCGGACGAGACCGGTGTAGGCGATGCTCGCGCGATCGGGCCGCCGGTCGTTTGCGCCGCCGGCGGTGAAGTCGTCCTGGTGGCGCTTCTTGCCGGAACTCGTGTAGTTCGCGACCATCGAGTCGACGCATCCGGCCGAAATCCCCCAGAACAGCCTGGGTTCGCCAAGCAGGGCGATGTCGTCGAGGTTGTCGAGGCGAGGCTGGGAGATGATGCCGACGCGAAATCCCGCCTGGACCAGGACCTGGCCCACGACGGCGGCCCCATGGTAGGGGCTGTCGATGTAGGTGTCTCCCGTCACGAGGATCACGTCCAGCTCCGACCACCCTCGGCGGCGGGCCTCCTCAGGAGTGGCGGGCAGGAACATGGTGGCAGGCTGGTACACTGGATCGCGACATCGTTTCCAAAATAGGCTGTTGCAGGTGTTGACGCGGTGGTCAGCGCAAAACGAATCGTGTTGGACAAATGACTTTCCGGACGAGACGAGAGAAAGCATCATTGATTCGTGTCGGCCGCTTCCAGTCCAGAAGTAGCCTGCGTCCACCAATTCACCACTCCAGAACGAAACCAACGCGTGGAATTTCCCGTTCCGTCATCGCTTGGGCAGTCATCGGATGAGCCCCGCGTTTCTGCTGTTTCAGGCAGTTCGAGCCTTATCGCTCTCAGGGGGCGGCACCTCCATCTGGCCGGATCCTACGAGTTCGAGGGGCTCTGGGTGGGGGCGTACGTCGACGATGAAGATATGCGGCTGGTGCGGCTCCAGGCCAGGAAAGAAGAACGCGCCCCCTGATCCTTCTCTGTGTGCTGTCCGCCTTCGATACGGATGTTTCGGGGCATCCTTGATGCGTTGCATTCTTGTTCGCATGGATGGAATTCGGTCCGGATTCCACCCATGGCTGCTCTGCGGGAGCCTATCTTCGATGGCGACGTGGACTCCATATATCGCTATTCCGATTATCGGATCTATCTGAAGGACTGGTTCGAGAGCGAGAAGACCCATCGCTCGGCCTTGTCCTATCGATGGCTGGGAGGCAAGCTCGGAGTCGATGGCGCGGCTTTGGTCCGCGTCTTCCGGCAGGAACGGCACCTCCACGAAAAGCATGTCCCCGCCCTGTGCCAGATCCTCAAGCTTGGCAAGCGGGAAGCGGAATACTTCGGCACGCTCCTGCTCTTTTCGAAGGCGCGCTCTCCACAGGAGGTGCGGACGCATTTCGAACGCCTCATGGCCTTGAGGGACGTCGGAGCGCGCGAGCTGGAGGCCGAGCAGTACGAGTATTATCGGCGTTGGCAGAATTCGGCGTTGCGGGTTCTGTTTTCGTTCGAGCCCTTCGATGGGGATTGGGAGAAGCTCGGACGGCGTCTCGATCCTCCGCTTTCCGCTCGCGAAACCCAAAGCTGTGTCGAGACGATGTGTGTCCTCGGGCTTCTCAAGAGGAACGACGACGGCAACTACGAGCCCACCGATCCCGTGATTTCCAGCGGCGATTCGTGGAAGACCTTCGCTGTGCGCGATTTCCAGCTTCAGACGATTGATCTGGCGGCGCGAGCCCTTCTCCGCCAGCCTCGGGAGCGGCGCGACATCTCGACTCTGACACTCAGCATGCCGGTCGAACGCCTGGAAGAGCTTCGGGAAATGCTTCGGGAGTTCCGTGGTCGGGTTCTCAAGTGGGCGGCAGCTCAAGAGCCCCATGATGGCGTCTGGCAGCTGAATCTCCAACTGTTCCCGCTGACTCGGGGGGCTGAGCCTCAAGAACCATCCGAGATCGAGGAGATTGGACAGCGGGAAGGGGAACTAGGTAATACTTTGGACAGGTGATGGACCTGCGGAGCTTCAGAACTGCCTGTGTCGCGCTTGCATCCTTTGCGGCATTCTTCGTCGTAGGGTTGGGCTGTGATTCCAGCGACAACATCGTGGCGAGCCCATCCGCCTCTGAAACGACCAATGGCTTCCATGCGCGCCTCACCGATACGGCTGGCGCCCCAGTAGCGGGTCTTCAGGCCAGCTTGGCTGCCGTCAGCTCCTGGAGCGATACATCCGGCTCGCACCCTGTCTATCAGACCGATTCTGCGGGAGTCATGGTGATCGACAGCCTTGCACCGGGAGAATATCGCGTCGAAGTGATGGGGGATTCCGTGGGTGCGTCGTTCAAACTTCTCGTCCTTCTCGACGGAAAATACCAGTTCCAGGAGATTCGGGTTCTCCCGCTTGCCCACGTGAAAGGCCACGTCAATCTTCCCGAGGGAGTCAACCGTGCCTGGATCCAGATTCTTGGTGGATCCGGTGGCTTCTGGACCGACAGCCTTGGCCAGTTCGATGTTCCTGTCGCGGTCGGCGTCGCTCCCGTGGTCATCCGCGCCGTCATCGCTCAGGACACTCTTCCCCTCGGCCAGGATACTCTCCTGCTCGCTCCAGGGGAGGTCAAGAATCTCGGGCTCCTTCGCGATCCCTTCCGTGTGGGTGCTCTGACTTTTGGGCCTCAAGCAGGCGTGTACGAAAATCCGGTCATGTTCTCCATCTCGAGCAAGGTGGAGGGGGTATCGATCCACTACACCACGGATGGGTCGGAGCCCAAATTGTCCTCGCCGGTCTTCACGGCACCTCTGGACATCCAGAAGACCACCTTGGTACGAGCTTGGGCCGTGAAAGCTGGACTTCGTCCTTCCGCCCAGGAAAGCGCTTGGGTTCGCATTCGCGTCCGCCCTGTCGAGTTCCACCCACTTTCCGGGAACCCTCAGCCGGTCTGGATGACATCGACTACCAATGGTGCGCATGTCCACTGCACCATCGATGGCTCGATGCCTACCGGACTTTCGCCGGTTTGCGACACGATCAAGGTCACCAGCGCATTCTGTGTGAAGGCGATCGCCCAAATGGATGGTCTCGAGGACTCCCGCGTCGACAGCCTCTGCTTTCAGGGGCCCTGACCGGCGTTTCCGCGAGGTTGCACCTCTGTTGACCTTTCAGTCAACGACAATCCCGCACTATCGATGGCTGATTGCTCCGACTTGGACGATCTTCAATGCGTCAGCGGTCGCGCTCGCCCGTGATCGCCGACCACCACTCGGGAGTTCGGAACGATACTGCCATTGACCGGGACCCCGGCAGCCGTTCCGCCTCCCGAGCTGGTCTCCGCGATTGAACTGGTGGCTTCTGAATCAGGGGCCACCAGTTTCATTTGTGGATCAAACACGCAACAAGGGGGGGGCGAGCGCCCCTACCGCATTTTGGTGAAACGGTCTGCGAGTGCCTCGCCTGTTTTCCGGAAGCGCCAGGCTGCTGTGCCTGTGGTGCCGAGGAAATGATTCGAGAGACGTAATCCGCTGGCGTGCAGGTAACCTGGCGGAATCTCCAGGTGCTGTTCGAGAAAGGGAAGCATCTCATCCGGAATGGGGAGCGTTCCTTGCTCGAAGCGGCTCCATGTCGTGTCGCTCAGCCCCAATTGCCGCGCCAGGGAGCATTGGGTCCAGCCTCTCTGATGGCGTAGAATGCGCAGGACGGCACCGGTCCATAGCCGGGCCGAACGGGAGCGAGAAATGGCAAAGTGGGCTTCTGGCGTCGTTGTCAAAGGGTGGCCTCCCTGGTGGAAAGCCCAAAGTGGATGAATGGAGCGAGGGAGTCGGTGACGATTGTCATCCTCAATCGCTCCGGTGGTGGCGCGTAGCCTCTTCGGCTAGTACGTTTCCCCTGTGTCCTGGTCCAGCCTGAATCACCCGGTTCGCCATTTCATGATGGTGACAAGCCTGCTTTGCTGTACGGCGAATGCTGTATGTGCGGCCCAACGAGTGTTTCGGATGGGGGAGGGGCTGCGGATCAATGCTCTGCACAGGATGTCCGATGGCTCGATCCTGGGAGCGGGTTGGAGTACGAATCTCAAGTGGATTCCTTCCGGAGTCAAGAAAGTCCAGTTCGGTTCGGGGACGATCGATTCGCGGGACACGGCTGGGCAGGGAACTCTTGTCCGATGGACGCCTGGGCTCGATTCGATTGTCTGGGTTGCAGTCTTCCCGCAAGGGACCGTGGGCCCGCTGCGTCGGATCCACTCTTCCGAAAAGCCTGGGGATACGACCGGATCCTTGTTCCTTTCGGGGGATCGGACCGTCTCCGATCCATTGCGCGATGGCTACTTCATCGCAAGGATCGAAGACCATCTCGCGCGAAACGGTTCTCCATCGGTCGTATGGACTTATGACGCATCCTGTCCGCCGCGGCGAGCGGGGGGGCGCCAGGGGACGTCGCAGTACAAGAGCGTGCAGGCTTGGGACGTCGACAATGCCGGCCGAGTCCTTTTGGCGCGAGGTTCCGAAGCGGATGTCGATTCCGCCGAGGTCGTGCGTCTGTCGACAGACGGGAAGCTCGACCTTGTGGAACAGATGCGATCCCATGTCACGGCGAAGGGGCGGGTATGGAGCGGAATCCCTTCCGAATTCGACAGTCGGCCAGAAAGGGGCGATACGCTTCTCTACTCGCGTCTGTTTCTCAAGTCCACCAGTTGGCAAGGTCCTCGATCGAGCCTGAGGGTTCTCGTCTCCTCTTCCGGGGCGAAGACGGTGCAGGATGCCGACCTTTCGGCTGCTTGGACACCGGATAGCGCGGGGGGGCTGCGACGAGGGAACAGCCCGCTCGACATTCTCTTTTCCGGTCCATGCAAGGAGTACTACACGGATCTCGGCGTCATGTTCCCGGATTCCGTCGTCTGTCCTTCCGGCCGCGGATGGTCGGGGCTTTCCGCGTCGTCTCGCGCCACCGCCCGCATCGGAGGGATCGTCGTCGATCGCCGAACCGATCGTTGGGCGCTGGGCGTCACATGGAATGCGCTTTCGAGCGACGGGTCGTTTCTCGATATCCCGGTGGTTTCCGTCTACCAGAGCGACGGAGTGCTTCTGTGGTGGTCCCGCTTGCGCTCCGACGCGAACCGGGACACCGTCCCCAACGAGGTGATGGCGAGCCTCTCCGAGATCCAGTCGCTCTCCGTGGGGCAGACTGAGCACACCACGGGACAGACTCTTGTCGTCCAGGCGCGCGCCCGGAGCGCCAAGGCGTTCTGGTCCACGGAGCTTGGTCGGCTCGGGAAAGGCTGGAGACAGAATTTGGCAGGCTTGTCGGACGGTGGTGGAGAGGCTTCCTGGCTTGCCAAGCTGACTCTCGTCAATGGCGGCTTCCTCGCGGCCACTTGGCAGGCGACGTCGGATTCCGGTTCAGGTGGACGACTCTTCTCCGACGGAATCTTCCAAGGGTGGCCGGAGCCAGGGAGCGCGGGGGAGATCCTCTCGAGCACCGCATGCCAGCCTCGCATCGCGGCCGACGAGACCGGAGCGGTCCATACGGTATGTCGAGGGGCGCGTCCATTGACGACGAAAGGCGCTTTTTCCCGGCTTCCCTCTCCAGAAGCGCCTGGTGCGGTCGATTGGAACGTCCTCACCGCCTGGAATTCGGGACTGAGCCAGCCTTCATGGGCCAGTGCGTTCGACGGGATTCGCTCGGCCGGTGATCCTGGCGTGGGCGTCGAAATCGACGATCATGTTTCCCTGCCGGACGGAGGTGCAGTCGTCGTCGGTCATGTGGCGCGCGATTCTGTCCGCGTAACCGCTGTCGACCCTCCGGCATGGGCGACGGAAACCGGCAATGTCGTCCTGGGGCTCCTGTCGCAGCCGTCGCAAGTCGGTGTCGGCGGAGTTGCCTCGCATCGCGATGCTCCCGTGCTCATGGCGACCGGGCGTCGGATGCGTCTGGAGGTGCCAGGCAAGGGCGATGGGGATTGCCGTTGGATCGACATGTCCGGAAGCCAGGGCGCATGGATCCCGCTCGTTGACGGCGAGGCGGTTCTCGAACAGCCATCGGGCTCCGGCGTGCGCTTCCTCCTCGTCCGCCGTGGTGGAGAGCGTTGGGTGCTGAGAGTGCCACTTCTGCGCTGAGCGTGGACGTTCTAGTTTTCCTGGGATGCGTATTCTTTCTGGCATCAAGCCTTCCGGTGAGATCCATTTCGGCAACTATCTCGGCATGCTCAAGCCGATGGTCGAATCCCAATCCCGTGGCGATCTTCTTTGCTTCATCGCCAATCTCCACAGCCTGACGACCGTCTTCGACGGACGCCAGATGTCCGTATGGACGCGGCAGATGGCCGTCGACATCCTCGCCCTCGGCATCGATCCGGAACGTTCCGTCTTCTGGATCCAGTCCGACGTGCCCGAGGTGGCGGAATTGGCATGGTACCTGTCGAACTTCACTCCGATGGGGTTGCTCGAACGCTGCCACGCCTACAAGGACAAGGTCTCAAAGGGCATCAGCGCCAACCACGGGTTGTTCGCCTATCCGGTCCTGATGGCCGCCGACATCATCGCCTACGGGAGCGACAAGGTTCCCGTGGGGCAGGATCAGAAGCAGCATGTCGAGGTGGCGCGCGACATCGTCGACGCGTTCAACCACCGTTACGGCGACATTCTCGTCAAGCCGGCCCCCGAGATCAACGACGACGTCGCCACGATCCAGGGACTTGATGGACAAAAAATGTCAAAGTCCTACGGGAACACGCTGGGCATCTTCGCCGACCCTGCCGAGGTCAAGAGGAAGATCATGGCCATCCCGACCGACTCGACTCCCTTGGAAGAATCCAAGGATCCGGATTCCAATCCCGTGCATTCCTGGTTCGCCCAGGTCGCTTCGCCGGATGCCGCCGCCGAAATGGCGAGCCGCTTGCGTGCTGGCGGCTATGGCTGGGGGCATGCGAAAAAGGAACTCGTGTCCGCGTATCTCGGATACTTCGAACCCTATCGCAAGCGACGCGAGGAGATTTCCCGCGATTCGAAGGCTCTCGAAACCATCATGGCGCGCGGTGCGGAACGTGCTCGATGCATCCTGCGGCCTTGCATCGAACGTGTCCGGGAGGCCGTGGGCGTTCGCTGGTCCGCTTGATCGCGGATACCGGCCACCCCCAGGATGATCTTCCCATGGCTGGATGTGCGCATGAAGTGCTCGACATCCGGCGAAGGAAGTGATAACGTGCAGAGTCGGTCGCCCACTGGAGGTCCTTCGATGTCGAGACGTGTTCCCGCATTGGCGATGTTGGTCGCCTTGGTTGCTCTTCGCACAGCAGCGCAGGATTCGACTGCGGTCGTGGTCGATTCCACGTCCCGGAGTACGCCATCCGGGCCAGATACCGCATCGATTCTTCCGGTCGACTCCTCGTCGAGGAGCGTCGGCGACACTCTGCATGCGCGTCCTCGACTGCTCGTCTTTCCCATTGTCGATTCCTCGGGAAACGACTCGTCCATGGTCTTCTCCCTGTTTCGAGACCTGCTCGTCAAGGAAATCACCAAGGATACGATCGATCATGGCATCGTCGAAGGGTGGGTGAATTCCAGCGTCGCGACGTTTGCCGAAGCCGAATCCCTGGGCAGGGGAAAAGCCCAAACCATCCTTTGGCTCGAACTGGTCCGCCGGGATTCCGGCCAGAAGATCCTCCAAGCCAGACTTTGCGGACTTGCGCCCGATTCGGTTCTTTCGCAAGGCGAATTCCTGTTTCCCGATTCCGCCGACCAGGTGCTTTCGGCGCTTCCTCCTGCGGTTCTTCTGGCGCTCTTCCCCCGAACGATTCCCACGCCTCCAAAGCCCGTGTCGTTGACGGATTCCGTCAAGCCTGTCGCCGTGTTCGTCTTCTTTCCGGAAGGCACGGCGACGCAGGCGCATGCGAACGTGTTCACGGATTCTCTGATCGCTCGCCTGCAAGGTCAGGATGGCTTCCGGGTCCTGCCGCGGAAGCTTCGGGACAGTCTCCTTGCGGGATGGGATCCCGGCGAATGCTTCACGACATCCTGCCGCCGCGAGGTGGGTGAGCGTCTCGGGATCCCCTGGTTCGTCGCCGGGCGTCTCGTGCAACTGGGCGACAAGTGGAGCGTGCGCGCCGATCTGGTGCGCACCGACAGCGCAGCCAATGCACGCACCGCCGTCGTCCAGTGCCAGGGTGCGCCAGCTCCTTCCCTGAAGCTTGCGGCCGGGATGACCGCTCGTCAGCTTGCGGGGCTCGAGAAGCCGCGCAAGGAACTCTCCGATGCTCCCGTCGCTCGCGAGCCTTCCGGGCCGGTATGGGGTCGGCTCCTGGCTCTGGGTGTCGCGACGACACTCGGCCTCGTCGGTGTCATCCTCAGTTGGTGATAGGTTGCCCCCTTCATCAAGGAGGGGGCGTATCAGTGCGTGCGGATGCGCGTTTGCAGACGGCTCGAGGGGGCATCGAGGCGCACGTCCCAGTTGCTCTTGACACTCATCCCTTCCAAACGTTTTTCATAGATGCCTGGCGAGAATGACATCGGACGTGAGCGCATCGCTTCACGCCCCATGTCGTCGATGATTCGCAGGACGTATTCCGTTGGGATGGGCACGGATATGCCGAGGGTCAGCGTACCGGATGTATCCGATTCCGCGGCCAGCCACGGATGGGGCCAATGATCGGATGCATCCTTCCACGCCATGCTGGATCCGCCAGGCAATATCCAGGATAAGGAAAGGGTATCGAGACTGTCTGGAAGGCCCAGCAGGATGCCGGCATCCAGCCAACCGGAAAGCTCCCGATGGGCATGGCGCAAGCGCCAGAAGCAGGTCCCGCAGGACCCTGTGCGGTCGTGGATCCAAGGGAGGGATCCGCAAAGCAGTGCTTTCGGGGTCGAAAACGGAAATCGCCCCGAGTCATTGGCGAGGAATATATCGGGAGCCCCCTCGAAGAGGCTTGCATAAGGACGGCGTGCATCTGGGCGGCCGCGCCAGATTTCCAATGTCGCACCGGATGCCGGATGCCCTACGGCATCGAGGGCTGAAACCGCCAGTGGGCGTGACAGCGACGAGTCTGTTTGATGCTTCAGGCGCCCGGCATCGGAATACAGGGGCCCACGCCCCGTCCGAAGGGCCTGCAGGGAGCGGCGGCAGGCCAGAGGGAGGATCGTATCGGATAGAAGCGCCCAAGGAGGCTGCCGAATGCTGCTGCCATCCAAAGGGAATCGCGACGGGTCCAATCTGTTTTCCAGTCGACGGGGAAGCAGGAATACATCCCAGCCCACAGCAAAGCCTCGCTCGTCGAGGCAACCTGCGTTCACGAGCCATGTCCGCAATGCGTTCGTTGCCGATTCCGGCAGGCTGTCCTGACGGCGAACTCCCCAGACCAGATCAAGGCTTGTCGAGCGCAGATCCGGGTGATGGCGGGCATCGCCACCTGCCAAGGGCAGTGATCCCGGAGGGACGAAATGGAGCTCGCTCAAGCTTGCTTGGAGAGCCAATCCCGAAGCGTACATGCGGTGGTTCAGGGATTCGACCAAGTCCTTCGCCCAGGAACGTGAACGAGCGGAGTCGAATCCCTGGGCGGTCTCCATCCAGATGCCGACTTTCAGTGGATCCGAGCCGGGGACGACGCCTGCAAGCCCTAGAAGTACGAGAGGTAGAACGGGAATCATATGACTACCCTCGACGGAAGTTGCGCTGGGGGGTGCCCGAATGTATGCTATGGAACATGGACATCCAGGGTGCAAGCCTCCGAGGGATCCAGGGAGCCGCAGACTCCATGGCGATCCGCTCAAGGAACATAGCCAACGTCAATACCCCTGGCTACCAAGCTTCCGATGTGGCCGTTTCCGAAGGTGCAGTTCGGGCTCGCCCAAGCTCGACACCGCCCCTCTCCCAGAGTGGCGACGCGGCGCCGACGCTTCCGAACAATGTCGACTTGGCCAAGGACCTGGTGGGAATGAAAACGGACGAGATGTCGGCTGGCTACAATCTCAAGGCATTGAAGGCTCAGGATCGACTGACGGGCGCTTTGCTCGACCTTGTCGGTTGAGCGCGCGCCGCACGGTCTTTCCTGCGCGATCAGACCGAAGGACGTCCGATGCTGTGGTAGGTGAACCCGAGAGTCCGCATGCGCTCGGGGTTGTAGATGTTACGCCCATCGATGATGATCGGCTTCTTCAGGAGTCGCTGAATGGTTTCGAAGTCGGGACGCTGGTAGACGCCCCATTCGGTCAGGACAAGAAGAGCATCGGCACCCGTGCACGCCTCGTAATTCGATTCCACGAGGCGAATGGTGTCGCCGAGGATGCGTCGCGCTTCTTTCATCGCTTCGGGGTCGTGCGCAACGACCTTGGCGCCGCGCTCGAGGAGCTTCTTGATGATCGTCAGACTTGGCGCTTCGCGCATGTCGTCCGTCTTGGGCTTGAACGAAAGTCCCCAGATCGCGAATGTCCGCCCAGCGAGGTCTTCACCGAAGAGACTCGTCACCTTGGCGAGGATGACCGATTTCTGGAACTGGTTGGCATCCTGGACCGCGTCCAGTATGCGGAAGGTGTAGCCCACGTCTCGTGATGTGCGGCACAGCGCCGAGACATCCTTCGGGAAACAGGATCCGCCATATCCGATTCCGGCGAACAGGAAGTGTGGTCCGATGCGCGCGTCCGAGCCGATGCCTTCGCGCACTTTCGTGACGTCGGCCCCGACTTTCTCGCAGAGATTCGCCACTTCGTTGATGAAGGTGATCTTGGTCGCAAGGAGCGCGTTGGCGGCATATTTTGTCATCTCGGCCGAACGCGTGTCCATGCAGATGATGGGCTTGCCCGTGCGCACGAACGGGGAGTAGAGATCGACCATGACCTTGCGCGCTTCCTCGTCGTCGGCTCCGATCACGACGCGATCCGGCTTCAGGAAGTCTTCGATCGCATTGCCTTCCTTGAGGAATTCCGGATTGGAAACGATGAAGGCCGGATGCGACGTCACCTCGCGGATCGCTGCGGCGACTTTCTCGGCGGTCCCTACGGGGACGGTCGACTTGTCTACGATGATCTTCGGGCCGTTCATCGCCCGACCGATTTCGCGGGCTGCAGCCAGGACATAGCGCAAGTCTGCCGATCCGTCTTCGTCCTGAGGAGTTCCGACGGCGATGAAGATGATTTCACTTTCGACAACCGCGTCCGCCGTGGATGTCGTAAACGAGAGACGGCCAGCTTGCACGTTGCGGAGGACCATTTCTTCGAGGCCGGGCTCGAAGATGGGGATTTTTCCTGAGCGAAGCGATTCCACCTTCGCTGGATTCACGTCGACGCAAGCTACCTTGTTCCCGTTTTCGGCGAAACAAGTTCCGGCGACAAGGCCAACGTAACCGGTTCCGATGACGGCGATCTTCATGCATGGGCCTTTGGCGAACGAGAAGGAGTGTCCCTGTCCAGGGAGACGATGAATCTAGAGAATTGCCCAGAACCTGTCAGCGAGAAGGGCTTCAACGTGCCAAGATGGCCTTTTCCGGCGTCACATATCGAAAACGACTTGACTCATGCCGTGCGTAACCCTACTTTCCGACGGTGCCGCCGGAAAAACGGCCGCTCGTTTGCCATTTCCTCCGATATCAACTACTCATCTCCAGTGCTCCCGTTTTTCCTCCAGACCAGCCAGGATTCGCCATGAAGCACTTCGTGTCCCTTGGCCTCGCGCTGGCCGCGACGGTTTTCGCCTCTTCAGTTTCGGCAAAAACCATCGTGGTTCCGACCCAGGCCCCAACCATCACGGCAGCATATCTCCAAGTCGACTACGGCGATACCATCCAGGTGCGTCCGGGAATCTACCGTGAGAATGTCGAAATGGTGCAGGGTGTCGTCCTGATGGGCGATGACATGTACACCACGATCATCGACGGTGGCCGCAAGGGACCGACGATTCTGGCCGCATCGCAGGCGGAGATCACGGGGTTCACGATCCGCAATGGCATCGATGGCATCCTGTGCGAGAACACCACGCCTCGCATCTACCGGAACGTCATCATCGACAATCACGGCGCGGGCATCGGTGCCTACATCTCGCAGCCGCACATCAAGAACAACGTCATCTTCGGCAATCGCTGGTCGGGCATTTTGCTTTACGGCGTGAATGCCCAGAATGTCTGGGTCGAAAACAACGTCATCTTGCGCAACGGCTACTCCGGCATTTCGCTTCTCGGGCCGACACGTGCGAACCTGCGCAACAACATCATGGTCTGGAATCATGAGTACGGACTTTTCGTCGACGAGGAATCGCAGGCGAAGATCAACAACAACAATATCTGGCGGAACTACTACCCGTTCAACCGCAACTACGCGAAGGTCAACAAGACCAACCTTTCGGTAGATCCTCAGTTCATCTCGTCTTCCGTCTTCCACATGAACCTCTTCTGCGTCCCGAATTCTCCGATGATCGGACGAGGCGAAGGCAAGGTCGATGTCGGTTTGATGGAGCGCGACGTCGTTGTCCAAACCGATGGCGACAAGGATGGGGACGGAATTCCCGACTCCGAAGACAAGTGCCCCACCATCGCGGAAGACATGGACGGCTTCCAGGATGAGGATGGCTGTCCCGATTTCGACAACGACAACGATGGCATCCAGGACAAGGATGACAAGTGCGTGAACGAAGCCGAAGATCGCGACAACTTCCAGGATGAAGATGGTTGCCCTGACTTGGATAACGACAAGGATGGCTTGCTCGATGCCAAGGATCGTTGCCCGAACGAGGCGGAAACCATCAACAACTTCAAGGATGAAGATGGTTGTCCCGACGACGTTCCTGTAGAACCGCCCAAAACCTTCACGGTTTCCGGCGTCAACTTCCAGACAGGATCCGCCGAGATCACGCCGGAATCGTTCTCTGTGCTCGACAAGGTTTTCGACCAACTCGAAGCCTTCCCAAATTCCGAATTCGAGATCTCTGGACACACGGATAATCGTGGCAAGGCCAAGATCAATCTGAAGCTCTCGCAGGATCGGGCAGCATCTGTCTGCACCTACCTCGTGAACCGTGGCATCGCAGCCTCCAGGCTTGTGGCCAAGGGATACGGCGACTCCCGTCCGCTAGCCTCCAATGAGACTGCGGATGGCCGCGCCCAGAATCGTCGCATCGAGTTCAACCGTACCAAGTGATCCGGGGAGCCCAACCGTGAAGCACTTCTGCCGCACAGCCCTGACCGCGATCCTGGCAATTGCCGGAACATCGACGGCATTGAATTACACCAAGACGCGTTACCAGCAGCTCGATTATTTCGGCTCCTTTGGACAGAATACGCCGTTGTTCCTGAATCCAGGAAACATCACGGATGCTGATCAAACCGAAGTCATGCTTGCTTTGTACTCGACGGTTAACGGCAAGGCCGGCCTCCAGTACGTTTCCGGCGTCTACCCCTTCGGTTTGCGGCATACCATCGGAGCCTCCGCGTTTCTGAATGGCGCCACAGTCGATGGTGATGTCAACGATGCCGATGGCTCGAAGACTTGGCGCAAGGATGCCATGTTCCTCGGCTATGGCTACCGCGTCTTCCATTGGATGACGCTCGGCGCGAACCTGAGCGTCCTGAATTTCAACAACTTCAGCGACAAGACCAATCCGATCGGCGGAGATTTCGGCGTCCTTTTCAATCCGTACCAGGATTCGAAGGTCGGATTTCTTAAGATCGGCGCTGCAGTCCAGAATGCAATCCAGACTCCTGGCTACGACAACACGAAGAACCTGAATTTCGGCCTGCACTGGTTGGGATTGAATCGCTCCCTCGAAGGGCGAGCTGAGTTCTCGTTGATCGACTTCGATGGTGAGGGCGTGTTTGCATGGGCAGGTGGAGCTCAGTATTACATCTCGCCCAATGTTGCTCTTGGTGGAAAGATGACTCGCGAAGGCTTCCCGATGCTCACGTTCGCAGGGAACGCGAAACGCCTGTCGTTCCTTCGCTATCTCGAGGTCGAACTCGATCTCACGCATGACGGCATCTCGCTTTCCGACGAGAAGCGTGGCCTTCTTTGGAACGTGAAGCTGACTTCGCGCTTCGGGCCGACTCGCGAAGAGGTTCTGGGAGCCAAGCGCTATGCACGTTTGATTCGCGAGCCTGAAGAGGCGTTCCAGGAAGCGATGAAGCTCTACCTGCAAAGGCGATTCCTCGAGTCCGCATACGCATTCGGCAAGGTTGTCGTGAAGTATCCCACGTACCGCAAGGTGGATATCGCAACCTACTATCAGGGCAAGAGCTTCGAAAACATGCGCATGAATCTCGTGGCCAAGAAAGTCTACGAGACGGGTATCCACAACTACGATGCATCTGACTATGTACCCAAGTACTACTACCAGATGCTCAATGTGGCTTACAAGGAAGGCAACTGGGGCGAGGCTCTATCGAATTACAACATCATCGCGGGCCAGTATGCCCAGTCCGACATCAAGTCGGACGCAGATTATGTCATGGGTCAGGCCTACTTTGCGCAAGGACGCAACGGTGAAGCTCGCAAGCTCCTCGAGGGAATCAAGACCGACGACGCCAACTACGGCTATGCCCAATACACGCTTGGCTTGATCGCGACCAAGGAGAGCAAGCTCGACGAAGCGCAGCAGCACTTCGAGGGCATTCTCACTCGTCAGCCCCGCAACAAGTCCGAGCGCGACCTGCGTGAGGCTGCAGCGGTCAAACTTGGCCACGTTCTCTATTCGTTGCCCGAACCCAAGCTGACGCGTGCCGTTGAATTGTATACACAGGTTCCTACCAGTTCCGAGTACTACGACGAAGCTCAGCTGGCCGCAGCATGGTGCTTCGTGCGCAATGGAAAGTGGGACGATGCGGATGGCCACCTCAACAACATCCTTCAGAATACCCCGACATCCATTCTTGTGCCCGAAACGTATCTCGTCCGTGGCTATTCGCAACTCCAGAAGAAGGATTGCGGCACTGCAGTGAAGAGCTTCGAACAGGTCCAGACGATGCTAGGCAAAGGGTTCCTCACCGACGAAGAAATCACGAAGCGTCGTGATGCGTACTCTGATGCGACCAAGGATTTCTCGAATCTTCAGGATCGTGTCTACCAGCTCTCGCTTCAGCTCCCGTCTGATCGTGTGAATGGGAAGCGTGCCGAGGTCAAGCCCAGTGTTGACAAGGTGCGAGAGGTGATGGACGACTACTTCAAATTCCAAGATGTCGTCAACAAACAGAAGAAATTCGAGAAGGATAAGGCTCGACTTCAGAAAGACTCCGAGTACGCATTGGCAACAGCCAAGCGATGCCTCGATGCGGGCGGTGGATCTCCGACCCCCACTGATACGTTCTAATTGACTGATTGTTTCGCGAGGGGGCTCATGGCCCCCTTCCCCATTTGACCCACGAACCACCCTTTTTAGATGATCGGCTACATGAAGATTTCCACTTCGAAGCTCGCTCTTCTTTCCCTTGCCATCTTCGCCCAGGCAGGGGTCGCTCAGAACAAGTCCGCGGATTGCGTCCAGCTTGAAAAGCTGAGGGCAACGAAGTCCGGGATGTTGACAGACCTCAACGAGGCCATTGCAGAAGGCAAGACCAAGCGAGCCAAGTGCGACGCCGAAGCCAATCCGAGCAAGAAGGATCGTTGCATCGAAGGTCTGCAGCCTTTGCGCGACAAGGTTGCTGCACTGAATGCGAAGATCTCGCCGGTCAACGACGACATTCAGAAGTTCTCGGCACTTTGCGACGAGACGGCTGCGGACAACAAGAAGACTCTTGCGCTCTATGAGTCTGTTGGCAAGGACAATTGCCGGGCTGGTGGCGACCAGAAGCGTTGCGAGGATGCATTGTTCAACCTCGCCGACTTGAGCTACACGAGCGACCAACGCGAGAACTTGGCAAATCGTGAACGATACGAACGTGCGTACGACAAATGGAAGGACAACGACAAGCAGGGCAAGGAGCCTGTTGCTGTCGCCCCATCGTATTCGAAGGGACTCGCTGCTCATCAGCGTTACTTGTCATCTCTCCAGGGCGGCGCACGCCGCGACGTTATTCTTTATAGAACCGCATTCATTCTCGACATGGTCGGACGCTCCTCCGAGGCATTTCCTGTCCTCATGGAATTGTCTACGAAATATTCGACATCTAGGCATATTGGTCCGACCAATCTGCGCATTGGCGAATACTATTTCGTTGAGAAGAAGTATGACTCGGCGATCGCCTACTACAACAAGGTCGATGGTGTTGCCGCTGGCAATGACGGCATTGTTGGGCTTGCTCTTTTCCACAAAGCTGAGGCGCTTTACAATCTGGCTCGCTACGAAAAAGCCAACGATGCGTTCTTCGATTACATCGAACGCGTCGACAAGGGACAGATCAGTCGCGGAGACCTGCGTTCGGAAGCCATTTTGTACATGGGTTCCTGCTTTGCAGAATACCCCGGATCGTACGGTGACGCCAAGAAATTCTTCAAGGGCAAGGGTGGCCGCAATTACGAAGACACATTGTTTTATGAATTGGCTGTCAAACACGCCGATCGCGATCAGCATGAACAAGCCATCGATGCGTTGGAATTCTTCCTCAAAAGCTATCCTGACTACTACAAGGCTCCTCTTGCCCAGTTGAAACTCATTGAAGTCTGGGATAAGAAGAAGAAGATCGAAGAAGCTCAGGAAGCGCGCGAAGTACTCATCCAGAAGTTTGGACGGGGATCTGCGTGGTGGAGCAAGCCTCGCAATATCGACAAGAAGGAACTGGAGATGATCCAGGGCCGCATTCGTGATGCGATGCTTGAAGTTGCCATGCAACAACATTTCCCAGGCAAGGATCGCAAGGACACTGCGATGGTGAAGAAGGGTATCGCCTCCTACGATCGCTTCATCAAGTCCTATGAGACCGAGGGAAACTGGCCGATCTATCGCGCCAAGATCTATTACGCTGACGCTCTCTCGTGGGTTGGTCGGAATGAAGAGGCTGCGGATGTCTACATCTGGGCATCCAAGGAGAATGTCAACGATCCGAAGAAATATCGCGAGCCAACCATTCCCGAACGTAAGCTGACCCAGCCTGCCGATGCTGGCTACAATGCGGTTTTGGAACTCCAGTTGGCAGCCAACGGCGAAGTCGATCGACAGGGCGGCGATGCCAAAAAAGCTTACAAGACGCCCGTTGCGGCTCGTTACATGGCTTCTGTCGAGAACTACATCGATCTGTTCCCGAAAGCGGCTGATGTTGATGCTCTTGCGTACAACATTTTCCTCTACCAGGTCAATGGTGAAGACTGGGAGAGGGCCATCACCTCGGGCAATCGCTTGCTCAAGATGTTCCCGAAGTTCAAATTCGCAAACGATGCACGTGCCCGTCTTGGCTTCTCCTATACCCAAGCCGGCAAGTTTGCCGATGCGGAACGCGAATACCGTCAAGTCATCAAGGATATCCCGAAGGGCGACACCTTGAGTGGGCAGATGACACAGAACATTGGCGAAGTGATCTGGCGTATGGCGGAAAACGCAGAGAAGGCCAACAAGGTCGATTCTGCCGTTTATCACTACCGCCGCATTGCGCGTGAATACCCTCAACTGAATGTTGCCGATTCTGCCGCATTCCGTGCCGCTGTCGCCCTTGAAAACGCCAAGCGTCCCAAGGAAGCTGCTGCCGAGTACGTCGCGTTCGAGCGCACATATCGTGGCGCTAAGTCAGGGTTGGCCATCATGGCAATCCAGGCTGCTGCGGATCAGTATCGTCAGGCCAAGGATACAGCTGCCGGTGTTGCCATCTTGGTTGACAGCCTCTATCGTTATTACCCGAATACGCCGGATTCTGCCGCGTTCAAGGGGATTTCGCAGGCCGCTTCACTCTATGAAGCTGCTGGACGCATGAACGAAAAGGCCAAGACGCTTGAGCTCTACTATACTCGCTATCCCAAGCACGACATGACGCCTGGCTTCCTGTATACGGCAGGTTTGACATACGAGAAGCAGAAGGATTGGGCAAATGCTGTTCGTATCTATACGCTTGTCGTGAAGGACTACTCGAAGCACCAGTACGCTCCTGAAGCGGCGTTCTCGATCCCCATCATTGAAGAGAAGCAGGGGAACAAGGACAAGATGGCGACAACTTACGAGTCGTTCGCTGCTCAGTACCCGAACGACAAGTCGAAGGTTGCCAAAGCTTATCTGCGTGCCGCCACATATTACGACACAACCAAGAACATGAAGAAGGCTGACGAGCTCTATGATAAGCTTGTGAAGTTCTATGCGACTGGCGACAATGCGGTCCAGATCGATGCTTCGTTCCCTGCGGAAGCCTTCTACAGAATGGCGATGCATCGCACGAACGAGGCCAACGAGCAGAACAAGATCGGAGGCACTCTCGATGCGAAGAAGATTGCCGAACAGATCAAGGCGCGCATCGAGGCATTGAAGAAGGCTGATGAGCTCTTCGACAACTCGATCAAGCTCCTGATCGAGGATTGGACGATGAAGTCGGCTATGCAAAAAGCTGACAACAACAACAAAATCCTCAACGATGTCTTGGCGATCGATCCTCCGAAGGGTGACAACCTCAAGGCGATCCAGGAGCGCATCATGTTCCGCGTGGGCGTCTCGAAGGGTATCACGCCCACGATGGCAGCCAAATCCGCCAAGGAGTATGAATCCTTCTTGGCCTTGCAGCGGAAATCTGGCCTTCAGGATTCCATGACGCGGCGAGCAAGCACAAACATTCTTCGTGCCTGGTACTTGGCTGGCCAAGCGTATGAGGGCATCGGCAATGCGATTGGCGAAGAGCCTTGCCCATCCCAGGCAAAGCAGGGGTCGGATCAGTACAATGAAGAGTGCGAGTATCACAAGGCTCAGAAGGAAGACAACCAGATCCAGTTCCAGAAGTTCTCTGTGACCAAGGGCTATGCTCCTGGCATCGAGAAGGCGGCTGAGCTCGGTATCGTTGGTTCTTATCTCGACTCGATGATGGCTCGCGTCAAGTTCATCAATCCGGAAGACAAGTCCCTCCAGGTCCAGGTTGTCGAGAAGAAGATCGAGGCCAAGCCTGAGGACAAGACGGATCGTGAACTTCTTCGTGCTATGGCTCGAATCAAGGACATTGCCGAAGGTGATCTTGCTTCTGAGGAGAAGATCCGCGTTCTGAAGTCCATGGTGATCGAAGGACAGCGCCAGGAAGACGAGATCAAGACCGCCATCTTCGAACTTGGCAAGAAGAAGTAAGGAGATCTGATGCTGAAAAATTCACTAAAGCCTGCGGCCATTCTCGCGTTCGCCCTTGCTGGGGTGTCGAGTGCAGCAGTTCTTGCGACTCTTCGCGCGAATGCTCCTGCCTATCCCAGCCAGACCCGCCGAGTGTTTGAAAAGCCTGTGTTTCACACCGACAAAGGTGATGTTGTCGAGATCGTACGCTGGGGCTTGCCTCTTGCGCAAGTACGTACGAAGACTGGCCGCTTGGGTTGGATTGAATCTGTTCGCCTCGATACCGTCAATATTCCTGCAGTCCTTTCCATCTCCAAGCCCGTGGCAAAGGCTGGAAAGCTGTCTGCGGCGGACGATTCGGCTCTTGCGAAGCGTTGGCTCGATGCCCAGAAGGCCTCGACTCCTGCGCCGACTGTAGTGCCAGAAGTCATCAAGGCTGATTCCGTCGCGCCTGCGGCTACGATCCCTGAAGTGACGAATATTGCTCCAACAGCGCCTGCGGTCATGATACCAGACGCACCGAAGGCAACCCCTGCAATGCAGAAAGCCACGACTCCATAAGCTGCTTGGGCGGAAAAACGGCTTGATTTCCCCAAGGAGTTGGGCCATATTACGCCACGCAATCTGCATGATCCGGCATTCAAATGAGCGGATCCTGCCCCCATCGGTAGCAGTCGCTCATAGCGACTCAACCGGATCGAAACACGTCAGAACCCACCATTGAGATAAGGACTCACCATGCACGGAATTGCTGAATTCTACATCGAGGGCGGCCCTCTCATGTTCCTCACGCTGACGGTCGGCTTCGTTGGCATTGGCATCGCGATCGAGCGCATCTGGCGTTATTTCGGCGACTACAAGCTTGATACCAAGGCATTCATGAAGAAGGTTCGTGCATTGCTCGTCGAAGACCGCGTGGATGACGCTCTTCGCCTTTGCGCCAACCAGAAGAAGGGTTTGGTTCCTGCCGTGGTGAAGGCTGCTGTCGAGCGTTACGGCTGCGACGAAGCATTGGTCAAGCAGAATGTCGAAGCTGCCTATCTCACGGTCACGCCCAAGATCACGGTTCGTCTTGGCTACCTCTCGCTCATCGCCAACGTCGCGGTGCTTCTGGGATTGGTCGGAACTGTCTGGGGTATGATCTCCATGTTCAAGGGCCTCGGCAACGTTGACGCTGCAACCAAGCAGACTGTGATGGCCTCCGGTATCGCCGAAGCTCTTCACAACACATTCCAGGGTCTTTTCATTGCCGTTGTCTGCATGATGTTGCACTCCTGGCTCTCTGCCAATGCTGCTCGTCTGATCGAAGAACTCGACCATGCTTCTTCTGAGGCCCTTGACTGGGTGACTCTGAAGTCGTTTGGCAAACTCCACGAGAGCAAGTAATCCCGCCAACCTGTCGCTGACGTGACCCCACACCAAGATTGCCTTGGTGTGGGGTCGATCCAGACCTTATCCTTCGGGAGTCATTACCAGTATGGCCAAAAAAAGAGCGCATGTCGAAGAAGGTGGGCACGGCGAGGACTTGAACCTCACACCCTTCTTGGATGTGATGATGGTGCTCATTCCCTTTCTGATGCTGACTGCAAGCTTCTTTGCTGTCGTGGTGGTTGATGCGAAGTTGCCGACCCCGATTCCGCCAGAAACAATGCAGGATGTCAAAATTCCGCCACCGTTCGATCTGGTCGTGATGGTCCCCAAGGATTCCATCAAGATTTACGTCAACAACAAGGATCCGCTTGGCCTCCCACAGTTCGCTGTGGTGACAAAGGATCGTGTTGATTCTGCTGGATACACTGACGAGCAGATTACGGAGTATTACAAGATCCTGTGTGATATCAAGCGTAAGTTTCCGGGCGAAACCCGCTTGGCATTCGATCCCCACCCATCTCTTCAATTGGAGAAGGTGGCGCAGATCCTGGATCAATCCAGAAACTTTCGTGGCGATGATCCGATCGTCAAAGAAGTCCCCTCGTTCGCGGACCACAAGTTGTTCCCGGCGATCGCGATGAAAGGAGTCTACGTCCCATGAGTGCAGGCGGCGGCGGCCAGGTAGTCAAGGCTGGCAAGTTTGGGCGTGGCGGCAGTGGTGGCGGCACGAAGGAAGTCGTCCTCAATCTGACTCCCATGATCGACCTCATGACGATTCTGGTGGTTTACCTCGTCATGAGCTTCTCTGCGGATCCGGCTACGTTGGCTAACTCTGCAGATATTGAGCTTTCAAAGGTGCTGATTTCTTCCGAAAAGCCTGCTGAACTGTCCGTGATTTCGGTCTCTGCGACAGCTCTTCTGCTTGACGGCAAGGAAATCTGCCCTGTCATTGTGAATCCCAAGGATGGATTCCCCGATTTTCCTGACTCCGTTTGGTCGGGCTTTTTCCTCGCTCCTCTCAAGGAGGCGTTGGATAAGGTCAAGGACAATGGCAAGGCAATCGAGGCTATCAATCCGAGTAAGCCATTTAAGGGCGAAATCCTCCTCCACGCTGACCGTAACATCCCCTTTGCCACGTTGAAGCCGGTTCTTCGGTCTGCGGGCAACGCGGGCTTTCGGCAGGTCAAGATCGCGGCCAAGGGCCTGAACTGAGGGCACGATGCTTCACCATTGGAAAATTTCGCTTCTGAAGGGTAACCGAATCACTCGCGAGTGGTCCGTGTGGGGGAGCACCCTCACCATTGGATCGCATCCGAAGTCCAAGGTTATCATCCCTCCTCCTTTTGCCTCGACTGCGGTTGAGGTTTCCGGAAATGGACAATACTCCGTAACCAACGAGTCGGGTGCATCTCGCTCCGGGAGTGTGAATCTCCAGGATGCAGTTCGCTTTGAGCTTGATGGCTGGTCCTTCGATATCGCCGACAATACGCCGTTCCGCGCTGCATTGTGGCTCAAGGCTCGCGAGCGCATGGCTCTGGCTGCGAAACTCGGCTGGCGTGAACCTGGCGAGGCGCAGACGAAACTTCGCTATGGGGTTTTTGCCGGACTGGCTCTGTTGGCTATCCTTGGCATGTCTGGAATGGTTTTTCTGGATCACAAGCCAAGCGTCGAAAGTGACGCGCTTCCTGATATCGTCGTCGCGCTTGTCCAAGAGGATAAGCCCGAAGAAAAGAAGGAAGAAGAAAAGCCTGTGCCGGAAGATGCTGGTGGTGCATCCGACCAGAAGCCCACCAACCCCAACGAGGGTGGTGCAACGGAAGCTCGAACGGTTGCATGGCCTCCTTCGAGTCCATCAGCTGTCATGCAGAACTCCGTCATGGACAAGATCCAGACGTTTTCTGACGGTCTTCTCGGCGAAGATGTCGATCCCAACGAGGCCAACATGATCGACGTCATCCTCGCGGGTGGCGGCGGATCGATGAAGAAGGGTGATCGCGGCGGCCACGGTGCCGGTGGCGATGGCGACCGCATGGCTGGTGTTGGTGGCATTGGCTTGGGTACGGGTGGTCGTGCCGGATTTGGTACGGGTAACGGTGGTACGCGTCAAGGCAAGATGGCATTGGGTGCCGGTGGAAACGGAAAGGGCATGTCTACTCGTGCTCGCATCGCTCCGCCGAAGCCTTCTGATGTCGAGCTTGGTGGCGAGGCTGGTTCACGCTCTCCCGAGTCCATTCTGCGCGTGATTCGTCAGCACATCGGAGGCTTCCAGTACACGTACCAGAAGTACTTGCGTGACAACCCCGGCTTGGGCGGTAAAATCTCGCTCAAGTTCACGATTGCTCCGAGTGGCGACATCATCGCGATCAACGTGGTCTCCTCCAACACCGGCAACGGCGAACTGGATGACGAGATCAAGGACAAGGCTCGCCGCATGAAGTTCGATCAGATCGAAAAGGGCAACGTCACCGTGACTTACGCTTTCGTTCTCGACAAGCAGTAACAGCGCGAACGACTCGCTTGCTGAAGGCCCAGGTTCAACCTGGGCCTTTCTTTTTTTTGGACAAATCATGTCTTTTGTGCTTGAAAGACTGGACAACCGGTTTTTGTTACGCTAGAATCGATCGCATACTACTTTGGGTCCATGTAGAACTTGCCAGAGCGAATCTGCCCCGGCGAACCTCCTTCGGGCCATCCCTTCAACTTCTCTCCCCCAAAAACCAAGCAGGAGATCCATGAACAGAAGTACCGCTCTCGTCTCCACTCTGGCCGTCCTCGGGACCGCTGGACTCGTCCATGCGACCAACGCGCGCGTTGAATCGATGGGCAAGCATGACACCTATTTCATGGATGATATCAGCGTCTGGGTCAACCCCGCCAACGCGAACATCTATCCCAACTATCTCATGGGTGAGCTGGGCCAGATGCACTACACCGAGAAGACGACAAGTGGCACGGACATGTCGGCTCTTGCTCGTTACAACAAGGATCCCGAGAAGCCATGGTTTGGCGCCATCTTCGCGAAGTCCTTCAGTGCCGACCCCAATAGCGGCAACCGCTACCCTCAGATCGTCGTTGGTGGCGCACTGAACCGCGACGATGAATTGTTGGAGATGCTTCCTGGCAAGGTGCTGACGACCAAGAAGGACTCCGCTTCGGTCGTCACTCTTCAGGATCCGGCGCTGAAGATCGACGCGCTCATCGGCTATGCGGCCCCCAATGGCATGCTGTTCGGCGCCAAGCTCTACGTGGCAAAATCCGACACATCGAACACTGTCGGAAACTACGAGACCCAAAGCTCCATCTGGGCTGGTACGTTCGGCGTGAACATGCCTGTTGCCCAGGGTTTGGATTTCGAGGCCGCGCTGACGGTTGCACAGGTCGATGCCGAAGCTGTGAGCGGAACGAAGGAATACGACTCCAAGTCCGATCTTTCCTTCGTCGGAACGGCACGCGCGTTCATCTCCGCTCCCGCGATCTCTGGCGAAATTGTTCCCGCTGCCAAATTCCAGCAACTTGACGGTCCTGGCATCGAGAACGACGTGCGTTTCACTGTTGGCTCCGGTGTCAACGTGTCGCTTGATCGCGGCTTCTTCTGGATCGGCGCGGATTACTCGCTGATCTCGACCGAGTCCAAGTTGCTCAACGGCGTCGTAACGGATATCGACACCATTCCTCTCACCACCTACGACGCCAACCAGGTTCGCGTCTCGTTTGGTATCGAGCGCAACGTCTGGTGGGATTGGTTCGTCTTGCGCGTTGGCGGGCAGAAGATCTTCACGTCTGAAGAGACGAAGCTGAATGGCGAGAAGGTCACGAATATCGCGACCAACCCAGAAGGCAATGGCCTCCCCAATGACCATGTCTCCTTCGGCTTCGGTCTGAACATCGAAGACAAGCTCAAGGTCGATGCGGTTGTCGCCGAGGACATCCTTTTCACGGGCGGTAACCTCCTGGGCGGCCCGGCTGACCACGTGATTACCCGCATTTCTTCGACCTATTCGTTCTGATTCGAAGTTTCCTGCGGAAACTTCCTCAAGGGCGGCCCGAATGGCCGCCCTTTCGCGTTATATTTCCAACCTTTGCCGCCTGAACCGGAACGGGGAGCGTTCATGGGCCTGTTTTCCCTCTTCTCGAACGACGTCGGGATTGACCTGGGCACTGCCAACACGCTGGTGCATGTGCACGGTCGTGGCGTTGTGATCGACGAGCCGTCGGTCGTCGCTGTAGAGCGCCGAACGGGTCGGGTTCAAGCGTTTGGCACGGAAGCCAAACGGATGTTGGGGCGTACCCCGGGAGAAATCCTTGCTATCCGTCCCATGAAGGATGGTGTCATCGCTGACTTTGATCTCGTACGCGAAATGATCAAGCACTTCATCGATCGCATCCATAGCCATTCGCCGCTCTGGCGTGGCCTTTTTGGACGACCGAGAGTGGTGATCGGTGTTCCCTCGGGCATCACCGAAGTGGAGCGCCGGGCCGTCATCGAATCCGCTCAGCTTGCCGGAGCTAGGGAAGTCTACCTCGTCGCCGAACCCATGGCGGCCGCGATTGGAATGGGGATCCCCGTCGAAGAACCTTCGGGCAACATGGTCATCGATATTGGTGGAGGCACTTCCGAGATCGCGGTCATCGCACTCTACGGCATCGTTTGCGATACATCGGTGCGCATCGGTGGCGACGAGATGGATGAAGCCATCGTCGCGTATCTCAAGAAGAACTACAACCTTCTCGTAGGCTTGAGTACTGCTGAACAGATCAAGATTCAGATCGGGTCGGCGTATCCTCTTGCTCAGGAACTGGCCATGGAAGTCAAGGGGCGCGATGTCGCCGCCGGTATTCCAAGGACCATGCGAATCACGTCGTCCGAGATTCGCGAAGCTCTCGACGAATGCGTTTCTTCGATTGTCCAGGCGGTAAAGTCCGCCCTAGAGCAGACACCTCCAGAACTCTCCGCCGACATCCTTGACAAGGGGATCGTCATGACTGGTGGTGGGGCGCAATTGCGGAATCTCGATGAGCGCATCCGACAGGAGACAAACCTGCCTGTGAACGTCATCGACAACCCATTGCAGTGTGTCTGCCATGGGACCGCGAAAATCGTCGAGAACCTCGATCATTATCGCAAGGTGCTCCTGAACAACAGCCGATAAGAGGCCCGCATGCTGATCTTGCGCTGGCTCTTGTCCGTTGCCTTGAGGGGGAAGGAGCTGGTATCCCTCGCAATGATCCTGGTGTTCTGCTTGTGGCTCTCCTCGCTTCCCGAAACAGCGAGGAAGACGTGGCGTGTTGGCATGGCAGGAACGATCCTCTTTCCGGTCCAGGCCAGTCTTGACCAGATTCGATTTAGGGTTGGCCTCAAGAATGAAGTCGCAGTGCTTCAAAAGCAGAATGCCACCTTGCAAGCGGAGAATGTGCGGCTCTCCCAACTCGCATTGGAAGCCCGCCATATGGATGGCTTCGAGCCTCTCAAGCCGACTTTTCCATCTCGCGTCGTATCCGCAAGGGTCGTTTCTCGCAATCCGATTCGTCTTGGAGGTGTCTGGCAGATTGACGTCGGGAGCGAGTCCGGTCTTCAGGAAGGCATGGCGGCCATGACTCCCCGAGGAGTCGTTGGTCGCATTCTTGGCGTCTATCCGGGACGCGCCGAACTGCAGTCGCTGGTGGATCCCGAGTGCCGCATCGCCGTCCTTTCTTCCCGCTCTCGCCATCCAGGGATCGTCTATTCCCCTGATGGATCGCAGACTCTGCTCGAGTTCAGCGTCACCTCCGACATCAAAGTCGGAGACAGTCTCGTCTCCTGGGGGGCTGGAGGGATCTTCCCGAAGGGGCTTCCTGTCGGGAAGGTCGTTGAGATCCTGAAAACGCCGGCAAACGTCCTCAGGACGGCGCGAATCATCCTCGCACAGGATCCCTGGTCGGCGGAGGATGTCGCGATTCTGGTTCGTCCCCCCGTTCTCCAGGTCGGCGGAGGCCTGCCTTCCGAATTTCCTGATTCCGTCATGCTTGGCGATTCTGCGAAAGCGGGAACGACGCCATGAACGCATCCCCGTTGGAATTCCTGCGGCGCATCGGGTGGGTTCTTCTTGCCTTGCTGGCACAGACCACCTTGGCTCCCCGACTTGCTCTGTTCGGCGTCCAGCCGTCGATCCTGCTCGCCGTGTTCGTCCTCTTTTCCCTCAAGATGGGAACGCTTGCTTCGATTTGGACGGGATTTGGCGTGGGGCTCGTGCTGGATGTCTACATCCCCGGCGTGCCCGGAGGTTTTGCGCTGGCGATGGCGATCCTCGGCTTCCTCGGTGGACTCATCAATGAGCAGAGGGTCCACACGGACTATTTCACGCGCGTGATCCTTCTCGGAATCGCCTGCATCATCCACGATGCGATCTGGTTTCTGCTCGGGCGTCATGGTTGGGCACACATCTTCGAGTTTCTCCTTGCGTCATCCGCTCCGTCCGCTGTCTACACGATGCTTGTCGGCGCAGGCTTCTTCGCGTTGCGTCCGCCCCCTCGTCCGGAGCGGCGCTGGTGATAGCGGCCTCCGGCCAAAACGATCAGATCGAGAGGAACGAGCGGACATGGGTCATGATCATCCTGCTTGGATTGATCATGTGCATCCCCGTTGGACGCCTCGTCTGGCTCCAGTTGATCGAAGGCGAGCAGCACTTGGCGACATCCGAGGCCAATCGCCTGCGAGCCGACTACATCCAGGCTCCGCGCGGTCTTCTGCTTGATCGCGAAGGACGACCGCTCGTGCAGAATCGACCGAGCCGCAATCTCGTCCTCGACCCGGCCGTGATCAGACCGCATGAAGCGGAACTGCGGGAGCGGTTGTCGCTTTTCCTGGATTCCGATGGAACCCGTCTCTTCGATACCGCGTTCGTCCGCAAGCTTCTGCGACAGGCCAGGCTCACTCCTTCGCAGCATCCAGTGCTTCTAGAGGACGCGACGCCGGAGGAAATCGCACTCTTCGCGGAGCAGCAGTACAGGCTTCCGGGAGTCATCCAGGAAGTGGCCATGCGTCGCGAATATCCCCATGGGACGCTTGCCGGACATCTTCTCGGATACATCGGCGAGATTCCCGAAAAGAGGCTGGACAGCCTGGCGACCAAGGGCTACCGCATGGGCGATCTGATCGGGCAGATGGGGCTCGAAGAGCAGTACGAGAGCGTCCTGCGTGGGCGCGACGGCATCCGCTACATCGAAGTCGATGCGAAGGGACGCGTGGTCGGGATCCCCGACGACATGCCGATGACAGAACCTGTCCCCGGGCATCACATCCGCACGACGATCGACCTCGACTTGCAGAAGGCGTTGGAAGATGTGTTTCCCGACACGATGAGCGGCGCCGCCGTGGCGCTGGATCCGCGTACTGGCGAAATTCTCGCGATGGTGAGTTCGCCGCGCATCGATCCAAACATCTTCTCGCTGCCCGTGAGACGACGCGCGAAGGAATGGGCGAAGCTTGCTCTGGATTCTCGTCGTCCCCTGAATAATCGCGCGATCCAGGGAACCTACGAGCCGGGATCGACGTTCAAGATCATATCGTCCTTGGCGGGATTGAGCTCCGGCAAGGTCACGTACCATTCCCACTTTCCCGTCGCATGCAAAGGCGGCTTCCATTTCGGCGTGCGCTATCAGAGGTGCTGGCAGGAGAGTTCCCCGTATCACGGTCTTCTAGACATGAACGGCGCTCTCACGCAGAGCTGCGACGTCTACTTCTACCAGCTGGGATTGCTGGTCGACATGCCTTGGCTCAACCAGACCGCGCGTGCGCTCGGGTTGGGGCAGCGCACGGGTATCGACCTTCCCAACGAAAAATCCGGCTTTCTTGTCGATTCCGCATCGCATGAACAACGACACAAGCGGCTTGGATGGAAATGGGCGAGAGGGCTGATCCTGAACCTCGCCATCGGGCAGGGCGAGCTTGTGACTCCGTTGCAGCTCGCGACCATGATCGGAGGTGTCGCCAATGGCCACGAGGTCATGCGTCCGCATCTTCTCCAGGCGATTCTCGAGCCGGAGAGCAATCGGGTTCTGGAAAAGCCTTCGCCCCAGGTGCTTCACAAGCTTCCGTTCACGGAAGAGCAGATTTCCCAGATCCACGCGGCGCTGGATTCCGTGGTCAACGGCGTGCATGGAACCGGGCATTCGGTTCGCTTGAAGGAGCTGCGGGTGGGTGGAAAAACGGGTTCCGCGGAGAATCCCCATGGAGAGAAGACGCATGCGCTCTTCGTCGCCGCGGCCCCTCTGGACGCGCCCGAGATCGCCATCGGGGTCATCGTCGAGAATGGTGGCCATGGCGGCTCCATCGGCGGTCCGATCGCGTCGAGAATCCTGAAGACATGGTTCCAGAAGACGGGGCGGATCCCATCCGATACGGCAAAGGCGAAGCCATGACAAGAACTGGCGGGAACATCGATCTCAAGGGGCGCTTCGACGGTTTCCTGTTCGGGCTGGTTGCGCTTCTGGCCTGCATCTCCGTCGCGCTCCTGTTCTCCATCCGCAATGCGCAGGGGGAGGCCGAGTACTGGAAGAAACAGCTGATCTGGCAGGGGATCGGACTTGCCGCGATGGTGGGGGTGACCGTCGTCCCGCGGCGATTCTGGTATCAGGTGTCCTATCCGTTGTACGTGCTCCTCATGCTTCCGCTTCTGTTCACGTCCGTGGCCGCCAAGGGAGCCGAGCGTTGGTTCGCGTTGGGTGGATTTCATTTCCAACCGTCGGAATTCGCGAAGCTTGGCGTCCTTCTCGCCTTGGCCCGTCTGTTTTCCAATCGACGTGTCGGCCTCTCGAATCTCCGTCCCCTGGCTCTCCCGTTCTGCGCGTTCGTGGTCCCATTCATTCTGATCCTGAAACAGCCCAACCTGTCGACCGCGCTTTCGCTTGCCTGCGTGTTCTTCACTCTCATGTATTGGTCGGGATTCAGTCTTCTTGAACTTCTCATCCTCGTGAGTCCTTTGATTTCCGTTGGTCTGTCGTTCCAATTCACCTGGTGGGCGATCTTCAACGTGGCTTCGTGGGGCATCCTATGGTGGCTTTGGCACGAAAAGGTTCTTCCAGGGAGGATCGCCGTTCTTTTCGGCATCCTCATCATCAGCGCGGGGCTCATGTCGCAGATCGCATGGAACTCCGTCCTGAAGCCGCATCAAAGATCCCGCATCGAGACCTTCATCGATCCGATGCGCGATCCGTCGGGTGCGGGATACCAGGTGCTCCAGTCGCAGATCGCGATCGGTTCCGGTGGACTTCTGGGCAAAGGATATGGCCAGGGTAGCCAGAGCAACCTCCAATTCCTGCCCGAGGAGCACACCGACTTCATCTTTTCCGTTCTCGCCGAGCAATTCGGATTCGTCGGGTGCGTATTCGTTCTCGTCATCTTGTTCAGCTTCCTGGTCCGATCGTTGTGGCTGTGCTTCGATTATTCGGACAGATTTTCCAACCTCGTCACGGTGGGGGCGGTCGCGATCTTCGCATTCCACATCGTCGTCAACATCAGCATGACTTTGGGGTTGATGCCTGTGACGGGGTTGCCGCTCCCGTTTCTTTCGTATGGGGGAAGCTTCGTGATCACATGCTTGATCCTCCTGGGGTTCCTTCTCCACACCCGTTTGGGCGACGCTGAATGAAGGTGATGGCGGCGCGTGCACGGTTGGCCCGGGCGATGCGCGGCCTTTCCGAATGGGCTCTTTCGTTGGCCTTGCCGCGGGTGTGCGTCGATTGCGGGGGGGTGGCCGATTCCGCTCGTTCCTTGTGCTCGCGGTGCCGGGAAGACGTGATGACGGAAAACGTCTTTCCGCCCCTTCCCGAGGGGGTGGCATCCTTGTGCGCGGGCGCGCGGTTGGCGGGCCCCGTCCGTCGGTTGGTGCACGGTCTCAAGTACGATGGCCATAGGGCGGCTCGGCTGGATCTTGTCGATCTTCTGATGGCTCGAGGGCGCCCCGTACTTCCTGCCGGTGCATTGCTTGTTCCAGTGCCGATCACGCGGACGCGCCGCAGGGAGCGGGGCTACAACCAGGCGGAACTCCTGGCTGCCGAGATAGGCCTTCGCCTCGGACTGCCTGTGGAGCCGAACTTCCTCGCGAGGACGACCTTTCGGGGAAGCCAGACCAAGAAGAGCGGAGAGCAACGCCGCGAGGCGCTGGCGGGCATGTTCGCGCCTGGTCCCGGATTCCGAAGCGATGCGATCCCGGTCCTTGTCGACGATGTTCTCACGACGGGGGCGACCCTCTCCGCGTGCGCGGCGGCGAGCCTCTTCGCGGGAGTGCCGGAAGTCCATGCGCTTTGCATGGCCTGGGCCGGGGAGGCCTGAGGGACGGTAGATCAATCCGCGCGCATCGAGATGCGCCTGTGACGTCTCTTGTCGGACATCGTACCTTTCCATCCTTCCGCGCTATGCACGGAGGGGTAGGCTAACGGCTAAGTCAGCGGTCTTGAAAACCGCCGTCCGAAAGGACTTGTGGGTTCGAATCCCACTCCCTCCGCTAAACAAAAGGTGATGGCATGAAACCGAGCGGCATCAAGCCGAGCCCTGTCGTCGAAGGATTGCCCGTCTACGTGGCGGGGAGGACCATCGAATCCGTGTGTCGTGAGTTCGGTGTCCAGGATGTGCTCAAGCTCGCGTCGAACGAGAATCCTTTGGGCCCCGGCAAGCGTTCGATCCGTGCGATGGGGACCGCGGCGAAGCGCATGGCCCTGTATCCGGACGGCCTGGCGGGCGGTTTGGTGGCAAGCCTCGCGCGCGCATGGGACTGGCCGGAAGACGGCATCCTCGTGGGCAACGGATCCGACGAAGTCCTGCTCCTGCTCGCCCAGGCGTTCCTGGGGAACGGGAAAAGGGCGATCATTTCCGAGCATACCTTCTCCGAATACGCTTTCGCCGCCGAAGTCGTCGGCGCGACGATCGACATCGTTCCGACTGACGGATTCCGTCTCGATCTGGCCGGGTTCCTCGCGCGCGCGGAAGGCGCCACGATGCTGTTCCTGTGCAATCCCAACAATCCGACCGGAACGCACTTCGGGCATGCCGCCCTGGAGACGTTTCTCGGCAGGGTTCCGGGGTCGACGCTCGTCGTCCTGGACGAGGCCTACGCGGAATACGTGGAGACGGATCCTGTCCGCACGCGCGAGCTGCTCGAACGGTTTCCGAATCTCGTGGCGACGAGGACGTTCTCCAAGATCCACGGCTTGGCCTCCGTGCGCGTGGGCTACATGCTCGCTCGCCCCGATGTCGTCGCCGCGGCGAGACGCGTGAAGCCTCCGTTCAACGTGAACGGCCCCGCGCAGATCGCGGCGCTCGCCGCCCTGGATGACAAGGAGCACGTCGGCAGAAGTCTGCGGACGAACCGGAAGGGGAAGACCCAATTGGCGAAGGGGTTGCGCGGCCTCGGTCTCCGCCCGTTGTCGACGGAGGCGAACTTCGTGTTCTGTCCGGTGCCGTGCGATGGTGCGCGTCTGGCCAGGACCATGATGGCCCGTGGCGTGATCGTGCGCGCCACGACTTCCTTCGGATTCCCGGAGGCGGTGCGGATCACGGTCGGGACAGCCGCCCAGAATCGGCGCCTGCTTGCGGCCATGGACGATGCGTTGCAGGAGATCGTCCTCGCGGACTGAGCCGCATCGGAATCCGCGACGATGGGTGCTCGGAGTCGTGCGTCTGGTTTCGACGGGGCTCGGCCAGCACGCAGGCATCAATCCGCCGTGGCCGTCAACCTTGCTTGCAGTCCGGGCGGAGGGGACATCGATCGCAGCCGCCGAGGAGTTCCGCGCAAAGGCTGTCCGCGCGTCCACGGCGCAGGATCGTCTCCAAGGGGACCCAGGCGGATGCGGGGTCTTCGGGGCGGAGTTCCATGATGACGGAATCCGTCCACTCCTGGCGTTCGCGGGGTGTTCGCGTCTCCCAGGCCGGAGGGAGCCGATGGAACCATCCCAGCGGGGTCGAGAGCACTGGACTGGGAAGCTTCAGACGGGTGCGATCGATCGTTGGCCACAGGGGAGCGGGGAGCCCTTCTCCGCGGACCAGCCACCGAGCCAGACGCCAGCCTTTCACGCGGTCGGTGGACTTGCGGCCCATCCAGGGAACGCGCAGGGCCAGGGTGCGCACGAAGTCGCGTGGATCCTCCCAGTCCCGGCTCCATAGCGAAGGGTCGGGATGCTCGCGCAGGAGGTCGCCCACGGCCGAGATCCAACCGGAGAGCGAATCCAGGTGAGGCCAGGCCGAAAGCCATGGCAGTCGGCACGCCTTGTCGAAATCCTCCTGCCGCGCCTTCCATGGCTCCAGGAGGGATTGCCCCAGGCGTTCGCGCAGATCCCGCACCAGACGGACCGTCGCGGGGATCGTCAGATCCTGTCCGATGCAACCGATCAGGATCGCGAGGCGTGGATCGCCGAATCCCGATTCGTCAGTCCAGGCGAGAAGACGCGGATCGGAGCGTTCGGGCAGGCTGCGGAGGAAGCTGTCGAGCCGAGTGGCGAGTTCTGAGGATCTGGAATCCAAGGCGCGCAACCCGGTCTGCCGCAGCGGTCAGCGGGGGAAGGAACAGCCCGAACCCATGCGGACCGACGTGCCCGGCTCGGGCCAGGATGTGCCCAGGGTTTCCTTGCGCAGGGCTTCGTCGAGGATCAGGACCACGGTGGAGCCCATTTCGAAGACGCCGAGCTCGTCCCCGGAACGCACATCGATGGGTTGCGAGGGAACCCAGTCACCCGATTCCCCATGCCCGAGAGAGGGGCGAGCGGTGAGGCGGATGGAGCCCACGTTGTAGGCGCCCACCATCACCAGGATGGCTTGGCCCTGGTCGGTTTCGACTTCGACCCAGGCGCGCTCGTTGCGCACGAAAACGCCGGGGATGCCTTCGACCGCGGCGCGGTTGACGGGCCAAAGATCGCCGGGAATGTGCCGCAGGCGGATGACTCGTCCGGAGATGGCGTGGTGGATGCGGTGGTAGTTCCATGGCGCGAGATAGATCGTGCAGAACGCTCCGCCTTCGAACGTGGAAGCGAGCGTGGAGTCGCCCAAGAACTCCGCGAGGGAATAGGGGACACCCTTTGCCTGGATGATCGTCTGGTTCTCGATGGCACCACTTTGGCCGTACGTGCCGTCGCTTGGCGACACGAGGAGGCAGTCGGCGATGGGCCGAGCGCCTTTCTCGAGAGTGCGAGTGAAGAAGTCCTGCAGCGAAGCGTAGTCGCCGCGCTGTTTCCGTTCGGCCTCGCCAAGGTCGATGCGCGGATAGAATAAATGGAAAAGATGGATGGAAAGCGAGGACAGGACGGGCAGTTCGATGCGCGCGAAGCGACCGAACAGCCGCGACAGGAAGACGCGAGGCAGGAGCTGGAGTAGAGCGATCACGGGATCAACGTAATTACCGGCGAGGATCGGTGGGGGAGAGAGCGGATGTAGGTTTCCTTGACGTGAAGACCGCTTCGAGCATCGAACCACCCCTTCCGCGCCTTTCCAAGGCGCGGCTTGCCGTTCGTTTTCATGGGCAACGAGAGCATGGAATCGACGATATCGCCGATCTGCGTCGGATCGCCCTTTCCGTCCTCCGGGCCGAAGATGCTTCCGGGCCGATCGATGTCGTCTTCCATGGCCCCGAGAGCCAGAGGGCATTGAATCTGCAGTGGAGACGATTGGATCGCACGACCGACGTCCTTTCCTTCCCGTACGGGGAGCCTGAATTGTTCGGTGAGCTCTACATCGACCCCGTGCTCGCCGCCGAACAGGCAGTCCGCTATCGCCATGATCTCCACCGGGAACTGTGCCGCTTGATTGTCCACGGATGTCTGCATCTGTGCGGCTACGACCACCACACGACGGCAGAGCGCAAGGAAATGCGGGCTCTGGAGAATCTCTACGATCCGCTCGGAGCCAAGCGATGATCGGAACTCTTGCGCTGGTCTTCCTTGGGCTTCTTTTCTCCGCTCATTTCAGCACGGTTCGGACCGTACTCGGTCTTCTCAAGCGACCGGGCTGGAAATCACCGGATGGCTGGGAGTCTCTCGAGAAGCGGGCTTGGCGGGCTTTGGAGCATCCAGCATTCCCCGTCATCGTTTCGTTGGGGCGGTCCCTTGGAACACTCATGTTCGTCCTTGGGGGGTGGAATGCGATCTTCCCCGGATTTGCACCGGCGACTTGGCTCAGCCTTCTGACGGGACTTGTGCTCCTGTTGGCGCTCTACCTCCTGGGCGACTTCTTTCCCCGCTTGGCCGCGCGTTTGCGCGCCGAACGACTTTTCCCCTACAGCCTTCGGTTGCAGGAATGGCTCGCGCCGCCGTTTCTGCCCTTCTCCCTTCCCATCGTGCGGTTGCGACGTCTTCTCGAGAGGCGGCTGGGCTGGGATGGACGTTTCGACTTCCTGACGGCGGACGAACGGGCGCGCGTGGTCGATGCTCGCGTGGAGACTCCGACCGAAGATGTCGCCGTCGAGCAACGCATCATCCGGGGTGCTCTCGATCTCGACGAGCGCCGCGTCCGCGAGATTCTCACGCCGCGCTTGCAGGTCGTCTCCGTCACGCTCGATGCCACGCGCGACGAGATCGTACGCGTGGTCCACGAGACGGGCTATTCGCGCTTGCCGGTGGCCGACCACGATCTGGAACATGTCGTGGGCGTCCTGCATGTGAAACATCTCCTGGGCGAGCAGGAGGGGAGCTGGGACCTCCCGAAACTCGTGCATCCACCCGTCTTCGTGCCCGAGAGCCAGCGCGTGGCCGATTTGCTACGCATGTTGCGCGCCAAACAGAGCCACATGGCCATGGTCGTCGACGAGCATGGAGCATTCTCGGGCATTGTCACGATGGAGGATGCGCTCGAACTCATCGTCGGCGAGATTCGCGACGAGTCGGACGAAGAGGTGCCTCCTGTCCAGTCGCTCGGAGGTGGGGAATATCTCGTACAGGGCGATGCCCATCTGGAGACCTTGCGGAAGGCTCTTGGACGCTCCGAGCCGTCTTTGCCGTTGCCTCCCGAAGGTGTGGAGGTCGATACCGTGGCGGGCCTTCTGCTCGCCTTGGCGGGGTGCATTCCGGAGGCGGGTGCCTCCACCGAAGCCGGGGCGTGGGAGTTCACGGCGTTGGAGCTCGATGGCAACCGCATCTCGTTGGTGAAGCTGGTGCGGATCTCGAGCCTGGTTCAGGCCGACAACTCGCGCATCACCGACGAGGACGAAGGAACGCCCGACGTGGCAAGCCCGGAAATGTCGCCCGAGTAGAGCACGCGCCCTCCCGCTTTTCCGGGGCCGGGACCGAGTTCGACGATGTGCTGGCAACGCGAGAGCAGGAACGGATCGTGGGAAATGGCCACGACGGCGTGTCCCGCGTCGAGAAGCCTTCCGAAGGCGTCGACCAGCCGCATGACATCCAGAGGGTGGAGGCCGCGCGAGGGTTCGTCGAGGATCCAGAGCTGGCGCTGGCGGGCCGAGCCTGTTCCCAAGGAACCGACAAGGCGCAATCGCAGGAGCTCGCCGCCGGAGATGGTCGTCGCGCGCCGCCCGGCCGCGAGGTGTCCGAGCCCGACTTGCACGAGCCTCGAGGCGATAGGCCCGAGGCGCGGATGGTTCGCCGCGAGCGTGGCGAATGACTCGAGGTCCAGATCGAGGACGTCCGCCATGGAAAGTCCTTTCCAACGCACTTCGAGCGTGGAAGGCGCGAAGCGCGAACCGTTGCAGTGCGGGCAGGGGGTCCACGCGTCGGGGAGGAGATGGAGCTCCAGGCGAATTTCGCCCAATCCTTCGCAGTGCTCGCAGCGGCCACCCTTCACGTTCGGGGAGAATCGCGACGCGTTCCAGCCGCGCTCCTTGGCGAGCGGCAGGGACGCGAACAGGTCGCGCAGCGGATCGAGAAGCCCCGACAGGGTGGCCACGGTCGGGCGCGTGCCGCGCACGGCGTCTCCGTGCCCGAGTACCGTCTCGACCGAGGCGAGGGGGCCTTCGAGGGCGATCGACCCGCATGGCAGGGGGGGTGTCGATTTCTGTCCGAGACGCAGCGCGAGGGCGGGGGCGACGGTGTCGATCAGGAGCGAACTTTTCCCCGCGCCGGAAACGCCCGAGATTCCGACGAGGACCCCGAGGGGAATTTCGAGGTCTGGAATCGACAAATTCCGTCCCGACGCGCCGCGGACGCGTACCGAACCCCACGGAAGCCGGGGGACGGGACGTGGTGGACGCGCCTTCCCGGAAAGCCAACGTCCCGACGGCGTGTCGAGCTCGGCGAGGTGCTCCGGCGCGACGCTCGCGACGATCCTGCCGCCCGAGCGGCCCGGCCCGGGGCCGGTCTCGACGACGTGGTCGCAGGAGGCGAGCGAACGGAGGTCGTGCTCTATCGTGAGCAGGGTGGCTCCGTCGGACACGAGATCGCGCAGCAATCCGTGGAGCGCGGGAAGATCGCTGGGATGGAGTCCCGTGGATGGTTCGTCGAGGATCCATGCCAGTCCGGAGAGGGGGGCGCCCAGGAGTCCCGCCAGACGGGCGCGGCGCTCCTCGCCCATCGAGAGCGAGGCGGCGGCGCGATCGAGGGGGAGGTAGCCGAGCCCCAGCCGCGCGAGGCACGACAGGCGATGACGGATTTCGTCCACGAGATCCCGGCCGGGTCCCTGGCGCAGGCGTTCCGGCTCGTCCCCTCGGGACCAGGCGAGGGCATCGGCCGCTTCCATGCGCGCGAGGCCGGAGAACGAGACGCCTCCCAGGTGGAACCAGGACGCTTCCTCGCGCAGGCCGGAGCCTCCGCAGGAGGGGCAAGGCGGCTCGTTGGCGATGCCCTGGCATCGCGGGCAGGCGCCCTTGGGCGAGAAGCGGGAGAAGAGGGTGGGGACGGGGGTGGGTGCGACGAGGCCCGTGGAGAGGCACAGCGGAGATTCGCTTGCCGGCATCCACAGCGGAGCGCCGTCGCGAGGGAACGCTTCGATCGCGCAGACGCCGTTTCCGTGGCGCCAAGCAGTTTCGATCGCCTCGTGGAGGCGCGCGAGATGGCGTTCCTCGGCGACCAGCCGATCGACGACGATATGGAGTGTTGTCGATTCCTGTCCTTCGGGAAGACTCTCCAGTTCGATCGAACTTCCATCGGGAAGACGGGCGCGAAGGAAGCCGCGCCGGATCCATGCGACGGGATGGCGTTCCGCGGGAGGTGCCGCGAAGAGGACCTGGATGCGCTCCCCCGGAGCGCGGGCGAGAACGTCGGAAGCCGCTTCGGCAACCGTCGTGCGTCGCATGGGCTCGCCTGTGGCCGGGGAAAGACAGGTCGAGAATGCGGACCAGAGGGCGGCGAGTGGCGCTTGGAGCCCCGTCAATCCTGCGAGAGTGGCGCGTGGATTAGGTGTTTGCGATTCCTGCACGAGTGCTGCGGTGGGCGGGATGCCTTCGGCGGAATCGAGATCGGGGCGGGGGAACGCGTCGCCCAGCAGACGAAATGCGGCGGGCAACGTGGAGAGCCAGCGGCGCTCCGCCTCCGCGTGGAGCGTATGGATCGCCAGCGAAGTCTTGCCCGATCCAGAAACGCCGCAGAGCGCGGTCCAACGCCCGGAGGGAAGATCGACGTCGACCCCCTGGAGATTGTGCGTCCGCACTCCGCGCAGACGGATCATGACCTCAGGCCGTCGGGAGAAGCTTGCGAACCCGGCGCAGGAGGTCGGTGCGATCGAACGGCTTGGTGATGTAGTCGGAAGCCCCCAGGACATGGAGCCCGACCATCAGGTCGATGGGGCGGTCGCGGCTCGTGAGGAACGCCACGGGCGTCTTTTCGAAACGCGGATCCTCGCGCAGGGCGCGGAAGACCTGGTGCCCGTCCATTCCGGGCATCACGAGATCGAGCAGGATGACTTCGGGATCGAATTCCGACGCCGCCTGGACGGCGAGGTCGGGACAAAGTTGGGTACGGACTTCGTGTCCATCGGCCCCCAGAACCATCGAAATGACCTTGGCCATGTCCTCTTCATCGTCGATCACCAAGATGCGTGCCATGAATTTTTCCCTTCAGCGCCCGCGGCGCAATTCGGCGGCGAGCCAGCCCCAAGTCTTCCAGCCCGCGCGGGCCGCGAGGACGGCTCCGGACAGCCCGATGAACGATGCGATCGCGCTGCAGGGCGTCCAGAACAATGCCGCCGCGTGCAACAATCCGGCGAGCCCCACGAGCGTCGCGGCCCAAGTGAACAGTGTGAGGTCGCCGATGTCGTCGCGCATGGCGCGTCCCAGACGGGACGACAGCGCCTGCACGAGCAGGAGGAGCGCGGCCATGGAAAGGTGCCACAGGAGGATGCCGTAGGCGATCATCGGTGCTGCCCCAGCATGACGAACCAGAGCAGGAACGTGCCGACGGCCAGGATGATCGCACCGGACAGGAGGACGAGGTCGCCGGCGAGCGGCGGAACACCGGGAATGCAAGGCAGAATCTGTCCGACGACGCCGAGAAGCGCTCCCGCGGCGAGAAGCCACACGCGCGCGCTCTCGCCGAATTTCATGCGGTAGAAAAGGCCGATGCCGATGGCGAAAAGGCTCGTCGCGGCCACGGCGGAGACTTCCACGATGGCTGCTGCTGCGGTGGGGAGGATCATCGGCGACGCCCGCCGAACGCCTCCACGAAGGCGTCTGCGCGACTCTTGCGGGGCGAGCCTCCGAGGATGCCCTCCTGGCCGAGGAACTTGTCTTCGATCCGGATTCCACCCTGCTGGATGGAGTAGCGGCGGATGTCGGTGGCGTGGGACGAACCGCGCATCTTGAGGACCAGGATGGCCTTTGAAACGGCCGATTCGATCTCGACATAGCGCAGGATGAGGAAGCTGTCGACGACGAAGGGCGAGCGCGAGATGGAGTTGGTCTCGCCGAGGAGATTGGCGTTTTCGCGCAACAGGACGCTCGTGCAGCCTTCGCGCTTGAAGGCCGAGATCAGGCGAAACTCCATGTCGCGCAGTTCGAACGGGTCCTCGGAGAGAAATTCGAAATGCGACAGGCTGTCGACGACGATCCGCTTGATGCAGAACTCCTCGATCAGGCGTTCCAGAGGACCGTCGACCTGTTCGAGATCGGCCAGAAGCGAGAGTGGATCGGTGAAGAGGACGCGCAGTCGGCCTTCGGATTCGTAGCGTTTGAGGTCCCATCCGAGGCGCAATGCGTCCGCGTAGAGCTGAGCCGGAAATTCCTCGAAACTGATGTACAGTCCCGCCTCGCCGCGCTCCTCGATGCCTTGCACGAGGAACTGCAGACCCAAGGTGGTCTTGCCGGTTCCGGGCGCGCCTTCGATAAGATTCGCCGAGCGTTCGACGAAACCACCGGAGGTCATCCGATCCAGTCCTTCGATTCCCGTGGCAACCCTTGCAAGGGCCATGTCAGATCCTCCCGGTAGCCTTGAACAACCTGCGAATCACTGCCTTCTGGGCGTGGAGACGGTTTTCGGCTTCGTCGAAGCATACCGCTTTTGGGCCGTCCATGACAGCATCCGTGATTTCTTCACCGCGATGGGCGGGCAGGCAGTGGGTGGCCAGAGCTTGCGAACCTGCGGCATCCAGCAACGCGTCGTTGATCTGGAAGGGCAGAAAGTGGCTGGTCTTGGAGTCCTTCTGCGACTCCTGGCCCATCGAGACCCAGACATCTCCGTAGAGGAAATCGGCGCCCTTGACCGCCCTGAGCGGGTCGTGGCACTGTTCGAAGCGGGTGCCACGTTGCGCGAATTCGTGCGAGATGCGCGAGGCGAAGTCGACCGGCAGCGTGAAGCCTTCCGGACAGGCGAGAACGAAGTTCATGCCCGTGAGAGCCGCCAGTTCGGCGAGGGAGCGAGCCACGTTGTTGCCGTCTCCCACGAACACCAATGTCTGGCCCTTGAGGTCGCCCTTGTGCTCGCGCGCCGTGAGCCCGAACGCGAGGGCTTGGCAGGGGTGCGAGGTGTCGGTGAGGGCGTTTACGACGGGAATGCGCGCGTGCCGCGCGAGTTCTTCCACGAGAGTGTGGGAGAACGTGCGGCAGACGAGGACGTCGAGCCAGCGTTCGAGGTTGCGCGCCACATCGGCGAGGCTTTCGCGCTTGCCGATGGCGATCGTGCCCGCATCGAGCATGAGGGCGCTGCCACCCTTCTGGTTCATGCCGACTTCGAACGTCACGCGCGTGCGCAACGAAGGCTTTTCGAAGTACAGCGCCGCCGTGCGTCCAGCGAACTCGGTGTCGGGACCGGACGTCTTGAAGCGCGCCTTCTGAACGGCGGCATCGTCGAGAAGTTCGTGCACAGCCTGCTCGCCCAGCGGCAGGAGATCGATGAGGTCTTTGGGCAGGGTCATAGACGTGGAATTCGCTCGCAGATGAAGTGAGTCGAGGACCAAAGAGGCGAAGATAGTCAAACCGAGTATCGCGATGGCAATCTGGACAGCGGCGAGCACCTTACCCCGCCTCATCTCCGCAGATTATTTTGAGAACCATGAACAACCTTGTCGGCAAGTCGCTCCTTTGCAGCGTGCGGGAGCTGGGGGGATGACGGGTTCTCCTCTTCCTCCTTCCGAATCGATTGCCGTGGAGTTCAAGACGAGCTTTGGCGACGAGGTGGTGCAATCTCTGGTGGCGTTCGCCAACGCCAAGGGGGGTGCAGTCTATGTGGGGGTGAGCGATTCCCGCGAGGTCAAGGGCGTGGGTCTTGGACCGGAAACGCTCACGGGATGGCTCAACGAAATCAAGCTCAAGACGACTCCGCAACTGATGCCCGAAGCCGATGTGCTGGAGATCCATGGGCGGATGGTCGTGAAGTTTTCGATCGAGGAGTATCCGATCAAGCCGGTGGCTTGCCGCGGTCGTTATTACAAGCGCGTCGCCAGCTCGAACCACGCGATGGGCATCGACGAAGCAGCCCGCCTGCATCTGATGTCGCTGAATTCGAGTTGGGACTACCAGATCAGGCAAGGGACGTCGCTGTCCGATGTTTCGTTGGAGAAGGTCAAGGCGGTCCTGGAGCACATCCAAGCCCGCAACGGGGGGCCTCGTGCCGAAGACCCGCTTTCGTTCCTGCACAAGTACGAACTGGTTCGCGGCGAAGCGATCACGAACGCGTGCTATTTGCTGTTCTGCGAAGGCCCCAGTCCGTATACGGGAGTGGAATTGGGTTCGTTTTCGTCGGAGGTTCTGATCAAGGACGGACAGACGCTCAAGGACGATCTGTTCGCCCAAGTCGAGGCGATCCTGCAATTCGTGCGCAAGCACATCAACAAGGCCATCGTGATCACAGGCGAGGCCGCGAGTATCGAGCGGTGGGACTACCCACTGGAAGCAATCCGCGAGATCGTTCTGAATATGATCATCCACCGCGATTACACCTCACCCTACGATTCTCTGGTGCGGATCTTTCCAGACCGGATCGAGTTCTTCAATCCTGGAGCGTTGCCGCCGGGGTTGGATGTCGAGCATCTCATGCGCGACGACTATGTCTCGCGTCCGCGGAACCGCCTGATCGCCCAGATTTTCAAGGATGCAGGTTGGATCGAAAAGTACGGATCGGGGGTCAAACGCATCCGCGCGGCCTTCGCCCAGCAAGGCATGTCCACCCCTGACTTCCGCTGCGATGCAGATTCGGTGATGGTCACCTCGTATTTGGTCGCCCCCCCCCTGAATACCCCCCTGAATACCCCCCTGAATACCCCCCTGAATACCCGAGACGGAATTTTGGAATGGTTTCGCGCGCATCCGGAGGGAAGCATGGCGGCATTGGCGTTGCACCTTGACCTGAACCGGGACACGATCAAGGAGCATGTGGAACGATTGAAACGGGATGGGCTGTTGGAACGCATCGGATCGGCGCGGGGCGGCCAATGGATTGTACGAGGCCGGTTATGACCCCATTCACTCCCTCCTCTGGCCCTGATCGACGAGTGCGACAGCCCTGCACATCCTTTCAAGACGGCATTGGCCAACAATCCGCTTACAGCCAGCGCACCACCACGTCGCCGTGTTGCTCGCGCCGCAGGCGTTCTTCCCAAGCCATGACCCGCCCAGCAGGGGTGCGATCGAAGATCACCAAGGTTTGCGTCGCGTCGCGGCCCACCTTGTCGGCATAGCGCGCGATCTGCTTCAAGCCCTTCTCCAGGGTGGCCTCGCGGCCATGACGCGGATGCACCAGTTTGATCTCGACGATGTGCTTGAAACCCTTCCACTCGATCAGCATGTCGATGCGCTCGCGACCCACCGCGGCCTCGCGCGTGAGCCGCGCGCCGCCGTTGAGGATGCGCTGGAAGAAGGCCATCAGCAATAGGTGCGGGAACACCTCCGTGTAGTCGGCCTTCTCTTCCCACAAATCACCGTACTCGCGCCAGAAGTCCTGGAACTCGTCGAACAGGGCTTCCAGGTCCAGGTCGCCGTCGTCCTTCTGCCACTTGAATTCAGGGGCGGGAATCGCCAGTTGCTGTCCGTAGTTGAGGGTGCGGATCAGCACTTCCCGGTAGATGGGATTGGCGATGCTCGGCACGCCGTCCTCCAGTGTGACGAGTCCCAGATCCAGGCACAGACGGAATTCGTCACCATCGGCCATGGTGGGGTCGGAGGCTCCCGCCAGGATGGGCTGGACCACGCGCTTGACCTTGGGGTCGCGCAACCGTTCTGCCAAGCTGTCGATGTGGACTGCGCGGCTCTTGATCAACGCTTCCTTGGCGGCCTCGATGTGGTCGGCCGTGATCGGGGAGCCATCCGGAACCAGCTCAAGCACGCACTCCTTGGCCAGGGCGTTGACCAGCCACGGCTGGCCTCCCGTAAGCCGAAAGACCTCGGAGAGCGCCTCGGGAGTGAATACCTGTCCCGTCGTCTCCGTGTGCTGCGTGAGCAGGTCGCGCACTTCGGATTCGGTGAAGTTACGCAGCGTGTACGACTGTTCCTTGATATTGAAAGGACTTCCCGGATTGATCGCTACGCCGTCCTTGCTGTGGACCAGATAGTCCTTGAGGTCGCGCATCCCCACCAACGCTACGCTGGTGGGAAAGCGGCCCACGCCACGGCTGGCGAAGCCCCCGCGCAACTGGCGCAGGAAGGAGATCAGCGTCGCGCCCGAGAGCGTGTCCACCTGGCCAAGTTCTCAATCTAGGTTCCGGGGAATGCGGAGGCGTGGGTGCCGCACGATGCGGACAGCCGTCGCTCTGCCTCGCTTTCCACAGTGGCTCGGAAAGCGGATGGCGGCGCGGGTTTCGAGGTCAGCCAGCCGCAGCGTGACGCGCTCTCGCACAAGTGAGCGGCAAGGTGAACGCAAACGGCGTTTTAGAAATTTGAGGAATTGATTGGCGAAAACCGGTTTGCACAGGGGCTTGTGTTGCCAATGCTGCTTGGCATGGATTGTGATTCATACAACGGCGTTCCCAGCCTGGCGAGCCGGCCGGGGAGTCACTCAATCCTCCCAAAGGAGTACCCAATGAAGAGTATGAAAAAGGGCTTCACCCTCGTCGAACTGATGGTCGTGATCGTGATCATCGGCATTCTCGCTGCGCTGGCCATCCCCCGTTTCATGGCTGCTGGCGACAAGGCCAAAGTTTCCGAGTTCAAGCCCATCTTGAAGCAGATGTATACGCTTGAACTGGCTTATGCTACCGAAAATGACACTTATACAGCTGTGACTGCTGATATTACTGCAAGCCCGATCGGCATGGATGATCCTGGCACGCGGGCTCGCTTCAATTACACTGGTGCCGCTGCTACTACGACGTTTGAAGGAAATGCCGTCTTAAAGGCGAATAGCGTCCGTACTTACACGGGAACGGCTACGATTAATCAGGCCGGTGCCGGTGGCGTAACTGGTACAATTTCCTCGCTCACCACATATGGTGGCGTAGGAAACTGATATCGCGCTACGAGTCTTCCGCAAAGAGAGACATCCAAGTGGATGTCTCTCTTGTTTTTGGGGCTAAGTCCACAAGGAGGCTCTATGTTCCGAAGTCATAACGGCTTTACTCTCGTCGAAGTCATGGTCGTTGTCGTCATCATTGGCATCCTGACAACGCTTGCCTTTCCTCGATTCATGGCTGCTGCGGCCAAGAGTCGTGCAACTGAATTTCGTATGGTTCTAAAGCAGATCTATGCGTTGGAAAACTCCTACCAGCAGGAGAACGACACGTATTCCAGCGATTTGGATGCGATTGGCGCTGATCAGGTTGGTACCCGTAGTCGTTTCCTTTATTCCGTCCCTACAGTCGATGTTGCTACATACGAGGCTCACGCAGATTTGCGCGCACAGAGCATCGCCACCTATACGGGGACGGCGACGCTGAATCAGGCAGGGATCGGGGGGGTTCAGGGAACACTTCAGCAGATCAGCACATGGAGAGGGGTTGGCAACTAATGTCAGGAGGCGGAGTGTCGCATGGATGAATTCGCGTGCTATTCATCCATGCTGAAGGACTTTCGAAGATGATCAAGAAGTTCTGGGTGCCAGATTGGGGCGTCGGTGTTCTGTGTGCGACCGTGGCATCCATTCTTGGCTTATTGATGATGCTTGGATGGCGTTGGCAAGCTGATGCTATTCCTTCTTATGGGGATCTTCAAGCCTATTTCGTACCAATATGGGATTGTTTTCGGCGGGCGTTCATCGCGGGCCATCTCCCTTGGTGGAACGAGATTCAGGATCTTGGCTATCCTTTCCTCGCCAATCCTCAGTGTTCTGTTTTTCATCTCCCCAATTACATTCTCCTCATTTCTGGGGCATGGGGGGTTCGCTTCTATTTGTGTGCTGCGGTGTTCTTGCATAGCTCCGGTGTCTATCAGCTTCTGCGGAATAATCGAGCGTCGCGTGGAACTGCATCGCTCATGTCGGTCGCGGTTTCTCTTGGAGGCTTTTTTCTCGCATTGCACTCCATGACGACCGTCATGTACACGTTTGCATGGGCTCCATGGGCAATTGTCTGGCTGAGGAGTCCTCGTCGTGATGCGCGTATGATCCTGTGCGCGGGGTTCGCCATCTCTCAGATGTTTTTGGCGGGTGCGTGGGATGTGTGGGCGGGGATCATTATTTTGATATTGGCCTATGAAATGCAAACGCTGATGGCGCGCACACTACGAAGTGCGGCTGTCGGGATCGCATCCCTAGGATTTGTCCTGCCTCAACTTGTGTTGACACTCCCGTATCTTGCTCGCTCAAGTAGGCATGTCGTCGAGATGGGGGAGAGTCTCTTCTGGTCGGCTGGAGCTCATGATGGGCTTGCTTTGTTTTCACCGAACGCGATGCTTTCCGTGATTGGCTCTCGAGCATGGGAATTCGTGTTCGGGGAGCGTGTTGGGTGGGTACTTGTCGCATATCCAGGGGTTGTTGTTCTTGTAACATTCCCCCTGATTGTTTATTGGATGATGCGGCGTCGCAGACTTCTGCTCTGTGTCATGGGGCTGGAATGCCTAGTGGCATTCTCCGGAAGTATACCTGGTGTGCCGGTGCTGATGTCTCAATGGCATATCAGTATTCCATTACGGTATCCAGATAAGTGGCTTCTTGGGCTGCTTTGGATGTTGATTCTAATTACTTGGGAACGTATTCCCGTTCTTGTTCGTACTTATACACAGTCGCGGCGTCACCAAGTTTTGTTGTGGCTTCTGCCTTGGATTGCTGCTTGGCCCTTGATTGCGATTCTGTGTCGTGAACGCATGCTGAATGGACATGTTCCCTTCCTTCCTGGACAAGTTGCGCTCTATGTTTCTGCTCGCCAGTTGTTTGAAACTAGCACAAACCGCGATATATTCTTTGTAACGCTAGCTGGACTACTCGTATGGGTGGTTGTCTATGTCTTTCGTCGAAAGCGACATCTGATGCTCTTGATCGGAGTCGTTTGGGTGTGTGATGCGTTGCTGGCTGGAACGACGATCGGACAAGCGCAACCGATGCCAAATGCTGATACTTGGTTGCGATATGGATTGTCCTCTTATTTTTCTCCAGGTCGTTCGTGGCGCATCAACGCAGGGTTTCCGCCAACAAAGAGCAATAAGAATGATCCCGACAGCGTTGCCATCCGTCATATCAGAGGAGAGAGCATCAGTCAGTTGTACTCTGGGATCGAGATCGGAGAGCGAGAAGGCTGGAGTTGGCTACAAGGTGTCAATGTCATGGCACCATTTCAAAGTCGGATCTTTTCTGAACTTGCACTTGTACACCCGGTCCGGGTTGCGAAAGAAATTTTCTATCGCACGTCGACGTCGTATGTCATAGGGTATCCGTCACAGATCGATCAATATGCTTCGATCGTTGATGGGTGCCTCCGCGACAGCTCTTCTATGGTGATATGTCACCTGAGCGAATTTCGACCGAAGTTCCATTTCGCCAAGCGTTTACGTACATTTCCAACAGATAGCGCCTTGGTGCGCAATATGGTGGATTTCGCTCCAGATCGCGAGGCTGTGTATCTGCGGGATCCTCTTCCAGGTGTCGCGACAATAAGGAATGCTCTAGGATCTCTTCCGCAGATCAAATCCGTATCAGATTCCATGGGACGTGAGCGTCGAGTCAGAATCCAGCCTGGAGGTGCCTCCTGGCTAATCATGGCGACGACTTGGGATCCTGGCTGGAAGGCGTGGGTAGATTCAAAGGAAGTTCCCGTCATGCGGATGGACTATGCCTTGTGTGGCGTTGAACTTCCTGATGGTGCTCAAGAAGTCTACTTACGCTATAGTCCGCAATGGTGGTGGGAAAGCTTGATAATCTCGTTGCTCTTACTTCTGAGTGGGGCGGTAGGTTTTGCTTATTTATTGCGCTCAGAATGGACACGGCACATTGCATTAAGGCTTCCCCCTTGGGTTTGAGGTCGCTTACATGCTTTTGCTTGCTTGGCTGTGCGCTTTTGATCGCCAATGTGGGGCATGAACGCGCATGGCGGGAAGACCGCCATCGCCAAGATGAGTCGGTTCTCGTGCCGGATTCGTCTGTTGTGCATTGGGTGCGCCGCGGACAGGAAGGGCTTATTTCCAGTACGCTATGGGTGCGTACAATCTTTCATTATGCGGATGCTTTGACGAACAACAATTCAGATACCGTGTTACCCGATTACCTGAATGCTGTGATCGCTGCTGATCCGCGATGGCCGTATCCGTTCGAGTTCGGGGGACTCGTTCTGACGGATTCGACGGGTGTTACGGATGCTCGTGGTGAGACGCTTCTTGAAGAAGGGATACGACGATTTCCTTCGCGCTGGAAGTTGCGCGTGTACTTGGCGATTGCTCTGCAGGAGCAGGGGCGGCGGACAGAAGACGTTGCAGCTCCATTGCTGGGGCTGGATACAGTGAATGCCGATATGCCGGAATATGTCAGAACTCTTGCGCTTTCCGTACTGGCAAAGGGAGGGAGGGGTGACATTGCTGCGCGGGGCTTTTCGCAGGCAATTCGCCAAGCGCAGGATCCTGCGATCAAGGATATGCTAGTGCGTCGACTGGCGAGAGAGATCGTTCGAGGCAAATCGCTGCCAGATTCCACCGCTTACAAGATGGCAAATATCCTCGCGACGGGCTTGCAAAGTGGCATCGCGAGCGAAGTCAAAGCATCAGACTCCATCATCGTGGAACTCTGGCATCGATCCTGAAGTCTGCATGCATTAGACGAAACGTGAGATCTTGCTAACTCACAGCTCCGGAATCGGGATCTTCGAGAAGTCGGTGAGCTTTTCGAGGTCGGCTTCGGAGTCCTGGTAGAGCGCCTGGATCTGACGGATTTCGTCAATGGCGCCAAGGAACAGGTCGACCAGCGTTGGATCGAAGTGCTTGCCTCTCTGTTCCTGCAGGAAGGCGACCACCTTGTCTTCGGACCAAGGCTCCTTGTAGCAGCGGCGGCTGGACAGAGCGTCGTAGACGTCGGCAAGCGCCACGATGCGGCCTTCGAGGGGAATCGTTTCGCCCGCGATCTTGCGGGGGTAGCCTGTGCCGTCCCACTTCTCGTGGTGGGTGAGGGCGACCAGCGCGGCCAGACGCACGACGGGGACGTCGGAGTCCTTGAGAATGTGCGCGCCGATCACGGCGTGACTTTCCATGATCACGCGCTCTTCAGGAGTCAGGATTCCCGGCTTTTGCAGAATGCAATCGGGGATGCCGATCTTTCCGACATCGTGCATGGGGGAGCTCGAGAAGATCATGTCGACCGCATCGCGTGAAAGACCCGCTTCGCGAGCGAGAATACGCGAGAAGTGGCTCATGCGCTTGACGTGGTTGGATGTTTCCTTGTCGCGGTATTCGGCGGCGCTGGAAAGACGGAACAGCGTTTCCTGGTGAGCCTTCTTGAGGTCGGCGTCGAGTTCGGCGTTCACGAGGGCCACGCCCGCCTGTGCTGCGAAGGCTTGGACCAGCATTTCCGAGGTGGGGCTGAAAGCGACGACGCGGCTGCCTTCCATGGAATTGATGAGTTGGAGCACTCCCACGCAACGACCTGCACGGTCGGACATGGGGACGGTCATCATCGAATGGGTGAAGTACCCGGCGCGTTTGTCGAACGCGGGGTTGTAATGGAAGCCAGAGTCGGGAGGCAGAGCCTGGACGTCTGGGAAGTTCAGGATCTTGCCGGTGAGGGCGCAGAAACCCGCCATGCTCTGGCTCGAGATGGGCACGGTAAACCGCTCGTAGAACATGCTCATGGCGGTTCGGCCGAGCTTGGATTCCAGGGAGCGGTTGTGTGCGATGTGGAACTCGAGCTCTTCGCCTTGGCGCAGATAAAGCGATGCTCCGTCGGCGGCCGACAGGTTCATGGCTTCTTCGAGGATGCGCTCAAGAAGTTCGTCGAGGTCGCGCACGGAGGACAAGGCGACACCCACGCGTACGAGGCTCTCGAGCTTGCTCTGGAGGTCGGTCGCTGGCATGAATGCCATTATCTAGCATCCACCTGGGAATTTCCGTAGGGAAATGGGCAACTTCCGGGAAAACCGATCGCAGGTGGAGTTCAAAGCCTGAGAAGACGGGCACGTTGCCATTAGGTCTCGAGAGCCTCGACCAGCGACGTTTGGTCCGGGTGTTTCCGCAGGTCTCGATTTTCCCCAACCAACCAATGAATGCCGTACCCGCTGATTTCTTCCAACCTCGGAGGTTTCGAAACCTCCGAGGCTCGGTCAGCGGGCCGTAGGCTCAGCCAGCGAAGGCGTTCACGTAGGGAAGCTTCTTCGCCACGGCGCGGATGTCGTCGGAGTCCTTGAGAAGCTCCGAGGTGGCATCCCAGCCGCCCGAGAGGAACTGCTTGCGCGGCCCTTCCGGGACGGTGGCGGAGAACTCCTTGCCCGCGACGCGCACCTTGTCGGCTTCGAGGTCGACTTCGACTTCGGCCTTGGGGTCCGCTTCGACGATGGACTGGATTGCTTCCGCGTCGGCCGCCGACACATGGACGCAGGGCATGCCCATGGCCACGGTGTTGCCGTAGAAGATTTCCGAGTAGCTCACGCCCACGACGGCGCGCACACCCCAGCGGTAGAGCGCCTGGGGCGCGTGTTCGCGGGACGATCCGCAGCCGAAATTGGAGTTGGCCACAAGCACCTTGGCGCCCTGGAATCTCGCATCGTCGAAGGGGTGGACCTTGCCCTTGGTCTTGTCGTCGGCGCGGTCGTCTTCGAAGGCGTGGGCGCCCAGGCCTTCGAAGCTGATGCAACGGAGGAACCGGGCCGGGATGATGCGGTCGGTGTCGATGTCGTTGCCGCGCACCGGCACGGCGGTTCCCTTGATCTGCTTGATCTCGCTCATGGGTCAGTTTCCTCCCTTGGACAGGATCTGTCGGACATCGGTGATCTTGCCTTCCAGCGCCGCGGCGACGGCCATGGCGGGGGAGACGAGCAGGGTGCGTCCCGACGGGGAGCCCTGGCGTCCCTTGAAGTTGCGGTTGGACGTGGATGCCGAGATCTGACGTCCCTTGAGCTTGTCGGGGTTCATGGCGAGGCACATCGAACAGCCCGCCTGGCGCCATTCGAAGCCGTGTTTCAGGAAGATCTTGTCGAGGCCTTCCGCTTCGGCCAGCTTCTTCACGATCTCGGAGCCGGGGACCACGAAGGCCTTCACGTTCGCGGGTACCTTGCCGCCGTGCAGTTCGGCGATCCGTGCGGCTTCGCGCAAGTCGGAGATGCGACCGTTCGTGCAGGAGCCGATGAAGACGACGTCCACCTTCGTGCCCGCGATGGGCTGCCCCGGCTTGACGCCCATGTACTCGTAGGCTTCCTCGATGTTCGCCTTCTCCGATGCCGGAAACGCGTCCGTCGTCGGGATGGATTCGGCAACTCCGACAGACTGGTCGGGCGAGATGCCCCAGGTGACGGTGGGTTCGATGTCGGCGCCATCGTATTTCACGACGTCGGCATAGGCTGCGTCCCTGTCGGAAGCGACGGACTTCCACCAAGTCACGGCCCTGTCCCATGCGGCGCCTGAAGGAGCCTCGGGACGTCCCTTCAGGTAGTCGAAGGTGGTCTCGTCGGGGTTGATGTAGCCGCAGCGCGCGCCGCCTTCGATGGCCATGTTGCACACGGTCATGCGCTCTTCCATGCTCATCGCCTCGATCACGGATCCAGCGAACTCGTAGGCGTAGCCGACTCCACCCTTGGTGGTCAGCTTGCGCAGGATGTACAGGATCACATCCTTGGCGTATACGCCGGGCTTCAGTTGGCCGTTGACTTCGATGCGGCGCACTTTCAGGCGGCCCATCGAGAGCGTCTGGGTGGCCAGCACGTCGCGCACCTGGCTGGTGCCGATGCCGAAGGCGATCGCACCGAAGGCGCCGTGCGTGGCGGTATGGCTGTCGCCGCAGGCCACGGTCATGCCGGGTTGGGTGAGGCCTTGCTCGGGAGCGACGATGTGGACGACGCCTTGCTTGCCGGATCCGGGAGCGTAAAGACGGATTCCGAACTGCTTCGTGTTGGCCTCGATGGCCTTCATCATTTCCTCGGCCAAGTCGTCCTTGTAGGGGCGGCTTTGGTCTTCCGTGGGGACGACGTGGTCGACGGTGGCCACGGTGCGCTCCGGAAACGGAACGCTCAGGTTTCGGTCCCGCACCATTTCGAAGGCCTGGGGGCTCGTGACCTCGTGGATCATGTGCAGGCCGATGAAGAGCTGGTATTGCCCGGAGCTCAAGCGGCGCACGATGTGCGCATCGAAGACCTTGTCGTAGAGGGTCTGGCTCATGATTTCCTCCAAAGACTTCCTGGGTGCTACCGCGAGGGTGCGGCGGCGCTGGAAGCTGGTTGCAGTAAAGAACATAGGATTGATGAATCATGATCCCAAATGCGAAATAGGATCTTATCCATGCGTACTTTGCATGGAATGGAATCCTTTTCCGCTCTCGAAGACCTTGATCTCGTTCGGACGTTCCTCGTGGTGGCCGAGGAGGGGAACCTCACTCGTGCCGCTGTTCGTCTGTTCCGTACGCAGCCGGCCGTTTCGCGCCGCCTTCAGGCGCTCGAACACTCTCTGGGGGTCACGCTCTTCGCGCGCCGCAAGTCGGGAGTGGCACTCACCGAGGCGGGATCCCGCCTGGTCGCTTCGGCTCGAGAGCTGTTGCTTGCGCAAGATCGTCTGAAACGCGCGATTCTGGGAAATGCCGATCCCGAGGAGTCCCGCTTGCGCATCGCCTGCAGCGACACGGTCGCGCGCTATCTCCTTGCGCCACGGCTCTCTTCCCTGCTTGCCTCGTTCCCGAAGCTGGAGCTGGAGCTTCAGGTCTCGAACACGCCGCAGACGATCGCACGAGTCTCCGAAGGGGAGGCCGATCTTGGTTTCGTCCTGCTACCGGCCCGTCACAAAGCGCTCGAATTCCGCCCGATCCTTCGGTATCGTCACATGGCCGCATTCCCCGCGGGAACAGCTCCGCGCGGCAAGGAAATCGCATTGCCCCATCTGATGGAGCATCCTCTCGTGCTTCTGGATCGAGCAACTCGTACACGCCAGCTCATCGACGCGTCGCTTCTATCCAAGGGGTTGTTCCCCGGGCGTGTGACGGAAGTCGGCAACGTCTCCGTGCAAAAGGCGCTCGTTCGCGCTGGCCTCGGGGTGGGGATCCTGCCAGGCTATGCGAAAGAAGCGTCGGACGGATTGGGCTGGAGGTCCATCATCGGTTCGTCGGAGCGGATCCTCGCCGGATGCGTGCACCGCGAGGGTGGCCTGAGCGCGGAGATCGATGCCTTGCTCAAGGCTCTGGCGGATTGACGGGGGCTTTTTCAAAAGGCAACTTCCCATCATGAATCTGCCCGCATTGTCCGCCGCCGAGATCCGTCTATCCGTCGTGATGCCTGCCTACAACGAGGAGCGGACCTTGCGCATGATCGTAGCTCGCGTCCTCGCGAGACCGGAGCCCGTCGAACTCGTGATCGTGGACGATTGCTCGAGCGATGGTACCCGCGAGGTCATGCGGGAACTGGCCGCTTCCGATCCGCGTATCCGGCTCGTGTTCCACGAGGTGAACCAGGGCAAGGGCGCCGCGCTCCATTCGGGGTTCGCCGCTGTGACGGGAAATGTCGTTCTCGTGCAGGATGCCGACCTCGAATACGATCCCGACGACTACCCCAAGCTTTTGTCTCCGATCCAGAAGGGCGTTGCCGATGCGGTCTTCGGCAATCGCTTCGGGGGGTATGAATCCCGCGTCCTCTTTTTCTGGCACAGCGTTGGAAATCGAGGGCTCACGCTTCTTTCGAACATGTTCACGAATCTGAATCTCTCCGACATGGAGGTCTGCTACAAGGCTTTCCGCAAGGAGTTGCTCGATGCGATCACTCTGCGCGAAAAGCGGTTCGGATTCGAACCGGAAGTGACAGCCAAAGTGGCTCGTCTGGGAGCGAGGATCTACGAGGTGCCGATTTCCTACTACGGGCGGACGTATGCGGAAGGCAAGAAAATCGGCATGCGAGATGCGCTACGCGCATTCTGGGTGATCCTCAAATACGGCTTCGTCAGAACGTGAGCCAAAAGGCGAGTCAGGGAGAAAACGGTGCGACGTATTTCGGGAGAGATCTCGAAGCGATGTCATTTGCTCGAAATTACCACGAGTGGGTTCTCGACGAGTTCAAGGAATGTCTCCGAGGATCTGTCGCGGAGATCGGGGCTGGTTCGGGGAATCTTTCCAGAATGCTTCTGTCCAGGCCTGGGATCACTCGTCTGTGTTGCTACGAGCCGTCCAGCAACATGTTCCCTCTGCTTCAGGAGAGCTTGCGGGGAGAGGCAATGGTGGAGTGTTTCAATGCGTTCTTCGGTGACGATGCATTGAATCGCAACCAAGCCTTCGATGCCGTCCTGTATGCGAATGTCCTTGAACATGTAGAGAAGGACGCGGATGAATTGCGGATGGTTCGAGGAACCTTGAGGCCAGGTGGCAAGCTCTGCGTCTTCGTGCCGGCAATGCCGTGGCTGTTCAGCGAATTCGATCGGACGATTGGTCATTTTCGGCGATACACCCGCAGGGAGTTGATTTCGCGCGTCCAGGATGCAGGCTTCACCGTCGACCGCTGCATCCATCTCGACTCGCTGGGGGTGGTGCCCTGGTATGTGGTATTCGTCCTCATGAAGAAGACTCTTTCCGGGGGCAATGTTTCTCTTTACGATCAGTGCGTCGTGCCTTGGCTTCGGCGGATCGAGGGTGCGATCCCCCCTCCGTTCGGGAAAAACCTGCTGTTGGTCGCGACCGCACCCTGATGGGCTGGGGCGAATCACCGATCAGCACACGACGACCATTGACATCTCTCGATGGTGTGCCTTATCTTTTGCCACCTCTAAGGGCAGTTAGCTCAGCTGGTTAGAGTACTACCTTGACATGGTAGGGGTCACTGGTTCGATTCCAGTACTGCCCATGAAAGCGCCTCCGGATCACTTCCGGGGGCGCTTTTCGTATTCGCGGGATTCATGCCCTTTCTACCTTGGACGCTCTTCCGTGGCGGGCCGAGGTGGCTTTCCCGGGAGACTCGAACACCCCATACAATTGGAGACAGGCCATGGATACGCTCAAGCTCACTCTGCCCGACGGTTCGGAAAAGCAGGTGACGACGGGCACCACGGGCCTGGACATCGCCCAGTCCATCTCGCCTCGTCTGGCGGATGCGGCGGTGGCCGTGATGGTCAACGGCAAGCAGTGGGATCTCAAGCGGCCCCTGCCGGAGTCGGGCGCATTCCGGATCCTGACCACCAAGGACGCCGAATCGCTCGAGATCGTCCGCCACTCCAGCGCGCACCTCATGGCGCAGGCCCTGGTCGAACTGTTCCCCGGAATCAAACTCGCCATCGGCCCCGTGATCGAGAACGGCTTCTACTACGACGTCGATTCCACCCACAAATTCACACCAGACGACTTCCCCGCCATCGAAACGAAGATGGCCGAGCTTGCTGAGCAGAAACTGTCCATCGATCGTCACGACATCGAGCGTCTGGAAGCCATCGAGAAGTGGGGTTCCCAGAACGAGCCCTACAAGGTCGAGATGATGCAGGATTGGACCGACGACACGGTGAGCTTCTACACGCAGGGAAGCTTCTTCGATCTTTGCCGCGGCCCGCACGTTCCGCACACCGGATTCCTGAAGTTCGTGAAGCTGCTTTCCGTGGCGGGCGCCTATTGGCGCGGCGACGAAAAACGCCCGATGCTGCAGCGCCTCTACGCGACCGCGTTCCACGACAAGAAGGCTCTCGACGCCCATGTGGCATCCATCGAGGAAGCGAAGAAGCGCGATCACCGTGTTCTGGGGCGCAAGCTCGAGCTGTTCCACATGCAGGAAGACAATCCCGGCATGATCTTCTGGCACCCGCAGGGTTGGACGCTCTATCGCACCCTGCAGAACTACGTGCGCAGCAAGATCGAGCCCGCAGGGTATGTCGAGGTCCACACGCCCAGCGTGATGAGCAAGACTCTGTGGGAAAAATCAGGGCACTGGGACAAGTACCAGGAAAACATGTTCGTGACCGAATCCGAGAAGCGGATGTTCGCGATCAAGCCCATGAACTGCCCTGGCCACATCCAGATCTTCAACCAGGGCTTGCGCTCGTACCGCGAACTGCCCTTGCGTATCGCCGAATTCGGGTCGTGCGTGCGCAACGAGCCTTCGGGCACGTTGCACGGCATCATGCGCGTGCGCGGCTTCGTCCAGGACGATGCTCACATCTTCTGCACCCCGGAACAGATCGGGCCGGAGGTTGCGGCTTTCTGCGCGCTTCTCAAGGACATGTACGCCGACTTCGGATTCCACGAGATCATCGTCAAGTTCAGCACTCGCCCCGAGAAGCGCGTCGGCACCGACGAGAGCTGGGACCGGGTCGAGAAGGCTCTCGCCGAAGCCTGCGACTATGCTGGGCTGAAGACCGAGCTGAATCCAGGCGAAGGCGCGTTCTACGGACCCAAGCTCGAATTCACGCTCAAGGACAGCCTGGGACGCCACTGGCAGTGCGGTACGATCCAGGTTGATCCGAACCTCCCGGAGCGATTGGGCGCCGAGTATGTGGGCGAGGACGGCCAGAAGCATATCCCGATCATGCTCCATCGTGCCATCCTGGGGTCGCTCGAGCGCTTCGTGGGCATTCTCATCGAACATTTCGCCGGTGCCTTCCCTGTTTGGATCGCGCCGACGCAGGCGATCGTGCTGCCCGTTTCGGAAAAGCACATCGATGCAGCCAAAGCCACGGCGGAAGCATTGCGCGTAGCGGGCATTCGCGTCGCTGTCGACGAGCAGAACCAAAAGCTCGGCTACAAGATTCGCGAGGCCGAAGGCAAGCGCGTGCCGTTCATTCTCGTCATCGGCGAGAAAGAGGCCGTCTCCAATTCCGTGTCGGTGCGCCAGCGCAATGTCGGCGATCTAGGAAGCAAGACCATTTCCGAGTTCGTGGCGTTTTTGGCCGAAGAGGTCGCCGCGCGTCGCTGAGGAACGGCGGGGGAGGGAGCTTTTTTGGCACTTCCCCCTTTTCCAAAAGAGACCTTTTTCTATTATTTCGCCTCTTCGCGATTTCCCTTCGGCCGAACGACCGAGGGATGTCTCGTCTTCTCACTGTCACAGGAGCCTCATTGGCCAGATTCCACTCCTTCGAGATGCCCTCTACCGAGAACCGTACGCGCGTCAACGACATGATCCGCATCCCCGAGGTGCGTCTTGTCGGTGCCGATGCGCAGCAGATCGGCGTGGTTCCGACGCACATCGCCAAGCAGATGGCGCATGAGCAGGGCTTGGATCTGGTCGAAGTCGCGCCCATGGCGCGTCCGCCCGTCTGCCGCATCATGGACTTCGGCAAGTATCGGTTCGAGTTGGCGAAGAAGGACAAGGCATCCAAGGCCAAGCAGCACATCGTGAAGATCAAGGAGATCAAGTTCCATCCGCGAACCGACTCCAACGACTACGACTATCGCCTCAAGCACGCTCTCGAGTTCCTGGACAAGGGCTGGAAGGTCAAGGCGAGCGTGATGTTCCGCGGCCGTGAGATGGCCCACATGGACTATGGACGTCGTCTCCTTGATCAGATGGTCAAGGACCTTGACGGCATCGCCCTGGTCGAACAACAGCCTGTGATGGAGGGTCGTACAATGGGCCTTCTACTCGCTCCATGCCGCAAGAAATCCAGCCGACCAGATGGTGAACCGGGAGCGCCTGAAGCGCCTGCCGCCGCCGCCGAACCGGCCGCAACCCTTTCCTAATAATCATCCACGAGGAATCCATGCCTAAGATGAAGAGCCTCAGCGGTGCCAAGAAGCGCTTTAGCGTCAAGAGCTCCGGCAAGGTCAAGTGCAAGCAGGCGAAGATGCGCCACTTGCAGAAGAACAAGAGCCAGAAGGCCAAGCGCGGTCTGCGCCAGGGCGACTATGTGGACGCCGCCGACCGGCACCGCATCGACGCCATGCTGCCTTACTCGGCGTAAACCAGCGGACTCCAGAAACAAGAGGAACAGGAAATGCCTAGAGCTACCCAGCGGGTTCCGTCCCGCGCACGTCGCAAGAAGATCATCGCCGCCGCCGCCGGTTACTTCGGACGCAAGAAGAACGTCTTCAAGCTCGCGAAGATGGCTGTCGACCGCGCTCGCCAGTTCAGCTACCGCGACCGTCGCGACAAGAAGGGCGAAGCCCGTCGCCTCTGGATCGTCCGCATCAATGCGGCTTCCCGGATGTGCGGACTGTCCTACAGTCGCCTGATCGCCGCCTTGAACAAGGCCAGCATCGAGATCGATCGCAAGATCCTCGCCGAACTGGCTATCAGCGATTTCGCCGCCTTCCAGAAGATCGCCGAAACCGCCAAGGCCGCGTGAGCCGATCATGAATCCGCTCGACGAGGTCCGGTCAAGCTGGGCTTCGCTCGCGCCCACTTTGAACGCAGCCGGTGAGACGATTCTCGCCGAGCTGCGTTCTCGTTTTGTGGGAAAGAAGGGCGAGGTCCCGGGGCTGATGCGCCACCTGGGAAGCCTTTCCGCGGACGAAAAGCCCCATTACGGAGCTGCCGTACAGGCTCTGCGCCAGGAAATCGAGACTGCTCTCGATCATTTCCAGGCCGCCTTGCGCGAGCAGAAATTGTCAGAGAAGCTCGCGCGCGAAACGCTCGATCTTTCGCTCGAGGGAGCGGGGGCCGATGCCGGAACGTTGCATCCGCTTCTCGCCCTGCGCGACGAGATCCTCGACATGTTCACGGGCATGGGTTTCGAGGTCGCCGACGCGCCGGAAATCGACACGGAGTGGTTCAATTTCTCGGCGCTCAACGTGCCGGACGACCACCCCGCGCGCGACATGCAGGACACCTTCTTCCTGGAGCGGGAACCGGGTTGCGAGCCGCTGGTGCTGCGTACGCACACGTCCAACTACCAGATCCATGCGATGCGCGATCGCAAGCCGCCTTTCCGCCTGATCAATTGCGGACAGGTCTTTCGTTGCGACGCCGACGCGACCCATGCGCCCATGTTCTGCCAGATCGAAGGACTCGTCCTCGATCGCGGCATCACGTTCGCCCATCTGAAGGCCACGCTTTTCACGATGGTGCGCAGCCTCTACGGTCCGCAGGCGGTGGTGCGTTTCCGTCCGTCCTTCTTCCCGTTCACCGAGCCTTCGGCCGAGATGGACGTGGACTGCCGCTCCGTGGGACTTGATCGCGATGGCTGGATGGAAATCGGCGGTTGCGGAATGGTGCATCCCAACGTGCTGCGCAACGGCGGCGTGGATCCGGACGAGTTCCAGGGCTTCGCTCTTGGATTCGGCCTGGATCGCATGGCCATGTTGCGCCATGGCATCAAGGACATCTCGCTTCTGACCAACGGCGACATGCGGTTCCTCAAGCAATTCCGGGGATTGGCCTGAGCGTATGGCGGCTGGTTGAGCCTGTCGAAACCGCCGCTCGAAAAGTGTTTGTTAGTCCGCTGGTTTCGACAGGCTCAACCAACGATGCTGGTTCGGCCAGCGCGTAAGGAGCGATACGATGAAGGCGAGCCTGAACTGGTTGAAGAGACTGGTCGATTTGCGGGAGACTCCCGAGGAGATCGCCGCGCACCTGACCGCCGTCGGCCTCGAGGTCGAGGGGATCGAGGCCGTGAACGCGTTGCCCGGCGTGGTGGTGGCCGAGGTCCGCGCCGCCCAGCCTGTCGAGGGTACGAAGCTCTCGAGCTGCGTGGTCTGGGATGGCTCGAAGGAGCTCGCGGTCATCTGCGGTGCGGCGAATGTGCGCGCGGGAATCAAGGTCGCGCTTGCCACGGTGGGGTCGGTTCTGCCCGGCGGACTCGAGATCAAGCCGGCCAAGATCCGCGGCATGGAATCGTTCGGCATGCTCTGCGCCGAAGACGAGCTCGGACTGGGTGAGGGCCACGCGGGCATCATGGAGCTCGACGCGTCCCTTCCGACCGGCGAACCATTCTCCAAGGCACTGGGCCTCGCGGACGTCGTCTTCGAAATCAACGTGACGCCCAACCGTCCCGACGCCACCGGACACATCGGCCTTGCGCGCGAACTCGCGTTGCGCCTGGGACGCCCTCTGCGCAGCCCATTGGAATCGACCGTCCTGCCTGACGCGGCGCAGGCCACGTCCATTCCCGTTTCCGTGGAGCCCGGTTGCGGTTGCTCCCGCTATGTGGGACGTACCATCCGCGGCGTGAAGGACGGTCCTTCGCCCGACTGGATGCAGTCGCTTCTGCGCGCCGTGGGATTGCGTCCCATCTCGGCGCTGGTCGATATCACGAACTTCGTCATGCTCGAGTCCGGCCAGCCTCTGCACGCCTTCGACGTGGCATGCCTCGCGGGGCCCGCCGTGAACATCCGCGGCGCTCGCGCCGGCGAGACGCTCGAACTCCTCGATGGACGGAAATTGACGCTCACGCCCGGCGATCTCGTGGTCTGCGACGATCGCGCACCCCAGTGCCTGGGCGGCGTGATGGGCGGCGCCTCGTCCGGCGTCCGCGACACCACCGAATCCATCTTCCTCGAAACCGCTTTCTTCAAGCCCTCCACGGTGCGCTTCCTCGCGCGCCGCACCCAGGCTTCGTCCGACAGCTCCTATCGCTTCGAGCGCGGCGTCGATCCGTTCGCCACGCGCGCCGTCTCCGACTACGCGACGAAGCTCGTCCTCGAGATCTGCGGCGGCACGGCCGACGCGCCGGTGGACGTCCGCATGCCGGAGCATCCCGACGCCCCCGCCAAGGTGGAGCTGCGTCGCGATCGCGCGAAATCGCTCCTGGGCGCCGACATCCCCCAGGCCGAGATCGAACGACTCCTCGCGGGCATCGGATGCTCGAAGATCGCGCAGACGGATTCCGTCGCGACCTGGAGCGTTCCCGGCTGGCGCCCCGACATTTCGATCGACGTCGATCTCGTCGAGGAGATCGCGCGTCTCGTCGGCTACGACAGCCTTCCCATCGAATTCCCGTCCTTCCCCGTCGAGGCCGTGCGGCTGTCGTCCCGCGAACAGTGGGTGCGCCGCATCCGCCGCGCGCTGGCCGGTCGCGGTCTTTCCGAGACGCTTTCGCTGCGCCTGACGGCGCAGGCCGACCACGATCGCTTGCGCCTTCCAGCCGACGATCCGCGTGCACGCCTCTCGGCACTGATGAACCCTCTCTCCGACGACATCGCCTGCTTGCCGCGTCTTGGCGTGCTGGCGCTCCTGCGGGCCGCGCGGCACAACGAGAAGCGCCAGCAGCGCTCGGTGCGTCTCTTCGAATGCGCGCGCGTGTTCGGTCGCGATCTTTCCGAGCCTTTCGCAGCACATCGCGTGACAGGAATCGGCGAAGGCATGCGTTTGGCCGGACTCGTGGGTGGCCCTTGGGCGAACCTTTCGTGGGTCGGAAACGACGACGGTGTCGATGTATGGCGCGCCAAGGGAATCTTGCAGGGCGCGTTGCGCGATGTCGGCATTGACGCCGAGTTCGTCCCTTCGAAGCTCGAACCGTGGCTCCACCCCGGTCGTCAGGCCGAAGTGCGTTTCGCGGGCCGTTCCCTGGGAGTGTTCGGACAGATCCATCCGCTGGTCCAGGAGTCGTTCGGGTTGCGCGACGACGCCTTCGCCTGGGAACTTGATCTCGATGCGATCCTCGCGATCCTCGCCGATGCCGCGCCCGTGGCCAGTCGCCGCATCGGCGAATTCCCGGCCACGCGCCGCGAAGTGAACGTGGTCGTGCCATCCGCGCGTCCGGCAGCCGATGTGGTCGCGCTCGTGGCCGATCTTCCCGCCGCGCGCCACGAACTGGTGGAAGAGGTCGCGCTCGTCTCGATCTACGAGGGCGTCGGCGTTCCCGATGGCCACAAGGCCGTGCTCGTGCGCGCCACGTACCGTTCGGCGGAGCGCACGCTCACCGATGCCGAAGTGAACGCCGTGCAGGACTCGCTTCGTCAGGAATTGTCTGCAATCGAAGGCGTGTCCTTGAAGTGAGGGTGTCCGGTGGTCGAGCTTGTCGAAACCAGCGAATTCGGCATCAGCGACGCGTCCAGGCTCGGAACCACCGGACTCGCAGGTTTCGAGAGCCTCAACCAGCGAGTCCGAGCGGACGAACATGAAGCCATACGTCATCGCCATCGACGGTCCTTCGGGGACCGGCAAGTCGTCCACCGCCAAGGAAATCGCCAAGCGTCTTTCCATCGACTACCTCGACACGGGAGCGATGTACCGCGGACTTTCCCTCAAGGCTCTCGAGGCGCATGTGGAGCCCGGCAACGCAGTGGCGCTCGCGAGTCTCGCGCAGGGGCTCGAATTCCTGTTTCCCGAGGCGGGCGTCGTGATGCTCGACGGACGCGACGTGAGTCGCGCCATCCGCTCGCCCGAGGTTTCCGGACGCGTGAGTGTCGACTGTGCCGTTCCTGCCGTTCGAGAGGCTTTGGTGGCCCGGCAACGCGCCTACTCCCAGGGGCGTTCCTGCGTGCTGGATGGCCGCGATATCGGCACCATCGTATTCCCCGACGCCCGCTTCAAGTTCTATGTGGACTGCGATCCCCGCGAGCGCACACGCCGACGCGTGGCCGAACTCGAAGCGATGGGAATGAAGGCCGACTTCGACGAGGTCCTCGCGAATCTGCTCAAGCGAGACCACCTGGATTCCACTCGCGACGTGGGGCCTTTGCGCCGCGCGGTCGACGCCATGGTGATCGACACCACGAGCATCACCTTCGAACAGCAGGTCGAGAAGATCCTCCAGATCGTCCGCGCGGGCATCGGGAGCTGAGCGATCGCGGTGTCTTCCCGTTCCGCGGGGTGACGAATCGGGTGTTGATGTTCTAACTTTTCGCCTCTCCAAAGCACACACGTCCCAATTCCGGGACGTGGATCCGGCAGATGCCTCTAGATGGCAGACGCCCAGTGCGCAATCCAGAACAGGAACAACAGCATGTCCAAGCTGCTTTACGGCACCGAAGCCGATCTCCTCGAGATCGAAGGCAAGGTTTCCACGCGCTCGCCTGAAGAGGCCGAGGCGCTTCTCAACGCCTACTCCGCCACTCTCGAGGGCGTCGAGGAAGGCAAGATCGTCGCAGGCACGATCCTCGACTACAACGAGACCGAAGTCATCGTCGACATCTCGTTCAAGTCCGAAGGCGTGATCCCCCGCCACGAATTCAAGAATCCCGAGGAGCTCATCAAGGGCGCCCACGTCGACGTCTACATCGAGCAGATCGAAGGCGACGACGGCCAGATCATCCTCTCCAAGCAGCGCGCCGACTTCATGAAGGTCTGGGAGCGCATCCGCGACGCCTACGAGACCGGCGAAGTGGTCGAGGGCACCCTCCTGCGTCGCATCAAGGGCGGCATCGTCGTCGACCTGTTCGGCATCGAGGCATTCCTGCCCGGATCGCAGATCGACCTGCGCCAGATCCCCGACATGGACGCTCTCATCGGCCAGCAGATGGGCTTCCGCGTCATCAAGGTCCACAAGAGCCGCCGCAACATCGTGGTCAGCCGCCGTATCGTTCTCGAAGAAGAGCGCGGCCGCCTCCGCGACCAGATCATCGACACTCTCGAGCGTGGCCAGGTCCGCGACGGCGTGGTCAAGAACATCACCGACTTCGGTGCGTTCATCGACCTCGGCGGCGTCGACGGCTTGTTGCACATCACCGACATGACCTGGGGCCGCATCCAGCACCCCTCCGAAATGGTCCACATCGGCGAGAAGCTCACGGTCAAGGTTCTCGATTTCAACGATCGCAAGGAGCGCATCTCGCTCGGCCTCAAGCAGCTCCAGGAACACCCCTGGAAGACCGTGGCCAGCAAGTACCCCGAGCAGAGCCGCGTCAGCGGCAAGATCGTCTCGATCACCGACTACGGCGCCTTCATGGAGCTGGAGCAGGGCGTCGAAGGTCTCATCCACATCTCCGAGATGTCCTGGACCCAGCACGTCAAGCACCCCTCCCAGGTGGTCAAGGTCGGCGACGTCGTCGAGGCCGTGGTCCTGCGCATCGACACCGAGTCCGAGAAGATCTCGCTCGGCCTCAAGCAGATCGAGCCGGACCCCTGGTCCACGATCGAGAACGACCTGCCCATCAACACCGTGATCACGGGCGTTGTCCGCAATCTCGCTCCGTTCGGCGCGTTCGTCGAAATCAAGGAAGGCATCGACGGCCTCATCCACGTCTCCGACATGTCGTGGACGAAGAAGGTCAACCATCCTTCCGAGGTTCTCCAGAAGGGCGACACCGTCACCTGCATGGTCCTTTCCGTCGACAAGGAGAAGCGTCGCATCTCCCTTTCGCTGAAGGCCATGGGCGAAGATCCCTGGAAGGTCGTTCCCAACAAGTACCCCCTCGGTACCCAGGTGGAATCGCCGATCGTGCGTCTTCTCGATCGCGGCGTGGTTCTCGAACTCGAGGAAGGCATCGAAGGGTTCGTTCCCCTCTCGAAGCTCACCGAAGAGCAGATCCGCGTTCCTGCGGAGTCCTTCCGCGTCGGCCAGACCCTCAAGGCCACGGTTGTCGAACACGACGTCGAGACCCGCAAGCTCACGCTGTCGTGCGTCGATTCGTCCACCGACTGGCGCTCCTACGTGGGAACGACCACTCGCGCCGACGACAACCGCACCACGCTCGGCGACGTCTTCCGCGCCGCGCAGCAGGCCCAGAACAACCAGTAATCCCCCGCGAAGACGCGCGGCGCTACCGCTGCGCGTCTCCTCGCAACGGATCGGTTCGTGAAGCCTCGCCGACCCTCCTCGGGTCGACGAGGCTTTTTTCGTGTGCTTCCGCACGGCATGACAGTTTCCGACGGCGCTGTTCGTGATGCTTCCGGAATCGCGCGACGGTGTCGTCGGTGGCCGCGTTCTTGGCCCCGAACGAGCAAATGAACCGCGGGAGCGGAGCCGCTTGCGTACAATTAACTCCATGCCACCCGTCTTCAAGACCATCCCGGAGATCCTGTTCCATACACTGGCCGAACGTCCCCGCGAGGATTGCCTCGTCTGGAAAACCGACGGCCGATGGCAGGAAATGTCCACCAGGAACGTCGCGCGCACCGCTCTCGAGATCGGCGCCGGTCTGCGTCGCATGGGGATCCAGCCGGGTGATCGCGTCGGCATCCTTGCTCCGAGTTCGGCGCACTGGTTCCTGTTCGATCTCGGCATCCAGTGTGCCGGAATCATCACGGTGCCCCTCTTCGACAACCTCAGCGAAGACCACTTCTGCCACGAGGTCTCCGATTCGGGGCTAAGGCTGATTCTCGTCGCCGATGTCAAGCAGCGCGATCTCGTACGGCGCTATCTGGGCGACTCCATGCCCGTCGTCGCCCTTGATCCGGCCGCGGGAACCTCCCTGGACGAGATCCGCGCGGGTCACGACGACGCGACGCTCGACCGCCTTCGCGAACAGGCGCTGGCGACCGATCCGCAAGCTCTCGCGACCATCATCTACACGTCGGGCAGCACGGGAACCCCGAAGGGCGTCGAGATCCAGCACAAGGCGCTCGCCAACCAAGTGACGACCATCTTCGAACGCTATCCGTTCGACGTCGATTCCGATGTTTGCCTGACATGCCTTCCGCTTGCCCACGTGTTCGAGCGGATGGTCGTCCTCTACCATTTCGCATCGGGTGTCCGCCTCGCCTTCGCCGAGAACATCCACGCGGTGGCCGACAGCCTGCGCGAGCAGAAGGCCACGGTCGTCACGGTGGTGCCGCGCTTGCTCGAGAAGATCGTCGAGGCCATCGAAGCCAACAGCAAGCAAGGCGGCGTTTTCAAGCGATTCCTGGTCGGCGTCGCGCTCCAGGAGGCCAGGAAGCCTCCGAGCCTCTTGCGCAGGCCGCTGCGGGCTCTGTGCGACGCCCTGGTCTATCGCCGCATCCGTGCCATGATGGGCGGACATCTGCGTCTGGTCGTCTCCGGTGGCGCGGCCTTGAGCGGGCGCTGCGAGCGCATGTTCGCGGCCTTCGGGGTACCTCTGTACCAGGGATACGGCATGACGGAGCACTCTCCCGTGATCGCCGCGAACTATCCTGGCCACAATCGCAAGCATTCGGTCGGGCCGGCCTTCCCTGGTGTCGAGACGCGGATCGCGGAAGATGGAGAGCTTCTCGTGCGTTCCCCGTCGGTGATGCGAGGCTATTGGAATCGTCCCGAAGAAACGGCCGAGGTGATCGACTCCGAGGGGTGGCTCCATACCGGCGACCAAGGGCGCATCGACGAGGATGGGTACATCTTCCTCACCGGGCGCAAGAAGGAGATGTGCAAGACGGCTGGAGGCAAGTACGTCGTGCCGGGACCCATCGAGGATCGCTTGGCTGGACACAAGGGCATCGAGCACGCCGTGGTGTGCGCCGACGACCGCAAGTTCGTCTCCGCGCTCCTTACGCCCGACGTCGAATCCATTCGCTACAAGATGCGCGCGATCGGATTTCATGGGACGTTGCAGGAGTACGTGGACGGTCCTTTGCAGGGTAGCGTGGGGCGGCACGTCGAGCGCGTGAACAAGCGTCTCGATTCCTGGGCGCGAATCCGCCGCTGGGCCGTCGTGCCGCCGTTCACGATCGAGGCCGGAGAGCTGACGCCAACCCAGAAGGTCCGGCGCGAGGCCGTCTTCGCGAAGTACGAGACGATCGTCGAAGGGTTCTACGAAGAGAATCGGTAGGGTGCCGTCCTGCAAGCATTCCCTCGCTGGTTGAGGCTCTCGAAACCTATCGAGGGAGAGCCGGATTTTCTCTCGTCCGCTGGTTTCGGCAGGCTCAACCACCGAGGCTCGATCGGCGCGCCGAGAACTACCTTTGATAGCCTCATGACCCAGGAATACAGCGCAAGTTCCATCAAGATCCTCGAAGGCCTGGAGGCCGTTCGCAAGCGTCCCGCGATGTACATCGGCAGCACCGATGCTCGCGGTCTGCATCACCTCGTCTGGGAGGTGGTCGACAATGCGGTGGACGAGGCTCTTGCCGGATTCTGTTCGCTGATCCAGGTCGCCGTCACGCCCGAAAACCGCATTCGCGTGATCGACAACGGTCGAGGCATTCCGTGCGACATGCACGAATCGGGCATCTCGGGCGTCGAAGTCGTCATGACCAAGCTGCATGCGGGCGGCAAATTCGACGACAACACCTACAAGGTTTCGGCAGGTCTCCACGGCGTGGGCGTCTCCTGTGTGAACGCCCTTGCGGAGGAGCTCGTCGTCCAGGTCGCGCGCAACGGGAAGATTCACCGCCAGCGCTTCGTGCGCGGCGCGGCGGTCACGGCCCTCGAGGTCCTTGGTGACACCGACAAGCGCGGCACGGTCGTCGAATTCCAGCCCGACCACGAGATCTTCGAAACGCTCATCTTCGATCGCCAGACGCTGGCCAGCCGTTTGCGCGACCTTGCGTTTCTCAATCCGGAACTCAACATCGTCTTCACCGACGAGCGGCTGCCTGCCGAGGATCCTCTCCACGAAGAGACGTTCCACTTTCCCGGCGGTCTCGAGTCGTACGTCGCGTTCATCGATCGCAAGCGTACCTGCATCCACCCCAAGCCCATTCGCATCACGTCCGAGTCGCCCATTCCGGTCGACATCGCGATGCAGTACAACGACTCGTACAACGAGGTTCTGTACAGCTTCGTGAACAACGTGCACACCACCGATGGCGGCACGCACGAATCGGGCTTCAAGGCGGCTCTGACCCGCGTGGTGAACCAGTACGCCCAGACCAAGTTGCAAGGCAGGCTCAAAGACCTTTCGATCGAGGGCGACGACGCCCGCGAAGGTCTCACGGCTGTCGTGAGCGTGAAGCTGGCCGAACCGCAGTTCGAGGGGCAGACCAAGCACAAGCTCGGCAACTCCGAAGTCAAGAGCCAGGTCGAATCGATCGCGTACGACGCGCTTTCCACTTGGTTCGAGGAAAATCCGGCGATCGCCAAGACCATCGTGGAGAAGATCATCCAGGCCGCGACCGCCCGCGAGGCCGCCCGCAAGGCGCGCCAATTGGCGAGGCGCAAGAGTGTCCTCGAAGGCGCAGGTCTTCCCGGCAAGCTTGCCGACTGCCAGAGCCGCAAGCCCGAAGAGTGCGAACTCTATCTGGTCGAGGGTGATTCCGCAGGAGGTTCGGCCAAGCAGGCGCGCGATCGCGTGTTCCAGGCCATCCTGCCCTTGCGCGGCAAGATCCTCAACGTCCAGCGCGTGCGCGTGGATCGCGCTCTCGGCTCGGAATCCATCCAGATCATCGCGCAAGCCATCGGTTGCGGTGTGGGCGAGCAGTTCAATCTCGAAAAGGTCCGCTACCACAAGATCATCCTGATGACGGATGCCGACGTGGACGGGAGCCACATCCAGACGCTCCTGCTCACGTTCTTCTATCGCTTCATGCCCGACCTCATCAAGGAAGGCTTCCTCTACATCGCGCAGCCTCCGCTGTACAAGGTGAAGTGGGGCAAGAACGAACGCTACGCCTTCGATGAAGCCGAGCTCGAGGCCATCATGGCCGAGGCTGGGGAGAAGCGCGGCGTCTACCTCCAGCGATACAAGGGTCTGGGCGAGATGAACCCGGAGCAGCTGGCCACTACGACCATGATGCCCGCCCATCGTACGATGCGTCAGGTGCACATCGAGGACGCGATGGAAGCTGGCGAGATGTTCGAGATGCTGATGGGCGAAGAAGTCGAGCCGCGCCGCAAGTTCATCGAAGACAACGCCCACCTCGTGGGTTATCTCGACATCTGACGCGCATATGCTCGAACGCGAAATCCGTCCTGTCGACTTTGCCGCGCACGAGAACGATCTCTCCGTGCGCGAGATGCAACGCGTCACCGACGAGTGGATCCGCACCGTCGGCGTGCGCTATTTCAACGAACTGACGAATTTCGCCCAGCTGGCCGAGGAAGTGGGCGAAGTGGGGCGTCTGATTTCGCGCATCTACGGCGAGCAGAGCTTCAAGGAGTCCGACAAGGACCGGGATCTGGGCGAAGAACTCGCCGACGTGCTGTGGGTGCTCACCTGCCTGGCCAACCAGACGGGCGTGGATCTCACCGAGGCATTCCGCAAGCGTCTGGAGAAGAAGACCCGGCGCGACGCGACGCGACACAAGGACAATCCGAAGCTCTCCGCGACCTGAACGCCGCTGTTCAGTCCGATCCGCCCCAGAGGCCGATGTCGCAGGGGCTGGCATCGAGATCCCGGCACAGCGGCGAGCGGCTTCCGCGGTCGAGCAGGGGGCTGAAGGGCGACAGCGCCCACGGTCCTTCTCCCGGAGGGTTCTTGGGTAGACGCCGTTTCCAGATGGGGGCCTGGCGCAGCGAGTCCTGCTTGCGTGCGAGAGCCATCGCGTGCAGGGCCGAGGCGCGGAAGACAGGATTTGTCCTAATGTTCCCGTAGGCGTCGGGTTTCACGATCGTGTCGGAAGGCCAGCCTCCGGTGCCGACGGGGCCGCGCAGAATGTCGCCTCCGGCGTTGTTCCAGAAGTCGGTCGTCTCGATCCGCGCGAGGCCGACGCCGTCGAAGCGCATGGCTGGACCGGCGTTGTCGACGAAGATGCAGCCGCGCACGACGGGGCCGGACCGCTCCGAGTGCAGGCCCGCGATCTGTTCCCCGAAAACGATCGAATGGGAAATCTCCGGCGCGCTTCCTCCGGCGATCCGGAATCCCATGTTGCCGCTGCGTACGACGACATGGCGCACCTTGGCGGAAGCGCGCTCGAAATCCATGGCCACCAGGGCGCGCGGGATGTCGGTCCAGGCGATTTCCACCTGGGAGGGGGTTCGCACATCCACGACCTCGATGCCGCCCCAGAGCGGGGCGTTGCCCTTGCGGAGTGGTATGAAATGGACAGGATGCGACGCCGTGCCGAGAATGCGCAACGAGCCTCCTCGTACGATCAGGCTCACGAACTGGGAGTCGGCCCAGTCTCCTTTTCCGGCGGGGCTCTTGTCGCGCGCGGCCAGTCGCACTTCCGTTCCGGGGCCGATCACGAGACTCTGGCCGGGACCGACGACGACATCGGAGCGCAGCAGGAGCGGGCCATCGGACGCATTCCATACCACCTTGCGTTGGGGGAGAAGGCCGGCGAGGGAGCCCGAGTCGAGAGGGGAGCGCAGGGCTTGCGTACGCACGATCCTTCCGCGTGTCGCGCTGTCGGAATGTGCCGCAGGATCCCCGGATGGGGGGACGCTCGTCGCGTGGTTCGAGTCGGCCGTCGCGATCCGGGACGAGTCGAGCGAAACGAGCGCGCGCTTCGCGGAGTCTTTCCCCGCCATACCATGCCGCTCGGCAGGCACGAGCATCGATGCCTCGCCATGGAGGGGCGGAGCATCGGCGCCCCCGGCGGTCAGGCAAAGGCAAAGAATCGTCGTCAACGCGGCGTGTCTGCCTCGGATGAATCTCCGTGGCAAGATCTGGTCTCGGATTTCCATGACGGTCTTTAGCCTACCATTATCCGGATCGTCTGTATCTTGTGACATTCTCCATGTTCGTATCAGAAGAGGCGAAAATGCCGGATCCGCATTTCGTGCCAAGGACATCGCAGATGCATTCATCGTGGAGACGCCCCTGATCGGGGTCGAGACATTCGTTCTTGTCGGTGCGCTGCTGATCCTGGCCTGCGTCGCTCTCACCCGTTTCTTCGATTGGCTGGGCGTTCCGTTCCTGCTCCTTTTCCTGGGTGTCGGCATGATCGCCGGCGCAAGAGGCTACGGTGGCCTGCATGCCGCCGATCCTGGGCTCGCGCAACTCATCGGCAATGTCTGTCTTGTCCTCATTCTTTTCGGTGGCGGACTCGATACGGTCTGGATGAACGTCCGGCGCGTGGCCCGGCCAGCCGTGTGCCTAGCCACGTTCGGCGTCGTCCTCACGGCGTTGCCGCTCGGCCTGGCCGCATCGTGGTTGCTGGGCTTGCCGCCGTGGACGGGATTCCTGCTCGGAGCCATGCTCTCGAGCACCGACGCATCGGCCGTCTTCGGCATTCTACGCAGTCGCGACATCCGCCTGCGGGGTAGCGTTCGCAATCTCCTCGAGTTGGAGTCCGGCGTCAACGATCCGATGGCCGTCTTCCTCACGGTTCTGGGTATCGAGGCGGCGCTCGCGCCGGATTCCGTCCAGTGGGGAGGCATGCTCGTGCGCTTCGCCCTGGAAATGAGCATCGGGGCGGCCTTGGGTATCGGAGGGGGAACGCTCTTCTCCCACCTCACGAACCGCCTCAAGACCCGTCAGGAAGGACTTTATCCGGTGTTCGCCCTGGCTTGGGCGTTCCTCGTGTACGCTCTGGCCGTGAAGCTTCATGGAAGCGGCTTCCTCGCGGTCTTTCTGGTGGGGATCACCGCTGCGCACCGCGACTTCGTGGGACGTCGCTCCACGGAGCGATTCTTCGATGGTCTCACATGGCTCGCGCAGATCGTCCTCTTCCTCGTGCTGGGGTTCATCGTCCACCCCAGGGATCTCGTTCCGCTGATTCCTCGAGGCGTGATCTTCACGTTGATCATGCTTTTCCTGGTCCGTCCGCTGGCTGTCTGGCTCGTGCTCGCTCCTTTCCGTACCAACTGGAAGGAATCCGTCTTCGTGGGCTGGGTGGGATTGCGAGGGGCCGTCCCGATGGTCCTGGCCACATATCCTCTGATCGCCGGTGTTCCGTATGCCGACACTCTCCTGATCGTCGCCTTCATCGCCGTGGGGTTGTCGGCTCTCGCCCAGGGAACGACGATCAACCATCTGGCGGAGAAGCTTGGCCTCCTCGAAGGCGTCGCGATGGAATCCGTCTCCGAAGACACCATGGCCCTGGCTCCCGATATCGAAGAGATCGAGATCATGGTGCCCTTCGGATCGGCGGCGGCGGGGCGTCCCTTGGTGGAGCTGCGTTTCCCCAGCACGTGTCGCATCGTCATGATCGGACGCGGAGACGCGCTCATGGTACCCGATCCGGAAGGCGGTACGATCCTCCAGGAAGGCGACATCCTCCAGATGCTCGCTTCTCCCCAGGACATCGAGATCGTCCAGCGGAAGATCATGCCCGCGTCGACTTGATTCCCGCGAACTTCCCTGCGAACGGAAAGGGCGCCGGATCCAAGCTCCAGCCCTCTGCGATTTCGAGGCAATGAGGCTAACTTTCCATCCCGTCATAGATCCCCATTGAGTCTCTCAACAACGCCATTGAAAGGAACAAACCATGGCTATCACGAAGGTCTGGCTCGACGAGTCCGAGAACGAATGCACCATGTGCGGTGCTTGCGAAGCCGTTTGCGACTCCGTGTTCGAAGTCCCCGAGAAGATGGCTGTTCGCAAGAACGCGGATCTCTCGCAGGAAGATGGCATCAAGGAAGCCGCCGAAGGTTGCCCGGTCGGCGTGATCGCTTATGCGGTCGACGGCGGCTCCGCTCGCGCGAACTGATCGTTCCCGACGTCCCGTTGTTTCGAGAGCCCCGCGTCCGCTGAGGACGACGGGGCTTTTTCGTGTTGCGATCGGTGCCGACTCCGCTTTCGTTCAGGCGTCGTCCATGCTTGAATCGAGCGCTTCGAGGGACCGGGGGAGCTGTTTGGTTGAATCGACCTTGAGCTCCTTCAGCATGGTCGCCTGGCGGATCAGATTCCCGTTGCCCGTGGAGAGGCGCTTTCGCGCGGTGTCGTAGGCGTCCTGCGCTCTGGCCAGTTGCTCGCCGACCTTTTCCATCGAGGCGAAGAAATCGTGGAGCTTGTCGAGCAGCAATCCCGCGCGATCGCGGATGGCTTCGGCGTTGCGACCGATCTCGAACTGCTTCCACGTGTGGCTCACCGTCGTCAGCACGGCAAGCAGCGTGGTGGGACTCGTCAGGATGACCTTCCTGTCGAAGGCGTACTGGTACAGGGCGCGATCGAGTTGCAGGCAGGCGTGGAAGGCGCTCTCGACGGGGATGAACAGGAATTTGAAGTCGACGACGCCTCGTCCCGACGCGCTCAGGGCTTCCGTGTACGGCTTGCTCGCGAGGCCGTCCACGTGCGCGCGCACGGAACGTCGGAAATTGTCCAATGCGGATGAGCGAAGGACCTCGTCGTCGGTCTGAGCGTCGGTCCAGGATTTCAGGCTCATCTTGGAATCCACGACAAGGCATCTGTTCTCGGGCAGGAAGATCACGACATCCGGCATGAGATGAACGCCATCTTCGGCCTTCAGATCCAGGTCGACGCCTTGCTCGACGAAGTTCACGCCACGCCGCAGTCCCGCATACTCCAGCAGGCGCTCCAGGATCTCCTCCCCGAAGTCGCCCACCATCTTGTTGTCGCTGCGCAGCGCCTTGGCGAGATTGTCGGCTTGGCTTCCCAGCTTGGCGTTGATCTGCCCGACGCGCTCCAGAGCTTCCCTCAGGCTCTGCTCGCGCACGGCGTCCTTGGTTTCGGATTCCGTCAACGCCTTCTGCAACTTGTCGAGATTCTCCCGCACGGGAGCGACCAGCTCGGAGATGGCGCTGGAGCCGATCTCCTTGAAGCGCCCGGCCTTCTCCTCGAAGATCCTGTTGGACAGGCTTTCGATCTCGGCTCTCAGGAGCGCCGCGCGTTCCTCGTCTCCGCGTTCGCGTGCGGCCAACCTCTCCTCGGCCCGGGCCAGTTCCACGTCGCTTTCGCCGCGCGCTTTGCGCTCCGAGACGAGAGCCGCCTTCGCTTCCATCAGATCCGCTTCGCAACGTTCGAGGTGGGACAAGCGCGTTCGCGCCGCGATCAGGGAGCGCGACAGCATGGCGGCAAGGACGGTCAGGGCGATCAGGAGGATGGAGAGTACGGCGAGAGCCAGCATGGACGACAAGCTAGCCGTTCTTGCGAAGTCGGTTTTCCGATTTCAGGGCGTGAGACTCGAGTCCACGAGGTACGGGAAGATTCAGGTCGTTTCCCGATCGATCGCCATCGTACGACGATGAGCGGGGTGTGGGCGGCACCTTTGTCAAAAAACCAACAACGGTTTTGCCGATTCGCAAAGGCGGGAATGGAGAGGGGGGTAGCTTCAATCGTCTACAAGGCCGGAGGATGGCATGGAAGGATCATGTGAAATGAACACATCGAGCAAAGTGTTTACTCTGGCCGTTTCCGGTATGCTCCTGCTGGCCGGAATCTCCACGGCGGCCGATGTGACGGTCGATCTGAACACCACCTACCAGACCATCGACGGATTCGGAGGCATGCAGGACCGCGGTTGGACGGGGTACAACCTGACCAAGGCCGAGCGCGACCTGCTCTATGGTACAGGGGCCGGCCAGATCGGTCTGACCATCATGCGCATCCGCCTCAACGAGAGCCAGAGCGCCTGGGGCAACGACCTGGTCGACGGCAAGGATGCTGTGGCACGTGGAATGAAACTGTTCGCCACGGCTTGGAGCCCGCCCACGAGCATGCGCCAGTCCTACACGTTCAGCCGTGGGACTACGAGCTACACGTCCTACAAGTTGAACCCGTCGAGCTACCAAGTCTACGCCGACCATCTCAACGCCTTTGCCAAGTACATGAAGGACAACGGCGCGCCGCTGTACGCGCTGGGTTTCCAGAACGAGCCGGACTGGTGCGATTCCTGGACCTGCGGAACGACCACCGAGATGTACAACTTCGCCAAGAACTGGGGCGCCAAGATCCGGGCAAACGGCAACAAGGTGATCTCGGCCGAGTCGTTCAGCTTCAACAAGGGCTATTATGACGCCACCCTGAACGATGCGGCTGCGCTTGCCAGCATCGACATTCTGGGTACGCACTTCTACGGTACGAGCAAGAGCTCTCCGGACGCCACCTTCGACTACACGCTCTTCAAGCAGAAGGGTGGAAAGACTCCGTTCTGGATGACCGAAGTCTACACCGATCAGGTCAACAACAACACGTCCAACACTTGGCCGCTCTGCCTCGACGTCGCCTATGAGATCCATCGTGCGATGGCCCTTTCCAACATGAGCGCCTACGTGTGGTGGTACCTCAAGCGCAGCTATGGACCGCTCTACATCGCGACCAACAGCCAGGGCGGTTCCCTCGCCGGTTCGGTCAGCAAGGTCGGTGCTCTCATGGGCCAGTACTCCAAGTACGTGCGCCCCGGTGCGGTTCGTGTCGGCGCCACCCGCGTCGCGCAGACGGATGTCTACACCTCCGCCTTCAAGAAGAAGGACAGCGTGGTCCTGGTGGTCGTGAATCGCGCATCGTCCTCGAAGACCGTGAGCTTCTCGATTCCAGGGGTCACGGTGAACACCGGCAAGAAGATCACCACGTCGGGAACCAAGACCATGACCGACGATGGTAGCGTGAGCATCTCCGGTGGAAGCTTCAGCACCACGTTGGATGCGCAGAGCACCTCGACCATCGTGATCCAGAACATCGGCACCTCCGTCTCCGCGGTCGTGCCGGTCGCCAGGTCCGGATCCTACGAGATCTACAACGCATCGGGAGCGCGGATCGGCATGGTCGATCTCGCCGAGGGGCAGGCTTTCCAGGAGCATGTTCGGAAGCTGTCCTCCAGGCCAGGGCTCTACTTCGCCAGGTCTCCCGAGGTTGGAGCGATCCCGGTCGTCCTTCCCTGATCTCTACCGCCGAGGTCTCCCTCGTCGATCCGCGCTGTCGCTTCCTCTGGGCCGCGAGCCGGAGCATCGTACTGGGGACGAATTCCGTCATTCGACTGAAGGATGGTGCGAAGAAGCCTCCGGCATCGGCCAGTGATCGCGCGAGCGTTGTTCAAGCACCATCTCCAATGGCTATTCCAGATCCTGGCGCTCGATGCCGAAGATGCGGATGTCGTCGAGCCAGAGCTGGGTTCCGTTCGAGATGAAGAACCCCAGGTGCGTGACGGAGTCGCGCACCACGTTCCATCCGACGTTGCCGCCGATACTGTCGACGGCGTCGAAGGTGGTGGGCGAGACCGAGATCCGGGTCCAATTCGTGTCGACCACGACGTGTTTCCAGGCTTTTTCGCCCACGTCGGGGATGTTCTTGGTGAAGGCGACGGCGATCTTGGCCGGGCCTTTGGCCCAGAATGCGATGGAATCCATGCTCCGGAGATTGCGGGGCTGGCCGCCGAGAGAGGCTTGGAACATTGCGTATCCCTTGCCGTCGACCATCGTGGAGCAGGCCATGTGCATCACGCGCCCTCCGCGCGCGGCATCCTGCGGGAAGGTCGTGGAGCGGACGACCATGGAGTCGTAGACGTTGATGGCCCAGGAATTGGAATCGGGCAGGCCACTGCGGAGATTGGCGTCCTCGAAGTCGTCGACCAGGAACGAATTGATGGCCAGTTTCTGACTGTCGGGGATGCCGGCCCAGGTGTTCTCGTGAGAACTGCGCCGGGCAATTCCCTGGTTCCAGCGTACACGGAGCCAGGAACCTTCCGCCGCGAGGGAGGTGTCGATGCGGACGTGGAGACGGCCCGTCTCCGTCGCCTTGTCCCAATACACGACCTCGAAGGGAAGGGGGGAGCCGTCGATGCGTTCGACGGCGATGTCGCGTCCCTGCGAGTCGGTTCTGGCGAAGTTGATCCGGGCCGCGTCGAGGCGGACGGTGGCGATGGTGGTGCGATTGCCGGGGCGATTCCAGTCGGGAAGGAGCGAGTCGACGGCAAGGATGACATTTTCCGTCTCGCTGGTTCCTCCGGAGACCCGGTCGTCGCCGCAGCCGGCGCCCAGGATGACGCCGAAGCCGGCCAGGATCCAGAGGCCGCGGATGCCACGGTTCACGATTTGTCCTCCACGTTCGAGAGGGGGAAGAATGCCATCGCCAGTTGCATGACGCGGTTGGGACGCCTGGCTTCCTCGACGCACTTCTGGATCTGGCGTCGGCACTCCCGAAGCATCTCGCGGATTTCGGAGAACGCGTGCTCGTCGACGACGAGGGTGAGCGTGGAGATGTCGCGGAGCTTGGGATCGAAGCGTTCCATGGAGTCGGATGCCATGGACAGAATCTGTTTCTGGTAGCGGCGCACGCCGTGGACGTCGCTGGGCTTGCCGCTGGCGGCCAAGTGCAGATCGGAGAGGACGAGGCGACCTGAGCTGGCCTTCTTCACCAGGCCGAGCTTCTGGAGCAGTTCGAGAGCGGTCTTCGCGTCCTTTTCCGAAATCGCGGGATTGAGGCTGCGGGCGAGATCGCTGGGAACGGCGCGTCCGCCCTTGACTTCGAGCAGGGAACGCAGGGCGACCACCCACCACTCGCTGTAGAACGACAATTCCTGGTCGTCGAGGTGGCGTCGCGAGACGTCGCGAAGGGCGAGAGCGCTCTCGAGGATGGACTGTTTGGCCTTGGCGTTGCGTTCCCGTCCATAGGCGATGAGCAGGACGAAGTATTCGGCGGATCGGCCGGTCAGGTTCAGGAATTCGAGCGCGCGCGACTGGCATCGCGCCGGCAGGTGCGCGTCCTTCTGGAGAATGCGGAAGATGTTGCTGGTGTCCAGTCCCAGGTATTCCGACAGCACCCGGTACGAATACATGGGATTGGCGAGCTTCCGCTCCTCGTACGCTTCCTTCAAAAGGTCGCGGTAGTCCAGATAGTCGAAGATCGGACGCATACGGATCCTGCCGTTCTGTGTGCGCTCCCAGTCCCGGGAAACGGCTTTCCCGGGAAGGGATTCTCGCATACGCAAAGGTATGCGCGCGATCAGGGCAGGTGGGATGCAAGCGTCCGTCCACCTTTGTCGATTCGCCAATGTCCTGGAGCGTTCGGGAGACGTCATGTCAATTTATCCAAGGTCGCATCCTGCAATCAGGTCCATCGACACGCGCTCGTGGCGATCTTGAACCTGCGGAGTGGTGAACGCACCCGGCGCATCCGGAAATCGGACGCGACAAGTCCTGGGGACGCTCTGCGGGAAACGGAGGTTCGCGATGTACGACAATTCCACGGATCAGGGCGGCGCGATCCGCAGGGGAGCAGGGCTCCTGCTGGTCTGCGGGCTTCTTGTGGGCGCCACTGCGACACGGGCGGCGACCGTCACCAATCCCTTCCTCTGGGCCGACATTCCCGATCTGTCCATCATCCGCGTGGACGACACGTACTACATGAGCCACACGACCATGCACATGGCGCCCGGCGTACCCATCATGAAGTCCTCCGATCTCGTGAACTGGAAGACCATCAGCTACTGCTACAACACGCTGGCCACTTCCGACGCGATGAACCTGAACAATGGCCAGAGCGCCTACGGCAAGGGCTCCTGGGCCGCCAGCATCCGCTACAAGGGCGGGACGTTCTACGTACTCGTGCCGTCGTACACCACCAACAAGACGCACCTGTACTCCACCACCACGCCCGACAAGACGCCGTGGAAGGAGGTCTCCCAGCTGTCCTTCTACCACGACCCGTCGCTGTGGCTCGACGAGAGCGGAAGCAACTACGTGGTCTACGGCAGCGGCGACATCAAGCTCGTCCAGCTCAACGCGTCGCTCACCGGCGTTCAGGGAGGGGGAGTGAACAAGACGATCATCTCCAGCTCCACCATCAAGGGCCTTCTCGGCGTCTCGAACCCCATCCTGGTCGGCGAGGGATCGCACATGGAGAAGGTCGGAAGCTACTACTACGTCTTCGTCATCTGCTGGCCAAACGCGAGCGGATACGACGGCCGCACCGAGCTGGTGTTCCGCTCGAAGACGATCGACGGCACCTACGAGGGCAAGGTGGCCCACAGCAGCAAGGGCGTCGCGCAGGGAAGCGTGCTCCAGGATGCGTCCGGCAAGTGGTGGGGCTACCTGTTCCAGGACAACGGGTCCGTGGGACGGTCGCCCTGGATCATGCCCGTGACCTGGGCGAACGACTGGCCCAGCTTCAACGGCGGGACGTCGCCCGCCTCGCTCACCATGACCACCAACTCCTCCGCTGGGACGGGAATTGTCACGTCCGACGAGTTCGACGCCTCCGCCATGGCGTTGGAATGGCAGTGGAACCACAATCCCGACGCGAACAACTGGTCGCTCTCCAAGCGCACCGGCTACTACCGCGTCACCACCTCGCGCGTGGACGCTTCGCTGCGGGCGGCGAAGAACATGCTCACCCAGCGTTCGTTCGGGCCCAAGTGCTCGGGGCGCATCGCGCTCGACGCGACCAACCTGAAGAACGGCGACATCGCGGGACTGTCGGCCTTCCAGGACACGATGGGCTTCGTGGGCGTCAAGAACAGCAACGGGGCGCTCACGGTTGTGCAGTACCAAGGGACCACGCAGAAGGCGAGCGTCGCGATCGACCAGAAGCGGATCTACCTGCGCGTCGACATGGACTTCACCAACCGCACCGACAAGGCGACCTTCTTCTACAGCCTCGACAGCGTGAACTGGAAGCAGATCGGCGGCAACCTCCAGATGACCTACACGCTGGGCATGTTCATGGGCTACCGATTCGGTCTCTTCGCCTACTCCACCGCCAGTAGCGGCGGCTACGCCGACTTCGACTGGTTCCGCGTCGGTGCCTCGGTGAAGGATTCGATCTACCTGTATCCCATCTCCGTGGGCGTCGCGTCCAGGCCCGTTCCGCGTTCGACGAGCCTGTCCTGCCTCGCCCACAGGAGCGTGCTCGAGATCGGCTACGCCCTTCCCTCCGCAGGGCGCGTCGAGTTGCTTCTGAGCGACGCTTCGGGACACGTGGCCGCCCGCATCGACGAGGGGGCGCGCGAGGCCGGCGAGCATTCGACGGAAATCGTCGTCCGCGGCGTCGCCGAAGGGCGCTACGTGCTCGCGGTCCTGCTGGACGGCAAGGTGCGCGAATCCCGGCCTGTAGCGCTCGTGAACTAGGAACTCCCCGGCGCGACAGGTCGTCGTTGGCGAGGCGGTCCTGCCTGGTGGGATCGCCTCGCCGCTTATCTAGTCCTCTTCGGGTGCATCCAGGCCTGTGATGCGCTTGCGTTCGTAGCGTAGGACCGCCCAGGCCAAGAGTCCGGAGGCGATGTCGGAGGCGGGAATCGCGCACCAGACGCCGTACAGTCCGAAGATGCGCGGCAGGATGATCAGGGCAGGGACAAGGAAGAACAACTGGCGGGACAGGGTGAGGATGATGGAAAGCTTCGCCCGGCCGATGGACTGGAAGAAGTTCGACGTGGCGACCTGGAAACCCACGATTGGAAAGCTCAGGCACACCAGATGCATTCCCTGGGTGGCCAGCGCCCGGAGTTCCAGATCGCGCGTGAAGGCACGGGTGATCAGGCCCGGAAAGATCTGGGCCAGCAGGAAGCCGGCGCAGGTGACGATGGTCGACGCGATGATCGCGTGGTGCAGGACCCGCATCACGCGGCCGTAGAGGCCTGCTCCGTAGTTGAAGCCCACGATGGGCTGCATTCCCTGGGTGATACCCAATACGATCATGACCACGAGCATCAGAACGCTGTTGATGATTCCGAAAGCACCCACGGCGTAGTCGCCGCCGTGGCGCACGAGTTGCAGATTCGTGATCACCGCGACCAGGCTTGCACCGATCTGCACGAAGAACGACGACATGCCGATGGCGATGATTCCGTTCACGATCGTCATGTCCACCGCGAAGATTCCGCGCTGGAACCGCAAGAACCGTTTCTTGTCAGTGAAGTGCGCGACCACGATGACGAGACCGATGAGCTGGCTCGTCACCGTCGCCAGTGCCGCGCCGCGGATGCCCCAGTGGAATTGGAAGATGAAGAGCGGTGCGAGGACAAGGTTCGCTCCCACCGTGGCGAGCGTGGTCGCCATCGCTTTTCCGGGGTGCCCCGAGGAGCGCATGATGCCGTTGAGACCCATGTATGTGTGCAGGAACGGGTTCCCCAGAAGGATCACCTGCAGGAATTGTCTGGCGTAGGGGAGCGTTTCCGGACTCGCGCCAAAGAGGCGCAGGATCGGATCCAGCAAGAAGTACATGCCTAGAGAATAGAGCGTACCCAGGACCACGTTGAGCACCAGCGTGTTCCCGAGGATGCGCCCCGCATCTTCGCTTCGGCCCTCGCCCAGGCGAATGGACACGAGCGCCGAAGCGCCCACGCCTACCATGGCTCCCAAGGCGATGGCGATATTCATGACCGGAAGCGTGATGGCGAGACCCGCGATGGCGAAGGGGCCGACGCCCTGTCCGATGAAGACGCGATCGATGATGTTGTAGAGCGAAGACACGGCCATCGCCACGATGGCGGGCATCGAATAGCGCACCAGGAGCTTCCCTACCTTCTCGCCAGCCAGCTCCTTCTCGACCTTTCCCCGATCATGCACGTGCTCGTCCTTCCCGTACCGCCGCTGAATGTGGCGAGAGGGGGCAAACAAGAATTTCCCGCGCGTCCCGGCTTCCAAAACGAAAATGCCTGGTCCATCCATGCGCGCAGTCCATCCCATCAAGGATCGATTTTCGACAATCTCGTGGCGGGGTCCTTGGATCGGGGCTGGAACGAAAAAGGCCAGGATCGCGGTTTGATGCGCTTTCCTGGCCTTTATTGGATTCCTGCGAATCTCTATGTGATGGAGGCGGCGGGAATCGAACCCGCGTCCAAAGAAAGTCAAATGCCCGCTTCTACATGCTTAGTCGGCTGTTTGATCTCGTCCCCCGCCCCGCCAGTCGACGGGCTGAGTAGGGAACCAGCCTAGTGAATCTCAGTCAAGCACCCCAGACATGTGCAAGACCCAGCCCCCTGATCTTCGAATCCCGGGCCCGGAGACATGGCCTGTTCATCGCTGCTTTGTAAGTGTTAGTTACGCGGCAAGAGCGTAAGAGTATGTCTCTTCGCCTGATATTGGTTCCCAGGTTTTTTAGAGGCCACCTGGATCCTCTGCATGCCACTGACACCGTTCCAACTCTGTCGAAACCTGTGCGCCCCCAGTACGACATGGAAACCGAGTTGCCTCGTTCCGTGCCCCGGCCTTTCGGCTTTTTGCATAGTACTAGCATGTAATGATAGAATCAAGTGCAAAATGGCTTGACGTTGGCTCTATCCGTGATATACTTCCGACTCGGCAGAAATCCGCACGAGTGTGCCCCTCGTACGGTTCATAAGGAGTTTGGCAATGAAGTCCGAGATTGTTTCCTGGCAGTTCGCTCGTCGCCCGAAGGGGCAGGACGACTTCGAGGATATCGAAGGGGGAGGTTTCAGCTCCAGCTTCGAGGAAGATGCCGATGGCGAATCCCTAGACGGGGTGGATGACGACGAAGAGAGTCAGGAGATCGACTTCGACGATCCCAACTTCGCTCGTGGCGAAGGCATCTGGAAAAACTACGCAGAAGACTTGGACATTGAAGAGTAGGGGAGTGATCTCCACTCCGGTTCTTGTCGCCGGAGTTTTCTGGGCCGCATCCCTTGGTGGGTGTGCGGTATCCAAGCCTGCGCCGGTGACTTCCATCGACGCTCCGCAGTCGGCCTTCAGCAGCCAGCATGCGCGCAGGCTTCTCGATTCGGCTCAGGATCTCCAGTCCCGAGGTCGCTATGCGGCCTCGCAGGAGCAGCTGGAGCAGGCATTGGGGGAAGTGTCCCTTGTCACCTCCAGCGATTCCTCGCTCAAGACGTTGACGACCTCCATTCTCGAGGCCATGAGGAACAACCTCCCGTATTCGCTCTCTTCGGAAGCGCAGTCTCCCGACGAGGAATACGATGGGCAGATGCTTCTCGATTCCATCGACCAGAGCGATCTGGTGGCAGGAACTGTCGACTTTGGTCTCGATACGGCGGTCGCCCGCAGATATCGGGAAGAGGCCATGCTCGACAGCGGGGTCGTGTTCGATCTGCCTGTCGAGGTCAACGATCGCGTGATTGTCCAGCTGCGCACTTTCAAGGAGCGCATTCCCTCCACCTTCCAGCGTTGGCTGGAGCGCAAGGGACGCTGGGAGATGGAGTTCACGAACAAGCTCGCTGCGCGCGGAATGCCGCAGGATCTCATCTATCTCGCGATGATCGAGAGCGGGTTCAACGCTCGTGCGAGTTCGCCTGCCGCAGCCACGGGCATCTGGCAGTTCATTCCCTCCACGGGGCGCCGCTATGGTTTGCGAGTCGATCGTTTTGTCGATGAGCGCCGCGATCCCTGGAAGGCGACCGACGCCGCGCTCGACTTCCTTTCCGGCCTGTATCTGCGTTTTGGCGACTGGAAGCTCGCCATGGCCGCCTACAACTGCGGCGAAGGCTGCATCGATCGCGCGATCCGCCGTGCCGGGCACAACAACTACTGGCAGCTTCCCATCCCCAACGAGACCCGCAACTACGTCCCGCGCGTCTTCGCGGCCGCCATTCTGGGCAAGCGTCCGGACGTCCACGGATTCAATTACTCCCCTTGGGAGCCTCTTGCTTCCGATACGTTCACGGTGGAGGGCGGGATTCCGTTGCTCAAGATCGCCGAGATCGTGGGCACTCAAGCCGAATCGCTTGCGCTTCTGAATCCGGCGCTCATCAAGGGAACCACTCCTCCCGAGCACGAGCCCTGGGTGGTTCGTCTCCCTATGGGCACGCGGCCCCGGTTCGATTCCGCCTACTTGGCTCTCGAAAAATCATTCGAGGCTCCGCAGCCCATCCGTCTTGCCCATCGTGTCCGTCGAGGGGAGACCCTGAGCAACATCGCTCGTCGATATGGCGTCACGGTCGCGTCGCTGAAGTCCTGGAACAGGATCGGCGGCAAGAAGGTGCGTTCGGGTCGCACCTTGATCGTCTATGCCGACGACCTCTCCACGAAACTGCCTTCCTGGCAGGAGCCTCCCATGGAGCGCCGTGCCCGCGCCAAGGTCGCGGACGCGACACCGCGGCACAAGGTCGCTCGTGGCGAGACCATCCAGAAGATCGCGCGCAAGTACGATGTGACGGTGGAAAATCTGATGGCTTGGAACGGACTCGTCTCACCGAAGGTGCGTAGCGGCCGGAGCCTCTATGTCGCCGCTCCGCCCGACGACCCGACCTTGGCCGGCATCCCTCGAACACCTGTGCCCGAGACCATTGCCGCGGATACGGCTTCCGTGGCCGCTACCGAGCCGCAACAGCAGGACCGGCCCGTTCGCGCCGCATCGGTCGAGCACCACACTGTCCGTCACGGAGAATCCCTCCAGCGCATCGCTCGAACCTACGATGTGACCGTGCGCGACCTCATGGACTGGAACGACCTTTCGTCCACCCGGGTGAATGCTGGCGCCCGCCTCGTGGTCTCCGAGCGCGCCGTGCGTACTCGCGCCTCCCGCGTCGCGGTCGCCCCTCGCGAGACGGAATCCAAAGCCGCGCCTCGCGCCTCGGCACCCTCGACGCATCGGATCCGTCGCGGCGAGACCATCTCCACCATCGCGCTCCGGTACGGCGTTTCGGAGCGCGAACTTCTCGCGGCCAACGGCCTGCGAGGAAGCCATGTCCGTGCCGGACAGAAACTGGTGATTCCCGGAAACGAGCCCGTGCGCGTGGCCAAGGTCGAACGCGACGACGCTCCGCAGGTGGTTGCCCCCCGCAAGCCGTCGCGTCCCGAGGTGCAGTTGGTCGATCACGTCGTCCGCACCACCAGATACACGGTCCGCCCTGGCGATACCCTGTATTCGATCGCCCGCGCTCTTTCCACCACGGTCGACACGCTGAAGCAGCTCAACGGCCTCAGCAGGGGTGACATCCGCGTGGGCCAGGTGATCAAGGTTCCGCACAACACCTGAGGTTTCCGGCCCATGAAGACATTCCTTGCGATCATGGGGTTCTTCGCCCTCGTCGGCGTCTCGTGCGCAGTCGGCATCGGCATCGGTGGAGGGGTGGGCAAGGAGGTCGCGTCCGTGTCGGGCGACAGGGTTCGGGTGATCCGGATCGAAGGCGTCATCTCCGATCCGCGCCGCACGGTGGAAAAACTCCAGGACGCCGTGTCGGATTCCGACATCAAGGCCGTCGTCCTGCGCATCGAGACCCCCGGAGGGGCCGTGGGCGCCTCGCAGGAGATCTACGACGCCGTCCGCGCTCTCGATACGGTCAAGCCCGTGGTCGCGAGCATCGTGAACATCGGCGCGTCGGGAGGCTACTACGCGGCGCTTGGGGCTCGCACCATCTTCGCGAATCCGGGAAGTCTCACGGGGAGCATCGGCGTCATCACGCAGAGCCTGGACGCGCACCTGCTCCTCGAGAAGGTCGGTCTTTCGCAGGAGACCGTGAAGAGCGGCGAGTTCAAGGACGCGGGAAGTCCGTTCCGTTCCATGACCGAGCGCGAGCGCGCCCTGTTCCAGACCATGATCGACGACGTGTACGGCCAGTTCCGCGGCGTGGTGGCCCAGCGTCGGAAGATCGCCCCTGCCGCCCTCGACACCCTCGCCGATGGGCGCATCTTCAGCGGCAGGCAGGCGCGCGAGCATCATCTGGTCGACAGCCTCGGTTCGTTCGCGCAGGCGGTCTCCTGCGCCAAGCGTCTGGCCAAACTCCCCCAGGACGCTCCGGTGCAGGCCGACGAGCCCCGTCAGCCGCTTCTGCGCAAGATGATCGACCCCGAAGGCGAGGCGATGTCGCGAATTCTGCCGTTCGCCTCCTCGCCGGTCCAGTTCCTGCTGCCCTGAATTGGGGTGGTCGAGAGGCGCTGTTGTCGACACTTGCATTGTCTGGCAACGCGCAAGGCCTCAAGACTCCTATTTTGCGGGAGTGAACCGGACACTTCTCTTTGCCCTGCTCCTTCCCGTGGCTGCAATGTCGGCCGTCCCTCTTGTCCAGAAGGACATCCCGACGCAATGGAGCGGGGTGTGGTCCATCGGACATTGGACGTGCGACTCCACCTCCTCGTTGCGGCGGATCGAGGCTCCGGCCTACCACTCGGCTTCGACGCCGGGCGCATTGGCTGTTCCCTTGATCGAAGCGACGATCGCGCTTCCTCCCGAGGGAACGTGGAGCATTCGCATCCAACGCGATTCGGGCCTGTTCGTGCCTGGTGCTTCCTGGGAGCGAGCCCCCGCATGGGCCTCCGATCCGATCCGCTCCGTTCCGGCTCCCGCGACCACGCCTGCGGCATGGACGGAGACGCGCACCAGCGAAGCGAGGCTCCTGAGACTGTCGATTCCTTGGACTGAATTTGTCGGCACGGGAATGAACCTGTCGCGCAGGATCTCCGTGGTGATCGAAATGAGCGGTACGGGAAGCGCGTCGCTGCCTCCGGCCTTGAAGAATCTCGTTTCGAATCCCGTGGGTGGCGCGCACTACGCTCGTCGCGCGGCGACCTCCTCGCTGGTGGCGGCCAGAGGTCTGGCGCGCAAGGCGCTGGCTCTTCCCGAGGGCGACCAGTCCCTTGTGTACACCGTGCGCAATCCAGCCGTCGGCGATCCTTCGAACGATCGCGTCACGAGCATCACGGGCGAGCAGATCCGAAGCGTATTGGGCTCGCTGGCCGGAGTGGACTTCGATCGCGTGGCAGTGGGATCCGGGGCCATGGGACCTGTGGGCTTGTTCGCGGATTCGGCGATTCCTGCTCCCGGTCTCTCCTTGATTCCCATCCGTCGCATCGACAAGGATGGCGATGGCGTGTTCGACGCGGAGGATCGGATCGAATTCTACGCGCAGGGACCATCGTTCTGGACGCGAGATGCCGACGACTCCGCGCTCGGGGAGAACATGCGTTCCCTCTCGATCCATCCCTGGGACATGTCGCGGCGCTATCTGATCCGTCTCGATGCGACACAGGGATCTCCCGAACTTGCCGTGGGCAAGGAGCCAGGTGCCCCCGTGTCGGTCGCATTCACCCTGCGTCCCGCATGGGCCGGGAAGCACACGGGGGTGCGCGTCCCGGAGCTGGGCCAGGCGGGGACACCCGATTACGAATCCGGCATCATGTGGTTCTGGCATTGGGTCGACTCCGCGCGCTTGGATTCATCGGAATTGAGGCATGGCGCGAGCGATGCGCTTCCTGGGCTCGAGGGGACGACGGGCGTGGGTGTCGTGCGTTTCGGAGGCGTCGGTTCGGTCCGAAGCCAGCATCTCCCCTCGACGGGCGACGTCCTGCGCACCTACGCGGGGCCGTCCACGTTCGGGGCGACCAGCGGCGTGAAGATCGCATGGAACCTCACTGGCTTGAAGTCGAGCGGAAATCGCTATACCTGGAGTGCCGCGGGAGCCGGATGGGACTTCGAGAGCTACACGGTGCACTACCCGTATGCGCCATCCAAGGCGGCGCTGGTTCCATTCCCCGCGCCTCGGGTCGGGGCGTTCTCGCTTCCCGTGAAGGACGCGTCCCTGACAGATTCCGTCGTCGTCGTCGAAAATGGCGTGGGCGTACGCATCCTGCCGCTTGCGGGCGCTCGTCTGCGCGACAGCGCGACCGTTCCGGGCACGTGGTACGTTCCGGCGACAGCCGTCGCGGCACCCTCTTCCGCCCTCGCCCGCTGGCGCGCTCCCACCGCGTCCCAGGTGCTCGCTCCGTCGCAGATGTCGGGGACGCTCTCCGCGCAACTCGTGATCGTGGCGCCCGATTCGTTCGTCGACCTCGCGGTGGAGCACGCGTCGTTCCGTTCCGACTCGCGGCGGGTCCGTCCGTTGACGACTCGGGTCGTGCGCACGGACGATCTTTGGCTCCTGTGGGGCCATGGCAGCCAGGATCCTCTCGCCATTCGCGACATGTTGCGTCATGCGCGGGCGCAGTGGGGCACCACCCATGTCCTGATCCTGGGTGGCGGGCACTTCGATCCTCGAGGGGTGACGGGCGCTGTTCCCGGGCCTATCCCCACCTGGGAGGACTACGACGTGGGAACCGATGCGGTGCTCGCGTTCCTCGATCCCGGTGAAATGGATACCCGAGTGATCAGCAATCCGGGCAACCGCATCGCGGATGTGGCAGTGGGCCGCATTCCGGCGCGTTCGCGTGCGGAGGCGTCGGCCGTCCTTGCCAAGATCCGTCTGTGGGAGGACCCCACAGTCGCGTCGCCAGGTCCGTGGCGCAACACGTTTCTGGCTACCGCAGACGACATGATCGTTCGCAAAGATGGTGGATCGCCGGATCCGATCAACGGAACAAGCGGACATACGGAAGCTTCGGAACGGATCATGGGCGCGATCGCTTCGGCTCGTTCCTGGGCGCAGTTCCGGAAGGTGTACGAGGTGGAATACCCCATGAACGCGGTGCTGGAGAAGCCGGATGCGCAGCGTGCTCTGCTCGACCAGTTGAACCGGGGTGTCGCGGCGATGCAGTACATGGGGCACGGCGGCTCCGATATCCTCTCCGACGAGCGCCTCCTCGACACGCGTTCGGCGCTGCTGGGGCTTTCCAATTCGCAGGCTCCGTTCATCTTCTACGCGGGCTCCTGCACGGTGGGACGGCACGACATGACATCGTCGCGCGGCTTTTCCGAAGCACTGGTGGTGGCCGCGAACAAGGGGGCTGTCGCATCCATCGCGGGAACCCGGCCATCCTACCCTGACAACAACGAGTCGCTGTCGAAGGCTTTCTGGGAATTCGTCCTGCGACATGCGAGCGATGGTTCTCCCAGGACGATCGGCGAAGCCTTCCAGCTTGCCAACAACAGCTTTGCGGCGAGCGCTCAGGATGGCCAGAATCGGTATTCCAACAGCTCCGTCTACAATCTGCTGGGCGACCCGGCGATGGTGCCGTTCCCTGCGGGCAGCCCACTGTCCATGGACAACGGCCCCGATACGCTGTCCGCGCTCGACACCTACGACCTGCTTGGCTCGGCGGAGTCGAATGTCCAGGTGAGCCTGGTGGGCCCGCCAACGGCGAAGACAGCAACCTACACGAGTGGCGAAAGCACCTACATCCAGCGTTACGTTTCACCGGGCCGCACGCTCGTATCGGTACGCGCCAATGCTTCTGGCGGCAAGTACAACGCGCATATCATCACGCCGGCGCGCATTCCGTTCGGGGATACGGCATCGATTGTCGCGTATGGCTGGAATCCAGCCACGCTGCGTGACAGCGCCGTCGTGGACAGGCAAGTGATCCTTTCCGGAGTGGGCTCCAACACGTCGAGCGACAAGGAAGGACCTCGCATTCGGGTTCTACCGTGCGATTCGTCTTGGAGCGCGGGACAGCCGTTCGGGAAAGCAGTGGAGGTTCCCGTTCCGTTCTGCTTGAACATCTTCTTCGACGACTCTTCAGGAATCAGTTCGTCGGACGGCCCCGACGAAGGGGTCATCCTGTCCGTGCCGGGGACGCTTGATCCGTGGCACCCGACCGAGATCGAGGAAGGCGCGAACTATACGCAGGCCTGGACTCGCCTGAGTCTGGATGCGGCGACTTTTTCGGCGGGCAAAACCTATCCGCTTCAGATCTTCGCGCGCGACCTCATGGGAAATGCTTCCTTGGCCTCTCTGGAAATCCACACTCGGAAAGCGGGGGAGGTCGACCTGTACGAGGTCTTCAATCGCCCCAATCCTGCCAAGGGTGCGAGTACGACCTTCTACTTCAAGCTCCTGAGCGATGCCGACTCCAATGGTGTCGTTCCCTCGACGGTACAGGCGTCCATCCGCATCCACACGATCTCCGGCAAGCTTGTACGAATCTTGCGGACCGATCTGTCGGAGGTGGGAACGCCTCGGCCTCGCGCCATCTGGGATCTGAAGGATTCGTTCCGCAACGAGGTCGCCAACGGCTTGTACCCCTACACGGTGATCCTGCGCGTCAAGAGCGAGGAAGGCGGAAATTGGCGACAGATCGAAAAGCGAGGCATTGTCGCCGTTTCGAGGTAGACGCCTCCACGGCGTTCCACTACTAATGACGTAGTTGGAGCGCCATCCGTTATTTTCGCACCGCTGGAGGCTTCAGGAAAGCGAGCGGAAGACTCCGATGACTTTGCCCAGAATTCGGAAATCGGGGCTGGAGGACGTTACCCATATGGGGGAATAGGACGCATTGCGGGGCTGGAGGCGAACTTTGTCTCCCTCGGGATAGAAGTCCTTCACGGTGGCGTCGTCACCGACGAGTGCGACCACTGTTTCGCCGCGCAGAGCCTGTACCTGAGGGTGGGCGAACACGATGTCGCCGTCGAAGATCCCGGCTTCCTGCATGGAATCGCCGCGAACCTTGAGCGCAAATGCCTGACGTGCCGACAGCATGGAGCGTGGTACGACCATGGTTTCTTCGGCGTGTTCGAGGGCGAGGATAGGGGTGCCTGCCGCCACGCGTCCGAGCAGTGGCACGCGGAGCCACTCTTCCTCACGGACGGGAGAGTGGCGCGAGGTGGATTCGGCGGCTTCGAGCGCGCTACCTTCGCTTTCGATGACGCTCAAGCCGCGTGAAAGGCGGGGCGACCGCTTGAGGTGCCCCTTCTTTTCGAGAGCGTCGAGAATGACGCGCACACCGTTGGTGGAGCGGATCTCGAAGTGGTCGCCGATTTCGCGGACCGTGGGCGGGCGGTGGTTGTCGCGGACGCGCACGCGAATGAAATCGAGAACCTCGCGCTGACGTTCCGTAAGGGGGCGGGAGGATGGCTCTAGGCTGTGCTGGGAATCCATGGAGAAAATGTACTGCCCATTTGGGCATGGAGTCAAATGTTTCCTGCTCATCCGTTCGTTTTGTCCATCTTCCTTGGAAGTCGTTTTCATGGATCGCTTTGCACTTCCTCGACCAGTTTGCCAAGGCGACATCCGATTTGCTAGGTTGGTCGCCCATGGTATGGCTCCAGATTGTTCTGGTGGCCGCGTTCGTGTCGTTCGCTGCCCTCCTTTCCCTCGCCGCCTGGCGCGCGACGGATTTGGCAGCGCGTGCCGACCGGTTGTTCCCCGCGTTGGATCAGGGAAAACCCCGCGTATGACGACCGCGTCAGAAACCCTCCTTCCCATCCTGTTGCAGAGCCCCGTCCACGTGGACGTCTTCGGCTTCTGCCTTCGCAATCCCGGCCTTCGGACCCGAGTCGAACATTTCGCTCGCAGTCTAGGCCGGAATCTGTCGGATGTCGAAGGTGCCATCGACGACCTCCAACGGGAGGGCTGGCTTATGCGCCATGCGCTTCCGACGGGAGACTCCGTGGAATTCCTGCCTCCTTCAGAAGAAGGCGATGAAGCCACAGATCGATTGGAACCCTACCTCGCCCTCTTGCGCTCGGCGTCCCGATCCGGGAAATGAGACATCACGAATCCCCTGGAATGCATCCACGGGAAACACAGGTAGCTCGATGATCACCTTCTTCTCTCTCCTTCTCCAGGTCGCCACGCTCGGCCTGGTGGCCTATCTCCTGGTTCAGTTCAAGGCTCTTTTCCGCGAGGTGCGCACGCCTGTCGTTCGCCACAAGGGACAGATGCCCGCCGACTTCCGCGACCGTCTGCGCAACCTGCCTCGCCCCAATGGCGAGGCTCCGAAGGAGCGTACGGAGAATCGCGAAGGTCGCGATCGCAACGACCGCGGCGACCGCACCGAAAACCGTGGCGACCGCAATCGCGAAGGCCGTGACCGCAACGAAAATCGCGGTGACCGCAATCGCGAAGGCCGTGACCGCAACGAGAATCGTGGCGATCGCACCGAAAATCGCGGCGACCGCAATCGCGAAGGCCGCGACCGCAACGAGAACCGCGGCGACCGCAATCGCGAAGGTCGCGACCGCAACGACCGCGGCCCTCGTCCTCCGCGCACCGAAGACGCTCCCGTCGTCGAATCCGTGGCTCCCGTCGCTACCGAGTCGGTGGCTCCTGTCGCGACTTCGGCGCCTTCCTTCGGCGGTCGCCGTCCTCTCGGACCTGTCCACTCTTCTGCCGAAGCTCCGGCCGTCGAGTCTTCCTCCTCCTCCGACGCTCTCGCTCCCGCGAGCCTGGCCCAGCCCGTGACCTCCGATGCCCCCATCCGGCATGGTCGTCGCACCCTGCCCAAGGCCAAGCCCCGTTTCGACGACGAGCCCGAGACCACGACCGAAGCCTGAGTCTGATTCACCGGACCACGACTCCGGGATCAAGGCCGTCGAACTTTCGTTCGGCGGCCTTTTTGTTGGCGCCGAGATGGACTCATCGAGACCCGGGGCAGGTTCTATATTGCTTTTCCCCAAGCATCGCTGTGCGTCCGCGTGCAGTGCAGCCGGGTTCCGGATTCCACGGAATTTCCATGGCGTTCGGGGGAATCTGACACATCGGGAGAAACGGATCGATGAGCAAAGCGAGCTCCTTCGAAGAATCCATGAGTCGCTTGGAAGACGTCGTGTCGTCCCTCGAGGCGGGCGACCTTCCTCTCGATGCGGCTCTGGAGCGCTACGAGGAGGGCGTCGCCTTGGTGCGAACCTGTCGCGGAGCCTTGGAAGGGGCCGAACTGCGCGTGCGTCGTCTGGTCGAGACCGGACTCGAGAATGTCCCCCGAGGAGAATCGGCATGAGCTTGTCCAACGAATTCCTGGCCCGCTCCAAGGACCGGGTCGAAGCGGTCATCGACCGTGTGGTTCCTCCTGTTTCCCATCGTCCGGGCAATCTCCACGAGGCGATGCGCTACAGTCTCATGGCTGGCGGGAAGCGTTTGCGCCCGGCCTTGTGCTACGCGGCCTTCGACGATTGCGGCGGGATGGGCGATGCGGCCGATTTCGGCGCCGTGGCTCTCGAGATGGTCCACACCTTCTCGCTCATCCACGACGACCTCCCTTGCATGGACGATGACGATTTCCGTCGCGGCATGCCCACCTGCCACAAGAAGTTCGGCGAAGCCATGGCGGTCCTCGCCGGCGACGCCTTGTCCATCCTGGCCTTCCAGGTCCTCGCGCGCGCGGGTTCGGCCGAGGCCATCGAGCTTCTGGCCTGTTCCCTCGGCTCCGACGGCATGCTCGGCGGGCAAGTGGTCGACATCGAGAGCGAAGGACATCCTCCGGTGCTCGAAACGGTGGAGTACATCCACATCCACAAGACCTCCGCTCTGATCGAGGCGTCCCTCGAGCTGGGTGCGCTGCTCGCTGGAGCCGATGCCGACAGGCGTTCGCTCTATCGCGAGTACGGACGTTGCATCGGGCTGGCGTTCCAGATCGTCGACGATATCCTCGACATCGAGGCTTCCACCGAAACCCTGGGCAAGGACGCCGGTTCGGATGCAGCCAACCAGAAGGCGACCTGGCCGGCCGTGGTCGGGCTGGAACGCTCGAAAAAAGAGGCGAAGGACCTGGTCGATCGCGCCGTCGAATTGTGCGGACGCATGGGGCCTCGCGGTCCCGTGCTCGCCGAGCTTGCGCGCTTCATCGTCGAGCGCGGCAACTGAGAGGACTATGAGCAGCAACGAAACCACCGGGATCCCCCAGCCAGGATCCTTGCTTGCGACCATCCAGACTCCCGCCGATGTCAAACGGCTGGAGCTCGCGCAGTTGCGCATCCTCGCCGGCGAAGTCCGCGAGTTCATCATTTCGACGATCTCCCGGCACGGCGGACATCTCAGTTCCAATCTGGGAACGGTCGACCTGACTCTCGCGCTGTTCAAGGTCTACGATTTTCCGGCCGACCGCGTGGTCTGGGATGTCGGGCACCAAGCGTATGCCCACAAGGTCCTCACGGGGCGGCAGGCGTCCTTCCACACCATTCGCCAGCACGGTGGCTTGTCGGGCTTCCTGAAGCGCCAGGAGAGCCCCTACGACGCGTTCGGTGCCGGACACGCGTCCACATCCATTTCCGCCGCGCAGGGCATGGCCGTGGCGCGGGAGCGGTTGGGACGCAAGAATCATGTGCTGGCCGTGATCGGCGACGGTTCCATGACCGGAGGCATGGCCTTCGAAGCCTTGAACAACGCGGGCGATCGCGGCGAAGACCTGACCGTGATCCTCAACGACAACAAGATGTCGATCGCCGAGAACGTCGGCGCGCTTTCGCATTACCTCAATCGCGTGATCACGGATCCGCGCTGGTCGCGGTTGAAGGGCGACGTGTGGGGGGCGCTCGGCGTTCTCGACAAGCTCGGAAAGGGCTGGGCCACGCATGCTCGCGAGGCGGCGCGTCGGGTCGAGGAAGCCGTCAAGGGCATGGTCCTTCCCGGATCGTTGTTCCAGGATCTCGGATTCCAGTACTACGGGCCCATCGACGGGCACGATCTGCCGGCGCTCATCGAGGCCTTCGAGCGCATCAAGGACGTGCCGGGTCCCAAGCTCGTGCACGTGGTCACGATGAAGGGCAAGGGCTTCGAACCCGCCGAGAAGGATTCGGGAAAGTGGCACGGCCTGGGAGCGTTCGATCCCGAGACGGGCAAGGTCGCTCCCACCGCGGATACGAGGCCGAGCTACACGCAGATCTTCGGCGATGCGCTCACGGCGCTTGCTCGCGATCATTCCGAAATCGTGGCCATCACCGGTGCCATGCCCAGCGGAACCGGCGTCAGCATCATGGCCAAGGCCTTTCCCGATCGCGTCTACGACGTGGGAATCGCCGAGCAGCACGCCGTCACCTTCGCGGCCGGCCTCGCCTGCGAAGGCATCCGCCCCGTGGTGGCCATCTACAGCACGTTCCTGCAGCGGGCGTTCGACCAGGTGGTCCACGACGTCGCGATCCAGCACCTCCCTGTCATATTCTGTCTTGATCGCGCCGGGCTCGTCGGGGCGGACGGACCCACGCACCACGGCGCGCTCGATCTCGCCTACATGCGCTGCGTCCAGGGAATGGTTGTGATGGCGCCCAAGGACGAGGCCGAGCTCGTCGACATGCTCCATACGGCCTACGCCCATGCGGATGGACCTGTCGCCATCCGGTATCCGCGAGGCACGGGCTCCGGCTCTGACAGAAATCGTCCGCCGCGCATCCTCGAGATCGGCGTGCCCGAGATCGTTCGGGAAGGGAGCGACGTGGCGATCCTCGCGATCGGCGCCATGGTCGGACCCGCTCTCGAGGCCGCCGACATCCTCGCCCCGAAGGGCGTGAAGGCTACCGTCGTGAACGCGCGGTTCGCGAAACCCTTGTCCGAACCCCACTATCGCGCCCTCTTCGAACGCCACAAGGTGGTGGTGACCCTCGAAGACGGCGTCCGTTGCGGTGGATACGGTTCGGCGGTCGCCGAGGCGATGGCCGATGCGGGAATGCCCCGTCGCCATGTGCTTCTGGGACATCCCACCGACGCTTTCGTCGACCACGGGGACAATGCGAAGCTGTTTGCGGGACTTGGATTGGATGCGGCCTCCGTGGCCGCCAAGGCGCTTGCCGCGCTGGAGGAAGCATGAACGAAAACAATCGGTGGGGCAAGGGCCAAGGGGGAGACGCCGGACGCGGCGGCTTCGGAGGTCGTGGTGGGCAGGGCGGTGGCAGGCCCGACTGGAAACGTCGCCCCCGGGCGGCTGCGGCCAAGTCCGTAGTCGGCGAGACGGGTGCCGTCTGGCTCGACGAGGAGTTGCGCGGAGTCGCCGACCTGCGGTACGACCGTGGTCGCGAAAAGACGGGACAATATCTGGTCGAAGGCGTGCGCGCCGTCGAGACGGTCATCGATCGCGCTCGCGAGAACGTCGTGGCGGTCTACGAGACCGACGGCGTCGCGTGGAACCGCGCCCTTCTCGACAAGGGGCCGGGGCGCATTCCTCTTCGCCGCGTCACCGAAGGCGAGATGGAGAACATCTCCTCGACCAAGACGCAGCAAGGGCTCGTCGCGGTCGCGGCGGCGCGCTCTCTGCGCGTGAACTGGGAAACCGCTCGGCGCGTCACCTTGGTGGACGGCGTCCAGGATCCAGGCAATCTCGGCGCTCTTTTCCGCACTTGCGCGGCCTTCGGATTCGATTGCCTCGTCCTGGGCAAGGGCACGGTCGATCCCTTCAATCCCCGCGCGGCGCGCGGATCGTCGGGCCTCGTGGCCACGGTCCCCTTCGAGGCCGGTGTGAATCTCCAGACCCAGCTCGACTTCCTGCGTCAGAAGGGATTCACGATCCTGGGCACGTCCCCGCATGGCAAGGACACGATCGAAAGTGTTTCGCTCAAGCGCAAGGTCGCGATCCTCGTGGGCAACGAAGGCAAGGGTGCTTCGGCGAACCTGCTCGACCAGTGCGACGCGAAGGTGCGCATCCCCATGGCCGCGGGCGTGGAATCGCTCAACGTCGCGGTGGCGCACGGCGTGCTCGCCGCGGGGCTGTACCAGCGAGGGGAGTGAGCGGGGCGTGCCTGCTGGTTGAGTTCCCTCAACCAGCGAGCCGGTCCGTCAGCCGCGGAGAATGCCGAACAGGAACAGCGCGGCGATCGCGAGCAATACGATCGCGACGACGATCCAGAGTGGACGGAATTTGTTAAGAGTGCCGACGGGCGTCCCTGATGGCGCGTCGTCGTCCTCGCCGGGCAACGTGACGCCGTCCAGGTAGGTGTCTTCGCTCCAGCCGGTTTGTTCGTCGGAACCGCATTCGGGGCAGCATTTGGCCTTCGCGGGGACATCGGCTCCGCAATTGGGACAGACGAAATCGTCGTCTGCGGGGCTCACGCGACCGCCATGCGTCGGGCCAGTTCCACGAGCGTGCGTGTTCCGAACGAGGTGGCGCCTTCTCCCCAGTACTTCCACGCCTTGGACGCGAACGCCGTACCGGCGATGTCGAGGTGGACCCAAGGCGTGTTCTTCGGGACGAACTCCTGGAGGAACAAGGCCGCCGTGGTGGCTCCGGCCTCGGGGCCGCCCGAGTTGCGCATGTCGGCTGTCGGGTCGTCGAGCTTGGAACGGTATTCGGCATCGAGCGGGAGCGGCCACAGCTTTTCGCCGTGGGCTTGTCCGCACATGCGTACGAGTTCGCCGAATTCCTCGTCGTTGGCGAAGAGGCCCGCGATGGAGCTGCCGAGCGCGCGCACGGCGGCGCCGGTCAACGTCGCGAGGTCGACGATGTGCGTGGCTCCCAGCAAACCCGCTTCGTGCAATCCGTCGGAGAGGACGAGGCGGCCTTCCGCATCGGTGTTCTCGACCATCACGGTGATGCCATTGCGGGCTTTGAAAATGTCGCCGGGCAGCACGGAGCCGTTGCCGGGGCGGTTCTCGGCCAGGCAGACCACGGCGGAGACGCGGACGGGAAGATCGAGGCGCGCGATGGCCGCGAGGGCGCCGACAACCGTCGCGGCGCCGGCCATGTCGTTCTTCATTTCCCACATGTGGTCGGCCGGCTTGATGGAGATGCCGCCCGTGTCGAAGGTGATGCCCTTGCCGACCAGAACCAGGTGCACGCTTTCGATCGCCTTGCGCGGGCGGTATTCGAGGACGCCGAGGACCGGTTCATGGTCGGAACCCTTGCCGACCGTGATCAGACCTTCGCAGCCTTCCTTTTCGAGTTCCTTGCGGCCCCATGCGCGCCACTTCAGGCCGCGTTCCTTCGCGAGGCCTTCGATGTGCGAGGCCATGGCGCGGGGCGGACGCACGGAGCCGGGCTCGTTCACGGCGTCGCGGACCCAGTCGGTGGCTTCGAGAGTGAACGAGGCCGCTTGCAGATGACTGGTGGAAAGAATCGCCGAATCGGCTTTCACGCAAAGGATGAATTCGGCAGGTGCGGGAGTCGGCTTGGTCTTGTAGCGATCGAAGCGGTAGGTTCCGAACCACCACCCTTCCAGCACGAGACGCTGACGCTCCGGCGGGATCGCATCGGCAAGGAGAAAGATGCGCGACGAGATGCGTTGGGCGGCGAGCTTGCAGGCTTCCTGGGTGGCCAAGCGCAAGCGTTCGTCGCTGTCGAGGCCTGGCTTTTCCGCGACCGCGGCGACAAGAACCCTCGCCCCTTCGGACTCGACCCACTCGGGAGCTTTGGAACGGCCTTCCTTCTGGTCCTTGAGCGAGGCGACGACGCGATGTCGCAAGACCGCATACTTTCCGCCGGAAAGCTCGCCAGAAGGAGTGCCGTCCAATCCAAGGACGATGACAATGTCGTCGGCACAAAGCTCGATCGACTCGACCGCAAGCGATTTCCAGTTACTCGTGCTCATAATGCTGGCAAAGATACCCAATCCGATGGCACACTTCGCGAGTCGAAAGCTCTGCTCGAGCGGAGAAACGGTTCTTTTTGTCCCCGCAGGCAGTGTCGGTCTATTTTGAGGCTGGTTCTCAGACAGTTGGGAGGGGCGTTTTGCTGCTTTTCATTGGCTCGATCCTTGCTTTTGAATGGATGCAATGACACGCGATTTTTTCGAGCACCAATCTCGCACTCTCAACGCCCTGTACGAAGTCAGCCGCGTCTTCGGATCCAGTCTCGATCTGTCGCTCGTGGCGAGGCGTTGTCTTCGTGCTCTTTCCGACAATCTCGATCTCGAGCGGGGGCTCCTTGCGATGCCCACCCTAGACCGTTCGTCGCTTTCCGTGATCGCGTCGTTCGGGATGGATCCTTTCGTCTCCAAGCACAAATACCCGGTGCATGGCGGTTTTCTGGGGAAGATCTACACGACGGGAATGTCCGCCGTGATGACGGATCCTGCCCACATGGATCCCGCCGACATCGACCCTGCGGACGTGGAGGAAATCGGGCACCTCTGGGCGAAGGACGTTCCTTCGATCCTCATCGCCGTACCCGTCAATCTCGATCGGCGCTGCGTGGGCGTTCTGGCGGCCAATCGCCGTCCGGACAGCGCGACGATGGTCGACGAAGACTTGAAGGTCATGAAGATCATCGCTTCCCTGCTCGCGCAGACGGTCCATATCGCCGAGTTGATCGCCAAGGAACGGGAGGTGCTGGAACTGCAGAATCGCGAGCTCCAGGAAGTTCTCGCCGAGAAGTTCCAGCCTGAGAATCTCGTGATCAATTCCGGGGCCATGCAGAAGGCGCTGGCGATGGTGAAGCAGGTGGCGACCACGGATGCTTCCGTTCTTCTGCGCGGTGAATCGGGGACGGGCAAGACCCTCCTGGCGCGTACGATCCACTTCAACAGTTCCCGTCGCAAGGGGGCTTTCGTCGAAGTCAATTGCGCGGCCCTTCCTGCGAGCCTCATCGAGTCGGAGCTGTTCGGGCACGAGAAGGGAGCCTTCACCGGGGCTCATTCCTTGCGGATCGGCCGGTTCGAGATGGCTTCGGGAGGCTCGATCTTCCTCGACGAGATCGGCGAACTGCCTCTTGAAACGCAGACCAAGATCCTGCGGGTCTTCCAGGAAGGCTCCTTCGAGCGCCTGGGGTCGAGCGAGACGTTGCATTCCGACGCCCGAATCATCTGCGCGACCAACTGCGATCTCGAGGCCATGGTGCGGGAAAAGCGATTCCGCGAGGATCTCTACTACCGCCTCATGGTCGTCCCCATCCACGTGCCTCCTCTTCGAAGCCGTCGCAGCGACATCATTCCTCTGGTCCTGAACTTCCTGCGCACATTCATGACCAAGCACGGGAAGAAGATCGCCGTTTCACGCGATGCTCTCGATTTCCTCGAGCAGTACTCCTGGCCCGGCAATGTCCGCGAACTCGAGAACACGCTGGAGCGTACGGTCGTCCTTGCCAACGAAGGCGATACGCTTTCCGCTCACGACATTCCCGTTCTCGATCGCCTGTTTCCGGCGATGGGCTTCGGCGAATCGGCCAGGAACGATGTCGAGAAGCACGTCTCCATTCCCGCGCCGGTGCACGGGCTCCCCGGGTTCGCATCCGTCGCCGACAGCTTCTCTCGGGATGTCCTAAGGCGGCCCTACCAGAGGGCCATCTTGACACGCGAAGCCCTTGAACAGGCATTGAACGCGACCAACGGTCATCAGACTTTGGCGGCCAAGGCGCTGGGAGTCACGTTGCGACAGTTGCGCTATCGGATCCAGCAACTTCAGATCGAACCGCGGGATTACCGGCATTGACAATGTCAGATCCCAATGACAGTCTTGTGACAAATCGAGACAATTTGGACGGGAAAATCCTGTCATGACTCGATGCGGAGCGATCTTCGATTGGCCCGACTTTTGATGTTGTAGATGTACGGAGAGTAATGGACGCGAAGCGGCGGCCACCGCCTCGCGTCCGGGATTTTGCCAGGTCACCATCAACAAGAGTCCCGGATCAATCCGGATGGAAATTTAGAAACCGGTTCTTCAAGGGAGCGCCCCTCTTTCCGGTAATGACCATTTTCCCCACAAACCAGGAGGAACCGACCCATGAAGATGATCGTCGCCTATATCAAGCCATTCAAGCTCGACGACGTGAAGTTGGCTGTCGGAGAGGCAGGAGCACGCGGAATCACCGTGATGGAGGTCAAGGGGTTCGGACGCCAGAAAGGGCACACCGAACTCTATCGTGGAAGTGAATACCACACGGACTTCATCCCCAAGGTCAAGCTGGAAATCGTGGTCGCCGATTCGATCGTGCAGAAGGTCGTGGCCGCGATCACGACCGCCGCCCGTTCCGGCAAGATCGGCGACGGCAAGATCATGGTCCTTCCCGTGGAGTCGGCGGTCCGCATCCGCACCGGGGAATCGGGCGAAGACGTCCTCTGACGCCGTTCGCTCCGCCGGTTTCGACAAGAATTGTCGGCGGGGGACGCGTCTCAGCTGGCTTTGCGGGCCCTCTGCCTGTAGAGCCAGTCCAGCCGTTCGTGGAAGCCGACGCCGTCCTCGTCGGGAATTCCGCGGCTGACGAGGAATTCGCAGCACGTCACGGCCGGATCCCAGATCTTGCGATTCTGGAAGTATGTGCACAGGGCGCCGCAGATCGCCGCGAGGAATCTTTCATGGATGCCCAGTCTCCGGCTGTGCTCCTGGAAGAAGGCGAGGATCGCGTTGGCGGCCGCCATCCTGTCGATCTTCGCGCTCGAATTGCGGATGCGGTTCTCCGCCTGTTCGATGAATTCGTGGATCTGTTCGATCTCGTGGGCCGTGCGCTCCGGCGAACTCGCCCAAGCGAAGAAATCCTCGATCACCCTGGGGTCGTCCTTGGCGAGTCTCTGCAGGAATGTCGGCGAAGCCTTGGATGTTCTGGTCATCGGATTGTCCGTGTTTCGGAGTCTGGCGTGAATGAGGATGTGCGGTCAGGATGGAGGAAGCGCGTCCCGCATCGTGCGGGCATCCGGCCAGCGCAGATCGCGGCGAGGGGCGAGCGCGCGGCGCAGGAAGGCGTCCCATGCGGGAGGAAGGTCGGGCATGTGGTCGGCGGGTGTTCCCGTGAACATGTTGGGATCTTCCGACGCGCGCGTGCGGAAGATCTTCTCGGGGCGTTCGACGCGTACGGGCAGGAAGCCGAGGACGAGTTCGACGAGGACGCAGCCGAGGCTGAAAAGGTCGGCGCGGCCGTCCAGATCGTCGCCGCGAGCCTGCTCCGGCGAGACGTAGAGGGGAGAGCCGAGGATGAAGTGCTTTTCGGCCTCGTGGGTCACGTAGTTCACCGAAGAAAGGCCAAAATCCGTCACGATCGCGCGACCCGTGTTGCCGGCCCAGAGAATGTTCTCCGGTTTGATGTCGCGATGGATCACGCCGTGGCTGTGCGCGAGGTCGAGTGCATCGAGAAGCTGGCGGGCGAGGTCGCGCACCTCGGGAAGCTGGATGCGCCGCTTGGAGGGAATGGGGTTCTTGTTGCGTCGACGGAGCCATTCCGAAAGGGAGGGCCCCTCGATGAACTGCATGGCGAACCAGATGCAGTCTTCCCGTTCGCCCTGTCCGTAGATCGTGACGATGTTGGGGTGCGAGAGGTTGGCGGCCGTCTCCGCTTCCTGGAGGAAGCGCTCGGCGGTGACGAGTTGGTCGAATCGGTCCTTCATGAGGACTTTGACCGCCACCTGGCGGGAAAGGCCTTCCTGCCAGGCGTTGTAGACCGCTCCCATGCTGCCTTTGCCGATCAGCTTGAGCAGGGTGAAATTGGCGAGCTTCTCTCCGGAAGGGAGAATACGCATCGGGCTGGTCATCGGCAGTTTGTCGGTCATGGCGACGGCGGCTCCAACGACTGGAATTCGATTCGTTCGAGAGCGAAGATCCCGAGCTCCCCATCGAAGGCGCTCGTGGCTTGCTCCGGTGCCGAGAAACGAAGATAGCGCGCATCCGGGAACGGCAGACTCGATGTCGCGTCCCAATCGGTCCAGCGGCTGCCGATCTCGATCGTGGTCCATGCGTGGGCGTAGTAGCCGTCGGGCGAGGCAAGCAGGCCTCGGACTTCCTTGGCGCGGAAGCCCAGACGTCGGGCTCCTTCCATCATGAGATGCGCGTAGGCCTTGCAGTCGCCGGTGCCGCGTTGGAGGATCTCCTCGCTGTTGCCCGGGAAATACTTGCGATCGTAGCGGATGGCCTGGTGGACGCGCTCATGGAGAATCAGGAGGCGGACGCTGTCGGGTGCTTCGGGTGGTATTCCGATCAGAAGCTGGTCCAGAGAAGCGCCTTCGGCGGGATTGCCGCGAGCGGTCCCGGACGTGTCGGCGGGTGGCGGGACGTAGCCCGCCCCGATCTCGATCGTGATGGAGTTGGAAGACCTGGCCGTGATCGCTTGGCGGGAGCCCAAGGCCAGGCGATCGGGTTGCAGGAGGGCATCCGGGCCTGTGAGCGTCCAGCGGGCTCTCTGGATGGTCCCGTCGGGCAGCTTCGGGGTGCCTCCGGCGATACGGCCGGATTGGATGTCGTCCATGCGCAGTCCACCGGCTTTCCATAGGTCGGGAATCATCTGCAGGGAGACGGAGAGCAGGATCCCGACGAATCCCACGGCAGGGAAGGTCAGGCAGCGTAGGAGCGGTGAGCTTGGGCGGCGGAATCCGGCGCCGATCAGCAGGATGGCGATCCATGCGGCTTCGCGGAATACGGCAAGGAAAATACCGCCTGCCGGGGAATTCCAGAGCCAGGCGATGGGCGAGGTCCAGAGCCAGACGAGGCATGCGGCGATGGAAAGCCGCAAGAGCGCTCCCTTGGAGAGAACAGGGCGAAACGGCAGCAGGAGGAGGGGGAGCGCGAGGTGGACGAGAATCGCGACGACCTGTCCCTGGAGGACGTAGGTCCAATGGAATTCGATGCCCATTCCACTGGGGTCCGGTTCGAATGATGTGGCGATGGCCGCGATGATGTACCATACTGCGATGGTCGTCCAGGAGAATTCCGCAAGGCGACGTGGCGACGCAAGACGGAGAGGCATCAGTAGGGGTGTATCTTTGGCTTCCCGCATTGGATGCAAAGATAGGGTGAGGAGGACTGCCGCGATGGCCGAGGTTCAGCCGGAAATGGATACGAGCAGCCGACTCGATCGCAAAGAGGTCGAACTCCTCGTGCGTGGTTGGAACCTTTTGTACAACCGATGTTTCTCCTATTCGTTCCAGCATCCTCTCGTCCAGGAGACCGTCCCCAAGGTCTGGACGCTTTTCCAGGACTGCATCCAGAAGAATGGCGGGGGCCTGAACATCCTTCTCCAAGAAGCGATGTTCTTCATCGAAGGCTGCGACATCATGTACCAGCCGAACAATCGCCGCGTGGCCGACCACCTGCGACGCATCGGCGTGGAATCCCTGTCGCTCATGCCCGGCTTCGGATCGAACGATTTTTCGATCCTGATCGATGCATCGAGTCTCATCCACCCCGACGCGCCGGCATTCCTCAACTACATCCGTCAGCGCGGCTGCTCGACCCTCGGTGTGAACCAGGTTTCCCTGCGCGCCATCCGCGAGGGTGAGACGGTGAGCTCCGCGGGAGGCGGCTCGTCCGCAGGGGGCTCTTCGATCGGTTCCACGTCCGCCGAACCGGGCTCGTTCGAAGACATCGTCATGCGCGCCATGGTGGGACGACTCACCGCCAGCGAGATGGAAGGCAATGTCGCTCTTGCGCAATTGCTGGCCGACCCGCAATCCATGGGCAAAGCGGCCATCGAGAGCACCGCGGGACTGGCCGGCGAGGCGAGAGCGGCAGGCATGGGGCAGATGGTGATGAACGTCCTGTCGCATTTCGCGACGCAGAAGGCGCGTTCGAACTTCTCCATCGAGGAAATCCTCGCGGGCATCTACTCGATGCGCTCCGAGATGCTGGGCATGGTGAAGGCCCAGCAGAGTCTCGATCAGAGTCTTTCCGAAGACGAAGTCGAAGCGGCCGCGGACGCGGCCTTCGACCAGACCGTCGGCAAGATCATCGCCGATGAATGGCACGCTTCCAAGGGCAACATCAAGCGCGTCGCGAATGTGCTGGGACGCGTCGTTCCCGGGAAGAAGGAGTTGCGTCGCATCATGCCGCGGCTCAAGGCGGGATTGCTCGAGTCCGGATGCAGCATCCAGGATTGGTACGCCTTGGTGGCAGAGCTGGGGACCATCCTTCAGGGCGACAAGGCCATGGAGCAGCTGGCCGAGGCCGCCCAGGAATTCGGCGTCACGCCGGACGAGGTCCTGGCCGAGCTCCGGCGCGATCCCAAGGGTGCCGCGAAGCTGTTGCTGGTCGCGTCCGAGATCCGCCGCGCCGGAGGCGAGCAGGCCGCTGAAGTCGCGATCCAATCGATGCTCGAAACGCTCGAGAACGCGGGAGAACAACTGGCTTTGGAAGCGGCGCGAACGCCGGAAAAGGCCATCGAACTCGCGGGCATGATGGATCGTCTGCATGGGCAGATGCACCAGGAGATCTCCAGCCAGTCCCTCGATCCGGTCTTGCGCGGAACCATCGAGAAGAAGCTCGACCTGCGGATGCAGCGGGCGATGTCGGAACTCAAGGCGCGCGTCTTCGCGACCCATCTTTCCGACCAGGGGCATGATTTCGACGAGAAGGTCGGCGCGATGTGCGAGCTCGTGCGCGACGAAGGCGAGATCGACGGCATCGCGGGAATGGCATTGTCCCTCCTGGGCGGCGACGAGGCCATCCAGGCCCTCGCGCAGAAGATCCAGGAGCGCGTCCATGCGCGCGTGAGAGAAGATCGGGAGCGCGCGGCTTCGAGGGAGCTTCCGGCGGGAGTCTATCCGAAGGCCGTGGCCGAATTCTTCCTGCGCTACGAGACCCGCCGCTGCAGTCGCTACGGAGTTCCCTTCGCGGCGCTGCTCGTTTCCTTCCAAGGTCTTCCGGAAGACCAGGAGTCCCTCGAGAAGGATGGCGGTTCCTTGCGTGGCATCTTCAACGTGCTGGCCGGCGATCTGCGCCGCATCCTGCGCGACGTCGACTTCGTCGGAAGCCTTGGCTACAACCGACTGATCGTCGTTCTTCCCATGTCCGTCGCCGAGAACCTCGGCATCGTCGTAGACAAAATTCGTCAAAATCTGCAGCGCGAAGTCGCGCTTCCGGACGCTTCGCGCGTGTGGGTTCGCCCCCGCATGGGCCAGGCCGCCTTCGACCACCCCAAGGGAGCGGGAATCCGCGAGGTCATGGCCGCAGTCAGCCAGAAATGGCAGGAGGATCTCTGATGTCTTCTTCGTCCTTCACTTGGATGCTGGAAACCCCGCGGAAGGATCTTGTCCGCCTGGTCCTTTCCGGCGACATGACCCTGGGCGCGCGCGATGCGATGCGCGACGCCTTCGAGGCCGCGGTCGCGGCCCCTCATCCGGATGTCCTCCTGGATTTTTCCGCCGTGCGTCTGGTGAGTTCCGGGGCGATCGGCGAACTTGTCCGCTGCCAGTCCCGCCTGTCCAGTCTCGGGCGGCGCACCCACCTCGTCTGTCCCGCCGGCGACGTCCTCGAGACGCTCATGGTCGCCGACATGCACCGTCTTCTTCCCCTCCACCCCGATCTCGATTCGTACCTGAAAGGAAACCCATCGTGAAGGACCGCCTGCTCGAGGCCCGCAAGGGGCTTCTGGACGCTCGTACCAAGCTCTCGACCGCGAAGGCCACCATCGGCTTCGATGGATTCCTCGACGAGATCATCCAAGCCGTCGACGTGCGCTCCGACAAGGACCACTACGAGGCGATTCCCACGATCGAGGCGTTGGGCAAACGCATTCTTTCCGCGGCCGGGAAGAGCGCGAACATCGAGCTCGTGCCGCTCCAGCAGAAGCTCGGCGGCAACGGCCCCCTGATGGCTTCCGCGCTCGGTTCGCTCGGCCCGAAGATCGTCTGCGTGGGTCTGATGGGCAAGCCTCTCCAGGCCGTCTTCGAGAAGCTCGCCGAGGACCTCCCCAACATCGAGATGATTTCGGCGGGCGATCCCGGCTACACCCAGGCGCTCGAGTTCACCGACGGCAAGCTGATGCTCGGCAAGCCCGGGACGATGCGCGACATGAACTGGCCGAACCTCGTGTCCGCCCTCGGCCCGCGTCGCGACGAGGTCCTGTTCGGTGGACAGATTCTGGCGTGCACGAACTGGACGCAGCTCACCGAGATGACCCCGCTCCTGGTCGAGATGGAGAAGGTCCTTCCGGTTTCGCCCGACCTCACGATCTTCTTCGATCTCGCCGATCCGGAAAAGCGCCCCAAGCAGGATCTGCTGGAAGTGCTCAACCTCATGAGCCGGATCCAGAAGAAGGCCAAGGTGGTCCTCGGCGTGAACCTCCGCGAGGCCGAGCAGGTTTCGGCGGTGCTTGGCATCAAGGATGTGCCGCAGGATTCCGTCGAAGGCGGCAAGACGGCTTCGCGCCTCATCGTCGAGACGATGGGCATCCACGGCGTCGTGATCCACATGGTGGCCTACGCATCGGCGTTCGTCGGCGGCGTTTCGGCCGGCGTGCCGGGCCCCTTCTGCGCCAAGCCCGTCCTCACCACCGGTGCCGGCGACCACTTCAACGGCGGCTTCACCGGCGGCTATCTCGCGGGTCTATCCCTCGAGTCCAGCCTCTGGACCGGCGTCTGCACGTCCGGAACCTACGTGCGCATCGGTCGCAGCCCCTCCTTCGAGGAACTGACCGGCTTCATGGCCGACTGGGCCGGAGCCAAGATCGCCGACTGCCCGGCTCCCTGAGCCTGCTTCGCGCGTTCCGCCCGCGTCGAGCCCCTTCCGGGTTGATCCCGGGAGGGGCTTTCCATATCCGCGGTGCCGTCGCGGCGGGACACGGAGGCACCTACTACGCCGACAACGGCGGCGAATTCGCCAAGATCGCGATGGCGTGGTTCGATTGGTGGCCTCCACCCACTATTTATTCCTTGGTCAGGATCTCGGTGCCGTTTTCCGTCAGCGCGATGGTGTGCTCGAATTGCGCGGAGAGCTTGCCGTCGGAGGTGACCGCGGTCCAGCCGTCGTCGAGGAGGCGGGTCTTCCATGCGCCCTGGTTGATCATGGGCTCGATCGTGAAGACCATGCCGCGGCGCAAGCGGGGCCCCTGGCGGTCGCGATAGTGGAGGACCGAGGGTTCTTCGTGGAAGCGGCGGCCGATGCCGTGTCCGCAGTACTCGCGCACCACGCCGTAGCCTTCGGATTCGGCGACTTCCTGGATGGCCGAGCCGATATCGCCGAGGAACGCGCCTTCGCGGGCCGTTTCGATGCCGACTTCGAGGCAACGGAGCGTGGTGTCGACGAGATGACGCGCTTCGGGAGAGGGTTCGCCCACGAAGTACGTGGCCGAGCAATCGCCGAAGTAGCCCTCGAGAGTGACCGTGATGTCGAGGTTCACGATGTCGCCGGGAAGGAGAATCTGCTTGGCCGACGGAATGCCGTGCGTGACCACCTGGTTCACCGAGGTGCAGATGGAACCGGGGAATCCGCCTGGGCCGATCTTGGGATTGCGCGGGTCCGTGGGACGGTTCGGGTAGTTCAGAGGGCTCGGGTAGGCGCCGTGGTCGAGAATGAATTCCCGGACCTTGGTGTCGATCTCGAGGGTGGAAACGCCGGGGGCGACGAGGCTTCCCGCATAGGCGAGAGTTCGCGCGGCAAGCTTGCCCGAGGCGCGCATCAGACGGATTTCTTCCGGAGTCTTGAGGCGGATCATGTGACCAGCCAATATAGGTCCCTCGGGTGCCTGTGTTTTCGGAAACGATCACGCCGGGAAAGGGGCGACTCGGGAGGCTGGCGGACACGCTGCAAAGAGCTAGATTCAGGGGTTCAGGAGGATCCATGAGCGAATCCCAGAATCTCGCAGCCCGTCTGGCTGGCGTCCACGTGGCCTTGTTCACTCCGCTTCGGTCCGACGACCCCAAGCGCTTGCGCAACTCCATCGATCTGGAGAAGGCCGCGCAGATGATCGAGGATCTCCTGAAGGAGGGCGTCGACGGCATCGCTCCCATCGGAACGACCGGGCAGAGTCCCACGGTCACGGCGGAGCAGCAGTTGTCGTTCATCCGCTTCGTGGTCGAGCGCGTCGCGGGGCGAGCGAAGATCATCGCGGGAGCCGGCTCGAACTGCACCCGCGAATCCGTCGACATGGTGAAGGAAATCCAGAAGATCGCGCCGGGCACGCCGTGCCTCTGCGTCACCGGCTACTACAACAATCCGCCGCAACGTGGACTCGTCGATCATTTCGAGACGCTCGCGGAGGAGACGGGCGCTCCCATCGTGCTCTACAACGTGCCGTCGCGCACGTGCTCCTACCTGGAGCCCGACACGCTGGTCCATCTCGCGCGCAATCCGCTCATCATCGGCGTCAAGCAGGCGGTCGATTTCATGAATCCAGGGCGGCATCGCGACGATACGCGGGCCGTGATCGAACGGACGACGGGACTCGATTTCGCGGTCGTGACCGGCGAGGATGACGGCCTCCTGCCCATCCTCGAACTGGGCGGCGTCGGCATCATCACGGCAACAGGCAACATTCCGGAGGCCGCGCGTCTCTACCTGCGGCTTTATTGCGAATTCCGTTCGGGCGACGCGGCCGCGGCCGTCGCCACGCGCGAGGCGCTCCTGCCGTTCGTGAAGTGGGCTTTCGCGCGCAAGAACCCGATCCCTCTCGGAACCCTTTTCAACAGTCCCCTGTTCCAGCCCTTGTGCGACATGGCTCGTACGACGGATGGCGAAAAGGACGTCGCCGACATGCTCTCCTGGGCGGCCTCCGCGGCACCGAGCCTTTCTCGATGGCGGTGACCTCCGTCGGTCCCGTCCTCGTCACGGGCGCGGGAGGGTTCGTGGGCGGCTGGATGGTGCGCCATCTCGTCCGACTCGGACATCAGGTCGTCGCCGGCGTGCATGCCATCCGGCACGACACGGATCTGGGAGTGCAGACGGAAGTCTTCGATCTGGACGATCCGTCGTCCGTGTACACCCTCATGGAACGGCTTCGGCCGTCCTGGGTGATCCATCTCGCGGGTCTCGCATCGCCCCATATTGCCAATTCCCGTCCAGAGGCCGCGCATCGAGTGAACTTCCTCGGCACGTTGCGCCTCCTGGAGGCCTGCCGTGCCACGGGAGTCAATCCATCCGTGCTGCTGGCGGGATCCGCCACCGTCTACGGACAGGTCCAGCCTGGCGATCTGCCTCTTCTCGAAGATCGCCCTCTGCGTCCTGCCGACCACTACAGCCTCTCGAAAGGGGCGCAGGAAAGCCTCGCTCCTCTCTACGAGGACGCGTTTCCCGTCGTGGTTGCCCGTCCCTTCAACCACACGGGGCCGGGGCAGGGACGCGATTTCGCCCTGCCTGCTTTCGCCGCGCAGATCGCGCGCATCGAAGCGGGTCGACAGGATCCCGTCATCCGCGTCGGCGATCTTTCAGCCTGTCGGGACTACCTCCACGTCAAGGATGTGGTTTCGGCCTACGCGATCCTCCTGCAGCACGGCGTGAGCGGCGTCTACAACGTCTGCTCCGGCCACTCCGAGGCCATGTCCTGGTGGCTCGATCGCCTCGTCGAGAAGGCTCGCGTTTCCGTGCGGGTCGAGATCGATCCCGCCAGGGTCTTCCGCCAGGGCAATCCACGCCTCGAGGGTGACAATTCCCGTCTCAAGGCGCTTGGTTGGGCGCCGGAGCACGACGCGACGGACATCGTCGTCGACCTTCTGGAACACTGGCGGCAGAGGATTTCCGCGGAGGACGAGTGAGGCCGCTCGTGCGCAGGTCGCTTCCCTGGGCTCTGCTGCTGGCGCTTTGCGCCGGCTTGTGGATCGGATGGGTCGTCTTGCGGCGGACCGTCGAGGAGTGGGCGTTCCAGGAACATCGAGTTGGTGCCTGGAGCGTGCGCGTCTTCGGAGGGCGGCTCTCCTCGTGGCGACTGGCGCTCGCCGACTCCGTGCGCATCGAGGGACCCGGCGCGCGTGCTCTGGTCTCCGATCTGCGTCTGGGGTGGGTGGCGCGCGACGGTGCTCCCGTCCACCGCTTCCCCGTCCATCTCCTTCTCTCCGCCCGTCGCGTGGCGATGACGCTCCTGCCTGCGCCGCCATCGACCGCTCCGAAAGGGGCTCCCGCATTCCCCGCTTCCATGCGCCTGCCCGTGTCCTTCGAAGTGTCTCTGGATACGCTCCAGCTCGTGCGCGATTCCACGATCGATCTTCTTGCCCGCGGAATCCACCTTGCGAGCACGGGGGCGTCTTCCGTCGCCGGGCGCTGGGGCGACCTGCGCATGCGCCGTATTCCGGCGTGGACGTCCGGATCGGTCGGGCTCGACTGGGGCGTCGATTCCCTGCGCGGGTCCATGCGCCTGGCCCTCTCGTCGGGTTGCTGCGCGCGCGATTCGTTGACGCTTTCCGTCGCGACGCCGTTCCGGGACGTCACGACGGGGCGCGCGGCCTTGCGCGCGGACATCGCGGCGGCGGCGGGCTGGAACGAACTCCTGCCCGGCATCGTCCACGCTCCGCAGATCGACGATGTGCATCTGGAGGTCGACGCGACGCGCCGCGACGGCGCCGTGCCTTCGGTCCGGCTCCGCCTCGGCTTCGATCTGGGGCCGTTCGTCTACTTCCCGCCATTGCGCTGGAACGTCGAAGCGTCGATGGATTCGTCCGGAACGAAGGTCGCCGCCGATGCGGAGGGCGAATCTGGACAAAAATTGTCGGCAAGGCTCGCCGCGCCGGGGAGGATCGATTCCGCGATCGTCGCGGACCGCTTCTCCGGAACGCTCGATGTCGTCGGGATCGGTTTCACCATCGCGGGATATCCCCATCCCTTCGATGGAACCGTCGATGTGCGTCGAATCGGACTCCGCGGGGGAGAGGGCGTCGTCCATCTCGCTTCGGGGAGCGTGGTGGAGGGCGGGGCGACCTGGAAGGGACTGCATTGGCACGCGGACGCGAAGATCGCGCCTGGCGAACCGTGGGCGGTCGACTGGGTGCCGGGAATCCGCATCGCGGATGGAGCCAGGATCCGGGGACGGGATACCGTGGGCGCGGCGCTCTTCCATGTTCTCGCCGCCCATCCCGGGTTCCGCAAGATCGATGCGGACTCGATGGAAGTCTCCATTCGTCTGGACCTGAACCACATCGTCTTTCCCGAGATCCGTCTGTGGGGGAAGGGGCAGCGCTGGAACGGCGATGGCAAGGTGGACTGGAGAGCATGCGGCTACGCGTTCTCCTTGCGTCCGGATTCCGCATCCGCATCCGCGGGGGTCGAAGGCGACTTCGAGGGGCGCGTGCGCGCCGAACTGGAGGACTTTCCCGTCCAGGACCTTCCGGTCGACGATCCAAGGGCGCGCCTGCCCTATCCGGTTTTCGCGTCGGGACGATTCGAACGGCTGCCGGCAACCAGGACCGATTCCGCTTCGATGTCGCTTTCCGCCCATCTGCGCGCGCGTCCGGCCGCCGACTCCCTCGACGTGGTGCTCGAGGCCGCCCAGAGAGGGAACGTCGCCGAGGTCTCTTCGCTGCGCCTGACGCTCGGGACGGGCCGGATCGATGCCGGTGCCCGCGCTGTCCGCGATGATTCCGCTGGGTGGGTTCCCTCCGGTCTGCGCGCCGATTTCTCGGGCGTGGAGCTGGAGCGCGGCGCTTCGATCTGGCCGGGGCTTCCGATCCTGCGTGGAAAGATCGAAGGGAATCTCGCCATCGAGCGCGACCAGGGGGTTTCGGCCCAGGCCAGGGTGGTCGGCCTTTCGCTCCAGGGAAAGGATGGCTGGACGGATCTCCCCGATCTCGTCGTCTGGGGGTTGCACGACACCCTCCATGTGGGGGGGCGTTGGCCCGTGGGCAAGGAATACGACCCGTTCCGCCTCACCCTGACCGGCCTGTTCCAGCAGAAATTGTCATTCGATCTGCTGGCCTTCCACGGCGATGTCGTGCGTCTGAAGGGACACGGCGTCCTCGAGAATCGCACCCGGCTGCACGCGGACATCAAGGCCGAAGGAGGCATCGGCATCCCCGGCACCGAGGCTCGTCTGGAAGACCTGCTGGTGGAAGGCGAAATCCGCGGGGAACGCAAGCCGGACGGTTTCGCATGGAGCGCGTCCCTGGAAGGTCGCGACGGGATCCTGCGGGCCCTCAAGGGGTTGCCCTTGCGTTCCCGATTCCTGGTGCGCGCCGAGCCGGGGACGATCTTCATCGATTCCGCGAGCCTTCGCGGAGAGAAGGCGGGCAACCTCTCCTTCCGAGGCCGCTACGCGATGGAGAGCAAACTCTTCACGGGAGAGGGCCACGCTCGCGATTTCCACCTCGAACTGGGCGAGGGCAAGCGTTTCCGCCTGGGATCGATGGACCTCGTGGCTGGGGCCGACCAGCGCCTGAGGGCGTCCCTCGCCGATCTTTCCTGGCAACAGGTGTGGAAGGGGAACGAAGGACTGTGGGTCGATGTCGACAAGGCCGATCTCGTCCTCGTGCAGGCGCAGGATTGGCGCAAGCTCCAGGGACAGGCGCAGGTGCGCAAGCTCCTGTTCACGCGCAACATCGCCGATATCGGTTCGCTCACGAAGACGGCGATCGGCAAGGTCGGACGAGCGGAGGACGAGAGCAGCGGGCCGAAGACGGAATCCGTCCCCCTGCTTCTCGATATCCGCGCTTTCGGCGGTGGCGACAGCATACGGATCGATAACAACCTCGCGCACGCGAGCCTTTCCTTCGATCTCCAGGCGACGGGGCCCGTCGAGGCGCTCCTGCTCAACGGCACCGTCGACGGCAATCCGGATGGTTCGAATTTCGGCTATGGCGGCAAGACGTTCGCCCTCGACGAGTTCCACATGGAGTGGAATGTCGCGCCGCCTCTGGGTGGTCGATATGCTCTGGAGGGATCGCGCTCCATCCTTCAGGCCTGTCCCGACGCGGCCACATCGTCGACCATGCTGGAGACGTCCACGAGCGATTCGTGCTCCTTGAAGCTTTCCTCGGAGGGAACGCTTTCCGAGCCCCGCATGCATCCGCTCACGACCGATTGCGGGGCGGGCGGGGCCGACGAGGGCGCCGTGCAGGCCGCATTGGCTCTGGCTCGCGACTGCTATCCGGAAAACCCCTCCAACGGCACGAGTACGATCGGCGGGAACGCGAAGTCCGCGGCCATCGACATCGGGGTCCAGCAGGGGATGGGATACGTGAACGACGCGATCCGTCAGCAGCTGGAAAGACAGCGGCGGGAAGGGCGCGTCTTCCTGCCCGACAGCCTCGCGCTCACCGACGTCCCCATCGGGGGCACGCGCGATCAACTTGGCCTGTTGGCCGTCTACAGGCTCTCGGACGACATGGACGCCGAAGGGGAGTACCAGCACACCTTCGCACGCACCGCGACGGCCACGAGCGGCACGACGGTCCTCGCGGACGACTACTCCCTGCGTCTGCGCTGGCGTCCTCCTCTCGAGTGGATCCAGGAACGTCGCATCCAGGAGCGTCTGCGCGATCACCTCGTCTTCCAGGTGGAGCTGGGGCAGGGGCTCGATTCCCGCTCCCAGCGCGAGACCACCATTCGTCCGTCCTTGCGCTATCGTTGGGAGTTCTGGTGAGATTCGCGACCCTGTCCATGCGTGCAGTCCTGGCGTCCGCCCTTCTCCTGGGTACGGTTGCGCATGCCGACGTCCGCCTCGAGATTCCGACTCCCGGCGGCCTTGGACGGCGCGGCATCGAGAAGCTCGTGGACGTCTCCGACACCCTGGCGAGGATGGAGCGCCGCGAGCAGGAATGGTGGGCGCAATCGGCGCAGTCGGCGATCGTGTCGGCATCCCGCGCGGCGGGACGCATGGAGGCGCGTTGCCGGATCGAATTCATCCTCCTGGACAGCGCGAAGGACGAAGCGAAGGTCCTGATCAGCTACGAGGAAGGACCTCTCTACCACTTCGCGGCTCCCTTGCTGCGTTTCGCCGACGATTCGGGACCGGGGACTCCTCCTGCGCGCGCGCTCCCGATCCGCAGCGGCGGCGTCTACTCACAGGAGCGCATCTCGGAGCATCTGCAAACCGTTGTCGAATACTACCGGCGGCGCGGCTGGCTGGACGCGTCCGCCACGCCTTCCGTGCGCGTCGACACGTTGACGGATTCCGTCCTCGTTGCCGTCGACGTGGTGGTCGGACAGGTCGCCGTGTTCGGCGGGTTCTCGGTCGCCTTCGAAGGAAAGACGCTCACGGACACGGCGTTCCTGCGCGACCTGTGGGGCGTCCAGGTGGGCGACACCCTCCGTTCCGAGGCGCTGACGAGATTCAATCGCAAGATGTACCGTACGCGCCTCTTCTCCTCCGTGCGCCTCGATCGCAAGCCCATGGACGGCGATTCGTCGCGCACCCGCATCGATCTCGTCCTGAAGGAGCGGGCGCCGGGATCGGTCGAAGGGGCCGTTTCGTGGGAGCCCACCTTCGGATGGGGGCTCGAGGGATTGATGCGCCATCGCAACATGTTCGGCCGTTTCCACGAATTTTCGGTGACGGGAAACGTCGCTGAGCGCGAGCAGCACATCCGTGGCGGCTACGCGACGCCTCTTCTGTTCGGGACGCCCATCTCGCTCGACTACGGTCTGACGGCGAAGCAGCAGTCCGCCGGACTCGTGGATCCCGATCCCGTGCGCGAATTCTCGCTTTCCAACGAGGGGACGTTCTCGTATCCGCCGGCCGACTGGGCCAGCCTTTCGCTCACGCTCAACACGGAACGACTCACCAAGTACTACGAAATACAGCCCTATCAGGTGCTCTACCAGTACGCGGTGATCCTGGGCGGCGTGCTCGATTTCCGCGACGAACCCTTCGATCCGATTTCCGGCTGGACCTTGCGCGGTGTCGTGGGCAATGGCGGCCAGTTCGGTTTCGATTCCACGTACACATGGGTCCAGAGCCAAGGCAAGGCGTGGGTTCCCCTGTTCTGGAGGTTCGTCTCGGCGACGGCGCTCGAGGGTGGCATGTTCCTCAACTCCACGACGGTGGACGGAGCTGGCATCTTCTGGCAAGGAGGTGGACGCAGCGTCCGCAGCTTCAAGTACAACGAAGCGAAGGTCGAGCCCGGCGAGGGCGTGGCTCTCCGGCCACGCTACGTGCGCGCTTCCGCCGAGCTGCGCATGAATCTTCCTTGGAACGTCCAGATCGTCGAGTTCCAGGACTGGGCGCGATTGTGGAACGAAGGCGATGCGCCCGCTCTCGACCAGCTCTCGAAGGCGTGGCTGGGATACGGTTTGGGGTTGCGCTACCGCATCAGTCTCCTTTCGTTGCGCCTCGACTACAGCTTGGGCCGCGGTTCGGAGCGCTGGGCCTTCGACCTCGCCCAGGCGATCTGATCTCTTCGCTCGGGATCCAGCGGCTTCCGCCCGCCTTCTGGGCATAGGCGCGGGACGCTCGATTCGTTGCGTTCCTGTTTCGGTGGTTGCATCCTTGTTGCAGGAGCTTCTCGGATTGCCGTATCCGTGGCATCTTCGAAACAAATGGGATCCACGAACGGCAGTCCTTTGATTCCACGCTTGGCGGGTTTGGCGCTCCGCGTGTGGGGGAAGGAACACCTGATTCCCTTCGTTGAAGGGCTCTCCGCCTTGGGGCGTCCGTCTTCGGTCGCATTTCCTCCCGAACTGCTCGAACAGGGCGCCGTTCTCGCGCTTTCCGGGATCGGGAACACGATGGCCATCCAGAGCAATCCCGACTGGTCCTGGCCGCGCTGGGTGGAGCGGCAGATCGATCCGGACAGGCCCGAGTTCGTGCCCACGGGGCTGAACGTGCTGACGACCAATCTCACGGGGCGCAATTGGACATCCATCGGTCTCGACGGTTCGTCCCGCGAGGCCATGGTCGATCCGGCGGGGATGCTCACGCCGCATCCGTGGGGCTGGTCGGTGCTTCCCTGGCTGCGGCTGGGCGACACGATGCTGGTGCCGTCGCGGATGGACGGAATCCGTCAGAGTCTTCTCCGGAAGTCGTGGGCCGCGGTGCGTTCGTCGTGGGAGGACGGGGGCGTTTCCTGGAGATGGGATTGGGAGGTCGTCGAGCTCGAGGGGGAAGAGGGCGTTCTTCTGGAGATGGAGCTCTCCAACCGTTCGGGCGATGGTTTCGAGGCCGAGTTCGGAATCGCGCTGCGACCGAGCAACGTCCTCTCGATCGCGCACATCAATTCGCTGTCCATGAACGATCGCGTCTGGAAGGTGAACGGCAAGGCCGCGCTCCTCCATCTCGACGCGCCTGCGCGGACCGTCGTTTCCGATCGCCACCATGGCGACCCTCTCTGCGATCCTCGCGCGGGCCTTTCCGTTCCGACGCTGCGATCGCGGTCGGGGATCGCCACGGGGCTTTCCGCGTGGAACGCGTCGCTTTCCGTCGGCGCATCCCGTTCCGTGAGCGTCTTCGTTCCGATGGACGCGGGACATGGCGCGTCGTCGCGGCTGCGGCGCATTCCCGTGCGCGCCGTCGCCCACGCCCGGGAGCGCATGCGCGACACCTTCCGCGCCAAGGGGCGCGCCGGCGTGCGGGTGGTCGTGCCCGATGGGCGCCTCCAGGAGGCGTTCGACGCCGTGCGCGCGCGTTTCCACGTCTTCGACGACCAGGACCGCTTCTCGCCGGGCACGTTCCTGTACCACCACCACTGGTTCCGCGACGCGGCCTTCCTCGCTCTCGGTTTCGAGAACATGGGACTCGGATCGCGTTGCGTCTCCAAGATCGAACTCTATCCGGCGCGCCAGGAACGCGATGGATTCTTCCGCAGCCAGACGGGCGAGTGGGACTCGAACGGCCAGGCGCTCTGGACGCTCGGGCTCCACGTGCGGCGCGGAGGCGATCCGTCCCTGGCCGATCGCGTATGGAAGACCATCATGCGCGGGGCGTCCTGGATTGACAAGATCCGGCAAACCGGAACCGACGCCCATGTTCCGCATCGGGGGTTGATGCCGGCGGGATTCTCGGCCGAACACTTCGGGCCCAACGACCACTACCTGTGGGACAATTTCTGGTCGGTCGCGGGGCTGCGCGAAGCGGGGAATCTCGCGGTCCTGCTCGGACGCACGGCCGACGCGGAGCGTCTGGGCGCCATGCACGAGGAGTACCGGGCCGATCTGGAAGCCGCCGTGCGGTGGACTTCCGAACGGGCGGGCGGACGGCTTCCGTGCTCTCCCTACCGCAGGCTCGATGCGGCCGCGGTGGGGAATCTCGTGGGCGTGAGTCCGCTCCTCGTCGCGTCGGAGAAGGCTCCGTGGGTGGGGCCGACGGTCGAATTCCTCATGGAACGCTGTTCACGCAAGGGGTTGTTCTTCCAGTCCATCGTCCACACCGGCCTGAATCCGTACCTCTCCATCCAGGTGGCGCGCGTCCTGCAAGCCCGCGGCGATGCGCGCGCCCACGGGATCCTCCAGGCGCTGCTCGACGCGGCGAGTCCCACATGGTGCTGGCCAGAAGCGATCCATCCGGCCTCGGGCGGTGGTTGCATGGGGGATGGCGACCATGGATGGGCGGCCGCGGAATTCCTCTCGTTCGTTCGCGACCTCTTCGTTCGCGAATCGTCCGAAGGACTTCTTTTCCTTGAAGGAGCGCCGGCGGAATGGTTTCGTTCGGGATGCCCCTTCTCCATCCATGGCGCTCCCACCGACCACGGCATGGTCGATCTCGAGATCGAACATCAGGACGAATGCACCGTGGTGCGCTGGTCCATCTCGCGTGCCGCGCATCAGAAAGCGGGACGCCTCGTCCTGTCGGTTCCCGGCGATGGCGCCCGGAACCTCGTCACACTCGAAGGCGATGCGGGTGAAACCCGCGTCCGCCTGGGCGGCAAGCCCAAGGAACGAACATGAGCGAAGAATTCCGCAAGAGTCTCTGCGACGAGCTTGAACGCGTGCTCGCGCACGGCCAGTCCACGATCCCCGAAGCCGACCGACTGCGCGTCGACCTCCACTGCCACGATCGCCATTCCGACCGCCCCGACGAGCGGTTGGGGCGCATGCTCGGCGTCCCCGAAACATGGGTCTCGACGGAGGATCTCCTCGCGACGCTTTCCGACAACGGGACGGATCTCGTCACGATCACGAACCACAACGACGCGCGGGCCTGCTGGAAGCTCCTCGACAAGGGGCTCGACATCCTTCCCGGCGCCGAGTACTCCTGCACGCTTCCGGATTTCGGGATCGGCGTGCACGTGCTCGCCTACGGGTTCACCCCCCAGCAGGACGAACGCCTCAACGCGTTGCGGCGCGACATCTACCAGTTCGCCGGCTATTGCGTGGAGAACGACATCCCCACGGTGCTGGCCCATCCGTTGCAGTTCCACTCGCCCGGAGGGCTTCCCCCCATGGAGGTGATGGACCGCCTGGGCCTCCTCTTCGAACGCTTCGAGGTCGTCAACGGACAGCGCGACGTATGGCAGAACGTCCTCACCGCCACATGGGTGGGGGGGATGGACGAGGAGGAGATCCGGGCGATGGCTCGGCGCTCCCGCCAGAGCCCGGACCTGTTCGTGCGCAATCCCTGGCGGAAGGCGATGACCGGAGGGTCCGACGACCACATGGCCATGTTCGCGGGAAGCACGGGGACGATCCTGCGCGTCCCCGATCTCGCTGCGCGCCGCATTGAAGGACGGAAATTGTCAAGCCTTGCCCTGGACGCGATCCGCGCGGGCGAATGCGCTCCCTACGGAGGGGCCAACCACGAGGAGAAGCTCGCCGCCGCGCTTCTCGACTACTTCTGCCAGGTCGTCCTGAACATGGAGGATCCCGGTCTTCTGCGCATCCTGCTCCACAAGGGCGAGTCTTCCGAAAAGGCGATGGCTCTCGCCGTGGCCAACGGCGTCTTCGAGATGCGCCGCCACAAGACGACGATGCAGTTCCTTTCGGTGGTCCACGAGGCCTTCGCCGGCAAGGCGCCCGGCATCGTGGCTCGATTCGGCACGTCCAAGGACTTCCGTCCCCTTCTCGCTCGGCTTTCGGAAATCGCCGCCGCGCGCCGCCGCGGATCCCGAGACCTCGCCAGGGAAGTCGATACCGCCCTCCCCGACATTTTCCGGCATCTGGGCGGGATCCTCGCGAATCGCGCGCGCAGCCGCGGCCCCGCCCTGGAGAGCCTGCTTTCAGGGACGGCCGAGGAGGACGGCACGCCTGCGCGCTCCTGGATCGAACGGCTGGAAATCCCCGCCGATCTGAGGCGGCTCGTCGCGGGAAGCTCCCACAACTCGAAGGAACGCGTCTCGGCGCCAAGCTTCGGGAAGCTCACCGACGGGTTGCCCTATCCGCTCCTCGCGGCCCTCGTGATCGGCGGTTCGTCCTACGCGGCCTCGCGGGTCCTCCACGAGAAGCGCCCCTTCCTCGACGCGTTCGCCGACCGTCTGGGATGCCATCGTCATCCGCATCGGGCGCTGTGGCTCACCGACACCTTCGAGGATCGCAACGGCGTCTCCTCCGCGTTGCGCGCCCTTCTCGCCGAAATCCGCGAGAGGGACCTTCCCATCGATCTCTGCGTGGTCTCCGACACCCTTTCCGAAGAGCCGCATCTGCGGGTCCTGCGTCCCGTCGCGACCTTCCAGAGCGCGGTCTATCCGCAGCCCCTGCGCATTCCCGATCTGCTCGAGATCCAGAAGCTGTTCCAGCGCGGCGGCTACGATCGCGTGGTCTGTTCCACGGAAGGCCCCATGGGGGTGGTGGCGCTCTATCTCAAGCACGCGTTCGAAGTGCCCGTCTGGTTCTTCGCCCATACGGATTGGATCGACTTCGCGCGCACTTCGCTTTCATGGGATCGGGCGTCGCTCTCGCGGCTCAGGCGAATCCTGCGAACCTTCTACAGGGGCTTCGACGGTCTCTTCGTGTTGAACTCGGAGATGCGCGAATGGTTCGCCGGCCCGCAGATGAGCATCCCCGCCGACCGTCTGCACCGCACTGCGCACTGGGTCGAAGACGGATTCCGTCATGAAGAGGGCGCTCGATCGTCCGTGTTCCCCGGCGTGGGGGAGGACGAGCCGATCCTTCTGTACGCCGGTCGCGTCTCCGACGAGAAGGGCGTCCGCGATCTGGAGCCCATCCTGCGCCGCGTGCGCGAAAGGGTTCCCGGAGCGCGCCTGGCCGTCGCCGGCACGGGGCCTTCGCTCGATGCGCTCAAGAGGGCCGTTCCCGATGCGATCTGCCTGGGATGGTGCGATCGCGAAACGCTCGTCCGTGCGTATTCCGCCGCCGACCTCCTCGTCCTGCCCTCCCGCTTCGACACCTTCGGATGCGTCGTCATCGAGGCGATGGCCTGCGGTCTTCCTGTCGCCGCCTACGGCGTCAAGGGGCCGCGAGACATCATCGAGCCGGGACTTTCGGGGGTGCTGGCCGATTCGCTTCCCGAACTCGCGAAACGAGCCGCCGACGTCCTGCTCGATCCGGTGCGGTTGTCGGCGCTGCGACGAGGCGCCGTCGAACGCTCGAAGGCCTACGAAGCGGAGCCGATCCTGCGGAAGCTGCTCGATGACCTGGGGCTCGGCGCGCAGCCGATGCGCCGTCCGGAGCCCCAACCCAAGGGCGAGGGGCTCCTCGCGGAGATCATCGGTCTCGTGCAGGAAGTCTGACGTCCTCAGTTCTCCTCGAAGTGCCAGCCGCGCTCGCCGTGGCCGACGTAGTCCAGGCCCGCGACCTCGTCTTCGATGTTCGGGCGCAGACCCATGATCCAGCGCGTGGCGAAGACCGCGAGGGCGGTCCCCGCGAGGGCGACGGCGATCACGATCCCCATGGCCGAAATCTGTCCGAGGATCAATCCCGATGCGGGATGGGCGCCGAAGACGGCGATGTTGGGGTTGATCGTCGTCGAGGCGAACACAGCGGTGAGCAGCGTTCCGACCGTGCCCGCGACGCCGTGCACGCCGAAGGTGTCCAACGCGTCGTCGTACTTGAGCCAGTGCTTGACGCGCATGGCCATGAAGAACGACGCGCCCGTGGCGATGCAGGCGATGCCCACGGCGGCGGCCGAGGAGACGAATCCCGCGGCCGGCGTGATCGCGACGAGTCCGGCCACGATTCCGGAGCAGAAGCCCAGTACGGTGGGCTTGCCGTGCAGGAGCCATTCCAAGGCGGGCCACAGGACGCTTCCCGCGGCGGCTGCGAGCGTGGTCGCCACGAAGGCGTTCGATGCGATTCCGTCGGCACCCATCGCCGAGCCCACGTTGAATCCGTACCAGCCCACCCATAGAAGTCCTGCGCCGGTCATCGCGAGGACCATCGAGTGCGGCGGCATGACGTCGCGGCCGAAGCCTTTGCGCGGCCCCAGGATGAGCACGAGCGCGAGGGCCGACCAGCCCGAGGCCATCTCGACGGCGAATCCACCGGCGAAGTCGATCGCCTTGATCGGAGCCGAGCGGTTCCAGAGCCCGTTGAAGAGGCCGTCCGTGGCCCAGGCCATGTGCGCGACGGGGATGTAGACGAGGAAGAGCCACAGGATCGAGATGAGCATCATCGCGCGGAACGTGATGCGCTCCGCCGCGGCTCCGATGAGGAGGGCTGGGGTGATGATCGCGAACATGAGTTCGAACATCGCGAAGACGTTGTGGCTCACCCAGGGCGAATAGGCGGGATTGGGCGTGGCGTCCACGCCTTGGAAGAAGGCCCAGCGCAGGTCGCCGACGACGCCGTTCCCCGGCGCGAAGGTGAGGCTGTAGCCTACCGCCCACCACAGGAGGGTGACGATGCCCGCGATGCCCAGGCATTGCGCAAGCACGGAAAGGGCGTTCTTTCCACGGACCAGGCCACCGAAGAAGAGGGCGAGTCCGGGAAGCGTCATGAACAGCACGAGCGCTGCCGAGATCATGAGCCAGGTGTTGTGTCCCGGCCCCGGCCCCGCGATGCGGCTGTGTTCCGGGTCCTGGCGCTGGGCGTTGTTGACGTACGCTTCGAGATCGGCCAGCCGATGAAGCACGGACGTATCGACGGAAACGGTTCCGGCCTGAGAAACGACCGCGATGGAAGCCGGGACGGGGGCGTTTGCAAGAGCTGCTCCTGCGCTCAGAAGCAGGAAGAACACAAGGGCTCCAAGGGCCCGCTGCAAAGGTCCGAACATGAACGCTTCCTTTTTCGCCAAGTGACAATCGCGTCAATTGACACGGTCCGTCAAGCACGATCCATGCCGAACACAATTCGTGCGCGAGGAACACTGTATTCGTGGCGCTTGTCATGCGCATTGTAATTGTCTCTGACATAACTTGACGGACCGTGTCAGGAATTCTCGGATCTCCCTTCCGTGTCATGTCAAATACCCGAGAAGAGAAAACGTCCGATTTCCAGGGCCGGGTTGCACTTCCTGCTGATCTAGATTTGCTCGATGTCGCGAGGTGTTCCTTGCGGAGCCTTCAAGTCGGAGATCCACTGTGCTGACTCTAATCGCCGTTGTCTTCGTTCTGGCCTACGTAATGATTGCGCTGGAGCATCCTCTCAAGATCTCGAAATCGGGAATCGCCCTTTTCGCGGGCGCCCTTCTCTGGGCTCTTTGGGCCGAGGCCGCACCGGCCCGCGATGGCGTGGTGGAGCAGCTTACGGAGCATCTTTCGTCGACGTCCGCCATCCTGCTGTTTCTCCTCGGAGCGATGGGCATCGTGGAGTACATGAACAGCCACGACAGCTTCTCGACCATCACCAACCGCATCCATACGCGCAAGAAGCGGAAGCTGTTGTGGATCATCGGATGGGTCACATTCTTCCTCTCCTCCATGCTCGACAATCTCACGACCACCATCGTGATGATCTCTCTCATCCGCAAGATCCTTCGGGATCGCGAAGACCGGATGTTCTTCGCTGGCATCATCGTGGTCGCGGCGAACGCGGGCGGCGCTTGGACCCCTATCGGCGATGCGACCACCACGATGCTCTGGATTGGTGGCCAGATCACCACGCTTCCCATCATGACGACGGTTTTCCTGCCCAGCATCCTCAATCTGCTCGTGCCGCTCGTGTGCATTTCGCCGTTCCTCAAGGGCGAGGTTGAAAGTTCCAAGTCCACGGGCGAAGTCCGCGGGGTGAGCGATTTCGAGAGCATTCTCATGTTGTTCATCGGGTTGGGTACGCTGGTGGGCGTTCCGGTCTTCAAGGCCGTCACGCATCTGCCTCCCTACATGGGCATCCTCGGCGGCCTCGGCATGATGTGGATCCTCGGCGAGATTCTCCATCGCAACAAGTCCGAGAAGGAGCGCGCCGCTCTCTCGATGACGGCGATCCTGCCGCGCATCGACCTCAACAGCATTTTTTTCTTCGCGGGTATTCTGCTATCGGTGGGGACTCTGGGGGCGACGGGACAGCTTCAATCCTTGGCCGAATGGCTGGGGCGGACGTTGGGCACCCAGAGCCTTGTCGTGATCGCCATTGGTCTGGTCTCGGCCATCGTCGACAACATACCCCTGGTCGCAGCTTCCCAAGGCATGTACAGCCTGGCTGCATTTCCCACGGACTCGTCGATCTGGCCTTTCCTCGCCTACTGCGCCGGCACGGGCGGTTCCATTCTCATCATCGGCTCGGCTTCAGGTGTTGCGGCGATGGGCATGGAGAAGATCAACTTCTTCTGGTATTTCCGCAAGATCACGCCGTGGGCCTTGCTGGGCTATTTCGCTGGCGTGGGCGCATTCCTGCTTCCCACGCTTTTCTGAGGAGGATTCCCCGTGTTCGCGTCCGTGACGCGGACGCGCGCCCTCATTCGCCCAAAGTGTTCCGAGGCAGGATCTGGGTCCGACGTGTCGTGCGGGGCATTTCGATGTCGAGGTGGTTTCCACCGCCGGCGAGCAGCTTGCCCGCCTCGTCCGGAGCCAATGGCTTGGCCACGATATAGCCTTGGACGTATTGGCAGTCGAAGCTGCGCAGAGCTTCCAGTTGTTGCGGGGTCTCGACGCCTTCGGCGATGACTTCCATGCCCAGGTCGCGTGAAAGGTCGCATACCGCTCGCACGACCGCTTCGGTGCGGGCGTCGTGGCCCAGGCGCATCACGAAGGAACGGTCGATCTTGAGGATGTCGAGTGGAAGCCTCGTGAGGTAGGAGAGGCTGGAGAAGCCGGTTCCGAAATCGTCGAGCGACAAGAGGAGTCCCAGCGACTTCAGGCGCGAAAGCACGCCGCGTGCCTGCTCCGGGTCCTCCATGACGGCGGACTCCGTGATCTCCAGATGGAGGAGGCGGGGAGGCATTCCCGTGCGATCGAGGATGCGCTCGATTCGTTCGTAGAGGTCCGGCTGGAGGAACTGCTTCACCGAGAGGTTGACGGAAAGTGTCACACCCGACGAACGCCCGCCGAGCTCCTTGCGCCAGACGCCGGACTGGCGGCACGATTCGGAGAGCACCCATTCGCCGATCGGACGGATGAGTCCGTTGTCTTCGGCGAGCGGGATGAACATGCCGGGCATGACCATCCCGCGGGTGGGATGGATCCAGCGGATGAGCGATTCGAATCCGCTGAGTTCCCCCGTGTCCAGCCGCACGATCGGCTGGTAGTGCATGAGGAAGTCGCCCTGTTCGACCGCCTGGTGCAGGTCGTGCTCGAGACGGTAGGAGCGAAGAAGCAGTTCGCGGTCGGCGGGATTGAAGGACGCGCTGCGGGAGACGCCTCCGCTCTTGGCCTTGGCGAGAGCCGCCCGGGCGTTCTGGAGGTGCTCTTCGGCCACGATGGGGGACTCTTCCGAATCCATCGCGATGCCCACGCTCGCGGTGGCGATGATCTCTTCGCCCTCCACGGCAAGCGGGCGCGCGAGCGTCGCGAGAAGGCGGCTCGCGAAGGCTTCCGCTTCCGCTTCGTCCTCGACCGGGTCGGCGAGGATGGCGAATTCGTTGGTGGAAAGGCGCGATGCCGTGTCGCCCGGTCGCAGGCAGAAGCTGAGGCGCTGGGCGACCTGCCCCAGGAATGCTTCGTAGAAATGCGGCGAATAGGTTTCAGAGATGGTGGACCAGCGGTCGAGCGAAAGAGCCATCACCGCGTAGCGACCTTCCCGCTCCACCTGGAGGGAGCGGCGCTGGAGGCGGTCGATGAAGAGAGCTTGGGACGGCATCCCCGTGGATTCGTCGAACATGGAACGCCTGAGGAGCTGTTCCTCGACGCGCTTGCGCTCGACGATGCTCGCCACGAGGGAGCAGAGGATGGCGGCCAATTCCTGCTTCGCGACGTCCAGTGGTTGGCCCGACATGGCGGTGTCGTTGAAGAGAAGCCCGATGGGGCCTCGCATGGAGCGGATGGGGGTGAGGGCGAGCCAGCCGCGGCGCACCATGCGGCTGGTGCCGTTCTCGGAGGCCATCAGAGCCGCGTCCTCGAAGACGAGCCAGCGCGCGCGCCCTTCGTCCATCAGGTGGTGGGCCTTTTCTTCGGGTTCGCCTTTCGCATACGCGTAGTGGCGCTCGTCGGTGGTCCTGCCTTCGAGGTCGGTGCCCCAGGTGCCGTTCATCACGCGCCCCGAATCGTCTTCCAGATAGAGCGCGACGCGCTCCAGTCCGATGCGCTCGCGGGCGATCTCGACCGCGCGACGCATGAGCGTATCCTGGTCCGGCGCGCCGACCAGTTCGTCGGCGGCGGAGAGGAGTGCCACGAGATCGGACGCCTGGTCTTCGTAACGGAACGACAATTTCCGGCCGTGTTCCAGCCAGTCGACGCGGCGGATGCCTCCATCCGCCTTCGGAAGCGATGCCATTGCATAAGAATCTGAATCGTTGGGCGTTTACACAAGCCATTCTTGCAAGGAAACCGCGGAAACCGCAAAAACAGCTGGAATCGCCTCCAAATCGGCTGATTCAGCGATGTCGCGGGCGGCTTGACGCTGGAGAAACGCGAGGGCGCGAATTACCTTTCCCGTCTGCTCGAACCGTCGGTCGCAGGAAGTGATCCGAAGTTCAAAGGGAGAACACCATGGTCAGCTACAAAGAACTCGGGTTGGTCAATACCCGCGACATGTTCAAGAAGGCGATGGAAGGCAAGTATGCCGTCCCCGCCTACAACTTCAACAACATGGAGCAGCTCCAGGCCATCGTGAGCGCCTGCGGCAAGTCGGGCTCGCCCGTCATTCTCCAGGTCTCGTCGGGCGCGCGCAAGTACGCCGACTCCACGCTCCTGCGCTACCTCGGCCAGGGCGCCGTCGCCATGGCTCGCGAAGCCGGCTACAAGGCTCCCATCGCCCTCCATCTCGACCATGGCGACACGTTCGAGCTCTGCAAGTCCTGCGTCGATTCGGGCTTCAGCTCCGTCATGATCGACGGCTCGCACCACTCCTACGAGCAGAATGTCGAGCTGACCTCCAAGGTCGTCGAGTACGCCCACAAGTACGACGTCACGGTCGAAGGCGAGCTCGGAGTTCTGGCTGGCATCGAAGACGACGTCTCTGCCGCCGAACACGTCTACACCCAGCCTTCCGAAGTGGAAGACTTCGTGAAGAAGACCGGCGTCGACAGCTTGGCCATCTCCATCGGCACCTCGCATGGCGCCTTCAAGTTCAAGCCCGAGCAGTGCACCAAGAACGAGAAGGGCGTGCTGGTTCCCCCGGCTCTGCGCTTCGACATCCTCGAGGAAATCGAGAAGCGCATCCCCGGATTCGCCATCGTTCTCCATGGGGCGTCCTCGGTGATCCCCGAGTACGTGGACCTCATCAACCAGTACGGCGGCAAGCTTGACGCCGCGGTCGGCATTCCCGCCGAGCAGCTGCGTCGCGCCGCCGCTTCGGCCGTCTGCAAGATCAACGTCGACTCCGACGGTCGCCTGGTGTTCACGGCCAAGATCCGCGAGACCTTCGCCAAGAACCCCGGTGAGTTCGATCCGCGCAAGTACCTCGGACCGGCGCGCGAAGAGCTCATCAAGATGATCATCGACAAGAACACCAACGTTCTGGGTTCGGCCGGTCGCTACTGATCCACGGAGCGGTTGGTCAAGCTTGTCGAAGCCAGATCTGCCGCACCTTGCTCGCATTCGGGAATCATCTCGTGGCGGGCATCTTGACCTTTCAGGGGGAGGACGTTAACTTTCTCCTCCCGCATTCAATGGCTCGCGCCTTTGGATGCGGTATCGAGGGCAATTAGCTCAGCTGGTTAGAGCGCGCCGTTCACATCGGCGAGGTCACAGGTTCAAGTCCTGTATTGCCCACTCAGACAAACATCGAGAAGCTACGGTAAAGGCCGGGAACCCCAGCAAAATAGCGGGTCCCGGCCTTTTTCGTTCCTGGCGGATCGTCCGGGATTGTCGGTGACGTCTGGCAGGATCCTGCCTATGTAGCGACGGATCGAACGCGCCTTGCCGTGAGGAGTATCCTGATATGGGGGCTTCGCACAAGGCGATCGCCGAGCTGGTCGAGGAAGCAGTTCTTTCCATTTTGGAAACAGTTGCCGCGGAGGGCAAAAACTACCTCTCCGATTTCGATCGGGAAATCAAGCGCATCCAGGGTGGGGCGGTTTGAGTACGAGTGTCTTCGTGGGCGTTGCCGAAACAACGCTCGTACTCCCTCCGGGAACGGTTATCGTTCGCGTTCAAGAGCCGATCCTCCCTTGGTGCGGATGGAGCCGTATCGTTTGGGAACCATGAACCCCCGTTACGCCCCGTTTTTCTGGTCCAAGTCCGTCGCGCTGCTGTTGCTGTCCCTTGGCAACATGATCGCGTCCGCGAGCGATTCCATCCCGAAGGTCATCGTCACCATCCATGCCGATCCTCCGATTCCCGATCCGGTGAACATTTCCTTCGAACGTCTCGATTCCACGAACGTCACGTTCACCTCGATCCATACGGCCCATCGCAACTGGCTCCAGATCGAGGCGAGTCCGGTCGGCGCTTGCCAACAGGTGTACATCGATTCGATCCGCATCTTGGATGTGAATCTGTCCGATACCGGATCAAACCAGATCACCAGCAGTCCTGTCATAGGAAGATCCAACATCCCTAGCCGCGATGCGCGCATCTGGTGGCATGTGGCGGTGGCGCCCGCTTCCCGTGTCTATTGCGGGGATGTGACCAAGTCAAGGCGAATGCTCGAACTTCCTGATCCTCACGTGCACGCCGGTACCGATTCGATCCTCGATCGCTGGCTCTTGGGGCGCGTCGAGGCGATCGGCCCTTCCGATCAGGTGGTGAGGGTGGAGCCCGTCTTGTTGGAACAGACGGGGAATGATGTCTTCACTGTTGGGTGTCCCATGTATTCCTGCGTCCGTCTGATCTCCGCGAACTACCCTGACACGGTTGCTCGGAATCAACTTCTGACGGTTCTGCGGGAACAGATCTCCAAGGGGCTTCCCGTGGTGCGAATCACAGCCTCGGCAACGAATACTCCCTATCGCGAAACCGCCTCCATCGATGATCCGGCAGCCGTGAGGAGTCTCGGGATCAACTCGATCTGGGGGCGGGGGAATGCTGTCGAGAACGAAGTACTTCCGATTGCGACCGCTCGGAGCTGGGGAGGCAAGAACGTTCCCAAGAAGTGGATCAAGCCGACGGGGCGGCGGATCTACAAGTGGATCAACAATGCGCTTTGTTGCGACCACTGTGATTCCCTCTGCGTCTATCCGGGATACGCCATCTCGTCTTCCGGGCCGGACGTGGAGCTCTCCAACGACTCCACCAGATACTGCTCTCCAGGGCAGATCGATCGGAATATCGTTTCCGATATGGCCAGCAAGGATTGGTTGATCCTTCCCGACAGCGCGGAGGTGCGCACGGGGCGCTTGAGCTCGACATTTCACCAGAGGGTTTGCGGAGGGCGCTACAACTCCTACGAGATCTCGAACGATTCCTTGTTCGGGATACCTCTGGTTGCGCTCGAACAGATGACCACGGGAGTGTTCCGGCCTGCTTCATCGCTTCCGCTCCGGATCGCCGTCGTTCCCCAAGGACTGCGCTTTTCGGCGGAGGTTCCTGCTGGGGAAACGTGGAACGTGAAGGCTGTTTCCCTGTCGGGACAGATTCTGACGCAGTGTCGTATGAATGGTCCGGAGCTTGTCCTGCCCTTGGCAGGGCACGGTGCAGTGATCATCGAAGTGCGAACCCCCAACGGTGCGATCACCCGGAAGGTGATTCGCTGACCTGGGATTGCGATGGGGTAAGCCAAGTTATAGGGGGGTAAAGCTTGCCTTTGGGGCCGAGATAAGCGATTTTTAAGCTTGAACTTGATGCGAGTGAGATTCGTTCTCGCCTGCCGTACCTTCTGGAACGGAGAAGCGATGCTTGACCATGGAACGTCCCAATCCGGCGTACGACGCAACCTCAGCGAGGTCTCTCGTGGAGGTATGGCGACGGTTCGGAGCGTTTCGGGGCATCCTGACCTGCGATCGCGGCTTCAGGAAATGGGGTTCACGCCCGGGTGCCGCGTCCGACTCGTGGCGCGTGCCGCTTTCGGGGGGCCGCTGGCCTTCCAGTTGCGAGGAACAATGGTCGCGTTGCGTCGCGCCGACGCCGCGTGCGTGGAGATCTGACATGCGTTCCATCATCATTGCAGCCATTCTGGTCGCGTCCGCTCTGGCGGCGCCTCCGCCAGCCGCGACGACGGCCGAAATCGATGGACTTCTCGCCGCGTTGCGCACATCCGGTTGCCAGTTCCAGCGGAACGGGACCTGGTACGATGCAGGCAAGGCCGTCGATCATCTCCAGAAGAAGCGCGCCTGGCTCGAGAATCATGACAAGATCCGTCGCACGGAGGATTTCATCCTCCTCGGGGCGACGGAGTCCAGCATGAGCGGCAAGGCGTATGCGGTGAAGTGCCCGGATCATCCGGTGGTCGCGAGCAAGACATGGCTCGACGCGCAGCTCGCTCGTCTGCGTGCACCGGCCAATGCGCATTGAGGGCTTCGGCGCGCCGCTTCGAGGAGCGGTCCAGGGTGGTGTGAATTTGTACCATTTTGGTTCCATATGAACGTCCAACGCACCGATCCGACACCGAATCCAGATGCCCTGAAGTTCATCCTCGACGAACAGCTCGTCGCCGCGGGTTCGCGTTCCTTCCGGGATCGCCTCCTCTGCGAGGATCCCATCGCGAAGGCCCTGTTCGAGATCGAGGAGGTGGTCAGCGTCTTCTTCGTCTCCAATGTGGCGACGGTCACGAAGGATCCCTTCGCCGACTGGTCGATTCTCATGCCGCGGATCATCCAGGTATTGGAAGGGCAGGCGGCGCCTCTCGAATCGTCTCCTCCGCGCACGAGCCCGCTCGCCGCATCCGCGGGCGAGTCGTCCGAAAATGTCCAGGTCGACGAGCGGTTCTTCGAGCGATCCCTCGAAGAGAAGATGGCGTTCGTGAATACGATCTTCGACGAGACGGTGCGGCCCGGACTCGCTTTCGACGGCGGTGGCCTCCATCTCGTGGAAATCGTCGACAAGATCGTTCGCATCGAATACCAAGGAGCGTGCGGGTCGTGCCCGAGCTCCACATCGGGGACGCTCTTCTACATCGAAGGCGTCCTGCGTTCGCGCGTGCATCCGGATCTCATCGTCGAACTGGTTTGAACTCCGTTTGCGGAACTCGCGGGGCTTCCAAAAGCCCCTCCCCCGTATACCCCTGTTGCAAAGCCTGTAAAAGGAAAACGCAGAAAACGCTGGCGTTTTCCTTGGCTTGAAGGCATCCTTGAAACAGGGACCCCAATACGTGATATGCGTCACGCGCAAAACATTTCTGTGCTGGGGTTTTTCTGGTATCTGCTAACTTCGAGCGATACGGAGATATCCAATGACCAAATTCCTTCGAACGGCCTGCTTCCTGGCCATGGCATTCACTGCCTTGGCGCAGGCGAAGACCATCCACTTCGACGCCAATTATGCGGGTGCGGATGCCGATGGCTCCAGCGATCATCCGTGGCGCACTCTCGACAAGTGCTTCGGCTCCGCGATTGCTGGCGACGTGTGCTTGCTTGAGCCGGGTGCGTACAACTTGGCGACCCCGACGGGTGGTACCCTCGGGCGCGTTCAGAACAGCGGCTTGCCGGCATCCCCCATCCGGGTCGAGGCGCGTCTGCAGGGGACCGTCTTCATTGGCGCTTGGCATGAACTCGATTGGAACGAAACGCAGAGCGGCAGCAAGATCTGGGTTGGAACCTTTCGCACGCCGCTTGCCGCGACCATCTCGTCGCTCCAGAGCGTATGGTCCGATCGTCTTGCCCAGAGCGGTGTTCGCCTCTGGTACCTTGATCGGCGCGTCATGCTCCCGCGTGCCACATGGCCCCGTTTGGATGCGATCTTCCCTCGCATGGCCTACCTCGATGCGGGCAGCATGTACAACGCCTACACGCTCTCCGGCCTGCCATCCGGTTCGCTGGTGGGTGCCAATGTCCACTTCTCCCGCCTGGAAGAGGAAGGCGCAATCCTGCGCACCGTGAGTGGCCGCCCTTCCACGAACGTCCTCTCGATCTCGAATGGTGGCTTCAAGGATCAATCGACGGCGACGCTCGAAGGACATCGGGTGTGGATCAGCGACCATCCCGATCTTCTCGATCCGGAACTCGACCAGGGGCGCTGGACCTGGGATCCGGCAAACAACAACGTCCGTGTCGCCTACCACATGGATCCGGATCTGACGTCGCTCGTCCTCCAAATCTCATCGGTGGGGCCGGATCTCGCCGGGCGCGCCTACTGGACGTTCAGCAACATCACGTTCCTCGGTGTCGTGCCTGTCGACGACAGCAAGTCCGCGGGGATTCGCTACGAAGGCGTGACATTCCAGAACGTCGGCTTGAGCAATGGTCAGATTGAAAACGAAGCCTATTTGTCCGATCCGGTGGGATTGGTCCTGAATGGAAGCAGCAGCGCCGTAGATCGATGCGATTTCTCGATGTGCCCCAGCAACTGCATCGAGATCCATGGCGCGATGAGCAAGGTGACCAACAGCGTGTTCACCTATTCGCAGCTCAATGGCGGAGCCCACACCGGCACGATCCACGTGATGGGGCCAAGCGCCGAGGTGCGCAACAACCGCCTCGACGAATTGGGCGTCTCGGGCATCGTCCTCAATACCGATGCCAGCAATGCCCGCATCTCGCAGAATCTGATCGCCAACTGGGGGCGCATCTCCCATTCCCACGGTGGTGGAATCGTCGCGACCTTCAGGAGCACGGGCCCTGTCGAGATCGATTCGAACATGATCTTCAACCAGTCGGTTCTCGATGCGATCCGGAACGATCCGCTTCCGGGGGGCGCGATCAACCTCCTGTTCGGTCGGAACAAGGCCTTCGTCCACCACAACATCATCGATGGTGCGCAGGTCGGAATCCGTCTGGGCGGATACATGGGTTCCTCCGAAGACAACAGCCAAGAGAACACCATCGTCTCCAACGATGTCGGTGCGAACACCACTTACAGTTGGTTGCGGGTCCAGATGCAGGGATCGACCCCGTATTCGGGGACCAGCATCCTGAACAACATCTTCCGCACGACCAGTGGCTACAAAACGAGGGGCATGAGCCATTTCGCCGAGATCATCCCCGTGTCCGTCCTCGATCCCATCCCTGGGGGCGTGATTCACCACAACCTCGGTCCGGCCCAGGATCCGCTCTTCGTCGCGCCCACCTCTCCCGATTGGGATTTCCGGCTGACGGAAGGATCGCCCGCGATCGATGCTGGTGTCAGCTACAATCTCCCCGATCTGACGCCCCTGCCGTATGCGGGCACCGCGCCGGACGCCGGTGCCATCGAGTACGGTACGAACTGGTTCGCGGGCGTGAAGCTGCCACCGCCCTGCACATCCTGCGGGCCGAAGTCGACAACGCCCTTCAACATGGACGACACCGAACTCTGGACCATCCCTGCCGACGAAGAGGTGACCACGTCTTCGGACAAGACCGAAGGTGCCGCGAGCTTCTCCGTGACGGCGGCGGGCTACAAGCTCCTGGAGAGCGATCCAGTGACACAGGATGCGGTCGGAGGCACCGGCTTCATTTCCTTCGATTACAAGATCCCCTCGCTTCAGGCCAATCCCTGGTGGGTGGGTGCTGTCCAGTTCTACGTCGAGAGCCCTTCGCGCGGCCTTTGGAACCAGTGGATCGGACAGATCGAACTGACAGGCTTGACGAAGGACGAGTGGCATACCGGCCGTCTTGCCATTCCGGCGTTCGTCGCCCAGCAACTCGCCGATGCCGCCTACTCCGACTTGAAGGTGCGCGTCGCGGTCAATCTCAATCCGGGATCGGGAGCGTTGGGTCTCGACAACATCCGCTTCGAGAACTGATTCGGTTTTTCCGTTCGAGTTCGAAGCCCTCTCCGAGCGCATCCCGCTGGAGAGGGCTTTCTATTTGGCGGATCGCTCCCGAAAAGTTCTCCAAAGGGAAGACGGAAAGGCCCTTCAGAATCTTTCTTTCCATCCTTCCGGAGCGCCCTGAACGTGCGGGCATCCGGGTCACCACTCGGGAGGATTCATGACCGCCAAGACCCGCTTTGATCTCGTCCAGAAGGACATCCCCGAAGCTTGGTACAACATCGCCGCCGACTTTCCCGCGCCCATGGCGCCGCACCTGCATCCGGGGACCAACCAGCCCGCGAAGCCCGACGACATGTTGGCGATCTTTCCTCCCTCGATCGTCGAACAGGAATTCTCGACCGAACGCTGGATCGGGATGCCGGAAGAAGTGCGCGAGGTCCTGGCGCTGTGGCGGCCCACGCCTCTCATGCGCTCCGTCCGTCTCGAGCGCGCGCTCGACACCCCGGCGCACATCTACTACAAGTACGAGGGCGTGTCGCCCGCGGGATCGCACAAGCCGAACTCGGCCGTGCCGCAGGCCTGGTACAACCGCAAGGACGGCGTGAAGCGCCTGGCGACAGAAACCGGCGCCGGGCAGTGGGGCAGTTCGCTGGCCCTGGCCTGCAAGCTGTTCGGCCTGGAGTGCGTCGTGTACATGGTGGCTTCGTCCTACAAGCAGAAGCCCTACCGTCGCATGGCGATGGAGACCTGGGGTGCCACATGCCACTCCAGCCCCTCCAGCGAGACGGAGTTCGGGCGCCGTATCCGTTCGGAGGACCCCCATACGGTCGGATCGCTCGGTATCGCGATTTCGGAGGCGGTGGAGGACACCGTCACGCATCCCGGTACGAAGTACGCGTTGGGCAGCGTGCTGAACCACGTGTGCCTCCACCAGAGCGTGATCGGTCTGGAAGCGATCAAGCAGATGGAACTCGCGGACGAATATCCCGACGTCGTGATCGGCTGCGCGGGCGGCGGCTCCAACTTCGCCGGCATCGCCTTCCCCTTTGCGCGACAGAATCTGGTCGAAGGTCGCAGGACGCGCCTGCTGGCGGTCGAACCGATGAGCTGCCCGTCCCTCACCAAGGGCGAGTTCCGCTACGATTTCGGCGACACCGCCATGACCACGCCGTTGCTCAAGATGTACACGATGGGCAACGACTTCATGCCTCCCGCGTTGCATGCGGGTGGCCTGCGCTACCACGGCATGGCCCCGCTGGTGAGCCATCTCGTGAGTCTCGGAATGGTCGAATCGCGCGCCTACGAACAGCTCGAGGTCTTCAATGCCGCGACCCTGTTCGCCCGCACCGAAGGCATCATTCCCGCTCCCGAGTCGAGCCACGCCATCAAGGGCGCGATCGACGAGGCGCTGGAAGCCAAGAAGGAAGGCAAGAAGCGCGTGATCGTGTTCAACCTGAGCGGACACGGCCTGCTCGATCTCACGAGCTTCGAGGCCCACCGCAACGGCAGCCTGAACATGTGACGCCTTTCCCCCCGCCGGCAAGGTGGTGGGATGGATCGGACGAGCGCGGGCGAGGTCGTGGATGCGGCCTCGCTTTCTTCGTTCGTGGATGGGGGCGCCGGACGGGCTGTCGTGAACCGGGCCACGCCAAGGCGCCTCCCGGCCCTGCGGGCTTCCATCCCTGGCGCGTGCTTCGGGCAAGCTTTGCCGATCGGAGGCTCATCGAGGCTCGGCGTCCGGTTGGCCTGGATTCTGCAAAGGGAGGGTGTGCCTTCTTGCGAGGTGTCCACCTTATCCAGGATCTACGCCATGCCACACGCATCCCACGCCTGCTTCGCGACCCTCTGGAGCGATTTGCGCGCGGAGTGTCTCTCCCGGGCCAACAAATGCGTGTTGCGCGGTGAAGTGGCACCGGCTCTGGAGCTCATGGCGGCGGCCCAGAAGATTTGCCCTGACGAACGCGTTGGCACCATGATGATCCAGCTCGCCCGCGTTCGCTCGCCTCTGCCAGCCGATTCGCTGGAGCGTTTGCAGGAAGCGCGGCGGCTCGTGGTGGTCGGGGAAGCTGAAGCGGCCGAGGCGATCTACCAGGAGCTTTTGGAATTGCATCCTCGCATTCCAGTTCTATTGCGCGACTTGGTGGAGATTCGCTGCGAGATGGGGAATCTTGCCGGTGCGTTGGTCGCGGCGCTACGTCGGGTCGCCATCGAGCCCGACTCGATCGAGGCGCGCAACGTGGCTGCGGAGTTGCTGGAAGCGAGGGGGCAGGGGGAGAGGGCGAGGGAGATGCGGGGGATGCCCACCGAGGTTGGGAGAGATCTGTATTGATCATTCGGTCAGGGACTGGTCTACGATGCTTTGGAGCAGACCGCCTTCCGCCTGATGTGGCAGTGTGTACGTTTCAGCAGATTCGAAGTGAAAGAGAAATAGCCTCATGCGAATATCGAACCTCCCGTCGCCTACCCGAGACTGCCTGAGACGCTTCCGTGAAAGACTCGGTCGCTCGGTCCGCGATGCGGATCCGGAATGGATCAACGCATTGTCGGAGATCGATCCTCTCTGGGAGCCCTTTCGCCAACCTGTGGACTCGGATCTCGATCCGACGAGAATCGGAGTTGGAAGGGATGGGCAGCTTGTCAGCTGTGCCTGCAATCGCCAGATGCTGTACTCCGAAGATCTGGTGGAGCGTTTGCAGGAGATGGGATATGGCGCCATGGCCACCCATCGCAAGTACTGGGAGTTCGGATTCATCGCCCAGGCGCTCAAGGAACGTGGAATGCTGGTCGCCGGGAAGCGGGGTGTCGGATTCGCGGTGGGGCAGGAGCCTCTGCCGAGCTACTTCGGGTCGATGGGCTGCGAGATCCTCGCGACCGATCTCGAGCAGGAAAAGGCTTCCGAGAAGGGGTGGGTGGCAACCAACCAGCACGCCCAGTCGATCACCCAGTTGAACAGGCTCGGCCTCATGTCGGATGCCGATTTCCGTCAACGAGTGCGGTTCCGCAACGTCGACATGAACCACATTCCCGCGGACCTCGGGGTCTTCGATTTCATGTGGTCTTCATGCTCCTTCGAACATCTCGGCGGGATTCACCTGGGCAAGGAATTCATCTGGAACTCTTTTGACCATCTAGCGCCGGGCGGTGTCGCGGTCCACACGACAGAGTACAACCTCGACAGCGACTGGGTGACTGCCGGACTCGGTTGGAGCGTGCTCTTTCGTCGCGCGGATCTCGAGGAGATCGCAGAGGGTGTGCGCAGCAGGGGCGGCAGGATCCGCTTCGACTTTCGCCTCGGGGACACTCCAGACGACCTGCACGTCGACCTGCCTCCCTATCCGCAGAAGGTCCATCTGCGCCTCCAGTTGAGTGGGTACGCCAGCACGTCCTTCGGATTGATCATCGAGAAGAACTGATCTTCGAGCGCGTCTGGATTGGGATGTGGACGATTCCGCTCTTCGGGGCGGAAAAAAGATCCGTGTCCAAGGGGCGAAAATTTCCCCTTCGCGCAAAAAGTGCTCGAGGTCGGGTTTCCGTCTTGGCCTTTTGCAATGGTTGTTTCCGGTGGTTGACTTCGGGAGCGGGAAGCTCTATGATGGCGAAGTGGAGTTGGAACGAATTTCGCGCAACATGGAATTCCAATGAACAGTATTCCGAGCCATAGGTCGTCGGCGTGTCGCCATTCCCGTGCGTGCGTACGCATGGATCGCGCAACGGGATGGTCGTGTCCATGAGCGCGCGCGCACCCGTCGCTGGCGTCATCCTGGCTCGTTCGACTTCGGAGAGATTTCCGCGCAAGCACGGCGCGAGCCTGGGCGGTTCGACGCTTCTGGAGATCGTGGCGGCGCGTCTTGGCAAGGTGCGCGGAATTGATCTGCTGGTCGCCGCGATTCCGGAAGGCGAGGCGCACGCCTCTCTGGAAGACGGATTCCGTCGACTAGGGATCCCGGTCTGGAAGGGGGGCGAGGAGGATGTCGCCGCCCGTTTCTCGGGAGCCGCCAAGGCTTTCGGTGCCACCTGGGCTCTGCGGATCAACGGCGACTGCCCATTCCAGCATCCGCCTCTCCTCGAAGATGGAATCCTCGTCGCGAGGAATCGGGACGTGGACTTCGTCACCAACATCCCTGGAAGGACCTGGCCCTATGGCATCTCGCTGGAGCTGGTCCGAGTCGAAGCGTACGAACGCTTCCGAGGGAGTTTCGACCAGCCGGCGCACAGGGAGCATGTCACCGCGTGGCTCTACGAGAATCCGCAGGAGGTCCGCACCGCGGTCCTGGCTTCGGACATCGATCCGGCGTTGAGGTCGTCTCGTCTCGTCGTGGACACGCCGGCCGATCTCGAACGACTCGAAGTCTCGCTTCGGGGGTGGGATCCCCGAGTGGTCGACGCCCTCGAAGCGGCGAGATTTGTCCACGGCACACCGTCCGAGCATGGAGATAAGCGATGCTGAACCTCTTCGTCATCCGCCCCAAGGGCTACAACATCGGCAACAAGGCGATCTTCCAGGGAATGCTTCCCTTCATCCGCGAGGCCGTCGGCGAGGATGTCAATCTGATCAGCCTACCGGCCACGTCCAAGTACGAGAGCGACAAGCGAGCAGGACTCACTGCCAAGACGATTTTCGAGATCAACCAGTTCGGCCATGGGGTCCTGATCGGCGGAGGGAACCTCTTCGAGAACGGCGAACTCGATCTGGATCTCAACGCTCTCGATGCGTTGCTGCCTCCCCTGGGCATCTTCTCGGTCTCGCGAGGGCGCATCTACAATCGACGCAGGGAGCTGATGACGCGCACGGACTCCATTCCCGACGGCAAGTTGCTTCCCCTGCTACGAAAGGCCAGCGTCGTGGGGGCGCGGGACGCTGTGACGCACGAGTATTTCGAGTCCATCGGATTCGACAGGTCCCGCACGATCGCCTGCCCGACCATCACGCTCGGTGGGCACATGGCGACGCTGCCCCCGTCCGCTTACCACGTCCACGACGCCGTGCTGGTGTCGGTGCGCAATCCTGCGCTCATGTCGATCCCCCTTCCGATCCAGGCGCGCGTCTACAACGATATCCAGGGCATCATCGCCTTCCTTCGGGACCAGGGACATCGCGACGTGCGCATACTGGCCCACGACCATCGCGACATTCCCTTCGCCGCTTCCTTTCCGGGTGTCGACTACGTCTACACGTCCAGTGTGGACGAATACCTCTCCATCCTGAAGGAGGTGCGGCTGAACATCAGCTATCGTCTCCATTCCGTGATTCCCTGCGTGTCGGCGGGTATCCCCGTGATCCCCATCAGCTACGACCAGCGCTCGCTCAGCCTGCTTTCGACACTCGGATTGGGCGACTGGGACATCAATCTCGTGGAGACGGACGATCTCCTTGCAGACGTGCGCGACCGGTACGCCAGGCTCGCCTCGTTCTCGGACGTGCGCGAAGGCGTGATGTCCCTGTGGGATGGCTTCAGGAACGCGATGAAGAGTTCGTTCGAGGAATTCGGTGCGGCCGTGCGGGCCTACAGGGAGAGCGCGGAATGAATCCCATCCATATCATCGCGGAGGCGGGCAACAACCACAACGGTGATCCGGAGCTCGCGCTGAGACTCGTCGACGTCGCGGCCGACGCGGGTGCGGATTCCGTCAAGTTCCAGATCATCAACACCGATGCGCTTTATCTGCCGGGTGACTATCCATACGGGCACTATGACATCGCGAAGGTTCTCGAAAGGCGCCGCAGCGAGGAGCTGGACAGGGCCGCCTACGAAGGGATCGCTATGCGGGCGCGGGAACGGGGCATCGGCTTCTCCTCGTCGGTGTTCGATCCGGAGGGACTTGCGCTTCTGACAGGGTTTCGTCCTCCGTATGTGAAGATCGCCTCCTGCGACCTCAACAACATCCGCTTCCTCCGCAAGGTAGCCGCGGCCGGGGTGAGGATCGTGCTCTCCACGGGAATGTCCGATCTCTCCGATGTGGACAAGGCCGTGGAGGTCCTGAGGCGCGAGGGAGTCGACGATCTTGTGATCCTCCACTGCGTGTCCGTGTATCCCGCCCCTCTTGGTCTGACCAATCTTCGCATGATCGGGCTCATCAAGGAGCGGTATGGGACGGAGGTCGGATTCTCCGACCACACGGAAGGGGCAGAAGCTGCGTGCATGGCGATGGCGCTCGGCGCGACGTGGTTCGAGAAGCACTTCACGAACGACAGGTCCCAGGAGGGATTCGACCACGCGCACGCGGCAGATCCCGCCGAGTTCAAGCGCTACGTGTCAGTCCTGAGGGACGCGTGGAATGCCCTGCATGCCGATGGTCCGAAGATATCAGAGGCGGAACGCTACACTCGGCGGCGCGCGCGACGCGGAATCTACGCTTCCTGCGACCTCGACGCTGGACATGTCCTGACGGAATCCGATATCCTCGTCGTGCGCCCGGAAGGTCCCATGGACGCCGATCTGGCCGAATCCCTCGAGGGCAAGGTCCTGAAGTCTCCACTCAAAGCGTACGAACCCTTTGTTCCCTCCGCGATCGAGGACGCTCCATGAAGCTCCGAATCATCTCGAAAGGGTCCGTCACCGACGGGCTGGGGCACGTCTTCCGCAGCCAGTCGTTCATGCGCCGAGCGGCGCGGGAGCACGAAGTCGAGGTCTGTACGGTGATCGACCAAGGGCTCGCGCACATCCTGCGCGACTGCGAGTGTTCCAACTTGGTGTTCCCGGACATGCACGGACTGGAACGGCATCTCGAGAAGAGCGTGGACGTCGACGCGACGGTATTCGACATGATGACCATCTCGAAGCGCGCGCTTGAGTTCTCGCGTGGCCGCAGCTCGATCCTCGCCTCGATCTCCCCCGTGTTCGACAAGATGGCGGACATGGACATGTTCTTCACCCGGTTTCCCGGAGATTCCGTCCAAGGGAAGACCAGGGTGTTTTCTGGGCCCGAGTACACGATATACGGTTTCAATTGCATGCCCATCCGCGACGACGTCTACGACCGCACTCTAGCACAGGGAGTGCCATCGGTTGCATTGTCTCTCGGTGGGGCGGATGCCCTCAACAAGACCGCCCAGATCCTGAGTGAGATGATCCGCTATCCCGATCCTCTCCTGATCTGGGTGCTCCTGGGCGAAGGCTACAGCCATTCACACGACCGACTCGTGGAGATGGTGAAGTCGCAGCATCGGCACGAGATCGTGCTGGCCAGGACCGGGAACTCGATGTGGCGGATCCTGGGCAACTGCGGGTTCGCGGTCCTCGCTGGCGGCGTCACGACGATGGAGGCGATGTACGCAGGCCTTCCCACCATCAACGTCTTCGATGACGGATCCAAGGCGAAGTCCATGGATCACTACTTCCGTAGCGGCGCGACGCTCGACGGCGGGACGTACGCGACGCTGGAGGAGATCTTCGCGCCACGGTTCGCTGCGCTCTGCCGCGACACGAGATGGCTCCTGGAGATCCGCAGGAACTGCGCAGGGCTCGGCTTGGACGATCTCGGCGCGAGGAGGATCCTTCTGCACATCGAGGATGCGCTCGGAGAGCCCACGCCTGCTCGAACGGAATCCCATGAGGTGGCAGCATGAGCGTCGTGAAGCTCTCCCGCCCGGTCCCGCTCAGGAACCGGAAGGAGGTTGTCAAGAATCTTTACTGGATCGATTCCCGAATTGGGGAGATCCGCTTCATCGGGGATGAAGGAACGGATCTGTCCGTCGAAGCCGTCGCCGGACAGGAAATTCCGGACGCGATCCTCAAGAAGGTCAAGGTCCATGCGGAGTCCCTTGCGCGTTCCCTCGACATGCTGGTCGAGAAGGAAATATTCCACAACGACGGCCCGCGCGGACATTGGATGGCGGAGGATCCCAGCGAACGGATGGAGGCGCTTGGATGGCTCCAACGTGCCGGTGAGGGCGTGTACAGGAGGTTCGGACCTCTTCTCAAGCTCCATCGCTCGCTCGATGCGCTGTTCCGCGATATGTCTCTCGGCTTGGTCTCGGAAGAACGGGATTTTCCGGTTCTGATCGAAACGGAGACGGTGAAGAAGGCCGGATATCTGCACAGCTTTCCCCACAACGCGAACTTCGTGACGCATCTGTGTCCCGACGAGGATCGCGTGGCCGAATTCAAGGAATCACTGCATGCGGACGGTCCGACGCGGACAGGCGACTGCTGCGCGCCGACATCCACCCACATGCTGTCCCCCACGGTCTGCTACCACTTCTACGACCTGCATCGCGGACGCAGGATCGGGCCTGGAGAGGTGCTCGGCACCACTGTGGTGTCGAAATGTTTCCGCTACGAAGGAAAAGCGATGAGAGGGCTCGAACGTCTTCGCGAGTTTTCGATGCGCGAGATCATCTTCGTGGGAGAGCCGGAGGCGATCCTGCGCCGCCGGGAATCCCTCCAGGAGCTGTTCCGAAATCTGTCCGTCCGTCTCGGACTGACCGCCGTCCTCAAGACGGCATCGGATCCGTTCTTCATCGATACTCTCTCGGCGAAGCGTCTCTATCAGGTCGGATTCGACCTCAAGCAGGAACTGAAGGCGTTTCTTCCGTATTCCGGCGACGATCTCGCTGTGGGGTCCGTCAACTACCATCAAGACCACTTCGGGAAGGATTTCGGAATGACTCTGGCGGACGGATCGCCCGCACACAGTTGCTGCCTCGGCTTCGGGATCGATCGCTGGTGCCTCGCCGTGGTCGCCCAGTTCGGCCTCGATCCCGTGAACTGGCCGCTACCCCTGGCTGCCGAAGGCGGATCGCCGTGACGTCGCGCTCAGTCACTCCGGAATCGTTGCGCGAGGCGATCTTCGACGCAGGCGTGCGCAAAGGGGACGTTCTGTATGTCGCGTCGTCCATGCTTGCTCTGGGTCGGATGGAGAATGCGCTGGAGGAGACGCTTTCGGCGTTGACGGATGCCGTCGGGCCCGAAGGAACCCTGGTGATGCCCGCGTTCAACTTTGCCTACGGAAAAGGGGTCCCTTTCGATCCCGCGAATGATCCCGCGGAGACCGGCGCCTTGTCCGAGGCCTTTCGCGTCGCTGCTGGCGTGCGGCGTACGGCGACCCCGTTCCATTCGGTGTCGGTCAGAGGAGCGATGGCTGATGATTTCCTCGCTCTCCGTCCTGTCAGCTCCTTCGGGCCTGGTTCCGTCTTCCAGCGGCTTGTCGACCTGGATGCGCGCTACCTGCTGCTCGGATGCGGATACCACGAGGGGACGATCCATTTCCACTGGCTGGAGGAGCGGCTGGAGGTTCCATACAGATACTGGAAGATGTTCGACGGACAGATCATTTCTGATGGCGCGGCACGGCACGTCCATTTCATGTGCGTCCGCAGGGACGGTGTCAGGAACGACTCCGAAGCGGCGGGTCAAGCATTCGAGAGGACTGGCTTGGTGTCGATCGGCGAGGCGGGGCTCTGTCGTGCGCGCGGTTTCCGTCTCTCCGACTTCGTCGCCCACTTCGAGCCGCTGATGAGGGCCGATCCCTGGTTGATCGCGCGTCCGAATGGCGATCCCGTCCGGAAGCCGGATGGCATGCCCCTGCTGAAGCTTGATCACATCGGAGTCGTATCGCGCCATTCGGGTCGGATCCGGAAGTTCCTGGAAGGGCTTTCCGCTGGAATCGGCGCCGAGGGTGTCGTGCCTGAGATCGGCGTGTCCTGTCAGTTCCTGGATGCGTCGTTCCTCAACGTTCCCATCGAGATTGTCGAGCCCGTTCGCGACGACAGCCGTGTCATGAACCACTGGAAGCAGATGCCACAGGCGCCGCTCCATCACCTCGCATTCGAGGTGGCCGATCTCGACTCCTCGGTCGCCTGGTTCATGTCTCGAGGCTACGCTGTGACCGATCGGGTACCTTGGTTCTCGCCACGCCCTGGACAGCGGGTCTCGTTCCTCTCGCCGCTCCAGACCGGAGGATTGCTCGTCGAGCTTGTCGCGTACGACGCGTGGGCTCGCTATCCAGGAGGTTCAAATGGATGAGATCGCTGTTCGCGCCCGCGCCAAGGAGATCATGGGGAGGGAGTGGAGGATCGGGGCGGAATCCATTCCGGATGACGCGCGGTTGAACATCTTCCCTGCTTGGGATTCCCTCGGGCATATCGGAATGATCCTCGCGCTCGCGGACGAATTCGATCTCCAACTCGACGCGGAATCTGTCCAAACGTTGGTGGATCTCGATTCCATCGTGGCCCACGTGCGCGTCGCGAAGGGACTCTGAGGACGGCATGGTCGATCAGGCCATCCAGCGTATTCGGGCGTTGCAGCCGCTCCGCAGGGACATCGTGTCGAAAGGGTTCGACGATGCGCTCGATGTCCTGTCCGGCTGGATCCCCGATCTGCGAATCCACGAATGGAGGACAGGAGAAACCTGCTGGACCTGGAAGATCCCGCCCTCCTGGCATTGCGACGAGGCATGGGTGGAGGCTCCCGACGGCACGCGTGTCCTGGATCTCTCCTTCCATCCGATGCAAGTCGCCTCGTACTCCGAGCCGATCGACAGGGTCGTGGAACGCGAGGAGCTGCTACGGCACGTCCATGTCCACCCGCACGTTGCCGAGGCGCATCCGTTTATCTTCCACTACTACGATCCCGATTGGAGCTTCTGCTGTACGGCCGAGCAGAAGACGAGCCTGCGCGAAGATCGCTACAGGGTCGTGATCCGGAGCCGTCTGGAGCCTGGAGCGATGAAGGTCGCCGAATGGTTCCTGCCGGGGCGCACGGACCGGTGCTTCGTCTTGTCCACCCATCTCTGCCATCCAACCCAGGTGAACGACGGGCTCGTCGGCGTGGTCGCCGCGCTGGAGATCATGCAACGCCTGTCCGATCGGGACAACAGGTTGGGGTACAGGCTCCTGATCGGTCCGGAGACCATCGGGAGCGTCGCATGGCTCTCCCGCTTTGAAGACCAGATTCCGTCCATGGTGGGAGGTTTGTTCGTCGAGATGCTCGCCTTGGACCAGCCTCCCGTTCTGCAACGTTCCTACTTCGGGAATACGCGGATGGACCGCTGCCTCGAGGCGGTCCACAAGGGGAGAGAGCGGGGAGCGTGGACGGCTCCCTGGCGCGGAGCGGTCGGGAACGACGAACGTCAGTTCAACGCGCCGGGCGTACGCGTGCCGATGCTGTCCTACACTCGGGCGCATCCATGGGGGCATCCGGAGAGGCCGTACCGCGTGTATCATTCCTCGCACGACGACATGCGATCCGTCGACGAAGCCGCCCTGGAGCGGTCGATCGGGACGATGTGGTCCATGGTCGATGCGGTGGAAAGGGATCGCTATCCCTCGAATCTCTTCAAGGGCGAGGTGTTCCTGTCCGGCCTGGGCATCGCTGTCGACCGCAACCGCGAACTGATGCTTCATCGGTCCATGCTGAAGATCATGGATCGCATCGACGGAACGAACACCATCTCCGACATCGCCCTGGATCTGGATCTCGATTTCGATGTCGTGGATCATTTCGTGGCGCGACTCGAAGCCGCGGGGCTCGTCAGGAGCGAGGCGGTCTTTTGAGCTTCCACATCAACGCGTCCCGGACCATTTCCGTGCTATTCCCTATACAGGTAGAGCGTGTGTTCGTACAGGTACGAGTGGTCGATCTTGAACAGGCGCGTGAGGCGCAGCGCCTGCGCGGCGATCTCGACAGGGCTCTTGTAGAAGAGTTCCGGGTGGGTGAAGTTGACCTGGTTGGAAAGGAAGTTCACCGCGACCCCGATCCTGCATCGTTCGAAGAGGCGAGCGACCATCCCTTCCTGGAAACGGTTCATCTCCAGAAGCGAGTGCGTTCCCTTGTAAGTCATCACTCCGCAACAGATGATGTAGTCGTGGGTCTCCTCGAATTTCGGGGAAAGGAAATCCGTCTGGAGGAACCTGCCTCCGGGGAGGTTCCGCTGTGCCCATGCGATCGATTCGCCCACGGTGTCGATACCGGTGTAGCGGAGGTCCATGCCGCGGTCGACGCAGTGAGCCAGGAATGCACCGTATCCGCATCCCACGTCCAGGACTTCGATCGGTCCGTCTCCGGTGTGTCCAGCCCAGAGTGCTGCCATCTTGTCGTAGCGGAGCTTCGCTTTCTCCTCGCTCTTCATCGCGACGCCTTCGGGCGACGCGCCGAACTTGATGAACTTGTCGCGGAGGTGCTCCCTCTGGGTGTCGACGATCGGGTCCATGCTGGTGCTCCTGGGGTTCAGTCGCTCGCGACGCGGAAGCCGTTCGGGAGGATTCTGCGTCGAGTGCCGTGTCGAGTGAATGTACAACACCTTGGTTTTCGCCGGACGTTCCGTTCGCGGCGGGAACCGACATCGCAGAATCATGTGTGCTCGCCCACTTCGATCTTCATGCTGGAGAGTGAATCATGAGCAATCGCCTCGTCGTCGCGCAAGGACCGCTTCAGCTCCTCCAGGCGATCGCCGTCTTGGAAGAATTGTCAGAAAAGGATCCATCGGAAGGAAATGACGTACTCCTCCTTGGAGGCATGGGGGTCGATGGCGCGGAAAAGGACGCGCTCCACGATGTGTGCCGCCGGATCGCCGCGCTCTGGCCGTTCGGAAGGATCGAGGAAACTCCTCCTGACAGGATGGGATGCGCTCCGGATGAATGGGCGAGCGAAACATCCCAGCTTGCGGACAGATTCCGTTCCTGTCTTCCCAGCCAGGTCCTCGTGTGCCGCAACTACCAGTTCGTGAACGAGATCGCTCTGGGGGCGTTTCCAGATGCGGAGCGGTTGGCCTACGGGGATTCCCTCGGAGTCGCCGACGTGCGTCCGGAGGGATCCGCCAGCCAGAATCGTCCCGAAGGTGCGTTTCGGATGCACGGTACGTTCGCTGTCTTTCCGAGCTTATGGGAGCCGGAAGCGTGGAGCCACGAGCTTCCCAGAATGGTTGACTTGCACAGAGTCGCTGGAATATTCCGCCGTGCGGCCGCATTGTTTCCGGAATTGGACGCCGTCGTCTCCCGCCTCGAAGCCATCGGCGCGTCGACCCTGGTCCTGACGGGGTACCTGACCGAGGCGCATGGACTCGCGGACCCGGAGGCGGAGATCCGAGCTCTCGAGGACATACTCGTACCCCATACCCGGCATGGTGAATTCGTCGTCGTGAAAGGCCATCCCCGCGAGCGGCACGGGCAATCCTTCCGTCTCGCGGCGATTCTTCGCGCAGCTGGGCGGGAGGTGTTCACGCTCGATTCCGTCAGACACATTCCGGTCGAATTGCTTGCGCTGTTGTGGAAGCCTTCCCGTGCTTTCACGTTCACCTCCTCGTCGGCGATTCCTCTGGCCTGGCTTACGGGTTGCGACGTGCATGTCGGCTACGGACGGAAGGCGTTGTCCTTCATGTACCAGGGGACTCGCCTGGCGGAATTGCTCGTCACGGAGGAGATCTTGGCCCTGCAGGCGCGCGAAGCTCAACTGGGGAAGCCTGTCCCGGTGGTTCGCCACGACAATGGAGAGCAGGGGCAGTTCCATCATCGCCCCATCCGCGTTACCAGGTGCCAGGCGGAGTCGGCGGAAGGGACCGGATTTCCGCAGCGAGGACTGCTGGTGCCCGTGGCTCCCTCCACGGCCTCCCGCATTCGCCGTCTCCATCTCGGCTCCGGACACAAGCGCATGTTCGGGTACCTGGATGTCGACGCGTACGTCCATGCGCAGGGCATTCTGCCCGTGAGCCACGTGGAGCTCCCGCACCAGACCTCATCCGTGGACGAAATCCTGTCGGAACACTCCCTCGAGCACATCGGCAAGTACGAGGTTCCTCTTGCCCTTGCGGAATGGGCACGTGTCCTGCGCCCCGGTGGACGCCTGTTCATGAATCTGCCGAACCTGGAATGGTGCATGAAGGCATGGCTTTCCACGCCGGAGGAGCATCGGTGGGGGTGGCAACTCGACACGATCTTCGGCTTGCAGGATCACCCTGGGGAATACCACAAGACCGGCTTCACCGCACCTCGCCTGCGTCAGTTGCTCGCCGACGCAGGTTTCACCCAGGTGCGCATCGACGACTACTGGTCGCATGGCCAGGGATGCTTCTGGGTCGAGGCCGTGCGCGACGATGCATTGCGCGATCCGGTCGAGGGGAGAGCGCGCCAATGGCTGGGGCTGGGAGATCTCGATCGATCCGGATTCGGGCCCGTCGATCCCGCGACCGGGGCCGCGATGTTCGGAATGGAGGCGTCCTTCGTCGTTCCTGCGGGCCGGGGAACTGATCAGCTCCGTCTACGCTTCGATCTGGAGCTCCCCTCCGAAGGTCTGGAAGTCGGTCAGGTCTTCGAGATGGATCTGCATGGAGAGCGAAAGACGATGCGACTGGACTCGTCGACCCCAAGGGGCGTGGTGAGCCTGGATGTCGCCGCTCCGAGAGGAGACGTCCGGATCTCCATCCGGTGCGCGCGTCCGAATTCGCGTGTCGGCGAACTGGAGATCGGCGGCATCCTGGGGCGGTTGCGGATCCTGGCATCCAGCGCGGCGGATCGTCAGCCGGTCGTGATCGATCCCGGACTCGAGGACATCCTTCTCAAGTCACTGCTCCTCCATCTGGGGGGCGATGCTTCCGCGGCGAGGCGCAGATTCGCTCCTGGAGTCGATCTTCCTGGTGGGCTCCGCCTGGAAAAGGCGCTCCTTCTTCTTCAGGCGGCGTCGCCCGAGGCCGCGTTGTGGGAACTGGATGGTCTCGGCTCCTCTCTCGCGATCGATCTTCTTCGCGGGCTTGCGCTGGGTGCTTCGGGCGAGGTGGCGCGGGCCGAATTGCTTCTTGGAACGCTCGACGTGTCGTCGGGGCTGGCCGCGCGAGTGGCCGCGCGAGTGCGGGTGCGGCTCGCTGCATGGTCCGGAGACTGGAGCGGAGTCTCCTCGCTGCTGGAAAGTTTCGGAGGGGAATGGACTACGCAGGACCAGATCCTCTTCGCGCTCGTCCATCTGGTCGCAGGCGATGTGGTCGGCGCGACGGAAATTGTCGGCACGATGGACCCGGCCACGTTCGGCACCGACGCCGCCAGGAAGTGGTTCGATGCGCTTCTGTCGACGGGGCGCGTCCTGGAGGCGAGAGCGTGGCTGGAATCCCTGATGCGGAGCGCGTCGGAGAACCGCTTCGAATGGCGCATCCGCGCACTCGCCATGGATGCGGCCGAAACGGGTGGTTTGCAAGTGGAGCCCTTCGCGGAGCTGGACGAAGTCTCCGCCTTGCTCGAGAACGCCATCGAAGCGCGCAGACACGGCGATCCCGCTGAGGAGCGACGGATTCTCCTGGAAGTGAAGGAGAAGCAGAGTACGGGAAGTCTTCTCTCTCGTGTCGTCGAGGCGCGATTCGCCACGGACGCGATCCGCACCGCGGCGAGGGAACCGCTCCCGGCGGAGCCGAAGGTCTCGATCGTGATCCCTGCCTACGATGGCGTGCAGCTCACGCGGGAATGCGTCCAGTCGATTCGCGCCGTCGGCGCTCGGACGTCCTTCGAGATCGTCGTGGTGGACGACGCGTCCACGGACGACACCCTGCCCATGCTCAGGGCCCTGCGGGACGAAGGAAAGATCGTGCTGGTGGAGCACGAGAAGAACGCGGGCTTCGCCGCTTCTTGCAACGACGGAGCGAAGGCCGCCACCGGCGACATCCTGGTGTTCCTCAACAACGACACGCTCGCCCGGCGCGGATGGCTCGACGCTCTGGTCGATGAACTGCTCCGAGACGATTCCGTGGGCGTCGTCGGCAGTCAACTCCTGTTCGCCGACGGGCGCATCCAGCACGCTGGCGTGGCCTGGAAGTGGTCGGAGAGTCATCCCTATCCCGAACACATCTTCCGTTTCGAGCGGGGGGATCTGCCGGAGGCGCGTGTCGTCCTCGACTACCCCTGCGTGACGGGGGCATGCCTGGCCGTGCCGTCGCGACTGTTCGCGGAGCTGGAAGGTTTTTCCGAGCGGTTCGGGATGTACTGCGAGGATGCCGATTTCTGTCTACGCGTCTGGGAACGGGGGCTGCGGGTTCGCTACGCACCCACCAGTCGTCTCGTGCACCTGGAGTCCGCGACTCCGATCGACATGGAACGCCGCCTGGAGAAGAGCCGCAAGGCGTCCGCGATCCTCTACGCGGACTGGGATGGACGCTGGCCATCGTCGTTCGCGGCGATGCCCGCGTGGATGTGGCCGCGTCAGGCGAGGATACGCGCGACCTTGGAGGAGGCTCCGCGCGGCTCCGACGTTCCCGCGGCCCCTTCCCTCTTCGTCGAACGCCTCGCACCGCTGGCGTCGCCTGCGATCCTGGATGTTTCATCGGCCATCAAGGGACGCATCCCCATCGCGATGCCCGCCTACAACCGCGACAAGTACTTGAAGCCCGTGCTCGATGCGCTGCGGAATTGTCGTGACTTGGATCGTTTCTTCATCGTGACAGGGGAGGAGCCAGGCTGTCCAGCGACTGCGGCGCTCTTCGATGCGGTGGATTGGGTGCCGGTCATCCGCGGCAGGAACATGGAACGCCTGGGATGCAACGCGAACGTCCTAGGGACTCTCGATCGGGCTTTCGAACTCGCCGATCGCGCCGTTTCGCTCGAGGACGACATCGTTCCCGCGCCGGACTTCCTCTCCTTCATTCGATGGGGTCTGGATCGTTTCAAGGACGAGCCGGCATTCTTCGATGTGTGCGGATACCAGCGCATCCTGCAAGCGCCTTCTCGCGACATGGCAGGACTTGTCCAGCAGTTCGACTGGTTCGCCCCTTGGGGGTGGGCCACGTGGAGGGATCGCTGGACGAACTTCCGACGCGAAGTCCATGTGCCGGCTTCCAGCAAGGAGTCGTGGGATTGCTTCGTTTGCAAATGGGTGGTCGATGTGCGCCATTTGAAGGAACTGCGTCCTGCGGTCGGGCGAGTCCAGAACATCGGCGAAGAAGGTACCTGGGTGCCTTCGGCCGAATGGCAGCGGGAGAATCAGCAGACTCCGCATTGGACCGGCAATCTCGGATGGGATCCGGTGCCGCGCGAAGGATTCCATCTGGAAGGCGAAAAGTCCGAGATGGGGATTCCGCACGAGGTCGTGAAGAATGTCGGCGGACATAATCTGTCTGGAGTCTTGGCCGCAGTCGCTTCGGGATTGCGCATGCGGGATCGAAGTCGGGGGCCGAAGACCTCCGCGATCCTGGCGGGTTCGACCGCCATCGCGCCGAGTTCTTCGGCGCGCATCCTCCTCGATCTTCGCACACTCGCAGATCCCAATTCCGTATCGCGTGGCATTGGACACTACTCGCTGCATCTGGTGCGCGCGTTGCTGGCCAAGGGGGGGTGCCACTACGGTGTCCTGTGGGATGATCGCCCTGGGAGCGAAAGACGTCCCGATCTGGGCGCTGCTGACATCGAATGGGTCGCCTACTCGACGTTCGAGCCTGGGGCATGGGACCTCGTGCATGTCTTCGATCCGATGGGAAACCACCCGAACTACGAGGACCCGTTCACGTTGTTCGGGAGGGAACAGCGACTTACGACCACCTTCTACGACCTGATTCCCTGGCACTTCTACCGTGAGAGCATGGGGTGCAACTGGGAGGTCTACCTGGCTCGGCTGGAACGACTGAAGGCGTCGGATGCCACCCACCTGTGCATCAGCCGCTTCACGGCGGAGGATCTCATGCGGGAACAGGGGATCGATCCGGGCCGGACCGCCGTGGTGATGGCGGGGTTGAATGCGAATCACGAGCAGGGTGAAGGTGAGAAGCACGATCGTTTCCTGATCGCTGCGATGGGCGTGGATGGTCCATTCTGCATGTATGTGGGAGCGTTGGATCCGCACAAGAACTTCGAAGGCGCTCTGAATGCCTGGCGTCGCGCCAGGATGGAAATCCCTTCATTGAAACTCGTGGTCGTGGGTCGACGGAATCTGTTGCTGGATGAGGTCGAGAAGCAGGTGAAGGAGCATGGTCTGTCCGACGGAGTCGTCTTCACGGGTTTCATCGGACGCGACCAACTGGAGGCGCTGTATCGCAGGGCCGTCGCCACGTTGTTCCTGAGCAGATTCGAGGGCTTCGGATTTCCGGTTCTGGAGGCGATGGCGGCGAGCTGTCCCGTGATCTGCTCCAACGCGACGTCCATCCCCGAGGTCGCTGGAAATGCCGCCGTGGTCTGCGGACCCGACGACCATGAAGGGGCGGGTCAGGCGCTGGTGCGGCTCCACTCCGATCCTGTTTTTCGGGAGACGTTGATCGAACGTGGATTGCGACAGTCCGACTCCTTCACCTGGGACAAGGTCGCTGCCGCCGTGTTGGCATGTTGGGAAAAGGAGCTCGCGCGGCCGCGAAGGACGATCCAAGTCGAGCGGCAGCGACGGGCGTTCGTCGAGTTCTTCGCCCCGATCTACGACCCTTCGGGATACGCTGCGGAAGCGCGCCCGGTGATCCAGGAACTCGTTGCGTCGAAGATCCCGGTCAGGACGAATCCCATCGGGAGAACTTCGTGGACGTTCCGCCAAGGGTGCCCGGAGCCGATCAGGAATGCGATTTCGGAATCATTGGATCTCCGTTCAGCGAACGGATCCTCAGTGCAGGTGGTCTGGTTCCCAGGGTACGCGTTCAGACGGAATCCGTCTGCCGCCTGGAATGTGGGACGGACCATGTTCGAGACGGATTCGCTCCCGGAGAACTGGATCGTTCCGTGCAACAGCATGGACGAGATATGGGTTCCTACCGATTTCAACCTCGAGACCTTCCGGAAGGCGGGGGTCACCGTTCCCCTCTTGAAGATCCCCGGTGGAGTCGATACGGCGATCTACCGTCCGGGGCTGGAACCTCTTCCTCTCCCGGGGCGTCCTGCAGGGACTACCTACCTGTCGGTGTTCGAATGGACGGCGAGAAAGGGATTCGACGTCCTGCTCAAGGGATGGGCGCGCACCTTCAAACCCTCCGACGATGTCCGGTTGGTTCTGCGCGCCTATCCGCCCAACGCCATCGAGGGCGATCCCACCGCATGGGTCGATGAACAGATCGACCGATTCCTCGCGTCCATCGGAACATCGAGGAGCGCCTGCGCGCAGATCGTCGTGATCGCCTCGCAGGTGGCGGAATCCGACATGCCGCGCCTGTATGCCGCGGCCGACGTCTACCTCGCGCCGTCCAGAGGCGAAGGGTGGGGGCGACCGCACATGGAGGCCATGAGCTGTGGCGTTCCCGTCGTGGCGACCCGCTGGAGCGGGAATCTCGAATTCCAAGACGATGACAATTCCTGGCTGATCGACGTCGAGAAGCTCGTTCCAGTCGGCAAGGAGATGGTCTTCGACTTCTACCATGGGCAGAAATGGGCGGAACCGTCCCTCGATTCGTTCGTCGAACTGCTCGAACGTTCGTGGACGAATTCCGAGGAGCGGCGTGCGAAGGGGCTGAAAGCGCGTGGCGACATGGTCAAACGCTGGGATTGGTCGCTGTCGGCGAGGTTCGTGTCGGAGCGACTCGCGGAGATCCTCCAAGGTGTTCCGCCGAAGGAGTCCCATCTCCAGGATCCGGCGTGGAGAGACGATCTGCGTGCCAGGATGCTGTCCGGCGCATGTGGAACAGCGCCTGCCGTTTTCGCCCAGACGGATTCGATTCCGCCAGATCACGACGGCGCGTCATCCCTCTCCATCCGCTGGGAAGGTTCGCAGTTCGTCCACCACTCGCTTGCGCTCGTGAATCGCGAACTCTGCGCCGGTCTCGCCAAGCGAGGACACGATTTGTCGATCATTCCGTTCGAGCCGGACCAGTTCGGTCCAGGGACGGATTCCGATCTGCGGATCATCCAGCAGCTCACGAACGCGCCGCTGGAAGGCGCATGCCAGATCCATGTGCGGCACCAGTGGCCGCCCAACCTCACGCCTCCGAAGGAGGGGCGTTGGATCGTGGCGCAGCCGTGGGAGTTCGGCTCGCCCCCCAAGGAGTGGATGCCCGCGTTCCGCGACCAGGTCGACGAGCTGTGGGCGTATACGAAATACGTGCGCGACATGTACGTGCGCGCCGGCGTTCCGGAGGATCGCGTCCACGTGGTGCCGCTCGGCGTCGATTGTGACAAGTTCCGTCCAGGGCTCGCCTCTCTTCCGTCGCTTCCGGAAAAGCGTGGCGTCCGTTTCCTCTACGTGGGAGGGAGCATCGCCCGCAAGGGGTTCGACGTGCTTCTCGACGCTTGGCAGAAGGCCTTCGGGCCGGACGACCCCGTGGAACTCCTGATCAAGGACATGGGAGGCAAGACCAGCTACAAGGGGCAGACGGGCGAACGTTTCGTGCGCCAAATCCAGGAATCGGGACGCTTCGCGCTCATCCATTACGTGAACGACGATCTCGCGCCTTCCGATCTTCCCGCGCTCTACGCGTCCGGCGACGTGCTGGTGCATCCGTACCGCGGCGAGGGGTTCGGCCTCCCGATCGCGGAAGCGATGGCTTGCGGTCTACCGGTCATCGTCACGGCGGGTGGTGCGGCCGACGATTTCTGTGGTGCTGCCGAGGCGTGGAAGATTCCGGCGGAACGCGTCGTCCTTCCGGGTGGCAAGGTGGATCGGATGGAGACCGTCGAGCCCGCGTGGTGGCTCGAGCCGTCGGAGGAGGCGCTGGTCGCGGCGCTACGCGAGGCTGCGTCGGATTCCGTCGCACGTCGCATGAAGGGGGAGGCTGCCCGCAAACGGATCGCGGAGAACTTCACCTGGGAGCGGTCTGTGGAACGCGTGCAGGAGCGGTTGCGCGCCGTCGCGGCTCGCCCTATCCGCAGGTTCGCGAGCATCCGGGAAAAGATCGGTGGCGATGAAGGAAGCCTTGCTTCGCTTCGCGAGCAAGGGGGAAGGTTCGCAACGGAGGCTGTGCTAGAGGAGCTTTCGCAACTGCTCTTCCAGGTCGAGTCGATGGTGTTTCGACAGGAATTCGAGGAGGCTGAGCGTCTCACGCGACATGCCGTCGAAGCGTATCCGGCGCAAGCCATGGCGTGGGTGTCGCGGGCGATGGTGTTGCGCGGCCTCAACAAGGGGGGGCGTGCTCTGGAAGCCCTCAACAAGGCGCTCGAAGTCGGAGGAGGACCGGAGGTGCGCTACGAGATGCTCGCGTTGCATTTGCAGCAGGGCAAGGAGGGGCCAGCAAGGACCCAGTGGAACATCCTGCGCGAGAAGCATCCGGCATGGTTGGAAAAGCAGAAGACGATGCATCGGGAGCAGGGCCTGCCCTGGCTGCCGGACCGGCTCAAGAGCGCATCGAAGGGAAAGGGGGGCGCGAAGGCGGGGAAGCGCTGACGCTCAGTTCGGGCAGTAGTCGATCTTGTTCGTGCCGCTCGCGTTGCAGGCGGCGGTCGTGTATTCGGTCGAATACTTCTTGTCTTCCGTGGCCAGCGCCTTCAGCGTCGAACTGGCGTTCACCTGCGCCTGGACCTTGTCGACGCGGTCGGACGAGGCGGGGTGGGTGGAGAACCATGTGAGGCCGGCGTCCTTCATGCGCGCGAAGAAGTCGGCGATGCCCAGCGGATTGCGGCCCGCGTAGGCGAGATAGCGGGTGCCGGTCTCGTCGGCTTCGTATTCGTTGGCTTGGCTCACCTGCATGGCCATGAGCGAGCCGAACATGTTGCCGACGAATTGCGTCACCTGCCCCGAGCCACCCGTGAGCGCTTCGACGAGCACGGAGATCCCGACCTGCTGCGCAAGGGCGTCGCGGTAGTGGTGGCGCGTGACGTGGGCCATCTCGTGTCCAAGGACGCCCATGAGTTCGGCCTCGCTCTTCATGTCCTTGAGAATGCCCGTGTAGACGTACACGTAGCCGCCTGGAACCGCGAAGGCGTTCGAGATGTCGGCGTCGATGATCGTGAAGGTGAACCGGTCGTGGTAGCCCGTGCGTTCGTCGGACGGGATGTTGTCGTGGACTTTCGCGAAACAGGAGTTCAGGTATGTCTGGAGGGCGGCTCGCGAGCTGTTGCTGTTCGTCTTGAAGACCGGGAACGAGTCGGTCTTGGCCAGGAGCTGCTTGTTGAATTCGGCTCCCAGCGTCTCTTCGTCGGCTTCGCTGACGAAGAGCGCGCCCATGATGTCGGAGCAGGAGCACTGCTGGAGCGACATGGTGACGACAAGGAGGGGGAGGAGGACCCAAGGATTTCGAACGGAGAGTTTCATGGGTCAAAAATACCACTGTGCCAATGGGGATGGAAAACCTTCATGTCGACTATGGACCAACTGTGGGTGGAAGTGGTACGATCGGCCTTCGGTATGGCACTGGATCCCACACAACTGCACACCCGGCTTTTGGAGAACTCCTCGGAATTCTGGCTCGCGCTGGATCGGGAGCTTCGCGTGGCTGGAGCCGGGCCGACGCTCGAACGTCGCCTGGGCTGGGTCGACAGCGATCTCCAAGGGCGGGAACTCTCGACGCTGGTGCATCCTGAAGACTGGGAAAACGCGAAGCTGCAGTTCTCGCATGTCGTGCCGTATCCCGGGTCCATGATCCGGCTGGAGTTCCGTTTCCTCCACGCGCGTGGCACATGGTCGAATCTCGACGTCATCCTCACGAACCACTTCGGCGTCGACGGCGTCGACGCGCTCGTGCTCCAGGCCCAGGACATCACGCGCTTCAAGCTCGCCGAGGAAGCGCTTCGGTTCGCCGAGGAGAAATATCGCGGCATTTTCGAGAACGCCGTCGAAGGCATCTTCCAGACGACCGTGGAGGGCCGGTATCTCTCCGCGAACCCTTCGCTGGCCCGCCTCTACGGGTACGATTCGCCGAGCCATCTCATCCATTCCATCCGCGACATCGCCGACGACATCTACGTGTTGCCGACGACGCGTTTCGAGTTCCTGGATCGGATGGAACGGGACGGAGCGGTGCACGATTTCGAGGCGCAGGTGCGTCGCCGCGACGGGACCGTCATCTGGATCGCGGAAAACGCGCGCGCCGTCCGCGGTTCGAACGGAAGCATCCTCTACTTCGAAGGCACCGTCGAGGACATCACGGCCCGACGCGAGGCGGAGAACGCCTTGCGGACATCGCAGGAACGCTACGCGCTGGCGGCCCAAGGCGCCAATGGCGGACTCTGGGAGTGGGACATCCCGGGCAATCGCTTCTACTACTCTCCTCGCTGGGCCGCGATCGTGGGCGTCTCGGAAAGCGAACTTTCCGACCGGCCGGAAGAATGGTGGGATCGCACGCATCCGCGCGACATCGACCTGTTGCGACAGGAGATCCAGTCCCACCTCGAGGGGCATACGGGGCATTTCGAATGCGAATTCCGCATGCTCCACAAGGACGGAACCTGGCGTTGGGTGCTCTCTCGCGGCACCGTCCTGCGCGACGCGGAAGGCCATCCGTTGCGCATGGCCGGCTCCGTGGAGGAAGTCACCGCCCGCAAGCGCGTCGAAGAACAGCTCATGCAAGGGGCCCTCTACGACAGCCTCACGGGGTTGCCCAATCGGGCGCTTCTTCTCGATCGCGCACGGCGCGCGCTGGTCCGCTCCCGGAAGAGCCAGGGCGCGAACTACGTGGGAGTGATCCAGCTCGACATCGATCGATTCAAGCTCGTCAACGACAGCTTGGGACACGAGGCGGGCGACGAGCTCGTCGTGGCGGTCGGGCAGGCCGTGGAGGAGTGCTTGAATCCGCGCGACACGGTCGCCCGTCTGGGAGGCGACGAGTTCGCGATCCTGATGGAAGGATATTCCGAGCTGAGCGTCTTCACGAGGATGACGGAAACCGTCTTGTCGCGCATCGCGCAGCCGATGCGGTTGCGTGGGCAGGAACTGTACGTGACCGTGTCGGCGGGCATCGCGATCTCGGAGCGTCCGCAGGACCAGGCCGAGGATCTCCTGCGCGACGCGGAAGCCGCGATGTACAAGGCGAAGGGGCGGGGCAAGGGGCTCCATCTGCTCTACAATCCGGGCATGCACGAGTACGCGATCGCCCATCTGGAGATGGAAAGCGCCTTGCGGCGCGCGGTGGAGCGCGAGGAATTCCGCGTCTTCTACCAGCCCATCGTCGACGTCGAGACGGGGCGGCTCTCCGGATTCGAGGGGCTCGTCCGCTGGCAGCATTCCGAGAAGGGCATCGTGTCGCCGGCGGTATTCATACCGTTGGCCGAAGAAACCGGAATCATCATCGAGATCGGGCGCATCGTCCTGATGGATTCATGTCGGCAGCTCGCGAGATGGCGCGCGAGCCATCCCGACTGCGATGACGTCTGGATTTCCGTGAATCTCTCCGTGAAGCAGTTCGCGATGCCGGACATCGTCGACCAGGTGCGCTCCGTGCTCTTCGACACGGGGCTGCCGGGCGAGAATCTCAAGCTCGAGATCACGGAATCCGTCATCATGGACAACTCCAACGACGTCTCGCAGAAGGTCATGGGACTCAAGGAGATGGGGATCCGCCTTTCGATCGACGATTTCGGAACGGGGTATTCGTCGCTTTCCTATCTGCACCAGTTCCCCTTCGACACGCTCAAGATCGACCGTTCCTTCGTGATGCGCCTTGGCGATGCGCCGGAGCGCAACGCGATCGTTCGCACGATCATCCAGCTCGCCCAGAACCTGGGCATGGAGACCGTCGCCGAAGGTGTCGAAACGAGCTTCCAGCTCGGAGTCCTTCGTTCGATGGGATGCCGCTACGGCCAGGGCTATCTGTTCGCCAAACCGGTCCCCTCCCACGAGGCCGAAAGCTGGCTGGGCAGGGTTTATCCGATGCCATCGAAGATCATCGACTAGGACGCGTCGTCCGCAGGGCCCGATCGGACCATTGCACGGAGAAGCGGGCCCGAGCCTGCGAACCTTCGTCGTCCTGGCACAGCACCGTGTGCGCGCCGGGGGCGGGCTGGACCAGGAAGTCGCGGAACTGCTCGCTGATCCCCAGGTCCTTCTCGTCCAGGAAGCAACGCACCGCGGCGTCGCGTTCGCGATGCCCCACCTGGATGGCGAGCTTCTGCACGCTGCCGTCGATGTCGCGAGGAAGCACGATGCGGCTTCCTTCCTCGGGGATCAGGATCTGGATCTTGCCGCCCAGGTCGGAGGGGTCGCAGCCTTCGCGCCATGCGGGAGGATCGGGAAGCGCGCCGGGGCGCTCGCGACGCATCAGCGCTTCGATGGCCGCGGGGAGTTCCAATACGGGCCGCTGGACGGTGCGATGCGGATCCTCGCAGGTGGAGCGCACCCTCCACGTTCCCGATGCGTCGAAGGGGCGGAGGTGGTGCCATGGATCCGGCGGAGCGGAAAGTCCCGCTTTCGGCGCGAGAGTCGTCGTGCCGGGGGGACAGGCGGAGGATCGGCGCCATCCGGTCTCTGGACAGATTTCGACGGAAGCCAGTCCGCGCGGAGCCGGAAACCATCCCGGCGAATTCCGGTGCGGAAGAAGGGGTTGGATCCGGAACGCGAGAGGCGCGGCGGCGGTGGATCCCCAAAGCTGCGGACGTCCCGCGCCCTGGGGATCGCCAGCCCACACGGCCACGACCCACCGCGGGCGCACGGCGATGGTCCACGCGTCGCGGAAGCCGAAGCTGGTGCCGGTCTTCCATGCGAGCGGACGCCCCTGGGCGTAGGCGCGCCAGGCTTCCTCCTCCTCGATGCGGCCGGGGCGGCGCAGCGCCTCCAGGACGAGCCACGACGCCTCTTCTGACAGAATACGTCTTTGCGAGGATGGCTCCGACATCGCGCGTGCGAAGAGGATCTCCGCCTCGGCGGGCGAGCGTGGAGGCGCCTGGCCTTCGGCGGGCGGCCCGCCAAGGGACAGGGAATGGCCGCCTGCGCGCGCGAACTCGAAGGGCGCGGCGACTCCGCCTCGCGCGAAGGCCGCATAGGCCCCGGCCAGTTCGACGAGATTGGCCTCGGCGCCTCCGAGGATCAGCGGCAGGCCGTACTCCTCGGCCGTGCGATGCAGATGGGCGAAGCCCGCTCGTCGCAGCAGTCCGAGGAACGGTTCGAGTCCCAAGGCTTCGAGTTCGCGCACCCACGGGACGTTCAGGGAGCGCGCGAGGGCTTCGTCCGCCGGGAGCGCTCCTTCGAAGCGGCCCGAGGCGTTCTGGGGGCGATAGTCGCCCCAGCGCGACGGGACGTCGAGCAGCCACTGTTGCGGCAGGATCCGTCCTTGGTCCAGCAGGAGGCCGTAGAGGAAGGGTTTGAGCGTGCTGGCCGTCGAACGGGGCGCGAGGGCGAGATCGACGTGTTGGGGGCCGGCGTCGCCGATCCAGGCGCGCAGGCGCGGGAGCGTGTCTCCACCGGGGATCTCCGCGACCAGCACCGAAAGACCTTCGACGCCCTGCAAGGACAATTCCTGTAGTTGAGCTCGCGCCAACCGGGCGACTTCCGTCTGCAGATCCAGATCCAGCGTCGAGGTCCAGCGGCGTCCCGGGCCGACCTTGGCCAAGCGTGCCAGCGCATGCGGAGCGAGGCGAGGCAGGGCGTGCGGGTGATCCGGCAGCGGTTCGGAGCGTGCCAGGGACCATTCCGCGGAATCGAGGACGCCCTCTTCGCGCAGACGCGCGAGGATCGTCTCGCGGCGCGCCAGCAGCGCGGTTCTTTCGTCGATGCGTCCCAACAGGTGCGAGGGGGCGTTGGGGATGGCCGCCAAGGTCGCGCATTGGCCCCAGGTGAGATCTTCCGGGGTGGTTCCGTACCAGCGCCAGGCGGCGGCTTCCAGCCCCACCACGTTGCCGCCGAACGGAGCGTTGGACGCCCACAGGGAGAGGATCGTCTCCTTGCGATTCCACCACTCGAGCCGCAGGGCGAGCCCGGCCTCGGCGAATTTCGCCAGGAGGGTCCGACGAGGCGACGCGCCGCGCGAACGGCGCAGCATGCGGGCCACCTGCATGGTGAGGGTGGAGGCTCCCTGGATGCGGCGGTGTGGTCGGGAATTGTCGTCCACGGCGCGGAGGATCGCCAGCGGATCGATTCCGGGGTGGACGAGGAAACGCTTGTCCTCGGCGGCGAGGACCGCTTGACGGAACCGGAACGGGACCGAGTCGGCCTCCGGAAACCGCCACTGTCCGTCGGATGCGGTCGTGGCACCCAGGAGCCTTCCATGGAGGTCGAGGATCGCGGTGGAGCGGTTCTCCGGGAAGTCGCCCGGAGGGCGCAGCAGGACGATGCCGATCGCGAGGCCCGCGACGACGAGAAGGAGGCCTCGCCGTCGCGGCGAGGCGCGTCCTGGAGAGCGAGGCGATGTCACCGCGACGTGATCGTGGACCACCCGGAGGGTTGGGTGGCTTGCAAGGTCGCGTCGTAGAGGGCTTCCACGTGCGCGCCGGGGCGGATGTAGGTGCCCGCGTAGGCGGCGCGGATTCCGACCACGACGCGGGCCGCTCCGTAGGCGGGGATGTCGAAGTAGTGGATGGCGCGGTCGTCGCGGAATTCGACGCGGCGCGGTTCCACCTGGCTTGCCCAGTGCGGCATCGCGGGTGCCGACGCGTCGGTTTCGGAGCCTTCGATGGACTCGTTGCGAATCTCCCAGCCACCCGGGAAGATCTGCATCAGCGCCACGTTGGGAATGCCGCGGCCGGACGTGTTGCGGAGCGTGGCGACCACGCGGAAGTCCTCGCCCCGGACCATGCGCGAGGGGTCGATCGTGGTGCCGTCGGCGCGCTCGTAGCCGATCGAGAGGTCGAAGCCGTTGGGAGGAGGAACCGGTTCTTCCGGTCCTGGGATGGCGCGCAGCGAGAGGAACGCCTCGGCGCTGGTCCGTCCGTCGATCTTCACGCTGAGAGTTCCCGTGGCGTTGGGAGGAATGTCCGCGCTTCCGGTTCCGACCACGCGAAGAGGATGCCATGCGCCCTGGTCGATGCGCCATTGGGCCTGGAAGGATTTCTTCGCGGGATCCGATTGCAGGCGGGCCAAAGCCCACAAGGCCGTGCCGAGTTCCTGCGTGGAGTACCACTCGCTCGAGTGTTGGATGTCCTTGCGTACCAGACGGATCATCTCCGCGCCCTTGGGACGGTTGCCGGCGCGGAACATCGCTTCGGCCATCAGTGCGCGGTCGCGCACCGGGCTGTCGAGGTTGTGGAGCATCATGCGCTCCGTGGTGACCCGGGTTCCTGCGCGGGACGAGAGATGGCGCGCGATGTCGCTTCGTCCGGCGGACGCGTAGGCGGCGGCAAGCGTCCAACGCTCCAGATCTCCAAGTGGTGCTTCCCGCAGCCGGTTCATGGCCGCGAGATCGGCTTTGCCCGCCATCGCGAGGATGTCGAGGCGGCTGACCTGGAGCAGGGTGTCTCCGCGCGCGGCCTCCGAGCCAGGACGGAATCCGCGCGCCTTCTCGCCGATCCAGGCGACGACGGGATCGAACACGCCGGCCGGGACATCGAAGCCCGCCTCGCGCGCGGCGAGCATGCCGCGAGCGGCCCACAGCGTGCCCCACGGGTATGCTTCGCCTTCGCCGGGCCAGAGCGACAGGCCGCCCGACGGCGTCTGGAAGAGCCGCAGGCGTTCGAGTCCGGAGCGGACGTTGCCGTCGGCCTTCTTGAGCTGCGCTTCCGCCGTCCACGGGACGAGCTTGCGCAGGAAGATCTGCGGCATCAGCCCCGACAGCGTCTGTTCGAGGCAGCCGTGCGGATAGTGGATGAGGTCCTCGATGCGGTCGTTGATGCCGAGCAGTCCCGTGGAGGATATCTCCAGGCGCGCCGTGCGCGTTCCGGGGAGGCCCCACGGTGCTAGGGGGACGACCCAGAAGAGGGAGTCGTTGACTTCCATCGCGATGCCGCGCGTTCCTGGCGTTCCGGGGTGGCGCACCTCGAAGGTCTGCGCGTCCGAGCCGCTTCCGGCTGGCGAGGAGGCTTCCACCGAGATGGTGGCCTGGCCGACTCCTCCGTTCGCCTTGACGGCGAACTCGACGACCTGGTCGCCGGCTTCGCGGAAGTCGGCCCATGCCGTCGTGGCGCCTTCGGCCGCGATCGGTCCGGCGAGCTTCATGCGCACCTGCACCCGGCCTGGCTTGCTCGCGAAGATCGTGACGGGAATTGTCGCCTTGTCGGATGGCGACAGCGCGCGCGGCACGGTCAGCAGGGCCATCACCGGGGCGCGTACCGGAACGGCTTTTTCCGCGCTTCCGAACGCGTCGTCCTTGGCGGCCACGACCATCAGGCGGACGCTGCCCGTGTAGCGCGGGATGTCCAGTTCGATGTCGCTTCCGGCGCCTTTCACGTCGAAGGGACCCTTCACGATGACCAGGGGCGGGAAGGGGTTCCCCTTGGCTTGCGCCGCCTTCTTGCGCGCGTCTTCCGAACCGCCCACGGCGAAGAGACGGTCCATCCGTCCCGCCCAGGCTCCGACCACGAGATCGTGCATGTCCCACCCCTGCACCTGCAGGGCTTCGCGTCCGTGGAAGGCGCTCCAGGGATCCGGCGTGGCGAAACGCGTGAGGTCGAGCAGACCTTCGTCCACGAGCGCGAGCATCGCGCGCATCGCGCGTCCGTCGCGTTCGCGGATCCGGATCTTGACCTTCGATTGCGGACGGATTTCGGCGGGTGCCTGGACGACCGGGTGCAGCACCGTCGCGGGATCGACGATCGCGACGGGGATCACGCCCCACATGCGCAGAGGGCGGTCCGTGGATGGCGGGTAGGGTTGCAGCAAGGTGACCTGCACGTAGAGGCCGCCCGTGGCGCCGGAGGGGACCTTGCCCTTCCATTGCGTCCGGTTCTCCGTGGTGGACACCCACTCTTGAGACAGGATCCGTCGTCCGTCGAGGATCTGGATCAGCGCCTTTCCACCCGCCGAGGAGGGGAAGCCGACGCCGATCCTGCCGTCGGGCGCGACCGTGTCGCGTTCGGCCTGCAAGGAGAGGAACGATGGCGTGGCTCCGGGGCCTTGCCGTCCGTCGCCCCAGCCGCTCCAGACGTTCACGCTGGTGCCGGCGACGTGTCCGGACGGATCGCGTACGAGCACGATGTAGCGCCCCTGTTCCTTGGGCGTGAAGTTCGCGGATCCTCCGCAAGGAGCTTCGCCGATCCAGACCTTCTCCACGCCGCTGCGCGTCAGGAAGCCGCGGACCTGGTCGCCATCCTCCCACCACCAGGTTTCGGGATGCCGCCAGACCTCGATCCGCATCTTGGCGCCGGTGTTCTTCGCGCCCTGGGGCGTGGCCGAGACGACCTCGATCACCATGGGCGTGCCCGCTTCCATCCAGCCCCACGATGCGTTGGTCTTCAGATGGACGCCCGCGTACGAGGCGAACGGGGAGAGCAGCACGCTGAAGCGGTCGACGGACGCTTGGCCGCCGGGCTCGAACACGCGGGTGCGCAGGGACGCCTGGACGAGACCGGCTGCGCCCGACGCGTCGGGTGCGCCGAGGGAGAATTCACCCTTCCCCGCGCCGTCGAGGGTTCCTTCCCATGCGACGGTTTCCGTCTCCTCGTCTCCGGAGGATCCGCGCGTGGGATCGGTGAAGACGAATTCCGTCATTCCCTTCGGCGCGAACGGGGCGGGGGAGAGTTTGGCCTGGACCTGGGCGCGCAATCCCGCGGCCGATCCGCCTGAGAGCCAGTGCGATGCGAGCGCCACGCGTCCTTCGGAGCCGCCTTCGCCGATCACGGCAGGGGCCTCGATGTCGATCTTGAGGCGGTTGGGACGGACGGTCTCGACCAGGATGGGCAGCTCCTGCGAGGCGGGGCCGGCCTCGGCGAGGAGGCTCCAGCGGCCCGTGGGATCTTCCAGGCCCGTGGCGGTGCGCCAGGAGAACATCCCTTCGGGTGCCGCGCGCACGACCGTCGTGGCGGACACGCGGCCGCGCGGATCGCGCAGCGTCAGGCGCAGCGGAAGACGGTCCATCCCGCGGCCGTCGGGGCCGCGCACGAGACAGCCCGCGAAGATCGAATCGCCGGGGCGGTACACGCCGCGCTCGGTCCAGGCGAATAGACGGATTCCGTCTGGACGGACCTGGCCGCCGACGTCGAATCGGGACAGGTTGCGCGCCTCTCCGTCGCGCAGCCGCAGCCATGCGTGCATCTCGCGGCCGTCGCGCTTCGATCTGGCGTGCAGGACCGTGGCGTCCTTGCCGCCGGACAGTTCGGCGAAGCCGTCGGACGAGGTCTTGCCGGTGGCCAGGACGCGGTCGTCCTGGCTCAGGATCTCCATCTCCACGCCCTTCCACGGCTCGGCGGCGAGCAGGTCGCTCGCCACGGCCACGATCCGGCCCGCGGGTTCGCGCCAAGCCATCAACCCGATGTCGGAGACGATCACGTTGCGTCGCGCGACGGGGGTCCACCATTCCTGCCAGTAGGCCTGCTTGCAGGGGTTTTCGCGATCGTCGTAGCTGCCGCCGTCGTCCTCTCCGTCACCCTCGTCGCTTTCCCCGTCGCCTTCCTGGGCGGGCTTGGCGCGTGCGGAATCGTCGCACCGATAGAGCATGCCTTCGCGCTCGCGGGCGAGTTCGATCGTGTACATGCCGCTGCCTTGCGAGGCGAGGATCGCCTGCAGATCGATGGTTCCCTGCAACGGGACGTCGGGCTTGGCCTGCAGGCTGATGACGCGGTTCCAGACTATCCGCCCGGGACGGCGCCCTTCCGACATGCTCCCGTCGAGCTTGTTGTCGTCGAGGAATTCGGGCACGTTGCCTGGCGTCACGCGGATCACGCGAACTCGGACGCGTTCGAGGTTGACGGCTTCGAAGTGGATCCGGTCCTGGGCCTTCGAGGTCAGGATCGCTCCGTTCTCGACCCAGCGCACGTCCGGTTTGCGGCCACGGAATTCCCAGGAGAACTCGATGGGTCGGCCTTTGCCCGTGCCGACCGCGAGTTTCGCGCCCTTGCCGCGCTCGGGCCACGATACGCGAGCCATGGATCCGTCGAGTTCGTGGCGGATGTCGTCGTCCGGACCCTCGACGTCGAGGACGCCTTGGAGGTCGGATGCGTTTTCCGGCGGATTGGCGAGCAGGACTCGGAAGCCTTCGCGGCCGTTCTCGGAAAACGGCGAGATCCAGATCGGGTAGAGGTCCTTCGGAGCGTCGGGGATGTTCAGGGCGACGGACGACTCCTCGTCGATGCCGCCGTCGCGGGGTTCGAGACGCAGGGTCGCGGCACCCAGGCCGAGACGGATTCCGTCAACCTGGATCCGCGCCGAGGAGGGGCCGGTCCAGGTCCAGGAGGTCGCGAGGGTCTTGCCGCTCTGGTCCGCCTTCGCTCTGGAGGCCGCCGCGGTGTCGGAAGGGGGGTCGGAGAATGTGACGGAAAACGTCACGGATGCCGCGTCGCCCTTGGTGGACCACGCCGTGGGCGCGAGCTCGGCGGTCCGCGGAGCGGCGGCGAAGGAGAACGGGTACGCGGGAAGCGACGTGTCGCCGGTGAGGCCGGGAAGATCGAGGTGCGCCCGGTAGATCGTTCCCGGTTCGAGATCCTCCTTGGGATCGAAGACGAGGGTCTTTCCGTCGCGCCACCAGAGCCGTCCCTTCAGGTTCGGCGAGATGTCCAGCCAGTCGCCGTCGGCGTCCTTGCCGACTTCGTCGTCGGCGGCCCAGGGCGTGCGGAAGTGGATCTCGAGATGCCCGTTCCGGGAGACCGCGCCTTGGGTGGTCCAGTCGAGGATGGTCGCCGCTTTCTCTTCCTGCTCCGGGGTCAGGACATCCGGGGGGGGCTCCGGGACGCTTGCATCCGGAGAGGCCGAGGATGGCGGTCAGGAAAAGGGTGCACAAGGGGCGGAGAGCGCGCATGGAATGCTCCGGATACGGGTTTCGCCGGCAGGCCGACGGCAAAAGAGTAGCTCGCTTCCAGCAAGCGATGGATCGTTCGGAGACGGGATCGCGAGCGCTTACAATCCGTCGAGGAATCTCTGCTCGGCGTGCGTGAACTGGCTGTCGCGCGGGGGGATGAACTGGTGGACGATGCGCCAGGCGGTCCGCTGGTCGCCCACGGTCTTCGATGCGATCGCGAGGTCGCGCAGCTGGTCGGAGTTCACGAGCTTGGGCAAGGTCTCGAGCGCCTTCCGTCGCGCCGCGTTGTAGCCCACGGAATCGCCGTGGGCCACGAGGTACTGGAAACGGAACAGGTTGGCTTCGGGCGTGGAGAGTCCGGAACGCTCCACCTCTTCGAAGAGGTCGTCGGCGACGCGTCCGTAGAGGCCGCCGAGCGCCCATGTCCACGCCGGAGCGCAGGAGGGAAGCCAGCCGGCGAGGACCATCTGGATGTCGGCGTCGGAGAGGGGACGACGGCATTCCATCCATTCGGCCAAGGGACGCGCCGCGTTCGAGTCCGTCGAGACGCGTGCGCGCAGGTCGAGGATCGCGTTCTTGCGCGAGAGGAAGGCTGGACCTTCGACGAGTTCCTGCGGGAAGAGGACGCCGCCGTAGGTGCGGGGAACGATGCGCGAGTTCTTCTTCGCGTAGAAGGCCTTTTCGGCTTGGCCGTCGACGACGGGCATGAATTCCGAATTCTGCTCGCGGTCTTCCACCAGGCGCCGGAGCGTCTTTTCGGTCCACAGGAGCGATCCGATCGAGACGTCCTCCCGCTGCATGCGGAAGCGGTGCAGTTCCAGCGAGTCTTCCTCGTTCGCGAGGTTCGCATCGTCGGCGACGAGGGGGGTCTGCGACGCCACGATCACCATGTCCTGCGTCGTGGGTACGAAGTGCAGGTGCAGATAGGGGAATTCCGCCGAGAGAGCGGACATGATCGAAAGCAGCAGGCCGTCCTCGAATTCGTAGGTGTGCAGCCATTGCACGAAGACGCCGTCCTTGGCGATGTGGGCGCGGACCTCGCGGTAGAATTCGCGCGTGAAGAGGCTCGAGACGCCGGCGACCCAGGGGTTCGACGGTTCGGAGACGATGACGTCGTAGGGCTTCTCGCGCGTGGCGAAGAAGATGCGCGCGTCGAGGAAGTGCATCGTGAATCGCTTGTCTTCGTGGATGCGCCTGTTGAAGGGGCGGAACCAGACGGACTGTTGCCACATGGCCTTTTCGATCTCGATGCCGTCGAGATGCGTGGCGCGCGGGTCGCCCAGCAGGCGGTGGGCCGTCATGCCGCTGCCCAGTCCGATGAGTGCGCCTTCCCAGGGACGGTGGATGTAGACGCGGGCGTACCAGGCCGCGAGATCCTGCGTGAGCTCGTCGGACATGCGCGCCCGGGCGGGCTGCGCCTTGTCGAGCGACGCGTCGGGCTTGCCGTTGGTGCGCACCGACACGAGAGTGCCGATGTGCTGGGCGGAAACTGTCGCCGTCCGTCCGTCGATGCGATGGATGATCGTGCTGGGAAGCATGACTCGATTGCCGCGGTAGGCGCCGGCGACCAGGAGGTGGTTGTCCGGCTCCAACAGCCATCCCGCGGCGACGACGACGAGCGTGGCGAGCACGGGTGCGACGCCGAGCCAGAACCTCCGGGGAAGACGGGGGAGGATGACGAGCGCGATCGCGAGGTCGATGGTGGCACCCAGGGCGATCAGGCGCGTGAGTCCGATCAGGGGCATCAGGAAGAGGCTTCCGGCCGCGGCGCCGAGGATCGCGCCGAAGGTGTTCCAGGCGTACACGCGCCCCGTGAACGATTCCTCGCCGTGCCGTTCGCACAGGAAGCGCGTGGCGAGCGGAAGCGTCATTCCCGCGAAGAATGCGGCGGGCACCATGACGGTCGCGCTGAACAGGAACTGGGCGAAGGCGTGGTAGGGCCAGGCCTCGACCGTGCGCAACAGGATCTTGTTGAGACCGTTGGAGGCGCGGAAGAGAGGCGCGTAGAGGAGGATCGGGATGATCGCCGTGGCCGCCATGGCGACTTGGGCCAGGAACAGGGCGCGCAGGGTGTCGCGCGGAGGATGGCGGTGGATGTGGCGCGCACCGAGGGCGAGGCCGAACACGAAGGCGCCGATCATGATGTCGAACGCGTGGGTGCTCGATCCCAGGAGCAGGGCGAGGAAGCGGATCCATCCGATTTCGTAGAGGAACGACGAGAGTCCCGTGGCCAGGGCCAGGACCAGCACGAGGATGGTGAGGCGATCCACGGGATGGGAGGCGTGGCGTGTGGTGTGCTGGTCCTGCGGATCCGACCAGTGCGTGGGCTTTTCGAACGCGTGGTGTTGCGAGGCTTCTCCGCGCGAGGCGATGGCGCGCACGACGAACCAGGCGCCCAGCGCCGCGAGCAGGTTCATGACGCCCGCGAACCAGAGGCTTCCGCGGGTGCCGAAGTTCGGGACGAGGATGTACGACGCGAGGATCGCGCCGCAGGCGGCGCCAAGCGAGTTGCCGAAGTAGAGGCGCGCGATCGAATCCTTGCCGCCGTCGCGCGCGAGACGCATGAGTCCTCCGGCCGCGAGCGGGAAGGTGAGGCCGAGCAGGATGGCGGGGGGGACGGTGGCGAGGGCGCCCGTGAGGACCGCGATCACGGTGGAGAAGCCCATGCCGCGTCCGGCGAGGATGCCCGAGTCGAGCAGTCCGTCGCGCAGGAACAGGAAGATCGTGTGGAAGGCGAACCCGAAGAAGGCGATGCCGAGTTCCACTTTGACGTAGGTGCGCAGGGGGTTGCCCATGCGGACGAGCATGCGGGCCGCGATGTGGCTGCCCAGGCCGATGCCTCCCATGTACACGACGAGTGTCAGAACCTGTCCGTACGCGGCGTGCCCCAGCAGAAGTCCGAGGTAGCGCGCCCAGAGCGATTCGTGGACGAGCCCAGCGATGCCGGAGAGGAAGAAGAGGACCTGGAAGATGGCGGCCGGCGAAAAAGGCATGGGAGACGAAATGTGCCTATTCAGAACGCCTTCGACCGATGGCGCCGTACAGAAAACGGCACCACCCGATTCCCCGCGGAACCGGGGCGGGGAATCGTTCCGGTTCGCCTACTGCTTGGCGATCAGCGTGAGCTGGGCGTCGGCCAAGGGCATCCAGCCGCTGGTGTGCGGGTGCTCGGAGAGCTTTGCCGCAAGGTGGAAATCGCTGGTGCTGCCCCAGGATTTCACCTGCGTCGCGACGTGGATCGTATCGAATCCCTGTCCCTTGGCGACGAAACGGGTGGCGCTGTCCACCAGGGCATCCAAGTTCGCGTTGGTCCAGTTGTTGAACCCGAGGTCGATTTCGCCACTGTCGCAGGATGCGAGCTGGTACTCGATGATCACGGTGAATTCCGTCCTTCTTCCGTCGACAAGGGCGGAATCGGGAGTCGCGCTCCGGATCCAGATGTGGTCGGGGGAATCATTCTCTTCGCTGCCTGAGGACGAGTCGCATCCAGCGGCGAAGAGGGCGAGCGCAAGGGCTGCGGCGATGGTTGCGGACTTCATGGGCAGGACACTCCTGTGTGGGGGGGGGGCTCTTGGGGGGATTGTAGAAAAAGACTACCGTGGAATCCGTGAGCGCGAGCACACCCGACAACGACGAGGATGCCTTGCGAGAGCTGGCGGGGCAGGTGGAGTCCTACCATCTCCAGGCCGAGGAGCTGGGCCGCATGCTCGCGGGCCATCGACTTCTGGAGTGCCCCAACTGCGGGCTTGCCGAGGACGCGCTGGCCGATCTCACATTGCGCGTGATCCATCCCGACCGTCCAGGAGAGGACTGCGGGTTGCGCTTCGAGCCCTTGGACGAGGACGAAACGACCTGGACCTGTCCCAACTGCGGGACCGTGTTCGGACTCGACGACGAGCCGGACGTCTCCGCCGGTTGAGGAGGACGGAGCGAGCCGTGCGTCGTCTCCGCTAGTCGAGGGAAATTGAAACCAGCGGAGACGGCGTTCATCGAACGGGTCTTGGCTGCCGGCCCAGGCTCGCAGGTTTCGAGATTCCTACCAGCGAGCTTCCCGCGATCGGCGGGGCGTCGCGGGGTGTCCCCGCGGAGAGGGGAGGACGAGCCGTGGCGGATTCCGTCACGGCGGAGGCCGCGGGGAGATGCTTCTCCCCGGATCAGCCCTGCTTCGCGGCCGCCTCGACGCCGTTGCGCAGGATGGCGAGGCCCATGCCTTCACCGTCCGCCGCGTAGTCGCCGCGGGACCAGCGTGGATGCTGCACGCCCCGGAGGAACACCTCGGGATGGGGCATCAGACCGAACAAACGGCCCGAGGGGTCGCAGATGCCGGCGATGTCGTCCATGGAACCGTTGGGGTTCTCAGGGTACTGGGAACCGCCGTACTTCAGGCAGGCGAGATGTCCGTCGAGGATCGCCTTGCGGACGTTCTCGTCGCGGTGGATCCACTTGCCTTCGCCGTGGCGCACGGGAAGCTCGAAGCGGTCGAGGCCGCGCGTCCAGACGCAGGGACTTTGAGGGTCGGCGACGATGGGACACCAGCGATCTTCGTACTTGCCCGAGTCGTTGAACGTCAGGGTGGCTTCTTGTTCGAATTCGCCGCCGGGAGCCGGGACGCCCTTCAGGAGCGGGAGCAGGCCGAGCTTGGTCACGACTTGGAATCCGTTGCAGATGCCGATCACGAGGGTGCCGGAGGCGACCGACTCGCGCAACTGCTCGCCCAGGTGCGCCTGGATCTTGACGGCCAGAATACGGCCCGATGCGATGTGGTCGCCGAAAGAGAATCCGCCGGGGAAGGCGATGATGCGGTAGTCGGCCAGCTTCACGCGGCCGTCGACGATATCGGACAGGTGGACACGGCGGGGTGCGGCGCCTGCGAGCTCGAATCCATGGACGAGTTCGACTTCGGAATTGATGCCGTATCCGGCGATGACCAGGACTGGAACCTTGCTCATGGAATCCTCAATGTGGAGGGGCTGCGACAACGCCCCTGGAGATGCAAAAGGTACCAACACCATCGGCTTGGTGCTTGCCATACTCCGCCCAATCATGCGACCATCGGGGTCGATGGGAAAAGGCGTCCGCAGGTCGCTGACGTCACATGAGGAGCGAACAATGAGACTGGCACTTGTCACCGGAGGTTCCCGGGGCCTGGGAGCGGCGCTGTGCGAGCGTCTCGTTTCCGATGGCTGGCATGTCATCGAATTCTCCCGTACCGCTCCGCATCCCTATTCCGTGAAGACCGATCTCACCTCGCCGGAGGTTCTCTTCGGCCAAGTCGTCTTCGCGTTCGGAGAACTGCCCTCCGAGTCCATCGAGGAACTGCTCGTGGTCAGCAACGCGGGAACAATCGCGCCGATCGGCCCCTCGTCGTCCAACGACGTGATCGGGATCCTCGGGAATCTCGATACGAATTTCGCTTCGGCGATCCTCTTCATATCCCTGATCGTCGATCGCTTCCAGATCGTGCCCTGTCGCAAGACCATCCTGAACATCTCGTCGGGTGCGGCGCAAAAGCCGTATTCCGGCTGGTCCCTCTATTGCGCATCCAAAGCGGGTGTCGAGATGTTCGTGCGGACGTTGGCTCTCGAGCAGCAGCGCGAGACCTATCCGTTCATCGCCATCAACGTCAATCCAGGCGTGATGGACACGCAGATGCAGTCGCTCATCCGCTCCTCGTCTCCGGAGGACTTCCCTGATCTGCCACGATTCCAGGGAATGAAGGACAATGGGCTTCTCTCTTCACCGGAAGCCGTTGCCGCGGCTTTGGTGCGCATCTCCGCGGCTGTGGATCTCGTTCCGGGAAGCAACGTCCACGTCAAGGATTGGATGCCCTAGGGACTATCCGTCCGCCTCGACGAATTCCGAGTCGATGGCCCGGTGGCGCTATTTCTTCTCGTAGAAGGTGATGGAGACGCCGCTTCCCACCATGTTCGGCGACGAGCTCAGATACTTGACCTCGTTGAGGAATGCGTAGGGTCCGTCGACGCGCGCCTCGAAGATGACCCGTCCCCCTCCTGACGGACGCCACGATCAGGTAGGTTGGAGTCATGGAAGATAAGGTCAAAGCGAAGCGCCGCGCGTACGATCCTGGATTCAAGGAGCGGGCGGTCCAGATGGCGGCGGAGA